>Ga0209694_1000164_pt1 | contig 125264 bp, 139 predicted proteins | sample GluameincwithD2O_FD_187499 | JGI IMG/M metagenome (GOLD analysis project Ga0209694, IMG submission 187499) | Mouse cecum microbial communities from Vienna, Austria - Glucosamine amended microcosms incubated with D2O (SPAdes) (version 2) | ecosystem: Host-associated > Mammals > Digestive system... | reverse complement strand
ACCGCCGCTACCTGGACGGGTGCAGCCTGGGCCAGATCGGCGCGGAACTGGAGGCGGACGGCATCCCTACCTCCAGCGGGGTCAAGGGCTGGTCTTATCAGGTGATTCACAACATTTTGTGCAACGACTGTGCCATAATAGGACTAAACCAGCAAGCCCTTATGTATCAAGCGGTTGCGCTGATTTGGTTCACCTATGGCAGCAAATAAACGACAGGAGGTGACAGTCGAAAAGACTCATCTTACGCCGCCGGTTTGGTTTTCGCCGGTCGGAAGTAGTATACCACCACAGAAAGCCATATGCCACCCAGAAATCGACGATTTACGTCGGCTTCTGGGTGGCTCTTTTTCTTTATCCACATTTCTCACAAACGCAGCCCCCTGACAGATGAAAGTAATCCGTCAGGGGGCTTTTGCGTTTTGAGGACGAAACGGAGGGCTCTCTATGTCATTGGAGCTGGATTATTATTACGGCACGGAAGCCGAGCAGTACAGTTTCTATCGAATCCCCAAAACCTTGTTCACAGATCAGCGTTTCAAAGGCGTGTCCATGGAGGCTAAGGTGCTCTATGGCTTGATGCTAGATCGCATGAGTCTTTCTGTCCGTAATGGGTGGCTGGACAAGGGCGGAAAGGTTTATATCTACTTCACGTTAGAGGACGCAGTTGAGATGCTAAACAGCGGCAAGGACAAAGTCATCCGGCTTTTCAAGGAATTGGATAAGCCAAATGGAATCGGGCTTATTGAACGCCGCAAGCAAGGTCAGGGCAAGCCCACAAGGATTTACGTTATGAATTTCACTCTGCCCCAAGAGCCTGACCAGAAACCTCCGGCAGAGCCAACCACACCACCTGCCCAGACTTCTGAAATTCCGAAGTCTGGACTTCGTAGAGGAGCGGAAGTCTTGACTTCTGAAAAACCGAAGTCAAGACTTCTGGAAAGCCGAGGCCAAGACTTCGACATTTCCGACACTAATAAGACTGATATGAATAATACTGAATTGAGTGATACTGAGTCTTCTATCCATCCCCCTACCCCCGTGCCGCAACCAGTTCCTCGGCGGCCACGACCGAGACGAGATAGGATGGATCAGATGGATACCTACAGAGCATTGATCTGTCAAAACATTGACTACGACCTGCTGCTTCAGGAGCATCCCTACGAGCAGGATCTGATTGACGGCTATGTAGACCTGATCGTGGAAGTCTGCTGCTCCGGACGAGAGACAATTCGGGTCAATCAGGAAGATACTCCCATCGACTTGGTTCGTGGTCGATTCCTGAAACTGGACAAAGAGCACATTGTCTACGTCATGGAGTGCCTACAAAAAAACACAACGCTGGTAGGAAATATCAAGGCCTATACCCTTTCTGCACTCTACAACGCTCCCTCCACAATAGGCCAGTATTACGCCTCTCTGGTAGCTCATGACATGGCAGAGTATGGACAAGGGGGGACTGGAGTATGAAAATCGGGATTGTCGATGTGGATTCGCATAATTTTCCTAATTTGGCCCTCATGCGGCTATCTGCATGGCATAAGCAGCAAGGGGACTCCGTAGAGCGGTGGAACGGCTTTACGCACTATGACCGGGTATATTTGTCCAAAGTTTTTACATTCACTCCTGATTTTGCTATGCCAATCCATGCGGATGAAGTGATCACTGGCGGAACGGGCTACAAGGATTACCTTTCGCTGCCGCCGGAAGTGGAAGCCACAGCACCGGATTACAGCATCTATCCGAGTTATCCAAGGGCAATCGGTTTTCTAACACGGGGCTGCATTCGCAAATGTCCCTGGTGCATAGTTCCCCGTAAAGAGGGCCATATCCGGCCAGCTGCCAAGTGGGAGGACATTCGGCGGCCCGATAGTCGGGAAATTGTCTTTTTAGACAATAACGTCCTGGCCTCCGATTTTGGGTTGGAACAGATCGAGCGTATGGGAGAGCAAAAGATTTGGGTGGACTTCAATCAAGGGTTAGATGCCCGGTTGATTACTCCGCAAACTGCTGTATTGCTGGCAAAACTGCACTGGATACGCTTTGTCCGTCTGTCCTGTGATACCAACGCTATGCTCCCTGTGGTGGAGCAGGCTGCAGCGTATCTTCGGGAAGTCGGCGTTGCAAAGTCCCGCCTTTGGGCCTACGTTTTAGTGCAAGATGTAGCAGACGCTCATCAACGGGTGCTTGCGCTGCGGGATATGGGCATTACCCCATTTGCACAGCCCTACCGGGACTTTGACGGTGGAGAGCCATCGGAGGAACAACGTAAATTCGCACGATGGGTCAATATCAAAGCGGCATTTAACTCATGTCGCTGGGAAGATTATGACGAAGCAACAGGGAGGAAAATGAAACATGGCAGGTAAACGAGTACATAAGAGTGTGGAGCAGGATTCCCGTTATCATGATACCTGGCGACTGCTGAAAAAGTACCGTGATGTGATCTGGAGCATGGAGCTGTCCGTTCAACAGTTGAGAAAAGAGTTTGAGTGCGAGTATGGCAGCAGCGTGGATGATTTTTTGGAGTCCGTTTACATGGCCGGCGCTGATTTGAGCGGAACGCAGATCGAAAACCACGCCCGCTGCATTGAGCGGAGCCGGAAAATGCTTTCCCTTGTGGACAGCGCAGCCGATCTCCTTCGCACGAAACATAAAAACGGTGAAGCGTACTATTGGATTCTGTACTACACCTATCTCTCTCCCCAGAAGGTCGAAAATATCAATGTCATCATTGAACAGCTTCAACCGTACATCCGGGACATCAGCAGAACGACTTATTACCGTAAGCGTGAAAAGGCGGTGGAAGCTCTGAGTTCTATTTTATGGGGTTATTCTTCCAAGGACTGCCTTGATTTATTGACTGAGGTATTCCCGCAGACAGATGAAGAAATGTAAAAATGGGTTGCGGTTCTCTGCAAGAACGGATATAATGAGTTCCGTATCCCAACAAATTTTTCATTAAGGAGCGCACGAATGAACAGAAGTGAAATGGTAACCTGCATGGCGGAAAAATCCGGCCTGTCCAAAAAGGACTGTGAGGCGGCTTTGAGCGCAGCGCTGGAAGCAGTCGAGGATGCCCTGAAGGCTGGCGATAAGGTACAACTGGTGGGCTTTGGCACATTTGAAGTAAAGGAGCGTGCCGCCCGGAGCGGACGCAACCCCAAAACGAAAGAACCCATCCAAATTCCGGCTTCCAAATCTCCCGCATTTAAGGCCGGTAAGGCATTAAAAGACGCCATCCAATGAAAAACGGCCCATGCGCTCAAAATTTTGAAGCGCATGGGCCGTTTTTTCGCATATATGGCTTTACTGGCAATCCAAATATATGGTATAGTATACCGTACAACTATATTCCGTATATCAGCTGAAAATGGAGAGGGATTTCTCAATGACAGATAAAAAGAATGACGGGTATATTCTTTTTCCCGAGGCTTATTCCCGGCGCAGGCTGAACATTCTCTATCGTGAGATACCCTTGCCGGATACGGTTTCCCGTATGCTTCGGAAGTATTTTAACGCCATGGCAAACTTATATGGAATCATCCCGCTCAGAAAAGTATTTGAAATAATCCAGGAGCAAAATCATAACCGGTTCACCGAGGAAGAATTGCTTTCCTTTGCGGAGATCGCTCGTCACGAAGAAGAGGATTACTATATCCTTGGTGCGGAGGAACTTTATACAGGTGGCACACCCTCCGACCCTCTTGACCGGGAACTGATTGATGTGTTCTTGCTGTCGGACGATGTGGCCGTCTTTGAGGAAACCCATAGCATACAGCAGGGAAAGCCCTACTATGTTCCGCCGAAAAAGGAACTGCTCAAATATGATGACATGCTTTATTGCGAGCCAACGGCAGAGTATGAAGCGTTCACAGATTTCCTCCGCAGCAAAACTGACAGTCCTGATTTAGAGCGGGCGGTATTTGCGGATTTGATACTGAAAATGCGTTTTGTTACATCTTCTTTTTCCGATGTGTTAGATGAGGTAAATCGATTAGGCTTTCAATTCAATGGGGATGGAGACCTTAATCGTTTTGTCTCCTGTTATAATGCTTTCCACAATAATCTCCGTATGCAGTGCAACCGGGGTCATACACCGAATGAGATTGCCGCAATGATTCCCCCGGAGGAGCGTGGAATAAGATCCCTCACTTTCGGTCCCAATATCCGCAAAGCTCTGTCAGACGGGACGATGGATGCAGGGGAATTGCGAAAGGGTATTCTTGAAATGGAGAATATACCCAGCGAGGAACTGCGCTTTGACCTGCTCCGCCAGATAGCGGAGATTACCGGATGTATGCCGCCGCAGCAGGTGCCACAAAAGAAAATCAGCCGCAATGCGCCGTGCCCTTGTGGCAGTGGAAAGAAGTACAAGAGGTGCTGTGGGCGATAAAGAGAGGATTATAATGTGAAAGTCAAATTGGAAAAAATCCTGTTTGCTGTGGAGTCTGCCAGCGAGGCTTATACCAGCTACTATGATATGCAGACTGGTGAAGTTGTTTCCTTGGCAGAGCCCGATATTATCGAAGAACGAGATGAGGCGCTTGCAGATTTGATTGCGAAATCCCCAGGACGCTTTCTTTCGCTCCCAACTAAGCATGACATCCATGAATATCGGATCATGGCCGATTTCGTTGAGGGGCTAACGCCTGGTGCGGCGCGTGAGGAACTGATTGGAGCTATCTGTGGCAAAGGTGCTTTCCGAAGGTTTAAGAACGGTATCCGTTATTATCGGCTGGAACAAAAATGGTATGGTTACCTGGCCCAGGCCCAGCGGGAGATTGCTGTCCGCTGGTGTCATGACAACAATTTAGAATATGAAGAATCCACTGAGCGCAAATGAACCTTTTACAGATTTTAATGTGATCCGTTTTAAGGTGGTACAAAATTGGGACAGTTTTGGTACTGAATTGGGACGGTATTGGAATTGACATGGGAATCTATATATGTTAAGATAGTCATGCTCAAAACTGTAATCAAAAACGAAAACGGCTATGGAGGGGCGCTTGAGGGCGTCCCTTTTTTGTCCCTCCACAGCACCTGAACGGCATTCAAGAGATTGGATGCCGTTTCCGTTTTCCAGCGGAAAAATGAAAAGGAGGCAACTATTTGAACAAGAAAAACGCTCCCCCCGCAAGAAAGCCGGAGAACCGGCTGAAGGAGCACAGGGACTGCGGTCGCATCCTTTATACTGGGTTCCTCGGAACGAGCCTGCTCCCGATGCTCTGTCAGTCCGCCTTTGCGGCGGACACTCTCTGGACAAAGGCCAGCGAGGTAATGAAAGATGTCTACACCCAGATCCTCGGCATCTCCACCATCGCGGCCATTGTTACTGCTGCTGTGGCTCTGCTGATGATGAACTTCTCCCGCTCCGGGCGGACAGTGGACGAATCCCGGGCCTGGCTGAAGCGCATCGTCATCACTTGGATCATCCTGAACTCCCTGGGCTTCATCATGAGCTACATTACCCCGTTCTTCTCCGGCGGACAGTATACACCGTAAGGCCCTATGGGTATCTTAGACGGCATTGTGGAATGGATCGCAGAACAAATCATGTATGGCCTGGACTTGATTAACACATCAGTTTTGGGCGCGCTGGGCTGTGACATGAGCGTGTTCCTGCGGTACTTTCCTGCGGCGGAGACAATGTATGAGTGCTTTGTCGCTCTTGCTATCGGGTTGATTCTCCTGCTGTGGGTCTGGAACCTGTTCAAAAACTTTGGCCTTGGGACAGGTTCCGAGGCGGAAGATCCTATCAAATTGAGTATCCGCTCTATCGTGTTTATCCTTTTGGCCTACTACTCCAATCAAATCGTGGATATGGCACTGAACATTGGTGGTACGCCCTATGACTGGATATTGACCGCTTCGCTGCCCAGCCTGAGCTTTGCGGATTTTAACTCCGTACTGCTTACGATTATCGGTGTATGTGCCAACGGCGGTGTGGCCCTGATCGTTCTGATTCTGTTGCTGATTCTGGCATGGAATTATCTGAAATTGCTGTGCGAAGCAGCGGAACGATATGTGCTGCTGGGCGTTCTGGTGTTTACCGCGCCGGTCGCATTCGCTATGGGTGCGTCCCAGGCCACATCCAACATCTTCAAAAGCTGGTGCCGGATGTTTGCGGGGCAGATTTTCTTGCTGCTGATGAACGCATGGTGCTTACGGCTGTTCGTCAGCATGGTGGGCGCCTTTATCGCAAATCCGCTGTCCCTGTAAGGAGGAGTCGAAACGAAAAAAATCACACGAATTTTCTCTACGTTGCTGCTGGTGTCGCTCCTGGCAGCAGCCCTTTGCGTCCCGGCCTTTGCTATCACGGAAAGCGAGGTTGAGGCTCAAGTAGCGGCCTCCAGCAAGGCGGAGGTGGCTGGGAATGTGCTGATCTGGTTTCTCTGCGCTGTGGCATTTTTGAAAGTGTCGCAGAAAATCGACAGCTTCATGGCAAGCCTCGGTGTCAATGTAGGCCGCACAGGCGGTTCCCTGTTGGCAGAAGCCATGGTCGCTATGCGGGCGGTCACGATGGTAGTCAGCGGTGGTCGTGGCGCAAGAGGCGGCGGACATTCTGGTGCCTCTGGTTCTGCAGGAAGCGGAGGCGGCAATTCCGGCTGGTTCCTGAAAGGCGGTTTGGCAGGTGTAGTCAACCGTCATGTAACAAACAGTGCGGTTAAAACGGCGACAAACCAGACCTCCGCTGTCCATACAATGCAATCCAGTGTACGGCAGTCTGCGGCAGCGACAGCGGCGGCAGCATCTCCCTCGGAAGCTCCGCATGGGCCTGGGGTATCTGTCGATAGCAGTGTTCATACCGGAGGTGTTGACATCCATGCCGGCGGCAGCGCAGTTGTGGGAGCCCCGCCCAAGGAGGGCGTGATTGTCACCGATGGCGGCGCTTCTCCGTCCATCGCGCCGTCTGCTAATACGCCATCCAGCACAGACCAGGACAATGGCGCGGTACTGAATATCCCCCAGGCTGATACTTCTATACCGGATGCGCCGGGGCCGACCGAAGCTACTCCTATTGTTTCCCAAGCAGAAAGCGTGTCGATATCGGAGAGCATAGCGGCAAGTGATGATGGAACGGTTCTCAATATCCCCCAAGGAGATAGCACCGCGCCAATCGGCCCGGGGATTGAACCATCCCAGGAGGGAGTGGTCATTACCGGCAGCGAACGGCAGAGCAATACGCAAAGTTCCACGAATACGCAGACTGCAACGACTACACAGACTGTCACAGGAGCACAGACAGCTACAAATAGGCAGACCGAGCAGACATCCTCTGCATCTTCCATCGTGGATCGTACCCATACAACGACAAACCGTACTCACCATACCCACGCATCGGCCCCGATGATTCCCAGCTTAGGCGGTGCAATTTTCTCTAAATCCTTGGCGGCGGGAGGCAGCTTTGCCAATGACATCATCGGCACCGTGGCCCGAGGTGAAGTGGCCGGCAGTATTACCGGCGACATGGCCGCCCAATCCCTGTCCTCCTACATGGGCCATACGGCTATTCAGGAAACGACACGGGAGGCTCCTCGCTATTCCGATGTGGAGATTGGTAGGGGCCGAATCACCGGTGTGGAAACTGCGGCCGGGAGTTCAGAGGGCCTGCCTTTTGCCATGTACCATGTAGAGCAGTATGCAGTTCCGCAAGGCGAGTTCCAGAAAATTTTCACCGCCGATGGAACCCAGTGGTATAAGCAATATGCCCAGGATGCGGTGGAGCGAAAGCCCTATATGGCCGATGGTGACAAGGTTGCCTACCATGAAAAAATCATTAAAAAAATGCCCGACCCACCTAAACGGAAGGATCGGATTTAAGGAGCGCCTATGAGACAAGAAGAACGGGATACTTATTTGATTCCCCCTAATTTTATTGAGGGCGGTACTCTGCTGGGCGGCATGTTCAAAACCCGGAATGTCATCGAAGCCGGCATTCTGGGTGCGCTGACCGCTGTCCCCGTAATGCACCTGGCTCTCTCGCTCACTATGCGCATTATTATTCTGTGCCTGACCACCCTGCCACTGGTGCTGCTGGCGCTGATTGGAGTAGGCGGTGGCAGTCTTTCCGAGTTCATTCTCCAATTCTTCAACTATCTCCGCAATCGCCGGATATTGGGTAAGAATGGCGAGAGTAAAAAGAGCCTGCTTCCTAGCTGGGCGCAAAGACCCGCACAACCAAAGATGGAGGATGCCGAGGAGCAGCCCAAAAGCCGCCACCGCTTGCAGGTGGATATTAAGGCGCGGAAGGTAGACCAGTTCAAGACCTTTCTGCCCCCGGAGGTGAAACCGCTCAATCCGTTGGCGGACTATGTTCCTGTGGAAAAGATTCAAAACGGGGTCATCTACACCCGGGATCACCGCTATGTCAAAGTGCTGGAGGTCATCCCGGTCAACTTTCTCCTCCGAAGCGCCCAGGAACAGCGGAATATCATATACTCGTTTATCAGCTATTTGAAAATCGCACCAGTGAAGGTGCAGTTCAAGGTGCTGACGAAGCGGGCGGACATCGACCGCCATGTGCAGACGGTACGGCGGGAATTGGCTCAAGAAACGAATGCTCACTGCCGTGAGCTTCAGGAGGATTACCTACGGCTTATCCGCCGGCTGGGTTCCCGCGAGGCTATCACACGGCGCTTTTTCCTGATTTTCGAGCACGAACCTCTCCCCGGTACGAAACGGGGGCATGAGGAGGATGAAGCCATCGCGTCCCTCCAGACTGCCGCCCGCACCGCCGCCAATTACCTGCGTCAGTGCGGCAATACGGTGGTGCTGAACCATGAAGATGAAAATGAAGCCACGGCTGAGATTCTGTATCATGTCCTCTGCCGCCAGGAGAGCAACGACAAGCCTTTCGCTGAAAAGATCAAGCGAGTGGCGGCGGAGTATATGGCGGCAGGCAGGTCGATGGAGGACATTCCGGTCAATGAGTTCTACGCCCCCAACCACATCGACCTGTCCCACGGGCGGCATATCTGCATTGACGGCGTGTACTACGCCTATCTGCTGGTGCCCGCCGGCGGCTACAAGACCCAGGTGCCCGCCGGGTGGCTGTCCCTGTTGGTCAACGCCGGGGACGGCATCGACCTGGATATGTTCCTCACCCGCCAGCCCAAGGACCGGATGATAAGGAAGCTGGGCCAGCAGCTGCGCATCAACCGCAGTAAGATCAAGGAGACCAGCGACACCAACACAGACTTCGACGACCTGGACGGGGCCATCCGCAGCGGCTATCTGCTGAAGGACGGCCTGAGCAACAATGAGGATTTCTACTATCTCAATCTGCTGGTCACCATCACCGCCGCCAATGTGGAGGACCTGGAGTGGAAATGCGCGGAGATGAAAAAGCTGCTGCTCAGTCAGGACATGGACGTACAGACCTGTTCCTACTGTCAGGAACAGGCTTTTTTGTCCTCGCTGCCCCTGGTGACCCTGGAGAAACACCTTTTTGAGCGTTCCAAGCGCAACGTCCTCACCCTGGGGGCGGCCAGCTGCTACCCCTTCACCAGCTATGAGATGTGCGACGACAACGGCATTTTGCTGGGGGTGAACAAGCACAACAATTCCCTCATTATCGTGGACATCTTCGATTCCCGGGTCTACAAGAACGCCAACATCGCCATTCTGGGCACCAGCGGCGCGGGCAAGAGTTTTACCATGCAGATGATGGCAACCCGTATGAGAAGAAAGGGCATCCAGGTATTTATCGTAGCCCCGCTGAAAGGACACGAGTTCCACCGGGCCTGCTCCAACATCGGCGGGGAGTTCATCCAGATTTCCCCGGCCTCCAAAAACTGCATCAACGTCATGGAAATCCGCAAGGTGGACAAGTCGGTGGACGAGCTGCTGGACGGCCCCGGCGTGGAAAAATCCCTGCTGGCGGCAAAAATTCAGCGGCTCCACATCTTTTTCAGTCTGCTCATTCCCGATATGACCCATGAGGAGCGGCAGCTTTTGGACGACGCTCTGATCCGCACCTACGCCAAGCTGGGCATTACCCACGAGAACAGCACTTTGGACGACCCGGCTGACCCCAGCCGCTACCGGACCATGCCGGTGCTGGGCGACCTCTATGAAGTCCTGAAGGAGTCCCAGGAGACCAAGCGGCTGGCGAATATCATCAACCGTCTGGTCCACGGCTCCGCCCGCACCTTTAACCAGCAAACCAACGTGTCCCTGGACAACAAGTACACGGTGCTGGACATCTCTGAGCTGACCGGCGACCTGCTGACGGTGGGGATGTTTGTGGCGCTGGACTACGTTTGGGACAAGGCCAAGGAAAACCGCACCGAGGAAAAGGCCATCTACATCGACGAGTGCTGGCAGCTGATCGGCGCCAACAGCAACCGTCTGGCGGCGGAGTTTGTGCTGGAGATCTTCAAAATCATCCGGGGTTACGGCGGCTCCGCCATCTGCGCCACCCAGGACATCAACGACTTCTTTGCCCTGGAGGACGGCAAGTACGGCAAGGGCATCATCAACAACTCCAAGACCAAGATCCTGCTGAATCTGGAGGACGAGGAGGCCCGGCGGGTCCAGTCCATCCTGCATCTGTCCGAGGCGGAGGTCATGGAGATTACCCACTTTGAGCGGGGCAGCGGCCTTATCAGTACCAACAATAATAATGTGACGGTGGAGATCAAGTGCAGCCAGATGGAGAAAGAACTGATTACCACGGATCGCCGGGAACTGCAAGAGTTGTTGGACAAGACACAGGCGGCGCCTGTGGCGTAATACGATCCGAACACGGTCTTTATATGTGCAAGTCGTGTAATATGCTTTTTATAAGGACTTTATGCGAAAATCCAACGCCATACCTGTAAACAATATGCTTTTTATATGGCGCTAATATGTTTTAGGGGTGAACAGCCAATGAAAACACGCGAACAGATTTATGGCCGGGAGGCCGCCGCTATCCTGCGGGACATATCTATGTATCGGGTGCTGACAGAGGAACAGATTCTGCGGCTCCATCCGAGCAAATACGCACGGGAGCGGGATAAGGTCAAAGGTTTGCTGGCCTATCTGGTGAAGCAGCAGCGCGTCTGGCTCTCAGAGGACGGGCGTTATTACTGTGCCACTCCGGACGCGCTGGAGGACATGGATCAGGGCCTTTTTGCGGCGGTGTGGGTTCTGGCGGACTTCATTGACCAGGTGGAGTTCCATTCGGTAGGCGACTATCCGGCGAAAATCATCTTTTTCGCCGATGGCGAGGTTTACGAAATTATTCACGCCGCCCAAGGAAAAGAAGTGCTGGTGTCCCATGTGCTTTCCTCTGCCGGAGAGCAGCCTTCCCACTATCTTGTCTTGGTAGATGAACCCGGCCAGATCGAGGAACTGCAAATCCCCCATGCCAGCGGCTACTGCGCTGTTGCGCCTACGGGGGAAGTACAATACTATCAAAAAGAATAAGAGGTGAAATATTGAACCGAAGCATGATTTCCCAGCGAATATCGTCCATTTTGGACGATATTCAGCGTCTTACCAATGCCCTCTATGCTATGAATACCACGGACATCCAGCGTTACCCGGATAACTATGAAGTGTTGTCTACCGATGCCGCCCTCCGGGCAGAAAAGGTTACCTGCCGTTTGCGGCATCTCATTTATTCCAGTACAGCCGTCAAAAAGGCTGATTATCTGGCCTCCGCCGCCACTGCACAGGGGATCAAAGTCAGATATGAAGATGGTGTTTTTGAGGTCACTTTGCCTGGCATGCTTCCCAAACGCAAGCAATGGCAGAGTGCGGAGTATCTTCTGGATTCGCTGGAGGCGGCCCTTTCTCAATATGCGAGAGGGCATCCCCTGCCCCACTTTGAACATTGCGTGATTGCGTTCTCCCTTATCTATAACAGAGACCTGCCGGAGCGCAGGATTCGGGACTACGATAATTTAGAACTGAAGCAGGTTCAGGATCTGATCGCCGCTTTTGTTCTGACAGACGATACCGGCGCCCTATGTGATGCCTACCATACAACGACGCTTGGGAATACAGATCAAACTTGTGTCTCAATCATGGATCGGGAACGCTTTCCCGTCTGGCTGACGGCACAAAAAACGGAGTGAAAGTCATATCGGATTTTCAGCCGTTTTGGGGCCTGTTTTTTTCCATATAAAACCGAGAGCGAAAAATTGCTGAAATTCAAGGGATTGGCAGCTTTCAATATGCCAGTATTTTACCCTGGTTAAATCGCCCTACGGTAAAAAAGTGTACGATGGAGGGATGAGAGAATGGGCAGACCTGCACGCTGGCTGCCGGCTGAAGATACGCTCCCCTATCTGCTGCTGACGTTGACCGCCATATGCGGCGAATACCCTTCCGCACATCTGAAACATTTGCCGGGTGGTGACTCATACATAGAAAGCATAGTCACAATGCTCAAACGCAATGGGCTGCTTCGGACATACTACCGTGATGGACTGAGGGGGCTGCGGCTGACCACTACTGCAAAAAGGCTTCTGCTGAATTGCCGTCCAGAGAGATTTACGTCCTATCTGACGGGTTCTTCTGAACCAAACAAGCTGAAAAGTGAAGTCCCTCGACGTTTGCGGCTTCATCGGATGGCTGAGGTGTTGGTGGCAATGTATAATGCCAACGTGCTGGTGTTCTCATGGGAAAAGCCAACCGTATTCCAACCTGCGCTTCCGTCAATCGTTTGCCGCATCAGCCAGCCAACCTATTACAGTTCCCGCGAAATCAAAGAAATCGGCAATGAATCGGACAAAATCAGCAGTTCTCGCGCAACCGGCGTTCTTTTGACGGACGACGGTATTTTTGTTACTTTCAACACAGGCCCGTTTCAGATGAAGTGGGAGTATAACGCGGAAAGGCGGCTAAAAATCATGCTGCAGAGAGAACTATGCCACCGCCGTTTTCCATCACAGTATATGGACACGCCAATCAGCGGAATCGTGTTTGCCCCCAACATGGATCAGCTTAATACGATACTATGTGCGGATAGTGCCCTGTCGAACAGTGGTTTTCTACAGGATGGCAGTTTTGAGCATTTCTATTTCTTAACGAGCGACTACAAAGGGGAGGCGATTTTGCGACTGCTTTGCGACAGTGAGCTTCGGGCCACGCTGGACGATATTCTTTTAGAGGGTTTACAGCCCCCCGACCCTGGCCTTCCTATGGAGAACGATGCACTGGACGACGATATCCCAGTCCTCTTTGGCTATACCTGTGATATGCCGCGGCTCCAGCGTTTCGACAGTGCCTTGTCCAACCGTAAAAAGGCTGGCCTTGTAATCTGCTTCGATTTTCAAGAGGAAGCGTACCGTCGCTATTGCTGTCCGTATGTCCAACTTCAGTGCCTCGACCTTGAGGTGTGTGAAAGGAGCGTGTTTCCATCTCCCGAAAAGAAATCATAAAAATCGCCGTCATCCTGCCCATTGCCCTGACGGCGCTGCTCTATGGGAGCGGCTACATCAGCCAGTTTATCTGCAACTACGATGTCTGGCAGGCCGAAGGCGGCACATTTGGCACTGCTCCCCAGTTTCCAAGCGGGAATTTCTTTGTCTGCATTGCTGCCGCCTTCCGATTCCCTTACGGCCTCTATGGCCTTGGCATCTGCGTGGGCCTGCTGGCGCTTCTGATCGTCATGGTGATGCGGATGGGGTACAGCGAGACCGGCGAATATGACCGCGACCGCAACCTCATCTATTCCAGCAAAGGTACCTATGGCACAGCGGGCTTCATGTCCAGGAAAGAATTGAAAGGCGTTCTGGATCTGGTCCCGAATATCAAAAAGCATCACGGCATCATCCTGGGCGAACTGGACGGGCAGGTGGTGTGCGTCCCGGAAAAGACCCGGTTCAACGGGAATCTGGCGGTGTATGGGGCCAGCGGCTCAAAAAAGACCCGCGCATTCTGCATGAATATGATCCTTCAGAGCGTTGCCCGGCGGCACTCCCTCATCATCTGTGATCCGAAATCGGAGCTGTACGAAAAGAGCAGCGAGTATCTGCGGGATCAGGGCTACACGGTCAAGGTGTTCAATCTGGTAACACCGGCCAGCTCCGATTCCTGGAACTGTCTGGCGGAGATCAACGGGCAGGAGCTGATGGCACAGCTTTTCTGTGACGTCATCATCAGGAACACCGGCAGCGCCAAAGGAGACCATTTCTGGGATAACGCGGAGATGAACCTCCTGAAAGCGTTGGTTCTCTATGTGGAGCGGGGCTACCCAAAAGAGAAAAAGAACATCGGAGAGGTCTACAAACTGTTGACTATGAGCAGCAAAAAGGAGCTGAACGCCCTGTTCGATGTACTCCCGGTAAGCCATCCGGCCAAGGCCCCCTACAGCATCTTCAAGCAATCCGGGGAAAGCGTGCGAGGCGGCGTTATCATCGGTCTGGGTTCCCGGCTCCAGGTGTTCCAGAACAGCGATATCCGGGAGATCACCGGGCATACGGAGATCGACCTGGAGCTCCCGGGCAAACAGCCCTGCGCCTACTTCTGCATTACCAGCGACCAGGACAGTACCTTCGATTTCCTGTCCTCTCTGTTTTTGTCCTTTGTGTTCATCCGTCTGGTACGCTATGCCGATCAGAAATGTCCCGGCGGCGCCCTGCCTGTCCCCGTTCATGTACTGGGCGAGGAACTATGCGCCTGCGGGGTCATCCCCGACCTCAGCCGAAAAATATCGGTCATACGCTCCCGGAATATCTCCATGTCCTGCGTCTTTCAGAATCTGGCGGGTTTGCAGAACCGCTATCCGCTGAATCAGTGGCAGGAGATTTTGGGCAACTGTGATGTTACCCTTTTTCTGGGGTGTACGGACGCTCTGACGGCGGACTTTATTTCCCAGCGCACCGGCGAAGCCAGCATCGCCGTGACCAGCAAGGCCAAACAGCTGGGCACTTGGCGCATTTCCAACTATACCCCGGAGTATCGGGAAACCAGCGGCGTTGGCAAACGCAGGCTGATGACGATGGATGAGGTGCTGCGTATGGATGTAGACCGCGCCTTGGTCATCATACGCGGCAAAAATGTATTGGAGGTGGATAAGTACGACTATTCCAAGCACCCGGAGGCGAAGAAGCTGCGGCCGAGTAAGGCCGCCTCCCATGTCCCTGACTGGCGTGCCGCCCAGGAGAAGGAAAGGGCGTCAAAACCCGTCAAGAAAGCTGATCTGCCCAAGGAGGAGGAACAGCGGGAAGCGACCGCTTCTCCCAAGACGGAGACGAAAGCCGCCCGAAAGCCTGCCGCTTCCAGGATCCAGCGGCAGAAAAAAACCACGGCGCCCAAAGCGTCGGCTCAAGAACCGGCAAAGCCGCCGGAGGAGCCAATATCTTCGGCGGCTCCCCAGTCCACGCCGGCCCCCGAACCGCCGGCAAAGGTTCCAGGAACACCCAGGGTCGTCACGGCGACCAAGGATTCCATATTAGCCAAACCAAAATGTAAAAAGGAGGAATGATTTTACACATGCCGAGAAAGAAAAATGTAACTACCGTCCCCGAGGAGCCTCTGACCGGGAATCAGGAGGGGCAGGCCCTTTCCGCTGAACCCAGCGAGATGGAGGGGACCGGCCTTCCCCTGGAGACCGAAGCTGCTGACCGTTCCCAGGAAACGGGAGATGCCGCTTTTCCCCCGGAGGAGGGCGGCGGCGATTTTCCGCCGGGTGAGAATCCCTACCCGGATGGCAATGCCGCTGACGCCGGTGAGGAACCTATTGGCGAAGCCTCCGTTGGTGAAGAACCCACTGGCGAGGCACCCGTCGGCGAAGGCTCCACCGGCGAGGAGACTGTTCCACCGGAATCGGGCGATATGCCGCTTTCGGATGGCGGCTTCCCCACCGGGGCCAATCCGCCCGATGAAGGAAGCGCCCCGGGCGAGGAGCCGCCTCCCGAGGCGGCACAGGCTGCCGACCCTGAGTACGACGCGCTGCTTCATGAATGGAGTGAGGCAAACAGCGTGCCGGCACAGGACAGCGAGGGCGGCGAGGAGCCGCTCGTCCTGTCCCCGCCGCCCGACACGGAACCGGAACCGCTCCCGGAGCCGGAGAATCCGGCTTCTTCGGAGGGCGGCTCCGCGAATGATGCCGCGGACACACAGCCCAGAACCGCGCGGGCCCGCCGCCGTACTCCGGCATCCGGTACACCCGCCGCTCCCGCTGCGGCACGCAGGGCGCAGGAGCGGGAGCGGGTGCTGACCATTGAGGCCCGGGACGAGGTTCAGACGGAGGACGACCGGGAAGCGGCTATCTGGCACGAGATCCAGAATGCCGACTGGACCCGCCGCATTCTCACCGGCACCCTGGACGGCGTGGAGCAGACCGAATCCGGCCTGACCCTGGCTGTCGTCAGCTACAAGGGCTTCCGGGTGGCGATTCCCATTAAGGAGATGCTGCTCTATCCCGGCAAGCTTCCCACCGGCCCGGAATACCTGGATACAATGGATCGCCTGCGCCGCATCCTCATGACCCGACTTGGTTCCGAGATCGACTTTGTGGTCAAGGGCCACGACAACAAAAGCCGCAGCGCTGTGGGCAGCCGGAAGGACGCCATGCTCCGCAAGCGGCAGAGCTTCTATCTGGACAAGGATGAACTGGGCGAGCCCATGATCTATGAGGGGCGTGTCGTGCAGGCCCGTGTGGTGGCTGTCGCTGAAAAAATCATCCGCGTGGAGGTTTTTGGCGTGGAGTGCGCCATTGTGGCCCGTGGGTTGTCCCGTTCCTGGGTAGGCGACGCCGCCGAAAAATACAGCGTGGGCGACCGTATCCTGGTCCGTGTTCTCAGGATCAGCGGCAGCACCGCAGAGGATCTGTCGATTACCGTGGATGTGCGCAGCGTGTTCAAGGACGGAGATCAGGAGAATCTGAAAAAGTGTTCTCCCGGGGGGCGCTATGCCGGACGGGTGACGGATATCCGGGGCGGTGTGGTCTACATCCGGCTCAACAACGGCGTCAACGCCATCGCCCACTCCTGCTACGACCGGCGCGCACCTGGCAAACGGGATGACGTCAGCTTCTCCGTAACCCGGTTGGACCCCGAACAGGGTGTTGCCATCGGCATCATCACCAGAATCATCAAACAAAATCTGTAAAGGAGCAGCATATGAAGCGACTGAGACATCTGGCGCTTTCCCTGCTGCTGGTGCTGTCACTTGCAACCACCGCTTTCGCTACGGAAGTTCCGGAAAGCCTGGTAGTGGAGAATCTGAACGGCCAGCAGCGCATCGTAAAAACCTATGTTCTCTCTCCCGAAACAGACCCGGAAGTATTAAAGGAGCCATCGTTTGATTACGATGGCTTCACTTATACCTGGGCCTATACCACAAAGGACGAGCATACCTTCCTGGAGACCAAGAACGTGACCGAGACAGTGACGGTGGAAACCGGGAAAAAGGATCTCAATGCCGTGCTGGAGCAGCTGACCCCCAGCATTTCCTACGATGATGGAGAATTTTCCGGTGAGCTGGCTCTGGATCACACTACCATCGTCACCGAGGCGGCAGGCTATACCACCAAGAGCGGGAAGGTGACCGCTACCAAGACCATCGGACCGCTGGATCGCAACGATATGTCCTATGTCCCGGCCACCACAGTCAAGGACGGCAGGACGCTCAGCCTTGTCAACGTGGATTGGCAGGTCATCGGCACCGATTTGGTGGGTGAGGTTCTGGCTCCTTCCAGCTATCAGGCGGTGGCAACCTACTCCGCCTCCACCAGTTACCAGGTCGCCACCGGCTACGTTTCCTCGGCGGAGTACAAGGGGACTGTGACCGCCTCCGGTATTGAGAGTATCACCTATACGGTGGTCTATGTGGGGACAGAAATCGTACCTGAGACCTCGCAGCCCACGGAGCAGCCGGTCGGGGAACGGGACGGCCTTTTCTCCGCTACCAACGCTACCGCCACCGGCGGTACGCTCCTGCTGTTACTGCTACTGGCGGCGCTGGTGGGGGGCAGCGTATATCTGTTCCTGCACCGTAAAAACGTCTACATCTATGTCCCCGGCGACCAGCCCCGGGACTACAAGCTGATTGCCAAGTTCCGGGTGGAAGCCCCGCGGCCGGAGGTGGATATCACCGGCCTGGAGCCTTATCCGGAGAGCATCATTGCGGTGGAGATCAAGCGTCCCCTGGCAAAGAAGCTACTGGGCCAGACCTTCACCGTCCATCATCGGGCGTCCAGCCATGCCTACACCGTCCTTCAAGATCGGCCTGGGGACTGGCATGAGTTTGACCCCTCGGAAGAAAAGGAGGAACTTATTTGAAGCACACCCACATCAGAAAGTTTGCCGGGCTGATGCTGTCTGCGGCGGCGGCACTGTCCATGGCGGTTCCGGCCTTCGCGTCGGATTACTCGTTTACCACCACGGCCCCCCAGGACTACTACGGCAGCACCAGCTATGAGGATGTTTACGGCTCCCAGTACAACTATGGTGGGAACAATGTGGTTGACTACCAGGTGCCGGAGCTGGAGTACGGCGTCCAGAGTACCACTATGACCGGCGTAATGGAGCGCACCATCCTGCCCGGCCTCCAGCAGACAGTCGGGACAGGCGGCGGATACGGCGTAGCCGGAGGCGGCGGCCCCATTACGGTGCTGGTAGAGACCGGTACACCCGGCGCAGCCAACACCGGCTCCACTTCGACCACTGCGCCCACCAATCCCGCCGCGCCCTCTTACCAACAGCCCGCCTATACCAGTGTGGAGGGAATGGCCTATAAAGACGGCAGCATTGGCACCGTGAAGATCCCCTCCCTGAAAATCGACATGAAGGTGTGGGAGGGTGAAACCGCCGACAGTATGAAGAAGGGACTGGGGCATTACAGCTCCACCTCCGCTTGGAATGGAAATGTGGCAGTGTGCGGCCATAACCGCGGGTCCAAGTACGTCATTGGTACCATCAAGGATTTGAAGCAGGGCGACATCATCACCTACACCACTATGTATGGAACCCGAACTTATGCGGTCGAAACAGTGAAGATCATCTCCAACTCGGACTGGAGCGATCTCCAATCCACTGCTGACAACCGCATCACACTCACCACCTGCCTGGCTGACCACCCGGAAAGCAGGGTTTTGGTGCAGGCTGTCGAAAAAAAGTAAAACAGCCTGTTGAAAACCTCCGTCTGTTTTCGTATAAAACAATATCACAATAAGAACGGAGGTTTTCTCTATGAGGCAAAAATTTTTGTCGGCGGCGCTGGCCTGCGCCCTTTCTCTGAGTCTGGCCGTTCCCGCCTTTGCATCGGAACCACAGGTGGAAATTGAGGCGGCGGGAGCTTATCTGCGGGAGCGGGGCGTATATCTGGGTGACGGTTCCGGCGACCTGATGCTGGACAAGGGGCTGACCCGAGCCGAGATGGCCGCCGTCCTCACCCGGCTTCACGGGGAGGGCGAGGTCAACCCCAACCACTATACCTGGGCCTGCTACTTCACCGATGTGCCCAACTGGGCCAAACCCTATGTAGGCTACTGCACCGCCAACCTGTTGGTCGCCGGCTATGACGCATCCCGCTACGGCCCCAATGATATGGTCACTCCGGCCATGGCCTGTACGGTGGTCTTTCGCTGCTGCGGCTATGAGGACGGCGAGGGAAGTATGTGGACCTACGGCACCGCCTGCGATTACGCGGTCAGCCTGGGGCTGATCAGCCAGTCCGCCGCCCGTGCGTCTATCATCACCCGGGGCGAGATGGCGGTGCTGATCTGCCGGGCCTGGAAACAGGAGGAGACGCCCTCGGTCAAGCCGGAGCCTGTCCCCCAGGTGGATGGCATCATAGTTGGGGCGGATGGCACCATTACCAGTAAGACAATCACAACGTCCGACTGGAGCCGGGAGGACTTTTCCCGGCAGGCTGATTCCTCCATCTTTACCAGCTGCTACACCAGGGGTTGGTACAATGTCCTGCGGCAGAGCATCGTGGACAGAGCCGCCATTGCGGCGGGCAACAACGAGGACAGCTTCAATCCCCAGTACCTCTACGCCCATACGCTGGTGCCGGATACCCCCGCCGAGACCTTTGACGCCTTTTCCTATGTGCTGGGCAGAATCTACGGCTGCTATGACTATCACCAGGGGGCCGAACCATACACAAAAAACCAGTATGAGTTCCCGGGCTATACAAACATTCGGGTTTCGCCTATGTGGCATGACCCCAACACACTGGCCTTTATCCAGCCGGAGCTGGATCATATCGCAGGTATGGATGACCGCAGCAAGGTGGAGGAGCTGAACCGCTATCTGTGCGGACTGATGGAATACCGATCGGGTGCGGTCGGAGCGGTAGACAAGATTTTTTCCGTCCATACGTCTCCTATCCCTGGCCGCTGTGCCAGCTATTCCTCAGCATTTTCGTTTCTCTGTGATGCGGCGGGCATCCCCTGCATCCGTGTAGCATCTGAGGATCACAGTTGGAACGAGGTCTATGTGGACGGTCATTGGCTGTCGGTGGATGTGTCGTCCAACGACGTCAGCATCAATCAGAACGCTTACCTGCTCACCACCCGCCTGCCCGGTATCGACCGGTGCCCGGAGGCAACCCGTTTCGCTCGGGAACTGCTGGTTCCCGGCTCAACAAAATAAACTGCCGCAGACGTGCGTTTGCGGCACACCCGAGAGGGCCATCGCTGTGGTGGTCCTCTTTTTCTATCCAAAATCCAAACCAATCTACAGGAAGGAGACTTCTATGCAAATTAAAAAGCAAATGAACCGCATCCTGTCCCTGCTGTTGGCAGTGGTCACCCTGTTCTCTCTGGCCGCCACCCCCGCTATGGCGGCGGTGGTCCCCTCGCAGAACAAGTCCTTGGGTGACGGAAGCTCTAACGTCACCATCAAGATCGGTACACGCCTGAACATCCTGGGTAAATCCACCGGCGGCAGCATCGGCGGCTCCGGCTGGACCTATACCTCCAACGACGGCATCACCGGTCCCGCCTACTGCGTCAACTGGGGGCTGAACGCGGTATCTCCGTCCAAGAAGCTGGAGATCACCGGCCGCTATGACCGCAGCCCCAAAACTATGGGCGCGTTCGCCAACGGCTACCCGCAGCGGACGCTGGAACAGTTCAAGGAACTGCACTCCGGCATCCAGGGAATCGATAAGCTGACGGAAACCGAGTATGCCTACGCTACGCAGCTGGCAATCTGGGCCACCTGCGGCCAGCTGGCCGTTCCAGGGACTGCCTTTGAAACCGGACGCGCCTCTCTGGTCAAGCCCACCTCGGACGCCCAGAAGATCCGGGTGTATGAGTCCGTGGTGGAAATTCTGCGGCTGGCAAACGGCTGGTCGAAGCAGATATATTCCGGTCTGTACTTCCACATGGACAAGGATAAGCTGGGTGCCTCCCTGTCTATTCACCATGAGGATGGTCTGAAGGGAGCAGCCGAGGCAGGACAGGACGGCATTAAGAAGGAAACCATCAACGGGAAAGAGTATTATACCCGGCTGATGTATGTGGACAGCGCCACCTCTACCTACCCCAACGACTTTGAGATCTATGTCTACGCCATGGACGCTCCTGCCGGAACGATCATGACCGACGCCAACAACCAGGTCTATCCCTCCCGGCAGCAGTGGGGCGCCACTATGTATGAGGTTCCCACCCCCAAGGATGAACCCACCTCCCTGAACGCCAATGGCAGTGCCTACACCGGGGCGTTCAAGCTGTGTATCCCGGCTGACAATGTGACCGATTCCGGCAGCATCACGGTTCAGGCGTACGCGGTCATCACCCAGTTCAACCTGTACTTGGCGAATAATCCCGCCGCCTCTGAGCAGAGCTACATCATCGCTGACCCTGCCTATGTGGGCCGCTTCGCCAAGGCGGACATCAAGTGGAGCAGCGCGGAACGCCCGGACACCGCCAGCCTTCAGATCCAGAAGGTGGATGGAAGCGCCATGCCCCTGGAGGGCGCGGAATTCACTCTGACGGGCAGCAAAGGCACTACCCGCACTGGGACTTCTGACCAGAACGGCATGGTGGAGTGGACGGACCTGTCCGCCGACGAAACATTCGTCCTGACAGAGACTAAGGCCCCAGCTGGTTTCTCGGTGGTCGCGCCCCGAAATATCGCCCTTACTGCGGGGCAGACTGCCCATGTGACGGTTCAGGATGACACCGAAAAACACTTCATCATCAAGAAAATTGACAAGCAAAGCGGTGCCGCTCTGGAGGGCGCAGTCTTTCTGTTTGAACAGATCGACGGCTCCTATAAGACGACCGCCACCACAGGTTTTGACGGTATGCTGGAGTTTGCCGGTGACGAACTGCCCTACGGCAGTTATCGGGTTTCGGAGGAGCGCGCGCCGACAGGCTATGAAAAGGATACCAGCGTCCAGACTGTGAAGTGGGACGGCACCCGGAATGTCCTGCTCACATTCAAAAATGTACGCCAGCCCACCATCATTGGCTCCAAGGTGGACGGCATCACTGGTGTTTCCCTCCCCAACGCTTCCTTTGACGTCTACAAGGACGGGAAAAAGATCGGCTCCGTTACCACGGATGACTCGGGCGAGTTCCGCTTCCCCATCGTGGGCGGTGAGGGGTATTTTGAATTTATTGAGACGGTAGCGCCGGAGGGTTATGTGCTGGACCGCACCCCTCACGGTATCCATGTCGATCCCTATGACCCCCAGACCAAGGATGATCCGGTCCTGACCATCGAGAACTACAGCAGGCCCGCCCTGCGGATCATCAAGATGGATCAGAAGAGCGGAGACCGGTTGCCCAATATCACATTTGAGATCTATCGGGATGCGGAGCTGTTCGACACCGCCACCACAGATGGCGAAGGCGAAATCGTCTACTTCGACTTGGAGCCGGGCACCTACCTGGTCAAAGAGGTGTCTACGGACGACGCCCATGTGGTCACCTCCACACCTCAGCAGATCGAGCTGCGGGCCGGCCAGACGGAGACAGCTACGCTGATCTTCTTCAACCAGCTCAAGCCTGGCATCCATCTGGTGAAGGTGGACAGCATTACCATGAAATCCCTGCCCAACGTCCGCTTTGAGTTCAAGCTGGTGGGCGGCTCCTACCGGCAGGAGTTCACCACTGACATCAACGGCGAGATCGACCTCAGTAAGCTGACCCCCGGCGCATACGAAGTGCGGGAGCTGGAGGCCCCGGAGGGCTATCTGATCGACGATGCTGTGCGGGTGGTGCAGGTAAACCCGGACGAGAACGCCAATTTTGTATTTACTAACACCCCCAAGCCCGCCCTGCGGCTTATCAAGACCAGCTCGGACGGCACCCGGCTGGGCGGCGTCCATTTCCGCATCGCCAAGATCGAGGACGGCACCCACTACCTTGACCGTATCACCGATACTAACGGCGAGATCAACATCCCCAAACTGGAACCGGGCGTGTATTCCGTGAAGGAAACGGCCACCGTTGCCGACCACATCCTCGATCTCCAAGAGTACCACGTTGAGCTGTTCCCCGGCCAGACCTCAACTCTGACCATTGAGAACCAGAAGCGGCCCAACCTCATCGTCTACAAAAAGGATTCGGACACCGGCACCCCCATCCCCAACACCATTTTCACTGTCCGGGCAGCAGACGGCCACAGCGTAGACGAAATCAAGACGGATGCCAACGGCAGGGCCACCTTATCTAACCTCCTTCCCGGAGTGTACGAGGTGAGCGAGAAGTCTGTCCCGGCCCCCTGGCTCATGGACGCCCCCAGCCAGCTTGTAACCCTCTACCCCAACCGTGACCACACCATTTATTTTGAGAACCACAAGAAACCTACCCTGACGGTGAACAAGGTGGATAGTATCACCGGCAGTCCTATCAAAGGGGCAAAGTTCGAGGTTTGGTACGGCAGCAATAACACCACCACTGGCGAGATGAACAGCCTGGGTACGTTCTACTCCGACGCCAACGGCCAGTTCTTTATCGACCTGCTCCGCGACGGCTGGTACAAGGTGACTGAATTGGAGCCTGCCCCCGGATTCACCATCAAGGAGCCTGCCACTCAGGAGGTCTACATCAAGGGCGGTGAGAGTAAAGTCCTGACCTTCCAGAATGTACCGAAGAACGGTATCGTGGTGGAGAAATATGATTCCGTCACTGGCGAGGTTCTGCCCGGCTGCACCTTCCAGCTGAAGTATTTGGGCGGCACCTCCGGCACGGGCGGCACCACCATCGGCACAAAGGTGACGGGCAAAAATGGCACAGCCATCTGGACGGGCCTCAATCCCGGCACATACGTCCTGGAAGAGGTGGACGCTGCGGATGGATACTCCATCATCCAGTCCTCTGAGACCATCTTCCTGGCAGACAGCGGGGAGCAGAGCGTAGTTACCGTCAGATTCACCAATGCCCCGGATGGCATCCTCTTGGTGAGGAAAGTCTGCGCCACCAACCCCAGCGTAACCCTTCAAAATGCCGAGTTCAAAATCGCTTATGCAGACGGGACGCTGATCGGGGACTCCAACGGCATCTACCGCACGGATGAGAACGGCGAGATCCGCATCCCCGGCCTGAAGCCGGGTAAAAGCGTGGTCGTCACCGAGACACGCGCTCCCGCAGGTTTCATCCTGGATACCCAGTCCCAAACCATCCAGATCCAAGAGGGCAAAACGGTATCTTTGACCTTCAAGAACCAGCCCAAGGGTGCCTTAATTATCCAGAAAAGGGATTCCCAGACCAACGAGCCTTTGAGCGGCGCAGAGTTCAGAATCAGTACCGCCGCAGGGTGCGAAGTGGGGCTGAACGGTGTGATCGGCACATCTACCTTGACCCAGAACGGCATTTTTGTGACCGATGCCCAGGGTGAGATCAAGATCACCAATCTAGCTCCCGGCGCATACGTCATCAATGAGATCAAAGCGCCGGACGGTGGGTATGTCATCGACACGCCCAGCACCAATGTGGTTATCGGCCAGGGCGGCGACACCCAGACTGTCGTAATAAAGAACACCCGCAAGGGCGGCCTCATTATCGAGAAATATGACAGTGTGACCAAGCAGCCTCTGGCCGGTGCACAGTTCAAGGTGATGAACGCCAACGGGGAGCTGACCCCGGACAATGAGGGGCTGACCTCTTCCAATGGCCTCTACACCACCAATGCCGAGGGCCAGATCGTCCTGTCCAAGCTGCTCCCCGGCACCTATGTGGTTTCTGAGGTACGCAGCCCGGACAACTACCGGGGCGACCCCGCCCCCCAGACGGTGGTGGTCAACGCGGGGGACACCCAAACCCTCCGCTTCTATAATGACCCCCTGTGTACCCTGACGATCCTGAAGCGGGACGCCATAACAAAGAAGCCCCTGAAGGGTGCGGAGTTCACCGTGAAGTACAGCGATGGCCGGGACATTGGGAAGTATATCACCGGGACGGACGGCACGGTAACTGTCTCCGGGCTGACCCCCAACTCCACCGTTGTGGTTTCGGAATCCAAAGCGCCCACCGGCTACATCAAGGACGAAACGCCCAAAAATATCGTGGTGCGCAGCGGCGCTACCAACAACCTGACCTTTGACAACGAGCCCGGCACTACCCTGGTCATCCGCAAATTTATTGAGGGGACGGAAAACGAACCTCTGAGCGGCGTGTGCTTCAAAGTTGTGGACGGCAACGGGGGAGCGATTGGCCCGGACGACGGCGTATATTATACGGACAAGGCCGGCGAGATCGTGCTGGAGGGCATTGAGCCCGGCACCACCGTGAAGGTTCGTGAGATAAAGACCGTGGAGGGCTTCGTCCTCGATGGCACGCCCCAGGATATCCTTATCAAAGGCGGCGAGGTGCAGACCCTCACGTTCTGGAACAAAAAGGCGGGCACTTTGGTGATCCAGAAAAAGGATTCCATCACCGGCGCGTTCATTTCTGGCGCACAGTTCCAGCTGACCTATGCGAGCGGGGGCTATGTGGATAACGACAACGGGCACCTGTCCAGCAACGGTCTCTACACCACTGACGACAAGGGCGAAATCCGTGTCTACGGCATCACCGGAACCGTGGTGGCAAAGGAGGTCAAAGCCGCCCCTGGCTATGTGATCGACCAGTCTACCCAGACCCAGACAGTCGTGGTGAACCCGCTGGATACGCAGACCTTGACCTTCCTGAACGCCCCTCTCTGCTCCCTCACCATCACTAAACTGGATTCTGTGACGGGCAAGCCCGTACCCGGCACTCAGTTTGTGGTGAAGGACGGCAATGGCGCCATTCTGGCCCGCTGCACTACTGGCAAGGATGGCACTGCCACCGTTACAGGCCTTGTTCCCGGCAGCACCGTGGTAGTAGTGGAGGAAAAGGTTCCCTCTGGGTACGTCCTCAATACAACACCCCAGACCATCACTGTAAAGAATGGGGCCAATACTCTGACCGGCGCCGGGAGCAGTACAACTGTCCCTGGCACCACTGCTCCTGGCACTACGACCACTCCCGGTACTACCACCACTCCTGTTGGCGGTGGGAACGACGTCATTTTTGAAAACGACCCCACGACCCAACTCGTCATTGAGAAGTACATCACCGGTACCACCACCCCCCTGAAGGGCGTGACTTTCCTGGTCACGGAGTCCAACGGCAAGGTGCTGGGCAGCGCCAATGGCGAGTACACCACCGACGAAAACGGCCGGATCGTGATTGAGGGGCTGGAGCCCGGTGTGACCATCATCGCCAGGGAAATTCGCACCCTGGACGGCTATATTTTGGACACCACACCCAAGACCATTCAAATCAAGGTAGGCGACGCCCAGACCCTCCGCTTCTATAACTCGCCTGTCGGCGGGCTGGAGCTGATCAAGGTCTCCGAGAGCAACAAGAGCCAGCGCATCCCCGACACCACCTTTGAAATCCGCCGCATGGACGGCGGGCTGGTGGACACTGTGACCACCGACAAGAACGGCAGAGTCCATGTATCGCTGGATACCGGAAACTACTATGCCGTTGAGATTGAGGCTGGCGAGGGCTTCAAACTGGACAGCACACCCCACTACTTCACCATCCAGGACGGCAAGACCACGACCCTGACCGTGACCAACGCACCCTTCTCTGGCATCATCATCCATAAGGTGGATAGCGTCACCGGCGAGGGAATTTATGATGTCAAGTTCCTGGTCTATGACCAGAACAAGACCCCCATTGGGGAGTATTCCACCGATGACCGGGGCTACATTTATATTGACGACCTGACTGTGCAGGGCAAGGGCAAGCTGTTCATCCGTGAGCTGGAAGCGGCGCCCGGCTATGAGCTGGACAAGGAGTACAAGACTGTCTACGTCCAGCCGGGCAAGACCATTGAGATCGAATGGGAGAACACGCCCATCACTGGACAGTTCCAGATCTATAAGTACGCCGCCGAGTACAACGAGGTCACCGGCACTCCTGCCGGCGCTCCCCTCCAGGGCGCGGTGTATGAGATCAGCGAGGCCCGCTCGGGCAAGGTAGTGGACTACATTACCACGGATGCCCGCGGTGTGGCGGCTTCCAAGCCTCTGCCCTTGGGCCGGTATAAGATTGTCGAGGTAACCGCTCCTGCCTACTGGCAGCTCAGCGGTAAGACCTTTGACGAAACACTGGAGTATTCCGGGCAGATCATCAAGGTGTCCGACTACGACAAGCCCTCTAACCTGGGCGTGGTCATCACCAAGCGGGGCAACGCTGAGGCGCTGGCCGGGAGCCAGATGCGCTACGACTTTACAGTGGCAAATACCAGCAATGTGGCGCTGGAGAATTTTTATTGGCATGACCGCATTCCTACTGACGCGACCCGTGCCACGGTATTCACCACCGGCACCTACAGCGCCCGGCTCAACTACCGCATCCTCTATAAGACCAACTACTCCGCTGCCTATCAGGTGCTGGCGTCCAACCTGATCACCAGCAGCAACTACTCGTTCTCTCTGAACGCCATCCCCATGCAGTCCGGAGAGTATGTCACTGACATCTATCTGGACTTCGGCAAAGTTCCTGTGGGCTTCCAGTCCACCAGCAATCCCACGATGACCGTTCAAATCCTCGGCACGGTTGCCAATGGCTATCAGATCATCAACCGGGCCGACGTGGGCGGCAAGTACCAGGGCACCTGGCAGACCGCTCAGGCCAGCTGGGTCACTGTCGTGCGTAAGCTGACACCCAATCCCACCCTGCCCAAGACGGGCTATTGATCCATTCGCAAGGGGCGGTCCTCTTTTTCAGAGGGCCGCCCCCATTTTAACATTTACGAGGTGATATGACCATGGACATGGAACAAACCTTTACCGTCCTGCGCCGGGAGCAGCTGCTCATTACCCATGCGCCCCACAGCGTACAGTTCCAGAACCTGACCGACAGCCTGCTGCGGGTATTCTCCGATGCCGCTGTGATCCCGGCTCTGTCCGCATTGGAGATTCGGCTATATTCCACACTGGCCCTGCTCCATGACGTGGGCAAGCGGGCCATCCCGCAGGAAATTCTCAATAAACCCGGCTCCCTGACCAAAGAGGAGTTTGAGGTGATGAAGACCCATACCACCCAGGGCTGTGACCTGCTGGAGCGGGTGCCGGAGCTGCGGGAGTGCGAGGCGTTCCCCGCCATCTGCGATGTCTGCCGCCACCACCATGAGCGGTGGGACGGCGGCGGCTATCCGGACCGGCTGCAAGGCCGGAACATCACCCCCTGGGTGCAGGTGGTGGGGCTGGCGGACGCCTTTGATGCCTTGATACATCCCAGGGTCTATAAGCCCGCATTTACCCAGCAGCAGGCCGGGGAGATGATCGTGACCGGGGCCTGTGGCGTCTTTGACCCGCTCCTCCTGGCCTGCTTTGCCCAGCATATCGACGCCATTTGTCAGGCAGTCTATCCCTCCGCTGGCTGAGGACACTTCTTCTGCCGCTTGGGCGCAACGCTGTCATAGCTCAGTTCCAGCAGTGGGATGATTTGATCGTCGGGAACAGAGTCATCCAGGACAATGGAGATCCAGTGGTTCTTGTTCATGTGGTACGCCGGGAGAAACCCTTTTGTGGCGAGCAGGGAGCCGATCATAATGGAGCTGCATTTGATGTCCATAACGTCAAGGGCTTCCACTCCCGCCAAGCCCAGCTTTTCCGGGAGGACGCGCATCAGGGCGGCGTACCATTTCTTGCTGGCAGAATGACGGAATATTGCGTTCCCTGGACTGTCCGCCCAGAGATATTCCGCCTGCGACCCGTAGGTATCCTGTATGTACTGCGTGATCCGCTCACGCTGCGATGAATGGGCCATTTTATATCTCCCTCGGCTCCTTCAGCCGTTCTTCATATTCCTGCCGCTCCGCCTCGGTCGCTTCACGGACAGCATACTTGCCGCAGTCGGGACATTGCTCCGGTTCTGTGGTACGGCTGAAAAGAAAATGGCAGTTGTCACAAGCATAAATCAATTTTATCACCCGCGATATTATAGCAGAAACACGACTGATACACAAGATGGAGGTATCCAAAACTGAACAACCAAGAAAAAAGCAGCCTGTCCCAAGCGGCCAGCACTGCCCATACCATCCATGGAGCCATCAAAACTGGGAAAGCCATCTCCGCAGCCGCAAAGGGCGCGGCGGTGGGCGGGCCATACGGGGCCGCCGCAGGGTTGGCATTGGGAGCGGGACAGCACGCAGGGAAGATACTTGCGGCTGTTGCTGTACTGCTCATGCTCCCGGTACTGTTCGTCCTTATGCTGCCATCTCTTATTTTCGGAGGTCTGACCAGCAGCGGCAATTCGGGACAGCCTATCCTTAATGACAACACTGCCATTGTTCAGAATATGAGCGACATCGCCTTCGCCGTCAATGAGATTCTGGGTGAGGGTATCATCGATGCAGAGGCCCGGATTGCCCAGGACTTCGCCACATCAGGCGGCGACAATTATGAAATCGTCAACCCCTATGCCGCCGACATGACCAGCAACGCCAACTCATTCATTGCCCAATACTGCGCAGCTAAGGGAGAGACGTGGGATTCTATCTCTCTGGCAGATATGCAGACTCTCCTGCGGCAGGGTAAGGCCAATCTTTACTCCTATACCCGCACCAGCGAGGTACGAACAGTGGAGGATGACGACCCGGAGACCGAAGATGTGGTGGAGACAAAAGAGGAAACCTGGTACATCTATACTCTTTCCTACAATGGAGAAGGATATTTCGCTGATACGGTTTTCCATTTAACCGATGACCAGAAAGCATTGGCAAATGATTACGCATCGAATCTGAGCTTATTCCTGGGCGACGGCTTGTTCCAATATACAGAGTACAGTGGAACGATGATCGCCTCCCTGGGGGATGTCCGGTTTACTGACGGCGTAACGGAAGTCGTTTACTTCAACCAGCTGGATGAACGCTGGGCCAATAAGCCATATGGCACAGACAACATCGGCGGCTATGGCTGCGGCCCTACCTCCATGTCCATCGTGGTGTCCTCCCTGACAGATGACATTGTGGACCCAATAGAAATGGCGCAGTGGGCCTATGAGAACGGCGGCTGGTGCAGTAAGAGCGGTTCTTATCACGCACTGATTCCAAACGCGGCTAAAGCATGGGGCCTGAACGTGGAGGGCTGTACGGCCTCTGAACCACAGCGCATTGTAGATGCTTTAAGCAACGGAAAGCTGGTAGTTGCCATTATGACCAAAGGGCATTTTACATCTGGCGGACACTTTATTGTCCTGCGGGGGGTAAAGGATGGTCAGATTATGGTGGCCGATCCCGCCAGCACAACCCGAAGCGGAAAGCTGTGGGATCTGTCCATCATACTCAACGAGGCCAGCAAACGAGCCGGTGCGGGTGGGCCTTTCTGGATAATTGGATGAGAGAATCTGTGCGTGTTAATTATTCTCTCCGCACCATTTGGCAATTTCCGTAATCAGCTCCAGCGGGAGTGGCTTGCTGTACGGAAGCTGGATGGTGCCCTTGCTGGTCTTATACTTGGCCAGTTGTTCGGTGAATACCTCAACAGCCTCCGGACCTGGGTATAGACCGATGTGCTTTTTGAATGCCGCAAACTGGATCAGGTTGCAGCCTTTCCAGTAGGTGGGCATACTCCAGGAAATTTTCTCCTTTGCCTCCGGGATGCTGGCCTTAATGGCATCGTTTATCTGGCGCAGATAGGGCTGCATCTCCTCCGGCTGGCTGAGGATATATTCCTCAATCGTCGCCGGCGCTTTGCCGCAGTAGTGGTCTTGATTGGTGTTCTTGAATGACCGTCCGCACTTGGGACATACCCACATAGCAGTTTCCCTCCTATTTCCGAAAAATCCTTTCGATTGGCTTTCCCTTTGCCAGCTCGTCAATCATCTTGTCCAGATAACGGATCTCACGCATGAGCGGGTCTTCGACCGTCTCAACCCGAACACCGCAAACAACCCCTTTAATCATTACACGGTTTGGATTCGGGCGGGGTGCGTTGCGGAAGAAATCGCCGTAGCTGACGGAAGCAGTGCGGAATTGTTCCAGTTCTGCATCCGTGTAGCCTGTCAGCCAACAGATTACTTCATCCACCTCCGCCTGTGTCCGACCCTTCCGGACCGCTTTGTTCAGAAGCGCACTGTAAATCTTGCCGAAATCCATTTGAAATACTTTTTCGCTGCTCATAAATTGCCCTTCCTTTTACTTGCTTCCTGCGCATTATACTGCCGGGTCGATAGACAACGGCGCGTGCCTGTTACGGCCATCACCAGACCGGACGATGCAAGCCAGCCCCGTCATAGGGCACCTCCTCCATGGAAAATATCGCATTCATTGGAGGAAAATCGCTCCAGCGCCTTGCACTGAATGGACAGAATATCCTTCACAGATATTTTCGTCCCATCCGTCAGGATAACGGTTCGCTCGAAGTCATCCAGGCGTTTGATACAACCGCTTACCGTTATGTAAGCACCTCCCGCTTTCTTTTGATCCGGCTGAAAATAGGTAAATAAAGCTTCCGCATCGCTATCCAGTTCCGACAGCAGCTGAAGCCGGTCGTTCAAAGCGGCCTGTTCCTCCTCAGTCAGTTCAATTTTGCTGTCGGTCACCCGAGCGGTTTCACGCACAGCCGCCTCATAGCCAGATAGTGCTGCGAAAGGCGAGAATTGAGCTGCCCTGTCTGACATGGACATTTGAGGATGGCGCTCTGAGACATGATGAGGAAGATTGATGATATCGTCATACAGGTGTGCATCTCTGGTTTCCGGCATAGTGCGACCCCCAGCTTTTTTATTTTCTGCCCTTAAAGCAGTCACACTCCGGGCCGTGGCCGTTCAACACTCCTATGGCCTGGAGATAAGAGTAGATGACAGTGGAGCCAACAAACTTCATCCCGCGCTTCTTCAAATCCTTTGAGATCGAATCAGACAGTGGCGAGGTTGTCCGTATATCATAGCTTTCATGGATAGTCTCGCCGTTTGTAAAGCCCCATATATACGCATCGAAAGAACCGTACTCCGACTGAATTTGCATGAAGGCCTTTGCGTTGATTACGCTGGCAGACACTTTCAGCCTGTTCCGTATGATACCGGGATCAGACAGCAGGGCACGGATTTTTTCTTCACCATAGCTGCCGACCTTTTCTACATCGAAGCCGTCATAGGCAGCTCGGAAACTCTCTCGCTTATTCAGCACACACTCCCACGACAGTCCCGCTTGAAAGCCCTCTAAAATTAGAAGTTCAAAAAGCACCCGATCCGAATGCTGTGGAATACCCCACTCGGTATCATGGTACTGCACATACCGCGGGTTCTTCAGGTTGACCCATGCACAGCGGTTGATGGTGTTTTTCACGCTTTATGTCCTCCAATACGTCCGTTGCGGTCTACCGCAGTGGCACCCTCCACTAGATTTGTTCCCTTCAAAATCGCGTTTTTTCCGAATTTGTTCTTGATAAGCAGCATGGTCTCCTGGAGTTTCCGCTCCCGGGCCATTTCTGCCGCCTGTGTCTCTTTCTCTGCCTGGACTGCATCATAATCAGTAAAGAGATCAAGCTGCTCCATAGCCTGCTCCGTCCGGACGTCATCCTCTGGCATGATTCGATTGGCTGTGAGGTATATTCGTCGCACCAGCAGGCTTTTGTCCACAATGCGGTCAAACAGTTCTAAAATCGCCGCTGTAATGCGTCTTGAAGACGCGGTATAGCTGTCCAGATTGGCAGTACCGTGAGCGTGCTTTGGGACAGAGCGGCCATAGCGGTCAACCGTGACTGCCCCCTTATACTGTTCACGCCGGGTGGGATCTTTCAGATTTTCAATGTCGTATCCCACAGTCAGGGTAAGCTGGTTGGTAACAATCCGTTGGGATACCAAATCAAGGGCCAGCTGATCGGCCATCTCCCATACCACCAATCGGGCTTTATCGAAAGAGTACGGACATTGCAACACCTGTCCTGCGCCGGTGCTGCTGGTCTCCGGTTTATATGCCTTGATATCCGCCATTGTGCAGGGTTCCCAACCCCAAGCATGATCGATCAAAGTCTCCGCATTTACGCCAAACAGTTTATAAAGCAGCTCCTCATTGTAATAGTCGGAGGGTTTTCCGTTGGAACATCGGGCAATGTCGCCCATCGTATAGAGGCCGTTGGCCTCCAATTTTTTTGCATACCCCGGACCAACCCGCCAGAAATCGGTGAGGGGTCGGTGGCTCCACAGACTGCGGCGGTAGCTCATCTCGTCCAACTCCGCGATGCGCACACCGTTTTTATCGGGTGGGATATGCTTGGCGCCAATATCCATTGCAACCTTGCAGAGATAGAGATTCGTGCCGATGCCCGCTGTAGCTGTAATGCCGGTGGTTTCCAGCACATCCAGTATCAGTTTCATTGCCAGTTCCCGGGCAGTGAGCTTGTAGGTGGACAGGTAGTGGGTGGCGTCAATGAATACCTCGTCTATGGAATAGGGATGAATGTCAGAGGGAGCCACGTACTTCAGATATACAGCATAGACCTCTGTGCTGCATTTCATATAATGGGCCATCTGCGGCGGTGCAACAATATAATCCAGAGACAAGCCGGGATTAGCCCGCAGCTCTGGATCAAACCAGGAGGAACCTGAAAACTGCCGCCCTGGCGCGGAGCGCAGGCGAGCAGCGTTGACTTCCTTTACCCGTTGCACTACCTCAAACAGACGCGCCCGACCGGAGATTCCATAGGCTTTCAGAGAGGGAGAGACAGCGAGGCAGATGGTCTTGTCCGTCCGGCTGGCGTCGGCTACAACGAGATTTGTGGTCAGAGAGTCAAGACCTCGCTCCACGCATTCGACACTGCTATAGAACGATTTGAGATCTATGGCGATATAGATTTTATCCATGCCTTGCCCTCCTTTCCCGACATTACATGTTTTCTTAGGTATTATCATACCATGCCGCTGCTCTTTTCGCAACAGAAGACAGGCATATCTCCTCTGCCTAAGATCAATTCTGCCTGAACGGTCCTTTGGTTAAGTCCGGATTTTAATTTACAGAAAATTCACAGAATTTCTTGCTCTTTTTCCTTTTGAGCGGTGCGTAATAACAATGAGAAATAAATAACGCCTATACAAAAACTGAATAGACTCCCCCAATGCCTGCGGGGGAAATGGCGGAACGGTATCGGGTTTATGCGCCCGGTTTGTGTCGGAGTACCCGGAACTCTATCGTCCGCTCTTTGGGTGAATTGTGCAGGCACACCGAACGAAAGGAGAAATTTGAATGAAACAAGTTAAAATCAGCTGCCCTTACTGCGGCTCCAAAGCGCTTTTACGGCCGGCAAAATTAGTTCGCCGAAGTGCTGAGCCTAGCGAGAAGGTCTATGTCTGCGCCCGTCACCCGGTCTGCGACGCCTATGTGGCCGCGCACCAGAACAGCGGCCTACCTATGGGGACACTGGCAGATAAGGCCCTGCGGTGGAAGCGGCGTGAAGCCCACCTTTCGATGAGCAGACTTTGGGAGTGCGGCTATATGAGTAGGAAAGAGGCGTACCGTTGGCTTCAGGTGCAACTGGGCCTGCCAGAGGTGGAGGCACACATCGGCCATTTTTCCGAGTATCGCTGTGAGCAGGTCATCCGGCTCTGCGGTCGCTTCATTGACGTACAACCCCAGGCAGCGTAGGAGAAAGAGAGGAATGAATATGAAAAAGTATGTACCGCTCACCGCCAGCCAGCAGGCTTTGGTGGAGGAAAATATGCAGTTAGTCCACTGGACACTCCGGCGGAGCATTGATGTCAATGAAAATGTCTGCGGTATGGGGTATGACGATCTCTTCCAGGAGGGTTGCGAAGCCCTGTGCCACGCGGCAGCGTCCTATGATGCTCATGCTGGAGTGCAATTTCCTACCTACGCGGGAACTGTCATCCGCAACCATCTGTTAGATCACTGCCGGGCGCTTCAGGCAAAACGCAGGAATGCGCTGGTAATCTCGCTGGATGACTGCGAGGAGAACGGGCAGTCGAAAGAACGCCTGATTTCCTACGATGATACAAACTGGCAGATGGACAAGCTCTGCCTTGCGCAGCTGCTGGAATATGGGCGCCGTACCTATAGCGGAACGGCACGGCTTGGCATCGAAGCCATGGAACTGAAAATCAGCGGCTACACAGGAGCCGATATCGCGCGGCTCTATGGGGTCAAGCCCAACCTTGTAGGGGCATGGATCTCCCGTGCGGCGGAGAAATTGAGAAAGGACGCCACCCTCATCGCCGAGGGTGGCGCCGCTTTTTTTATGATGATCGCATAAGTATAAGAGATGGTAAATCGGTCATGCGAGGTATACTTCCCATTTTGCAGCAGGTCTGCGTATGGCTTTTTCAGGAATGGAGCCAGGTAGACTACTCTCTCCTCCATATGAATGAGTACCTGTTGACCTTGTCAGCCCTCGCCGGTCCCTCCAACCCGGATGGGAAGTCCGTTGACTTCGACTTCCTCGCCGGCTGGTATGAGAATGTAGCGTTTGCCGTCGATTATACGGGTCTCCACTATATAGGAACAGGCCGGGTCAACGATCAGTCTGGCTTCGGCTGTCTTGACTTCAAAGCGTCCGGTGTCCACCAAGTTTACAGGATTCAGAACAGCTCCCTCCCCCAAGGAAACAGCGCATTGTTCCTCAAAGGCGGCGGCTTGGTCTTCCTGCACGCCGCAGTCACGAAGCATGCTGCTTACATCCTTGGGCGTAAGGGAGAGCGGCTCCGGATTCTTGCTTTCCTTGTGCTCGGCGATCTTTTCGGCCAGCTGCTCATAGACTGCCTGCACAATATCCAGGCTGCAGGCGTCCCCCAGCGTTTCGGTAAGGGCCGCCTCAAAATTCTCCCGCTGCTCTGCTGCGGACAAGGGCGGCTCCGTATGGAAAACGGCATCAATGAACTCCTGGTGCAGATTATCCGGCTTTTTTGTATAGAACAGGGCGTTATAGATGTTGGCGGCCCGGTCATCAAAGGCCGGGAACAAAAAGCCCAGCTCCGGCGGTGCCACTGTATGACTGTCAGAACAGTGGAATTCATTGTCACCCGGGAAATAGTCCAGGCTGGCCTTGTTCTCTTTTACCGGGCAGACTGCGCAGAGGAAATAGGTAAATACATCATCTGAAGCATCGGCTTGGAGTTCATCATCCTTTCCTCGGTGGGGCACGTCATAGGAATCGGACGCCATCAGGATCAGATAGTTTTCCTCGTCCATTTCCAGGCAGTCTATGACTTTCTGGTAAAACATCCGGCGGGCTTCTCCGTTTTGGAGGCTTGTCTTCTTTAGATCCATCAACAGCCGATGCTCATCGCTGTCCAAAACCTGATTGGTAGAGAATACAACGTCAATGAGGTTGCGGCCCTGGGTGCCGGAGAGCACCTTTTTCAGAAAGCCAAGATAGAACTCCGCCTCATCCTGGGACATGCGCCCCAGGCTTTCATCCAAGTCGGCAACGATCCGTTTTCCGCTTCCAGACACATAACAGCCGTAGATTCGGCTGACAGCACACTTTTCCGGCTTCCAGCGGCGGCTGAGTTCGCCGATTTCTTTTTTATTCAATTTGCTTCTCCTCTCTTTTTCGGTTTGCTGACGCCTTGCGATAACAAGGCCCAGTATACCACATTGATGGGGAAAAGCCAACCATCTTCTCCAGCACCCAGGATAACACTGCATAAACTCAAAATCACCCGTAGAATTGGAGGGCACATATGAAAAAACTTACTTATTATTTGTCTGTCGGATACCTGCGCTCAAACCATGACCTGGGGGCCAAGGCCCATTTGACCGTTTTATCGAAGATGGGTGAGTACCGTTTGTCTCCCCATGAGAGAGCGCTGTGGAATGTACTCAGCCATAAGCCGCTTACCGATGAGGAGATGAGAACCGAATATAAGAATCTTCTTGATGAACTTGGTATGAGTGAGGATGTCTCCTTTGATGAATGTCTCAGTTGCCTATGTGAGCGGGAGCTTATTATCAGCGGCAATGGGGAGTATGAGATCGAGGCATTGTATGATATGATGCAAGATATCCTCATTCTCCCACCTCCCGGAAGGGACACCCGGCGGACACAAGCCTCTTTTCTTCTGCCGTTGCATAAACCGGCTCTTCACTCGCTGCGTCCTAAGCGGCGGCTCTCTCAGCAGGAATGCGAGGTGCTGGCTCTGGTGCAGAAAACGCCGCTGACTACCGCACAGCTGGTCATGGCGGTGGAATGCAAGTCATGGAGCTCTGAAACCCTCAAATGCGTCACAGACAGCATAGACCGCTATAGAGGCAAAGCTATGAAGGTATACGCCGAGATGATGTATAGTTCTCCGCGTCTGGAAAGCGTTCTGGACGCTGTTTTCGCCCTGCGGCAGGAGGGGCGGATCATTTGTATGAAGTAGCTGCTCCGTGCGCACAGAGGCATTCTCCGTCGATATTAACCTAAACAGTTCACCGCGAGAGTCTATCGATGTAGTGCAGTGCTGCTGATAATGTCCCTACAATCACACGGTATGTCTGAAATTGCAACAAAATTTTTGTTATCTTGTTGAAAAAGGCAGGGCTTTTCCGTAAAACAATATATCACGATATTGGGGAGGTTCCTTTATGAGAAAGACATACTATACCGCTGTTGGGCATTTCCGGCGCGAGACAAACGCTGACGGCCAGAGCCATCCGGTCATTCTGATCAACCGAAAGGAGTATCTGGTGGATATTCAGGAAATGGCGGTCTGGACCGCTCTCAACTGGCAGGTATTGAGCTTTGAGCGGTTGGAAAAAGAATATGACCGGCTCTCCTGGGAGTGCGGGGTACAGCCTAAGCGTACATTATACAACTGCCTGCAGCGGCTGATGACACGGGGTCTTGTGGCCTCTGGGGCTGGCGACACGGATTTTGAGGCGGTGTATGATCTGATTGGCAGCCTGTATGTTGCACCGCTGTCAGAGAGCCTGCCGCTGCGGTTGGCAACCTTTGTGAAGCTGGTTATCTGCCGTGGAATCCCGCTCTCCCGTGCTATGGAGTTATTCCGTAAGGATCGCCCCAACGCTGTAGAAGCGCGTGTTATGGCCCTGGCCCGACAGGAACTGCTGTCTACGGCGGAACTGGTTAAGTGCGAGGAGCTGGGTGTCAAGGATGTCTCGACCAGCGAAAAGCTGATGGCGGCTCTTTATAATGACGACGACTCCACCAGCGACAATATGCCGGCCCGGATGCAGGCATCTAAAAGTGTAGAAAGCGTAACCATGGCGGTAGCCAACCTCTACCTCCGTAAGCGTATTATTTTCGAGCGGGTATAGACAAAATTCGACCGTAAAGTAACAGGAACCATGTTATTCTACAATCGTTAGAAAGGCCTACCGCAGAAAAAGGAGGACGCCGCCATGGCAAAGAAAATCAGCCAGCTTAAACTTCCCAGTCCCAATGACACCGATCCCCATCCTCGCTTGCTACTGGATGGCTATGGTATTCACGCCGGGCAGTGCTTCCGGGCCCTGTTCCCAGACGGCTGGCATGACATCACTCTGGAGGTAAGCTGGAGCGATATTGGTCCTGCCTGCTGGTACATCTCCACTCCAGGCTACTCTGATGTGTGCCCGGTGGGATTGTTCGTGGAAGCATAAATGCGACATGCGTCTCCTGTGCCGTATTGGCATGGGAGACGCATGTCCGTTTACACAACAATTTTATAAGAATCTATATATTAAAAGAGCGTGCAGCGGGACATTTTCTCGTTGCACGCTCTTTTTTTGTTTATCTCCGCTGGACAAACCGCAGATGTCGTTCTAAGTGCTGTTCCAAAGGCCAAAAGGACAATGCGCCTGCTATCCTGTAAAATAGAAAGCCAATCCACAATATAAGGAGGAAATTGAGTGCCCAATAATACATACGGTTATATTCGTGTTTCTACTACGGATCAAAATGAGGACCGCCAGCTGATCGCAATGCAAGAGCTGTCTATCCCGGAGAAAAATATGTTCGTTGAAAAACAGTCTGGCAAAGACTTTCAGCGCCCTCAATACAAGAAGCTGGTAAGAAAATTGAAGCCAGACGATCTACTTTACATCAAGAGCATTGACCGACTGGGGCGAAACTATGAGGAAATTTTGGAACAATGGCGCATTCTCACGAAAGAAAAGAGAATTGATATTGTAGTGCTGGACATGCCTTTGTTGGATACTCGGCGGGGTAAGGATCTGATGGGAACTTTCCTAAGCGACATTGTTTTGCAGGTGTTGTCCTTTGTCGCGGAGAATGAGCGTACTAACATCCGCCAGCGGCAAAAGGAGGGTATTGCGGCGGCAAAGGCCAGGGGTGTTCGCTTTGGAAGGCCGCCCAGGCCCCTCCCAGAGAACTATCACAGTGCCTACCAGCGGTGGAAAGCCGGGACTATCACAGGGACAGCGGCGGCGAAGGAGTGCGGAATGCCTCTGTCCACCTTCCGCTACCGGGCAGAGATTTACGAAAAGGCCAAATTGTTGTAAGAAGGCGCTTTTGCAGGAATGTGTACCTTCCTGCAAAATGTGCTTTTTTTTGATATGGAATAGAATACCACAAAAACAGCCTGCTTTCAATACCTCAATAGATATTTCCAAGAGGAAAATTGGCTTACAGGAAGGTACACCTTTTTGTCGATGCCTCTGAGTGTTCCGTAATTAAATAGCATTTAGATGGACGAATAACTTGGGAACGTATCTTTCATGCATGTTTTCTTTTGGGGGGGATATTCTCTTGGGTACGATTTTAGATGTCTATAGCACATTGTCGATGGGTGAGATGCGCGTCGATTTTATTGGGAAAGGGAATGTCTGGATTAACAACACATATCAACCAGAAGAAGTCGATTTGGCACGACACATAATTTATCAGGCAATAACTCAGACTGCTCCAGGACAACTATCTATCTGGGGATATGACAGTGATTTATCTGGCATATTTTCGCCATTCGCGTCTCTATCTGCTGGGGAAGCAAGAGTATTGGAGTTAATTTCGGATCATAGGGATCTGTTGTCTCACCTGACCTATGCGAAACAGCAAATCCAAGCAACACAGAATGTAATTCAAGGCCGAAAGGATTCTCTGATCGCATTTCGGGAATCCATTCAAAGGCCCGTAGAAAGCTACAAACTCATCGTTCTCTCCTTGGACATGGGGACAATAGATGCAGACACAAGGTCTAAAATTTCTTTACTAATGAGAAATGGGCCTAGGTTTGGAGTGTCATTCCTAATCGTTTCAACCACGATTATGTCTGTGGAAACGTCTAGCGGCAGAGAAATAGATATACCGGTAGAAGCGATAGCACCTAACATAACTGTGCTTGAAGTTGATGGAAATCGTGTAAGCAAAGTCGCCAACACGAGCAAAGCGTCCACCACGGCGAACGCAATTAGTATCTATCAACCTCAAGCTCCAGAGACAATCATAAAGAGCTGCGAGAAATTTATAGAGGCGACAAAGCATACTCAACTCCCTACAATTAAATTCACTGAAATAAACGACACATCCGTGATGTGGAACCAGAGCAGTATAGATGGGTTGACTTTTTCAATCGGAAAATTTGGTATCAATGATATGAAGATAACGATTGGAGATGAAATAAACCAAAGGCACAATGCGATTATCACAGGCGCGGTAGGACAAGGCAAGTCAAATTTGATATCAGTCATCATTCATAGTCTGTGCCAGAGGTATTCGCCTCAAGAACTACAATTATATTTGCTTGACTTTAAAGAAGGAGTCACATTCAAGCCATTTTCAAATATAGGCCAAGATGAATACCTGCCACACGCAAAGGCATTAGGTCTGGAAAGCGATGTGAGCTTTGGTATAGCAGTCTTAAATTCGCTCTATGAAGAATATCAGAGGCGAATGAGTTTGCTGAAGAAAAACAGCGTAAAGAGTATTCGGGAGCTTAGAGCCTGTCACCCAGAAATTCAAATTCCAAGAATACTGGTCATTATAGACGAATTTCAGATGATGTTTGGGAGCGAGATGCAGGAAGGGCAAAAGGTAGCGGACTTACTGGAAAAATCAGTGAGACTGTTTAGAGCAGCAGGAATCCATTTTATATTGGCATCTCAAACTATCAGCGGAAACGTAGTATTGGCGCAAAAGCGAGACAGCATATTTGGTCAAGTACCAATCAGGATAGCTTTGAAGAACTCAATATCAGAATCACAGCAGACCTTATCGCTCAATAATTCAGCGGCAGCATTCCTGATGCCCAGAGAAGCGGTTGTAAATCTGGATTATGGAGAAGTGTCGCAAAACAGGAAAACAATCGTTGCATTTGCGGATGAAAAAGTCCTTAAACCGTTAAGAACCATTTGGTGGGAAAAAGTAAGAGCAACTACAAATCCTCCATATGTCTTTGAGAGTGAACGAAGAATTACAGTATCGAACAGCATTGCATCTATAAAAGCAGCAAGGAACAAAGGAAGTTTGCCGGTTGCATTTATAGGAGATAGGATTTCGATTGACGGTAAACATATTGCACTGCCGTTATCAGATGAACCAGGCCGAAACATAGCAATCATCGGGACCTCTGACAACGAATGTAATCAAGCAGCCGGAATCATGCAGAGCATAGCGATTTCACTTGCAATTCAAAACACAAAGGGAACCGCAAGATTTTTGTTCTGTGACTTCGAGGGAAAAGGGATATCTTACGATAAGCTGTACCCCAGGTTTGCAGAGCTCATAGAGAACATGGGATATTTTATTGAAAGCATTGCACCGGACGACTTTGATAACGAGATCAAGAATCTAAATGAACAGGAAGAATCCGGTGAATCAATCTATGTGTTTTGCTCGGCACTGGACAGATGGAAGTTTGAAGCAGATCCTTATGGGCAAGGAAGCGCTCTAAAGAAATTTGTTGAAACAGCTCCTGCAAAGAAAATGCACTTTATAGGTTGGTGGATCAAGGCATCCAGTTTCACAGCTCAGGTGGCTGGATATGGCAATACAGACGCATTTAACAGTAAGGTGTTCCTGAGAACAGATGAGCGAACCGTTCAATCCCTGACAAATCCGTTTGTAAAGTGGTCAGCGCAGACCAACAGGGCATTAGTAAGCGATAGCATTGAATTTTCAGAAGAAATGGTATTTATACCATATAGCCCCATTACACAAGAGGACGTAACCAGGTTTAAGAATCAACTCTGGGACGCATAAGAAGGGAGAATAAATTGCTATGTCATTGGTACAACAAATCATCGCAGCGGTATCGGCAGCGGAACGCCAAATTGACGACCAGATTGGGAAGCTCACTTCCTATATCGGGGAAATTGATAAGGTCACAAACAGAACTAACGCTGCATTCGATGGAAGCACACAAAATTATGGACGAGATATGATTCAGCAGCTGGCAGCTACAAAGGCTCAGGTAAACCAGGCGATTGAGAAATTGCAGGCAGCAAAGGAAAAGCTGCTGAGAGTGCGGACAATCTAAACAGTAATAAGGAGGACAGCATATGGCATCCATTCAGGAACTAATTGGTGAAGTGCAAAATATCAAGCGCATGTCAGAAGAGCTTTCATCTATGGTGGCAGCAGCGAATCAGAATCTCGCAGGCCAGGGTACGGTCATATCAAACCTTGTAAGAGGAAGTCAAACAGGCCAGGAGGCGGTTATGGCGCTGGCAGCTGTTAACCATACACTGGGAGAGGCTGCGGCGTCTATGCGGACGCTGGGACGGACCTGTGATACCTGTCTCCAGAATTTGTCCAAATAATATGTGGGTGGTAGACAGGCAAAAAGAGCGGGAGAGGATATACCTGCGGAATGATATACAAAGCATATCGACGAATGTGTCCAACGTCAGTAATGAGGTACATCGTTTGATAGCGGCTTTAAATCAAGCTGTAGGCGGCTCTCCCACTGGTGCAGATGCGAGGTTAATAGGTATTTGTCAAAGTGCGCTTCAAGAAATATCAAGCTCATTACAGAGACTCAATACAGCATACCAATGCGCGAATGAGTTGGATGTAATGGAGTGGATAGATGATGGTGACAGCAATGATTTCTATTGAAGACATCGCCAGGGAAATACTTAAAGCAGAGCAGCAGCTATCTACATGCACACACAATATAGCAGGCTGCAAAAATGAAATATTGGAGGCCATGAACAGGGCTCAGAGAACTTTTGGTGATCAGCAGTCTGGTCAATATCTGGTCACGTCCCTTTCAGAGGCAATGAAAGAACTTGTGTGTGCAGATGGTTCTTTATATACTCTGAAAACGGGACTAGAGGATTATATCAGGCAACTCAATAAATAGATAAGGAGAACTGAGAGAATGGGCAGCAAAGATGGAAATGTCTTCGGCATTGATCTTGGTACAACTAACTCAGCAATAGCGGTTTACAAGGATGATGAAGCTCATATCATCAAGAACATGGAAGGTTCGGATACAACACCATCTGTAGTATATTTCGTCGGTCAAAGTTCTGATGGTGGTGATGAATCCTTAGTCGGTGCTCAGGCTAAAAACTCTGCAGCTATGGACCCCGACAATGTGGTTCAGTTTATCAAGCGGTATATGGGTGACAGAACCATTGATTTTAAGGTGCAGGGCCCAAGCGGAAAAGAGTATACGCCTGAAATGATTTCAGCGTTGATCCTGAAGAAAGTATGTAAGGATGCGGAGCAGCGCGAGGATACAGGTGCCGTCAAGGATGTAGTTATAACTGTGCCGGCATATTTTGATGACGCCGCCAGAATTGCAACAAAGCAAGCGGGTAAGATAGCAGGCTTAAATGTACTGCGTGTCATCAATGAGCCTACCGCGGCAGCAATCGCCTTTGGGATTGATTCGTCCAAGGAAGGCAAAGTGCTAGTTTATGATCTTGGTGGAGGCACATTTGATGTTACCATCATGGATATAAACAAGGGAAGCTATGATGTAATTGCCACAGACGGAGATCACAAGCTGGGTGGAATCAACTTTGACCAGCAGATTATTAAACTTATCATTAGGAAACTGGAAGAAAATGAGTGTGCGGTTGATGATGAAGACGATGCTTTGATGGCAGATATCCGAGAAAAAGCAGAAAAGATGAAAATAGCCCTGTCCAGCGTGGAAACAACGCGCTTACCTTTCACTGTAAATGGGAAGTCGCCAAAAATCAGTATTACGAGGGAGGAATTTGAGGCAGAAGCGCAATCTTTGATGCAGCGAACACAATTCCTTGTTGAAGAGGTTATGAGCGCAGCTAACCTGACTTGGGCTGACATAGATCACCTGCTCATTGTAGGCGGCTCAACAAAGATGCCTATGGTGAAAAAAATGCTCAAAGAAGTATCTGGCAAGGAAGTTACATTCAAAGCAGATCCGGATTTGGCGGTTGCACAGGGAGCTGCTATCTTTGCAAGTACATTAGATAGAAACAGTCCCAATAGTACAGGAGCCGGGGCGAGTGCTGACAGCGGCGAGGATTCAAACAGGGCGTCTATTACAGTTTCGGACGTTACTTCTCAGTCGCTTGGGGTAATCACCCTGGAGTCTGAATTCACCAATAAAAAGGTCAATACAATAATTATCCCTCACAATACAAAGATACCGACCAAGTGCTCCGTGGAAGTAAGGACAGTTTATGACCAGCAGACGCGAATCTTGGTTGAGGTAACAGAGGGTAATGATGAAGATGTAGAGTATGTTAAAGTCATCGGCAGCAAGAGTTTGACTATACCTGCATACCCAAAGGGATCTCCGGTAGAAATCATCTACGCATATGACCCTGACCAAACTATCTATATTGAGGTCATTGACAAAGTTACAAACCAGAGTCTTGGAACATTCCAAATCGATAGAACATCTAACCTCTCCGATGATCAGGTGAAAGATGCGATTAGTGTGGTCGGGAAAGCAACAGTAGAATAAAAAGACATGGGGAAAGGAGCGAGGTTCGGGCATGAGCTTCGACTATGAACTGGGAGATAGAGTGCCGATGGAGTCAGCAGAAACGCAAAGTCAGAAGCCGCAAACAAGTTCTGATGGGCAGGAGGCTTTAGTGGAACCTATCCAGCAGGAGCAAAGCCAGCAAGCAGAACAGCAGATGCAACAGTGTAAATTCAACGAGGCGGCTTTGAATGAGTTAAAGCAACAGATAGCAGGTCTACAGGATTTGTTTGTCAGGCGGTTATATGATGATAAGCAAAAAGCGGCGCTTATAAGCTCCTTGGAGGAAAAGGCATCATTCGCATATGTGGAGCCTTTTGTGTCCGATATTATACTTGTGCTGGACCGTTTGGATAAGGCAACTCCTGAAAGTCTCGAATTTGCATCATCTATTGCCGAGGAGTTGTATGAGATTTTGAACCGTCGTGGAGTTGAACGGATTAAGGTCACACAGAAATTTGACCCAGCATTAAACAAGGCAGTTCGTGTTGAGAATGATGATGCGGCGGATACTCCCCGGGTAACCAAAATCATCAGACACGGCTATACCTTTAATGGCAATGTGGTCAGACCAGCAGAGGTTGTAGTGGCACGAAGGAAAAGGAGTGTTTAAAATGCTGATATGGTGGATTACTATGCAGAGTTAGGGGTTAGCAAAGAATTGAGCCTTGTTGAAATTCACGCTGAGCTTTCAAAGTTGGATCGGGTATGGCATCAAAGAGAGATCGCCCAGCCTGAGAAGGCTCGGAAAATGCTGGTGTTGATTGATGATGCGAAGGCGGTTTTTGAGACAGAGGAAGCCCGAGTGAAGTATGATCAGGATCTTGAACGTAGTGAGGATGGTGCTAATCAGGATGACTGCAACATTGAGTTGAGGCAGGAATGTGGAAAAAGGCTTAAAGAAGCGCAGGATTTTTATAACGATCAGCAATTTGATTTGGCCAAAATCTGTGTTGATAAAGCGTTGAGATTGGCAGAGTACAGTGAAAGTGAAGCCGATGTTTATGCTTGGGCAGCATATATCTATGATAAAAATGAGTTGTTTTTAGATGCTAGCTCACTTGGTTTTTTTGCTATGAAACGGAAAAAGGAACTTGAAGCAAAAATTCAAGCGGCATATGAAGCAATGTCAAGTATTGATACAGTCGAAAAGGTCATATCCAAATATAGCGGATTGATTAAAGAACTGGAGCAAAAGGAAGAAAGCGAAATTAGGGGAGTTGAACGTACTCTAAGGTCCAAATATCCCCTTCCTACGCAGTAACACAAATGACTATGCATGGTTGGGGAGGAAACCTGCCCAACCATGTGTAGTTAAATCGAGTACAAAAGCCGGAGGATTCTAGTATGCCAAATCTTGTTGATTACTATACGGAGTTGAATATCAGTAAAGAGTCAAGTCTTGAAGAGATCAATGCAGAACTCACAAAGCTAAAGCGGGTTTGGATTCAGAGAGAAATCAATCAACCGGAAAAAGCGCGAAAGATGTTAACTCTAATTGATGATGCATGTGAAGTCTTCAAAACAGAGGCAACCAAGGCAAAGTATAACCGGGATCTTGAAGATAGTAAAAAAGAAGTTCATGACACATTAGATTCAACGGATGCTGAGAGAAAAGAAATTGCAAAAAAGTGGTACAATCAAGGACTTAACTATTCAATTAGTCATCAGTTTGATTTAGCGGCACAATCGTTCGATCAGGCTCTGTTGTACTGTCGGCAGGGTGATAACAATTACTGTTCAATCTATGACAGAGCTGCTGTAGCCTATAAGTCAGTAAAAAATTACGACAAAGCGATTGATTGTATCAACAAGGCTATCATAGAAAATCCTAAAAATCTGGACTATTATACAACTAAAGAGAACATTTTCTTTGCAATTAAATTTGAAGTGCTGGATGATTTAGAGCATGGACGGCAGGCTGATATTGATGCACTTAATTCTGCGGTTCAAAAGCAAAGAGAGGTATTGAAGTATATCCTCCAAGAGGGGGAAAAACAGGATAGTTTTAAGGATGTAACCTATGCGTTGGATCAATTAGCATCTACATGGTATTGGGATGACCCTGTAAATAAAATATTAGCTCTGCAATATGTGGATAGGTACATTGCAATGCTAAAAGAGGTTCATGAAGAGTATTGGGAAAGCGTGTTCAAAGATACTCAGTCTTATTTTGTCCTGAAAGACAAAGAAGAGCAAGATGAACAGGAGCGAAATTTTCAGGGATACCAGGGAGCAAATCACCCTAGCGTGTCAGGTGGTGACGGTGGGTGCTACATAGCAACGGCGGTATATGGCTCCTACGATTGTCCCGAAGTATGGACATTAAGGAGACTCAGGGACTATAAATTTGCAGCTAGCTGGCCCGGTAGATTGTTCATTAAGTTATATTATGCTACAAGTCCAACACTTGTTAAGTGGTTTGGCAAGTCGAAGTGGTTTAATACGTTCTGGAAAACTATACTTGACAAGGTTATATACAGGCTCAAAGAGTGTGGAATAAGTGACGAGCCATACAATGATTAAAGGTCGTAAATGGGTGGTATTTGTAGGATATCCAAGTACAATCAGCATTGTTATTTTCATAATTGATTGCAAAAAGTGAAGGGAGACTGGATCAAATGGCTATGAAAACAGAATCCATTCAATTTGACACCAGAAAAGACCTAAATCAAATTGCAGATGTGCTCCGCTCTGCCGGTGGACAAATTGAGAAAATTCAAGGTGATCCTTTAGGAAGATTGGGTGCGTCTAAACAAGACATTGAAGTTGTGATTTCCGGTGAAGAACGCAGAGGACTTTTAAAGCTGGTGGCTGGCTACTGGGCAGTTCAAGTATACGTTTTGGATCAAGGATCCTCCCGGCATGTTGAGCTGATTGCTTTAGGTGAAAGCACTATGTCCAAAATCATGGCAGGGGCAAAATACGGGAGCGATGTGTTCGGCGCAATGACATCTGGCGAAAGATTTTTTGAGTTGAAGTTTAGTAAGCAGCACAGAGATGAAATTGCTAGGGCATTGGCATAAGGCCGTGTAGATCAACATACAGAGGTTCGTTTTACCCAAAGCAAACAAGTTGTCAGCAATTTACTGTAGCAAGCAACAATGCTGATTGTATTTGGATATCCTACAAATACCATTATTCTTTACCAAGGTTCAGATACAAAAAGTAATGCTGTTTGCTTTTTTTGAGTTTACTGGCTGGAGGACAAGGTATTATGGTTGATTATTATACCGAATTGAAGATTGATAAAAGCCTTGGTATAACAGATATAAGCAAAGAACTAATTAAGCTAGAGAGCACCTGGAGACGCAGAGAACTTACCAATCCAGATAAAGCAGCCAAAGTAATAGCATTGATTCTTGAGGCCAGAGAGATTTTCAAAACAGAGGAATCCCGACGGCAGTATGACCGAAAGCTCACAGGAGAAGATAAAGGAGGCGAACAACGCAATAGAGAAGAACAGAGCAGGCAACAGTTGGAAAAGAGCAAAAACGATGCAGTTAAATTCTTTGAGAGCGAACAATATGATTTGGCATTATTGACAGTTAATAATGCCCTATCTTTTATGTCAGCACTTGGTATAGAAGATGATTCAATACTTAGTTTAGCGGCAGATATTTATAGATGTAATGGAGACAATCAATCTGCCCTGAATTTAATAAACAGAGCAATATTGGTAAACTCGACCGATTGTATGCACTATGTAATAAAGGCTGAAATAGTTGGAAATCTTGGACATTCCGATCAAAAGCGTAACAACCTCAAGATAGCGATTTCAGTAGCGGAGCAAAATGGAAGTTTACGAGATAAGGCAAATGTTTTAGGCGCTTATTCTCGTTCTCTATATTTTAATTATCCCCAGGACAGAACAAATGCGATTCGATATGCCAAAGAGGCACTCCGTTTAGGGGAATCCTGGGGGAACGCCCAGGCAGTTATTGATGCGGCAGATAAAGCAGAACAGCAGATTCGGCAACAACAGGAAGAGGCTGATCGGCTAGCTATGCAGAAAGCAGAAGAGGCCTCACGTTTGGCAAAACAGAGAGCAGAGCAGGAAGCAGCCCGGAAGAAGGCAGGAGAAGAAAAGCAACGTGCTGAAGAAGCATTTAATAATAAAAGAAAACACTGGAACAAACTTTTTATACTATCAATAGTATTATTTGTTTTATACACAATAAGCCCAGCACTAATCTATTTTGGAAAACCAAATATATTAGTTGTACTGGTTGTATTGGCATATTATACTGCGTGTAGCAGCCTAATGTGTATGTCAGCAGCAGTAAAATTTGAGCCTTGGCCTGTAGGCCCACTTATAGGATGCTTGATATGCTTTGGGCCAGCATCCTTGGTAAATGCGGCTGGAAGGACATTTGCGGATAGAAGTGGAGCAGTGCCATTTGGCGGGTTTATGGTTGTGTGGGCTATAATTGTTATAGCGTCTGGATTTTACGGAAGACGTATAAAATATTCACTTTAGAGTAGGTGCATATAGAAATCAGGAGTACAAGGAGAAAGCACTATGGTTGATTACTATGCAGAGTTAAATATTGATAGTAGTCTGGGTGTGGATGAAATCAATAAGGAACTGAGCAAGCTGGAAAACACATGGAAGCGCAGAGAACTTACCAGCCCTGAAAAGGCAACAAAGATGCTGGCTTTGATCATTGATGCGCGCGAAGCATTCAAAAGCACCGCCGCTAAGAGTAGATATGACCGTGAGTTAGCAGAAAGTAGGCAGCAATCCAAACCTGTGGACCCAAACCAGCAGCGGAAAGATGATATTCAGAGGTGGAGAACCGATGCTGATACATATTATGATCGTGGCGAATATGACCTGGCAAAAATAGCAGTTGACCGTGCGTTAGCACTTGTAACGGACAGTTCAGATGACGACCTTTATTCTCTTGCTGCATCTGTTTATATGGAGGTTGGAGAATACAATGCCGCTCTGAGTTTCATCAACAATGCCATAGTGTCAAACCCTCAAAACGGCTTGCATTATTTGGTTAAAGCCGGTATCTATGGGCGTAGTGCATCCGCGCTCAAATTCAATGATCGGTTTAAATCATCACAATACTATGAGGAAGAAAGAAAGGCATTACAGATTGGATTGAATGTAGCCAGCTCAACTGGTGATACGTATGCAAAAGGCCGTTTAATGGGGGCTTTGGCTTTTTCACTATACTTTGAACCGGATTCAGACAAAGCACGGGCAGAGGAACTAGCCAAAGAGGCACTAGCTTTAGGCGAGAACCTGGGTAATGCACAGAAAGTTATGGATGCTGTGAATGTACAGCACCGAGCAGAGGAAGAAGCTGCTAGGGCGCAAAAAGAAGCAGAGGAAAGAGCTGCCAGAGAGGAGCAGGAAAGAATAGCGGCAGCTGAAAACGAGCGCAAAAGAAAAATTTACAAAGAAGCTATGCAATTAGCTGACGGTTCAAGCACAAATGACATGCAGAGAGCAGTAGCATTACTCGAATCGATTATCGATTTTAATGATTCAAAGAGGCAAATTCAATCATTAAAGCAATCTATCGAATCTCAAATTAAACTCCAAGAAGCACAAGAATCAGCGGCTAAAAAGAAGAGGCAAGCAGCAATTAAAATCGCAGCCACTGTAGCTGTGCTTGTTTGTATAGCAACAGTTTCGTCATTTATCTTACATACTGTAAGAGGGTACAGATGCGGCGATGATGCTTACTGGAAGTTGAGAGATGGCGTGTTAATAATAAGTGGCACTGGTAAAATTAATGATTATGATAGGCTTGATACACCCTGGTGGGAAAGTTATAATGAGATCAAGTCAATTGTTATTGAAGAAGGCATCACTGAAATAGGCGATTATGCATTATGTTCATTACACAGCGTTACGAGTGTAAGTCTACCATCTACACTTGAGTATATCGGTTATGAAGGATTGAGTTGCCTATATAAACTTAAGGAAATGGAATTGCCTGAAAACTTAAAGATAATAGAACCTTATGCTTTTACAGGTAATGCTGTTGAGAAAATAACAATCCCTGCATCGGTGGAGTATCTGGATCATTCGGCATTTAGATCGTCTGATATTAAATATATTGATGTTGATGAAAACAATGAATTCTATTCATCCATAGATGGTGTGCTGTTTAATAAGGATCAAACTGCATTAATAGAATATCCAGAAGCACAGGCAAGAGATTATTATAAAATTCCGGATAGCGTAGTTACAGTTGAATACCACGCATTTAACATAGAAAGTTATGCATGGGATAATTTTATAACCACTATAGAACTTGGCGCACAAACAGATTTAAGTCAGATTTGGATCGACCCAAACATTAATATGATGCATGACTATAACGAGGAAGAGTACTTTCAAGAGAATATGATGTGGTGGACGGGAGTAGAAAATGCCTTATCATATCCGGGATATAGAAATTCGAATAGCAAAATTGAGCGCATAGTTGTCCCTGATGAAAACCCTTATTACTGCGCGGTTGATGGAATACTATATAGTAGAGACATGTCCATACTTTATTGGTTCCCCTGTCAGAATGAAAACGTATATTATGCTGTACCAAACGGAGTAATAGAAATAGCACCTTTCGCTTTCTATGGATGGAACACTAGCTGTAGTATTCAGCAAATTGAACTGCCATCTACATTAAGAAAAATAGGCGGATGCGCATTTGATATTTACAGAAGCGATTTAACTAGTATAGTAATACCAGAAGGAGTTGAATACATAGGATTTGGTGCATTTTCTGGACAAGATAGTTTATTGCAGAGTATTTCACTACCATCAACGCTTAAAGAAGTTGATGAAGGTTTTATCAATAATGTTGAGCAGATATACTATAATGGAACAATAGCAGACTGGAAAAGCAAGATAACAGTATATGAGTATGGAGAGGCCAAGACAGAGAACAGAGGGTATGTATTCCAATATATACCGCTGCAATGTATTGATGGGATAATCAATTCTCCATATTAAGGATAAGAGGGTGTAGCATGTCATTTAGGCCAACGATAGCAGTCTACATAGGTAGTCAAATAGCAGATTTGGGGTATTATCGGAATTGGGAGATACCGGACCTGATCTTTGAGGCCATAGCCATCGCTGCTATATTTCATCCGTGTAAAAGCATTGAAGAATACAGGGATAAGAAGTTTGGCGCACAAAAAATCTTTTATTCGCTTACCCCTGAAAAAATCGAAAACACACAGGAAAATCTATCAGAGATGGAGGGATGGTCAGAATACCCAATACTGATCGACCTATCAGCTGGGTACATATACAACCATGTTGGGTGTCTCTCACCAGAAGAATTGAGAGAATTACCGTCAGTGGATGTCGAGAAAACATTTGCTGGCAAACCAACAGCTTACGAGTATATATTGGATAATCACAAAATTCCACTAAGCCCCATTGATTATGATAAAGTTAGAAAGGTGCTATTGGAATCGGAAGAGTTACGAAATCGGCTTTCAAGTGATACGCTGAGCATGTTGCAAAAGAGTACCGATCAATGACAATGATGTGCCCATAAACCCAGCTTAAATATAAGGAGGCCCACGGGCCTTCTTATATTATATTCATTCGACAAAACAAGCCAAAAAAGCCCCGTTGACGGGTGAAACGCCTTGTGCTATAGTATTTTTGTAATTGATGTTTGTGCGTTCTCCGCTGAAAGCGCGGAGCCGGTTTCCAAGAATCCGGGAACGAGGGGCACTCGTATTGCACACGTTGTTAGGTTTGTACGCAAGTACCGGTAGGTCGGACTGCGCTGCTTATGGGAGCAGTCTGCCTATCGGTACTTTTTTATATATTTTATTTTTAGCCTTTTGTGGCGGAAAGGATGATGCTATTGAGCAAACAGAGGCTCTGTTTACGGGCCGCAGCGAAAGACCATGCCGGAAAAGCGTTCCGGCGAAATGAAGAGGCTTGATACCACATATTCCAAGCGTATGGAAGTGGGTATCAAGCCTCTTTTTTGCGTTTTCAGAAAAAACAGAAAAGGTGGCTATTGACATGAAAAGAAACACCCCCCTGTGGGGCAGCATTTCCATCCTGATTGGCGTAGTAATCGCCATTCTGGCCCTCACCAACGGTATCCTGCGCAACGCCCTGCTGATTGCCGTGTTCGCCGTATGGGGCCTCTGGGTCATCTTGACTCAGGTGCTTCCTGCCAAACGCACCGTGCGGACATTCCGACAGACAGAACGGATATCCAATCCCGACACGGCGCTCATGCGAACGCTTCTGCATCACGTCAATTACCGGATTTCCGGCTGCCTGAAATCGGCTTTCCCGGAGGCCACTTGGGAATGGGTCATGCAAGATCCCGCAGCCTTTGTGGCTGTGGGCGGCACCGGACGTATCCGCGTATCCGGCGTTCCTGACTATGATTATGCGGATGTCACCCTGGATCGGAATGGAAAACTGGCCTGTTCCCTTGTTCAGATTGCCCCCATCAACGGGACGAAGGAGAAACCTGCGGCGCCGGGTCAGGAGTCACTGGACCCGCGCATCTGGTATGAAACGCAGGGCAGCGACATCCTGGAAACGCTGGTGGCAGATCTGGCATCCCGTGGGCACCATAGCCTGACGTTGAAAGAGGATGGCAATATCTGCATTAAGCCGGTAGACGGCAGTGAGGAAGTCTCCCACGGCATGTTCCCCTCCTTCCCTGATAAGGTCTACTGGCCTAGTCTGGTGAAGGTGCTGGAGAATAACGGACTTGCCGCCACAGCCACCGATGCGGGCATTATTGTCGCTTGGTGAAAGGAGGAGCAATGTGAAAGCAGGACTGACCATTCAGGACATGGCGCGGGAGATCCTGCGCCAAAGCAAGGCAAAACAAGACTATGCGGTCAACACAGCCAACATGCACATGGAAACAAGCGGCAGTGCTCCGGTGCTACGGCTCCTGGGCAACGATGGCATAGACCGTGTGGAACCACTGGATATCCAGCAGACGGCCCACCGGCAACTCGGTGCGTATCTGGGAATCCCCCAGAAGTATTACGAGAAGATGCTGACGGAGAATATGGGCCTTTTGGCGGATAATGTCAACAGCTGGCTCAGCCGGAGCGCCGAGACCCGCTTGATCCGCACTATGGATGGCCGGGCCAGGGCGTTTCTCAGCGACCGTTACCGCCGCATTGATAACCTGGACATCGCCAACATCACACTTCCTGTCATCGAGGAGATGCAGGATGCCTACTATGAAAGCTGTCAGCTCACCGAGGATTTCCTTTATATTAAAGTAGTCAATCCCCGGCTTACCGCCGAGGTGAGGCCCGGTGACATTGTGCAGGCAGGCGTGATAATCTCCAACAGCGAAACCGGACTGGGTGCTGTGAGCATTCAGCCGCTGATTTACCGTCTGGTCTGCTCAAACGGAATGGTGGTCAACGAGGCGAGGACGCGGCGCACCCATATTGGTCGTGTCAACACCACGGATGAAAACTTCTACCTCTATTCCCAGGAGACACTGGCCGCCGATGATAAGGCATTTGTCCTGAAGATTCGGGACACGGTGCGGTCGGCGGTGGACGAGGCCCGCTTTACTCAGGTTCTGGGCAAAATGCGGGAAAGTACACAGATGCACCTGAATACCGCAGATCTCCCCGGCGTGGTCAAGCTGGCAAGCTCCAGCTTTGGCATCACGGAAGCGGAGAGCGGCGGCGTACTTCAGCGCCTGATTGAGGACGCTGACTATACTGTTTACGGTCTGGCAAACGCCGTCACGCGGCACAGCCAGGACGTGGAAAGCTATGACCGAGCCACCCAGCTTGAGAGTATCGGCTATTCGGTCATGACCATGAACCCGGAGATTTTCCGGCGGATCAACCAAGTTAGCAGCATGGCCGCCTGACGGCTCTGCTAAAATATCATTTTTTTATAGGAGGACTACTACATGAACACTCAGATGAACACTGCCCTGGCGGAGCGTACCCCTTTCCTGCTGCCCGATGTGGTGACCGGCAGCGACTTCTCCCAGGAGGAGCTGGCCGAGGATATGGAGGGCCTGGACCTTGGCTTCCAGCGGATCAAGATCCCCAGCGGCGGACAGTTGCAGTTTGAGATTCCCACCGATGACCCGGACAACCCGGACTACTCCAAGACGCTGGAAGGCGTGATCGTCCACAGCCACAACTCCAACGCCTACTGGCCCGGCGGCCATGAGGATGAGGAGAAGAATGTCTCGCCGCAGTGCCAGTCCATGGACGGCAAGCTGGGTGCCGGCTGCCCTGGCGGCCTGTGCGCTCACTGCGAGCACAACATCTTTGGCTCCGGCCCCAACGGAAAAGGCAAAGCCTGCAAAAACATGCGGGTCATCTACCTGCTTCAGAGCGGAGGCTTCCTCCCGATCCAGATTTCCCTGCCGCCCACTAGCATCCGCCCCTACAGGGAGTTTGTGAATACCGCATTCATGGCCCGCCGTCGCGGCGTCTGCGGCAGCGTAGTACAGATCGGCCTGAAGAAGATGAACAATGGGAAGGACGACTACAGCGTCGCTACCTTCAAGCGGCTCTACGACTTTACCGGCGATGATCTGGCGAGGGTCCGGGCCTATGCGGACAGCTTCAAGGAGCAGGTCAAGCTGATCCTGGATCAGCGCATGGCCGAGCGTGAGACAAGCGCCGGCAGCGAAATCGAGGTGAGCCGTCCGGTTCGCACTATGCCTGACAACGAGGGGCATTTTGCTGTCGGAGTAGGCGCCGCTGTCGTGAGCGGCGAAGGCGACGAACTGCCGTTGTGATTCGGCCGATAGGCCTGTCGCACTGACGGAAGACCAGCGCAGCTTTGCAGCTGAGAACCATGAGCTGATATACCGCTTTTTACATTGGAAAGGCTGTGCCGTGGGCGAATATTACGATATTGCCGCCCTCGGCTACCTTTCCGCTGTCTGGCGGTATCACACAATGCCCGAACTGCGTCAATATGCGTTCTCTACTGTCGCATGGCGCTCTATGGAACAAAGCATCGCTTCTTTCCACCGGGCCGAAACCAGACGGCAGGAAACAGAGCGCCGCTACATGGAAACTGTTTGGTCGGCGCCGCCAGACCCTATGGAGGAGATGGAAGCCAGGCTGATTTTACACGATCTGGCCGCCATCTCCAGTCCAGAGCAATACGAGATGGCGTCTCTGCGGGCGCAAGGCTGTTCTATTGCGGAGACGGCCCGCTCGCTGGGAATGGATACCCGGCGGGTACGAAAGCTTCTGCGGGAGTTATATCGCGTATATTTGCAGCTACACATGAATTGAAACGGAGGTTTTGAACATGAAAGCCAAGAGAACCACTACGCTGAACGGGATTCTGATGTATCCTCTTGCGGTAGGGCAATGCGCCCTCATTCTGCATAACGGACACTTCACCCGCACGTCCCGTGTGGTGGAGATCCATGAGGCCGAATATGATGAGGTGCGGTTTGAGACCATGAACACCATCTATCGGCTGCTGTTGCCGGACCCTGCTCCGCAGGCAGCTGAGCAGCAGGTGCTGTGCATGGCCGCGTAACTGAACCTGAACCCAAAAGGGGTGCGCTGTGGACGAATCCACGGCGCACCTTTTTTATTGAGAGGAGAGCTTTATGAACCAAATAAGCAGCATAAAGCCTGTACATCCAGGGGAACAAGTGGTATTTCGCTGCCAGCTGTGCGGGGCCTGCTGCCGTGATGCGGAGAACAGCCTGATGCTGGAGCCGATGGATATTTACCATCTGGGCAGATTCCTGCGGAAACGGGGCGAGCCCATTGAGGGCCTGGAGGATGTGTTGGCAGAGTACGCCCATGCCGACCTGCTGATGGACTGCCTGCCTATCTTCCTGCTGAACACGGTGGGGCAGGAGCATTCCTGTGTTTTCCTGAAGGATGGCAGGTGCGATGTCTATGAGGCCCGGCCGCGGATTTGCCGCCTGTACCCATTCAGCGTTGCGCCGGGCGACTGCGGGAAGGATTTTCTTTATTGTCTCTGCACGGAGCGGCCCCATCACTTTACCGGCGGCCGTGTGTCTGTTAAAGATTGGTTCAATCAGAATTTTTCCAAAGACGCCCGGCAGTTTATGAAAGCGGACTATGACGCTCTTCCTATTCTGGGCAGAGCTGTCCGGGAAATGGGGGCAGCGCGGTTTAAGAGCATGATGTTCCAATTCCTGTTCTACCGCTACTACAACTACGATTTGGATCAGCCTTTCCTGCCGCAGTTCATCCGCAATACCGAGGAGCTAAAAAAACTGGCGGTGGAGGCAGCGAAAGGGGGCTGAAATCTGTGTACGCATTGGTGAGGCTGACGCGGCAAAGCACAAACGGCTGGCACCGGCATGTGATTTACGGCATCTGCAGCAACCGCCGCCTGTTGGAGAAGATCCGCGCCGGTCAGGAACACCCGGAGGAATGGCGCGTGACCGATATCGGTCTGAGCGGCTTTTACAAATCCGCAGCGTCCCGGCGCAAAGCCGGGTAAGGAGATTGTTATGAAAGTTTATATTCTGATTTATAAGGAGGATACCGACGGCTGCTATGAGACAAAGGTGTCCCCTTATTCCAGTGAAGACCCGGCAAGAGAAGAAATGGAGACCGCTTACGCGGAAAAACTTCAGGAAATCTCTTTCGATGTGTCCGAGCAGAGCGATGACCACCGCTGCATATGCACAAAGCGATCCGCCGGCATTGAGGATGGAATGGACTACTATTCGTGGACCATTGAAGAGCATGACCTGCAGGATCTGTTTGTCAAATAGAGAAAGGGGTTGACTATGGCAAATATGAAAGCTGCCCAGGAGGCAAAGAAACTGGAGACGGAGTTGACCCGTCTGTTCGGTGAGACCACATACCGGGTAGAGAAAAAGGCGTGCCGCGGCAAGTACCGGGGACACAACGACTACTCCTTGGTATTTGGCAGCGGGCGGACGCTGTATATCGGGATCGACCGCCGCAACTATATCCAGGGGCTGCGTGAGCGGCTGGAGAGCATCCGCTATTTCCGCGACCACCAGGTCGAATATACCGAAAAGGTCAGAGCCGCAGTGCTGTCAAATGACACGCCGTTCGCTGACGCCGCTGTGGACATCATGCCCCGTGAGGCTTGCAACTTCCTGGCGGTCTATGCCGTGATTGTGCTGTCTACGAATTGCGGTATCCGGTTCGTCTACCGGGAGACCATGATGCACTACGCCTTGACCGGTCCGGGCATCGGCAAATACTCGTTTGATGTCTGCGTGGAGAATATGTTGAAGGATATTCATGGCGGTATGCGCTGCACACAGCCTATCATTGAGGAAATTGCTTCGTGAGGGGGAAACGGCGAACATGCACATCACCTATTCTCTTGGTATTACGGGCTATGAACTCTGGAGCGACCCCGATATTCCTGATCATCTGATGGTCTTATATGTCGGGACGCAGCGGGAACAGACTGCAAAAAGCTATAAAGTGCGCCAAACCAGGAACGGGCGGCAGTTTGTACAACCCTATGGGCGGCGCATCTATCTCGACCAGTGTTTGCCTGTGCGAATGAAAACATGAGGAGGATGTCAATGAATTTCCATGATACACAAATGGGCCACGAATTCTATGGCAAAACAGTCCCAAGAATCGCCAACGCCCTGGAACTGATTGCAAAATCGAATAAGCCAGCCCCTGCCGTCGGACTTCCCTTTGCCTGTGAAGTTCCTGCGGACTTTCTATCGCAGTTATATCAGGGCAATTATGATCCCAGCGATGAACCGGATACTGATGAGATTTCCCGCTGCTCCGCCGAGATACTGGCAAATGAGACCGCACTTCGTGCCGCCGTTCCGCCGGACATCTGGGTACAGATTGACCACACGTTTTCCCTGATGAACAAACGAGGCGATGGGCAGCGGGAACAGGCGTTTGCCGCAGGCTATCGCACAGCCATGATGATGGTCATGGCAGGTATGGGCCACGCTCCCAGATCGGGAAGCTGACGGAGGAATCTATATGACAAAGCAGGAGTATGAATCTCTTTGTGACCGGAAGGCGCCGCTTATTTGCGGAAACGATCTGAAAAATCAGGATAACCGGACATTGCTGTGGGGCTATACTACGTCGCGCACCTCCTGGCATGTCTATTTGGAGGCTGGAGTGATCCATACGGTGATGTATGATTACGGCAAGGAACCGGTGGAGCGGCCTGTTGCAAGCAATGAGGACTATGTTCCAAATAAGCGTGTCTATCCCGAGACCTGCGATTTTGAGTTTTGCAAGCTGCTGATTGACAGAGGCGTGTGCATTCCGTACACGTCCTTTTCTACCGACCGGGCGCAACAGAGATATTATGGGGAGATCCTTTCATCGGATATGGAAGGAGGCCTGATGTGATTGTCAAATGGGAGAATCCACCGGTTTCGTTGTGCGGACTGTCCGGACAATTTTACCTACATGGGGCCGCCTCCATCTGAGCCCGATGACACTCATCTCATTTTTGGCAGCAGATATTGCAAAGGCTGTAAAAAAGCCCGGCGTTTCCGGTCAAGCGATCCAAAGGTGTACCCGCCTTCCTGGTGTCCCAGGCGAAAGAGGCCGGCGGAATACCGTGTTTATAGCTACATGAACGCAACGGTACGATATTACCGCGACCTGCTCAGACGGAATGGAACTCCCATGTCCCCCAGCGGCTTCGAATACGCTCCGAGGGTCAAAGGAACTATCGACATGGAGCCGGCTGCGTTCCAAAAGGCGCTGAAGGCTCAATCTCTGTCGAAGATCATCGGGATTACCGTCCATGCGGATGATGTCATCGAAATTGACGATGGCCTGCGGCCTTGTTTTTTTCATATCACTGACAAAAAGGTAGAAGTATTGCTGCGCTTTAACAAGGAAGCCGCCCTTAAAAATCTATATGAGGGGCCAGACGTACCGTAAGCAGGTATGTAGGCTATCGCCTGGCTTTGCGCCACTACGGCCAGGCCCGGCAGCGAGGAGGAAATCATATGAAGTATTATAGCACCCAGCGCCCCATCACGCCGGGCAGTTTTCCGAAGCCGGAGGGGAATGCCGTTGTGGAGATCGTCAACTACGACAGTCCTACCGAATGCAAGGAAATTAGCCGGACAGCTTGGGGCTACATCGAATATGAACGGCCGCTCTCCGGAAATGATGCTAAACGCTGGGAACTTACTCCCGAGGGAGTGTTTTGGTATCCGGTCACTGTCATCTCACGTAAGCACGGCGGTGGCCTGTGGGCCTCTTCCGGCAATGCAGTTAGATCGGTACAGCGGCCCGAGGACGCGAAGGGAGATATGCAGGAAACGCAGTTTAGAACCCGATATTTTCGCTCCTGGGAAGAAGCCCTGCGGGTTAGAAATGTAATCCGTGGCCTTACTATCACAACGGAACGTGTCAGGCAGAGCGCAACCCAGGGAGAGGTTCGTGTATTCATCAATGGGACATACATTCTCAATTTTGGCGACAGTATTGTCCTGCCCCCAAAAGGCAGCGCCCCGGAGGACTACTATGGAGACAATATCGGCGGCTGGCGGAGTGATACCCCGGACAGCGCCTTTGTCCTGGGCCTGATTTGGCACCCTTTCGACTACAACTATCACTACAGCGACATAGTATGCAGAAAACTCGGCATTCAGCCGGAGCAGTGGATTGAGGAGGTCAATAAATGAACGAATACAGGGCCATGAAAAAACGGCACCAGCAGGAAGTACACGCATTTCCCCTTGGCTATGCGTTTGGCAACCAGCAGTTCAAGGAGCTGATGAGCAAGTGGGGTCTTGACGCCGACAAGAAAGAAGATCTCGCGCAGGTTTCCAGCCTGTTTGGCGGTGCGTATATCTTGAAAAAAGACATTCCAGCCTATCGTGATATGTGCCACAGGCATCAGGAGGAACGGGAAGCGGCGATTGCAGCAGATCAGACCGGTGACGGCTACATCTATCAGATGTTCCTCTGTGAGCTGGAAGACCACGAATACGGCTATACAAGGGACACTGAAGATGCGCTCACCATACTCGGCTACACAATCCAGGATGTTTTGGGTGATCCGAGGCTCAAGCACGGCATTGAAAAGGCCGAGGCAAAGATCATAAAGAGCGAGAAACAGAAGTGAGGATGCGGAGTACCACATTCCGACACATATTCGTTGGGGGCGTTGGCTTTGCCGAAGCCCCCAACGAGCGATAAGGAAGCAGGTGCAATATGAGCAGGTACACAAACCCGGAGGCTGCCGGTTATTTGCTGGAGGCAGAAGCCAGCGGCGTAGTCATCAAAGAGGTAAACCGCCTGATTGAGAAATTCCAGCGGAAAATCAATCGTGAGGCAGACGCCCGCAAGAAAGAATTGGAAACCGCTTTGGGCTTTCAAACTGAGCAGGATATTCTCGATGCCTACGGATGGGAAATCATCACTGAAAAGCAGTATGACAGATACATCGACCTGTTCCGGCAGGGGCAGGCAGCATTGGAAAATCACACGCCTACCCGTACAGAATTGGCTTTGAGCATCTTGCAGCGATTTTGCGGGGCTCTCACAGCAGATCAGGATGAATGGAGGCTGTCCGCCTTGACTCCAGAGCAGCGGGCAGCGGAATTGAATCGCAGGGCCAAGGCTGCCGAGGCGTGGAAAGAGCGGCTGCGGCAAATGAAGTCCTGCGGCGAGGAACCGTAAATCTAACTATGCGAGGCTCCTGTTAACGCTTGTTCGATGAAAATAGGGGCTATCTTGATTAAAAAGGAGTTCATCATGGAAAAAGAGCATGTTTGTGCGTATTGCCATGCGGCGTTTGACGTCTGGGACACAAGGCTTATCAATCGTGGCGTCGTGGGAAAAGAGCTTCGTATCTGCACCAGCTGCACAGACGAAGCATGTAACAACGGCAAAATCATTCAATGCGGCGCCTGCGGAGAATCCTTCACCGCAGATGTGCTTCACGATGAGGTGATCTGTGGACATTCCTTCACCGCCTGCCCTGCCTGTGGCAAGGATGTAGTGGAAGGTCTGACGCGGGAGGATTTTGAGAATGAATACCGACCCAGCCGCTACGCTGTGATCGTGCAGAACGTGAACGGCGGACAGCGCGGCTATATCGTATCTGTGGAATGCAGCCAGGGCACTGGCAGCGTCATCAAAAAGCTGGCAGAGAAGGTGAATCTGGACAGTGCGGCTTCCATCACTGTCGCGGAAATTCTTCTGGAGGAGGATGTGCTTTCATGAATCGCTACAAGGCTGTTCGCAGCAGCCTGGACATCAGCAAAAGCATTGTATCCTGTCTGGAACTGTTCGATCCTGCTGCTTTCCGGCCGATTGACCGGGCCGGGAGCATAAAGGGTATCAATGATATTCTGCAGGGCCGCTCGGAAAAGTCCGCCGAGGAACTGCTGGCCGAGTTGGCGCAAAAGGGTGGTGACGGCCATGCCAAAGAGATAGCCGTACTCCGGCAGGATGTTCAAGATTTTTTGCATCAGAAAGAGCTTCTGACGAAAAGCTGTGGAATGAGCCGGGACATTGAGTATGATTCCTTGTCCCGTATGGGGCGGTCTCCGCGGAAGGTCATCAACCAAGAATCTTTTGACCGCGCGGTTGAGAAAGGGTTCCCTCCTTGCTTTTTCCGAAACTCTTATTTTGATCATGTGACGATTTACTGTATGCCGGACAGGACGGACTGTTCCTTTTCTGAATTTCGGAATTGCACCTTTGCTGTTTGCAGGATCAGGGAAGCATCTTTTTTCTGTTCCTCCATCTGGGATTCTGAATTTCACTCCTCCGTCTTATGCAGTGCGAGCTTCGTTTTAGCTTCGATGGCCCACACGCATTTCCACGACTGCACTTTGCGGCACTCGAATTTCAACAGGGCCAGCATGAAGTCCTGCAATATCATCGACAACTTGCTCGACCACATCAATTTCAACTGCGCCACAATGGACGGGTGCGCTTTCGGCCGGGTCAGTGCCGAGGAAATTTGGAATTTAGACCGCGCTACCATCACCCAGGGCGGCGCCACCCAAGAGGAGTGCCGACAAAACCGGGAAGCAATTTTTCGGGCCCTGGGCATAGAGCAGTAGGGTTACTGGAGTATCGGGAGAGAGATCATATTTTGAGATATCCTCCCAGACTTGACAAAGGAGTAGAACATGAAACTTGACCGAACACTTGCCAATGACATTAAAAAGCAGGCAAACGGGGATGGGAGTCGGGATGCGAAATTTGCATTCCTGAAGCGCGTCAAAGCAGCGCAAAAGGCACTCTCCACTACCCAGGTACAAACCGTATACAGTGCGGCACTGAAAGAGTTTGGCCGCATTCCTGTGGCTGTCTGTACAGCGGTCACGATTTTGGAGCGGCAGGACAGGCTGAATGAGTATGCCGTGAAATGGGCGCGGGAAGTCCTGAAGCTTTGGACAAACCGCCCGCAGGATATCCTGGTGGCCTGCATCAATGATGGGCTTCATCCGACGCGAATCGAGGAGTATGCCGGGGACTTCATCCGTCTGACTACAGAAGAGAAGTGAACTTTCCCCATTCCAAGATTGCAGACAGACTGTGCGGAAGCCGAATGCTCCGCCTGAACAGTCGGGGTAAAACATTATAACAATGGCCTGATGGCCGGGAGGAAACTGTATGAGCATACGTTATACAAGGGCCTGCCTGGAGGCAAACGATGACGAGTTGAAAGTATTGCTGCCCGGATTCGTCTCCTCGGTAGAGGAGGCAAAAAAGAATTCGGAGGTAAGGGATTTTCTGCGGGAAAACATCACGGCTGATGATGTGACGCTGACGCTGCGGCATTATCTCTTTGGTGATGAGTGCGCCGCATATGACGCAGATGTGAACCATCTGCGTCTGCTCGATGTCGTAGACGAGATGTGCGATGCCTGCCGGCCGTGTTCTGCTGACGGTTTGGCCGAGGAGCAGGTTGGCGGAGTGACATTCACTTTGGAACAGGAGGCAGTATGAAAAAAGGAACAACAATCAGGTGGGACAGAGATCTTCATGATAAATCCATTGTCGTGATTCAAAAGCGGCGTGGACATCTGTCCTTGGAGGAGATCGAGGATATTCTGCAGCATGAGGACGGTGGCAACTGGAACGGTCATTATGTAATCCATCTGAACTGCTCGGAAGGTACTCTTGGAGGCAATGGGCTGTTCATGGACAATCCAGCAGGTGATTCTGTCGAACTCTACCCGCTGGAGTCGGAGAGTGAATGCCCGGTCTGCGGACGGATGCTTCCGCCCTTCGATTATTGCCCCAACTGCGGGAATGACTGGAGAGACATGGAGAACAGCGTTGAGAAGCGGCTGGCGTCCATACGTCAGGAAGCCGCGTGGGAAATCCGCAAGGAGGCCCTGACACCGGAAGCTCATGCTGCATGGTACTGGAGCTACATCGGCGCTGTGGACATGGCCCGGCAGATGAATTTCATTACCGAGGAACGCCGCCGGGAGTTATACCAAGGCGCGGAGGAACTGAAGCCAGAGGGGCATCACGCTATGGAGCACGGTCAGAAGATCGAAGATCTCTTGGCTATGAAACTCCATGCCGGCGATTATGTGAATACGCCCCGGTTTTGCAGCGTGCAGATCGAGCGGGTTTACAGGGATGAGGCAGAAATGCGTCGGGACGGCTACACAGAGCCTACGGACTACCGGGATCGCGAGTATGTGGTCTGTGGAAAGTCCACCGGGCTGAACCGAATGGCTTTTGCCGCCGCGCGAAGGGAAGCCTATGGTATCTGATTCTATGTTTGAGAGGAGATATACGAGTTATTATGTCATGCACGGTGATGAATCTGGAGCCGCTGGCGGCATTGGCAAATGCTGTCGAGGACAAGCTCAACTGCGACTTTGACTTTTGGGGATTTGAGGCCCCGGACAGTCTCCGCCGTGAACTGAAAGACTGCCAAAGCGCCGGCCTTTTTTCCGCCGAGGACATTTACCGCCGGCTCTATGCGCTCAATGTCAGGGCCTACAACAGCCGGTACAGGAACCAGCAGGAACCCGGTGACGAGGAGGCCCCCACCATTGACGGGAGCAGGTACGTTGTCCATCATGGCCCGAAGTACCGGGAGCATGGTTATGCCGTATGCCCATGGCATTACCAGCTTGCCCAGCTCCTCGATTTTTGGCTTTATCAAACTTCGGAGAGTGCGACGCGCAGTAATCCGCTGCGGCTGGCGATGGGAGAGTTCAGGGACAACCTCTACCACTTTATTATCCGGAACAACCCGCATTATTTTTCTGTGCGGTGGGGCGAGCTGCCCTCCTCCAGACGCGGGGAAGTCCAGGGAGAGGCCGGTCCGTGTACCGAGTGAGCATGAGTTGTTGATTGATCGGCAGAGGATGGGGATAGATTGTCTCCATCCTCTGCGCGTCCATAAGGGAGGTATGATAGCCGTCAGATCGAGGGCATTACATGCAGGACTGTATTTTTGAGACGACGAATGGAGGTATGTATTCATGAAGCAAGTCGTTGTGTGCCGGCCAGTGAACAACATTCCCATCAACGGTGCGATGGAGTATCTTCTGGATGCCGAGTGTGGCGTCAGAATCTTTGACAACAGGGAGCAGGCCGAAAAGGAACTACGGGATGTTGGTTGTGTCGATGAGGAACTGCGGCACATGCTATTTCTGGAGAGCTGCGGCACCTGCCTGCGCTGTGGCAGTCCGCTGTTCAAGAGCCTGATTCCCCAGTACAAATATCAGTGCTTTGCCTGTGATGAGGATTTCTACAGATGCGAACAGGAGGGTGAGCTATGTGGGACACATACCACGTTTTCCTTGTGCAGCTGAACGGCCGGTCTTACCGCGCTTCATCGCCGATGGACGATGCCGCTTTTGATCGGCTGATGGATAGTCTCCAATGGCGGATGCCCTATAACCTGCGTGCGTTCCACTGCGGCAATCCCGGGCAGGCGTTGGAAAATCCGGTCTTGCAGACGTTTCCGATGTTGCCGGAGCCGGTAGAACACATTTTATCAGAAATACCGGCACAGAAGATGCACCTGAAAGACAAGCGGCGCCAGCAGACCTTACCTGTGCTGCACAAATGCGGAAATTATGTGATTGCGGATACGGAGGACGGCTATGGCCGTCTGTACTGCGTGGATGGTTCCACTTCCAGCCTGATTACAAAGCTGGAGGCAGAACCTATCACACTGAGCGAGGCCGGTGCTTATATTGACCGGCACCACCGGCACAATGCCGGGCCGAAGTTCCATAAATTCTCCATCTGCCTGCGGGTGGCTGGGGAGCCGGAGCCCGTAGGCGTGGCTGTAGCAAGCATACCAAAGGCCCGGCATCAGATGGATGGCGAGACGCTGGAAATCAACCGCTGCTGCACCGATCCGCGCTATGCCGATGTATGCAGCAACCTCTATGCCCGCGCGATCCGTATCGGGCGCGAGATGGGCTATCGCCGGTTTCTTACCTACACGCTGCCGGCAGAAAGTGGAAGCAGCCTGCGGGCAGTGGGCTTTCAACCGGATGGCATTGTGAAAAGTACAGGAACCGGGTGGGATTCCCCCTCCAGGCCCCGGAACACAAAGCAGTATCCGGTGGGAGATAAACTGCGCTGGGTATTCTATGCAAGCTGAACGAAATGTCCGGTGCGTGAAGCGAATTACAACAAGAAGGAGAGATTTTATGTTCACGTTCCCAAAGCCAAGTCTGACAGGAACTCCCTGCCAGGCCCACTTCTTCACTTGGGCACAATTAAGTGAAATGTGTTCTGCCCTTTTGACTGCCTTTTTCGGCCGGTTCACCCTGGCCCAGGCCGTTGGAGAGACCAACTGCGACAGCTGGAGCTTGAAGCTCCTGGAGACACCTTTATCCCGTGAAGCCTTGGAGGTCATCTTCACGGCCCTCCAAGCTGATGACTATGAGCGGGATGTAAATGATTTTGGTGAATACCCGGTCTGGGAACTTTCTCAATCTCTGGGCCGGAAGCTCGTGTCGTTGACGTTGCCCTTCGTTGTGGAGGCATCCCACGCTGCGGACGATGGCGTCTGGTTTACAGGAAGCAAAGCGATGTATGCTGTTACGGTCATTCGCCAGCGGCAAGAAGGGCCGAATAACGAGTTGTACTATTCTACCTTTCTGATTGCACAGGATCGGCTTCCGGAGCTAAGTGAGGCAGCCTGTGAAGCCTACCTGCGGAAAGTTATCTGCGATTTCCTCCAGACCGAGGCCGGGAAACGAGCCTATGAGGATACCTGCGAGGATTTCAACTGGGGTGATGTAGAGACGGAGATCCCCGATGAGTTTTTCTCCACCTATGGTGTAACTCACTGCAGTAGCGGCTCTGATGCCGACAAATTCCTTTGCTGTGGTACGGCCGGTATCCTGGTCAATCAGGATGAACTTTTAGGGCAGTGCATTTGTGATAAGGAGACTGCAAATGGGTGAGATCAAGAATAGACAGATACCGGACAGTGTAGACGCTATGGAGTTGACTACACCCTCTGGCAATACGGATTCCACACTCCACTACATGGGTTTTACAATCAACAGAAGTAATCTGTACAGTAAGGATGCGCTTGTAAAGCTACTGGACACATACGGAGGCTTGGATTCAACCCTGGACAAGGTGCGTGATGCCTATGCAGAGCGGTTTGGCAATCAGCTGATCTGGAAATATCCCTTTTCTGACTCTATGCAGGGCGGCGGCATAATCGTTCCCATTCAAGAGGGATTCCTGTTTCTTCCGTATAACTGTGTGTTTGAGCATGGAGGCGCCCGGTATCAACTTCGCGGCGCTGAGCTTTTAAGCGCAGAGGACGTCCGCACACTCCAAAAGGAGTGCAGGGCTTATACGGATGGCCTGCTGTCTGCTTTGCGCGATATGGAACATACGATGCAGGCCTGCCCCGTTACGCAGTGTGCTGCTGCACAGGAGAATCGCAGTATGACTTCTCACCTGGCTGCGTCAGAACAGGACGGGGCGGATACCCGCCCTTGCAGTCTGCCGGAAAACGAACTTCGGCAGTATGTTGTGACGATAGAGGAACACATATCTCAGGCGTTCCCTGTAACCGCCGGTGATATTTCCGCCGCGATGGAAGCGGCTGAAAAGCAGTATTATGGCGGATCACTGGTGGTACAACTATCCCAGCCTGCAGCCCGCCTTATGATGGCGCAGGAAGTGAACGGCGGTGAGGAAACCGAATGGAGGGAATTTTGACCGCGCAGAGGCGTCGAGGTCTGAAAATTCTGTCGTTTGGAGCGGGGATGCAGTCCACGACGCTTGCCCTGATGTCCTGCGAAAACGCCGCAGCGAAGAAGCACGGTCTCCCATCGCCACACCCCTGGGTCCCTGTTTATGATCTGGTTGTATTCTGCGATTTGGGGTTGGAACCCTCCTGGGTGATGAAACAGGTGGAATTTACCCATCAGGCCTGCAAAGAAGCCGACATCTTTTTTAAGGTCATTGAATCCCCGCTCTATCAGGATTTTATGGAGAACTTTGGGGAACGGCGGACAATCAGCATTCCCTGGTGGACGCTGCGAGATGATGGGCACAAGTCAAAAATGCCTAGAAATTGCACGATTGATTATAAGATCGAGACAATCTCAAAGTATGTGCGCTGGGAAGTCCTCGGCTACAAAAAGGGCCAACGGCTCCGCCCGGAGGACAGCAAAGCCCATGAAATGCACATGGGGTTCAGCTATGAGGAAAAGCAGCGATGTAAGGAAAGTACAAATCCGATGTTCGTCAATCGCTTCCCTTTGGTTGAGATGAAACTGGTGCGGGCAGACAACTATGCCTACATACGGGATGTCTGGGGACTGGAAACAAGGGCTTCGGCCTGTACGTTCTGTCCATTCCACAGAAATTATTTTTTCCAACATCTGAGGGAGTGTATGCCTGGAGAGTATGCGCAGCTGCTTGCAGTTGATGAACTGCTCCGGGACAAGACCCCAAAGCCCCCAATGGACTCCGACCTGTTTATCTCCCGCAGCCGGAAACGGATCGCAGATCTGACCCCGGAGGATTGCAATGACGCCGAGTGGTTTATGTATCGCGGACGTCAGATATGGAACGGTTTTTGACAAAAACACGATGGGATGTGAACATGTAATGAATGAAACGTATGCAGATTATAACGGGAAGTACCTGAAAATCAGGAAAGCGATTCATGAGGCTGGTTTTGATGAGTTCTGTCAGGCTGGAAGTGTGAATCGGTTCCACAAAATGAATATCGTAGCGGAAAGTGCCATATTGGGCAAGCGGTTTTGGTTCTGTGTTGATGGCGATTACAATGTGAAGGATGAACTTCACATCACTATTCGGCATCTGAACGCGAACGCACCGGACGAACGGGTATCCTGCATGACCCAGGAGGATATGGCTGACTGGATCAATGGCATCCGCAATCAGATTGCGGCCGCCAAAGCTGAAATAAAGGAGGAATAGACATGAGCAACTATCTGAAAACCGAGGCAATAAGCCGTGTTGACAAACTTCATCAAGAGAACCGAATCGACTTCGGTGACTACTCGGCAATTCATGATGGACTCACGGAGATCGAGACACTGCGCGACCGGGATGAGGCTCTGGAAGAACTTTGGGCACAGCTGGAGGATATCCCGGTGGACTCGGACGGTAAGCACCTGTTGGAACCATTCATGGGCTGGGGGAGCGGAACCGATAAAGAAGAAATCTGGCATTGGTTCGACCGGCGTCACAGCAAGGGCATCGGCTATCTACTGTACTCCGATGGAATTGATCGGACAGAGGGCCTTGCTAAGCTGGTCTATCTGAAGCAGCTTTGTGTTGAGTGCGAATCCCGTACCTGCCAGTTCAATCACGGCGGCGAGTGTCGGTTTGCCATGGTACATGAACGCAAGCCCCGAATCAATGACAGTGACGGGTGCATCGACTACGACTATCAGGAAGGAGAAGAATAATGGGTGTGCTGCCGGGTATCTGGCAGTTGCTTGAACATTCTCTTCCGCAAAAGCGTCCTGACGGTGAGCGCCCCTCTGCGGCATATTGCCGTAGAGGGGCGGTTTGAGCAGGGTGAAAATTTCTGTATCCCCGGCATGACGGTACAACGTCCACAAAATGAAGGGAGAAATGCCAATGACATTCAAGAATGTCCAGGAAAACGGCTGGATTCAGCCGTATAAACGGCTATACACAATGGCGGATTTCAAACGCCTGTGCAAAACACACACCGCTAAAACCGCTCGTTTTATCCTCATGTGCTCTTCGGCGTATTATTTCATAGATGAAAAGAAGGAGTGCGATGTATCCAGAGCACTTCACAAAATGAGGGTGGATATGTTATGAGGGTTTACGCGGTGTTATTTTGCGCCAACGGGATCTGTAACGTCTCCCCGGAAGCGTATAGCAGCCTGGAGGCAGCCCAGCGGTTCATTGAAAATCGGAGCCCCTGTCCGAGGAAAATCCGGGAGATGCGTTACCAAGACGGTGAGGGCAGTGAGTATTTCATCCAAGATCTGCTGATCCGCGAGGGCGATGAGAAGAAAACCTTCTGGCGGGTCTGTCAGAAATATTTCGACGACGGCAGAGTAGCTGTGAGCATCTACACCGTGAAGGCAGCCGAAAAGCCCGAAAGTACGGTGGTCGAGGGCAAGACTTTCGATGAGTACAACGACTACTTCGATACCCGCCATGAGGCGGATGAATGGGCTGACAAGGCCCGGAAAGCGTGAGGAGAATAAGCGTATGCGAACGATTGAACAAGCCAAGCAAATATTGGAAGAGCTGGGCAGAATGCAAGAGAAAGGATTGGCGGCAGGCATTCCGTGTCCCCGCTGTGGTTATCCGCGCATGAGGGATAGGCTCGTTGAGAACTCTCTCAGCCGGAGAGCGGATGTTCACATCTGTAATGTCTGTGGAATGGATGAGGCTCTGCGCGATATGGCCGGCAGTCCTCCGCTCCCCTTGAACGAGTGGGGCATGGTCTGCGGTTTTGACGGTGACAAGGAGGAATGACAATATGGCAATCGGATATAGACAAGCCCGCAGCCTGATGAGACAGTTTGATTGGAAGATGCGGGTTTTTACCCTGGGTGACAGCGTTGAAAAAATCACGCTGTTTCATCCGGAGCAGCGTACCGAGTACATGGTACGGATGGACAGCGGACGTAAGCTGATGCAGGAGTGTGTTGTCAGCGAACGTCTGGACAGGCTCACCACCATTTACAGCTACAAAAAGATAGAGGCTGAGGAGAACAAGGAACCCTTATGGTTTGCAGTCACCAGATGGGCGCCGGAAGATGCTGTGGCAGCTGCAGCGGGGCAGGGCGTAACGATCTCCATAAGCCAGGCCACCGCATGGTGGAAGCGAAACGGGAGACGTTTTCAGCAGCTTCTCTATGAAAAGGGCAGCGAGATTTTGTCCAACATGGACTTTGGAGAGAGGGAATTAAAATGAAATGTGAAAAACCAACGTGTTGGCGCTGTGTATGGCGGCACATTACCGACCCTGGGAACGACCCCACTATCAACTGTGGACATTCATCTATAAAGGTGCAGCGGCAGTTCAATGGCTGCTCCAGTGCGGAGACCTGTAAAGAGTACCTGGAAGATGACCCTCGCGTCAAAGTTCAGATTACCCGTGAGAGCAGGGAAACGCTGATGCGGGGTATCCACCAGATGGCAGTGGACAGCGGCCATTATGCCAAAACGGAAGCTATCCTGGACTATTTCCTGCCGGACACCCTGGGTTCTCCCATCAAGGTCAACTGTGATGACTTCATGTTTGTCACAAAAGTGGCCTTTGGCGGCAGTGAAGGCATTTATCTCGACTGTTACGCCGAGGGCAGGATTCAGACGGATGGTGAAAAGGGCATTTGGCACCTGGGGACCTACAAGACCCTGGATACCTCCCTGAGTGCCATGCAGATCCTTGGTGAATGGGGCGGTACTCTGACCTACTTTGCCAGCAAGTTTCTTTGGGAACACAGTGACCGGTTCCTTTCAGACCGGGAACTGCTGGCCAGAGCAATTCGGGAAAAGCATAAGAAGCATGAAGGGGGTACAGACAAATGAGCTATTCTACATGGCATAACTATGGCTATGGCGTCTGTGTGGATGACATCGGCACCCAAGATATGGCACGGCTGCAGGCGCTTTTGGAACTGGCGCCGCGGCTCAAGACCAAAATTGATGGCTGGCTTTCCGAACAGGAAATCGAAGAACCCTCCTGGGACAATTACATGGAGTTCGACCAGGACTTCTACCTGGGCCTCGCCACGATCCTCAAGGAAGTCATTGCGGAGGCAGAGGGCATCGACCTGACTGCCTGTGATGATTATGAGGGCAAGGCTTATCTACTGTATCAGCCCATGTACCCTTGGAAGATGGGCGATATTGATTGTGGGATGACCGAGGAAAGATTGGCCGGGATTCTCCGCCATTATATCGACATCCTGACCGATGACCCCATTGAAATAGACTATCAGGAGGTAGAAAACAGCGGCTGAGCAGATGATTTGGTTGCAGAATGCCGCTTAGGCATGCACAAAACACCATCTATACGGAGGCATACTAAATGATTACAGTTAAATATGAGCGGTACTGGAACGACTTTGCCCGCAAAAATGAACAGAGGACATTCCGGGATCTGGAGGACGTTGAGAATTGGATGTTTGACCAGATGGAACAGGACTATACCAAGCAGTTCGTAATGTCCTTTCCCACGCCGGAAGCTGCCAAGCGTATTGGTGAAACCGGGCCGTGGCGTATCGAGTTTAAGCCCAAGTGGGGTGGAGAGTCGTTCTGGATCAGGCAGATTGAGAACGAGCAAGGCATCATCTTCTCGGACGGCACGTTCACTGCGGGGCAAAAGCACTGGAGCGATTCGATGAAGACATGGCTCAGCCATTGTGAGGAGCGGCGCAAAGAGCCGAAGTTCAGATTTGCGGAGTAAGAATGGAAGGAGCAGCCCGATGAATGACAAAAAATATCCTGTCCATATTGAGATGGACACAAGCATCATTCAGCAGGACATTGACAATCTCATGTGTACTGCTTTGAATGGCGGCATCTGTTACTGGTGCGGCCATGCTGAGGTCGTTGGCGAAATGCTTGGAAGCTGCACCCATGAGCATATCTCCCGTGGCGGAACCCTGGTTCTGCATGACGCCGAAAGTCCGGACAAGTGGGAGCTGACATTGGAGAAATTCCTGAAGGGCATTGAACTCTACATCAAGGAAGACGGCCGGGTAAGGATCGAGGATTTCCAGCTCGCAGACTATGGAGCGCTGGATGCCGCAGACGCCGACTGCATCGTGCAGTATGCGCTGTTTGGAAAGCTGGTGTTTGGATGAAAGCAAGCGAACTGATTGCCGAATTGCAAAAAGCGGTATCTGAGCACGGTGACCTCGATATTTTGTTCAGGCATGTCGAAGACGGCGTTGACTGGGATAAGTGTACCGTTTGGCCCGACCCTGCATCGCCGATGGAAGCCGTTGATGGTGTTACTGGAACCATTGACATCAATGTATTCTGATTGGAGAAGAACGCTGATTGTGAGCTGCTGCATTTCCTAGCATAGGCAGCAATTTGATTGGAAGCCCCGGGGAAATGGAGCATTCTGCCCATTTCTCCGGGCTATTTTAATGAAAGCGAGGAGAATACGCAATGGAAGAAATGAATGCGCTGGAGAAGCAGGTCAACTTTACAGTTTTCCAAGATCTGATGTCCTTTATTATGGATACCACCAAAGCGAATAACGCTCAGATATGTGCCATCCGTGAGCACTGTATTTTCCCGTTCTCCATCAAGGAAAACGGCGAGTTTCAAAAGAAGTATGGTTTTATGTATCTCGGAGAGCTGTTGGAGCGGTATGAAGAGCGGTTTGGTATGACACTTCCGGAGTTTCGCGCTATAGCTCTGGCGCTCGGTTATACCAAAGACCTGACGCCGGATGATATGTTCGTGGGGGCACAGCGTGTCAATTTTCTGAAAAAGGTGCAAAGAGCCTCTGCCAGTGACATCTATTTGACTGGGGCGCTTTATCTGCTCTATGAGGGTCAGAGTATCGCCGGTGAGTTAGAAACGGCGCTACGGCAGGCGCAGTATGGTAAAACGGAGGATATTCTTTTCGCAATGAGCCTTTTTCCCGATGCCGAAGAATCCTTTCTGCACTTCAAGCCTCTGCTGCTGCATCTGATCGGAAAAAAACGAACTATCCCAGTCATGGGCAATATGCGGTTGTTCGTCTGGCTGATTTCACGGATTCGCCCACTGGTCAAGTCGATCCGCACAAAGGATATGGCGCTGTTCCGAGCCCTCTGTGCCTTGCCCAAATCGTTTGTCAAAGAAGGGGATAAGAACCATGAACTTCTGACCAAGGTCGGATACACCCCGCTTGAAATCGCCTATGCCAACATGAGAGCAATTTGGCTTACGCCGGCCGCAGAGCGGTTGAGCTGGAACTCTATTGTGACAGAGAAAATCCTGATCAATCTGTTCAAAGAGGTTTTTGGCACCGAGTCACAGATCCCCAGCGAAGTGTACGGCCAACTTGCGGAATGGCTCAAAAAATATGAGACATTCCCCATCAAGTGCTACGGTCAGGATAAGCTGCTCTGCGCGTTGAGCTGTGGTGCGAGGATCAGGAGCCTGGAAACATTCCAGTGGTTCAGTGCTTATGCCCCGCCCACCCACGACGCTTTCCGGGAGTTCGATATCATGGATTCCCACTGGGACAGTCTGGCGGCCATGCTGACACTCCAAAAATATGCGGAGTTTTTTGAAACACTTCTATACGATGAACTGAGTACAGAGGATATCAAGGCCAGAATCTCCAGGTTTAATCAGTTGACAGGCCAGGACTACTTGGAATACAGTGCGGAGCATTCCTATTGGCACAACTTCAGCCTGCTGGTAAAAAAGGATGTGATCGACCTTTGGCAAACATTCCAGGGCAGCGTAGATGCTGAAGGGATGTCTGTCAAGTCTCAAATGATCGGGCATATCAAATCCTATCTGCGGGGCATGACTACAGTTCAGACATTCCAATTTTATAAGCATTTTCTGCCCCAGTATGGGTTTCAGGGACTGAGCACCTATTTTAGCAACGACCACATTTTCCGCGACAGCGTGGCATCCTGTTCGTCCAGCTACAACGGGTCAGGTAGTCAAGTGAAACTTGAACTTGACCAGGAATACCTGGATGATGATATGCGGCGTCTGCTGCTGTATTGGCTGTCTGAATACTTCTTTGCATTTGAGACGGAGTATTATATCCCGCTGATTTCTGAAATACTGGATAAAGAAGCTGTTGCCCGCCTGTTTTCCCCTGAAGAACAGCGGGCTTTGTTTGACTTGGCAATGGCCCACTCCTCGCTCGTAAAAAATTCTACTGTCCGGCTGAAAGAGCGGTATTTGACAGCAGAGGAAAAAGAGGCAGAGAAAGCGGAGCAGACAGCACTCAGGCTGGAGCGTGAGCGGCAGGAACAGCTTGCGCTTGAAAAAGAGGTGCGAAATAGATTTACAGAGATCACAGATGGGACAATGGCCTCGCTTTTGCTGTTCATCGAAAACTACAGCAGATATTCTAACAAACTGGAGATTGCCGATACCGCTGTGTACGAATACCTGTTGAGTATTGAAGACAGTCGAGCCATGGACACAACCGAATACGTCTGCCTGTTGAAACTCTGCGCAAGATTGGTCGATAGGGAAAAGATGTGTTTTGCCGAAGCGCAAAAATTGATTACTATGATGAAGGAGGCGCCTCATAATGGAAAAGCAGATTTTGGCAGTTTTGCCGAATGATTTCAGCACAGTCATGCGGGAGCGCGTGACTGTACTTTTGAAAATGGAGAAGCACCACCTGGATCGGAAATGGGTTCGCACATTCGGCCTGTCGGAAATTTCCGCATGCTGTGAACGTATGGAAGAGCATCTTAGCGGCGTAAGGTTATACTCTCCTGAATTACAGAAAGAAATGCTCCAGAACACTGCGTTCGCCGCGTACTATGCGGCATTTTTGACGGCTCTCCCCGAGGAACCGCCGCAGGAAGAAACCACTGCGCCTGCGACGGTTCATCCGTATCGGAGCGGCAATCGGTACGGGTACAACCGTCCCGAACCGCCCCGGCCGCACAGCCGGAGAGACATTTTGACAGAGCGGCTGGTAGCGTTTCTGGGCATCTGCCGAGCAGCCGGTATTGATATTACGGACAGCCCACTGAAAGAATTGATGGAGACGCTGGAGAGAGATGCTCTGACGGATCAGCAGCGTCTTGACTATCTGCGGCTCATTGCGCCGATGAAACTGCCCGAGGCTGATCGGGAAATTGCGGCAGCGAGTATTTCAAACTGCGTTGAGCTGCCCTCTGAGTTAAGTGAGGCTCAAAAGGGGCTTTTACTTAAACAGGCCACAGGCGACAGGGAACTGTTTGCATCAGCATCTTTTGCAGAAGTGAGCGAGCTGCTGATTTCCTATCCGCTCCTGAACAGTATTGTGGAGTTCTTGAGCGAAATGGATATCCGCGATCAGTTGGGGATGAAAGAATATACGCAGTTTTCTCAAAATGCCCCGGAATACCACAGGCTGATCCCTTCCATCCTGGGCTGTTTGGAGCCGGGCTCCGCAAACGCATTTATGCGCTATTGGCATGAGAGCGGCTGCCCGCTGGGTGAATTGCAGACTATGGAGCAGCGGCTTGCGGCTGATATGGAGCTGGATTTAACAGAGATTTTTTCCAGTTATGCCGGATATGTCAATCTTCTCTATGGAAAACGATTCAAGTCCATTGACTTTGGCTGCATTACCGGCTGGCAGGAAAACATCCTTCTTCACGCCATTGTCAAAAATAAGAAGCATTTTATCCGCATGGTAGACGGTAACCCAGAAGCGTTCTTGACTGTGCCGTCTACGTCGATTCTGTTCAACGAGACCTTGTACCAGCAGCACTTCAATCTCAATGAGTTGACGGAAAAGGATTTGTCAGATTGCGCCTGGATGGTAAGCAGACGGCTCCATGTGGAAAATTTTATGCCGGAACGCATCTATACGTTTCAGGAGATCCGGACACTGTATGACGCCGACGCGGTATATGTATCTCTTTATAACAGGCTGACTTCTCCAAAGCAGGACTATCGGCTGCTGGTTATCCGCCAGTTCCTAAAGCGTAAGCTGTTGAAAAAGGCTCCTGACAGCGCAGAGCTGGACGCATTGGCGGAGAAACTGAACACGAAACCGGTAGACCGCTGGATGCAGGAGGATTTCAAGGCAATTCGAGATTTGAATGCCTTGGATGCGGTGCGGTTGCTGATTCATTTTGACACCGTGCGGCATCTTCTGCCCACGCTGGAGAGTCGGGAGGATGTTATCCTTGTTCTGCGAAATCTGGAACATCTTGCCCAGTTTGACACTGTTTTCGCGTTGAAAGCACATATTGTTGAGATTGATGTTGACTGGAACCAACTCTCCGAGATTATGGAACTTACCGATAATTTTAAGGCTAAGTACATGGAGGGGATCACCCGGTTTGTCTGCCACAACGGAGCTTATATCGCCAATCTGTACCAGCGCAATTTGGAATCGCCCCAGCAAGAAGCGTTTTTGCGGGTTGTAAAAGCGGAGCTAATGGGGCAGCTTGATACGCTGAAGTATTTTGAAGGCGACCTGCAAAAGGAACTGGACTTGAATATTTCTGAACAGGCGGTAGCGTACTGGAAGGAGAATACGCGCATATCGCAGGATGAAATTATGATCAAGGAGCATGATGATTTCTTTTCCACTATGCTTCTCGGTATTCAGCCGCAGCGCACTTGCCTTGCCTACGACCAAGGTATCTACAAAAAATGCCTGCTATCCGGCTTTGACTCCAATAAAAAGGTTCTGTATGCGGAGATAGCCGGGGAACGTGTTGGCCGGGCATACCTGCGGCTGACAAAGGGTCGGATGGGCCAAGCCGACGAGGGTAAGAAAAAAACGGCCTTCACATTTGTGGATGTGGAGAATATCCAGGAGCGGCAAACGGAGAAAACTCCGTATGGCGAACAATTAACGCTGTTTCTGGAATGTCCTTATTTCGGCGGAGTGAATGACCAGACGGAGCACCAGATCAATGACCTAATGATCGAGCTCGCCAGCCGTAAGGCCAATGCCCTGGGTGCGGTGCTGGTGCTGAGTGACGATTACCATGGAACTCGCTCGGAAGGTTTCACTTATACCAAGTTCAATATTTATATCTCCAAGACGAAAGCGGGAGCGCAGTATCTGGACAGCCTAGGCGGTGCGGCGACAGTCGATACCGAGGGCTGCTATAAAGCTAACACATTTCTTGTCCGCAGCGCTGATATTTCTGAGTAATGCTGTGAACAGAAGAACCGCCTGGGAGACAAAACGGATTGCCGTTTTGTCTCCCAGGCAAATAATTTCAGGAGGGATGCAACCAATGGATCTGTTGGAAAAATTTGCAGCAGTGGAAATCAGGGCAGACAATCGCTTCTCCGCAGCCGACCGGCAGTACTGTGATGCCCAGCAGGCCGCCTATCAAGCGGCGCTTGCGGGGTTTAAAGAACTGGCTTTCTTTGTGTCCGACATGAAAAGAGCACAGGAGGAACTGTTGGGGGGTCAAAAGGACAACCCTCAATTCCATGACTACCTTTTGTCGCCGGACGGCCCAGATCTATCACAGGAGGCGATTGACGCGCACATTGAGCATCTGCATACGGATTTTATCCATATGCTGGTTCGCTATTTTAACGAAGCCTATCATGTGACGGTAGACGCTGAGGACATATGTAAATCCATTCTGCCGAAGGAACCAGCAAACTGCACCAAAACAGAAGCGGCGCATTACCGAGAGCAGATACAGACTCTGACCGTTCCATATCAGTCGGTGATGGAACAGATCATCCTACGGCTGGACGGACGCAGTTTCTCTGAACAAGCGTTCCATGAGATATGTGAGCGATGCCATAGGGCGGCTTGGAATATCCAGAAACAGATACCAAAATTTGAAGTAGCTAAAGGTACAATCCATTTTTTGAATTATTTCAGTAATTATGAGTGCGGTATTTGTGAGTGGTGGAAACTGACAGAGGATATGCGGGAGATTTTGCGCGGAGCCGTCCATTTTGAAACGGGGAGCTATCATTCGTTCCCCCAGGGTGTCCCTGAACTGCTGGATGGGAAAAGCATAACAGTTGACTTTATCGACTGGCCCAGCGGTGAAAAAATCAGGGGCCTGAAAATGTTCAAAAATGGCCGTGTGGATTTGAAATTTTCCAATGGAGAGCTTGCTGGAGAATTTGCTCATAAATATCTCGGAACTATGTGCTGACGGAGGCGGGTATGAAATATCAGTGTCAACCAGCCCTATTCACTGTGGAACAGAGAAGGACGTTGAACGAAAAAGTGCTCTATTTGATCGACAGCGGTGCTTTTCAGGAATACGGCATCACCGGCGAGGACATTTACAATGCTTATACCGGGGACGGTGGCCTGCATGGGCTGGAACGAAGCGACTATACCGATTACCACAGCTTCAGCGAAGCAAAAAAGGAAATCGAAAACGGGCAGTTTTTTACGCCGCCTGAACTATGCCGCCTCGTTGCAGCCGCAATCAGGCCGGCAGATTACGAACTGGTTGCGGATCTCACCTGCGGGAAAGGCAGCTTCTTCAATTTTTTTCCGGTGGAGGAAAACCTTTATGGCTGTGAGCTGGATATGAAAGCATATAAGGTGGCTCGTTTTCTCTATCCCAAAGCAAATCTGACCCAGGGTGATATCCGCGCCTACACACCGGAACCGCGTTTTGATTATGTGGTGGGCAACCCGCCCTTTCATCTGCGCTGGCGAACGGAAAGCGGGGAGGAAATGCTGTCCCAGCTGTTCTATTGTGTGAAAGCCGCAGAGCTTTTGAAGCCCCTTGGCATTTTATCGCTTATTGTTCCGCAGTCCTTTTTGGCCGACCCATTTATGGACAAGAAGATGATCCGCGAAATGGAAAAGCGGTTCAGTTTTCTGGGTCAGGTCAAACTGCCGGAAGATGCCTTTGCCGAGTTGGGGGTAAAGTCGTTTGCGACTAAGATCCAATTTTGGCAGAAAAGCAGTACCGCAGAGGGTTGGACCGCCAAGCGGTATGAGATCGAACCGATGGAAACATTGGCTGCTGGGTTTGACCCGCAGCAAACGGCGGAGTGGATCTATCAGAAAATTTTGTTGCTCCCCAAAGCAGATCTGGAGCGGAACAAATCGCGTATTCTGCTGGATCTGGCGAAAGAACATCAGTCCTCTCAGGATTTCGTCTATCAGACGCAAAAGCTGCTGTATCAGATCAAGGCACATCCCGCCGTGCGGGGCAAGTACATGAAGTGCTGTGAGTACCTGCACCGCTTCTATACCCAGGTGCAGCCGCCCAATATGTCCTACGACGAGTGGTGCCGAGTTAGGCTGACCGAGGCTAAGGTGATTGCCTATCTGCGAACAGCCCTCCGGAAACAGAACAAGAAACCGGAGCGGGATGTGATCGCACTGGTAAAGCAGGAAGGCTGTCTTGTTTATAAGGGGTACAGCGCCAAGGTGCGCCGGCAGATGTCCGATTCCATGCGCCGGCTCGTCCCAATCTATCATGCGGTATTGGACGAAGCCTCGGAGGAGTATCCCGGCTTTTCAAAAATGCTGCGGAGAAAGCGCCGAGAATATGACACTCAAAACCAATACTTCTCCAAGATGGAGGAGGATGCGGATATTGCAGCATGGCTGAGGCAGTTTGACCTGTGGGACGAAGAAAATGAAGAATATATCAGACTGAACGACATCCAACGTCATGACATCAACCTGATCCTGCAAAAGCAATACGGAATGCTCCAGTGGGAGCAAGGCAGTGGTAAGACGCTGGCAGGAATTGCCGTGGGGTTATACCGTATGGAGCGGCAAAATGTTCATTCCACCTGGGTAGTGTCCTCCGCTATCTCCATCCGCAACAACTGGGATGTAGTCCTCAAAAACTACAATATCCAGTATATATTTGTGGAGCGGCTGGCGGATTTGAAACATATCAAACCCGGTGACTTTGTACTGGTAACACTGAACAAGCTGGGCCAGCTCCAGCGGCATATCAGGAGGTGGATTAAGCAACACAACCAGAAGATACAGCTGGTGTTGGATGAAAGTGATGAAATCGCCAATCCCGACACAATCCGGGCAAAAGCCTCGCTCACCTGCTTTCGGCGCAGCCATTTCAAGCTGCTGACTACCGGCACCAGCACACGCAATAACATCTCGGAGTTTGCGCCTCAGATGGAATTGCTTTATAATAATTCTATCAATATGATCTCATGGTGTACTGAGCTCTACCATTATGACAGGAAAACAGGCGATTTGGAGGCAAGTCCAAACATCCATTACGGAGAGCCAATTCCTGCGTATAAAAAGGGCTATAAGTTGTTCGCCGCCAGTCACTTGCCGGAAAAAGCAACTGTGTTTGGCGTCAATGAGCGGACGCAGGACATCTACAATTCTGATGTGCTCAGTGATATTTTGGGAAAGACCGTCATTACACGAACCTTTGCGGAGATTGTGGGGAAGGAGATTCGTCGTTTTCATCAGGTCCTTGTGGACTTCACATCGGAGGAGCAGATCATCTATAAAAAGATTATCAGTGACTTCCATATGATTCAGCGAAGATACTTTGCCTCCACTGGCGACCACCGCAAGGATTCCATGCTCCGTTTGATCCAGCAAATTACCCTGCTGCTGCGCTTCAGTGCGGCGCCCAATTCCATGAGCGAGTACAATGGAGATGTGCCGGCAAAAATTTTAACTGCGGTGGAACTGGCCGCCCAATGGCCGAATGAAACCGTTGCCATTGGCGTCCGCCACAAGTCTGTATTAGACAAGTATGCCGAGGCGGTCCAAGGGTTCATGCCGGATAGACCGCTCTTTGTCGTCACCGGTGCCACCACCTCTTTTGCAAAGCGCCGAGCACTCCGAAAAACGCTCCGGGACAGTGGAAACGGCATACTGCTCTGCACCCAGCAGAGTTTGCCCAGCAGCGTTAATTTTGAGTACGTCAATCGTGTTATTATTCCTGAGCTGCATTACAACAATGCGGCTATGAGTCAATTCTATATGCGGTTTATCCGGTACAACTCCACTGCGTATAAGGACATCTACTTTCTTACCTATGCTGGCAGTCTGGAATCTAACCTGATGCAGATGGTTTTAGTCAAAGAAAAGCTGAATCTGTTTATGAAGGGACAGGATACAAACCTGGATGAAGTTTATAAAAAATTTGGCATTGACTACGATCTTCTGTCATTGCTGATGCGCCGTGAGGTGGACGAGGACGGACATTTTGAAATCCGTTGGGGCGAACAAAAAATTGCATAAAAAAACCGGGGGCACTATATCTACGTGAAGTGCCCCCGGTTTTTGCGCGTTGCATAGCCAACAATATCTCACATTTCATCCCGTTTGCCTTATAATGGCTTGATCGGATTGGAATAAACCATTTTTATCATTCTACACATTCTGCAAGGATCAAAACTTCACTGGATTTGCCAATAGGTCAAACCTGAGACGCATTTTCGACACAATCTGCAAAGCGGCGTATAGAGAACGCGGGGCGGCTGCCCCGCCCCGCGTTTCAGCACTTTATTTGTCCTTCAAAAAATTCATCAGCATCTGCGCTACCTGAGCGCGGGTCGCCAGCCCCCTGGATCGCCATATCCGTTGAGAATGCCGTTTCCCGTTCCCCAGCGCAGGGCGTCCAGCGCCCAGCCGCCAGCTTCATCCGCATCGGTGAAGTGCAGCTCCTTATCGGTGGCGGTGGGGCTTCCGGCATACCGCCAGAGCATGACGGCCAACTGCTCACGGGTGATGTTGTCGTTGGGGCCGAACATTCCGTTTCCATAGCCGCCCACGATGCCATTTTGATTTGCCCATATCACAGCGTTTGTATACCACTGTCCGGCGGTCACATCTGTAAAGATAATGGTGAACTGTTTATCTGCCGGCTCTATATATTTGCAAGTAATTATCAACACAAAAGGTGAAAGAGAGAAAATTTTTGAGTATTGATTGAAATGTGCTGGGAGATATGCTATAGTTCAATTATTCTTTAACACAGGAGGCTGGAGCCATGTCAGAAAGTAGTGCCAAGCGCGTTCGCCGTACCCCGGAGCAATTAGCTGAAGCGGTAGATGAACAGATCCGCAAACAGGAAGCAGTGATTACTGAGCTTGAGGGAAAAAAGCAAGCCGCTGCCAAAGAGTATGACGAAAAGATTGAGGCGGTTCGTACCAAGATAAAAGGCCTGGAAGATAAAAAAGCAGCCATTCTCGCTCCCAAACCTGCCCGCAAGCCCCGCATGACAAAAAAACAGAAAATGGAGGCTATCCTGAAGCAGGCGCAAAAGGCCGGAAAGACTCCGGAACAGATTGCGGAGGCTCTGGGTCTCGATCTGGGACAATGATATTTGTCCGTAACTATGGGTTTCAGCAATAAGGTATGTCCAAGCTGCGGCAGAAAAATGAAACAACAGTTTATCGGCCTGCAACATTGCAAGTGCGGCATGAGCTGGAAAAAAGATGTAAGTTTTTTTGAACGCACATCTGATATGGTTTTCACCCTGGGGCGGCGGACTGTCGGGAAAAAGGTCAAACAGATTCCGGTTATCCAATTCAAGAATTAAAAAATCAGGAGGGTAGCCATACCCTCCTGATTTTCATTTTCCTCTAAAGGCAGCCAGCGTGTTTGACATAGCAGACAATACGCTGTCAGAAACAGGTTCGCCCCAGGCAATCGCTTGAACTTCAGAACCGCTCGGCTCTCTTTCTTGCTCTTTGCGAATACCTGATGAAAACTGCGGGTCGCTCTGCAGGATTTCCAGCATCATAAGTTTTAGCACAGACATGTCTATGCCGTTAGAGGCAGTAAGTTGATCTGGGCCATTGGGGTGCTTGATATACTGCAAAATTGCACTGGTGAGGAACTGCGCTTTTCGACGCCCTTGCTGCCCCAAAATTTCCGCTGCCGTCCGCTGCTGGGGGTCTTCTACATTGAATTGAAGCGTGAAGCGGCCCAGATATTTCCGTTCCCTCACGGTCATCACCTGCCGTCCCTGGACAGCTTATAAAGCAGCTCATAGCCTTTGGCGTTGGCACGAATATCGTCTACAAACATGGGACGCGCAACCTTTCCAGATGCTTCAATCTGTTTTCGGAGCAGAATGGAGCCGCCGCCCACAAAGACCACCGGGCCAGCCTTTAACTCCAGCTGCCGCTCTCGCATGGCGCTAAGCAGGTCTGACACAAATTCCTTTGCGAGTTTCTTTACCACAGGCTTTACATCCTCCAGCCCTTGGGAAGGCTGATCCAGCAAAATGGCGTCGATCACATCCTCCGTCAGCAGCAGATCCTGTTCCGCTCTCACCTTGGTGATGATCTTGTTGTAAAGCATAATGACACCATTTTCCATGGAATCGCAAACAGATAGATCGCCTTCACCCCTCTTGATTCGCAGGTAATCCGCAGTCATGCCGCCAACATCCAAAATGAGGGCCAGGGGTTCGGTCGCGAGGGCCTGCATGACGGTTACAGCTGCAGCGTAGGACTGCGGGAAACAGGCCACATCATCAATACTGATAGAGTAGGGCTTTCTGTTGTAGGTGAAGGTTACAGCGCCCCGCCCGGAAAAATACCGGGTAAATGCCTCGTACTGCGCCCCATAATGTGCCGGAGGCAGCCCCACTGCAAGCTGGACGCGGATAATGCCGGGATAGTAGCTGTGCTGGGCCTCAATCTCCTTGGCGATGCCGAACAGTGTCAGGATAAAAAACCTGTCATCTTCCGTTTTGTCCCGGCGGTAGGGGATGCGCTGATCGGTGAGCTGATAATACCTGCTTCGGTACTTCAACACATTCGGGCCGAATGGCTCAACCTCGCTCTCTGTCAGTCCTGAGATGAAGGGTTCCATATGGGCTCCTTTGCAGAGCCGGTTTCCGTGGTCGATTGCAATTAACATAGTTAAATTCCTCCTTATATCCTTTTATACGGAAATTACACGCTTTCTTCAACAGAAATAAAAAATCTTCTGTGGCGAGTGCCACAGAAGATTTTTTTAACACTTGATAAACCAAAAGAAAACCGCCTGCTCTATATCAGACCAGGATAACAAACGGCTCATTATAGTACGGGATTAGCGAGTCGTGTGTCAAGAACTTCATCCCCTCGGCCTTAGCCTGGGCAAGCATAATCCGGTCAAACGGATCGTTATGACGCGGCGCATTTTCCGGTCTCTTCAGGGTTTCCAGAGCAAACGAATGGTGATTCAAAACCGGTAGTGTGATGAATCCGTTTTCATCACAGCCTTTTGCAAGATGATAGCCGCTATAAAGGAATGTCTCTGGATGCGCCATATGCTTGATCGTGATTTCCCAGATAGAGGCGGAACTATAATATATTTCATTCTCACTACTCAGGAGAATGTCTCTTGCCGTCTTTGACAGCTTCGGATCATCCAGCACAGACCATATAGCGATGTGGGTGTCAATCAGAACTCTCATTCGGTCACAGCTCCAAACATCTGCGCAATCTCATCGTCATAGTCATCTATCTCATGACCATCCGAAACAAACTTTTGCCCCTTCATACTTCCAAGCCTGCGAACGCTCGGTCGCGCCAAAGTATCTCTCTGGACGGCTCTGGTCTCCGAAGGAACAACAAACCTTTGTATCATATCAAGTATGAAGTGCAGACTGTCATCAGACAGGCCGCTAAGAGACTGAAGAATCTGATTTTCCAATGCGGACATACAACGCACTCCTTTCTGGCGCTTCATTTAATCTCTGATTATATAGTTTACCACAATCCCTTTTACTTATCAAGTCGATTAGAGGAAAAGAGAAGGAGTGTATCAGATCAGAAATTTTCAGCCGACTCCAACAGAAAATTGCGGCTCTTGCATTTTTTGCAATAGAATTTCACCGTGTTTGGATTTCTCTCCAATTCCTGCACAATTCCCACTTTTCTCCGATAATGGGAGACGCTTCCGCAACCTTGACAGATTACCTTATATTGATAAATGCTGTCCACCTCATCAAAGTTCTCACACCGTTGGGCGTTACAACCAAACCGCAGCGCCGCCCGCTTCCAGACCGCATCATGGCCGTGCTTTTTGTTGTATGTCAGCATCACATATGCGTGGGCGTATTCATGGCGGATCGCGTTCAGGATATGCTCCATTGTCCCATACCTCAACAGGCGCTCAGCAAAAACCAATTCTTTAATCTTATATTTTTTTCTCTCGCAGATATAGCTGCACTTACCCCAGCCGCAGGTCATTCTGGAAGATATGCGTACAGGGATAGCACTCGTGTCCAAACCAGAAATCTGATCCAGCCGCTTCATTTCATCGCATATGATTTTTATGTCCATAGTAAGGCTCCTTTTTTTGAATTGTAATCACAAGATAGGCGGGGAATGGCGAGTTTCAATAACAGATGATATATCAAGAGGCGGGGCACAGAATCTGCGCCCCGCCTCTCAGGATCATATCTTGGTTGCTTTATAGAATGATTTTAGTGGTAGTAAAGCCCTCTGCGTCAAGTGCAGCACGCAGCAGCTCTTTCATGGCTCTGCCGCAGGCCTTAAACTCCTCAAGCGGACAGGTCTCCATAACTTTGTCGCCGTTGGGAGAATCCACCCGGCACTTGGCAACCGCCTCCATATAGGCGGCTGAGGCCCTTGCGTAGTTCTGGATATACGGCTTTATGTGATCGACCTGTATGCTGTTACCTGCTCTCTCTAACGCCTGATAAAATTCCAGGGTTTGAATGCTGTAAATCTTACTGTAATCTGTATGGTCTGTAAGAATCACTTCCTTCTTCTCGGTAATGTGGAGTGAAAAGCACTCTATTGCGCCGTCCATTTGACACCATACCGACTCTTTGCGGGTTTCCTCGTTCAGCTCCCGTTTAATCGCTAATTCCTTCATCCGAATCCTCCTGTTCACTGATAAATTTGGTCCAGGGAGTCGTTGTGCATGACCCAATCCACGCCTGCACAGCGGAACCGAATGAAATTCCAGTCTGATGCGTCATAGTAGGGTGTGCCAACTATCTCAATCCGTCCAATATCAAAGCCCCATTGATTGCTGATGATCTGCTTTGCACGGTCTGTAGAGATTTCCTCTCCGCAGTTATTGACTACCCAGCGTTTTGGCCCGGTTTCACAGGCGATAACAGCCTCCGGGTGACGCAGACACCACTTAAAGCGTGCGTATTCATAGAGATTGAAAGCCTTTAGCGCACCGGTTTGCACAAGCGGATACAGTTTGGCGTATAACTGGCGCCCCTCAAGCGTGTATTTGATGCCCAATTCTGACAGAAATTCGTCTTCCGTAAGAGGAGTGCCCTGATAACTCTTTACCTTTCTGGTGTATGCCGTCAGGATATCGTCCTCCGTATCGTATTTCCATCCCTCGTCACGCAGAAAAGCCTGAAACGGCTTGTCATCTGTCGCGTCACACATTTTTTTGATCTGTTCCTGTTCCATTATGGAATCCTCCTTAATTTTATTGTGCGGCAGGCGTCTAATTTACAGGCTGCCCGCTATTTCTGGGGAGTTTCCTCCCACACATTGCAATCATAGCCGTCCGAAGTGTCGAAGGCGATGGCACACTCTATTTCGGGCGGTTTGATCCTGACGATCCGATAGTCGTTTCCGCACTGGCGGTGGATAAAGTCCACCTTTGCGCGGCGCAGGCAGTCAAAGGTCAGCATCTGCTCCAGGCTGGTTTTTTGTCGGCATGAATTGGGGCCGTAGCCAAAGTCTGTGCCAAACAGAAACTCTCCAGTCTCAATGTTTTGAATTGCGTACACGCATATCACCTCCTACAGCGCAATCCACCAATCTGGCGCGATATACAGTCCATCGTTCAAATCAGCCAGACCATATTCAACCAATTCATCCCACGGCCACTTTATAGGGAGCTGTTTCCGGCTTCCATCTTTAATCTGCACATCAAGCGTACTTTCACTGCCGTATGCAAGGCCTGGATTGGTAATTTCCACCATGATTATCTTGCGTGTCACAGTGCCATCTGTCATGAAAGCAGACCTGCCAGTAGCCAGCGCTTCAGTTATGCGGCTTAGAATTTGCTTTGCCTCTTTTATGCTCGTCGCCCCCCTTATTTCTTCTGCCAATGTAAATTTAGTAGAGATGGTTCTCTTTCTTCTTACTCTGCCTGAACAACGATTGTAAATTGTTTTCCGTTATGCCCAAACCAATATTCTCCCAACAAGTTGTCTGATACCTCAGTACAGCCGCACTCACTTCCGTGCAAGAACAGCACACCTTCACACCATAACAGATCACCGTAGTTCGAGGAACAGGCTTTGAGGTCTGCTTCGTAGCCATCGCCTAAGTCAACCGACCAGGTTTTTACTGTGGTATAACAGGGGATGTCGTTTTCTTCATAGTCTACCTGGCTGGCCTGCATCAGCTTGTTATACCTATCTACGTCTGTTTTCGGAATGTTGAACACTTTCTGCATTGCTTATACCTCCTCGCAAACTCGCATTACACAGATACTTGTTAACGCCTGTGCCATAGATTGTCTGAACAGGCATCAGACCGGGTTTGAAAGATTGCAATCAGTCATGCTTTGCTATCAGGGGATAATCAGACTGATCTGTAAAACCATGAGCGATCAGCAGGGCAGACACTTCATCCGGCATGGGGTCATGATGACGGCTCATTTGGGTCAGCTCCTTCATAACCGCTGCGAAGGTGGGGGTCTGCATGATCTGCCACGCATCGTTGTACACCTCCAGCCTGGGAACCGGCTTTCCGCCGAGTGTGTGCCAGCGGATAGCCAACTCACCCAGAGTGCCGCCCTCAATACACTGGACGCCCAGCATGACTTCATCCATGCAGCCCAGCGAAACAGTTTTGGAGTAGTTCTGGCGGGAGAAGCAGGTAAAACCCCAAAAATACAGGTTCCAATCCTCTCTGGGGAAATAGACGTTCATCTGCTCAACGTCTCCCTGCGGCAGTGCATTGATACTCTCTTGACCCATCATCAGCAGTTTTGGCGCACAGGGAGACGGCGCAGGGTCCATAGCACACACAATGTCGTTCGATGGGGGAGAATATGGATTTCCATCTCCATCCCGTACATCATAGTGCTGGTCGAACACTTTGCTGTAGCCCTCTTTTCCAGTGGCTCCGCAGCTGAGACACGTCCAGTCGCGGACACCACCATCATCCAGAGGTTCATCATCTCCATACTCCAGGTCACCGCTGCAGATGGGGCAGATCCCTTCTTTTTCCGCATTAGGGGCCTTTATCTCCATACCTCCGCACCGGAGACAGCGGATCAGGTCTGCCGTCCCCCAATGGGCCAGATCTTTACAGATATCTACAATCTCCCGGAGTTTTTCTTCTGTGTAAAAGCCGCCCAGGCTGGACACACAGCCTGCGGTCAGTTTGGATACATCCTCAGACTGGATCATTGCACGGCCATTCTGCCACAACAACTCCAGCGCCGTGAGCAGAACCACTCGGTCGGTACGGGCCAGCTTGTCAAATCGTTCAAAATTCATCGTACACGCTCCTTATACAATAAAATTGCTGTAGATACGATTATCTCTGTCTACATAAGGCATGATTTGTTTTTCAGCTGCGGAAACACTATGTTCATTACCCCATAGATGCAGGCAGGTTGAATCTTCCAGATCCAGCTCACGCCAGAACCATCCAAACAGGAGGCGCCCCAACCGGAATCATAGGTGCCATCAAACAGCGCCTTTGCTTCATCGTAATCTTTCTTCACCTGCTCAGCTTCCCGTCCGGTTTCCTCGGCCAGCCGGGTCAGCATACACCCCAGCGCATCGCTGTAGCTGTAAAACAGCTTCGGTGCAGGAATGATGCATTCACTGCTCTCAATCAGCAGATAGCCAGCGATACCACAGTCCTCCACAACCCAGCCGTCTTTTCCGGCGCACTCCGCAGCCATCAGCCCTTCCAGGCGGAGGCAGGGGTCAGTGCCGTCCAGACAGCTCCCAAAGATGGAGTAACCGCCCTTGTTGGGCTGGAACGCCTTGTTGTCGCTGGAAATGACATAGGTGCGGCTGTTCCAGGGATACTCCTTTTTATTGTTGGGGCCAAAGGAGGCAAACGTGATATAGGCGGTCAGATGGGTCTCAGGGTGCTCACACTCGTGCTGGAACAGAAGTTCTTTTAATTGCTTATAGTCCATAAGTCACCATTCTTTCATCAAAATAAAAGGAACCGGCAGGCTTCATTACACAGCCTGTCGGTTCCTTCGTTCATTTGTCCCGCAGGATCGCGGGGATTGTCATTCTATAATTGCTGCAACCTTAGCTATCTCCAGCTTCCTGATCCCGAAAATAGCTGTTGTAGTAAACCGTGTCGTCTTTGGAGGCGCAGTAGACGCCGACACACAACTCATGCCCCGGCACCTTCTCCAAATTATACTCTGCAAAGCATACCCGGTCTTCCGTACCATCGGCGGCAACCAGATCAATATTGACACACGGATAAGCGGCTTCCTTGCAGACTGTTACCCGGAGTGCCGTTCCATCCGGGAGCACCAAGGGACAGGCCGTTGGATTTTCCGTCGGGTGATTGGGGCTGGACTGGAATGAAACCTGCTGAAAACCGATGGCTGCGCAGAGATAATAGTTCCCCTCCAGCTTGACCACATCTCCCACCGACAGACTGCGCCCGCAGTAGCCGGCGGGATGGGTTGTATTGAAGATGGTGTAGACCTTCTCCAAAATTGTATGCGTCCGCTGTTCATTGTTCTCCGGGAGCAGCGGAGGGCACTCGATCTCGCCACGAAAAACCGGCAGATAATATTCGGCGGGTACAGTCCCACAGAACGGATGGTTGTGGTCGTGCATCTTCAGGTACAGTCCGCGCTCCATTAAGGATGCGAACGGCGCTTGGAAGATCATAACAGGTATCTTTTTAGGTTCACTCATATGAAATCCTCCGATTTATTCCGCACCGCCAACAGGCCGGCGCATCAAATTCCGTACACCGGCCATTGCTCCTCATAGCTGAAATCATAGCAGCTTTCGGCAATCTTCCGGTCAATAGGGGATACATTCAAAACGTGTCCGCCAAATTTGGCAATGTCTGCAGTGAGAAACTGTTCCGCCTCTTGGACAGATGGCGCTTTCACACCTCGAATGCACATCCAGGTATCGTTGACTCTCTCTTTTGGGCCATCGCCAATGCAGACTTCAAAATACTTGTATTCCATCCTGTACCTCCGTCAATAGTCGAGCTTCGTCTGCCATGCAGGGTTACCCAGCATGGCGGCCGCATGACGTTGGGCCAGATCTGAAATATCCAGATGGTCGTAGCTTGTACAGGTGATGATTTCAGCGGTGCCAACGAGGTAACACAGCTTTTCTCTTCCGGATTCCAGAATGATAACCGCGTCGTTTTCCTGAATATGCTGCTGGAGTCCGCAGATAAATTCATCGTAGGCCGATTCATCAGCCGCTTTCGATGTATCCTCCGCCGTGTTCCGCAGGCCACTGATCCCGCCATTGGAGCCAAATGCAAATGTGGTCTGGCTGTTGGTGTCCAGTTCCTCCCAGAGCTCTACAGCGCCGTCTGCGCCGTATACACGCGCCATAAATTGACGAAACAGCTCCGGGTTTTTCACATGAAAATAGTTCGTTCTGATAGCACAATGATAATTTGCCAAAATAATTCCTCCAATCTGTATTTGGTTTCCCATTTCGCGCACATTGCCTTTTTGATTAAGTGTGCATATACCGTGAAAAGATGCTATTCTTCTGTCCGGTAATCCCTAAGCCACATCAGACACTTACGCTTCGTAGCAAAGACCTCTGTCCAGGCATCGCCAGTCCGGTTGTCAATGCCGGTGACTACATTATCTGCTGCCAAGAAAAACATGCCGCATGGCATCCGGGTTTCAATGACCTGAGATGCCTGCGGTTTGTTGATCTCCACAGGCTTCTCATACATCTTCCGGGGACACCACCTCGGCGCTGTCTTAATGGCCGGTAGGTCGGAGGTTCTGTCGGTATAGGCGATGAATCCTGGCATACGGCGGCCGCAGGGACAAAGCAGCTCAAAAGCCGCTATAGCATCGGGGTGTCCGCAAAAACAGACCCCGCGAGGCCGAACCATGTGGCTGTTATTGCCGGTGTACTTTGCGTGACCGATTATTTTCATCATCGGACAAGTCGCACAGCAGATGTCATTCTTCACGTTGCCATCTCACCCCTATCCAATCAGCCCATAAAGGCGACCGCAGACAATCATATCATGGACGAGAGCCTCTACCAATTTGGTTCGCTCTTTCTCATCCGCAGTAAGCCCTATTTTTTGTGCCCTGCTCGCAAAGTTGGACATCTCCATTTTCAGGTTGGTGTACGCATAGTGTTCGTCAGCCGCCTGAGCCGCCATTCTGATGGCATCGGCCATCTTCTCGTGCCGGCGGGCTGTGCTGCTATAGCGGCTTATTCCGGTTTCCTGATAGTTCCGGTAAGCTGTGTCGGCCTTCGTCTGAAAGCTGTCCGCCAGCTTTTCCAGCTCCTTTTTCTTCATTTATTGCCCTCCTGATGGTCATGGTCTGTGCAGCCAGTTCCCTCTGGAATATGATCGCCTCCGTCTTTATTCTTTGTCATGGATATCAGAAAATCGTTGACGGCATCTGCCCGGATTCTCGCAACGACGCTCGACGGCAAAAGGATGCGCATGGAATTGTAATGAAAATTGGCATCGTCAGGCGTTGTGTCCAGTGTATCCGAGAGCTTGACCGCCATTTTTTCATCATCGTGATGCCCGTGCGGATCTACCGCATCAAAAGCATGGTAGATACCGCTCTCACATTCCTGGTATCCGTAGTACAGCTCAATGCGATATGTTTTTTTACTCAAAGCATTTCCTCCAATCAATAAATTTGGAACATCTGCGCATTGGCAATTTGGCACTCCAACTGCCTGCACTGCTCGTCAATTTCCTCCTGCTCCTCCGGATTCTGTGTGTCCCTGTCAATGACCTCAACCATTACAGCATCTTCTTCTGACGCATACACAGCGGTCACGCGGCCATCTTCTACAACGATTACAATATCTGTCATAGCCTGAGCCTCCATTTGATCCATAATATTTTCGGTGACTTTCTGTACCTTTTGCCCATGTCCATTCCATTTGAATGTCAACCCGCAAGGCGGGAGAGGTAGTCTTTATCCACCAAGGGCGGCGTATGCTCCTGCCACTCTGCCTTCGTTGCGGTGCGGATACCTGTACCGCTCTTTGTACGTGCAGTAATCAAGCGTCCCTCCGCAATCAGTGATTCGATCAGCTGGCTGACGTACAGATTGGCTTTATTGCGATTACCCTCTTTGTCACAAAGGCGGTGAACCATAAACCGTTGGGCAATGTTCATGGTAGCTTCCCCGGACTTATAGAGGTTCCTGCGTTTTGTTTTGAACTGCTCCAAAATTACGGCTGTAATTTCAGCTTTTTGGGTTTCCAACAGGGTCCAATAGTCCTCATCGCTCAGTTCCAGATATGCTTCATAGCAATCAGTTCCACGGTGCTGGAATGTAGCGGCTTTTGCCAGCAATGCTTCGATTTTGGGGATCTCCTCCTCCAAAATCACACCGCTGAAATTCATGGGGTGCAGATAGAGATCCTGTAGCCCTTTCACCGCTGTGTCGCAGACGGAACTGTTCTTGCTTATCTGGAGCGTCCACCCGTCCTCTTGGAACAATCTGCGGGTTTCTTCCTTAAATGCTTCGGTGGCTTCATCGTCATTTGACCATCCACTGCCATACGCATATTTGCTGTTGATACGAAAATATACTTGCCTGTATCCCATCGCGAATTTCCTCCTAAAATTCAAGTAGAATGTCTTCTTTTACCGGCCATTTGCCCGGTTGGCTGGTTTCCGTTGCCGGGAAGTAACTCTCACCATCCAAAGCAAATTCTCCCAGCTCGATTTTTTCGCGGATAAGGGCGTGGGTGGCCTCTCCGCCGCTTATGACGGTCGCATACTCCGCACCTGTCAACTTCAGCATGAGACCAAACCGCCCCCAGAGTTCCTTGGCGTATAGGCCGCGATTCAAACCGATGGCATCGCTGTGAACGCATCCATCTTTGGAAGCGCACGCCGTACAATCACGGCTGCCGAGAACGCAGTTATCTTTATCCATCCGCATCCGTTCGTTTCTTTAGGAAGCACTGATTAAATCAGATTTCAAAAAACTCCGTGATTTTTGAACTGCAAAGGCAGGGACAACCTTCCCTGTTTTTGCAATAATCCAACTTTTTTACGCTACACTCTGTGCTCAATGCAATTAAATCAGTGGTTCCTTTATGCAGAGGTCTGTGCCTGCAAAGCAACAGTCCTCACAGCCTTTGTAGAAGTGGCACTCCTCGCAGCTGTGTATGACAGGATAGCACCGCTCCTCATATTCTTCCCGGTTGGCTATGGGGCAGGTTCCGTCTATACAAGCGATGCCTGTATATATCTTGCATTGTTCCAATAGTGCAAACCTCCTTTCGACCACAACAGCTTCCTCCTGTGGTATCCATTTGATAATTGACGGGAGAAAGCAAATGCTTTCCCCCGTCAAAATTGTTATGCCACACCGGCCATGCGGTAAAATTCCGCAGGCGACAGGACAGGAATGCCCAGCGACTGGGCCTTTTCCAATTTGCTGCCGGCCTTTTCACCACAGACCAGGTAGTTGGTTTTACTGCTTACGGAACTGCCTGCGCGGGCACCCAGCGATTCGATCAGCGCATTGATGCCCTCCCGGGTATACGGCTCGACCTTGCCGGTCACTACAATGGTGAGACCTGCAAAGGGATTATCTGCCGGCCCCGCCACTGTGACAGGTACAGGTGCCTGGATATTGACCAGCGTTCTCAGATCCACCCAGGTATACCAGTTTTCTTCACTGTGGAACCACTGGTGGATGTTGTTGTGGAGTGTCTCGCCAAAATCGGGCAGCTTGGTGAAATCATAACCGTCTATGACGGCAGCCTCAAACTCGTCCAAACTGCTGTGAAATTCTTTGGCAAGGGCACGGCTGGCATTGTTGCCAATCATGGGGATATCCATCGCAATCAGATACCGCTCAAAAGTGGTATCACGGCTGCGCTGAATCGCGTCCCAGAGATTTTGCCATGATTTTTCTCCAAAGCCCTCCATTTTGATAATCTCCGCCTGGTGCTCGTTCAAGCGGTAAACATCCATATAGCTGTGCAGCCAGCCCCGTCCGATAAACTTTTCCAGCGTGGACTCGGACAGTCCCGCAATATCCATAGCCTTTTCTCCGACAAAATGGACAAACTGGCGCAGCCGCCTGGTTTCACAGGCCGCATTGTCACAAAACAGAGTTTTGGTTCCATTGTCGCTCACATGAATGCGCGTAGGCTCACCGCAGCACGGACAGCGGGGCGGGATGACGGTATTCAAATCGAAACCGCCCCGATCCAGATTTTCCTCCACCTGGGGGATAATCATATTTCGCTTGGTCACCAGCACCCGGTTTCCGGGCATCAGCTCCAATCCCTCAATAAAGGAGAGGTTGTGCAGACTGGCCCGGGACACCTGGCAGCCGTCAATTTCAACCGGGTCGAAGACTGCCACCGGAGCGATTTCGCCTGTGCGAGTGGGCGTCCATTCGATCTGCTGGAGTTTGGTTTCATACGGGGGGTCCTCAAACTTGAAAGCGATGCCATCCTTATAGTGGTGGCCGGTGCGCCCACAGGATTTAGAGTAGGCGACATCATTGAAAGACATCACAATGCCGTCAATGGGAACGTCACAGGATTCCGCATATTTTTGAAGCGCCTGGATCGCGTTCTCCAATTCCTCCTTTTTGAGCGCCGATTTGCTGACCATATACTTGCAGAACTGGAAGCCCAGCACCCGCAGGCAGCTCAGCTTCTGAGATTTCGTTTCATACTGATCCAGTCCTTCTAGCACGCTGAATGGCATAAAGGTGAGCTGCCGGTCTTTGCTGACCGCGCCATCCAATAGCCGGATTGAGCCGGCAGCCAGGTTGCGGCCATTTTTAGGTTTCTCCTCATCCTCCGGCAGGGCGTCAATGATAGCCTTGAAGTCCGACGGACGGATAAACGCCTCGCCTGTGACCACCAGACGCTCCTTATAGGGGATCAAATCAGGAATGCCGGTGATGCCGTGTACGTTGTGAGTGACAATTTCTCCCTCATTGCCGTCGCCGCGGGTGGCGGCCTCCATCAGCATCCCATTTTCATAGGTCAGCTTGATCGTCAGACCGTCCAGCTTCAGCATCAGCATTATTTGATGGTCGCCGGCGAAGGAAATCAAATCCTCCACACGTTTTGTTTTATCCAGCGACAGGAGCGGGATATTATGGATTGTCTTAGGCAGCGCACTGACTGCCGGATAGCCCACAGTCTGTGTGGGCGAATTGGTCATGCGGATGCCTGTGGCTGTTTCCAATTCCTTCAGGTCATCAAAGCGCCGGTCATAGACCGCATCGCTTACGGTCGGAGCGTTCAAATTGTAATACTCATGGCGGTAGCGATTGAGCTGGGCCGTCAACGCCGCGACTTTTTCATATGCTTTTTCTTCCATCAGGCTGCCTCCTCCAAAATGCGGAACGAGATCACTGCATTTTGCACTGTATGCTCCGTTCCCTTGAAATACTGGGTACACAAACCGTCCTGAAAACCCCAAACATCGGCCTTGCCCCACGAGAGGACAAGACCAAGGCCGTTGTTGTTACGGTTGATCTCATGGTCCGGCTGTCCCTCCATACCGCTGTAGAAGCCCTGGGTGTTTGCCAGCGTTACCCGGCGGATCTGTCCGATGCACTCCGGACGGCAGTGCTCAACGATCTCAAATTTAGGACAGCCTTTCATCGCTTTTTTGAGCTGATTCAGATTTTTAATATCCATAGTCCGTTACCTCTTTCAATTCAATTCGGGAGCATCCGGCCCATTTGCACACTCGTCAACATCGCTGGAGGAAAAATGGAATTCCTCAATGAGTTCATCCGATGTGAAGTCCATATCCAGAAGAGCTTCAATGACAGGCTTGACATGGCCGCCCTCATCGTTGAGCATTCGGTCGATCAGCCGGTTGATAAGGGTTACGGCCCGGCTGCCGGAAATCGATCCCTCACACTTTTTAGGCGGAACACAACTTTCCGAGGGATTCTCCGCAGGGTTTTTGGATGCGTACTTGCCGAAGTTCAGTTCGTGAATGATGCTGTTGATTTCCGCATCATTGTCCCAGGCAGCAGCGAGCACCGCCCTGTTAGGACCTGCGCCGGCATAAACTGCCGCCTGACCGTTATGGATCTGCAGCAAAACTTCCGGACGCTGGGCACAGACCATAGCCAAATTACCGAGCTGTTTCATATTGACCTCCTAATAGTTATTTGACAGGGATGTATGTGATTTCATTCCCTATCTGTCAGTTTCCTGCAGGCGGAGCGTTCTTTGGCTCCAGCTTGAGCTCCATATATCCGCTTGTCAGGGTATTTTCTCTCGCGCCTGATGCACAATAGCCCATGAGAGCAGGTGACAGCAGGAGCAGCCTTGATGACCGGCTCATTGGTGGTTCCTTTGCACAATGTTTTTAGGATCGCAAATGCCATGACAAAGCGAACTGCAAATGAGCCTTTTAATTCGCTCTATGTATTCATAGTCAAGCTGAATGTTATATTGTCGATTGATGTCTTTTGCAATGTCCTCAACTGTCTTCATATGTTTGCATGTACCCATACCTATATTCAGTCTCCTTTGGGCCCATATTGGCCTCCAACATGAATCTCGTCTCGTCTGATAATCAGAGAACACGTTTGCTGGACAGTAATTCGTTCCATATCTGTACCTTTCCGTCAAGCCGCAATCCGTCTCTCCCAGTATGGGTCGTCCTCCGCCAATGAGTCCATGGAAACCACCGCGTCACGCAAATGGTACGGTGCGTCCATGAAGCCAAACTTTGCCTGCGGTCCACTGCAAGAAAGCAGTTCGTACTTCAGCTGGTCAAAGATATAGCCTTTCAAACTTCTGCCCTTATCGGGGTTGAACCGCCTCACAGCCTGGATAAGACGCACGGCCAGGGATTGGTATACATCCTCCCGGTCAAGGTGCGCTCCAATAATCAGAGTCTGATTTTGCCAAATCACGCTGTCGATACACCAAAGATACTGCTCTACAAGATCATTACGCTGGGATACTGTCATTTCAAACATCTCCTTTTTTAAATTGAGCAGGGTGGACAGAATCGTCCACCCCGCTTGTCAATATTGCGGCTATGCCGCTGCTTCCATTAAATCTGCGGTAAGGACATCTACCAGCAGCTTTCCGGCCAGGTCTCCCGTATGGATGATGACCTGGTCGTTCCGCATCTGGATAAATTCCTGTTCCCGCAGTACCTTGCTGGCTTTCGCCAACATACGGTCTTCCTCATTGAGCCGTTTGGCTACAACTTTCTGCCATGTCCGCAAAAAGGAGCGGGCCGCATTGATGTCCTTCTCGTTTTGCCGGTCATAATACGTTCGGAGCTGCCGAACCGTACCGTTGGGTTCTACCTCTAATGTGTAGTAAGGCTTATCAGGATCGCTTAGCTTTCGCAGGAACAGAATATAACTCTCCCGCTGCTCCATCCGATCCCAATAGCGCTCAGCGTTGGAAATGCAGTGGTGGAGCGTGTCGCCCTCCAACAGGATATCCTCAACACAGGTTGGCGCGATGATCTTGTACTCTTTCCCGGTGTACTCGAACTTCTCCCTGACCGACTGCATGATCTCCTCCACATGAGGGAATTGCAGCAGCAGCTTTCCGGCACGGAGGACAACAGGCTTTCCGGCACCTCTCCGGGCCAGCTCATCGTGCCGCTTTTTCAGCTTGCGAACACGATATATGATGGCATCGTCCGTATCCATGCCAAACCGCTTTGCCATAGAAAGGTAATCCGCCCAGGTGTTCAGCACCTCGCCGCTGGTCATGCCGGTTTCCGACATTTGACGCCGGATGTAATTGCGGATCTGGGTAAGGCTCATTTTGCCGTGGATGAATTTTAAGTCATTGACTGTGATTTTTTCCGCACAGAACCACGCCACAACATCATCGGGAACCTGGGTTTTCGCTGCCTTTTCGTAGCGAAGCCAGTCCAGAAAACGAAGACCGCCGTTTTGGGCGCGAAGCCGTTTCAACTCCTGCTGATCGATGCCCATGATTCCCGTCAGGCTGGTTGCTTTGGAGGCACCGAACCGTTGTTGGAACTCATGGTAGTCAGAAACGCATTCACCAGCCAGCCGGGGTAGCCTTGCTTTTACCAGTTTTTCCAACAGTGGGATTTCCCGAAAGACAGCAAGATAATGTTCCGGATCGATAACCGACCCGATTGCTATTTCAGGCAGCCCCGTGCGGCTCAACTCCAGCTTGGAAAGGCTGGGAATCGTTTTCCCATAAACGCGGCCAGATTGGTCACTGTAATAATAGGAACGGAATGGTACGCAAAGCCCTGTTGGTATCCACCGGAGTGTGTGCAGCTTATAGCGTCCCCAGCAATAGGCCCGAAGCGGTTTCGCGTCAGGGGAATAGACTGCCCTGCGGATTTCCTGTATGGACAGCTTGGGCGTCTGATACGTTTCTTTAGAATAGAACCTCTGTCCCATGAATTCTCGGATCACGAAGCCGTCTTTGCAGCGCTGGATCAGGTACATATAAGCGTCCTTTGTCCAGAGCCGACCGAACTTTCCAATAGACTTATAGACAACCTTGTGCCGGCAGCAAGGACAATGTCCTACTTTATTATAGTGAGGACGTTTGATGGGAACCTCTTTATCACAGAAAGAGCAATGTCCTGTATGCGTGCCCTTCTTGTCATAACGGTAAAAAATAAAATTTTCCTGGATTCCGACTTTACTCACCCAGCGTTCCCAATCCTTTGGAACCGGAGGAATCTGGAGCAGATCGGCATCCCATTGGTCAGTTTCTTTCCTATGACGTGCCTCCAGCTCCTTTTCACGGATGTTCATCTGATAGGAGAGAATTCCATCGTATCCGCTGCCGGTTCCAAGGTACTGCTTGATGATATTGTCATCAGAATCAGAAATCCATTTCTCGTCACAGTGATACTGAGAGCTGGGCCAGTTGATGCGATCCACTTTTGATTCCAGCCATTTGCGATTGGCGCAGTCAAAAGTGATGAACCTGTCGTTTTCACGGTCAATATAAAGTTCGTAAGCAGGCCGGCGCCCTCCCAGACGCATAGCGTCCGGGAGGAAAAAAGCGACCTTCAGGATATTGTTCTGCAGCGCACATCGCAGATAAAGACCATACTGGCGGTGCTCCTCTTCATAGACATGACCAGGCCAGTATTCCCGCTTTATCTTGGCAGGAGTATCGTTCTCTGCCAGCCGCATCATCTTTTGTGTAGCTTTCAACGAGCGCATTTGCAGCAGCTCTTTTTTGAGCATGACTATGCTGCCTCCCTTCGTTTCAGGTCAACGCCGTACCAGATGCCCGGCATTACTTTCTTGCCGTCCACCTGTGCCAGTGCGACCTGTATGATATTTCTGCCGTCCGCAGACTCCTTGGCAAACGCCAGGATATCCCCCAGGCCGCCTCTGGCGACAGGATCTATCCAGCGGACCACCGCAAAGCCGCAGTTCGCTTCCGCGAAGTTGCTGTGAACATGACGATTCCACTGCCTGCTCGGATGATCCACCATATAGGCAAGGGCATGGAGAAAAAAATCAGGTTTGCTCAACTGCTTGACGATTGTCAGTTCCGTGCAGGAAATCTTGGAGTCGCAGTTATCCTCATCCACATCCCCGCCGGCAATTACCAGATAATATACTGATTGCTCCATATTGGAGTAATAACTCAGGCAGTCCAGCGGATTTTCTGCACAATGGAACCCGTTTTGGGCACAGTTGGCCTTATCTGTCACATTCAAGCCCATGTGGAACTGATATTCTCTGCAAATCAGGCCTTGTTCAAATCCTTTGTACGCAATCATCAGGCCACTTCCAGCAGGCTCATCTGCCCTTCGTTATCCTTGGGCTTCGGGTCAGGCTCGGGTTTGGGCGTTTCAGGCGGTTTCTTTTCCGCCTTTTTCTTGCCCTTATCCTTTTTACCTGTGGTCTTGGACTTGGATGTGCCGCCGGTGTAAGGCTTCGGAACAAACTTTTCCTCATCCGCATGATCCTCTTTGGCATCCGGGTCATGGAAATAGTCCTCCGCCCACTGATAGCACAGGCCGTCGGGAACATCGCACCCATAAGCCTGCTGGCCGGGGCCGGGCTTGATACCGTTGGCTTTCAACTCGTCCTGAACATACTCCCACGCTTTCCGGCTGATGTATTGGAAACAGTGGATCATGTTTTTCTTCGGGTGCATAGTCAGCCGGGCAAAAGCCGGGTCTTCCAGGCATTTGGTCTGAATATGCTCGGCCACGCACTCCTTCATGTTGCGTCTGGTCAGCTTTTCTGTGTCCTCGCTGACCCGCTGCATGGAAGCTGCCAGCACCTCCTCGTCACTCATAGCGGCCAATTTGGCGAGCTGTTCCTGCATGGCCGCGTTTTTTGCCGCCTGTTTGGCGTCAAATTCGGCCTTGCGCTTGGCTTCAGCCTCCTCATGTGCCTTGCGCTTATCGTCCTCGGACTCTGCGGTTTCAGCCTTTTCCTCCGGCACATCCTTGACGCCGGTTCCACTGCCATCACCGCTGACAGTCTCGGAGGGAACTGCCGGAGCAGGGCACTCAGCCGCTGATACCTGCGTTTGAAGATCCTGCGGTGCCAAAGAAACCGGTTCGTCCTCCATCAAGAAACCCGTGGGTACATCCTCCTGGGAATGAAAAGCGTCGTGCTCCATAGCGAGTTCAGAAAATACGCCCATTGTCGTGTTCTCCTTTTTCTTTATAAATTAGTAATCGTTGTCGGTTTTCCGCCGAACAAAGACCTTGGCGGGAATGGCTGAGGGACAGCCGCCCTGATATGTTGAGAGGTCATACATAATTTTTTTGACAATGTAGACGCTCCCATTGAGTACAATCTGATCCCCGTTTCTGGGGAGAAACGGCAGGAGAACATGGTGAATCTCCTTTGTTTCCTGCAATAAGAATGAAATGTCAAACAATATGTCCATGGGACGCCCCTTTACCAGACGACCCTGCACGGAGCAAATTCGACTTCGCCGGATACTGGGCAGTCCGGTTCCCCGTCAAACTCGTTGTTGCATTTGGTACAGATATGCGGCTGCCAGCCCTTTCGCGGGTCAACATCGACGTACAGTGTGCCGTCGCAGTCCTGATAAACCGGCCTGTCCCAACTGTCGCTCCCAACGTATGTGAGCAGTAATTTCATATTGTCTCTCTCCTTCTTTTCAGCCTGACCGACGTTCCGATACCGTATAGACCAATGTGCTGAAAGCGTCGAAGCAATAGCACACCAGTCCCGGATAGCTGGTGGTCAGCTGTTGTATTTCTTCCTGGATGGAGCGTGCCTGTGCTTCGCTCCATTGATCTTCTTCCCAGAGCATTGCCGTAAAATGACCATATTCCGGGTGATAGCGAACCTCTGCACCCAAATTGCGGCAGAAAACAGACAATTCCCTTAGTTTTTCATCCTGTGTCATCCGCCGCGCTTTGCCAGCATGGGCGAAAACTGTACGGGAGCGAATCCGATATGATCGCAGTAAAAATACCTGCGGTCGTTTTTGTCGTATAGCTCAATGACATCCGACATGGATACGCTGCGGCCATGGTAGCCCTCGGGCAGGTTGTCGTTGAAACAGGCGAAAACACGTTCCAAAACCTCTGCGTTTGTTTGATCCAACGGCGCCATAAAATAGCCATCGTAAATCAGGCGGTATTCAGAGGCAGGCGGCTGGTCATAGCCGGCGGCCCGCATTTTCTCAATACCCTGGAAAGCAAACGGGATTACCCTGTCGCCGCTGAGATCGAGCTGATAGATACGGAATTTCCGTTCCTGACGCTGACTGTTCATCAGAGCCTCAAAAGAAACGCTGACATCGCCTTGCAAATAGACCTCATATTCATGCTCCGTCAGGCCCAGGTATTCCCGCAGGCTGACGCTGATGTCCGGGCTGTTGTGCCACTGCTCCGTACAGTCCTCCATATATCGAAGGTCGCACAGGCCGTGCAGGTACATCTCTTTGAAATTCATTCGCGTTGTCACCTCATTTGTGTTTTTCTTGCGCTGCTGCGCCAACAGCCAGTCGTCCATCCCCTTGTAGTTTGGATTCCAGACCAGCTGGTGGCACAGCAGGCCGTTTTTCTCTGCCATCCGGTGGATTTTCATTGCGCCGCTATGTACCATCTTGTTATAAAACTTGTCCATATCGTCCGCTTCTACGATTTGCTGGGTTCCATTTTTCTTTAGAAGGGCGAAAAGGGCGTCCAGAGCAGCCACATTGTTCGCTCCAATGGTCGCGGCAAATGTCCTGCCCGTCAGAGCATGACAAATATCCGCTTTCAATGCGCCCTCTGTCACATAAACTGCACGGGCATACGGGTCTCCCACAAAATGGACGGGGCTGCCCGCACTAGAACCCATGCTTTTGCCGGTAGACGACAGCGGAAGATATTTCGTCCCTGTTTTCTCCGGGGGATCATCCTTATCCTTGATAGGGTTGTCCAGACGAATCTGTAACCCGTGGATCAGACCGTCGATCTCCCGGATAGGGATGATGATGCCGGATGTGCGCTCATAGAATTTGACCGTCCACTTACCATAGTCGTTGACAAAAAAACCAGGTACACCCTTTATCGTGCGGCCTTGTTTCATCAGGCGTTCCGTCAGGGTTTGGCACATACGGGAGGACGGCGTGCTTTTGAAACCGAAGCTCTCGATCTGTTCATCCGTCAGTCCCCGTGCTGTGCGCAGATGCTCCCGGTGGGCGTTGTCCAGCATCAGCATTGACAAAAGCGCAGAGTATGTTTCGTGAAGCGTCTCCGCACTGACCCTGTCCGCCTGGGTAGATTCCGCAGCAGAAGCAGAGGATGCCTTTGCGGGCGCCTCATATGCCTGCGCGAAACCGTCTGTCGCCAGGGCATCCCATATTTCATGGTACGCCTCAGAATTGCTGATACCGTATATTTGGGCATAGAGGGTAAGCATACCGCCGCCCTCGCCGCAGTAGTTACAGCGCCATACATTTTTCTCCGGGCTGATACCCAGCTTGCCGCGGCGGTCGCCGCAGAACGGGCAGTCAGTATAAACATGGCCCGCCCCTCTCCGCCTGATTGGCAGGCGGAGAAGGGAGACCACATCCATGATGGTAAACGGGAAATCCGACGAATAGATGTGGCTCACTCCTTTCTTCACATTTTATAAGAGGGACTTGTATGAAACGGGAATCATCGTATGGTCAAGCCGCGCTTGCGTCGTCTTTCAGGCGCATGGGCAAAACCATTGCCAAGTCCTCATCGCCGTCTGTCAAAAGAATAGGGGCGATAGGGCTGGAGAGGCCCATAGTGATGCTGTGCGCTTTCTTTGCGCTGAACTGCTTTAAGCTCTCCAGCATATACCGTCCGTTAAAGCCGCAGACGGTTTTCAACGGCTGCTGCAGCTCCAAGGCCACGCTGCATTGACCTACAGGGGTAGACAGGCTCATGGATTTTTCAGCGAAACGTACAGCCTGGCTCTCCGGGGCTGTGATAAACTCGCTCAGATATTGCAGATCATGGATGAATGAATCAACATTCACGGTATGCTCTTCCTGGCTCGTTTTCGGTATAACAGCGTCTACATTCAGCCCATCCCCCTTGGGGACACGGGTCACAATGCGGACACCGTTGGCCGCAAAGGCAATGTGCTTTTCCCCAACCAGCAGTGTGCAGGATGTATTTCCCAAAACAGGGAGTAAATTCATTGCGCCGGGCGGGATAAAAAAGACACCTTCAACCTGAAGCGCTGGATCGCAGCTCACCGCCAGACGGTATCCATCCACTGCCACCATGCGGCTGTCTTGGAACTGCACACATTGGCTGGTGGGACGCGCGCTGTTGTCAGATAAGGCGTACTTGATCCTTTTATATCTCTGAAACAGAGTGCTTGCGTCAGCCTGATAGGTATGCGTCTCTTTGATTTCCGGCGGGTTCAGGATGTCATCCGCCTCCGCAGCTTCCTGCGTGCAGGCTTTCCCGCCGCACCGAAAGGTAAGGGCGCCATGCTGACTGTCACACCCGGAGGCCGCGTACTCTACGCTCAAATCACCGGAATAGTGATTGCAGATTGTCAGAGTGCGTTTCGTGTTTTTAAGCTGGAAAGAGAATGTATCGCCGCAGGCAGGAATGGTTACCTGACACCATTGGTTAAAATCCGTACAGGTGACAACGCACTCGCTTCCCTGAAATGAGATTTGGGCGTTCATCAGGCCTGGAATTTTGGATTTTTTTGCGGAGGAAAGAAACGCTTTTTTCAATGCACCGTAAAATTTCTCCGCATTGATAATGCTTTTCATAAACTCCTCCCGCCTTTATCCGGCCTTCTGCTGGTTAACTTCCTGGAGCATCAGGGTGGCGGCGGCCTTAAAGATGTTGGCAGCTTCGCAGTAGGGTGTCGTAAAGAACTTCAGGCTGGAAGGACGCCTTTCCGCGACCTGCGCCAAAGTCCAGCCTTTGTTGGGACCGGAGGTGACGATCATTTTCTGGGCCTCCTCCACCGTCATTCGTGCGGCGATTTCCTCGACAGACATATCCTCCGTGTAGACTGGGGACGTAACGGCAGTTTCCACCTTGGTGATCGCAGCGGCTGCGGCGTCCTCGACAGGAGCAGAGGCAACCCCGGTTTCAGCAAGGAAATTCAAAACTTTAATGGGAGAATTCTCCTGCGCAGTCTGGTTTGACGGCTCCTGATGCAGTTCAGCGGTTTCTGCCACTTGGCTTTCTGCCTGTGCCGTACCGACTGCCTCTGCCAACTCCTCGGCGTGTGCCGGGACAGCATCAGCGGGAGAGACTTCCGCCTGCAACTGCTGAACCACAGGCGGCGTCTCCGTCACAGCCTCTTGGGACTGGGCGGAAACCGCGGCGTCCTCAGTTTCTGTGGACTGCTGGATTGGCTGAGAAATTGTCACAGCCTCAACCGCTTCCTGTTCCTGGGGAATCTGTTCCGTGCTGCCAACGGCCGGAGTTGTCTCTGCCGGAGCTTTTCGCTGCGGCTGCACTCGGGCAGTTGTATCGATCTGCGGCCTGGACGCTTCAGTGATAGCGTTGCCACCGTCCGCGCTCTGCGTCACATCGCAAAGCTGGATGCCAAAGCCGGCATTGTCCAGCGCAATGCTCAAAGCCTCATCCTGTGCGGCGCGAATATAGCCTCTGGCTTCCTGCGCCGTCTTGGTGGAGGTAAAGCTGCTGGCCGGGGTGGGGTCCTCCCTCTGGAAGAATACCTGCGCCTCGAAAATCGCAATCTGGTCGGTGATCCGCAGCGGATTCAACAGCAGTCTCCCGCTGGGGCAGGCCAGGCGAAACCAGAGGCGCTTATAGGGAAGCCCCAGCTGAAGCACCTGATCGCCATTTCCATTGGTGATTCGCTGCAAATGCCTGAGCGGATCAAAGCCGGGGACCTTATGCAGGGCGCCGGCGGCGGGGACAGTGCGGATAATTGTGGTTTCTTTCGCGTTCATGTGTTATGCTCCCTTCAATAAAAATTCAAATAGCGGTGTAACCGCCAAATGACAATAAAAAAAGACGCCAGTACCCTTTCGAGTGCTTGCATCTCCATAAGTTTAACGCTTACCCGGAGGTAAAGCGTTTAGCTTGCCCGGCGCATTTCTGCCTTATTTGTGACAATTTTGCCGGATTGTGTTTGATGGTACAGCCGCATCCGCTCCGCCAGGAGGGTATTACGTTTGCCCTTCCGTGTTTTGCCAACAGCCATGTAAAGAGCTTTTCTCTGGCCCACCAGAAACACCCGGCGCTTGGCACGGGTCACTGCGGTATAGAGCAGATTGCGGGTCAGAAGAATCTTGTGCGCCGCCAGCATAGGGATGATAACGGTATCGCATTCGCTGCCCTGGGATTTATGGATGGTCATGGCATAGGCCAGTTCCAACTCATCCACGCTCTCCAACGGATAATCCGCATAGCGCCCATCGTAATTTACGGTGACGGTGCCGGATTGAATATTGGAGATGTATCCGGTTTCACCGTTGAACACGCCTGCGGATACCTGCTTGCCGGTGCTGTCATGCAGCGTAATATCGTAGTTGTTTCTGATCTGCATAACCCGGTCATTCAACCGGAACAGCCTTCCGCTGCGGATGACCTCCGGCTTGTTCTCCGCTGCCGGATTGATTTCATCCCGGATGGCTTCATTCATTCCCTGCGAGGATGCCTCGCCCTCTGAACGGAATGGGGAGAGGATCTGAACCTGACCGATGCCGGTGGTCGCCGCTTCCTTTTTATACAGACTGCGGATCAGTTCGGCCACCTCCGGCTGGGATTCCGCCCGGATAAAGGCAAAGTCCGCGCCATAGTACAACTCACCGTTACCCTCGTTGATAAATCTGGCGTTATAGGCAATAAGGCTCCCTTTGGCCTGACGGAAGATCTCATCCAATACCGTTACGGGTACAAGGCCGCTGTCAATCAACTCTTGGAACACGTTACCCGCCCCTACGCTCTCCAACTGGTCGGCGTCACCTACCAGTAGGACTTTGGTACCGGGACTCAGCCGGGAAAACAACTGATGCGCCAGCCACATATCCAGCATGGAACATTCGTCCACAATCAGCAGATCGGTTTTCAGAGGTTCTTTTTTTCGCCAGCCGCTGCCTTCTCCATGGAGTCCAAGTAGGCTGTGAATGGTTTGCGCGTTGTTGATGCCGGTAGTTTCCGCCATACGTCGGCTTGCCTTACCCGTAGGGGCCGCAAGGGAAATCGTACCTCTGGGATATAACAGGCGGTATGCCTCCACCACAGCTTTCAAAATGGTACTTTTTCCGGTACCGGGTCCACCAGTGATGATAGACAGATTATGGCGGAATACCATCTGCACACCTTCCGCCTGCCGCCCGGACAGAGAGATACCCAACTTTTCCTTGATCTGCTCCATCACGGAGGAGAGGTTCACAGGAGGGGGAACCTCCAGCGCCATCTGAACAACCTTGCAGGCAGTTTCGTTCTCCTGGGTAAATACATGGGGCAGGTAGATGTTTCCCTTATTGGAGACAACTACATTGGTCAGAATCATGGCTTCCAGTTCCTGCTCCACCTGCGGTTGCTGCAGCCGTTCTTCCTGCATTGGGATTTTCTCGTTGAGAAGCTGCATCGCGGAGCGGATCATCTGTGCCGCTTCCATGTAGAGATGCCCGCCCTCGCTGCGGGACTTTTCCAACGCGTAGAATAGAGCGCCCTGTATCCGCATGGGGTCATGGGGATCACCGCCGGACTTCTGTACGATAGCGTCTACACGCTTGAATCCGAATCCGGGAACCTGGCACAGGCGGTAAGGGCTTTTTCGCAAAAGCTCAACCCCCACACCTCCAAAATGCTGGTAGATTTTCATAGCCGTGGTAGGCGTCACCTTGAACGGAGCCAGCAGAGTCATCAACTCCCGCATGACTTTGCTCTCAGCATAGCCGGCCTTGATCTCTTCCAGCCGTTCCTCTGTAATGCCGCGAATCTCCAGCAGACGCTCAGGGTGCTTTTCCAGTACATTCAAGGCATCTACGCCGAAACGTGCTACAATAGCGTCCGCTGTCTTTTCCCCGATGCCTTTCAAAAGACCGGAGGCAAGATAACCGCGTATGCCCTCGATGGTGGCTGGGACAATCTCATGCCAACGCTCCACCTGGAGTTGACAACCGTATTTCCCCTTAACCCAGCTTCCCTCCAGCTCCATCTTCACTGCATCCGTCTGAGGCAGATCATAACCTACAGCGGTAAAGCGGATCAGATTATCTTGATAGCGGTAAGGGCTTCGGGCCTCCTGGGGGATCATGATGTCAGCCGTCTTCAGCCGCAGAACGGCGTACCGGCTGGCAGGATTGCTGAACAGCGTTTTATCAAACGCCGCTACGATGCTCATAGCGTTTTCCTCCTTGCTTTTACGCAGCCTCTGGCTTGGGCAGCTTGATATTGAAGCGCCGGCTTTCGGAGACTGATGCGTACTCTGCGTAAATTTCGGGATGCACCTCTTTCAGACGTTCCAAGTCGTGTTTGGATATTCCGACTTTACGAACCGGCTTCCAGCTCACGGTGCAGCCATCTTCACAAATTGCGGTGCTGCTGTGGCCCATGTCGGCAACGATGAGGGCTTTCAGACGCTGCATTTCTGCATCGACCGCTTTCGTATCGCTGTCGTACCGTTTCTTTTCCTCTTGAAGCTCCAGATACCGGGCGATTCGGTCAGACTGCGTTTTTGAAAACTCCACCGGTGGTTCGTCCGCATCCGATGGGCCTAATGACCGCCGCAGGCTCTCCAGAATAAGGTCGCCGTCCTCTGTATAGGGGGGCGGGACATGCGCCAGTACATTCTCGTGCCAAAAATCATGTTCCAACGCAATCAGCTCCGCCTCGTAGGCCATGTCCCGGTCAATATGCCGGACAATAGCCTCGTCTTCATTGTTGCCATAAAGACAGCAGTAGTAGACGCGGTTCAGATTCATGACCGCCATATAATGCCGGCCTTGGGTTTCATAGTACACTGGTACGATTTCTGCTCCGTTGTACCACCATTTGTCCTTTGCGTTATAGTTGGTGGTCTTGATTTCCACGATGGCCGTAGTTCCGTCCGGTAAATCTACTAGGTAGTCCAGATCCGCCAGCATCCAGGGGTAGAGCGGGTGCTGGAACATACATTTCCGCTGGTAGACCTTCAGACCAGTCTTTGCCTCAAAGATACGGGCAACCAAAGGTTCCAGCAGATTGCCGACCTCCAATGCGACCCAGTTGGCTTGATCGTCTGCCGTGACAATACCGAGTTTGTCGTAGTACAGATCCCGGGCCGTCCGAAAGGGCGAGATGCTTAGAACTGCCGCCGCATCGCTGCCACCAAGACCTCTCCGGCGCAGAGTCAGCCAGTCAGGCCGCGCGAGATTGGCGGTATCCGCCAGTACCAAAGGCTGGTACGACTTGTTCACACTGCGTTTCCTCCTCTCCGGGAATCATGTCCCTGATCTGGACCTTCCACATCTGGCGGTACTTGCCTCTGGTAGGGCCGCTGCGGGGCTTGGGATTCCTCTTGTGCTTCCACTTCTTCGTCATGTCATGTGCTCCTTTCAAAAATGTATTTCTCAAAACCTTTCGGCGTTTGAGCATAAAAAAAGAGCGGGATGACAGACTGGCGGTTCCAAAACCGCTTTCTCCCTCCAATCTGGAGAGAAACTGTCATTCCCGCCCAAAGGCGTTGGGGCAGACTGCCCCCATAAAATCCACCGGCAATCGTCCGCCTATCTGCGCAACGACCCTGCCGGTATAACGTACAACCCTGACAACGTGTGCAATACGGGTGCCTCCCGTTCCCAGACCACCGGCCCAGCCTCACGCTTTCAGTGAGGAACGCACAAACAATCAATTACACATTAACCATACCACATAATATAGTGGATGTCAACGAAGATTATTCGCACATTTTGTATATTATTGTCGAATACATTATATTATCCTTGTAAAACTCGCTTTTGCTGTATGCTTTGTGAAAATGCAGGATCACAGCTTACTCTATCTGCTCGATTGATATGAAAAAACAAAAGCAGGGGTCAGTTTTTTTCTTGTCTGGCCCCTGCTTTTATGGGTATGCAGAACCTCATGCTTCAAATGCGGAAAGAAAATCAGTAATGATTTTTGAGAGCGATTCTCGCTGCTTTTGCGTCAGGGCGTTGATTTTTTCGCGTTCAATCACAGCGCCGAGAAAGGGGGATTCTCCACGCAGAAGGTAATCTGCTGAAATTGAAAGACTGTCGCATATTTTTATGATATTTTCTGGCCGCATGGCCTTATGTCCATTCTCGGCGGCGGAAATCATTTTGATGGAAAGTCCGGTCATATTTGCCAGTTGTTCCTGGGTACAGCCTCTGTCTGTGCGCGTTTTGGCAAGCCGACGTCCGATCTGGACAAGAACATCATTTTTTGTTTTTGGATTCTCCATTATCATACCACCTCCCCTATAGGGGAAGAATATAGCGAATTTGCGGTTTTTGTAATCCCTCATAGTGGCTATTATTCCCCTATGGTGGTATAATAGAACGATTTTATAAATTACATTTTGGAGGCGGCTATGACAATGAGAGACATGACCTGCTGTTTTACAGGTCACAGGAACATTCCACAGGGGCAAATTTCGATTTTGGAGAAAAAGCTGGAAGCCCTGATCCGAACGCTTGTTGAGCAGAAGATTGTTTACTATGGAGCAGGCGGAGCTTTAGGATTCGATACGGTCTCATCAAAGGTAGTTCTCAAGCTGCGTGAAGAAATTCCTCAAATTAAGCTGATCCTTGTCCTTCCCTGTCTTTCTCAGGCGCAGAAGTGGAGCGGCAGGGATCAGGAGATCTACGAGGGGATTAAAGCGCAGGCGGATAAAATTGTCTATACATCCCAGGAATATACCCGTGGCTGCATGTTCAAACGAAACCGGCATCTGGTAGACCATAGCGGAACCTGCGTTTGCTATATGACAAAATCAGAAGGCGGTACAGCATATACTGTAAATTATGCCCGTGGACAAGGCTTGAAAATTATAAACCTTGCGATTTGAGGGGGATTCGCAAGCGAGATTATTGGGACGGTTTTTATCAAATCTGTTGTATTTTCGTGGAGCCACAGCACAAATGCAAATTTATTTTGCGAAAAGTTTGTATATGTTATAATGAGATAAGTGATTAAAGACAGATACGAATTAGGCAGCAGCTGGAGGTATTGTCATGAAAATCATATCCTGGAATATTAACGGGTTGCGAGCATATATAAAACATAATTCTGTCCGTTTTTTTGAAAAAGCGGATGCTGATGTGATCTGCCTCCAGGAAACAAAGGGCATGGCGGATTTTGAATTGTCCGGATTTCACGCATATTGGAATGCAGCAAAACGGCCTGGATACTCTGGTACGCTTACACTGTCAAGGATTGAACCACTTTCTGTCCGATATGGGTTTGACGTTGAAAAATTCGATGATGAGGGCCGTCTTGTGACGTTAGAATATCCTGGCTTTTTTCTGGTCAATGCGTACTTTCCCAATTCACAACATAGTTTAGACCGGCTGGAGTATCGTTTGGAGTGGGATTCGGAACTGCTGTTTTACCTCCGGCAGTTACCCAAACCGGTCATACTTTGTGGCGATATCAATGTTGCGCGAGATTATATTGACATCTACCCGGAAAATTTGCGTAATGAAGAAAGCCCTCCCGGATTTCGTTCAGAGGAACGGGAAGGCTTTGAAGCTCTATTGGAGGCAGGCTTTGTCGATGTATTCCGCAACTGGTATCCCAAGAGGACGGGAGCCTATACATGGTGGTCGAATCGCCTGAACAAACGATTGGAAAACCGGGGCTGGCGATTGGATTATTTTCTCGTCACAAAGGATATTGTAAATGATGTTTGTGATATCCGGCACTTAACGGATGTGCTCGGCTCTGATCACTGCCCGATTGAATTGACCATTCGAGAGCGTGCGCCGCAAAGAATAACATCACAAAATGAATTGGCCCAAGAATGGCAGGAAATGGACTGGGAACGTGCAGAACGGGAGCTGCTGAAATACCAGCAAAGCATTTCCCGGTTGACATATGCCAGAAACATGTCCGAGGTTACAGAAGTCCAAAAGGTGTTGGTACGCTCCCGGTGGGCGAAGGTTCTGGCTGTTCGCCATGTAGTGAAAGAGGATTCCGAACCGGGAATTGACGGTATGAAGTGGACTACAGATGCAGAAAAAATGGAGGCGGCCCTTTCGCTCACCTCGAAGGGGTATCATGCAAAGCCATACAGGAAAATTATCATAAATGCAGATGGGAAAGAGCGAGGGATCAATATCCCAGTCTGCTATGATAAAGCCATGCAGGTGCTCTACGCATATTCCGTTGATCCGGTTGCTGAATCACTGGGCGACAGGCAATCCTACGCATTTCGGAAAGGGCGTTCGATTTTTGATGCACACTCATATATTCAGCGAAATTTCAGCGGTGACAGATCCCCACGCTTTGTTGTCCGGGCTGACGTAAGGAAGTGCTACGACAGGATATCCCATGACTGGCTCATAAGAAATATCCCGCTTGATAAGAAAGTTTTGGCTGAAACGCTTAGCGCAGGCTCAATTTACGATGGAGAATTGTTTCCGCCTTTGGAGTATGGAATTTCACAGGGAGCATCGCTGTCTCCAATTTTGGGAAACATGACCTTGGATGGACTGCAGGGTGTCGTATTTGATCGTCTCTACGGCAATGGGCCTATAGATTATGGCAATGGCTCCATGGTGAGATTTGCGGATGACTTAATTTTTACCGCAAGAAGCCTTGAATCCGCCCAAGTCATTATGGAGGTCATACAAGAGTTTCTTGCTGTGCGCGGCCTGGAATTGAATTGGAGCAAAAGCAGCATTGTGGATATTGAAGAAGGGTTTGAGTTTTTATCCCGATGGTATCAGCGAAAGTACCATGGCGCATTGCTGGTATCTGAACCATCGGAAAGAGCCGTAGATAATTTCCAAGCGCGGCTGCAACGCTATATCTCCGGCTTTAAGGGGTCACAGCTAAAATTGATTGATGGCTTAAACCGCAAACTGGCCGGTTGGGGAAACTATCATCGTGTAACAGATGCGCGGGAGGCTTTTCGCACCATTGACAGCAGCGTTCAAACCTTTTTGCTGGAAAAGGTGAGGGAACTTCACCCTGCGCGTCAGATGGGACATCTGGTAAATAAGTATTGGGTAACAGACTCTCAAGAACGTCATGTTTTTGCTCTACCGGATACGCCAACGCATTCTGTTATTTTCCTTTCTGACATGAATGTCGCCCAGCATATTCCAATCAAGACAGGTTATCAGCCATATTTGGATATTACTTATTATGAGCAGTTGAAACGTAGGCGTGATAACCAGAAGGTGAGCGGCGTAGAACGTAAAGGTATCTGGACAAGACAGGAGGGCCGGTGCTTTTATTGTGAACGGCGCATGTTGATGGATCAGGATATTACTTTAGTTGAGGTCAACCCCAAGGCGCCAAATAAGAGCCTGAAATATGCTTATGTCCATACAGCCTGTGCAGGGTTTGTTCAAGATGAAGCGGAGGCTGAACCCATACCGATTCTTGAAAAGCTCGAAAAAGTATCAGAGCCAATTTCCATTTTGAAGCAGCCATATGATGGGTTACGCGAATACTTTCGCCTTTGCAAAAAAAATATTGTTGTATTTCGCTTTAAGGATATTGAGAAGCTGCTTGGGGAAGAATTGCCTACAGAGGCAAGCACAAGCGAAACATTTTGGACGGATAGGGCATCAATGGAGACAGTGGGTGGTACGGTATCCCTTGATGAACCTGTTCATAGCAATTCTCCAATCTCATTTTGCTGGGAGTCGCAGAGCTATGAAATCCAGCATCTTGACTTGGAACAGAGGAAAGTGGTTTTTCGCCGGAAACATGAAAACACATCTGGTTTGGAGCTCCCAAAGTACCTTGTAGAGCGTCCGTTGCCAAATGCTGCAATAAGGGAAGCCAATGAATTCTTCAAGCACCTAAAGAGAAAATACGGATTATGAAATGGTTTGCATTTTATATGGAATCATGGTACAATATAGTAATTACACATAAAGCCCGGAATGTATTGGACGGGATTTCTATTATTTTGCTTTTGCTTATCTGTTTGATTAAAACAATGCCATTTGCATATCAATAGTTCTCCTTATATTCGATGCAGCGCGCGCTATGTGTATCGAATATAGGGAGGACTTTTTCCATGCGTATGACACAAGGCATAAGGGCACTCACTCACGAAGAAATTGTCAGTTATTCGACCCATTTGCAGGAAAATGAAAAAAGTTCAGCTACTGTTTTAAAGTATGTCCACGATCTCAAAGTAGCTGCTACATATTTTGGCGGTAAGGAACTGACTAAATCTACTCTTATTGAGTGGAAAAACACTCTAATCGATAAGTATTCTACTGCAACTGTCAATTCCGTTTTGGCGTCACTCAACGGATTTCTAAAATATATGGGGTGGGCTGATTTAACTGTTAAACCCTTAAAAATCCAGCAGCCACTGTTCCGCGATGAGAACCGCGAATTGACATATGCTGAATATAAGCGTTTAGTCCATGCCGCAGAAGGTGCGGGAAACCGGCGTCTCGCTTTGGTGGTGCAAACGATATGCGCAACAGGTATCCGGGTATCTGAACTGCAGTTTATAACTGTTGAGGCAGTTCATACTGGCCGCACGGAGATTAACAATAAGGGGAAACGTCGAACCATTTTTTTGCCAAAGAAATTGCAGAGAGTTCTGTCCAGATACATCAAAGAAATGAACAAAACCGATGGTGCGATTTTCACCACTCGGAATGGTAATCCGCTGGATCGCTCTAATATCTGGCGTGATATGAAAGCATTATGCGAAAGCGCCGGTGTTGAGGCTAATAAGGTTTTCCCTCATAATCTCCGGCACTTGTTTGCTATAACATATTATGGTATTGAAAAAGATATTTCCCGGTTGGCTGATATTCTGGGCCATTCCAGTATTAACACCACTCGCATTTACACGATGGAGAGTGGTTCTGTTCACGCCCACCAGATTGAGCGTTTGGGACTGATTATCACATAATTTCTGTTATGTTGTAAACCGGGACGGAAAAGGAGTGCAATATTCATACTTCAAATAATCGACTTTTGAAAATTCACGTGTTTTTACAAGGGGAAAAGATAAATCTTGCTCCCCTTAAATTTTTGTACCCTTATCGACACAAATCTTGTCTATTTTCACTGGCATTGCTGTATCATCCTGTCAGAGGATTTTGCCGTGACGAAGGCGGTTTACAACATAACAGAAATAATGTTGTAGTAAACCGATGATACATTGCATTTGTGTCAGAAGGCGGAAAGGAAGTTGTCTCCATGCTGTTGAAATGCTATATAATCGGTAAAAATGATACTTATGAAAGGCCGTTGTCCTGAAAAGAGGGCAGCGGCCTTTTCATTTCGACAGAATACCTTTAATCACCTGCGCAAATCACAAGTTCTGACTGCCTTTTTTATTACCCCCTTGCCGCATGATAGAAAACGATGCCGGCCGGCACAGACACATCTGGTAGGTGTCTCTGTGCGGGGTGGTATCGGTATACGGCATACATACCCCGAATGTACCTTGAAAAACAGGAGCTAAATGCTCCTCATCGTCAGTATGTGAGAAATGTTCTGTTATGGTACAGTTATGGACGCGAAGACTGCCTGCGGATAGAAAACAGAGCAATCTGTTTTCTGCCCGTCAAAGCGATAACATCAAAGGTACGAGCGGGACCCCTGGCTGTTGATACGCGGGGCAAGGCGAGAACATAACAGGACGTGCGCAAAGTCTTATCATAGGGATAAGATGGGAAAGAACTGTGGGATTGGCTTGGGCAGCCTCGTCATCTGCCAAATCACCATCTGTCGGTTTCGCGCCGGGTGCCGTCGGCGGCTCACAATATACTCCTGTGCCGGGGCCGGAAGCAAGCGGGCGATCCTGTCGTCTGTGAATACGGCACACATACCTTATAGTTTATACATTATGGAATAGCGCAGGCGGTCTGCCGCTGGAATTGATTCGGGCTAGCAAACCGGATGCAACAAGGTCCTGCGGCGCCGCCTACGCTATTTCCGCAAAATTGGGAGGTGCAATATGCGCATCCAAATCGACAAGATTAAGGTAAATCCTGGCCGCCGTGAGGTGTTGCCAGAGCATATAGAGGAACTTGGAAAAAGCATTGCAGAGATAGGACTGCTTAATCCCATCATCATTGACAGCAGCTATACGCTGATTGCCGGGTTGCACCGTTTGGAGGCTGCAAAAAGTTTGGGCTGGGTAGAGATTGAATGTATAGTCAGTACATTGGAAGGATTACAAGCCGAACTTGCCGAAATTGATGAAAACTTTGTCAGGCGTGATTTGCCTGCTGTAGAGTTTGGAGATTTATTGTTGCGCCGGAAAGAGATCTATGAGACGCTTCATCCAGAGACAAAGGCAGGATTATCTCAAGCGGCGGGGATGAATCGAGCCATGGGAAATAACGTCGCGGAAAAAATGTCCGCCACGTTAAAACCTTTTGTTGAAGATACCGCTAATAAACTGGGAGTTACGCCACGGACAATCAGACGCCAAATCCAAGCTGCAAAAAATCTGACGCCTGAAGCAAAAGAACTGATCCGTCACGCAGATATTCCGAAAGAAACTACACTCAAGCTGTCTCGCCTTGCACCAAAACAGCAAGAGGAGGCCGCTTCCCTGATTGTTTCAGGAAAAATCAAATCAATAGACGAATATCTGGAAAGTCAAGCAATTACCCCTGCCGTAAACAGTCAGTTTGATCCTAACATCGGGGAGGGAGAACAGAGAAAGCAAATGGAGCAGGTGCTTCCCAATCAGGAACCAGAGCTTGTAAGCGCAGCAAAAGACACAGTGCCAACCAATAATGAATCGGGGCCTGTCGATACAACGCCTGATGTTCCTTATTCGTTAGGCGGGGTGAAATATACCAGTATCAAAGAATCCGTAGCCGATTTAAAAAACCCAAATAAGGATTGCAGCAGCACACCGGATAGCTTCCTTGCAGAGATTACCGAGTTTGTCCGTAAGTTCCAACAGGAAATCGGCTGGTTCCATATTGCAGACTATGAACCGGTTTTTCCCGGCTTGACCCAGATTCAATTTGATTATTTCCGACAGCAAATGAATGAAATTCATAGCGCTGTGAAGCAGTTATCCAATCATGTTCAGAAAGGAAGGGACGATCATGAGTAAAAGGAGCCGTTGCAAGTCATTCCCGAAACCCATACAACAGGCTACCGTTGAATCTTCCACCGTGTTCTGTGTTGAGCGTGTCATTTCTACGGATAAGCTGACCTCTGGCCTGCCATACCAGCGGCCCGTGGATGACCGGGAAGTAGATCGTTTGGTCAGAGAGTGGGACGAGCGTTTGTTTGATCCGTTAGCAGTCAGCTACCGGGATGGGCGATACAATGTTATTGATGGACAGCACAGAATTTCTGCCATGCGAAAACTCTATGGTGGCAGAGAGGTCATGATTCGCTGCAAGGTATATAGCGGCATGACCTACGAGCAGGAGGCCGAACTGTGTTATAAGCTGGATAAGGTAAAAAAGCGGTTGAGCTTGTCCCAATCTACAAATGCTCTGGCAGAATCCGGTATGGACGCGGAAACAACTGAAATCCGGCGGCTGATGAGCAACGCCGGTTTTGTCTGGGCGTTAGGACAGCGCCATAGCGGGGAATATGAAGTCGTTGCAACCAGGGCAGTCATCAATGCTTATCATTTCCTTGGAGATGAGGCATTCCTCCGCATGTTCCGTCTCTTGAATGATACATGGAAAGGAGATCCCCGTTCTGTGATGGGGCCGGTTCTGTCCGGCATGGCCCTGTTTCTAAAAACGTACGGAGCGGAACTGAATGACATCGTTTTTGTTAAGCGGTTGTCTTCGATTGAGCCGGACGAAATCATACGGCGTGGTAAGTTGGATTTCAGCACGAATAATGCCGCCCTACGCTACGCCAAGGTCATTTTGGAAAAGTTCAACAGTGTGCGGGGGGGAAAGAAACTGTCCTACCGCTTCAACGCGTAAACCCATGGTTAAGAAATCATACGTTTTTGGGGGTATAGCAATCCTTGTGATTTGTTGCATTTACCTCATGATAGTACCGGTCTATTTTGCTGTTGAACCTCCGATTTACTATTCTCCAGATTATGAAGAATCATATACCACCGGTGATTTTGACCAGCTGCAAATTTGGCGAATATATCGGCTCACTTCTGCTGATAGTCCATCCTACATCCCTACAAAAGACTTTGAATTAAACGGGTGGAAATATCATATGCTGAGGAAGGACATGGAAGAATCAGACGGCCAAACGATTTACACGGTAATTTTCAACGGAACAAAAATTCAATAAGGAGGTGCGTTGATTGGAGCAGGTTTTGCCTACGGAACAGGAACTTGAAGTCTTGCGTTCTGTGGATATCCACGCAGTAGACCCGGAGACCCTTCGTGATATTCGAGATGTAAAGATAAAGACGGAACTTCCGAAGCGGGAACGGATGCTGGATTATCTTCGGCAGATTAGAAATCCCTACTGCTATCGGCATGGAAAGTTTGTCGTAAAGGTCAGCTTTGCGGAAACCGATGCCACCTTGGAAGACAGGCTGCTCAGCTACATACGGTCTAAATGCTAAAAAAATCTCTGGACAAACGGGGGACGGGCTGATATAATAATATGTATAGGTGAATTGAATCAGCGCCTCCCGCTTGTCCAAGGGCCAACTGGGTCTTTAGACAGGGAGGTTTTCTTATGCCCGAAAACACAGCTAAAGTGTGGAATACCTGTGGATATGTCCGGCTCTCCCGTGAGGACGGCGACAAAGAGGAGAGCAATAGCGTCCGGGGTCAGAAAGAACTGATACGCGATTATCTGCGCCGCGCTCCCGATCTTCGGGAGTGCGGGATGAAGGTTGACGACGGATACACAGGTTCCAATTTTGAGCGGCCAGCATTTCAGGAAATGATTGCTGACATCAAAGCAGGTAAGGTCAACTGCATTGTTGTCAAGGATCTGTCCCGCTTCGGCCGGGACCACTTGGAGGCAGGAGAATATATTGAAAAAATATTCCCTTTCCTTGGTGTACGCTTTATCGCCATCAACGACCATTACGACAGTCTGCACCGTAACCCGGAATCGGACGAGTTGATTGTCCCCTTCAAAAATCTGATGAACGAGGCTTATTGCAGGGACATCTCCATCAAAACACGCAGCCATCTGGAGATCAAACGCCGACATGGCGATTTTATTGGGGCGTTTGCTGCGTATGGCTATAAAAAGGATCCGGAGGATCACAACCGTCTTCTGATAGACGACGAGGCTGCCGGTGTAGTGCGTGATATTTTCCGCTGGAAACTGGACGGGATCAGCGCACAGGATATTGCTGACCGGTTGAACTCAGCCGGCATTCCGACGCCAATGGATTACAAGACCTCTCAGGGTATGCGCTATAAGACGAAATTCCGCAAAAAAACGGATTCCGGCTGGTGCGCCAAAACAGTCCTGCGGATTTTGAAAAATCCCGTTTACATCGGAACGCTGGAGCAGGGACGGGTGACAACTCCTACCTACCGGGTCAAGCGTCAGGTCAACCGCCCCCGTTCAGAATGGGCCGTAGTGGAAAACAATCATGAGGCAATCATTGACCCCATGGATTTCCAGGTTATGCAGCAGGTGCTGGCCTTGGATACCCGCACCAGCGTCGGGGGAGCATCCGTCGAGTTTTTCTCTGGCCTCCTGTTTTGTGGGGAATGCGGCGCCTCTATGGTGCGAAAAACCGTATCATCAGGAAATAAGAAGTATATATATTACGTTTGCTCCGCGCATAAGCAGGATAAAACATGCTGTTCATCTCACCGCTTTCGGGATGTTGCGTTGAATGAGATCGTGCTCGACTCTCTGAAGCAGCACATCCGGGGCGTGATCGACCTGTCGGAGCTGCTGGAAATGACGGATACGGCATTGCTCCGTCAGGCCAATATGCAGCGGCTTCAGAAACGGCTCGACCGCAAGCGTCAGGAGATTGAGCGGGCCCAGACCCTGCTCCAATCGCTCTATGAAAATTTGGCCGATGGCATCATCGACCGCGAGGATTACAAGGATCTGAAAGCTAAATATACCCGGCGTCGGAAGGATGCCGAGGAGCAGGCTGAGAGTATCCGGGAGGAAATCAGCCAGGAGTTGGCGGGTTCCTCAGAAAATCGCGCATGGATGGATCAGTTCCGCAAGCATAAGAATATTACGGAATTGGATCGGTCTGTTATTGTAACGCTGATTGAGCGGATCATGCTGTACCGGGAACATCGGGTAGAAATCGTATTCCGCTGGCAGAACGAGTTTCAATGGCTGTTCGACTTATTGGCCCGTCAGGCACATTCCGAACGGGAGGTGGGTTGACGTGGCAAGGACGAAGCGCAAGGTCAACTATGTGCAGCCCACAGCAGAAGAATCCTTTGTTCCTCAAAGCAAGGTCTATCGTACAGGCGGATATATCCGCCTTTCCGTGGAGGACAGCGGCAACCCGGGAGCGGACACCATCCATGCACAGAGGGAGCTTGTTCTGAAGTACATTGAAAGCCAGCCGGATATGACCTGCTGCGGCATATACTGTGATAACGGACGGACTGGTACTAACTTTGAAAGGCCGGAATTTGAACGGCTGATGTCTGATATACGCAAGGGAAAAATCAACTGCATTGTAGTCAAAGACCTTTCCCGCTTCGGGCGGAACTATTTGGAAACCGGCAACTATCTGGAGCGCATATTCCCGTTTTTGAATGTCCGCTTTGTTGCGGTTAATGACAATTTTGATACGCTGACTGCTGAAAGGAATGAGGCAGGCTATATTGTGCCGCTGAAGAATATTTTCAACAGCGCATACAGCAAAGACATTTCCAGAAAGTCCGGCTCCGCTTTAGCCGCAAAGCAGCGGAATGGGGAGTTTATAGGCTCCTGGGCTCCATACGGCTATCAGAAATGCGCCGCCGACAGCCACAAGTTGGAACCGAACCCGGAGACCGCGCCCATTGTGCAGATGATTTTTCAGTGGAGAGCTTCCGGGACCAGTTATCTAAAAATCGCTCGAAAACTGAATGAGATGGGGATACCGTCCCCATCCCGCTATCATTATCAGAGAGGGGAGGTCAAAGCTGAACGCTATGCCAACGCGGTTTGGCATGTTCCTGTTATTAAAGTGATCCTTTCGAGCGAGGCTTATCTTGGCCATATGGTTCAGGGCCGCAGCTACAATGTTCTTTCCGAGGGCAAAAAAATGTGCAAGCGGCCCAAGTCCGAATGGGTTGTAGTTCCTAACACGCATGAACCGCTTATTGATGAGGTTACCTATTTCACCGTTAAAGAGATGGCCGAGAAGTGTCGGGCAGTCCATCAGGAGAGAGTCGGGCGCTTTGATAAGCTGGGAACAATTCCCCATATTCTCCGTGGACTGGTTTTTTGTGCGGACTGCAAAAAGGCAATGATCCGATATAAGAATGTGTCTGAAGGCTGCGGTCATCTATACTACTCATATATCTGCCTTACTCACTCCGAAGATCCGTCCTCCTGCCCCAAAAAGTATCTTCGGGAAACAAAGCTACTGGAGATTCTTTGGGATGTTTTGCAGCGGGAAATTGCGTTGGCTGGCAGCATGAAAAGATTGGCGGCAGAATACGGCCGATCCGCTAAAGCAGTCAATCATGAGGAGACGCTGAAACGGGAAATCGCCGCAGCAAATGACGCGCTCGAACGTGCGAGGATGCTCTATGACAGTCTCTATCAGAACTATGTGGACCGCCTGATGTCTGAAGATGAATACATGGATCTGCGGCACCGTTACAAACAGGATATGAAAAGCGCCGGAGAGCGCCTGGCCGCTTTAGAGCAGCAGAAGCAGTCCGAGCTGAAAAAAACCGAAGATAATCCTTGGATCATTACCTGTGAACAGTTTGAGTCCGAAACAGAATTGACGGAAGAAATGGCTCACGCATTGATTGAACGGGTGGAGATCGACGCGGATGATCGTGTTTCTGTTGCCTTGCGTTTCCGGGATGAATATCACGCTCTGGTCCATCTTCTGGCGAACCATGAGGAGGTACCGGCGTGACCGCTTATGTAATTGCGAAATATCTCCGATTATCGTCGGAGGACATAGACCTGAAGGAAGCTAAAAAAGCGGAATCCAACAGCATTTCCAATCAGAGGATCTTACTAAACGCATATATTGAGAAAATCCCGGAGTTTTCTGAAGCCGAGGTGATAGAGTTTTGCGATGATGGCTGGAGCGGGAAAAACTTTGACCGACCAGCCGTTCAGGAAATGCTCGCACAGGTGCGGCAGGGTAGAATCCAATGCGTGATCGTTAAGGATCTATCCCGTTTCGGGCGAGATTATCTTACCGTAGAAAACTATGTTTCCCGCATTTTTCCGTTCCTTGGCGTGCGGTTCATTGCGGTCAATGATGGTATCGACAGCATACGTCCTATGGATGTGGACAACCTGGACACCTCCTTCCGTGCGCTTCTGTACGACTTGTATAGCCGTGACCTGTCGCGCAAAGTACGAGGCGCAAAAAGGCAGCGGGCGCAGCGCGGCGATTTTGTATCCCGTTATGCGCCCTACGGCTATATCAAGGACCCACAGAGAAAGGCCCATCTGGTGGTTGATCCACCGGCTGCCGCCATCGTACAGCGCATCTTCCGAATGGTAGGAGCCGGAAAGTCCGCGCTGCAAACAGCGAAAGCGCTGAATGATGATGGTATTCTGACCCCCATGCTCTATAAGCTGGCGATGGGCTGTACACAGAAAAACTGGAACAGCGTTCAAGCGGAGAATTATTGGACAGACAGCGCAATAATCCGAATCATCCGGGATGAACAGTATTTGGGAAAGGTGGTCTATGGGAAACGGTATTACGATGTTATAGGCCAAAAGCACAGTGTCAAGGTACGCAAAAAGGACTGGATTATTACAGAACACGCACATGAAGCCATCATCACACAGGAAGAATTTGACCGGGCACAGGACGCTTTGCGGGAATATGTGGAGCGGGGTAGTTTTCCTGACAGGCAGCCGCTACGCAAAAAGCTCTGCTGCGGAATTTGCGGCCACGCCATGGCACGGAAGGAGGCAAAAGCACCGTATTATATTTGCCGCACATCCAGCATGACGGACACCTATCTGTGTGAGGGAACAAAGATATTGGAAAGCGATCTTTTCGCTTTGGTTCTGGACGGACTTCATGCGCAAGCAGCAGCGGCATTGGAGGTCAGCATTATATGGGAGGAACATCACCGTCGGGACAGGAAGGATGTTCGTGCTATGTCGGTTCAGCTTGGAGTTCTCAAAGATACGCTTAATCAGGTAAAGCAGCAGTCTGATAATCTGTATGAGTCGTTTGCTTTAGGAGAGATCAATAAAGAATCATACTGCTCTCAACGAACTGCTTTGAAAGAGGAGGCCGATGACCTTTCTGCCAGAATTGCATCGCTGACAGCGAGCATTGAAAACAACAGCTCAGATGCTGGATCGCAGAACCGCTTTGTGGATGTGTTCAAGCAGTATGCAGAGGTTCAGAGATTGACAGATGAAATCGTTGCCGATGTTCTAACGCAGGTTCGGGTTTTCCCTGACCAAAGTATTGAGATTGTATGGAATTATCAGGATGACTTTCAAAAGTTAGTTTCATGCGGACATTTGAAAGAGGGGCAATTAAGATGAGCAAAAAACGAGTATGGATTTATTGCCGAACAGCGCGTCCCGACACGGTCTGCCTGGCTATGCAGGAGAGGTATATGATCAGCTATGCAGAAGAGCAAGGATCCACGATTGCTGGAGTTACGTCTGAGCATGGTAGCGGTCTTGACTTTTCACGTGCCGGACTAAAGGCGGTTTCCAATGCGATAGAAGAGGGCAAAGCTGATGCGATATTGGTAAAAAAACTCTCGCGTTTAGGTCGAGACATGGAGGAGATGGACGTTTATTTGCACTGGCTGAAAAAGCACAATGCGGAAGTGATATGCGCTGATGGGACTGTGCCTATGCTCTATACGGATCTGCTACATAGCTTGATGGAAAAATATTTGGCAGAAGCGGCCGGATAAAAGAGCAGACAAATATGTGGAATGCTTAGTGTCTGTCCGGAGCTTGGCAACGGTATTCGCTTCCGACAACATTCAGCGTAAAACAATAAAACAAGCCCTTGTTCACAAAATATTTACAAAAAAGTATGGGTCTATGCTTGACAGGAGCGAACGAAAAATACATTGGGGATGCCCTGCTGCAAAAGACTTACACAACTGACTGCATCAGCAAGACGGTGAAAAAGAACGAGGGCGACCGTCCCATGGTCTATGTGGAGAACAACCACCCCGCCATC
>Ga0209694_1000162_pt1 | contig 126760 bp, 111 predicted proteins | sample GluameincwithD2O_FD_187499 | JGI IMG/M metagenome (GOLD analysis project Ga0209694, IMG submission 187499) | Mouse cecum microbial communities from Vienna, Austria - Glucosamine amended microcosms incubated with D2O (SPAdes) (version 2) | ecosystem: Host-associated > Mammals > Digestive system... | reverse complement strand
TGAGAATCGCCAATACGTTCATACGCTAAGATTTTTATAATGAACGCTTTGGCGATTCAGTTGTATTTGACAATTCGATATATTAACTTAAGTTTCAACTACTTCGGTAATTTTTACCGAATCATTGAGTTACAACTTCACTCTTAAAATTCCGCTTGCGCAGATTTTTTTGATGATTGCGGCTGTGATGTCGTCAGGGCCGTGTGCGGTGGTGTCTCGCCGGGGTCTCGCGTCATTCCAGGGTCAGCAGGGCGAAGCAGTCGGGCCGGTGGAAATCGGGATGGGCCGAGTCGATCGGAGACCATGACAGGTAGTGGGGCTGGGAGGTCGATGAGGCGCATTTGTTGAAGTTGGCTTTCAGCTCGATGGCCTCCCCTTTGTAGCTGATCCCGAGCAGCTCGATGGGTATCGCGACGGTCACGCTCCAGATGAAAGAGCCTTCCACCTCCTGGAATGGACGGGTGCCGACCGACGGATAGACCTTGACCTGCGACAGTTCTTCGGGGGTGAGGAAGCGTGATGTCGCCCCGTCGCGCCATTTGGCCCTTGTGGTGCCGATGCAGTTGAAGCAGAAGCTCCAGTACGCGTCGGGATTGCCGGGCGCAGAGACGAAGAACTCCACGCATGAGTCTTCGCTGACCGGAGAGTTGGGGGTGTAGTTCTCGGCGCGCAGGTAGTTGCACCTGACAAAGAAATCCAGGAATATGTGTTTCCCGGAGTGGGCCGCGGATACAACGGTCAGCGGGCGGTAGGGAAACTCCTCGGGCCAGTTGAGCGACTCGACCGAGAGGCGTGTGCCGACCTCCTCGAGCATTCCGGCGATTTCGGGGAGTGAATGCTCTTCGAGCGCGGGGGCGTAAGGCAGCGAGGCCGATATTTCTCTTTTCATTGTCGGTTGGCTTTAGTGGATTGGTGTGGGGGCGTCAGTTTGTGAGAGCTGTCAGATAGTGGGGAGATTGAGATATACATCCAGCCCGCTGTACAGGCCGTATAGGGCCATTATGGCGAGTATGCCGGCGATTATGCGGTTGAAAATCCATAGCGAGCGCATGTTGAAGTGGGTTCTCACCTTGTTGACGAAGTAGGTGATTACCCACCACCAGAGCAACGCGCCGGCGAATATCGACACATACCCCAGCACGTAATGGTAATATCTGAACTCAGGCAGGATGAAGTTGAACCGGGCGAAGAGGCCGATTATGAAGAACAGTATCAGGGGGTTGGCGAAGGTGAACAGGAAGCCTGTCACGAAGTCTTTCCAGAAACTGTTGGGGACATCCTCGGGCTTTTTCAGGGCTATGGTGGGGTTTTTCTTGAACAGGTAGAAGGCGAATGCCAGCAGCACGAGGCTTCCGAGAATCTGGAGTAGCATCTCGTTGGCGGTGATGAAATCGGTGACGAACGATAGCCCCAGCCCGGTCAGCAGGCTGTAGGTCAGGTCAGACAGCGCGGCCCCGATTCCGGTGAACAGCGCGGGGCGCCGCCCCTTGTTGAGGGTGCGCTGTATCACGAGCATACCGATCGGGCCCATCGGCGCTGAAACGAAGATGCCGATGAGAAGCCCGCTGGTCAATATGTGGAAGAAAATATCCATCCGACTTGCAAAGTTAACTAAACTGCCCCAAGCTTCCAAAAAAATATTGACTTTGGGTGTGGAGTTGACGCGGGGAAAGATTACCTTTGCATAAAACATTTGTCGTTGGCCTGCGGTTTCCAGGCATAAAGATCATATTCATTCCGCTGAATCATGAAGAATAACATCAAAGGATACGCGCTCGGCGTGATTGCGGCGGCCAGCTACGGCACCAACCCGCTGTTTGCCATCCCGCTGTATGAAGCCGGCCTGACACCGGATTCGGTATTGTTTCTCCGTTACCTCGTGGCGTTGCCGGTGGTGGCGGCGATGATACTGTTGCGCGGACGCGGCTTCAGTGTGTCGCGTCGCCAGTTGCTGACGCTGGTCGTGCTGGGGTTGCTTGTGGCGTTGTCGTCGCTGACGCTGTTCATGAGCTACAATTATATGGATGTTGGCATCGCCTCGACCATACTTTTCGTGTACCCAATCATGGTGGCTGTCATTATGGCGGCGTTTTATCGGGAGAAAACAGGGTGGATGACCATTTTCTGCATCGCCCTGGCCACTGTCGGCATTGGGCTGCTAATGAGGAATCCGGGAGGAGGATTTGTGAGTGTCACCGGCACATTGCTCGTCACGGCCTCGGCGCTCACCTATGCCATATACATCGTGGCTGTCAACAAGACCTCGCTGGCGAGGGTGGCTACCTTGACAGTGACATTTTATGCGCTGCTCTTCGGGCTGAGCCTGTTCCTTGTCAGGCTGCTCGCTGCCGGCGAGCATCTTTTCCCGGTGTTGCCCGACTGGCGGCTGTGGGGTTGTGTGGCCGGCCTGGCGATATTCCCCACCGCGTTGTCGTTTGGCTGCACCAACGGGGCGATACAGGCGATATGCTCCACGCCGACGGCCATCCTGGGGGCGTTCGAGCCGGTGACGGCTGTTGTCATCGGGGTCTTCGCCTTCGGGGAGATGGTGACTCCGCGTGTCTTCTGCGGACTGATGCTCATAATGGTGGCGGTGATTCTTGTCATAGCCGGTCCCGGCATCTCGGGGCCGTTGATTCGTGTCCGCAAGATGTTTCCGCGCTTGAGACGGAGGCGTTGACCCTCGTTTCGGAGCAGTGATGACACAGACGCGGCGGCAACCTGGGGAATCCATGGTTGCCGCCGCGTCTGTCATAAGCATGGGAGCGTTTGCCGCCGTATGCCAAATATTGTCACTTCTCGCGTATCACGCCGGGAAGTATGGCCGTCTCGGGTTCGCCCGGAAGCGCTGACGCGTCCTCCACGATCTGGAGAGGGAAGCTGAACGCGCCGAAGCAGATTGGGTAGTCGACCACATATACCGGCATCTCGGCAGTCAGCACATGGTTGCCGACGGGGAGATTGTCGGTGAAGAACTCGAAGCGGTAGGGGGCTACGAGCGACTGCCCGGCTCCTACGCCGTCGATGTAATAGTTGACCACTCCGATTGCTGCGTCTTTGCCGGTGTGGTTGACAATCTGCATCTGTTCAATCACGAGTGGCTCGCCCTGTACGACATAGATTGTGTTGTTGTCAACAACACCGCCCGACAGGGTGGCCTGCACGCCGACATCCGGCACCTTGTTGTCGTCATCGCATGATGCGGAGACCAGTCCCAGAGGGAGCAGCAGAAGCAGGTAAAGAAACTTTTTCATAGTTGTCGTGGATTGGAAGTTAGTGTTGGGTTAGTGTTTGTGAGTCAGTAATGTCACGCTGTTGGGACTGCCCTCCAGGGCGCGGCTCGGGCGGTTGTCGGCAACGCTTCCTCGCCAAGGCAAGCTATGCGGGCTGACCGTTCGGGCCGCGGCCCTGACACGGAGGTGTCCGGTGTGTGCTATCAAAGTAAGGATTGTATGTCAGTTGGTGAAGACCAGGTCGCCCTCCTTGACATCGATGATGATGGGGCGGCTCTTGTCGACAGTCTGCGCCAGTATGTCTTTCGACAGGCGGTTGAGTATCAGGCGGTGGATGACCCTCTTGACCGGACGGGCGCCAAACTCGGGGTCGTAGCCCTCCTCGGCCAGGAAGTGGAGCGCGGCGGGAGTCACCTCGAGGGTGATGCCGTTGGCCGACAGCATTTTCTTGACACTCTTGACCTGCAGGCCCACGATTTCCTCGATTTCCTTCTCGTTGAGGGGGGTGAACATGATGGTCTCATCGATGCGGTTGAGGAATTCCGGGCGGATGGTCTGTTTGAGCATGTCAAGCACCTCCTGCTTGGTTTTCTCCACGGTTTCATCTTTGTTCTCGGGGGTCATCTTGGCGAAGTTGTCGCGGATGACCGACGAGCCCATGTTGGAGGTCATTATGATGATGGTGTTCTTGAAGTTGACCATACGGCCCTTGTTGTCGGTGAGGCGGCCGTCGTCAAGCACCTGAAGCAGGATGTTGAACACGTCGGGATGGGCTTTCTCGATTTCGTCGAACAGCACCACGGAGTAAGGCTTGCGTCGGACGGCCTCTGTCAGCTGGCCCCCCTCGTCATATCCAACATATCCCGGAGGCGCTCCCACGAGGCGGCTGACGGCATGTTTCTCCTGATACTCGCTCATGTCGATTCGGGTCATCATGTTTTCGTCGTCAAAGAGGTATTCGGCCAGTGCCTTGGCCAGCTCGGTCTTTCCGACTCCGGTTGTGCCGAGGAAGATGAATGATCCGATGGGGCGGCGCGGGTCGTTCAGGCCGGCGCGGGATCGGCGCACGGCATCGGCTATGGCGCGGATGGCCTCGTCTTGTCCGACAACGCGGTCGTGAAGTTCCTCCTCAAGATGGAGGAGCTTCTCCTTCTCGCTCTGCACCATCTTGTTGACAGGGATTCCGGTCCATCTCGACACCACATCGGCGATGTCCTCGGAGTCGACCTCCTCTTTGATGAGGGCTTTCTCACCCTGCATCATCTTGAGCTGCTCCTGGATTGTCTTGTTCTCCTCCTCTTTCTGCTGTATGCGCGAATAGCGGATTTCGGCCACTTTGGCGTAGTCGCCCTCGCGCTCAGCCTTGTCGGCCTCGAAGTTGAGCTGCTCAATGTCGATTTTGTTTTGCTGCACCTTGTCGATAAGCTCTTTCTCGGCCTTCCACTTGGCGGTGAACTCCTTCTCGTCCTCGCGCATCTGGGCGAGGTCTTTCTCGATTTCCTTCACCTTCTCCTTGTCGCCCTCGCGCTTTATGGCCTCGCGCTCGATTTCTTTCTGGGCGATCATGCGGGAAATCTCGTCAAGGGCCTGCGGCACGGAATCCATCTCCAGGCGGAGCTTGGAGGCGGCCTCGTCGACCAGGTCGATGGCCTTGTCGGGGAGGAAGCGGTCGGTGATGTATCGTTCGGAGAGGGTCACGGCGGCGATAATCGCCTCGTCGCGGATGCGCACCTTGTGGTGGTTCTCGTAGCGTTCTTTCAGCCCGCGGAGTATGGCTATGGCCGAGGCCTCGTCAGGCTCGTTGACCATCACTTTCTGGAAGCGGCGTTCGAGGGCCTTGTCTTTCTCGAAATATTTCTGGTACTCGTCAAGGGTGGTCGCGCCGATTGAGCGCAGTTCGCCTCGGGCGAGGGCCGGTTTGAGGATGTTGGCGGCATCCATCGCCCCCTCACCCTTTCCGGCTCCGACGAGTGTGTGGATTTCATCAATGAAGAGGATGATTTCCCCGTCGCTCTGGGTGACCTCGTTGACGATTGCCTTCAGGCGCTCCTCAAACTCACCCTTGTATTTCGCTCCGGCCACCAGCGCGCCCATGTCGAGCGAGAAAATCTGCTTTGTCCGCAGGTTTTCAGGCACGTCTCCGCGCACTATTCGCTGGGCCAGCCCCTCGGCGATCGCTGTCTTTCCGGTTCCCGGCTCGCCGATGAGCATCGGGTTGTTCTTGGTGCGTCGGCTCAGGATCTGCAATACACGGCGAATCTCGTCGTCGCGTCCGATCACCGGGTCGAGCTTGCCGCTTCGCGCGCGTTCGTTGAGGTTGATGGCATACTTGTTGAGCGAATTATAGGTGTCTTCTGCGCTCTGGTCTGTGGCTTTTTTCCCCTTGCGCAGCTCGTCAATCGCGCTTTCCAGCTCTTTCTCGCTCAGGCCAGCGTCTTTGAGGATTGTCGATGCCGGGGAGCTTGTCTGGAAGAGCGCCAGTAGCATGGCCTCGAGGGTTACATATTCGTCGCCGCGCTTCTTGGCTATGTCTAACGCTTTCTGCAACACATCGTTTGAGGTGCGGCTCAGGTAAGGTTCGCCTCCCGACACTTTCGGCAGGGCGGAAATCTCCCGGTCGGTCTGCTGCATAGCAATGGCCTGGTTGGCCCCCACCTTCTGGAAAATGAACTTCACAAGGGACTCTCCCTCGAGCATTATGGCTTTCAGCAGGTGGACAGGCTCGATTTGCTGCTGTCCGGCCCCGCGAGTGAGTTCGAGGGCTTTCTGGATAGCCTCCTGCGACTTGATAGTGAAACTGTTGAAATTCATATCTGTGGTTTGAAACTGTTTTTATTTCTTTATCTAATTTTAAAACAAACTCCGTGCCAAATGGTTGAGTGGGCCAGCATCCCGGGCGGCAAACGTGATGTTTTCTTGATGGTGGTGTCGCAGGCTTGACAGTGGCCGAAGGGCATATATGGAGATGCTTATGCAGTGCATAGTTGGTTAAAAATAGTTAAATGAGGCGAATGTGTCACAATAAATTTTGCAATTCGCTGGCTATTAGCTAGCTTTGCAGCATAACAATGATGTTATATACCGCACTAACCCGGTGTTTGTCTTTAACCTTCTGTTGATTCCTTATAACTAAACCATATGTATCCCTCTCTCTGCCGCTACAAGGGCCGTCTGTGGCTGCCTGGGCTTGCCAAGGCTTTGGCGGTGAATCTGTTGTTTTTGCTGGCCGTGCAGGACGGGGTGGCAGCCGCTCCCGTCAGGGGCGCGTATGCGGGATTGCGCACGGAGATTTCAGTGGATTTTGACATAAACCGCTGGAACATAGATTGCGGCCTCGCGTCCAACGCCGAGGCTTTGGCCGAGATAAAACGCCAGCTTGTGGAAATAGCCGGCGACACATCGCTGGTTGTGGAGTCGGTGACAGTGCGCGGCGCGGCCTCGCCCGACGGGGGCACGCGTCTGAACAACGAGCTTTCCAGGCGGCGTATGGAATCGCTTATGGAGTATGTCAACCGCGAGACCGGCCTACCTGACAGTCTCCTCGCCAGCGGGGTGGCGGTGATTCCCTGGGACACTTTCCGCGCCCTTGTGAGCCGTGGCGGCTATCCATGGCAGGAGGCGGTGCTTGAGGTGATAGGGGAGGGGGATGATGATTCACCCGCCGATGTCAATCGCAGACTCCGCGCGTTGAAGCGTATGGAGTCAGGGCGCGTGTGGCACATTCTGGCAAAAGAGGTCTTCCCCGGTATGCGCAAGGCATATGTCATTATAATAAAGGTGGCCCCGGCTGAGTCTCCGGCAGGCTCCGGTGGTTGTCATGGCGGCGATGAGGAGCCGCCTGTGGTTGAAGCGGAGCCAGAGACGGCCTCTGTTGCCGCCATTGATGTCGAGCCTTCGGGCGATGCGCCCTCTCTGCCCGCGTGTGGCTCAGGCAGCTGGCGCGTCAAGACGTCGCTTCCGGCTTGGGCCGCCGCCGTGGCCAACATCGCCGGGGAATGGGATTTCGCCTGCCGTTGGTCGCTCGGTCTTGATGTGGCCTATTCGGCCTGGGATTATGGCAAGGCCACCCGGAAGTTCCGTACTTTCCAGCTACGTCCCGAGGCCAGGTACTGGTTTGCTGACGGTCATAAAGGATGGTTTGTGGAGGCGCATCTCGCAATGATATCATACAACGTGGCGCTCCCGGGCTGGGAATGGCGCATACAGGACACCGACGGCACCAACCCCGCGCTGGGTGGAGGCTTCGGAGTGGGCTACCGTCTGCCGCTGTCGCGCGACAACCGCTGGCATGCGGAGTGCGCCGTGGGCGCGGGTGTCTATTCCCTCCGTTATGACCGCTTTGACAACCGCCGTGACGGACGTCTCCATGACTCGGTCAGCCGTATCTGGGGCGGTATCGACCATGTCTCGCTTTCAGTAGTTTACACCTTTAACCTTGACCCGAGATGAAGACTGTGGAATCTGATGTTTATGGCCGTCGTCTCGGAAAGAGACTGCTGGGCTATGGCGCGTGGCTGTCGCTGCTGATGGCGACCGCCTGTGATGTCCACGAGTTTCCGGAGGATGGGCCTCCCGCGCCACCGGCGGCCGAGGAGCCGGTGTGTGTCATCGACCTTCATTTCCTCACAGGCGACATGCCCCTTTACACGACGGTCGTGTATGACCCGTCATCGCCGGGCGGCCTGCAGCCCCGTGGAAATGTAGACCGCTCCCATGATTTCAGGTACAGTGTGGATATATACTCCATGCCCTCCTCCGACTCCAGAGGGGAGTCTGGAACCCTGTTCCGCTCGATGGTGCTGACCACCTCCGACATTGAGGATCTCGACAGGTCTTTGGAGACGCGGCTTCCTGCCGGGGATTACAAAGTGCTTGTGTGGGGTGATTATGTTGTCAGGGGAGGGGAATCCGACCTTTATTACGACACTTCTGATTTCCGTCATATATCCCTGGTGTCGTGCGACGACGGCTGCCATCCGGGCAACCGCGAAGCCAGGGACGCGTTCCGCGGCGAGGCTCCGCTGACTGTCGCTGCGCCGGATGGCGGCCACGCTTACGTTGAGATGAAACGTCCGCTGGCCCGTTTCAGGTTTGTGACCACCGACGTCGGCGAGTTTCTGAGCCGCCGCGAGGGGATGGGTCTCTCCGGGCCTCTTCCCGTGCGCCCCGAGGGGGTGACGGCGGCGTTGGGTGATTACCGCATCGTGGTCAGATACACCGGTTACATGCCCTCGGTCTACAACGCCGTCACCGACAAGCCGATTGACTCGTCGGTGGGCCGTTGGTTTGACGGGGTGGTGAAAGGCATCGACACATCGACCGCCGAACTTGCGTTTGACCATGTGTTTGTCAACGGCAGCCAGACCTCGGTGCAGGTCGCCCTCGATGTCTACTCCCGGCATGACAACACAAAAATCGCCTCCACAGTCCCCATCGAGGTGCCTGTGGTCAGGGGGAAGCTGACCGAGATCAGAGGCCCGTTCCTGACCTCAGAGGCCGCCGGAGGTGTGGGCATCCATCCCGGATTCGACGGCGACTTCAACATCGAGATAAAGTGACACTATACAATAATAACCAACGATAAACAAGAATAACCAACAATCAATCTTTTATCCAATCAAAACAAATCTTATGAAGAAAAACCTGTTTGCTATCCTGGCATTGCCGGCACTGGTGGCGGTGTCATGCTCCAATGAGGAGCCGATTTCGCTTGAGGGTTCCTCGGAGGGTAATGTCACCTTCGTGGCCCAGCTCCCCGGCGGCATCAATTCGCGTAGCTTTGCCGACGGCACAACGGCCACACGCCTCTCTTACGCGGTCTATGAGACCGGCACTACCACTCCGCTGCTCAAGAGCGGCGATCCCGGCGCGCCTGCTGCCACATTCACCGGCCTGCAGACCCAGCTTTCGCTCAACCTCGCCCAGGGCAAGAGCTATGACATCATCTTCTGGGCCGACCAGCCCGGCAACAGCGCCTACACCTTCGACGCTACCACCCAGAGCGTGACCGTCAACTACCAGGGGCTGAAAAGCAACGACGAGACCCGCGACGCGTTCTTCCAGGTGGAGAAGGGCCTCGCGGTCAATGGCCCTGTGCAGAAGACCATCAGCCTTTACCGTCCGTTCGCCCAGATCAATGTCGGCACCAACGACCTCTCAGCCGCCGGTGTCTCCCTCGGCGAGACCAGGCTGACCGTCGACAATGTCTACTCCAAGCTCAACCTCTTAACCGGTGTCGCTTCCGACCCTGTCGAGGTGATTTATGACTTCGCCACGCTTCCCGAGGGGGAGACATTCCCCGTGGCAGGCTACGAGTATCTGTCGATGAACTACATCCTCTCCGGCACCGAGGTGCTTGACGGCAATGTCAACACTACCCAGAAACACGGCTCTTTCATTTAACTTTGATGCTACAATGCGCCACTGTTAATCAAGTAGTTATATGTGGCAGTTACGCAATGGCTGTGTTAATCTCATTTTGGATAAAAGGGTTAATGGCTTTTAACTAACTATCAGTCATGCACTTTGAAAATTCCAAGCATTTTTAAATGAAAGAGCCGTGACCCAGAAAGAGCTTGTCAACTGCTCATTTGAGGTGGTCGACGCCAACGGACAGCCCGTCAACACACTTACCCTCAGCAACCTCCCCGTGCAGCGCAATTACCGCACCAACATCTACGGCGCGCTTCTCACCTCACAGGTCGACTACACTATCGAAATCAAACCCGGATTCAACGAGCCCGGTTTCGACCACGAGGTCGTCGACATCCCCGCCGGCAAGATCATGATGGGCGGCCAGCTCTTCGAGACCATCGGTGACGCGCTCGCCGCAGTTTCCGGCACCGACGCTGAGCTGATGCTCGGTGAAGGCACATTCATCCTCCCGGCGACATTCAACGCCCTCGCTTCTGTCTCCATCGACGGCGCAGGCGTGGCCAAGGTGGTGTATCCCGAAGGTGTGGCCAACATCGACGCTACCGGTGCTGCCGTGACCCTGAAGAATGTCACATTCAGCACCCCGGCCATTGCCGGGTCTAATTTCCCCGGTTTCAGCAACGCGAAAACCGAGACCTATGACAACGTGAACTTCGTCGACGGCTGTCTTGCCCCGCTTTGCGAGGAGCTGGTAATCCGCAACTCGACATTCACCGTCAATCCCGAGGCCAACCTCGACACTCAGTACAAATATGCCCTCAGCTTCCGTTACCGCAACGGCGGCAAGGTGCAGAAAGGTACCATCACCGACACTGAGTTCATAACCCATATGGGCACCGCCGTTACCGCCTACAACTGCGCCACAGACCTGACCTTTGAAGGCTGCCGCTTCACCAACACCTTCTCAGGCGACGCTCTCAAGGATGCCCAGTCGGCAGTGGTCTATGCCAACGCCCAGGCCACAGGCGAGTTCAAGCACACACTGGTGATGAACAACTGCTCGCAGACCGGTTTCCTCGGCCATTACCTCTCCGACAGCAAGCTCTGGGCTGCCAAGACGGGCCAGATGCTCTCAGTGACCATCGACGGAGTGGAGCAGGTGCAGCCGGTTGTGACTACAGACCGCAAGAATTTCACCCTCCATTCACCCGCCGCCCTCGGCATCATCGCCAAGATGGTCAACGAGGGATACTGGCGAGACGGAGTCTTCGCTGCTGACCGCATGTCGGGCTGCACCGTCAAGCTCGCCGCTGACATCGACATGGCCGGAGTGGCGTTCACCCCCATCGGCGTTAACATCAACGCTTATCCCAGCAAGCATTTCGCCGGGACTTTCGACGGACAGGGCCACACCATCAGCAACCTCACCGCCTCTGACAACACCTCCAACTATGCCGCTGCCGGGCTTTTCGGCGGCCTTGTCGGAAAGGTGAGTAATGTGATACTGCGCGATGTCAACATCTCCAGCACCCATTATGCCGGCGGCATCGCGGGATATGTCGACAATGAGACCGGTTCGGTCATCTCCGACTGCCAGGTGATTGGCGGTACCATCACCTCCACCACCGAGCTGGTTGGCGGTTCATGGGACAACGGTGACAAGGCCGGTGGCATCCTCGGCTACGGCTGCGTCAACAAAGACGCTGTCACAGGCTGCCACGTAGAGAATGTGACCATCAAGGCATACCGCCATTTCGCTCCCATCGTGGGCTACGCAGGCACCCCGGCCAACGTCACCGGCAACACCGCCGCCAATGTGACCCTCGTATGGGACGGCACCAACGATTACAAGAACTTCGGCACTGTCGACAATGTGCCTTTCGGTGAAATCGTGGGCAATGTCAAGGGCGCTCTTGCCGGCAACACCGCCACATCGATTACACTTCCCCAGTAAACTATGTGATGCACACACGCCAACGTGGTATTCAGGAGGCAGCTTCTGACTGATGATGCCACCTGAATATCTATCCACCAGAGGGGACGCGGCGACGCGTCCCCTCAATTTTTTCAGGCGTATGTCCCTCTCTATAATATGCTGGTATGAATATATTAGTGTGTGGGATGGAATGAGAGCATTTTTGTGTATTCTTGATATGAGGATTGTAATCGATTTTATTACAGCGGGATATGAATGAAAACGAATTTCGAGAGGTGTCTTGTCGGAACTTTTCTGAAGATTTTTTTGAAAAAAGTTGCCAAAAATTTTGGTAGTTCGGAAAAAGTGCGTACCTTTGCAACGTCGAAAGGGAAACACCTCCCTGATGACCGCTAACGGCGATTTAGTGTAGTGGCCTAGCACGCCACCCTCTCACGGTGGAGACCCGGGTTCGATTCCCGGATTCGCTACAAGACCCGTTAAAAGAGGCTTCCCGAAAACCGGGAAGCCTCTTTTGTCATAAGCATCATTGAGTTGTTTGTGACAAGAACCATCTGGTCGCAATTATGTGGTTTATGATTCCATTTTTCTGAATCAGGTCATAAGCCATGTCAGGCCCAGTCGGTAATCCTTTTTTTGATTTAAACCTATGTCAGGCGAAAAAAGAAAAAACGATGTGACTCCAGACTCTGCCGCGCCGGGCAGGGAGAAGGGGATATATATGAAGCTGTTCAGCACATTCGCGCGAATCGGGGCGTTTACCTTCGGTGGCGGATGGGCGATGATTTCCCTGATAGAGAGGGAAGTGGTGGAGAAACGTCAGTGGATTCCGCGTGAGGAGTTTCTTGATCTTCTCGCTGTGGCCCAGTCGTTGCCAGGCATCCTGGCGGTGAACATATCCGTGGCGGTCGGCGACCGTCTCAGGGGTATGCGCGGTAGCGTTGCCGCCGCTCTCGGCACTATCTTGCCCTGTTTCCTGATAATACTCGCCATTGCAGTGTTCCTTACCCCCGACCTGATTCAGAACAACCGCGTGGTCTCGGCCATCTTCAGCGGGATACGCCCCGCGGTTGTGGCGCTGATTGTCGCCCCGGTGATCACCTCGGGCAAAGCCGCGCGTATCGGCTGGAAGACGGTGTGGATTCCGGTGGTGGCCGCGTTGCTCATATGGTCGAAATGGCCGGTTGTGTCCAACCCCATACTGTATGTGATACTGGGCGGCCTCGGAGGCTACCTCTGGTTGCGCCGTCAGGAAAAACGCCTGCATGTCGCCAAGGGAGGCCGCCTGGAGGATGACACCGACATCGAGAAACTTGATGAAAAAGAGAAGGAGGAGGGGCTATGATATATCTAAAACTCATATGGAGCTATCTTAAAATCGGCCTCTTCGGCTTCGGAGGCGGATACGCCATGCTGTCTCTGATAGAGAGGGAGATTGTGGGCCCGGGATGGATCACTCCCAAGATGTTCACCGACATAGTGGCCATATCCCAGATGACCCCCGGCCCGATAGGCATCAACTCGGCCACATACATCGGGTATGCCGCGCCGATCCATGCCGGATTCGACAACCCGCTCTGGGGGCTGCTCGGTTCGCTGGTCTGCACCCTCGTTGTGGTGCTACCCTCCTTCCTCCTGGTCTCCTACACCAGCCATTTCATATCGCGCCACAAGGAGAGTGTCCTCATCCGGGGCATATTCGCCGGGCTGCGTCCGGTGGTCATCGGCCTCATCGCCTCGGCTGCGCTGCTGCTGATGAACGGGGAGAATTTCGGCACCTCGACATCCGAGATACTCATATCGACAATCATAGCTGTCGGCGCGCTCGCCACGGTGTTGCTCACAAGAATACATCCCATCCTGGTCATCATAGCCGCCGGAGTGGCCGGTCTGGTGATTTACTATTGAATCCACTCCCAACGTATGGCCTGACCTCATCCAGCATATCATGTCAACCTACCGCGAAACCATAGATTTCCTTTACAGCCAGACACCCCAGTTCCAGCAGATAGGCGCGGCAGCCTACAAGCCGGGGCTTGACACGGTGACACGTCTATCAGGCGCTTTCGGCAATCCTCATCGCCGCCTGCGGGCCATTCATGTCGCCGGCACCAACGGCAAGGGCTCGACCGCCCACTCGATTGCCGCCGTGTTGCAGTCGGCCGGCCATCGTGTCGGGCTGTTCACCTCCCCCCATCTGATTGATTTCCGGGAGCGCATCAAAATCAATGGCGTGATGATTCCCGAAGAGGAGGTCACAGGGTTTGTCGACCGCTTCAGGGGGCTGGCGACCCAGGCACGGGAACGGGGAGAGAAGCTCGAACCCTCGTTTTTCGAGCTTACCACGGTGATGGCATTCGACTGGTTTGCCCGTGAGGGGGTCGACTACGCCGTCATAGAGGTGGGGCTGGGGGGCCGTCTCGACTCCACCAACATCCTCACTCCGATGCTCTCGGTCATCACCAACATATCATTAGACCACACCGCGCAGCTTGGCGACACCCTCGCGGCGATTGCCTCTGAGAAAGCCGGGATAATCAAGCCCGGAGTGGCGTGTGTGGCCGGAGAGTCGGCCGGGGAGGTGCGTCGGGTTTTCGAGGAGAAAGCGCGGGCGGCCGGGAGCCGGCTGCTCCACGCCGATGACGAGCGGCCGGCCCGCGACATGGTAAGAAGCGGAGACCACATCGCCGCCATGACCCCGATGGGGGGCGTGGAATACGGCCTGACCGGATATTGCCAGGAAAACAACCTGCAGACCATACTTACCTCGCTGCTTGAGCTGCGCCGTCTCGGGGTAGCAATCCCCGACAGCGCCGTGGCCGCCGGACTGCGCGATGTCGTGTCGCTCACCGGGCTTTCAGGCCGTTGGATGAAAGTGGGGGAGAACCCCGCGGTGGTCTGCGACACCGGCCATAACGAAGGGGGGTGGCGGTATATATCGCGCCAGCTCGAGACCCACCGTGGCCCGCTGGTGATGGTCCTCGGTTTCGTCAACGACAAAGACATCTCCCACATACTGCCGATGGTGCCTGCCCGGGCCGAAATCATCTACACCCGGGCCTCTGTCCCCCGCGCTTTGCCCGAGGACAAGCTTGCCGAGATTGGACGGCAGGGGGGGCGGCCCGGCATGACGGCTCCGACGGTGGCCCTGGCCATGGAGACGGCGCGCCTGCGCGCCGCCGAGCTCGCGGAGGGATGCGTCCATGACGAGTCTCCTCTGATATTTGTCGGAGGGTCGACATTCGTGGTCGCCGACCTGCTGGCTGCCCTCCCCCAGGATTGATGTAATGGAAATTAACCAGGTCGCGGATAACTTTAGCGACAACCGGGGCATTAAAAAGATGTTAAGTTTTTACGGAACATCCAAAACGCCTGAACCATGCATCTAACACCCAAAGAGCTTGACAAGCTCAAACTGCTGTCGCTTGGAATGATTGCCGAGCGCAGACTCAACAAGGGATTGAAACTCAATTATCCCGAATAGGTAGCGTATATCACATCCTGTGCCCTCGAGGGCGCCAGGGAGGGGAAAACAGTAGAGGAGGTGATGCACGACGCCGCCAATGTCCTGAAAAAAGAGCAGGTCATGGAGGGTGTAGCCGACATGATCGACCTCCTGCAGGTCGAGGCTGTCTTCACCGACGGCTCCCGCCTTGTCAGCATCCACCATCCCATCAAGTGACACGGAGCGATTATCCGCATCAGACCTTTGAAAAGTAACCAAGAATTCAAAAAGCAATGAGCAACAACGACAATTCCGCGAAGGCTCCCGCAACCGCTCCGAAAGCATCCGACAGTTACGGTACACCTATGGGTGTTTTCCATGGTAAACCCCAGATCGCATATCCCAGCACTCCGGGCTTCACCCCCAAGGAGTATGTGCCGGTCGGCGGCGTGATTCTCGCCGACACCCCGATAGAGTACAATACCAACCGCCGCACAATCACCCTAAAGGTGCGCAACACAGGCGACCGACCCATACAGGTAGGTTCGCATTACCATTTCTTCGAGGTCAACCGTTACCTTGAGTTCGACCGTCCGAAGGCCTACGGCTATCATCTCAACATACCCGCCACCACTGCCATCCGTTTCGAACCAGGCGACGAGAAGGAGGTGGAACTGGTGACATACTGGGGCAAACGCCGCGTGATAGGTTTCAACAACCTCGTCGACGGTTACACAGGCGGGGAGGACTTTCCGACCTATTATCCCAAGTATCTCCGCGCCGTCGGGCTGATGAAGGAGTATCAGTTCAAATCAACTCCCGAAGAGACCGACGCCCCGCAGTTCACCGCCGGAGACAGCCCCAAGAATTGATTGCGGGGTGAGTCATAAGTAAGTGTTCAAATTTAAACGATAGTAAGTGGAAGGAAATCTTTTATACACTCTGCGGCTTCTTTTTTGCCGCTTCCGGCTTGTCGCTCAGTCGCATAGCCCGCTATGCTCCATCGCTCCGCACCGGAATCGCCTAAAAAACAAGCTCGCATATTGTATAAATTAAATTCGAACACTTACTTACCGCTTCTCAACAACCTTAAACCAGAAAACGAAATGGCAACTATATCAAGACAAGAGAACAACAATCTGTTTGGCCCGACAGTGGGTGACAAGATCCGTCTTGCCAATACCGACCTCTACATACAGATTGAAAAAGACCTCCGCGTCTACGGCGACGAGACCGTTTACGGCGGCGGCAAGACCCTGCGCGACGGCATGGGGACAGCCAATGAGATAACCTCCGATGCCGGGTCGCTCGACCTGGTGATCACCAATGTCACCATCCTCGACCCGATACTCGGAGTCATCAAGGCGGATGTCGGGGTCAAGGATGGCAAAATCGCCGGTATCGGCAAGGCCGGCAACCCCAACATCATGAAGGTGGCCTCGATGAGCAATGTGCTGCCATCATCCACCAACCCCACGCTCCCTTACGGCATCAACTCCCAGGCCGAGCTGTTTGACATGATCATGGTCTGCCACAACCTGAATCCCTCGATTCCCTCTGACGTGGCATTCGCCGAGAGCCGTGTCCGCCCCGAGACCCAGGCCGCCGAGAACATCTTCCATGACCTCGGCATCATATCTATGGTTTCGTCTGACTCACAGGCGATGGGCCGAGTGGGAGAGTCGTTCATGCGCACGTTCCAGATGGCTTCCTACATGAAGCAGGTGCGTGGCAGGCTTCCCGAGGACTCCACCGAGAATGACAACTTCCGTGTCCTCCGCTATCTCGCCCAGATAACCCTCAACCCCGCCATCACCTATGGCATCTCTGATGTCCTTGGTTCAATCGCAGTCGGTAAGATGGCCGACCTCGTGCTGTGGGAGCCGGCTTTCTTCGGCACCAAGCCCAAAATGGTCATCAAAGGGGGATTCATCAACTGGGCCGACATGGGCGACCCCAACGCCTCGCTGCCTACTCCCCAGCCCAAGATCATGCGCCCGATGTATGGCGGTTTCGGCAAGGCAATGCCCCAGACCTGCCTGCGCTTTGTCTCCAGGGCCGGATATGAAAACGGCGTGAAAGAGTGTGTCGCCACCGACAACATCTTCTACCCCGTCCATGGCATCCGCCAGATTACCAAGGCCGATATGGTGCTTAACGGAGCCATGCCCCAGATCGAGGTTGACCCCGAGACCTTCAATGTCTACGTCGACGGCGTTCTGGCAACAGTGCCTCCCGCCAAAGAGCTGTCGCTCGGCCAGCTTTACTGGTTCAGCTGACAGACACGCCATAAAAATGTTTATCACGGAGATGGGCCTTCATGGCCCATCTCCGTGTTTGCTGTCATTGGTGTCTGACATCGAATCCATCCGCGAATCCTACGGATTCGTGGGCGAAGCGCACAAAGGGGGGATGCTTCCGTGGATATTTCATTATGATTTCCCCGAGGACACTTTGCTTGGATTTCTTTGGGAACAGACAGCTAAACACTTTTACCAGACACCAATAGTTTGCTGTATGCCTGAAACGATGTTTCGGAGGGGAATGGAGGAAGAGCCACATTAGGTTTATTTATCGTTGATTAAGGCTTTCGGGGAGTTACATATGCCAAAAAGGCTACAATTATTAACAAGAATTAACAAATGGGGGGGGTAAATAGGGGGATTTTTACGAAATTTGTGCCGCAATTTACAAATAGGACTTTCTGTCAATATAATTTAATCAACAGTTATCTATGAGCAAATGGATGATAACGTTGGCCGCGTCTATATGCGCGGTCAGTCCGCTTTGCGCGCAAGACGGAATCGACATTTCAAACATCTATCCTGGACTTTTTGATGATCCCACTGTTGTCGGCTCGCTTGACAAACGCCGCACAATCTATCAGGATCTTGACCAGACAATCGACGGGGTGACCACCCCCGATGGCTTCACCGTCAGGTATCTCTCCAACTCACATGCTTTCACAGGCGACGGATGCTTTGTCAACCGCCTTATCAACAGTGTCGGTGTGGCCAACGCCTATGTCGACATGGAGAATATCGTCGATGACGACCTCACCAATGTGGCTACTATCGCCAAAGGTGTGGCCGTCAAGGTTACAGTCGACCCTCTGGTGACCATCCGCGACTCCCGCAATTATTACGCCAAGGGAACGACAGCCGGTTTCTACCTGGTTGCCAGTGGTTCATCCACCCTTTCGCTCAGCATTGTGAAAGCCATGGCAATCGGTTTCTACCGCGACGGCCAGCTGATAACCACCGTCCCTGTCAAGGAGGGACAGGATGCGTCGGGCCTCAACCTCTCGCTCGTAAACATCGGCACTGAGGATGGTGTGATGACCCTCACCGCCGAGGCTCCCGAGATTTTCGACGAAATATCCCTCAATATGGCCGGAGGTGTGCAGCTTGAGGTGACAAGCGACCTGATGGTTAAATACGCTTTCGCAGGCGCTCCCGCCCGCCACTTCATGAACCGCGACTATACCAGGGACAATGTGGAGTATGAAGGTGGCATAACCAAGTACAACCGGCTTACAGGGCGCGACCTTTCGCTTGATTACTGCGAGGTAATGGGATCGATTCCTACAACACAAAATTATCTCAATTTCATAGAGGATCCTGAAAAGGGGGCCGTGACTGCGGCCATCCTGGCGATAGGAAGCAAAGGTTCGGCTGAATTCCATGTGGTAGACGGCAATGCTAAAGAGGAAGAGGTCTTCCCCGCCGGCACCGAAGTGGGTTTTGATGTCCGTTCCAAAGGGCTTTTGTCGCTTGGGGCCGGCAGCGGAAGCTACATTGAGTTCTATTGCCTTGACTATAAGGACAAGCTCTTAAGCAACAAACGTGAATATGTGGCTACCGAGAGGGTGACGCTCAATGCCGGTGTGCTTGATGTAAGTCTCGTCGGAGGCAAGGAGCAATGGCTCTCGGCAGTGGCGACAAAGCCGTTTTCCGGGGCTAAACTGTTTATGGGTACGGGACTTAATGTCAATGTTGGGGGCACCACCATCAATTACGCCTACATAAAGGAGCCTCCGACGCAGAACCACCGTTGCGACATCGCCTACTCCTCTGACATCTACCTGGCTCGCGGGACTGCTTCCCACCAGATTTCGTTTGACAATCCGCTCGACCTCCCCGTCGAGTGGGTGCTGGAGGAGATGCCCGAGGGCTCCGGCGCTGAACTCTATGACGACGGCCTGCTGTATGGCATCGACAAGAAGGGTGTCTATGTGGCGCGCCTCAAAGTGCTGGGAGAAGGACATGAGGATTGCGGCGGCATTGTCAGAATCCACTATGACGAGTATGCCGACACCGACAACCCCGGTCAGGAGGGTTGCGCCGACCCGCTGGTCAACGCTCCCGGAGAGAACCGTTTCGTAGTTTCCGACAAGGTTTATGATTCAAGCGGCTCGCTGTTGTCGATCAGCGACATCAAAGACATCGCCAACCTGGTTGACAATGACATAAACAACTACGCCACATATGTCGGCGGCCTCTCGATTGCCGACAATATCTGCATCACCGGTGTTAAATGCGCAGACAGCGAGGATGTCATCAGCGACGGCACAGCCGCCAGCCGTATGGGCTTCGTGGTGGAGGAGAGTGTCGACGGCTTGAATGTAAAGGCCCTCGAGTTCCTCCAGATACGTTGCTATTACAAGGGCGAGGAGGTCTACCGCCATATCGTCGATGAGTCAAACACCGTGTCGGTGCAGGCCATCGGCACCAGCAAGACCACCAAGATGCGTTACTCCATCGAGGTGCCTGCCGGTCATATGGTCGATGAAATCCAGCTCTGGACCAGCGGTGTGCTGAAGCTCAACATCTCCAACATCAAGATTTTCTATCCCTTCGTGGGTGAGGCCGACTCCCCCTGCAACTCCCTGCTGGGATGCAACGGCGAGCTTGTCAACGTCCATGCCTCGGCGGTTCCTCTCCAGGCCGGTGCGGTGAATGTCGCCCAGTTTGTCAACAACCTCAGCTACCTTGTAGATGACAACTACGACAGCTACATGGCTGTGCAGAACACCGTGTCGGTGGGCAACGGCGTGAAGGTGCTTGTCGACCTCGGCCGTCGTGTCCACACCTCCAACCATGTCGGCATCATCGTCGACGCGCGCACCCTCCTGGCCGGAATCAAGGCCGGTGACTGGCTGACCGTGCGTCTCCACGACTCCACTCTTGCCCCGGCAACCATGGCCCTCGACGCCGAGGCCCAGGCCGACGACTCTACGGTCACCGATGAGTTCGCCAACTGGGGTGTCGCCGATGTCAAGGTGGCCGGTTCGGGCGAAAAGCGTGCGCTTTATTTCTCCCCCACAAAACCGTTTGACCAGATCGAGCTTGAAATCGCCGGAATCGCCGGGGTGGCCGACACCCAGAAGTTCTACGGTATCTGCACACGCGGCGACGCCGACAACAATGGTGTGCCCGACTGCATGGAGACTTACGTCGACCCGACCGTGTCGGGCGTGGACACCCCCGCGCTTGCCGACAAGGCTCTCGTTGTGACCGTCAACGGCGGCCTGGTGACCGCGAGCTGTCCCGGGGCATCCATCTCGCGTCTGCTCGTGTATGACCTGCAAGGCAACGCAGTCGACGGGGCCGACGGCCTGGGGCTTTCAGAAGCCTCAATGCGTCTGGAGCCGGGCATCCACATCTTCGAGGTGGTCTTTGCCGACGGCACCGCCCGCGCGCTGAAGGTTTCCATCCGATAACCCACAGTTAATCCATAAGACCCTAGGAGGCCATCCGGGATTTTCCCGGGTGGCCTCTTTGTATGTCGGCGGCGGGGCTGGAAGATTGCGTGGCGGTCTCAACTATTTTGCCGTGGAGTTGTTTTAACATTGAACATACGGGGGCTCTCCGCTGACAATGATTTTTCAACTGTTTATTTACCCAAATAGATAAGAAATGGATGTTATAACAGAAGTGATCGGCAATATCCATCAGCCTGAATGGGCCGCCCGTGTCGATGACTGCCATATCGAGACGGTTTTCCTCGACCAGTGGACGGCACAGAAAAGCCGTTTCCTTGCCAAGGGTGACCACGGCAACGAGTATCCGGTGGCACTCACCCGAGGCTCGCGTATCGCCGATGGCGACATCATCGCCTATGACCCCGAGGCGCGCCGTGCCGCCGTTTTGCGCCTCGACCTCAACAATGTCTTGGTGATTGACCTGTCGAAGTTGTCGTCGCTTTCCCCCGAGGATATCATACGCGTCAGTGTGGAGCTGGGCCATGCCATCGGCAACCAGCTCTGGCCCGCTGTGGTAAAGGGGACAAAAGTCTATGTGCCGCTTACCGTCGACAAGAAGGTGATGCTGTCCGTGATGGAGACCCACAACATCGACAACATCACCTATGAGTTCCAGGAGGGGAAGGACATCATCCCGTTTCTTGCCCCGGTCGAGCTGCGCCGTCTCTTCGGAGGGGCGGGGCATAACAACACCGACCTTGAACACCCCCACCATCACCACCATCATCATTGACCCAAAAACCACAATCCGCAATCGCCGCTCGTTCGCGGCCACCCGTGAATTGCCTTTGCCCTGGTCGCGCCACGGGGCGGTTGCGGATTCAATACTGTAAGTTATGAAAGTAATGCGCCTGCTGCAGATGACCGACTCCACCTTCCCCGTCGGCACCTTCTCGTTTTCCAACGGACTCGAGACTGCCGCTTATGAGGGGATGGTAAACGACGCGGCCTCGCTTGAGCAATATGCCAGATCGGTGGCTCTCCAGGGAGCTTTCTCCGACGGCGTGGCCGCCCTTCTTGCCTACCGCGAGGCGATGAAGAACAACTTGCGCGGAGTCGAGGAGGTCGACAGCCAGCTGATGCTCTTCAAGATGAACGACGAGGCCCGCACTATGCTTCAGCGCATGGGGCGCAAGATGGCCGAGTTGTCGGAGCGGTTCTACCCCGACAACCGCATCATATCGCTCTGGCACCGTGACATCAAGGAGGAGCTTACGCCGGGCAGTTTCCCTGTGGCGCAAGGGCTTGCTTTCGCCGCCGAGGGGCTGAGCGAGGAGGAGCTTTTCGCCTCCCACCAGTATGGAGTGATAAACATGGTGCTGGGAGCGGCCCTGCGCTGCGTGAGGGTGTCTCATTTCGACACCCAGGAAATTCTTTTCCGCCTGTCGGAGGATGTGCCCAGGCTTTACGAGAAGGCGCGCCTGATGAGGGTGGACGACATGAACTCTTTCGTCCCCGAGGCCGACATCTTCGCCTCGCTCCACGAGAAGGGGAATATGAGAATGTTCATGAGCTGAGTTTTTTACCGTTGATTTGCGACACAACCAATATGAGTACTTGTAGAATCGGTATCGGAGGACCCGTTGGTTCGGGAAAGACCTCCTTGATTGAAGCCATAACCCCGCGTCTTATCGACAAGGGTTACAAGGTGTTGATCATCACAAACGACATCGTCACCACGGAGGACGCCGAGCATGTCCGCAAAATCCTGAAGGGGGTGCTGGCCGAAGACCGCATCATCGGTGTGGAGACCGGCGCGTGTCCCCACACGGCTGTCCGCGAAGACCCGTCTATGAACATCGCGGCTGTCGAGGAGATGGAGGCCAAGTTTCCTGATGCCGACATCGTGTGCATCGAGTAGGGAGGCGACAACCTGACGCTTACCTTCTCTCCCGCGCTGGTCGACTTCTTCATCTATGTGATTGATGTGGCCGCCGGCGACAAGATTCCGCGCAAGGATGGCCCGGGCATCTCGCAGAGCGACATACTTGTAATCAACAAGACCGACCTCGCGCCTTATGTGGGGGCCTCGCTTGAGGTCATGGACCATGATTCCAAGCTGATGCGTCCCGGCAAGCCTTTTGTCTTCACCAATTCCATGACCGGTGAGGGGATTGACGAGCTGATCGGGCTTATCCACAAGATGGCGCTTTTCGACAAGAAGTAAACTCCATAACATCATCCCCCATGAAGGAAACGAGAATATTCCGACATTCCGGTCGTAAGTTTCGACGACGCGCCTGAGATGGCTCCCTACCTTGCGCCGCCACGGGCGATGTATGTGGGCGCGCCGGGCAAACATGGTTACCTCAATCTCGGTTTCGAGCTTGACGCGTCGGGCAAGTCGATATTGCGCGAGCTCGACCGCCGCGCCCCGCTGATTGTCCAGCAGGAGCTGTATTTCGACGAGGAACTGCCTGGGATGCCATGCGTCTACATCCTTTCGTCGGGCGGCCCCAACATCGACGGCGACCGTTACACCCAGAATATCACTGTCGGCAAGGGCGCGATGGTCTTTGTCTCCACCGGGGCCGCTACGAAGCTGGCTGAGATGAAAGACAACTATTCGGGGCTGTCGCAGGTGATTTACGTGGAGGAGGGGGATACCTTGAGTTCCTTCCCGAGCCTGTGATTCCCTGTCGCCACACGCGTTTCATATCAGACACCAGGATGATTGTCCATCCGTCGGCCGCGGTGTTTTATTCCGAGATTTTCATGGGTGGCCGCAAATATTACAGCGAGGGGGAGATGTTTTGCTACGACATCCTGTCGGTATGCACCCATGGCGAACGTCCCGACGGCCGTCAGCTCTTCCGTGAGAAGTTCATAATCGATCCTGACAATTGCCGCCTGCGTGATGTGGGGATTATGCACGGCTATGATATCTTTGCCAATGTGGTGGTGCTTGCGCCCCCCGAGAAAGCCAAGGAGATTTATGACGAGACTGCGGCGTTTATCAACCGCGACACCTATGTCTCGGCCGGAATCACCCTCACATATGCGAGGGTCTTTCGCAAGTCGCTGGTCACATTGCCCTTCATACTGCTCATCGGGGTCATGAACCCGGTGTTTGACCATAGGGTTGCGATGACGGTTTGCGGGGTGGATGTCTGGGCCGGATGGATATCGTTCATTTCGATAGTAGTCCGCGGACTGTTGTCGGTCCAGGCGGCGTTGTTGCTGGTGTATGTCTGCGGCTTCAACGGAGTCTGCCGCGCGCTGGGGCGGCTCGGGTTGCCGTCAGTGATGGTGACGCAGCTGCTGATGGTCAGCCGCTACATGCAGACCCTGGGGGAGGAGGCGGTGACGATGCACCGCGCCCGCCAGTCGCGCGGGTATGGCCGCCGAAATTATCCGATACGGGAATGGGGCCCGTTATTCTCTATCGACAAGGGGGAGAAGGTGGCGCTGCTGGGATTGAACGGTGCTGGCAAGTCGACGCTGCTGTTGCAGACCAATGGCCTGCTGTCGCCAGCCTCTGGAAGAGTCGATGTCGACGGTGTCGCGCTGACAAAGAAAACCGTGACGCTGGCCCGTCAGAAGGTCGGCATGGTGTTTCAGAACGCCGATGACCAGCTTTTCTCGCCGACAGTCTACGCTGATGTCGCCTTCGGACCTCAGATGATGAAGCTTCCGGCTGATGAGGTTGACCGCCGGGTACGCGAGGCGCTTGAGGGGATAGGCGCGTCACGACTGATTGACCGTCAGGCCACAAGGCTTTCGGGAGGCGAACGCCGTATGGTGGCCATTGCGACGGTCTTGTCAATGCGTCCTTCAATACTCGTCCTTGACGAACCGACATCTTATCTCGACTTGCGTGCCAGGAATGCCCTTTGCTCACTGTTGAGGCGGCTCCCGCAGGCGATGTTGCTTGCCACTCATAATCTCGACCTCGCGCGCGACATATGTTCCCGCTCGATTCTCCTCGACCGGGGATGTGTGGTTTTCGACGGACCCACCGATGAGGCTGTCGACCGCCTGGTATCTCTCGCAGGCGAGAACGGCTGAAAATCGTTGTTTCGTGTTTATTGCGTATATAGGAAGGTTGGTTATGATATGATGTTTTACCCCCCGGAGTGTTGGATTTTTGTTGATGCACGGCTCTTTCATTTAACTTTGATGCTACAATGCGCCACTGTTAATCAAGTAGTTATATGTGGCAGTTACGCAATGGCTGTGTTAATCTCATTTTGGATAAAAGGGTTAATGGCTTTTAACTAACTATCAGTCATGCACTTTGAAAATTCCAAGCATTTTTAAATGAAAGAGCCGTGTTGTTGATGAAATATTTGTTGGTTTTTAATTGGAAATGTATGCCCGATTGCGTAACTTTGCGCCGAAATAAAGAGACAGGTTGTTTCTTACAGACCAATCAGACATATTTATGCGATTTTCACAAAGGATTTTCATATTGGCGGGATTTGCCATAATCCCGTTGCTGACTTTCGCGCAGGCTGTCAGCGGAAAGGTTGTCGAGGCATCATCGGGTGAGCCATTGCCGTTTGCCAATGTGGTGTTGATGCGAGACAGCGTTTATATCGACGGCGTGGTGAGCGGCGACGACGGCTGTTTCTTTTTCGGGAAAGCCCCGGCAGGGGCCGACCGCGTGAAGATAACGATGGTGGGATATGGCGATTTCATCGGGAATATCCCGCCTACGGGTGATTTCGGGGTGATTGCGCTTGAGGAGTCGTCGGTGATGCTCGGCGAGGTCGTGGTCAAGGCCGACCTCCCGGCCACGAGGCTGACCGGAAACGTGATGGTGACCACAGTAGCGGGGAGCGTGCTGTCAAAGGCCGGGACGGCAAATGATGTCCTCGCCAAAATACCCCTCGTCACCGGAGGGGATGGCAATTTCAAGGTCTTCGGACGTGGCGCACCGGTGATATATATCAATGGCCGCAAAGTGACGGATGCGTCATCGCTTGAGCAGCTCAGCTCGGAAGACATCAAGTCGGTGGAGGTAATCAGCAATCCGGGCCCGCAGTATCCGGCTGATGTCAATGCCGTGATACGCATAAAGACGCTCCCGCCGAAGGGTGAGGGATTCAGCCTGTCGGCCTACAGCAACACAATGCTGGCCACTTTTGCGCGCAACTCCGAGAACCTTGACCTGAAATACCGCGTGGGTGGTCTGGAGGTCTTTGCCAACGGTTATTTCTATGGTGGCAAATGGAGGTTTCACGATATCAGTGCGCTCACAACTTATGGCCCGCAGGTTTTCGACCAGCAGGTGGAAGCCTACACCACGCCGGTTTCGCGCAACCTGTATGGGAAATTGGGCTTCAATTACCAGGCTGGCCAGAACCACTCGTTTGGCGCGTATTACCAGGCAGGGAAATCCCGGGTTTCGCTCAAGGGCACGGTTGACACTCGAGTGACATCAGACGGGGCTCCGTATGAGTCGCTGTGGCAGTGGAATGACGGAGATGAGACCGAGCTCCCTGACCATAATGCCAATGTGTATTACAACGGGTCGTTCGGCAAGCTCTCGGTCGACTTCAATGGCGATTTCCTGCAGACCGAGACAAGCAAGTCAAGCACCAAGGTTGAGACCGGGGGACTCGCCCCCGACCAGGTGGTGCTTACCGACGCTGTCAACCGTAGCCGCATGTGGGCCGAGAAGCTGGTGTTGTCTTATCCGTTGTGGAAAGGCTCGATTGAGGTGGGAGAGGAGTTCACTGACTCCAGGGTTTCATACAACTCGGTTTACCATGGAGCCGGAATCTCCGGGGGCGACACGGAAATCAAGGAGAGCGGCATAGCCGCGTTCGCCGAGATGTCGCAGTCGTTCGGGCCGGTGCAGCTCGGCGTGGGATTGCGATACGAGCATGTGCGTTACCGCTATTTCGAGGGTGGGATGCTCGACAATGACCTGAGCCGCACATATGACAACTGGTTTCCGTCGCTGACAGCGTCGGCCCAGGCCGGGCAGGTGGGATTGTCGTTCAACTTTACCAGCCGCACGCGCCGCCCCTCTTACCGTCAGCTCGACGGCACCGTGGAGTATATCAACCGTTACAGCTATCAGGCAGGCAATCCGGCCCTGAAACCAACGAGGATGTACACCGCCCAGCTCATGGCCCAGTGGCGTTACTTCTTCGCCCAGGCCATATACAACCATGAGAACAACTCGGTGTTCTATACCACCGAGCGTTATGAGAACGACCCGCTGGTGAAGCTCGTGATATTTGAGAATGTGCCTCTTTACAGGCAATTCCAGTTTGCCGTCGGAGCGCAGCCCACAGTCGGATGCTGGTCGACACAGCCCACCGTGGGAATCTTCTGCAGTTTCTACACCACTGAGTTCCTTGGACGTGAGAAGAGACTCGACAAGCCGTTTCTGTATCTCAACTGGAGCAACACGGTGACGTTGCCGAAAGGGTGGACGGTTGACGCTGACTTTATGGCACAGACTGCCGGACATGGGCAGAACTGCTACATCAAGGCCACGAGCTATCTCAATATCGGGGTCTCCAAAAGATTCTTCAACGACTCTTTCTCCGTCAAGCTTGAGGCCCGCGACATATTCGACACCGCCAATGAGCGTGTGACAATGTATAATGGCGACATTCTTGTCTCCATGGCCAACTACCAGGGGTCGCGCAACCTGCGCCTGACCTTGCGATACAGGCTGAACGCATCCCGGTCGAAATACCGTGGCACCGGTGCCGGCTCGTCAGAGAAAGACCGCCTCTGAGCCCCGGAGCATAGATGCGGAGATTAATCTCATAACAATATGACGCCATCCTGACGGAGGAGGCTTGTGAGTCCTCCGTCAGGATGGCGTCTGTATTGATTGCGAGACCTTTGCTGGTTATTTCACCTTGACGGTCTGGCGCAGCAGGATGTCGGCCGATGAGTTGCCGACAAGTATTTCAGCAGCGGCGGTGCCACCCTCCTGGCCGGGATACCAGAGATATGATGGTATGTTAATTTTATTCGATTCGAGGTAAAACGGGTGTCGGATTTGGTTTCGACGATGCAAAGATATGTATATTCAACGCTTGATTTTCAGATTTTATCGAAAAAATTAACGGGGACGTTTCCAATCGGAGAGTCTGGATTAACGGGGACGTTTCCAATGAGTTGCGTGCCTGTCGACGGTATGATGACACCGCCCGGCCGAGGGGTTTCGGCCGGGCGGCGGTGTCGTGTCCCGGATGTGTGGGAGGATGGGGTCAGATGAGCTTTTTTTGAAACAGGATGGAGGCGACAAACCGGTCTCCACGGCGGAACCATGAGGGGCGTGTGCCGACACGCGTAAACCCGGCTTTCTCTTCGAAGAGCGTTATGGACGGGGAATTGTCGGCGGCCACCTCGGAGGCGAGCGTTGCCAGGCCGAGTGTGTCGCGGCAATATTCCCCGGCAAGCGTCAGGGCGCGTGTGGCGATTCCATGGCCGCGCCATTGCGGCGCTACCATTATCCCGACCATCGCCCTGGAGTTGACCGGGTCGATGTCGTAAAGGTCGAGCGTGCCGCAAGGCTCGGTCGCGTCCTCGGTGGCGGTCTCGATGATCAGCCTGAGCTGGCCGGCCGAGAATGGGTTGGCGTCGTAATTGTTGGCGTACTCCCAAAGCTGGTGTCTTGATATCGGCGCGCGCGTGCCCCCGAACGGCCATATGCTCCGGTCGTTTTCCCACAGATACATACGGTCGACATCTCCAGGCTCCATGGCCCTAAGCCTCACCTCTGTTTTCTCCAGTCTTTCACCCATGGCTGTGTCTGTTTTCCTACGCCTTGATGGAGTCAGCGAACAGGGTGCGGTTGGTCAGCGAGCGGCCAAGGGTCAGCTCGTCGGTGTACTCGATTTCGTTGCCGAGGGCCACGCCCCGGGCAAGCTGGGTCACTTTCACCTCTGCGTGCGGGGCGAGGCGGCGGTAGATGTAATATCCGGTGGTGTCACCTTCCATAGTGGCTCCGAGCGCGAGAATCACCTCAGAGATGCCACCCTCGCCGACCCGGGCTATCAGGGAGTCGATTTCAAGCTGGTCGGGGCTGACACCGTCGATGGGGGAGATGACCCCGCCGAGGACGTGATACAGGCCGTTGAACTGGCCGGTGCTTTCGAGAATCATCACATCCTTCACCGATTCCACCACGCATATGGTGGCGCGGTCGCGACGCTGGTCGGCGCATATCGGGCAAAGCTCGGTCTCGGAGATGTTGTGGCATACCTTGCAATATGTGATGCCTTTGCGCATGTCGATGATGGCGTTCCCCAGGGCGTTGGCCGTCCCCTCCTCCTGGCGCAAGAGGTGGAGGGCCAGGCGCAGCGCGGTCTTGCGGCCTATTCCGGGAAGCCGCGATATCTCGGTGACGCAGTTTTCAAGCAGTGTGGATTCAAATTCCTGTCTCATATGAATGTCTCCATCCCTTGTCGGGTCGAAAAGAGTTGCAAAGTTACGGGATTTGTCGGGATTTTTGGCGGTAGATGTTGAAAAAAAACGTAACTTTGCACCCGTAAAAATTCCTGACTGTTAACAAATGGAAATAATAAGAAGTGTCAGCGGGTTCAAGGAAGCTGTGGCCCGCTTCAAGGCCGATGGCCGCTCGGTAGGGCTGGTGCCCACGATGGGTGCCCTTCATGCCGGACATATCTCACTGGTCGACCGCGCGCGCCGCGAAAACGGGGCGGTGGTGGTCAGTGTCTTCGTGAATCCCACCCAGTTCAACAATGCCGCCGACCTGGCGACCTATCCCCGCACAGAGGAGGCCGACTGCGCCAAGCTCCGTGAGGCGGGTGTCGACATCGCTTTCATCCCGACTGTCGAGGAGATATATCCCACCGAGGACACCAGGGTGTTTGACCTCGGCGAGGTGGCGGCCGTGATGGAGGGCCCTATGCGCCCTGGCCATTTCAACGGGGTCGCGCAGGTGGTGAGCAAGCTCTTCAGCTTTGTGGAGCCTGACCGCGCCTATTTCGGCGAGAAGGATTTCCAGCAGATTGCCGTGATACGCCGCATGGTCGAGCTTGAGAAATTCCCTATAGAGATAATCGACTGCCCGATATGCCGCGAGGATGACGGGCTTGCCATGAGCAGCCGCAATGTCAGGCTGACCGCCGAGAACCGCGCCGTCGCCCCGGCTATCCACCGCATACTCAAGAAGAGTGTCGAGTGGGCGCGTGACCACAGCCTCGACGACACCCGCCGCCTGGTGGTAGAGGAGCTTGACGCTTACCCCCAGATGGAAGTGGAGTATTACGAGATTGTCGACCCCCTCACGATGCAGCCGCTGAAGGAGTGGTCAACTCCCCACAACGGCCAGGCCGTGGGATGCATCACTTGCTATTGCGGGGATGTGCGCCTGATTGACAACATTAAATATGAACGCTGACATGAACGTTGAAATACTGAAATCGAAAATCCACAGGGTGACCGTCACCGAGGCGAATCTCGACTATATCGGGAGCATCACAATAGACGAAGACCTCATGGATGCCGCCGACATCCTTCCGGGCGAGCATGTCTACATCGTCGACAACAACAACGGCGAGCGCCTGGAGACATATGCCATCCCGGGTGAACGCGGTTCGGGGGTTATCTGCCTCAACGGCGCGGCGGCCCGCAAGGTGCAGCCCGGCGACATAGTGATCATCATGGCTTACGCCTCGATGCCCTACGAGGAGGCACGCGGATTCAGGCCCTCGATTGTCTTCCCCGACACAGCCTCCAACCGTCTCCTCTAACCAATTTTAAAGGAAAAAACATTCCCGACATATGTTTGAGAATCTTAGCGAGAAACTTGAAAGAAGTTTCAAAATACTTAAAGGCCAAGGTAAGATTACCGAAATCAATGTGGCCGAAACCCTCAAGGATGTGCGCCGCGCGCTCCTTGATGCCGACGTAAACTACAAGGTGGCCAAGAGCTTCACCGACACTGTGAAGCAGAAAGCCCTCGGCCAGAATGTGATAAACGCCATCAAGCCCCAGGAGCTGATGGTGAAGATTGTCCATGACGAGCTGGCTGCCCTGATGGGTGGCGAGACCGCCCAGGTCAACCTCTCGGGCAATCCCACGGTCATCCTGATGTCGGGTCTCCAGGGTTCGGGTAAGACCACTTTCTCTGGCAAGCTCGCCCGCAAGCTCAAGAGCGAGAAGGGGAAACGCCCCCTGCTTGTCGCCTGCGACGTCTACCGTCCCGCCGCCATCGAGCAGCTCAAGGTGCTGGCCTCCCAGATTGAGGTGCCGGTCTACACCGAGGAGGGCAACAAGAACCCTGTCGAGATCGCGAAGAACGCCATCGCCTATGCGAAGCAGAACCATCTCGACCTGGTGATTGTCGACACCGCCGGCCGTCTGGCCGTCGACGAGCAGATGATGGATGAAATCGAGGCCATCAAGAATGCCATCAAGCCCCAGGAGACCCTGTTTGTGGTTGACTCGATGACCGGTCAGGACGCGGTCAACACTGCCAAGGAGTTCAACGACCGTCTCGACTTCGACGGTGTCGTGCTTACAAAGCTCGACGGTGACACCCGTGGCGGTGCGGCCCTGTCGATACGCACAGTGGTCACCAAGCCCATCAAGTTTGTCGGGACCGGCGAGAAGCTCGACGCGCTCGACCTCTTCCACCCCTCCCGAATGGCCGACCGTATCCTCGGCATGGGTGACATCGTGTCGCTGGTGGAGAAGGCCCAGGCTCAGTTTGACGAGAAGCAGGCGTTGGAAATCCAGCGCAAACTCGCCCGCAACCAGTTTAACTTCAACGATTTCCTGGCCCAGATTCAGCAGATCAAGAAGATGGGTAACCTCAAGGACCTGGCATCGATGATTCCCGGTCTCGGAAAGGCGATAAAGGATGTCGACATCGATGACAACGCTTTCAAGAGCATTGAGGCCATAATCAGCTCTATGACCGCCAAGGAGCGCACCAATCCCGAAATCATTAACGGCAGCCGCCGCAAGCGCATCGCCGCCGGTTCGGGCACTTCGCTGCAGGAGGTCAACCGCCTGCTCACCCAGTTTGAGCAGACCCGCAAGATGATGAAGGCCGCCACCGCGATGAAGAATCCTATGAAGATGATGCGCGCCATGCGCGGACGCCGATAACCCCACATCCCACACTGATACCCCCATGATTAAGATCGACGGAAAAGAGACGGCCGCCAAGATCAAGGCCGAGATAGCCGCCGAGGTTGCCGATATGGTGGCCCGCGGAGAGAAACGTCCCCATCTGGCCGCCATACTTGTCGGCCACGACGGCGGCAGTGAGACTTACGTCGCCTCCAAGGTGAAAGCCTGCGAGGAGTGTGGCTTCAAGTCGACCCTCATCCGCTTTGAGGATGACATCGACGAGGCGACATTGCTTGAAGCCGTGGACAAGCTCAACCGCGACGAGGATGTCGACGGCTTCATCGTGCAGCTTCCCCTGCCCAAGCATATCTCCGAGCAGAAGGTGATCGAGTCCATCGACTACCGGAAGGATGTCGACGGTTTCCACCCCATCAATGTGGGCCGTCAGTCAATCGGTCTGCCTTGTTTCCACAGCGCGACCCCGGCCGGAATCATGACCCTGCTCGAACGTTATGAAATCCCCACCAAAGGGGCCAATTGCGTTGTCCTTGGTCGCAGCAACATCGTCGGCAAGCCTGTGGCCACGCTGATGATGCAGAAAGGCTATCCCGGCGACGCAACCGTGACGGTGTGTCACCGCGCTACCCGCGATCTGAAAGAAATCTGCCGCAACGCCGACATCATAATAGCTGCGATGGGTGTGCCCGGATTCGTCACCGCCGACATGGTGAAGGAGGGTGCGACGGTCATCGACGTGGGCACCACCCGTGTCCCCGACGCGACCCGCAAGAGCGGCTTCCGCCTGCGCGGCGATGTGGAATTTGACGAGGTCGCGCCCAAATGCGGCCACATCACGCCGGTTCCAGGCGGTGTCGGCCCGATGACCATCGTGTCACTGATGCGCAACACCCTCCTGGCCGGAAAGAAAGCAATATACCAATAAACATATCTCTTTGACCACACCGGAGAGCCGTGTCATCGCGGCTCTCCGGCCTGGTTAAGGGGGATGCCTAATACTTTAACACTACCGTGATGGAAAGTCTGCTGGCTGCTGCCGCCGCGTTAGTCCTCTCACTGGCCTCAGCCGGGGAGATAGACATTGTGTTTGCCGGTGACGCGATGATGCACACCGGCCAGCTTGAGGCGGCCAAGCGTGGCGACAAGGGATATGACTATTCGGCTTGCTTCTCTGCGATTGCCCCTTATGTCAGTGATGCCGACTACGCGGTGGTGAATCTCGAGACCCCGGTGGCCGGTGGAGCATATTCGGGTTACCCGCAGTTCAACGCTCCCGCGAGCTATGTCGATGCTCTCGCGGCGGCAGGCTTCGACCTGTTCCTGACGGCCAACAACCATACCCTCGACCGTCGGGAGAGGGGGCTTAAACAGACTGTGGCCCTGCTCGACTCGCTCGGCCTGGCCCATCTCGGCACATACGCCGATGCCGCGCAGCGCGACAGCCGCATCCCTTTCATTGCCGACATCAATGGCTTCAAGGTGGGGTTTGTGAATTACACCTATGGCACCAACGGCTTCACCGTGAGCGGAGACGCTGTGGTGGATTACATAGACGCGGAGACGATATGCGCCGACATAGCGAAGACCCGCAATGCCGGGGCGGAGATAATCGTGGCGGCGATGCACTGGGGTGAGGAGTACACCCTGACCCCGGTGAGGTCTGAGAAGCAATGGGCGCGTTTCCTGGAGAATGAGGGGGTTGACATAATAATGGGAGGTCATCCCCATGTGGTGCAGCCTATGGAGCTGCGCGACAACGCCAAGACCGGCAAACCTATGTTCCTGGCTTATTCCCATGGCAATTTCATCTCAAACATGATGACGCGCGACACGCGCGGCGGCCTTGTGACGCGTGTCACCATCGCCCGCGACAGTGTGGGAAACGCATATGTCAAGGATGCCGCATACAGGCTTGTGTTCACGGTGCCTCCGGTCGACGGGGCGTTCAAGCCGGAGCCGTCATCCACCACCGCGCCGGTAGGGAAGAGGTATGGGTTCGTGAGGGAGAATTATATGGTGATGCCTGTCGACTCCGTTCCAGAGGCTTGGCGCGGCCGGGCACGGGATTTCGCCGGGGCTGCCCGATCATTGTTCCGCAGCTCGAATGTGGGGGATATCACTGAGGAGTGACATCAGAATCCTTGAGGATTGCCCCAAACCTCCGGAAATTTACTCCGGAAATTTACAGCCAGAGAAAAAAATATGGCCCAAACGCTTGCGGAATCAAAAAATTGTTGTACCTTTGCACCGTCTTAAGGAACAAGCCGCTTTGCCGGGGTACCGGAAGATGAAAAATGGTGAGATTAGCTCAGTTGGTTAGAGCGTCGGATTGTGGTTCCGAAGGTCGTGGGTTCGAAACCCACATTTCACCCCGGAAGCTGCCTTAATCGGTCAGCGAAAAGAAAGACATCCCGCAAGGATGTCTTTTTTTGTTGCTATTTTTTGGCGGATTGCAATCAAAAGTCTATTTTTGCAGTCAAAGAGTAAAAAGCAACTTTTCATATGAATTCCAACCAATCTTACCAGCCTGGCCAGCAACCCGGCCAGGGCTACCAGCAACAGGGCTACGGCCAGCAGCAGTCTTACAACCAAGGGTACCAGCAGCAGGGTTACCAGCAGGGCTACCAGCAACAAGGCTATCAGCAGGGTTACCAGCAGCAAGGTTACCATCAGGGCTACCAGCAGCCGATGCGCCCCTATGTCGAGACCACATCCAACAACGCTTTCAACTGCGGGCCGGAAGGCAAATGCCGAGGCGTGTATGCCATTTTCGCCCTGATGCTCGGCTCTATCGGTCTTCATTATTTCTACATCAACAAGGTGGGGGCCGGAATCCTGACAATCCTCCTGGTGTGCATCACATGCGGAGCCTGGGCGATTCTGCCTGTCATCCAGGGCATACTCGCGTTCTGGAATATGACCAACGAGGAGTTTGACCGCAAGTTTGTTGCCTCCAACTCATTCTTCCCCTTCTTCTGACATTGCCATGAGGCCGTGAGGTATTGCGGGCCTTTCAGGCAAATAATAATCGCTTCGCGGTGTCAGCCGGAATCTCTTCCGGTCAGGCATCGCGAAGCGATTTGTATGTCGGCGGGTGTTGTCAGGCAGGCTGTTGCCGGGTGGAGAGCTGAGAGGATGCGATTTCGTAGGTGTTGTAGGCAATGGTTGCCGATATGGCGGCGGTCGCAATCCATACGATAAGCCCGGGATCGATGGCGACAGTGGTTACTGACGGTATTGAGATTGTGAAATCGAGTCCGCCCAGCCACTTGAATATATATGGCTGCAGTATGGTCATCACGATTCCCGCCACGAATCCCGCAAGGGCGGCCCACACGATAGCGCGTTTGCTGCGGCGGTGGGTTTCGGCATTCTGGTGTTTGACAATCTCGACAGCCTTCATGCTCCTTTCGAGCCGCGACATGAAATCGCTGTCTGACGACAGGTCGGGATTGAAATCCTTGAAAATATCTTTGAGCTTGTCCTCTTCCATGGTTGAAGCAGTTATTAGTAGGGTGAGACCAGCAGGCCGCGCAAGTGTGTGCGCCCCCGCGAGAGGTGTTGCTTTACCGCGTCCTCTGATGACTCTGTGATGACGGCTATCTCCTTGATGGAGTAGCCCTCCATGTAATGGAGCAAGACAGAGGTGCGCTCCTTTCCGGGTAGCCGGTTGAGGGCCGCGTACAGCGCCTGGTACCTGAATGATGAGTCCGCGCTGTCGCTTCCTGAAATGGCCGTGGCCTCCTCGTAGCCGGTTGTGAACTGCTGAGACCGCCTGTGGTTCAGGAATGTGTTGTAGGCTATGCGGTATATCCAGGCGTTGAACTTGTCGGGATTTTTGAATCCGTCACACGAGAGGTAGGCCTTTATCAGGGTCTCCTGGGCGATGTCGTCGGCGAGCGCGGCGTCACCGCAGCAAAGGGCCACAAGAAAGCGCCTGAGCGCTTTCTGTGAACCCTTCACGTGGGATATGAATTGCTCGCGGTCCATCGTTATTTCTCTGAGGCGGCGTTGACCTGCTTGCGGGTTACGAAGTAGACGATGAGGTAGCTGGCCCCGATCGCAAGAGGTACGCTTCCGATAAGCATCGGGAAGACGATGTTGTCGGGGTGGAACTCCTCGATGTTGGCCAATATGGAGGTGGCGAAGAATCCGAGGCCGATCAGCGAGAAGATGCATCCGCGCAGCAGGCGGAGATTGAGGATTTCGCGGGCTGTCTTGCGGGGTTTCCCGAGGGCGTCGGCGAGCCTGTCGGCATCTATGCCGTTGTTTGCCTCGATTGCCTTTATAAGCACTTCGGCGCGTTTGTTGTCGTTGTTCATCGTAGCGCGGAAAACAATCCATACGATGAGGACGGGAAGCACGACACAAATGAAGATGGGAATCAAAACGGCTATGATACTTTCCATAATTCTATCAAGTTAAGCGGTGTTGTTGTTATTGTTGTTTAATGTTGTTTCTGAGACATCTCGTAATAAAGACACATCCCGTGGCGGAAAGGTGACATGGCCGTGGCAATTTTTTTTGAAAAAAATAGAGAGGCATGCTTTCAGTGAAAGATGCCTCTCTGATTCATAGTTGTTTATGTTGGTCTGTGGTGACGCGTCATCACATGTTCATACCGCCGTCGACCTGGATTACCTGGCCGGTGACGTAAGATGACATGTCTGAGGCGAGGAAGGTTGCCACATCGGCGATGTCTTCCACCTTTCCGGCGCGACGCAGGGGTATCTTCATGGCCCACTCCTTGCGCACATCGTCGGGGAGGGCGGCGGTCATCGCTGTCTCGATGAATCCGGGGGCGATGGCGTTGGCGCGGATGCCGCGTGAACCCACCTCCTGGGCGATGCTCTTGGCCAGGGCGATGAGGCCGGCCTTTGACGCGGCGTAGTTGCTCTGGCCGGCGTTGCCGTGAACACCGACAACTGAGGCCATGTTGATGATGGAGCCGCTACGCTGACGGAGCATGATGGGCAGCACGGCGTGGATGAAGTTGAAGGCGCTCTTGAGGTTGACGGCGATGACAGCGTCCCACTGGGCCTCGGTCATGCGCATCATGAGGCCGTCCTTGGTGATGCCGGCGTTGTTGACCAGGATGTCAATCGAGCCGAAATCCTTGTGTACCTCTTTTACGACCTCTTCGGTCTGGGCGAAGTCGGCGGCGTTTGAGGCGTAACCCTTCACTTTCACGCCGAGGGCGGCGATTTCCTCCTCGGTCTTCTTGCCGTTCTCGTCGATCACGAGGTCGGTGAATGCTATGTTGGCTCCTTCTTTGGCAAAGCGGACGGCGATTTCCTTGCCGATTCCGCGGGCTGCGCCGGTGATGAGCGCGGTTTTTCCTTCGAGTAATTTCATGATGGTGATATATGAAAGTTTATCGTTTGGTTGTGCGGTGGTGGGTTGGCGTGGCAACCTCAAGTGGTGGTTACGCGGGGCGCGATGCCGGCGATGACGAAGTCGATGATGTCGCGCCGCGCCTGCTCGAGGTCGGTATTGGCATCTTCAAGGTTGAGTGGCAGCCCCGGAGCGTCGGCTCCTTTCATCAGGGTTATTATCATCGCGAGCGCCCGGTCGGCCTGCGGGGCCGAGAACTCTCCGAGGCGTTTCCCCTCCTCGAGGATTTCGGTCAGGATCTCAATCTCCTTCCTGGCCGCCAGGCGGCGGGTCTTCTCGGCGCGGGTGACATCGAGGCGCATCAGCAGCGGGACGGTGTCCTGTCGTTCGCGACGCCCTGTGGGGCATATCAGTATCTGGAACCGGGCCTCCATGAACTGCCGCAGCTTGCGGGTGCATGATTCCTCCGACTCAAGAATCTGCCGCTGCCGGCTGACAATCTGCTCGCTTTCGCGCTCGATCACCGCCTGGTGTATCTCGCGCTTGTTCTTGAAATAAGTGTAGATTGTGCGGCGCCCCTTCTCCGACGCGTTGGCGATGTCGAGCATGGTGGTGTTCTCCACACCCTTGTGGGCGAAGAGCTGACGGGCAACTTCGATAAGTTTGTCGCGGGTTTTGAGTGCCATGCGGTCGGGGCCTTGACGGCCGGTGTTGGGGGTTGACAATTACTGGAGAGAGCTTGCGGCAGAGAGGCTGATTCAATCGGCGAAGTTACGAAAAAAATGGGAGAAAAAGCTGGTTGCGTGCGAAAAAACGTTGAATTTGGCATCGGTTAAGGTGTTTTGGCCTTAAAAGTTTGTGTAAAGATGGATTGTTTAGTAAATTCGTAGGCAGAAATGAAGACAAAAGACAACAACACATCATACCGAGGGAAAAGGCTTGAATGCCTGTGTCGGGCGTTTTTCGCCTTGATTATGCTTGCCGCCGTGTTGCCGGTGGCTGCCGAGTCTGTGATATCGTTCTCGCGCGACCGGGCCTCATCGGTGGCTGTGATTGTCCGCGACCTCGCCACGGGCCGCGATGTCGTCAGCCAGAATCCCCACAAGGCCATGTTGCCTGCCAGCACGATGAAATGCCTGACCGCCGCGGCCGCCATTGAGGCCGGGCTCGACACGGCCCGCTTCGAGACCAGGGTCTACACCCGTGGCAAGATTGAAGACGGAGTGTTGCTCGGAGACCTCGTGATAGAGGGAGCCGGCGACCCTACGATAGAGAGCGCGCAGTTTCAAGGCAATCCCTCATTCATCGGCGAGATTCTCAGGGCCGTGAAAGGAATGGGGATAAAATCAATCGAGGGGGAAATCCAGGTTGATGCCTCCACCTTTCCTGACAACGGCCCTTGCGACCGATGGGAGCTGTCGGATGTCAGATACGAGTATGGCGCAGGACTGTACGCCCTCAATTACCGCGACAACAAGATGGGCGACAAGGCAATGGCGGAACCTGCCGAGGCTTTCGGCGAAACGCTCGAGAACCGGCTGGCAGCCGAGGGAATAGCCGTCTGCTGGCAGACGGTAGACACCGAGGGGGAGCCGATGACCGAGATTCTGGTCCATCGCTCGCCGCGCGGCGCCGAGATTCTTGGCAATCTAATGAGCCGGTCAGACAACCTTTTCGCCGAAGGAATGTTAAGACTGTTGACACCCGGCCTGCCTCGGTCGGCAGCCATCGCCCGCGAGCGCAGGCTGCTTTCGTCGCGCGGGCTGGATTTCGACATTACTGACATCCATGACGGCTCGGGGCTTTCGCGCAACAACCGTGTGACCGCCCGCGTCATGGCCGACCTGCTTGAGAAAATGGCCCACAGGAGTGGCGGGGCGGTCTCATATGTCTCGCTTTTCCCCCTTGTCGGTAAGGAGGGCACAGTGAAGTCGCTCCTGAAAGGCTCCCCGCTTCAAGGACGGCTCGCCCTGAAGAGCGGCAGTATGAATGGTGTGCATTGTTACGCCGGATACAAGCTCGACAATGATGGCAATCCCACCCACGCCGTGGTGATTCTCGTCAATGATTTCTTCTGCAAGAGGGCAGAGGTGCGTGACGCGATAGCCCGTTTCCTACGACAGCAATTCTGACTCCATTAGATCACATCCACATATGAATCCAGTAATAGACCAAATGCTCGCCCTGACGGCGGATATCGCTGAAGAACTGCTCCTTATAAAGGATGCGGAACGTGACACCCTGCCCGACGGCCTGAAACTCAAGATAATTTCGTTGGCCGAACTGGCCGCCACAGTAGATGCGCCCGAATCAGCCTATACGTCTGACGAGGGTGAAACATCCGTGCCACCTGCGGTCGACATCGTTACCCCTGAGGCGGAGATGGCAGAGGCCCTGGAGGAGCCATGCCGGCATGAAGCCACGCAGCCCCAGCCTGCTGAAGAGGAAGCCGAAAGCGCGGAATTCGAGGAGGAGGCTGACGCATGCCCGATGGAAGAGGAGGTGCTGCCCGCCAAAGAAGAGGCTGTTGATGTCGGTGACGGAATCGATGAGGAGGAGAGTCTTGAACCTGAGCCTGCAGCCGATGTCGACGATGACGAGGTGAGCGAGGTATCGGGAGATGAAAACTCCGATGATTCCGGGAATTTGGCAGACGATGCCGCCTGTGACGGACAGGCCGGGGGGCAGGATGAGGCCGTGGCCGAAGAGGCTGTGGAGCCTGAAATGCCGGAGCAACCGGAGCAATACCGCCGGCATGTCACCCCCGACGACCTATACCGCGCTTTCTCCATAAACGACGCATTTTTCTTCCGTCGTGAGATTTTCGGCGGCTCAAAACCCCAGATGATGGAGGCATTGGTCAGGATTTCGATGTTGCCCGACAAAAAGGCCTTGCAGGAATACCTCGTGGAGCGTCTTGCCCTTGACCTCGACGAGACCCCCGGCAAGGAGTTTTATCAATCATTGGCCGCGTTGCTGTAAGAAAAGTTTCTGTTATGAGTGAGAAAATCAAAGGCGCAGGCAAACTGTTTGTGGTGCCTACCCCGGTGGGAAACCTTGGCGACATGGCTCCCCGGGCAGTGGAGACGCTGCGTGAAGCCAACCTGATACTGGCCGAGGACACCCGCACCTCGGCTGTGATTACCCGCCACTTCGACATACAGACCCCGCTCGCATCGCATCACAAGTTCAATGAACATGACACCGTGAAGCCGCTTGTCGACCGCATGCTTGGCGGTGAGGTGATGGCCCTGGTGTCGGATGCCGGCACCCCCGCCATCTCCGACCCCGGTTTCATGCTTGTCAGGGAATGCCGCCAGGCAGGGGTCGAGGTTGAGACCTTGCCGGGGCCTACCGCGTTTGTGCCCGCGCTGGTCAACTCCGGGCTGCCCTGTGAGAGATTCTGTTTCGAAGGGTTTCTCCCTCCCAAGAAGGGGAGGGCCACCCGCCTGGCCCAGTTGGCGGCCGATGAGCGCACGTTTATTATATATGAGTCGCCGTTGCGCCTGGTCAAGACCCTGCGCGAGCTGGCCGAGGTGTGTGGTGCAGACCGCGACGCCTCCGTGTCGCGCGAAATCTCAAAGCTCCATAACACCACCCATAACGCTACCCTCGGCGAACTTGCAGATTATTTTTCCAAGAACAATCCGAGGGGGGAGATTGTTATAGTGGTGTCGGGCAACCGGACAAGCCGCGAGGAACGCAAGGTCCACCGCAACAAGTACCGTCCTGACACCTCCGACGGCGAATGACACGCCGCGCAGTGTTTACAATTAAGAAAATTAATCCACGTTTTAACTGTTCGATTATGAAAATCATGAAATTAGGCTTTGTGGCCGTTGCGGCCCTGGCTATGCTGGCAGCTTGCCAGAACAAGGATGGAAACCAGGCCGGACGCCCGACCGCTTCTGATTCTCTTCATGTGGCCCTGGCTAACCAGGATTCTCTTCTTGTGATTCTTAACGACATCACCGAGGGTATGAACCAGATCAAGCAGATGGAGAACATCCTCAGTTCGGGGGGAGTCGGCGCTGAGACCCCCGACAAGCGCCGTCAGATACGAGAGGATATGGAACATATCCAGGCCGCCCTGGAGCAACGCCGCCAGCGCCTGGAGCAGCTTGAGCAGCAGCTCGCCGCCAGCAACCAGAACAATGCGACCCTACAGCGTGCCGTCGCCAACCTCAAGGCCCAGATTGCCGACCAGGAGAAGACCATAGAGGGGCTGCGCACACAGCTCGCCGACGCAAACATACAGATTGAAGGTCTCAACCGCTCAGTAGACCAGCTCGGCCAGCAGAAAGACTCTCTCACCACAGTGGTCGAGGCAGAGTCGACCGCCCGCCAGGATGCCGAGCGCAGGGCCGTCGAGCTTAACAACGAGATGAACCTCTGCTACTACGCCATCGGCACAGGCAAGGAGCTCAAAGACCACAACCTGATGGAGTCGGGCTTCCTCCGCAAGACCAAAATCATGCCTGAGAATTTCGACCAGAGCTATTTCACCACCGGCGACAAGCGCTCGCTGCGCACCATCAACCTCGGCTCAAAGAAAGCGAAGGTGATGACCAACCAGCCATCTGACTCATATGAAATCGTCGAGGGGGCAAACGGGATGAAGATTCTCAAAATCACCAACCCCACACGCTTCTGGAACCAGTCGAATTTCCTGATTGTGAAAACAGATTGAGAAATACATACAATATGATATAAATGATGACAGCCACCCGGCCCGGTGGCTGTCATTATTTATTATGGACGCCTTGCGGCCAATGCAGAATATTGCAATATGCTGGGCGGCCTTGGCGAAATGCCGTCAAATGATGGGAAATGATGGCATATTGCGAAATATTCCCTAAAGAGGCTTGGATATATCAAAAACTTAATGTATATTTGCGGCGTGAACCACACAATCTCATTTGTCACCGCCCTCTTTAACTGAAATAGTCGGGGATAGTCTTATCCCTTTTTTATAATCTTAATTCATCTGCTGATATGAGGAAATTTTTACCTGGCGCCACATTACTTGGTCTCATGGCCCTGTCTGCTCCTTTGTCTATCGCCTCAGTTGACATGTCAATGATTGCTTTCGGCACCACTTACGCCGAGCCCGGTCAGGAGTACCAATTCTACAACCTGGTCACCAACAAGGGCACAGAGGAAATCACCTCCCTCACATACACCCAGACTATGGAGGGTTATGAAGACCGCAGCTTCACAGTAGAGTTTTCTCCCATCGAAGCAGGGGCAAAACGATACGTGGCCCTCACTGCAGTCGCGCCTGACGAACTCGATGTCACCGTGTCTGCCAAGCTGCAGGTGACGGCTATCAACGGGGAGACAGTAAACAAAAACGCCGTGTCGGGCAAAATATCCACTTTGCCCTTCGTGCCGGTTCACCGCCCGCTGATAGAGGACTATACCGGCACATGGTGTCGGTACTGTCCCAGAGGCTATGTGGCGATTGAAGGTGTTCATCGCGATTATCCAGACCAAGTGTTATGCATCGCGTATCACAATAGCGACCCTATGGCCGTTTCGACCTACGCCGATCCCCAGACTATCGGGGGATGGCCGACATTGAAAATGAACAGAGCCTTGACCGACGCGTCGGCTTCGTCGGTGGGAATCAATGCCATCCGCACCTATAACTCAGTGGCAACCGCATCTGTGACATTGGATGCCTGCGAATGGCTCGATGCCGATCACAGCGAGGCATACGCCAAAGCCACTGTGGAATTCGCCAATCTTGTCTCAAACGGGGAGTGCAAAATCGAGTTCGTGCTGATTCAGGACGGCCTCACCGGAGAGACTGCTTCCTGGAAACAGGAAAACAACTTCTCCGGGCGGAGTGCAGAGTGGACAGACCCTCTGTGGGATACATTCACAAAAGGAGCCTCCAAGGTGGCTGGCCTGGAATTCAATGATGTGTGTATGGCCAACACCCTGAAAATCGGAAGCGGCTTCACTGCGTCAATCCCCGAGACCACAGGCCGCACCCCGATTTCGTTTGAGTACACATTCAGCAACGTCAATAAAATCAAGGAATACGGCAGCGCGTCGCGATACCTGCTGCAAAACCCTGACAAGTGTCGCATAGCTGCAATCCTGTCCAACAGGTCGTCAAAGGCTGTGATCAATTGCGACTGGGCACCTATCGCAGAGGCTTCCGGTGTGACTGATGTGAATGCCGACTCAATCGACGACGCGTCTGCTGAAAAAGAATATTTCACCATCGAAGGCATAAAGGTGTCTTCCGACAACCTCACGCCGGGCCTTTACATACTGCGTCAGGGCAAGAAGGCCTCCAAAGTCGTAATCCGCTAACAAGAATACCATATGAAAGTCAAAAACCTAATTTTGTCTGCGGTGCTGGCCTTCTCCTCATTGTCGGCTTCAGCCGCGTTGCCCTCTGTGCCTCTGCAGAATCTTGACGGGGACGCTGTGAATGCCGCGACACTCGGCACAGAAGGGAAACCTGTGATTGTGAGCTTTTTCGCGACTTGGTGCAAGCCCTGTATGAGAGAGCTTGCCGCGATAGAGCAGGTGTATGACGACTGGCAGGATGAGACCGGAGTAGAGCTTGTCGCCGTATCCATCGACAAGGCCCAGGATGCCGACAAGGTGCGTTCGCTTGTGGCTTCCCACGACTGGCCCTACACGGTGCTGCTCGACTCAAACAGCGAGCTGGCCCGAGGAGTCGGAGTGCAAGCCGTCCCCCACGTTCTCGTGATCGATGGCGCAGGCAATGTCGTGTATTCCCATTCAGGCTATCATGATGGCGCCGAGACAGAGCTTTACGAGCATGTGAAGGGTGCCGCGAAAGAATAACAGAAAGGAGTAGGCAACCAAATTTGTCAGATTTGCAATGAAGAGTCTCGCCAATCCAAGACTGACGAAAAGAATCATAGCCGCCACAAGCTGTGTCGCGCTGACATTCCCTATGTGGAATGCCGGGGCGATAGAGCTTTGGCCCGGCAAACTGTCGCTCCATGGCTCTTTCCAGACCGACATACTCATACCGGAGAATGACGACAAGATAGGTTCGACCACTGACGACGGGAAATTCAACACAAACACATATCTCGACCTGTGGCTCCAAGGTGAGCGTTTCTCGGCTGGAGCGAGATTTGAGTATCTCGACCATCCACTGCCTGGGTTCGAGTCCGGTTTCAAAGGATGGGGTGTACCCTATTTCTATGCAAAAGGGGAGCCGGTCAAGGGGCTTGAGCTTACCGCTGGTGATTTTTACGAGCAGTTTGGTTCCGGACTGATATTCCGGGCTTATGAAGACCGCGCCCTGGGCATAGACAATGCTGTCAGGGGAGGGCGTGTGCGCTGGACATCTGTCGAAGGCCTGACATTGAAAGCCCTCGGAGGTGTGCAGCGACGTTACTGGCACTGGGACACCGGCTCATGGATTACCGGAGCCGATGTCGAAGGGGATATTTCCCGCTGGTGGCCGCGTCTGCGTGAGTCAGGATGGGGCTGGAAACTCGGGGCCGGCTGGATTCTCCACCGCGAGGATGACCATGACATAATGGTCCCCGGTAAAGACCTGCGTCTCAACCTCCCACGGACGGTCAATGCCTTGGATGCCCGCACCCGTCTGAGCTACAAGTCTTTCGCGCTCTACGGAGAATTCGCATGGAAAGGGCAGGACCCGAGTTTTGACAACGGATACACCTACAAGCACGGCAATGCCGCCATGTTGTCGCTGTCATGGATGAAGTCGGGCAAGAGCGTGATGATACAGGCCCGAAGGGCTGACAACATGGTGTTCCGTCAGGATCGCACCATCAGCGGCAACTCTGGCTTCATCAACAATCTCGCGCCTTTCACTACACAGCACTCATATACCCTGCCGTCGTTTTATCCATATGCGACGCAGCTGGCGGGGGAGTGGGCTTACCAGGCTGAGGCTGCCATAAACTTCAAACGAGGCACTGCGATGGGTGGCCGTTACGGCACACGTTTCCGCCTCAATGCCTCGCTGTCTTACTCGCTGCCCCGTCCCGACAAGTCTATGCCCATGGGGTCTGACGGTGTGACTTGCCCCTTCTTCGAGGCTGGCAAGCTGCTCTACCGCGATGTCAACGTCATGATGGAGAAACGCCTGACTAAGCCGTTCACCCTGACGCTGATGTATATGAACCAATTCTTCGACAAGGCTGCCATACAGGGTGAAGGAGACAAGGTCAACGCCAACATATTCGTGGCCGAAGGGCGCTGGACAATCACCCCGCGCACAATCCTCAGAGGTGAGCTGCAATACCTGACCACGAACGATGACGAGGGCGACTGGCTTTATGCGATGGCTGAGCTGACACTGACACCTCACTGGTCTTTCGCTGTAAGCGACCTCTGGAACTGCGGCGAGACAAAGATTCATTATTATCAGGCCGGAGTCACCGGCTCATACGGCGCGAACCGCTTCAATGTCTCATACGGGAGAACACGCGCGGGCTACAACTGCTCGGGCGGCGTGTGCCGCTGGGTTCCCGCCACACGCGGCCTGACACTATCTTACAATTATTCATTCTGATTGATACCTCTCTCTTATCTATAACCAGAAATGAAAAAGTCAAGCAAAATATCAATGTTGTTTGCCATTGCCGCCGCGAGCATCGGTATCATTGGTTGCAACGACATCGACAGCGACGAGCGATTCATCGAGTTGCCTCCGATCGAAGGCAACAGGGTGGTGTTGCTCGAGGATTACACCGGACAAAGTTGTCCCAACTGCCCCGAAGGGCATAGGGTCATAGAGCAGCTTGTCGAGCAATATCCGGGCAACGTCGTGGCCGTCAGCATCCATGCGGGGGAATTCGCCATACCGGCCACAAACCCCACTTATGTGGGGCTGAAACCCGCTTTCGGCGACGCGATGAGCGCCGACCGGGGAGTCAGCGAGTACCCGGCCGGGGTTATTGACGGGAAAGGCCCGAGCCTGCAAGCCAACTGGGCTACCGCTGTGCGTGACGCCCTGCAGATGGCGGCCCTCTGCGAGATTGAGATAGACGGGTTCTCGTATGATGAGGCTACCTGCAACCTCGGCGGCACAGTTACTGTTCTTTCTGGGAAGTCAGCCTCCGCCGCCCTTGGAATATGGATTATAGAGGATGGCATCGTGGCGCGCCAGTACAACGTGGACGGCAATCATACCTGGGACCGCAATTACATTCATGACCATGTGTTGCGCTCATATGCGACATCCTCAGTCTGGGGCGACCCCCTCACGCTTGTGAGGGATGAAGAGTCCTCGCGCGATTTCTCCGTCATCCTTGACCCCACCTGGAATGTCGACAACATCTCGGTTGTGGCATTCGTCACCGACATGGCGACAGGGGAGTATCTCCAGACAACTTGCGCCCATGTGAATCTTTCCAACAAAGAATAAACATATCCTATGAATAAGATTTTTACTTTACTTTCTGCGGCAGTGGTCGCAATGTCTGCATCAGCCGTGGAACTCACAGTGTCGACACAAGACGGAGTCATGCTTCCTGACGGCAATGTGCTTTTCAACAATCCCGATCCTGAATGGCTCGCCGATGGGGAAATCTGGATCTCCGGCAAGGTTGAAATCGGCTCGGATGTGTCGGTGTCGGCGGAAGTGACCGCTACACTGGTCTCCGGATTCGAGAAGTATGGAATATGCTTCGATAGTTGCGTGCCTGTCGCAGTCGGCGGCTCAACCAAAGCGTCGGCCACCATCGCCCCCGGCAATCCGTTTCATATCTCAGTTGAGTCGATCATGGTCTCGGAGCCCTGGACCCCCGATGTGGTGCGAACATTCAACATCGATGTGAAAGTGACCTCCGGCGCGGAGACCCTGAAGACCTTTTCCATCATCGTCACCAATGATGAGAACGCGCTGGTGGAGAGTGTGGGTATGGATGACACAGGTTTCACCGTGTCGGGCCGTTACATCTACTGGAATCTACCCAAGGCTCCGGGTATTATGAGCGTCTATACCCCGGACGGACGACTCGTTGACCAGAAGCGCCTTTCGACAGCAGCCGGCTCAACATCCCTCTCGCTCCCTGCCGGGCTTTACATCTGGGCTACTCCCTCCAATTCAGGCAAAATCCTGCTCCGCGACTGACATCCCGGCAGGCACTCCGCAGAGCCATGGCTCTATTTCCCGGCAGGTGATTGTAGGGAATTGAAAAACTTTTGGTAACTTTGCGGAATGTTAGGAATATCTAAAGAAACAGTACACAACCTTCCTGAGGTGCATTACCCCGGGAGGGTTGTTCTTATAGATTCCGCCGCCAAGGCGCGCGATGCCGTCGCCTATCTGCTGAAACAGCCTCAGATTGGTTTCGACACCGAGACACGGCCTAGTTTCCAGAAAAACCACCGCTACAAGGTGTCACTGGTGCAGCTTTCTGTGCCAGGCGAGTGCTTCCTTTTCCGCCTGAAGCAGATAGGGAGCCTCGACGGGCTGATGTCGATTTTCGAGAACCCCGCGATACAGAAAATCGGGCTTTCTCTGAAAGATGACTTCCATTCGCTGGCAAAGCTTTGTGAATTCACCCCTGCCGGTTTCGTCGAGTTGCAGACATTCGTCAAGGAATATGAGATTGCCGACAACAGCCTCCAGAAGATATTTGCCCTGATTTTCGGACAACGCATATCCAAGAACCAGCGGCTCACCAACTGGGAGGCCGCCGAGCTGACTCCAGGCCAGCAGAGCTATGCGGCCATTGACGCGTGGGCCTGCGTGGAGATATACAACCATCTGCTTGCCGGGAAATTTCATCCCGAGGAGTGTCCTTACAAGATTGACGATGATACGGCCAAGATGCTGCAGAGCTCTGTGGGCATTCATCTTCCTTTGAAGAATGCCGATGGAGACACTTCTGGCTCCCCCTCCATGGCCATCGCTGAGTCGACTGCCATTAACGGCACTCCTGTGAAACGACGCAGACGAAGTCCGTCAAAAGCCGCGAAGCCAGCCAACCCCAAAGCCAAGTCTGGCAAGTCGGCCGCAAAAACCGGCTCAGATGCCGCTTCGGCTGCTAAACGGAGACGGTCGAAGGCTGCCGCAGCGACAAAAAGCGTATCTGCCTCCGACACACCGGAGGAAAAGAAAACCAAGGAGGCGAAACAAGTGGTAAAGACAAAGTCAACGCCGCATAAGGCTCCAAAAGCTGAAAAGACGACCAAGACCGCGAAGATCGCGAAAGACAAGGCTTCCACGGCAAAGAGGACTGTCTCGCGGGCCAAGACTGCCTCCAAGACAGCTCCCAAAACCGCATCCAAGGTTGCCTCCCCGGCAAAGCGGAAGAAGACCGCTTCGAAAACAACAGCAAAGCCAGCCGACAAATGAGAAGAGTTTTGCGCAAATCTGTATGGATACCAGCCCTCCTGGCTTTGTATCTGATTGTGTTCGTGGTGCTGGGGTGGAGGTCGTTTGTCGCCGGACTTACTTCGCCACTGTTGTATCTCGGTGGCACGGCGGTGGTGGCGATAAGCATCGCGTTGCTTCACTTCCACTTGAAAAAGCGGGAGTCAGACCATCAGAAAGAGAGTCGATAACATTTATACTGACCATCATGAAAAAACTTGCAAAGCTGCCCGCAGCATCGCTGGCATTGTTTTCCATAGCTATGGCGACATCATCAGACATGGCGGCCTCCGGTAAACTCACATATCCCCAGGCTCCCACAGAGACAGTGGTTGACGATTACTTCGGCATGAAAGTCGCCGACCCTTACCGTCCACTTGAAAATGACACGGCTGCCGCCACCCTTGCCTGGGTCGACGCAGAGAATGCCGTGACCAATTCTTATCTATCCGCTATCCCGTTCCGCCCCATGTTGCGCAAGCAGATTGAGGCGTTCAACAATTACACCAAGCAGGGCGCGCCTTTCCGCTGGAAAGATGGCAAGTATTACTTCTACCGCAACGACGGGCTGAAAAACCAGTCGGTGCTTTACCGTATGGACTCCCTCGGAGGAGAGCCTATGGTGGTGCTTGACCCCAACGCCCTTTCCGACGACGGCACTGTGGCCCTCACCGGCATATCGATGTCGAAGGATGGGAAGCACATAGCTTACACCATCTCGCGAAGCGGCTCTGACTGGACCGAAATCTATGTCATGGATGCCGAGACACTCAAGCCGCTCGACGACCATATCGAATGGGCCAAGTTCACCGGCGCGTCATGGCGTGAGAAAGGGATTGACGGTGCGAAGGGATTCTTTTACAGCGCGTATCCCCGTCCCAAGGCAGGCAAGGAGTTCTCAAATGCCAATGAGTTCCACAACATCTATTTCCACAAGCTCGGGACTCCGCAGAGCGAGGACACCCTGGTGTTCACCGACAAGGAGCATCCGCTGCATTTCCATTCAGTTGGGCTGACCGACGACGAGCGCTACCTGATGATTTCTGTGGGCGGCCAGGGCTTCGGCAACGGCCTTATGATGAAAGACCTGGAGAATCCCTCGGCGGAATGGGTGGTGATAGAGCCTTCCCAGGAGTATGAGGTAGGTGTGATTGATGTCATCGGCGACTCGTTGCTGATCCAGACATCATACAACGCTCCCAAAAACCGCATCGTCACAGCCCCGCTGTCGGCTCCGACCAAGGAGAACTGGAAAGACCTTATTCCTGAGAACCCTGATGCGGTGCTGACCGGTTGCGCCCTGATTTACGGCGACCGCCTTTTCCTCAACTATGAGAAGGACGCAGCCGACCATCCGGCCCTTTACAGGCTCGACGGCTCGAAGATTCGCGACATTAAGCTGCCCACCTTCGGTTCGGCCGGGTTCAGCCTCTCCAAGGAATATCCCGACGCATTCTACACATTCACCTCTTTCCTTTATCCGTCCACGGTCTTCTCATATGACCTTGACACGGATGAGAGCAGCCTTTACTTCTCCCCCGATATCAAGGGATTCAACGCCGATGACTATGTGACCGAGCAGGTGTTCTATCCATCGGCAGACGGCACAATGGTGCCGATGTTCCTTACCTATCGCAAGGACCTGAAACGCGACGGCTCAAATCCTGTCTACCTTTATGGCTACGGCGGCTTCAATGTGTCGCTGACCCCGGGTTTCTCGCCCAACCGTCTGGTATGGCTCGATAACGGAGGCATCTACGCCCAGACCAACCTGCGAGGCGGGTCGGAGTATGGCGAGGCATGGCACGAGGCCGGCACCAAAATGAAGAAGCTCAATGTCTTCAACGACTTCATCGCCGCCGCCGAGTATATGATCGGCCAGGGATGGACATCGCCTGAGCATCTGGTTATCGAGGGTGGCAGCAATGGCGGCCTCCTCGTGGGGGCTGTGACCAACATGCGCCCCGACCTCTTCAAGGTGGCCATACCGCGGGTCGGAGTGATGGACATGATGCGCTATCACCTGTTCACCATCGGATGGAACTGGGCTTCTGACTATGGCACATCGGCCGATTCCCCCGAGATGGCGAAATACCTGGTAGAGTACTCACCGCTGCATACTATTCGTGATGACGGCACACCGTATCCGGCCATCATGGTCACCACCGCCGACCATGACGACCGTGTCGTGCCTGCCCACTCGTTCAAATACGCCGCCGCTCTCCAGGCCGCCGACACCGGTGACGCTCCCAAGCTCATCCGTATCGACTCCAAGGCCGGCCATGGCGCCGGCAAGCCCGTCGCCAAGGTGATTGACGAGTATGCCGACATCTATTCATTCATCTTCCACAACCTGGGAATGACCCCCAAGGCTGAATGAGACTGAAAAGAAACATCTGTCACAACGGATGGCTGACAGGAACCCCTTGCGGGGTTCTTGCGGCCATCCTGCTTTTCTGTGGGGCGTTTCTGCTGCAGGGATGCTTCACCGGTATCGAATCCACTCCGAAAATCACCTACAAGGATGTCAGGAAGCAGAATGCCGACGGGTCGCAGGAAGGTGAGTTTTCTGGAAGGCTCAGGCCGGTGCCTTTCAGTGAATGGATCCCGGGACGCAGGTTCCTGATGGCTGACGCTAAAGGCGCGCTGACATATTCAGCCCCCGCCGGGAAGGTGGTGGTGGCTGAGGCTGGCGACACAATCGTCTTCCGTGGGACGCGCGAAGCCGTGGCCATCACCGGGGGGAAGGTGGCGGAACTTGTGTTCACGCTTTTGTCATCACCCGCGGACACCCTTTTGTACCGTCCCGGTGGAGACCGTGACGCGCTGATGAGGCGCGGCAATCTGCGTCTGCCGTTTCTTGTCGACCTTGAGCGTGTAGGCGACGCGGCGGCCATGCTGGCTGGCAAAACGCTTTTCACCCGCACTGACCGGTGGCTTGACGCTGACGGCTCCCAGCACAAGGGACGCAAATTCCTCGCAGTGAGAGTCACAGGCGTTGAGGCTGGCAACGAGGACTATCCTTTCCTGGTTTATTTCGTCTCCATGGAGAATCCTGATGAGAAAGGGGCCTTGGCCATGTCGACCACTGAGGCCGAGGGTATGCCGGCCCTGCGGGGATTCGACAACCTTTTCCTGACAACGGATCCGCGTGACAGTTATCCGCAGATTTCCGACGCCAGCTGGGAGCTGATACGGCAGGGGAAAGTGGCCGAAGGGATGACCTCCCAGGAGGTGACCCTCGCGCTCGGATCGCCCCGCGATGTCGACCGCCGTCATGACCAGTCGATGATGTATGAGCGATGGAGCTACCCGGGAGGGGTGTATGTGATATTCGAGAATGGATTGCTGGTGAGATACAACCAGTGAGCCATCGCTGACTGAGAATTGTTTGACTGATATGGAACTGACTTTTTTGGGAACTGGGACATCCACCGGGGTGCCGCAACTCAGATGCGGATGTCCGACATGCACATCTTCCGATCCGCGTGACAGACGTTCGCGGGCGTCTGCGCTCGTGGAGGTCGCAGGCAAAAGGATTCTGATTGACTGCGGGCCGGATTTCCACCGGCAGATGCTCCGCCACGGGACACGTTCGCGTGAGGACCGCCTTGACGCGCTGCTTGTGACCCACCAGCATTATGACCATGTCGGCGGGATTGACGACCTGCGCCCTTACTGCCATCAGGCAGACATGGAGGCCGACGGCTTCCCGGTCTATTGCCAGCGCGATGTCGCCCGCGACCTGCGCGAGAGGATGCCTTACTCTTTCAAGGCCGACCCTTATCCCGGTGTGCCGAGGTTTGATTTGCGCGAGATAGAGGCAGGCAAACCGTTTCGGGCCGCCGGGGTCGATGTGCTTCCTGTCAGGATCAACCACTATATGCTCGACATACTTGGCTTCAGGATAGGGGGGCTGGGGTATGTCACCGACGCGAAACGGATGCCTGACGAGACGGTCGAGGCCCTGCGCGGGGTCGACACCCTGGTGATAAACGCCTTGCGCCGCAAGCCCCATCTCTCCCACATAACTCTCGACGAGGCGCTGGAGCTGGTGGGTCGTATCGGGCCGAGGGTGGCTTATCTCACCCATATCAGCCATGACATGGGGCGGTATGCCGATGTGGCCCCGTCGCTGCCGGGCAATGTGTTTCTTGCTGTCGACGACCAGAAAATAGAGATTCCCGATGGCCAGTGAATTTGTCGAGGTGGTGCTGCCCCTGCCGTTGCAGACCACATTCACCTACCGAGTCCCCCCTGAGATGCGTGCCCAGCCGATAGGGGTGGGGTACAGGGTCATTGTGCCTTTCGGACGCAAGAAATTCTACACCGGGATTGTAGTAGGGCTGCCGATGTCGGCCCCCGTCGGATATGAGATAAAGGAGATAGCGATGGTGATTGACGATTCACCTGTGGTCAGGAATCCGCAGCTCAGGTTATGGGATTGGGTGGCCGATTATTACCTGTGTTCGTCGGGCGATGTCTACCGTGCGGCGGTGCCGTCGGGCATGAAAATCGAGAGCGAGACCTTTGTGGAGGTGAATCCTGATTTTGATTTCGCCACATTCCCGCTTAAGAATGAACTGGAAAATGAGATATACCAGCTTGTCGACCACCAGGAGCAGGCATCTGTCTCTGAAATCGTGAAGAAGACTGACCGGCGCGGCACTGCCGCCACGGTCAACCGCCTTGTCTCGCGGGGAGTGCTGATTGTGGCCGAAAAACTTGTCGAGAGGTATGTGGCCAAAAAGCAGGCTTGTGTGAGGCTTGCGCCCGGATTGTCTGAGGCGGAGGCGTTCTCGCTTGTGGGGTCGGCCCGCAAACAGGAGACCCTGCTGCTGGCGTTGCTCGACCTGTCACGGCAGGCGGCTCAGGCGGCGGGGCTGGAGGGGATGGCCACCGACATACCAAAAGACAGGCTTATGGAGCGGGCCGGGGTCAGCCCGGCTATCCTCTCGGCGATGGCCAAGAAGGGCATAATCGAGCAATACACCATAGAAATCAACCGCTTCAGGTATGACGGGCGTCCGTTGAAGGGGCTGCCCACGCTGTCTGGACCGCAACAGGACGCGTTGGAGAAGATTCACCTGCTCTGGAAAGAGAAAGATGTCAACCTGCTCCACGGGGTCACCTCCTCGGGCAAGACCGAGATTTACATACACCTTATAAACCATGTGCTGCGCCGTGGCGACCAGGTTTTGTATCTTGTGCCTGAAATCGCCCTGACGGCACAGCTTACCCGCAGGCTCCAGGAGGTCTTCGGCGAGAAGGTGGTGGTCTATCACTCGAAGTTCTCCGACAACGAACGTGTCGACATATGGAAAAAGCTACTCACAAGCCATGAGCCCCTGGTGATACTCGGGGCGAGGTCGTCGGTGTTTCTTCCCTTCGCGCGCCTCGGGCTGGTGATTGTCGACGAGGAGCATGAAAGCTCATACAAGCAGTATGATCCCGCGCCGCGTTACAACGCCCGTGACGTGGCGATGGTGCTTGCCCGGTTCCACGGGGCTAAGACATTGCTCGGGTCTGCCACCCCAGCGGTCGAGACCTATTACAAGGCCAGCGAGGGGAAATTCGGGCTGGTGACCCTCTCCACCCGTTATGGTGATGTCGAGCTGCCGGAGATAGAGGTGGTTGACATGCGCCAGGCCCGCGACTCCAAGGAACTCCACGGGGCTTTCGCGCAAAAGACTATACGCCGGGCAAACGAGGCCCTGGCCGACGGCAAGCAGGTGATATTCTTCCAGAACAAGCGTGGCTACGCCCCGATGGTCAGGTGCCGGCAATGCGCGTGGGTGCCACGTTGCGAGAACTGCGATGTCTCGCTGACCTACCACCGCTCGATGCGTCAGCTCCAGTGTCACTATTGCGGGGCGGTCTACTCGGTGCCGCAGGTGTGTCCGCAATGCAAGGAACCCGCGATTGAGGAAATCGGCTACGGCACAGAGAGGGTGGAGGATGAGCTGGCAGGTCTGTTGCCTGGTGTCACAATGTTGAGGATGGATCTCGATTCCACACGCAACAAGCATTCTCACGAGCAGATCATAGAGGCTTTCTCCGAGGGGAAAGCCGATGTGCTTGTTGGCACACAGATGGTCACCAAGGGGCTGGACTTCAAGGATGTGGAGATGGTGGGGGTGCTTAACGCCGACTCTGTCATCAATTTCCCCGACTTCCGGTCGGTCGAACGTGGGTTCAACATGCTCGAACAGGTGTCGGGACGAGCCGGCCGCAGTGATGGCCGCAAAGGGAGGGTGGTGGTGCAGACCTATGAGCCGTCTCACCTGATACTCCGCTATGTGGCCGCCCATGACTATACCGGCTTCTACGGCTATGAAATCGAGGAGCGCAGGAAACATTTCTATCCGCCGTTCGTGAGGCTGATATATGTCTATATGAAACATCGCGACAGAGGGGTGCTGGCCAGGCTCGCCGACAACTACGCCTCTCGGTTGAGGCAGTTGCTCGGGGGACGGGTGTTCGGGCCAGACGAGCCTTCGGTGGCAAGGGTGCAGAACCTCTACATAAGGCGCCTTATGTTGAAAATCGAGGTAAACGCGTCAATATCGAAAATCAAGGAACTGTTGCGCCAGACCTACCTTGAGCTACATTCCGACCCGGAGATGCGCCGGGCCATATTGTATTATGATGTCGACCCGCAATGATAAGGTAGGCGCGCCAAATGGCAAGTATCGCCAGCAAGGTGATGAGTGAAAAAAAGTTGTTATGGATGGCTCTTTTTTTCGTGGCGAAGCGTGAAATCTTGCTTGAATTTGTTAATTTTGTAGCAGAATTGTCTCCGACGATGAAAGTGAATGGATTGAAACGGCTCCTGTTGGTCGCGGCGGTCGCCCTTGCCGGGGTGTTGTCGCCCTGCGACGTGTCCCCGAAATCTGTCGGGAAATCCGGAGAAAAGAAATTCACCCTGTGTCTCGACCCGGGTCACGGAGGAAAGGACTTTGGTTGCATCGGGTCCAAGACCAATGAGAAGACAATCGTGCTGAGGGTGGCCACAAGGGTCAAGAAACTTGTGGAGAAGCATCTGGCCGATTATGCCGATGTGGTGATGACACGCGACGGTGATTACTTCGTCACCCTGCAGGGGCGCGCCGACATCGCCAACCAGGCCCACAGCGACCTGTTTGTCTCCATCCATGTCAACTCGGTGGCCAAGAGCAACAAGCGGCGCAAGACCATAGCCGGAAGCCAGGTCTACACTCTCGGGCTCCACAAGACGGCAGAGAACCTCGCCGTGGCAAAGCGCGAGAACGCGGCTATGGACTTCGAGCCTGACAACAAGGCCAATTACGCCGGTTTCAACCCCAACTCTCTCGAAGGTGACATACTTTTCGAGCTGACCCAGAGCCGCCGTATGGACCAGAGCATCGAGCTTGCCGACGCCATCCACCACAACCTGTCGGTGAAAGCCTCGCGCAAGCAGATGGGTGTCAGGCAGGCCGGATTCTGGGTGCTTTGGGCCACCTCTATGCCGGCTGTGCTTGTAGAGCTTGACTTCATATGCAACCCCGACAGCGAGGCGTTCCTTGCCTCTGACAAAGGGTGTGACCAGATGGCCGAGGCCATCTACAATGCCTTCAGCTGTTACCTCAACACATATGGGCCTGCTCTCCTCGACAGGGATGTGAAGGCCCGGATTCTATGAAACGGGGCGCGGTACGGAATAAACGACCTAACCTCAGCCCAACTAAAACGAACAAGTAGAAAAGACAATGAACAACGTAAAGAAAGAAGTGACGATAGGCTTGTGTGCCGTGGTGGCGCTCGCCGTTCTCTTTTTCGGAATTGAATTCCTTAAGGGCGTGAATGTGTTCAAGCCCGCTAATTTCTATACCGCGTCATACACCAATGTCGCCGGCCTGCAGGTGTCGGCTCCTGTTACCCTCAACGGCCTGAAAATAGGCCAGGTGAGGGAAATCAGGTATGAATATGACAATCCCGGCCATGTGGCTGTGGAGCTGAGCCTCGACAAAGAGCTGCGTGTGCCCGTCGGCTCCAAGGCTGTGATCGAGCAGGACCTGCTCGGCACATCCACCGTGGCCCTCCACCTGTCAGACTCCAAAGAGTTCCACAAAGTCGGAAACAAGCTGATTGGCGAGACCGCCGCCGGAATGCTCGACGGGGTTTCGGGCGACCTTATGCCCAAGCTCAACGCCATGTTGCCCAAGGTAGACACATTGCTGACCAACATCAACCGCCTCGTGGCCAATCCGGCCTTGCAGACCTCAATCACCCGCCTGGATGACATCACACTGCAGCTCGACGGCACAATGAGGTCTGTCAACCGCACTGTTGGGCAACTCCCCCCGGTGGTAAGGAATGTCGAAGGCATCACCACCAACGTCAACACAATCACCGCCGACCTGGCTGTGCTTGCCGGCCAGCTTAAGACACTCCCGGTCGACTCGCTGCTCGACAACATGATGGTGGTGTCGGAAAACCTCAAGGCACTCTCCGCCGAGCTTGACAACCCCAACTCAACTCTCGGCGCGCTGACCCACGACCGTCAGCTATACGACAATCTCTCCGCCGCGTCAGCCTCTCTCGACTCGCTGCTTATCGATGTCAAGCGCAATCCAAAACGCTATATCTCGATAAAGCTGCTGTGACCACGACAATCTGAAAAAATATATCTTACTCACATAATACCGACCAATAATCGATACCTATGATCCTTTCATTTAATGTCGACTACCGCACAAACTGGGGTGAGGCCCTCTACCTGACGGCTGACATACCCCAGCTCGGCAATGGCGACCACGCGAAAGCCATAAAGCTTGAATTATACGGCGAGCAGACCTGGAAAGCCCAGGTAGAGATCCCCGATGACACTCCCGATTTCAAATACGCTTACTTCGTGAAGCATGAAAACGGGTATGAGAAAAACGAGTGGGGCCATGGCCATCTTTTCCGTTCAGGCGAAGGGGTCAAGTCCTATGAAATCTTCGACCGATGGCAAGACCAGCCCTGGGACAAGCCTTTCTACTCGGTGGTGTTCACCGATTGCGTGTGCCGTCGCGAAGGCCGCGCGATGCCTCCCAAGGTTGAGGCCGCCGCGATGCTGCTGAGCTGCGACGCTCCTATGGTGGCCCCCGACGAGGTGCTGGCTGTTTCTGGCGGATGCGACGCCATGGGCAACTGGGATCCCGCCAAAGCTGTCGTGATGAGCGACGCATTCTTCCCCACATGGAGCTGCTCGCTTCCCCTCGACCAATTCCCCGAAGAGGTTGAATACAAGTTCCTTATCCTCAAGAAGAATAGCGGCAATGTCGTATGCTGGGAGGGTTGCGACAATCGCCGGATGATTGTCGAACCCGCCACAAAGGGTGAGTGCATGACAGTGGCCGGCATAAGGTTTGTCAACCCCAAGACCCCGTGGCGCGGAGCCGGTGTGGCCATACCGGTGTTCTCCCTCAGGTCGGAGGAAGACTTCGGCGTAGGTGAATTTTACGACATCAAGATGCTTGTCGACTGGGCTGCCAAGACCGGCCAGCGGTTCATCCAGATGCTCCCCATCAATGACACCACGATGACCCATACCTGGACCGACTCGTATCCCTACAAGGCCAACTCCATTTTCGCCCTCCATCCGATGTATCTTCGTCTCAAGGAGATGGGGACACTCTCTGACAAGGAGCGCCAGGCTTACTACGACAATCTTGCCAAGGAGCTTAACGCCCTTGAGGAGGTCGACTATGAAAGGGTCAACAACGCCAAGATCGCCTACACCCGCGAGTTGTTTGCCGAAGTAGGAGAGAAATCGTGCAAGGCCCCGATGTTCCGCAAGTTCGTCAAGGAGAATGCCTCATGGCTGATTCCCTATGCGGCTTTCTGTGTGTTGCGCGACCGCAACGGCTCTGCCGACTTCTCGAAATGGGGCGAGTACGCCGAGTATGACGAGACCGCCGTGGCGGACTTCGTCAAGGAGAACCAGTGCGACATCAACTATGTATGCTGGATTCAGTATCACCTCGACAAGCAGATGCGCGCGGTTCGCGACTATGCCCATGCCCACGGGGTGGCCATAAAGGGCGACATCCCCATCGGCATCTCCCGCAACAGTGTCGACGCGTGGATTTCCCCCCGCCTGTTCAACCTCGACTGCCAGGCCGGCGCGCCGCCGGATGATTTCTCTGTGCTTGGCCAGAACTGGGGACTCCCGACATACAACTGGGAGGAGATGAACCGCGACGGCTTCGCCTGGTGGAAGGCCCGTTTCCGCAAGATGGCCGAGTATTTCGACGTTTACCGCATCGACCATGTGCTTGGATTCTTCCGCATATGGCAGATTCCCATAGACCAGCTCCACGGTCTGCTCGGTGTGTTCAACCCCGCTCTCCCGTTCCATCCCGACGAGCTCCGCAACAGCTACGACTTTTGGCTGGATGTCGACCTGCAGACCACGCCCTACATAATGGACTACTTCCTGAATGATTTCTTCGGGGAGTACACCGACGAGGCCCGCGACCGCTTCCTGGTTGATGCCGGTTACGGACGCTACCGTCTGCGTCCTGAGTTCGCGACCCAGCGCCAGGTGGCCGACTACTTCGCCACTCAGCCTGCCGACGACAAGAACGCCCGCCTGTGCAATGCCCTGCAAGGGCTTATCGACCAGGTGCTGTTTGTCGAAGACCCGTATGAGAAGGGGAAATACCATCCGCGCATCTCGGCCCAGTACACTTACATCTACCGCTCGCTGACCGATTATGAGCGCTGGTGTTTCGACCGCCTCTACAATGACTTCTACTACCACCGTCACAACGACTTCTGGTATGGCAAGGCAATGTGGAAGCTTCCCCCCATCATCGACGCTACCGACATGCTCACCTGCGCCGAAGACCTCGGCATGATTCCCGATTGCGTGCCCGCCGTCATGAGTGCCCTTGAGATTCTGACACTTGACATACAGCGCATGCCCAAGAACCCCCGCGAGGAGTTCGGCAATCCGGCCCACTATCCCTATTACACTGTCTGCACGACTTCGACACATGACATGTCGGGCATCCGCCAGTGGTGGGAGGCTGACCGCGACGCGACCCGGCGTTTCTACAACAACATCCTCCATGAGGGGGGTGAGGCTCCGTTCTTCGCTGAGCCTTGGGTGTGTGAGAAGATAGTGGAAAGCCATCTCAATTCCCCCGCGATGCTCTGCATCCTCCCGCTGCAAGACTGGCTGTCGATTGACGGCACCGTGCGCCGCGAGAATCCCTACAAGGAGCAGATCAACGAACCCGCCAGGAACCCCCATTACTGGCGTTACCGTATGCACCTCACCCTTGAGGATCTCCTTGGTGAGGAGCTTTACAACCGTCGGGTGGAGAATCTTGTGACCTCTTCCGGCCGATAAATTTCACCGTACATACCGTAAGGTAGGATATGCTGGCGACTATGGCCACGGGCATGAACTGTCCGTAGCCGATAGTCGCCATTTCTGTGACAAGGAACATAGCCATCAGCGGGGCCCTGACGGCTCCGGCGAGTATTCCGGCCATCCCCATGAACACATAGTCGGGCACATCGAGGGCCACACCGCAATAGCTGTCGAGCATATAGGCGTAAAAGAACCCGATCACACTGCCAATCATGATTGTGGGCGCGAAGTCGCCTGCCACCCCTCCTCCGTCGTTGGTCGCGGCTGTGGCGAAACTTTTCACGGCCATTATGCAGAACGCACCGATGAGAAGCACGGACGGGGTCGGATGTGAACCGCTCAGCATGCCTCCGGCCAGCAGCTTGTCCCAGTCTCCGCCGAGGAGGTCGGCCCCGAGCCCGTAGCCCTCGCCATACAGCGGAGGAAAAAGAAATATCAGGCAACCGACCGAGAGGCCTGCGACAATGTTTTTCAGCCACGGATTGTGGATTTTCCCGAGCCATCCGGCTACCGCCTCCATTGTCGACGCGTAATATGACGAGTATAGCCCGCATATTACACCGAAAAGCAACAACAGAGGGAAGTAGTCGAAAGAGAGTGGGGCAGCGTCATTGAAAGGGATGTCGGCTGTGCCCCCAGACAGCAGGTAGGCGGTAGTGGTTGAGGCGATGCTCGCCACAAACAGGGCGGCGACAGCAGAGGTGGTCAGCTCTATGCCTATCACTTCGATTGAGAAAAGCACGCCGCCTACCGGAGCCTTGAATATGCCGGCGATTCCGGCCCCGGCTCCGATGGCGGTGAGCATCCTTACCTTGTCCGGGGAAATCCTGAACAGTGAGCCGATGTTGCTCCCTATCGCCGCCCCGGAATAGGCGACCGGGCCTTCCGAGCCGGCAGAGCCTCCGAAACCAAGAGTTATGATGCAGGCCAGTATCGGGTTGTAGGTGATTGACAACGGCAGGTAGCAGCGGTCGCGCAGGAAATCCTGTCGCAGACGGTCATCACCGTGGGAAATTTCCTGGTGGATGACATATCGCTGGTATATGCCTACCAGTATGAGTCCGGCAACGGGGAGGAGTATCAGCCACCAGTTTAGACTGTCGGCCTTGAAGCAACCTGTGACGAATTTGCTGAATGTGGCTATGCCCCATTTGAGCAGATAGGCGGCCACACCGGTCAATATGCCTGTCAGCAGGGCCACTGCCATCATGGTGGCAGATCCCGGGTCGCGTGTGTCAAGCGCCTGTATTTCCTCGGAGGTGATGGAAGGGTGGCGTTGTGTGATGGTCTGGCCGTAGCCGGTCACATCGTCGCGTTTGACGGGTGGATACAGGAATTTCTGCAGGAAACGCGCGATGCCTTTTCCTCCTTTGAATCCGCCACAGGTTCGGTGGTCTGTTTGCCGGTTTCTGCGTTCATCCCTCATAGTATTATTAACCCGCCAGCGGGTAAATGGTTTTCCCAGGCGTGGCGGTTGCCTGGGAAAAAAAGAACCTGTCGCCCGGCTGACACCAGGTGGCAGGTTTTTCTGTTGGGAATGAATGTACGTCTGTTTTGTCAGATGGACGCGAGGAGCATGCGCAGCGTGTCCTCGTCAGGGTCAGCCATCACAAGTTTCCCTTCCGGGTCGATTATGAATGCCCTGAGTCCGTTGTTCATTTCAAAAGCGTCGCAAAGGCGTTTTATTTCCTCTTTGGATTTTACCCTCGTCTGCGAGCTCTCAAGAAGATTGTCAATGCTGACTATCTCACTCATCAGCGGTTCGGACTGGTCGAAATTGACCGACAATACTTCTACTTTGGTTTTGTTGCCGAGAGAATAGACTCCGGCAGGAGTCTTGAATTCAATTTCAGCGTCATCGCCGCGATTGCCATCGGAGTTGTCGCCATTGCCTGATTTCACAATCGAGGCGATCTTGTTCTGGGTAAGACGCGACACGGGGTCGGTGGTCGACCAGAAAGACAGCACAACCCATTTACCTCGCATGGCTTCGAGAGCCTGGCTGGCTCCATGCCGTTCCACGACGACTGCGGGAGCCTCTTTTCCATAGGCGGCCACACGTCGGTCATCGACTGCAGCCGAGAGCGAGGTAAACAAAATGGCGAAGGCGGCAATGAGAATCATTGTCTTCTTCATTACATTTTGTTGAGGTTCATAATTAAGGAAACCATCATGCGGGTGGCATTTTTACTGGGTATGACCCTCGGGTTTCCTTGCCGATTTTCGGCACGGATGACACCTCTGTGGCATCCACTTATTTACTCTTTCGTTTGCAAAGTTACGAAAATAACACGAGATGGCCAAAATTAGTTCATTAGCAATCACGCAATTACGGTTTTTTAGCAATTAAAATCGCCCTTCTGTACCATCAGGAGGGCGATTTTGAAGGTAATGTTAAAATGGGTTAATACGGCATCGTGAAGGGGTTGAAACATATGTTAAAGAGCATGTTTTTCAGAACTTGAAAGCCATTGATTGAACCGCTTGAAATCCTGGGGATTGTCGAAAAATCTTTTGTCGGTAAGAAACGAACCTGAGGCGTAAAACGACATATCGCGCCTGTTGATGAATGACAACGACGCGGTGTATCGCTGGTAGTTGTGCATGCCGATTTCCACGCCGACGGCATTGGGCATTCGGTCCTTGGTCTTGAATGACACATATCCGGCGTTGGCAAGGTCGCCATACATCATATTGTAGTTGCCCTTCTCAAGCTCCACATTCTCGATGAGTTCGGGCTGGAGGAAGTGGAGGTCGGCATAACCTTGGCTATGGGCGTGGCTGACCATATTGACCGGCATGCCATCGACCCACAGGCTGATGTCGGTGTCGTGGTCGAGGTCAAATCCTCGCAAGAACATCTGCTCGGCCTTACCTCCCCCCGCGTGCTGGGCGATGAACAGTCCCGGGACAGTGCGCAATACCTCCTGGGAAGATATGACGGGATTTTTGTCAATGTCGATTTTCGCCACCTCGATGAATGAGTTGCGGCGGTTGGCTACCACTGACACCTCTTTCAACGACACCTCGGGCAGCGAGTCGCCCACTGCTGGCAGAGGGCCTTTGCCATGTTGCGAAGGGTCATGGGCTGAAGATGTCATAAAAGACGCGGCAACGGACAGGATTACCGATAATGCCACCGGCCTCGACCGTAGTGGGGATATGCCTTGATTCATTGAATATCCGGGTTAAATAGTTGAAAAATTGATTACGTTCTTTTAACATCGCAAGTGAATTTGAGGTTCAGCCAAAGAAAAAAATCGCCAAAAGCTTGCGAAATCCAAACATTATTCTTAACTTTGCACCGCATTTGACCCGGAAGGGTGGGTGAGTGGCTGAAACCACCAGTTTGCTAAACTGACGTAGGAGCAATCCTACCACGAGTTCGAATCTCGTCCCTTCCGCACCGATAGAAAAGGCCGCAACCTCCACAAGTCGCGGCCTTTTCTGTCTCTGTTCGTATGGGTGTGTCAGGCTGCCGTGGCCGCAAACGCGGCTGTCAGTTGTTGTAAGGCTCGATTCCGGCAGGTTTACTTTGACTTCTTTTTTTTCTTGGCGATGGTCTCTTCAGTTATCGAGGCGATAATCTCGCGGGTCCGATGAACCACAAGACGTTTGTATGGCGGGCATACCACCCCGACGTTGAACATCATCGTGTATCCGCAGTTGTTGCATATTCCCATGACGCATGATTTACCATAGCCTTCCTGGCTTAAAGGCCATGGCTCTTGTGTCTTGTCCCAGTCATAGTGCATCACGAAGAATGGATCATCGATGAAAGTGATGCCATCTTCCGCATGGCATATAGGGCAGTGGAAATGGTCTAATTTCTCGCTTAACCGTCTCAAGGCTTTTTCAAATTCGCCTTGCACATTGTCTGGTTCTTCAACGGAGTTTTTCATAAATGTCTGTTTTTGTTATAAACACGCCGCGGAGGGGCTATGTTTACCAAAAATTTCACTCTTATCAAATACGACATCATCGATTTTGACCCTTGCAACTCCCATAAAGTAAGGTCCTATAAGGTCATCTTGCCAAAGAGAACTATTCCGTCACCTTATCGCTCATATCACCATTTATCATCTTTCTTCTCAGAAATATCCGATTATCAGTATTTTATTTCGAGTAGAATGGGATTATTGGTGCTGGCAGCACAGTCCTTGATTATCTCTGCTTTGATAATTTGAGGCACGAAACTACGGCTCGCAAGGAAATAATCAATTCTATGTCCCTGATTGTTTGCTCTGACCTGTGGGGCATTCCGAAAGAAGTACGAGAACTGTCTTGTAAACGGATTTAAGACACGGAAAGTATCAATAAGATTACCAGCCTCAGTAAGCCTCGTGAAATTCTGTCTCTCCCAATCATGGAAGTTTGCTTGATTTCGTTTGTATTTGCCGTCCCAACAATCTTGCTCTGAAACAACAATATTCATATCACCACATATTATCTGGCGGTCTGGTGTCGTTCCTACTAACTTGATGAGAGTCTCGTCAAACTTCTTGCGATGTTCAATAGCCCCCTCTACCTTAGGGTTGGAGTATGGGGTGTAAATGTTATAAAGAGTGAATGATGGAAAGAAAAACTCAGTCTTTAGTAGGTGCCCTGCCAACTCTGGAGAGAGCGGTTTGCTGGTCTTGCAAGGAAGGCAAGCTTTAACATAGGTGGCTATTCCGGCATATTGTTCTGAGAAACAATCCCGTTTATATCCTACAATCTCAAATTCCGGGGAGTCCTTAACATCTTTGGTCTTTTGCAGACAGATAACCTCTGGAGAATATTCGCCAACCAACTTTTTCAAAGTCTCAAAATGAGCCTTTATCCCGTCGATATTCCAACTTATCAGGCGAATAGTTGTGGGAGGCGTTGGCATTGTTGTATTACCGACTTTTATACGCCCGATGGGAAGTGCCCAGTATTCTCCATAGAAAACCGGAGTTTGACCGTTTGCAACTAAGGACAACAGCTTGTTGAACCATTCGACATATTCAGAATCTTTCCCTTTCCCAATTTCAAGCAATTGTGGATTTTCATCCATAAATATCTTGATAAAAGGTCTTATATTCTCTCCGGTGGTCATAACACTGGTAGAAGTACACCATACTTCATTGTTGTTTCCAGCGATGATTATTTCCCGATTAACACAGATATGGTCTTGTGTGGTTATATGACAGCGCAAACTCAGCCCGGTGGGTGCCATATAAGATATCCAACGGAGTTTCTGATAGCCACGCTTATGAAGATCATGTAGGATTTGCATGAGTTCATAGACTCCTAATTTATGTAGCATTTGTTCATCAGAGCGTTTATGCTCAGGTTATAGGTATCTCTTAACCAGCTTCTTTAAGATGATACACTTCTCCAGATACCACTTAAAAACTTCTGCCCATGAAGTCGAGTCAGACATGTCGAATGATTTAGTTTCATAGAAACGTGATGCTTTCTTGGCTTCAGTCCAGAGAAGTTTGCTGTTTAATACACTTTCAATAGCCTGTTTGTCAGATTTAATTTCATGATACAATGATTTGTCATCATAAATGTAAATACCAACCGTAGCTTCCTGCTTCTGTTTTTTAGCCTCCAGACAAATATTGCATTTGCTACTTCCGATTGCCAGATTAAACCAATTTTGAGGATGAGCGGAAGGCAGACTGAAAGACTTGATAAAACTCGTCTTTCCGGCATAGTCAATAAAGGCTTGCCAAAATTCGAGCTGCAGAACTTTGGTGTCAGAAACCTCAGTAGTGGATTTTACTACTTTCGCCCATTCGTTAGGACGTTCAACAACATTGAATTTAGGTGCAAGCTTTGATGTGCCTATATGCCACAACTCTATTTCAAGAAGGTAAAAGCCAAGTTCTGATGTCGTATTATCATTCAGCCATTTAATAGCCTCGCGATGCTCATCCCTTGCTTTTTTTACGACCCATACGATTGCTTTTGCTTTTTTCCCTGATGCGTACGTAATTAGCTTTCCTAAATGATCATGATTGGAATCCTCAAGTTGGTTTTCAATAACCACATAGCTTTCTGAATCATCCTCAGCATCGGCAACCTTAGCTAATATATCCGCAGAATATCCCCCGACTTTTGACTCTTTTTCGACAAGTTCTAAATCCATTTCAAGAATATTCCCAATATATTCCAGATGGCTTGCTAACCAAGGTGTAAAGTCCTTCGCTTCGTTAGGCCATGCCTTACGAAGATTGGGCTCCTGTGTGAGTGTATCTAAATTATACATTATTTTTCTATTGGATAGGTTGCGTCGTAGATTTCTGTCAAATATTTCTTTCTATACTTGCTTAGTGAATACAATTCGTTGATGTTATACGCAAAATTACGAATAAGTTCTGAGATTATAATTGAAATCAGCATAAAACTCAGGGCAACCGCATCAAAATTTGGCTTTTGGCCAAGACACGTTGCTGACTGGTTGCAGGCGATTTTTTACGGGGCGGTTATCAACTTTGTTTTGGCGGGTTGTGTTTTTAATATAAAACCTATAATTCTTAATCGTTATGGATTACAACAATGAAACGAAAAGGCTTGAAGGGCATGAACCTATGAAGGAAATACCCGAAAGCTTCGAGGAGTACAAGCCGGTGGCCGCTACGGGCAGGAGAACTCGCCGTAGGGGGGCTGCGATGGCCGGAGCGCATGGCGGAGGCTTCAATACCGGTGCCATAATTGCCGGTATCGGGGCTGTTGTTCTTGCCGGACTGGTGTTCTGGTTCTCTGACGCTTGTTACTTCAGGAATGGCAGTAAAGACACCGCGAGAAATGGCCAGATCGCCGCAGTTGCCGGGCAACAGCCATCAGGTGTGATTGAAGTGACAGAGATCACCACCGGTGAGATTGCTCAGAGCCTGCCCGAGACAGACAGTGTGGAGTTGTCGTCGGCATCCGCAGCCACTTCGGTAAAGGCTGTCCCGCAGACATTGGCACAGGCTTCCGCCGCCGGTGACACCGTGTCGGCGGATGCTACCCTCCAGGGGACTACAACGCCCGATGTGGTGTGTCTCTTCCCCGTCAACGGAGATGTGATACAGGAGAATCCCCAGCTTAACGACCTCGCTGAGGAGGTGGTCGCCGATGGTTCGGATGTGGTGATAACAGGTTACACTGATGAGTCGGGCAATGCGGCTTACAATCAGCAGCTCAGCGACCGCAGGGCCAAGGCGATAGGTGACTATCTGGTTGCCCATGGCGTGCCGCGCGACCATATCTCTGTCGAGGGCCGGGGCCAGACCCACGCTTTCGCGTCGAACGCCCTTGACCGTCGAGTCGAGGTCAGAGTGGTCTGAATCCGCGTGGCATGTATGTGCCGACATTACGACAGCAGCCATCCGCAAGTGTAGGATGGCTGCTGTCGTAATATCCATTGGCCGTTTATTTCTCAGGTAGCTGTTTGGTGGATTTTGCCCCGAGGTCGAGAATCTTGCGGGCTGTGACGAATACATTTCCAGGGCCGTCAGACAGGCGTGAGCGGAGGGTCGTGCAGGCTTTCTGGGTGTTGGCGATATGTTTCTCTACATCGTCGAAAGCCTCCATCATTCCTGAGAATTTGTCGAGCAGGCGACCTGACAGGCGTGCTATCTCCTCCACATTGCGGTTGACGGCATCCTGTTTCCACAGCTGGCGCAGCATGCGCAACACGGAGATAAGCTGGGTGGGGGAGACCATCAGTACCCGCTTGTCGTAGGCCTCCTGCCACAGGCCCGGCTCTATCTGCATGGCGGCGATGTATGCTGCCTCGTTGGGAATGAACATCATCACGAAATCCATCCGCTTCTTGCCAATCAAATCCTGATAGCTTTTCCGTGACAGCTCGTTGATATGCGACTTCACGGATGCCAGGTGGTGTGCAGCAGCCTGTTTGCGGCGTTCGCCGCCGTCGTCATCGGGGTCATCCGCGAGGTTTATGTAATCGATGAAGCTTGTCAGAGACACTTTGGAGTCTATCACCAGGCATCTGTCGTCGGGATAATAAACAACCACATCGGCCCTGAGGCTCTTCCCGTCAGGGTCGGCAAGCCGGGAGCCGTCGGTGTCGCGGGTCACCTGGGTGTCGAAGTGCATCCCCTTCTGCAGCCCTGATTTCTCAAGCAGCTTCTCAAGGATCATCTCCCCCCAGTCGCCCTGCATCTTTGAGTCGGAACGCAGGGCACGGGTCAGGTCTCGGGCCTCGCGGCCTATTGTCTTGTTGAGCTCAAGTAGTTCGCGCAGCTCTTTCTGGAGCGAGAACCGCTCCCGAGACTCATTGTTGTAAGCGTCTCCCACCGCCTTGCGGAAATTCTCTATGTTCTCTTTGAGAGGCGACAGCAGGTCGTTGAGGCGCTGCGATGAGGCCTCGTTGAACCTGCGGGAGTTTGCCTCCATGATCTCATTGGCGAGGTTCTTGAAACGCTCCTCCTGTTGCTTCAGCAAGGTGGCGTTATGTTGCCTGGCCTCATCCATCTGCTTATCCTTGGCGGCGAGTTGCTCGCGGAGCGAGTCGGCGGCTGTGCGCAACGAAGAGACCTCGGCGTTGAGCCGCGAGTGCTCGCCCGTGAGTGCCGTCTCGCGTTCCGTTGCCTGGGCGCGCAGTTCGGCCTCCCTTCGGGATGCCTCCTGTTGTAAGGCTGCTTCCTTCAAAGCCGCCTCCTCGCGCTGGGCGGCCAGCCGGCTTATGGAGTCTTTTTCCAGGTGGGCGATGTTCTCACGGGTCTTCAGGAACAGCACGAGCAGCACGATTGCGGCCAAGGAGGCTATTATGGCGATTACAGTGGTCATTGATGTCGTAAATTGGGATGTTTCATACAAAATTACTCAACCTCTCGGAAAGATGCAATTTTATCCCGAAATAATTTAATCGGTGAGAGGGGCTTGTTGGCTAACTTTGCACCAAAATCATTATGATCACTTCTGTTTATATCCCTTTTATGCAAAATAAAACGCTTTCGATACATAAGATTGTCCCGGCGATCGGACTTTTGCTTGCGCTCGGGGCTTGCTCACCCGGTCATTCAGACCACTCCGGCCATGAAAGCCACGACCATGAGCCTCATGCCCATCAGCCAGTGGCGGAGGATGACCATGGCGATGAGGGGCTGATATTGCTTTCTCCCGTCCAGCTTGAAAAACTTGAGGTAGCGGCGGAGACAGTGTCGCCCGGGGAATTCTCCGAGATCGTGAAGGTCTCAGGTGAGATTTCCGCTATGCCCGGCTCCGAGGGGGCGGTGGCAGCCCGCCAGTCGGGAATCGTGAAGCTCGCTCCGGGCATATCAGCCGGCGTGACGGTCGCTGCCGGAAGGACGGTGGCCACGGTCTCGGCCAAGGGGATGAGCGGTGGCGACCCGAATGAGGCCGCGAGGGTGGCTTACAACGCCGCCAAACGTGAACTCGACCGTATCACCCCGCTGCACAAAGAGGGGATAGTCTCGACCCGCGACTACAATGCCGCCTTGCAAAGAGTGGAGGAGACCCGGGCGGCTATGGGCGGAGGAGCTGCCGGCGGCTCGACCACGGCCACAGCTCCAGTCGGCGGAGTGATAACATCGGTCGATGTGGTTGACGGCCAGTATGTCGATGCCGGCCAGACGATAGCCTCCATATCGTCAAACAATGCCTTGACCCTGAGGGCCGACCTCCCGGAAAGTGCAGTCGGCAGGCTGGATGGGATATCCGACGCCCGTTTCCGCACGGCCTACTCCGATGATGTAATAGATGTGGTGGCATCAGGTGGCTGTATGCTCTCCAAGCCCACTGTCTCATCCGCGTCGGGAGGCTACATCCCGGTCTACTTCTCCATTCCGCGAACCAACGGGAACATCATCAACGGCACCTATTGCGAGGTGTATCTGCTTGGCGCGTCACGCGATGGTGTGCTGACTGTGGCCGAGGCGGCAGTCAGCGAGCAACAGGGTAGATATTTCGTGTATGTCGAGAAGTCGCCGGGCCACTATGAGAAGCGCCCGGTGGAGATAGGGCAGACAGACGGCACACGCCGTGAAGTTCTCTCCGGACTGCAGTCGGGAGAGCGGGTCGTCTGCAAAGGGATGACTTTTGTCAGGCTGGCGGAGACATCCGGGGTTGTGCCTGAGGGGCATTCCCACTCTCATTGACCGGATGCCTGCCCAAATAATGTCATACAAAAGAAACAGATCAGCTGATGCTTGACCGTATAATCAGATTCTCGCTGCTCAACAGAGTAGTGATACTGGTGTTGGCCGCCGTCATCACCATAGCCGGATGTGTGGTGCTTACCCGCTCCGAGATAGATATATTCCCTGACTTGAACGCGCCGACAGTGGTGGTTATGACCGAAGCCCCTGGCCTTGCGCCGGAGGAGGTGGAGAAGCTTGTCACTTTCCCGGTCGAGACGGCCATGACCGGCTCAAATGGTGTCAGGCGCACCCGCTCCTCAAGTTCGACCGGATTCTCGGTGGTCTGGGTGGAGTTTGACTGGGGCACGGACATATACCGCGCCCGTCAGACCGTCGCCGAACGTCTCGCTACCGTAGGGGAGACGCTGCCACCCGGAGTCGGCACCCCTGTGATGGGGCCTCAGTCTTCAATCCTCGGGGAGATAATGATTGTGGGCCTTACCCCCGACTCGACTTCGGTGCTTGACTTGCGCAATATCGTCGACCGTCAGATAAGCCGCCAGCTGCTGGCCACCCCCGGAGTGGCGCAGGTATCGGTAATTGGCGGAGAGGAGAGGGAGATGCAGATATGCCTCTCTCCGGAGAAGATGAAATTCCACGGGGTGACCCTCGCCGAGGTGCTTGAGGCTCTTGAGGGGAGCAACGAAAACGCCGCCGGAAGCGTGATGTACGCCCATGGCAATGAATACCTTGTCAAGGGGGCTGTCAACACTGCCTCGCCGGAAGAGGTGGCCGCCATCGCGCTGCCTTCCGGACAGGGACGCAACCTGCGGGTCGGAGATGTGGCCACGGTAAAGTTCGGAGGCAGCCTGCCGCGCATCGGCACCGCCTCGGTCAAAGGACGCGAGTCAGTGATACTGACCATCACCAAACAGCCCGGGACAGGCACAATCAGCCTGACCGGGGAGCTTGACCGCCAGATTGAGGAGCTGCGCAAGACCCTCCCCCCCGATGTCACAGTCTCGGCCGACATCTTCCGGCAGTCTGAGTTCATCGCCAATTCCATCAGCAATCTGCAGGCTTCGCTGCTCGAAGGGGCGCTGATGGTGATAATCGTCCTGTTTTTCTTCCTGATGAATCTCCGCACCACCTTCGTGTCGCTTGTGGCGCTCCCGCTGTCAATCATCATATCGGTAATCATATTGCGGGGCATGGGGGTGACAATCAACACTATGAGTCTGGGCGGCATTGCCATTGCCATCGGTTCGCTGGTTGATGACGCTATTGTGGATGTGGAGAATGTCTACAAACGTCTGCGTGAGAACAGGCGGCTCCCCGAGCCACAACGTCGTGGCGTGGTGAGGGTGGTTTATGAAGCGTCAAAGGAGGTCAGGAAACCTATTTTCAACTCCTCGCTCATCATAATCGCCAGCTTTCTCCCTCTGTTTTTCCTCTCCGGAATGGAGGGGCGTATGCTGATTCCGCTCGGGGTGGCCTTCATAGTCGCCCTGGCGGCCTCGACCGTGGTCGCCCTGACACTTACCCCTGTGCTTTGCTCATATCTGCTCGGCTCAGGCAAGGATAATGCGTCACTGGCCAAGGAGCCGAAGCTGACCGCCAGGATGAAGAAATCCTACAGCCGCGCGCTCACCTGGTGTCTGCGCCGGCCGGCCGTCGTAATCGGCTCCGTGGCTGTGCTTTTCATCGGGTCACTGGTGATGTTCTTCAACCTCGGGCGCAGCTTCCTGCCCAATTTCAACGAGGGTTCTCTCACCATCAATGTCTCCACTTTGCCTGGCATCTCCCTGGAGGAGAGCGACCGCATAGGGCGCATGGCCGAGGAGATAATACTGTCAGTGCCTGAGGTGCATACCGTGGCCCGCAAGACCGGCCGTGCCGAACTTGACGAGCATTCCCTCGGGGTCAATGTCTCTGAGATAGAAGCTCCGTACAGGCTTGATGGCAGGTCGCGCCGCGAGATGGTGGCCGACCTGCGCGGAAAGCTCTCGGTGATTCCGGGCGCGAGCATAGAGATTGGTCAGCCGATTTCCCACCGCATAGACGCTATGCTGTCGGGCACAGAGGCGCAGATTGCGATAAAGATTTTCGGCCCTGACCTCAACCGGCTCTATTCCATCGGGCAGTCGGTGCGCGAGGTGGTAAACGGTGTCGACGGCGTGGTGGATGTCAATGTGGAGCAGCAGATCGAGCGCCCCCAGATAGAGATTGTACCCCGTCGCGAGATGCTTGCCCGTTACGGGGTGGCTATGAACCGCTTCTCGGAATTTGTGGATGTGGCCCTGGCAGGCCGGCAGGTGTCGCAGGTGTATGAGGATGGTTATCCCGCGCCGCTGACCGTCAGGTTTGAGTCATCCTCGGATGTCTCGGTCGATGGATTGCGCAGTTTGCCGGTAGACACCCGCGAAGGTAAAGTGCCGCTCGGACTGCTCGCTGATGTGAGGTCTGTCACAGGGCCTAACACCATCAACAGGGAGAACGCCGCCCGCCGGCTTGTGGTTTCGGCCAACGTCGATGGTCGTGACCTGCGCGGAGTGGTCAATGAGATAAGCCGTGAGGTGGCTGAAAAGGTGGAGATGCCTCAAGGCTACCAAGTCCGTTACAGCGGCCAGTTTGAGAGTGAGGCGGCTGCTTCGCGCACCCTCGCGCTGACATCGTTGCTGGCCCTGGCGATCATCCTGATGCTTCTCTACGGAGAGTTCCGCGATTTCAAGGAGTCATTGGTGATACTTATAAACATGCCGCTGGCAATGATTGGCGGGGTGGTTATGCTCATAGTCACCGGTGGCGAACTCAACATACCGGCCATCATCGGGTTCATATCCCTGCTTGGAATCTCCACACGCAACGGCATGCTGCTCATATCGCGTTACAATCATCTTAGGGATGAGGGCATGGGGCTGAACGAACGTATCGCCGCAGGCTCCGCCGACCGCCTGCTTCCCATCGTGATGACCGCCTTGACCTCTGCTCTCGCCCTGATACCCCTCGCGCTGCGTGGCAATGAGCCGGGCAATGAGATACAGAGTCCGCTCGCCATAGTGATTCTCGGCGGTCTGGTTTCATCCACCGCGTTGAACATATTCGTGGTGCCGATTCTTTACCGTTTCATAAACCGGAGAAAAAGTCGTAACTTTGCCACCTCAACCCATAACCCTGTCATAGATGAACTTGTTGACTGACCGCCTCAGACCATTCGCATTCGGGATGGCTGCCATTGCCACGTCATTTGGAGTGGCCGCCTCCCAGCCTGATTTCATGACAATCGCCTCACTGCTCGCCTCAAGACTCGATTCGGGATTGGCCGAATCCGCCGCTCTTGCGGCCGAGCGGTCAGCAATGAAGGCCGAGGTCGCCCCGTCTGATCCAGAAGTGGAATTTGAATATCTTTGGCCGTCGTCGGCAGGCGAAGCCAACCGCTGGTCGGCAGGAGTCAGCCAGGAATTGCCTGACTTCCGCAAGATGAGCGCCACACGACGTGTGGCCAGGGCGATTGATTCGCTTGATGTGATACAGCGGCGAGCCGCCGAGTCTGAGGCGCTTTATGAGGCTGAGCAGAGATTGATTTCCCTTATCGGCGCGCGACGCGAGCTGGCCATGCTCCAGGAAATCCATGAGAATTTCGATTCGCTAACGGTTTCTTACACCCGGGCGTGGGAAAAAGGGGAGGTGACGATTCTTGATCTCAACAAGATAAAGATAGAGCATGCCAGGGCTTCGGCCGCTGACCGGGAGGCCCAGGGAAAGGTCGCCGCGCTCGAGGCTGAGATAATAGCCCTCTCAGGCTGGGAGATTGCAGACGACCAGCTTTCAGAGCTGATTGATTATCCGATGTACAGTTTTCCGGTCGATGACCATGGATGCCGCCCCGAGGAGGGGATGATGGAACCGGTGGTCAGGAAATCTGCCCGTTTCAGGCTTCTTGAGGCCCGGGAGAAAGTCGCCGCCGAGAAAATCAATCTTGCCTCCAAGGAACGTTTCCCGAAGTTGTCTTTGGGATATGTGCATGCCTTTGAGGATGGAAATCATTTCAACGGTCTGTCGGCCTCAATGTCGCTGCCGGTGTTTTCAAGGAAATCGTCTAAGGTCGCCGCGATGGCTGAGGAGACGGCTATGAAAATGGAGAACACGGTGAAGATGAATGAGATGATAGCGTCGGCCAATGCTGATTGTGCCCGTGCCCATATGCTTCAGCGCCAGCTTGCCATGCTTGGCCCGGCGGTTGAGAACACCAATAATTTCAGGTTGTTGAAAATGGCTCTTGAGGGCGGGGAGATTTCCCTGTTGGAATACCTGCAGGAGACGAGCTATTTCGTTGATGCGGCACGTGAATACAACGCCGCCCGGCTGGAATACGCGCTTGTCCTCGCCTCACTTGCCAGATGGTCTGACAAGTAGCAGCATAGGGGTGTCGCCATTGGCTGACGCCACAGTCAGGGCGTAGAGCCTCAGGTCTCCCCCAGGTTTTATCTTCAGCCGTTTGCGCAGGCTGTCTGATGTGAATCCCTTCAGGTTCCTGACCACGATGTCGGCTTTGTCGACACTGCGCGCCATAAGTTTCAGGTTGGACGATGTGAACGGAAGGGCCTGCTCGATGACATACTTGGTGCCGGGGAAATCTTCGGCGGCTTGCCGCTGGTCATCCCCTGTGGCCGCTGACAGGAGATAGAGATGGGTGTTGGGGTGTAGCGCCGTGACGGGGAATCGCCGACCGAGCAGATTGAACGGGGCCGCCTTCATTGTGGCGGCTGACGGTTCAAACAGGCAGTCGCCCGCTTCGGGCATATGGTCAAGTAGCGGCCTGCGCTCCTCCGCGTCCTGGCATTCGGCGCGCTCCTCCGGCAATGTGAAAGAGAACTGTCGCAGCTCCCCTTTGACCAAACGGTCAATCACAATAACCGGAGCCGTCGCCGCGTCTTTGGAGAAATCCACTATGGCCAACAACTCCTTGCATTCGTTGCCCTCCTCCACGATATGCAGCTGGGATATGCCAGGCAGGTCGCGCAGGGTCTGGGTCACATCAAGCATCGGGGATAGTTTGGCCATCAGGCGACATGATTTGCGCTGTATCAGCGGAAGGATTTCAATCAGGTCGGGCTGGCAGTCATGGAGATTGTAGAGCCGCTGGCCTTCACAACCACGGCGTGCCGGGTCTATGAACACGAGGTCGTAAGCCGGGCCGTCATACCCCCTGAGGTACTCCACCGAATCGCCGAGTCTGACCTCGACGTTGGGGAATCCAAGGAAATTCACTTTGGCCGCCGCGACCAGCTCCTCACGCAGGTCGAAACCGAGAATACGGCGTGTCGGGTCCATGGCCATCATCCGGGCATCCATGCCAAGGCCGAATGTCATGTCGAGAACCGAAGAGGCGTTGCGCGCGAGGTTGGCATGCAGCAACGCTATCCGGGCCGATGTTGCCTGCTGGGCCGACACTTCGAGGGGAATCACCGACGGGGTCAGGTCTGAGTCCTCGGCGAGCTTGAATTTGCGGCTTTTCTTCAAGGCGGATATGTTGTCGATGGCATATCGTATCCATGGGCGCGTGTCGCCATGATGGCGCAGCCTGAGCCTGGCCGGGTCTTCCCCGGCGTTGGCCTTGACAAAATCGAGATATTCCTTGTCAAAATCCATAGGTGTCGGCCTTTGGGTTGGATTTATTTCTGGAAGAAGCGGGCCATCGCGCGGCTGTCTTCGCGCTCCTTTATCGACTGGCGTTTGTCATATTCTTTCTTGCCTCGCCCGATGCCGATTACGAGTTTTGCATAGCCTCGGTCGCTGATGAAAAGCCTCAGCGGCACGATCGTGAACCCGCTCTCTTTGCCGTTCTTCTCTATCTGCCGTATTTCCTTCTTGTTGAGCAGAAGTTTGCGGTCGCGGCGTTCGGTGTGGTTGTTGTATGTGCCGTAGAAATATTCGGCGATGTACATGTTTTTCACCCAGACCTCGCCGTTGTTGACGTAGCAGAATGTGTCGACCAGGGAGGCTTTCCCCTGGCGGATGGATTTAATCTCAGTGCCTGTCAGCACGAGTCCGGCTGTGAATGTGTCGCCGATGGCATAGTCGAATGTCGCGCGGCGGTTTTTTATGTTGACTTCCTTGAATTTCATATCTAACAGGAGAGTGTTGGTTTTATGTCAGGCCCTTGACCGGGGTCAGACAAGGATGTTGAACAGGAAACTCAGCCCGTAGACCGCGCCGAGGACCGACGCTGAGGCCATGAGCATGAACGGGCCGATGCTGCGCTCGGGAATCCCTATGAAGTCGCCCCCTTTCCATATGATGAAGATGACGTAGAATGGCAGGAACTGTATAAGGGCGAGCCTGATTTTTATGACGTTACCAAGCAGGAATATAAGGGATATGACCGATATGCAGTACAACACCATTATGGCGTCGCGGCGCTGGTCGGGCTGCTCCCCGTCGCCGAGCAGGCGTGGCATCATCCATGAGAAGACATACACCGCCAGGTGGTATGACAGGAAGAGGGAGAAGAACTCGATTATGGCCATCTGCAGGGCACCGAGAAAGTCGGGCCCCCCGTCAAACAGCATTCTTGTGAACGATGTGGCCGAACAGATGGCGATCAGCGGGAGAAAACAGCGGGTGTAGAGTCGGCGTATGTCAATCTTGCCGCGGCGTCCGTCGCTGCGGTAGTCATCCTCCTCAAGATCCTCCCAGCCTTTCTGGGGGGAGAAGACAAGCTGTATGATGTTTCCCAGGAATTTAAGCATAAGTGTTGCAAAGTTACTAATTTTTTCTGATAAACACATCCGGGGTGCCGGTTGTTAGATTATAAAATCGAGGGAGAAGAGAAATTAAACAAACAGCATCCGTTATGAGTCTGACAGACAATGAATTCACCCGTAGGAAAAGGGTTGTCGTGATTGGCGGAGGTTTCGCCGGTCTTAATTTTGTCAAGCATCTCGACCCTGACGCTTTTGATGTCACGCTGGTCGACCGCAACAATTACCATAGCTTTCCGCCGCTGTTTTACCAGGTGGCGTCGTCGGGCCTTGACCCCGCGAGCATCTGTTTCCCGTTGCGTCGCGAGCTGCGCAAGCGTCATGGCCGCCGTGTCCGTTTCAGCATGGGACGGGCGGAGGAGATTGACACTGTCGGTCACCGCGTGATTACTCCGCTTGAGGAGATTCCATATGACATCCTTGTGGTGGCGGCCGGAACCACCAATAATTTCTTCAATATGGGTTATCTGGCCGAGAGTGTCTACACGATGAAGTCAACGGCCGAGGCTTTGCGGTGCCGCAACGACATACTGGCGTTGCTTGAGCGGGCTTCGATTGCCACCTCTTCTGAGGAGCGTCGCCGTCTGCTCGATTTCGTGGTGATTGGCGGAGGCCCAACCGGGGTGGAAATCGCCGGGGCGATAGGGGAGATGAAGCGTTATGTGCTTCCGCGCGAATATCCTCTGATATCCCAGGATGAGATGTCGATAACCATTGTGGAGGGATCAGACCGGCTGCTCCACACCATGTCGGAGGACGCGTCGGCAGCTGCCCTAAGATCCCTGGAATCGCTAATGGTAAATGTAAGGCTTGGCACCAACATGAAGGAGTATGACCCAGACAGGAACCGGGTGGTTCTCGCCGACGGCACTCAGCTTGATGCCTCTATGGTGATATGGACAGCCGGGGTGACAGCCACATCATTCCGATGGAAAACCTCAGCGGGAGAGGAGGGGGATGGAAGCGCGGCCGTTGCGCATCCATCATTTGTCGGACATGGCGGACGGCTGATGACCGACACCGGATGCCGGGTCACAGGGCTTGAGGATGTCTATGCCCTTGGCGACATTTCCATCATGTCGGGCGACCCTGCGTTTCCGGCGGGGCATCCCCAGCTGGCGCAGGTTGCGTTGCAGCAGGGAAGGCTCCTCGCCCGCAATCTGAATGCCTTGTCCGCCGGGAAAGCTTCCAAAGTCAAGGAATTCAGGTATGATGACAAGGGCTCTATGGCAACGGTTGGCCGCAACAGGGCGGTGGTTGACTTGAAGCATCTCCGCTTCCACGGTTTCGCTGCCTGGATGGTATGGATGTTTATCCATCTCATATCCATACTTGGCATGAGAAACAAGATTACCGTGCTGGTCAACTGGATATGGGCCTATTTCAACTATTCCACCTCTTTGAGGCTGTTGATAATGCCCTCCAGGCGTCCTGACAACAATGACCTCGGGGCGTTCAGCGGCAAGGACGGTTCATCGGGCGACAGCTGATTCGGGCATACGCGCGCCGCGAAGGAACTCAGAGGCTGTCATGGCCTTTTTCCCTGCGGGTTGCAGGCGCAGGATTTCAACCGCGCCGTCGCCGCATGTGACGGTCAGATGACGGTCTCCGCCTGATATGCTCCCGGGAGCGGCAGATTGGGCTCCACCGCATTCCACGACACTGGTCTCAAGTATCTTGATGTTGTAGAGTGCTTTACCTTCCGGGGCAGACGCGTCATAAAGTTCGGTCCAGGCGCAGGGATAGGGTGACAGGCCGCGCACGAGATTGTGGACGTTGACGGCGGGCTTGCTCCAGTCTATACGGCATGTCTCCTTGAAGATTTTCGGCGCGAGGGAAGCCTCTTCACCTTGGCCGATGAGCTTCTCCTGGGGTATCGTCGTGAGGTCGCCATTCAGTATGTGGTTGACCGTGTCGAGGGTGAGGCGGGCACCAAGGTGCATGAGTTTGTCATGCACATCTCCGACATTGTCGGCAGGCAGGATTTCCACACGTTCCTGTGAAATAATGTCGCCGGTGTCGATTTCATGTTTGAGGAAGAATGTGGTGACACCCGTCTCGGTGTCGCCGTTTATCACCGCCCAGTTGATCGGGGCAGCTCCCCGGTAGCGCGGCAGTAGGGCGGCGTGGAGGTTGAATGTGCCCAGGCGCGGCATCTGCCATACAACCTCTGGGAGCATCCGGAAGGCGATGACAATGAAAAGGTCGGCGTCTATCTTCTGCAGTTCCTTGATGAATTCCGGGTCTTTGAGCTTGGCAGGCTGCATGAGTTTCAGACCGTGTTGCTTGGCGTATAGTTTCACCGGCGACTCAAACATGCGGTGTCCGCGTCCGGCGGGTTTGTCGGGCATGGTCACCACGCCCGCTATGTTGAATCCCTCTTTGACGAGCAGGTCGAGGCTCTCGACGGCAAATTCGGGGGTGCCGAGGAATACTATTCTGAGGTCTTCTTTTTTCATAAAACGAATATGTGAGGATTCTTACTGTTTGGTGGCCGCCGCCTCGGCTGCTTGCCAGAGCGCGTCGTCAGGCACAGGAGCCGTCAGGGAGATTTTCTGCTTGCTGACCGGGTGGACAAACTCTATGTGGCGCGCGAGCAGCGAGATTGAGCCGTCGGGATTGGAGCGTTTGTCGCCATATTTCAGGTCTCCCTTTATCGGGCATCCGATTGACGCGAGCTGCACCCGTATCTGGTGCTTGCGCCCAGTCAGCAGTTCGACCTCTATAAGATGGTAGCGGTCCATCGAGCCAAGTAGCCTGTATCGCAGGCGCGCCTCTTTGTATCCATCTTTCGGGGTGAGGGAATAAAGCGACTTGTTGGTCTTTTCGATGGTCTTGATGTATCCTTTCAGTTCCCCCTCTGGCTGTGGGGGCAGGTTCCGCGAAAGTGCCCAGTATGTCTTGTGGACATCTCCGTTGCGAAACATCTCGTTGAGGCGCGACAGGGCTTTGGAGGTCTTGGCGAAGACCACCAGTCCGCCTACGGGGCGGTCGAGGCGATGCACCACCCCGCAGAACACATTGCCGGGTTTGGCGTATTTCTCTTTTATCCACCTGCGCAGGGTCTCGACAAGGGGTTCGTCGCCGGTCTTGTCGCCCTGGACTATCTCTCCGGGCGACTTGTTAACCACTATCAGGTGGTTGTCGTCATGGATCACTTCCATCTGTCTTTGTCGGTCTTAATGATTTGTCGGATGGTCAGTCATTGAAATCATCCTCGTCGAAATCGAAGTCCCAGCCATCCTCAGTCTGCCATGACTGGGAAGATGGGCCGGTGTAGATGTCGTCGGTGAAGCGGGCCAGCTCGCGGCCCTCGCGTTTGGTCGGACGTCCGAGCCCTTTCCGGCGGTCTATGAATCCCGAGATGCGGATTACATCGAGCAGGTCATACTGCTCCTTGGGGGTGATGTTCTCAAGGTACTCAGGCACGAGTTTGGCTCCAAGCCGGTTTTCGGTAAGCGCGAGAACCCTGAAGGAGTAGGTCACCGGGGGCTTGCGCACGAGTATCGTGTCGCCGACGTGAATCATCCTGGAGGGCTTGGCAATAACCTCGCCGCCAGGGGTAGCGAGGGCCACGCGTCCCTTCTTGCAAGAGTCGGTGGCTACGGTGCGGGTCTTGAATATCCTCATCGCCCACAGCCATTTGTCTATCCTGACTTCGCTTTTCATCGTGTCTATTTGTTGTTGAAATCACACATGGCCGTCTGCAGCCCGGCGAGGACGAATGTCTTTATGGCGTCGACGGCGGTGTCTGTCCTTGCCGGAAGCTGTTGCCGCTGGTCGAGCGTGAAATGGCCGAGCACATAATCAATCTGGCATCCGCGCTGGAAGTCGTTGCCGACACCGAACCGGAGGCGGGGATAGGCTTGCGAGCCAAGCATTTGGGCGATGTTCTTCAGTCCGTTGTGTCCGGCGTCGCTTCCCGAGGGCTTGATGCGTATGGCCCCGAACGGGAGGGCGATGTCATCGACCAGTACGAGTATGTGGTCGTTCTCGATTTTCTCCTTCTCCTTCCAGTAACGCACGGCGTTGCCCGAGAGGTTCATGTATGTGGATGGCTTGAGAATCACCACCTGTTTGTTCTTGAGCCGCCCGCGGGCCACGTCGCCGTATCTTTCGGTGGAGAAATCCAGGTTGAGGCTCTCGGCAAGCGAGTCGGCTATGCGGAATCCGATGTTGTGGCGGGTGCCGACATATTCCTGGCCGATGTTGCCCAGGCCTACTATGAGATATTTCATCGTATGGGGGATTGAGTAGTGGCTTTGCTGTGTCTTGACGGGTTAAAATCAGAGAGGATGCCTGCCGGCGCGGGGAGCGCCGGGAGGGGCATCCTCTCGGTGGGTCTTGCGGGGAAGATTACTTCTTGGCTGCGGCGGCCTCGGCTGCGGCGGCACCACGGGCGGCGCGGGTCAGCTGAACGGCGCAGACAACTGCTTCCTTGGGGGTAACCATTTCGAGACCTTCAAAGTGGAGCTCGCCAACCTGGAGGGTCTTGCCCAGACCGAGGTGGTCAACATTGATGACCAGACGTTCGGGGATTTCGGTGTAGGGAGCGCGTACCTTGATTTTCTTCATCGAGAGGGTCAGCTTACCACCGGCCTTCACACCTTCGGCGTGGCCTTCGAGCTTCACGGGCACTGACATGACAACGGGCTTGTCAGCCTTGACTTCGAGAAGGTCGATGTGGAGGATGTTGTCCTTCACGGGGTGGAACTGCACCTCACGGAGAACGGCGGTCTTCTTCTCGCCGTTGATGTCGAGGTCGATGGCGAAGATCTCGGGGGTGTAGATGAGCTTGCGCACAGCCTCGTTGGTGAGGGTCAGGTCAGTGGTCAGGATGCCACGGCCGTTCTCGATTTCGACGAGCTTCTCGCCCTCTTTGAGGGTGCCCTTGTAGGGGAGTTCGACGATTTCACCGCCATTGAGGACAGCGGGGATTTTGCCTTCTGCGCGGAGCGCCTTGGCGGCTTTCTTGCCCAGTTCCACACGGGGAGCAGCCTTCAGTTCGTAAGATTTCATTCGGTTGAGATTTTTTGTGTTACTCAAAATTAAACTAATAATTTCCCATCACACAGGGATTGCCGGCGGTTATGCCGGGGCTTTCTTGAGGTCGCGTCGCCGCTCCCTCCGGAAAAACCGCCGCAAAGTTACGAAATTATTCCCGCCTATGCAAGCATATCGTCGGGAATATTCACAGGGTCAGCGCGCTTCGGAGTAAATCCGGGCGGCTCTCGGGTATGAGTCGAGGATGGCGGTGGGCTGGCGGTTGCGGAAGGCCCCTAGCGCATAGCCTTCGAGAGTGCCGTCGGGGCATTCCGTCTGGAATGTCTCCGGGGCCCAATAGAAGACTCCAGTGCAGGCTCCGTCGGTGTCATTGATGACCGCGTCAAACAGCGAGTTCATGAATTCCAGCCCCTCCTCGGGCTTTGAAGAGTCTACGCCGGTCTCGACAATCATGACGTCGCACCCGTAACGGGCGTTGAGCTTGCGTATGTTGGCTATCGCGTCGCGGAGGGTCGAGGCCGCGTCTGGTTCGTGGTCATACTTTATGGCCCAGTAGGGATATACGCTCATCCCGATGATGTCCCATTTCCCGCCGTTTTCCCTGAGACCGTCGAATATGGTCTGGTAGGTGGGGTTGTCAAAGCCGTTGTCGATATGCACTATCACTTCGGCTTCGGGATATACGCTCTTGACCGCGTCATATCCGGCTGTGGTGAGGGCGGCGTAATTGGCGATGTTTGACATGTCGTTGACATCGATTTTGCCCACAGGCCAAAGGAATCCGTTGCGGGTCTCGTTGCCGACCTGCACCCATTTCACGTCGATTCCGTTGTCTTTAAGGTAGCTGAGAGTGGAAGCCGTATGGGCGGCAAGGGCCTCTTTGATTTCTTCGAAAGTGAAGTCTTTCCAGGCTGCCGGGATGTTTTGCTTCTCCGGGTCGGCCCACCAGTCGGAATAGTGGAAGTCGATCATCACCTCCATCCCGAGTTCTTTGGCGCGGCGTGCCATCTCCAGCACATCCTCCTTGGCGCTCCACCCGCCACGGGGGTTCACCCATACGCGGAGCCTGACAGCGTTCATCCCGTAATCTTTCATCAGCCGGGTGTTTTCGCGCTGGTTGCCGAGAGTGTCGACAGAGTATATGCCGCGGGCCTCATCGTGGGTTGTGCCGCTGATGTCTGCGCCGAGCCATAATTCGCGTGGTTTTTTCGCGTCGCTGTGGACGGAGGCTCCCAGCAACAGGGCCGCGGCCAGCAGGCCACGGATGACAAATCTTTCAGTTTTCATGAGTGTAAGGTAAGTTTTGTGCAAAACTACGAAAAAAATCCGTAAATTTGCACCGTGATGCCAATCGATTGTCATAATAATAATGAATAAGGAAAACGCAGTTAAATTCATCAGTGGTGCGTTGATGGCCGGAGGATGTATCGGCATAGCCGCCACGGTCTATCTTAAAGTCGGAGGAGTCCTGGGCGCGGCGATGTTTGCCTTCGGGCTGATTGTAGTGGTGGCCATGAAGCTGCCGCTTTTCACAGGGCAGGCCCAGCATGTGTGGAGCCGCAGGGGAGAGGAATACTCCCTGCTGGGGCTCATGTTGCTGCTTAACCTCGGGGGATGTTTCATCCTGTCGGCTCTGACATGCACTCCGGAGATTGCGGAAGCCTCGCAGGCCATCATCAATGCCAGGCTGGCGAAAGGGCCTCTGATGTGTGGGCTGCTCTCGATACCGTGTGGTTTCATAATGACGGCCGCTGTGCGTGGCGCAGGGATGAAAAACAACTGGCTGCCGTTGCTTTTCGGGGTTCCGGCATTCATCATTTGCGGTTTCCCCCACTGCGTGGCCGACTCATACTATTATGCCTCTTGTGGGCGAGACTTCCTCGCCGCCTATGGCTGGAGCCTCATCGCCGCGTATCTTCCCACTGTGGCCGGCAACTTCATAGGCTGCAATCTCTACCGCCTTACAGTCAGGATGCCTGCATGGTTCACTCCGGTAAGTGATGACGCTCCTGCAATTCGCCAGGCCGACAGTCAGGCCGACGGAAAGGATGCTTCCATAGCGATGGATGACAACAAATAACTGTTGAAAAACATATCTTTTTTGCAACATTTTGTGGATGAAGATACGTAACTTTGCACGTTCGGTTATACATTGACTAATGTGATTGATTGAGGCGCTTCGCGTCTCAACCGGTTTCGTATCTTACTTATATATCATTCAACAAATTCTGCATGAAGAAGATTTTTTTAAGTTTGTTGGCGGCGGGAGCCGCCTTCTCTTCGTGGGCAGCCAGTGACGATGCCACTATAGCGTCGGAGCCATCTCCGGCGGTGATCAACCGCCCGGTGTCGGTCACGATAACCACCACGAATTTCGGCAGCGATGTCTATGTCTACACATGGGCGTTGGCAGGATCGACCAGCAAGGAGGCTGCCGCATGGGATGACACCAATGTCGAAAAATACAAGATGTCAGGCTCAAATGGGGTCTACACTTATAGAATCGAAGACATCAAGTCGTTCTACGGGCTGTCAGACAGCCAGCTGTCAGAGCTTTCCAAACTCGGCTTCATCGCCAAGACCTCAAATGGGAAGCAGACTGCCGACTGTTTCATTGAAGTGACGCAGGCGCCGGTCCAGCGTTACTCAGGCGGCCAAGGTACTGTCGCCGAGCCTTATGTCATCTCGACCACGGCTGACCTCAAGGAGCTTTCCGCGACCACAGCTGACTGGGACAAATGTTTCAGGCTTGATGCTGACATCGACGCGTCAGGTGTCACCTCCCCGATTGGAGACAATGCCAATCCTTTCAGAGGGGTGTTTGACGGCAACGGCAAGACTGTCAGCAATCTTGTGATTTCGGGCCAGGCCTTTGGCCAGGGGACAGGGTTGTTTGGCACGGTAGGCTCGGGCGCTGAAATCCGCGACCTCGGAATTGCTGACGCCAATATATCAGGAGGCTGTTTCACCGGAATCCTCGCCGGTCTGGTCAATGGCGGCAACATCTACCGTTGCTATTCTTCCGGCACGGTCAAAGCCTCCTCAATCTGTGTCGGCGGCCTTGTCGGAGAAAATGGCGGAACCATATCTGACTGTTACTCTACCGCCGATGTCTCCGCTCCGGGCGATTACGCAGTAGGAGGTCTTGTCGGCAAGAACTCCGGTTCGGTATCCAACGCCATAGCTTCGGGAAATGTCTCCGGATTCGATTATGTGGGAGGTCTTGTCGGGGCCAACTATGGCAGTGTCACACATTCGCTGTCGGCAAATGCGGGAATCGCGGCCACCAACAATTATGCGGCGCGTTTTGGCGGTAACAACAATGGCCAGAATGTCTCGACCGGCAATTACGCGTGGGATATGATGCCTTTCAACAATAGCGGCTGGACACGATATGGCGACCACGCCACGTTGAAGACCTCCAACGATTTTTCTTCCGAATCGGTCTATCGCGAAATCTCAGGCTGGGATTTCGAAAATGTATGGGTATGGCGAACTGAGAATGCCCGCGCCGCTGTCACATATCAGGGGCCTGTTTTGCGCTCTCTTGGGGAAAGCCAGCCCCGCATCTTCCCTGACGCGCTGTTCAGCGCCATCTCGTCAATCGAGGACATCAAGGGGGATGGGGTATCAGTGGCTGTGTCTCCTAATCCGACCTGTGGGCGTGTCACAGTCTCGGCCCCTGCTGCCATCTTGAGCTGCAAGGTGTTTGCCATTGGCGGCCAGATGGTCGCCCAGGTTGACGGCAACGGCGCATGTGATGCCTCGATTGACCTCTCGGCTTCACCTGCCGGGCTGTATCTGCTGCAGGTAGAGATGGAGGGCTCAAATCCTGCCATAGTCAAGATCATAAAGAAGTAACCCCAACATATGACAACCATGAAATCTTATTATTCGACATACATTACCCTGAGGTCGCTTTGCGCGGGAATGCTCTTCTGCGGTGTGACCATAGCCGCGTCGGCTTCCTCCGACAGTGGCAACGCATCTCTCTCGGCCCTTGAGATAAAGGTCGACGGCCATAACATAGTCGACGGCTTTTCGTCTGAGACAGCTGTCTACAACGTGGAGGCAGACGCCTCGTTGCCCACATTGGCTGCATTCTCAGCCGCGCCTGTGGCTTCTGACGCCATTGTTGACATCTCTGTCAATGGGTCGACCCTAACCAACCACTCCGTGGCGCAGCTTGTGAAGGGCGACAATCTCGTGTCCTTTAAAGTGGTTAGCGGCGATGCCACCAAGACCTACACTGTGAAGATAACGCCCGCCTCCAACGAGCGCACGATGTATTTCAAAGGAGACTGGGGCGAGACTCCCTACGCTTATGTGTATTCCGAAAGCTCATCCACCACTGAGCATGCCGGCGCATGGCCCGGAACGGCTATGACCGAGGCTGCCAATGGATGGTACAGCTATGTGTTGCCCGAGGCTGCCGACCAGAACGCCAGGGTGATATTCAATACCGGCAACGATGGCAACAACCGTTATCCGGCAGATATGCAGCCAGGCATACAACTCAATTTCCCCGGAAAGGAGGGTTGGTATCTGCTGTCTGACAAGAAATGGTATTCGGAGAATCCTGAAGGGCCCCAGAAACCATCTATTTCTGTTTCGCCTGCTGGCGGCCGCGTCAAGGGCACCGGTTTCATAACCATCAGCTTCTCCAACGACCCGACTTCGGTTTCCGGCAGCTTCAATGGCCGCGAGCTGAGCCTGTCTACTACCTCCGCCACCCGTCTGAATGTCTCGGATTATCTCAATGACGGAGAGAGCGCCACTTTGTCGGTCTCCGCTTCAAACCAGGAAGGGGAGGCTACATTCTCGGCCACTTACAACCGCGATGACTCGCAGCCTGTCACCACCCTGACCGGCGATCATCGTGAGCTTTCGATATACCAGGTGATGGTAGGCTCTTTCCAGCACGGAGAGGGTGGCGCGTCGGGTTACACTGACATGTGGGGCCCTGAGGGACACCGCAAGAATGGCAACCTGCGTGGTATCATCAACTCGCTTGACTATATCAAGGAACTCGGAATGAACGCCCTCTGGATGACTCCGGTCTTCGACTCCACCAATGGCCAGGGAGGCGAGAAGCTGCAGGCCACGGGTTACTTCTGCACAAACTATTTCAAGATTGACCCCAAATTCGGCACTGAAGAGGAGTTTGACGAGCTGGTGGCCGAGGCCCACAGCCGTGGCATATATGTGATTCTCGACGGTGTGTTCGGCCATCACGGCGGAGTGACCGCGCCTTCTCCCGAAGGACGGTATATCGACACCAAGGCAGGCACCGCCAATGTGCGAGGCTCCGATGCCGGCAACATCGCATACCCCGGTTCGCTCGAATATTTCAAGGAGGTGATACGTTACTGGATGAACCGTGGTGTCGACGGCTGGCGTCTCGACCAGTGTTACCAGGTTTACCAGGGCGGCCACAACTATTGGTATGATCTTCGCCTTGAGGTGGAAGCCGTATGCCAGGAGCGCAAGAACCGTGGCGAAGAGTGGGGAACACTTGGTTTCATGGTAGGTGAGGACTGGACAAGCGCGGGTGGCATAACCGTGACCCAGCAGGATGGCCTCAAGAGCGTAATGGACTTTGACGGAAAAGACAATCTTGTGGGACTCAGCGCGGGTGTAGGCTCTGTCGGCTGGTATCTCTCCACGGATGCCGCCGGACGTGGTTACCGCGACGCTGGTGTCAATCCCACCATCTTCCTCAGCAACCATGACACAGCGCGCGTCGGCGACTTTGTCGACATAAACAGCGATGTCGAAGGTCTTATGACCCGCCATGCCGCCGTGGCCTGCTACTCTGGCCCGACCTGCACATATTATGGTGATGAAATCGGAGACAAGCACGGCAACGGCAACTCAGACAACTGGGCCCGTACTTCTGGCCGCCTTGACGGATTCAACGCCAATGAGCAACGTCTGCATGACTACGTGGCCAAGGTGTTCAACGCGCGTGCCGAGAACCCTGCGCTCTGGCGTGGCTCTGTAAGCCGTGACCAGAGAGCCAACGACCTTGAGGTAATCACCAAGACTGATGCCGAGACTGGCAACACTGTCGTAGTGATTTTCTCGCAGAAAGACCAGAACGTCTCTATCGGCGGCACAGGTGAGGACCTCATCAACGGCGGCACTGTCAGCGGCTCTGTGAATGTGTCGGCCTGGGTTCCGGCGTTCATCCGTATGCAGTGACGATGACCGTCTGAATCAAGACAAACATTGAAAAGGCGCTTTCCCGTCTTCCGCAAGTCGCGGTTGCCAGGAAAGCGCCTCTTTTTTGGGTTGGGTGGCGATTCGCGTCAGGAGGTCAGCGGATGATGCGCGGCACCTCCACCACTTTCACTTCCTGGAGTTTCAGCCGGGCCTCGAGATAGCGTCTCAATTCTGTCTTCTGCTTGTCGGTGAAGCCAGCCGTGGTGTTGACCAGGGCTATGTTGACTGTGTCAGTGAGGCCGTCGGCCGGTTTGGCGACTATCGCCTTGGTGATGGCTATTTCGTCAACCTTGGGGAACACCACGCGCAATTCGGGCAAAATGTCAGCTGCCATGCCGAAAGAGGCCCGGTAGCCTCCAAGGATGTTGTTAAGCGAGTCTATCTCCATCTGTTTTGACTGCATTGCGGTCTGGGAAATGTGGTATATGTCGCTCACTGCGGCGCTCTTGAGTTCGTCGACCGACATTGGCGCGTCGCCTTGGAAAATCTTCAGGCGTGTCCCTTCGAGGTTGTAGAAGCGAAGGCGCGAGGAGAGGGCAATGAGGAGAGAGTCTTGTGGCATGGCTTTCCCGATAAGGGTCAGGTTTATCTGGCGTCCATCTTTTCCCCATGATTCAGAAGATGAAAGCACATGGGTGTCGGGCCATTGGCATTCGTGGTTTATGAACTTGTCTGCGTTAAGCTCAAACCGGTTCATGCGCATCATGTTGTAGGTGAGGTATATGCTTGGCAGCAGGGTCAGAAGGGCGATGGTATAGGTGATACGCCGGATGCGCTTCACCCGGTCTGGCGCGGCCGTGGCCAGGGGCTTGAACTGGAAAAGCTTCACCCCGATGAATGTTGCCAGGCATATGAATATGGAGTTGATGATGAACAGGTATGATGCCCCGAGGAAATAATGCATCTGCAGTGTGGCCAGCCCGTAACCGGCTGTGCAGAGAGGGGGCATTAGGGCCGTGGCGATGGCCACTCCGGGAATCACATTGCCTTTGCTTTTGGAGCAGATGGCGACGATGCCGGCTCCGCCACCGAAGAAGCCGATCAGCACGTCGTATATTGTCGGGGAGGTTCGGGCGAGCAGTTCGCTGTGCCCCTCGGCCACCGGGGATATGAGGAAATAGAGTGATGAGGCCAGCATAGAGAAAATCGCCGCCACCACAAGGTTGCGCAACGAGCGTTTAAGCAAGCCGAAATCCGTGATGCCTATTCCGAGTCCGATGCCGATGATGGGGCCCATGAGCGGGGAAATCAACATCGCTCCGATGATTACTGCCGTGGAATTGGTGTTGAGCCCGAGGGAGGCTATGAAAATCGCCAGCACAAGGATGATAAGGTTGGTGCCACGAAAAGAAACACCCTCTCTGATGGATGCTTCGGCTTCCTGTTGCGTGACGAGGTAGGGGCCCAACGCGAAATAATTTCCCGTCAATGATTTCAGCTTAGTCCAGAAATTTTCTGCCATGGTCGGAACGTGTTTGTATGCAACTTAAACAATTCTGCTGGCAAAAATATCCAAAAATCCATTAAAAAGCAAATAAAAGAAGAAAGCCGCAAGTAATCCTGAGATTACTTGCGGCTTTCAAAGTGTCCGAAATGAGACTCGAACTCACACGATCCAATGATCACTACCCCCTCAAAGTAGCGCGTCTACCAATTCCGCCATCCGGACATTCTTAAACCTTTTGAGACTATCTCCCGAGATTCCGTAAGGAGGGTCTGTTGGAGCGAAAAACGGGACTCGAACCCGCGACCCCGACCTTGGCAAGGTCGTGCTCTACCAACTGAGCTATTTTCGCAAGATTAGTAATCTCGTCGGCGTAGCCGTGGAGGGTGTCGCAAAAGATTTAATTCAAAAAATAAATGTACTAAAGAACCAAGGTTTGGAACTCTGAGCGAAAAACGGGACTCGAACCCGCGACCCCGACCTTGGCAAGGTCGTGCTCTACCAACTGAGCTATTTTCGCAAGATTTTTAATGTTCTATCGGGATTTCTGAGCCTTGGTGGAGGTCGTTTTTCCCGTTTGCGTTGCAAAGTTAGGCATTATTTCTGAACTGACCAAAACTTTTTGAGAAAAATTTGATAAAAAAATGAAGTAATTTTTGGCCTTGTGATTTATTTATTTGATATTCAACAATTTGTGGAGCGGATGATTTTTGAGGCGGAATGAAGTTTTTTTGGGAGTGGTAGCTATGAGATTGGAAAATTTCGTAAATTTGCATTGTCGGGGCGGTAGCAATGCCCTGCGCGATGCCGCCCGCGCGGCACGCGGATTCAACGATAAAAACACGACAAAAACCGACAAAGATGAATCATCGCCAACAACAGGCCGGAACGACTCCGGTGGAAATCCATCGGTCGCATGTGGGAGAAAGCGACGGAGGTGTCACTTGGTTCTGCTGCGTAGACAATGGAATCAGATTGTTTGAGAAGCAATACCCTCTTGCCGACGGGATGAGTTACGACTCCTATATAATAGAGGATGAAAAACTGGTCGTGGTGGACACGGTTGACCATTCGGTGGAGTCTGCTTGGCTTGAGGCGTTGGCCGGATTTTTGGGGTCGCGTGGCAGTAGGCAGCCCGACTTCCTGATTGTGCAGCATCTCGAACCTGACCATTCTGCCGCTATCGAGGCTTTCATGGCCGCATATCATTCGTGTCGGATTGTATGCTCGGCCAAAGCCGCAGGGATGCTCCCGCAGTTCGCGCGTGGTGTGGATGCCAGCCGAGTGATGGCGGTGAAGGAGGGTGACTCCCTTCCGATCGGTTCGCGTGAACTTCATTTCGCGATGGCCCCTATGGTTCATTGGCCCGAGGTCATGGTGACATATGACCCGAAGACCCGGATTCTGTTTTCGGCTGACGCATTCGGCACTTTTGGCAGGAGCCTTGCGGCAGCGGTGGCTTCAGGAGAGCAAGCCTGCACGGCTTTCGCGAAAGACTGGCCCGACGAGGCGCGACGTTATTATATAAACATATGTGGCAAATACGGCGCGCAGGTGCAAGCGCTCCTGAAAAAGGCGGCCGGGCTTGACATCCGGTATCTCTGCCCGCTCCATGGCCCGGTCATTGATCTCTCGGAATACAATCCGGTGGATTTGTATGACAAATGGAGCAGGTATGCAGTGGAATTTCCTGGGCGGTGTCTGGTTGTCGCCGCTTCGCTTCATGGCAACACTGTGGAGGCGGCCCGCGAGCTTGCCTCGATGCTGGAAGCCAGTGGTGTCGAGGCTCTGGTGTTTGACCTTGCTGAATCTGACATGTCGGAGGCGGTCAGCCAGGCGTTCGCTTGTGGGGCTGTCGTGTTCATGTCGGCGACGTATGACGGCTCGCTTGTGCCATCAATGAGCACGTTCATTTCCCGCCTGAAGTCAAAGAACTGGCAGAAACGTCTGGCCGCGATTGTGGAGAATGGCAGCTGGGCGCCTATTGCCGGCAGGTTGCTTGAAAAGGAACTTGCAGACATGAAGGATGTCAAAATCGTCGGCAGCATAGTGAGGATAAACACACGCCTGGATGACACGTCGTCTGAGGGGCTGCGCGTTTTGGCCTCCGACATGACGGCTGCCATCAACGCTACGCAAGAGGCAGAGGCATGAGGGTAGTGGTGCAACGCGTCAGCCGCGCCTCGGTAGAGGTGGATGGCGAGACGGTGAGCGCGATCGGCCAAGGGCTGATGGTGCTGGTGTGTGTCGAGACCGGCGACCAGGAATCAGACATGGATTGGCTGGCGCGGAAAGTGACAGGTCTCAGGGTGTTTGAGGATGAGGCGGGGGTGATGAACCTCGATGTCTCTGCGGTGGACGGCGAGATACTCGCCGTCAGCCAGTTCACGCTTGTGGCCGGCACCCGCAAGGGCAACAGGCCGAGTTATATCCGCGCGGCCGGCCCCGGCGAGGCTGTGCCGATGTATGAGGCGTTTTGCCACAGGCTGGAGTCGCTGACCGGCAAGGCTGTGGGGCGTGGTCGTTTCGGTGCCGACATGAAGGTGTCGCTGGTCAACGACGGCCCTGTCACCATAATAATAGACACGCGGCTGAAGGAATGATGAGGGCGCGGGACGTTTGCAATTTTTAAGTGAACGGCCACGCGCGGCGTTTGCCGAAACGAGAGATTTTTGCTAATTTTGCAAGTTAACAGACCTCCCAGCTATGAGACTTCAGCCATTATTCCATTTCGCTATCATATCGGCCCTGTCGGCATTCGCGTGCAAGGCCCAGTTGACCTTCTCAGGCAATGTGGCTCCTCCGGTCACCGAGTCGCCCGATGCATCCTCGGGGCTGTCATCAATTTATGTGCTTGACAACACATCCGGTGTCACGGCGAGCTACACAGCAGCGTCGTCGTCAACGCCTGTGAGATGGATGAGGTTCAGCTCCCTCGGGGGCGGTTATGCCGAGGAGGTCACCCCGGTCAGGAATGGCAATGTCACTTCAGTCACGCTCACCCGCGACGATATGGGGTACATTGTGGTGGAGGGCACTTCCAGGAAATGCTACTGGGTGGTGAACTATGCCAACCATCCCTGTGAGTTGCGTGGCCTGGCTATAGCCCCTGAGCAGGATTGCATGTCGGCCTCGCTGGTGTTCTCGGGGAATGCCGACCGGATTGTGTATTACACCGTCAACGGGGTGCCGCGCACACTGTCGCGCGGGCTAACTCTGGAATACACCACCTTGGTGTTCAATGGCGAGCGCAACACTTACGAGCAGGCAATCACCACCCAGGAACTGGAGTATCTGTCGGGAGAGGTGCATGTGGCGTCGCCTCTGTGTCAGACCGATTTTCTGCTTACCGGCGACCGTTTCCAGATGGCATGGGGCGGAGGCAAGACCATATCCAGCCCCGTGTTTGAGCCTATGGCCGTGGAGGCGGTGACCTCCGCTGAACAGACATCCAGGACGGTCGACAACGAGCAGAAGAGCAGTGACAGCTCCTCGGGAGCGCTTGGTGGATCCGCGCCGGTCGAGATTGCATTCTCGGCCGTGGTGACCGACGCGGCGATTTACCACGAATGGCAGTATTCGCCCGACCCTCAGTTTGATGTCATTGACATGAGGGTAAACTCCACCGAGTCTACGCGTGTTTTCAATGAGTACGGCACCGTCTATGTCCGTTTCGTCGCCGGTGACGCGTCAGGGCTATGCGACTGGGTGTCGGAGACCTACACCGTGAACATCGGGGAGTCGAAGCTTGAATGCCCCAACGCTTTTTCTCCGGGGGCGTCGGAGGGTAGCAACGACGAGTGGAAGGTGTCTTACAAGTCGATTGTGAGCTTCGACTGCCATATATTCAACCGGTGGGGCATTGAGGTGGCCCATCTGACCGACCCGTCGCAAGGATGGGATGGCCGCCACAATGGCAAGCTGGTCAAGTCGGGGGTGTTCTATTATGTCATACAGGCCGAAGGAGCCGACGGCAAGCAATACAAGCTTTCGGGTGACATAAACATCATCCACGCCAATTACAACAAGGGATATTAATGATGAGCAAGAATAACGCAGCAAGCATACAACCAAGACCTTCATCTCCGGCAGTCAGGATGCCCGGCAGCCTGTCGGTTGTCGGGGCAAGGGTCAACAACCTCAAGAACATAGATGTGGATATTCCCCACGGCACCCTGACGGTGATCACCGGACTGAGTGGTTCGGGGAAATCCTCGCTTGCCTTCGACACCATTTTCGCCGAAGGGCAGCGGCGCTACATAGAGACATTCTCGTCATATGCCCGCAACATGCTCGGCAATATGGAGAGGCCCGATGTCGACAAGATATCGGGCTTGTCGCCGGTCATCGCCATAGAGCAGAAGACCGTCAACCGCAATCCCCGAAGCACCATCGGCACCACCACTGAGGTCTATGACTACCTCCGACTGCTTTTCGCCCGCGCGGGCGAGGCCAGGAGCTATCTTTCAGGTGAACCGATGGTGAAATATTCCCCCGAGAAAATCGTTGAACTGATTCTCCAGGAGTATGACAACCGTAAGATATACCTGCTGGCCCCGCTGGTGCATAACCGCAAGGGGCATTACAAGGAGCTTTTTGAGAATCTGATGAAGAAGGGGTATCTCACCGTCAGGGTCGACGGGGAAATAATGGAGCTTTTCCCGGGGATGAGGCTTGACCGTTACCGCAACCATTCGGTCGAACTTGTCATCGACAAGCTGAAAGTGTCGGCAAAGGATGACCGCAGGCTGCTTGACTCGGTGATGAAGACGCTCAAGCAGGGTGACAAGCAGATGATGGTTTACGACCTTGAGTCTGAAAAGGCGCGCCATTACTCGCAGTCGCTGATGGATCCTGTCAGCGGACTGTCATACCGCGAGCCGGCCCCGCACAATTTCTCGTTCAATTCCCCGCTCGGGGCTTGCCGCTGCTGCAAGGGGCTCGGGACGGTCAACATCATTGACCGCGACAAGGTGATTCCCGACGATTCGGTCTCAATCCATGCCGGAGGCATAGCCCCGCTGGGGAAATACCAGAACACCACGATATTCTGGCAGGTGCAGGCCATATGTGAGAAATATGGAGCCACGTTGAAGACCCCCATACGTGATCTGCCCCCGGAAGCGCTTGAGGATATTCTCAACGGCACTGACGAGCGTCTGAATGTGCATTCCGAGGGGAGTTCAATCGCCAATTACTTTCTAAGTTATGACGGCCTGCTGAAATATATCGAGATGCAGCAGGGAGAGGATGCCACCTCGGCCGCGCAGCGTTGGAGCGGACAGTTCTTCTCGCGCAAGACCTGCCCCGAATGTGGTGGCGACCGCCTCAACCGCGAGGCCCTGCATTTCTTTATCGACGGGAAAAACATCGCCGACCTGTCGCGGCTCGACATCTCCGAGTTGCTCGAATGGTCGCGCACGGTCGAGGAGCGTCTCGCGCCGCGCCAACGGGTGATCGCGTCGGAGATAATAAAGGAGATAAGGTCGCGCCTGAGCTTCCTTGTCGATGTAGGGCTGGGCTATCTGTCGCTCAACCGCGCTTCCGCCACGTTGTCGGGAGGGGAGAGCCAGCGCATAAGGCTCGCCACTCAGCTCGGCTCTGAGCTTGTCAATGTGTTGTATATCCTCGACGAGCCTTCGATAGGGCTTCATCAACGCGACAACCACAAGCTGATAGGTTCGTTGAAACGGCTCCGCGATGCCCGCAACTCAATCATAGTCGTGGAGCATGACAAGGATATGATGCTGGAGGCCGACTATATCGTCGACATAGGCCCGAAAGCCGGACGCAAAGGTGGAAAGGTGGTGTTTGAAGGCACTCCGGAGGAGATGCTGAAGACCGACACCCTGACAGCCGGCTATCTCAACGGCAACCGAGAGATAGCCGTGCCGGAATCGCGGCGTAAAGGCAACGGGCTGTCGCTTAGCCTCAAAGGCTGCACCGGCCATAATCTCAAGGATGTCGATTTCACCCTCCCGCTGGGCACCCTCAGCTGTGTTTGCGGAGTGTCGGGAAGCGGTAAGTCGTCACTTGTGAACGGTACCCTGCAGCCGATTCTTTCACAGAAATTCTACCGCTCGTCGCAAGAACCGCTGCCTTACCGCGAGATAGAGGGCATCGAAAACATCGACAAGGTGGTCACGGTCGACCAGACCCCGCTGGGGCGCACCCCGAGGTCGAATCCGGCCACATACACGGGCGTGTTCTCAGACATAAGGAATCTGTTTGTAGGTCTGCCTGAGGCCAAAATCAGGGGCTACAAGCCTGGACGTTTCTCATTTAATGTCGCCGGAGGCCGGTGTGAGGTCTGCAAGGGCAACGGCTACAAGACGATTGAGATGAACTTCCTGCCCGATGTCCTGGTGCCGTGTGAGGCGTGTGGCGGCCGACGTTACAACCGCGAGACACTTGAGGTGAGGTTCAAAGGCAAGTCAATTGCCGATGTGCTTGACATGACAATCAACCAGGCGGTGGAGTTCTTTGAGTTCCAGCCCTCGATATTGAAGAAGATAAAAGTGCTTCAGGATGTGGGGCTGGGTTACATAAAGCTCGGACAGCCATCTTCAACCCTTTCGGGAGGGGAGAACCAGCGCGTTAAACTCGCGACTGAGCTTGCAAAGCGCGACACGGGCAAGACGCTGTTCATTCTCGACGAGCCTACCACCGGACTTCATTTCGAGGATATAAACACGCTGCTGGCTGTCCTCAACCGGTTGGTCGACCGGGGAAACACTGTGCTGGTGATAGAGCATAACCTCGATGTGGTGAAAGCTGCCGACTATGTGATAGATATGGGGCCCGACGGGGGGCGGAACGGTGGTATGATTATCGCCACGGGGACTCCAGAGGAGGTCGCCGCCACGGATTCACCCACCGCCCCGTATATCCGTCAGGAACTTAACCTGCGCTGAACGAGAAACGTATGGTGCGGCGGTAGGGGAGTTGCGGGGAGACCACCTGCGACGGGAATCCCGGTTTGTTGGGGGCATCGGGGCATCCTTGGCACTCGATGGCCACGGCGCAGAAGTCTGTGTAGACGGCCCCATCTTTTCCGGTGGGGCAGCCCGACACCCAGTTGCCGCCATATACCTGCACCGCGGGCTGGTCGGTGGCCACAGAGAGCTTGCGTCCGCTCGTAGTGTCCTCAAGGGTGGCAATCGTGGCCAGTTCTCCGGCGGGAGAGTCTGACATCCAGCAATTGTCATATCCTTTTCCGAAGCGTATCGCGTCGAAGTCGGTGATTAGGTTTTCGGTAGACGGAGCCGCTCCGGCAGGGAAAATCGACTCCCCAACCTTGCGGGCCTTCCGGAAATCCATGGGGGTGCCGTCCACAGGCGCGAGCTCGCCGGTTGGGACCAGGGTGTCGTCGGTCGGAAGCCAGCGTGAGCAGTTGAGTTGCAGCAGCTGGTTCATTGCCTTTGCGGCTCCCGCGTCGTGTCCTGCGAGGTTAAAGTAGCTGTGGTTGGTGAGGTTTACCACGGTGGGGCTGTCTGCGGTGGCCCCATATTCGATGGTCAGGTTGTCATCGTCGTCCCAGGTGTATGTCACCGTAGCTTTCAGGTTGGCGGGGTATCCGGCGTCTCCGTCGGCGCTTTCGATGGTGAACTGAATCTTACCCGGAGCGACTTCCTCCATCTCCCATGCACGGTTCTGGTAGCCGTCAGGCCCTCCATGGAGGTGGTTGGGCCCGTTGTTGACCGGCAAGGTGTATGTCTTGCCCTCAAGGGTGAAACGCCCGTTGGCTATACGGTTGGCGTAGCGGCCAGGGGTTTTGCCGGCGCAAGGCCCGTCGGCGATGTAGTCGGCTGCCTCGGGGTATCCGATGACCACATCTGCTATATTCCCTTCACGGTCGGGAACGCGTATGGCGATTATCCCCGCTCCGAGGGATGACAATGTTACCTGGCTGCCCCGGGCGTTTGTCAGGGTCAGATATGTGACTTCACCCACAGGGGTGACGAAGGTCTGTTTTGAAGTCTTCATGGTTTTTTGGATTATGAGTGTATGTTTTGACAACCACAGAGGCCCTTCAATGAGGCTCAATGGTTGTCTTTGAAGAGACGTTTCTGCAGGGCGCGCAGGGCGGCCACCTTGTCCTCCTTGCTGACAAGGAAAGAGATGTTGTAGTTGCTGCCACCGTAGGAAATCATCCTGACGGGTATGTCATGGAGCGCATCGAGGGCTTCGGCCTCGAAACCGCTGTTGTGCCATTCGAGGTCGCCGACCACGCATATGATCACCATGTCGCGGTCGATGGAGACGGTGCCGATTTCTTTCAGCTCATCTACGATATGCTCAAGTTTGAGCGGGTTGTCTATGGTGACAGACACCCCGACCTCGCTTGTGGCGATCATGTCTATCGGGCGGCTGTAATTGTCGAAAATCTCAAACACGCGGTGCATGAAGCTCGACGCGAGCATCATCCTCGACGACCTGATTTTGATGGCGATGATGTCATCCTTGGCCGCCACGGCCTTGATGCCCTGCGAGAGTTCGGTGTTGTAGATGAGGGTGCCTTTCGCCGACGGCTCCATGGTGTTGAGGAGTCTAACCGGTATATTGTTGACCTTGGCAGGCAGCACGCATGTCGGGTGGAGGATCTTTGCCCCGAAATAGGCCAGCTCGGCGGCCTCGTCGAAGTGGAGTTCGGCCACAGGGGTGGTGCCCTCGACAAAACGGGGGTCGTTGTTGTGCATCCCGTCTATGTCGGTCCAGATTTCGATTTCCTTGGCCATCAGCGCGGCCCCGATGATTGACGCAGTCAGGTCTGAGCCGCCACGGCGCAGGTTGTCGACCTCGCCGTATGCGTTGCGGCATATGTAGCCTTGGGTGATGTAAAGGTCTGCGTCGGGGTTCTCGTCGAGGAGGGCCTGGAGGTGTTCGCGGATGTAGTCCATGTCGGCCTCGCCGTTCTTGTCGGTGCGCATGTATTCAAGCGCCGGAAGGAACCCGGAGTTTACGCCACACTGGCGCAGGTAGAGGTGCATCAGCTTGGTCGACAGCATCTCCCCCTGGGCGAGGATTTCTTTCTCCTCGAATGAGGTGAAGCTGTCACGGGCGAGGGAGCGTATGCTGGAGAACACCGCCTCCACCTCCTCGTCAGCCTCCATGCGGATTTCGACCTGGGTGAACAGCAGGGCCACTACGCGGCGGTAGTTTCGCTCAAGGTCGTTGATTATCTCCTTGGCGCCGTTGACGTTATGTTTGTATAGGTAATCTGAAATCTCCACCAGGGTGTTGGTGGTGCCGGCCATCGCCGACAGCACCACTATGTTCTGTCCTCTCCCGGTGATGAGGTCGGCCACATTGCGGATACGGTCGGCCGAGCCTACGGAGGTTCCTCCGAATTTAAGTACTTTCATTGTCAGTCGTTGTGGTGGTTGTCTGAGACAAGTCGCTTGTCCTCGCAGCGGAGTACCCGTGCAGGGTATTGCTCCACGAGCTGCATGTTGTGGGTGGCCATCAAGACGGCTGTCCCCTGGCGGGAAATCTCGCGCAGATGGTCGACTATCTGCTGGCCGGTCTCCGGGTCAAGGTTGCCGGTCGGCTCGTCGGCCAGAATCAGCTTGGGCCTGTTTAGCAGGGCGCGTGCGATTACTATGCGCTGCTGCTCTCCGCCCGAGAGTTCGTGGGGCATCTTGTAGCTCTTGTTGTGCATCCCCACTTGCTTCAGCACCTGCTCTATCCGGTCGTCGATTTCTATGCGGTCGTGCCATCCGGTCGCGTCGAGCACGAATTTGAGGTTGTCGTAGACTGTGCGGTCGGTCAGCAGCTGGAAATCCTGGAAGACAATCCCGATGTTGCGCCTCAGCAGGGGTATTTCCTTGCGCTTTATGCCCGTGAGCTGGGTGCCCATCACTTCGGCGTGGCCGTTGAAGATGGGTATCTCGGCGTAGATTGATTTCATCAGGCTTGATTTGCCGCTTCCCACACGTCCGATGAGATAGGCGAATTCCCCTTCCTCAAGCGAAAAACTCACATGTTTCAGCACGACAAGCTCTTTTCGCAGAATCTCGACGTCGGAATATTTCAGTATGCTCATTTCAGTTGTCTGGTTGTTTGCGAAGCACCGCGCAATGCCTGCTGGCAGTAGCGCCGCTTTGTCTGCAAAATTACACCATATCATAGATAACGGTGGCGGCAGATAAGAATATTAACAATAATTTAACACTTTTGGGGGCGTTAGGCTTGTGCGGTCGGATTTTTCAGTGTAATTTTGCAGTTTGAAAAATCATATAAAACTATATAAGCCCAACACAAGAAATGCAAGTCACACTTGAAAAGACCAACGACCTCGACGCAACCATCAAGGTTGAGGTGGTTGAAGCAGACTACGCAAAGAAGGTTGACAGCGACCTTCGCGAACTTGGCCGCACCCGCCAGATCCCCGGATTCCGCAAAGGCCATGTTTCCATCGAACATCTCCGCCGTCTCTTTGGCCGCGACGTTAAGAGCCACGTGCTCAACGACGAGGTCTTCAAGGCGGTAATCGAATATCTCCGCGAAAACAAAATCGACATCCTCGGCGAACCTCTCCCCAAGAAGGTCGAGGAAATCGACATGAAGCAGAAAGACTACACCTTCGAGTATGAGGTGGGTCTGGCTCCCGCCCTCGACATCGAGGTGAACAAGGACATCAAGGTGCCTTTCTACACCATCGAGGTCTCCAAGGAGATGATTGACGAGCAGGACAAGGCTCTCCGCAACCGCTTCGGCGCCCAGATTCCCGGCGAGGAGGTCAACGAGACCGCCCTGGTAAAGGGTGCGATCATGCAGCTCGACGCCGAAGGCAACGTGATGACCTCGGAGGACGCCATCCAGGTCGTTGCAGGCATCGTGTCTCCCCAGCACTTCCAAGACAAGGATGAGGCCGCCAAGTTCCTCGGCAAGAAGGTCGGCGACAAGGTTGTCTTTAACCCCGCCAAGGCCGAAGGCGACAACAAGGTCGCCCTCGCGTCGATGCTCAACGTCGACAAAGAGCGTGTCGAAGGCCTGACCTCCGATTTCGAGATGGCGGTGTCTGAGATCATCGTCCTGAAGCCCGCCGAGCTTGGCGAGGAGTTCTACAAGGAGGTGTTCGCCGGCAAGGAAATCAAGTCGGAGGAGGAGTACTTCGAAGGCCTCAAGGAAATCATCGCCCGCGAGCTTGCACCCAACTCCAACTTCAAGTTCAACATGGATGTGCAGCAGGCCCTGGTTGAGAAGTTCGGCAACTTCGATCTTCCCGCCGAGTTCCTGAAGAAATGGCTCGTTGCCCGCAATCCCGAGCTGACCGCCGAGAAGGCCGACGCCGAGTTCGATACAATGATTCCCTCAATCAAGTGGGAGCTCATAAAGGGCAAAATCGCCGAGAAACAGGACATCAAGGTCACCGAGGAGGATCTTCTCGCCTTCGCCAAGGCGACAGCCCTGCGCCAGTTTGCCCAGTATGGCATGATGAACATGGCCGACGATGTCATCACCGACTACGCCAAGCGCATGCTCGAAGACCGCAAGTTTGCCCGCCAGCTCCATGAGCAGGCCGGCGACATGAAGCTCTTCAACGCCCTGCGCGCGCTTGTCGACACCGAGGACAAGACTGTCAGCCTCGATGAGTTCAAGAAGCTCGTCGGCGCCGAATAATAACGCCTGACAGGGGACACTTGTCTCCAGACAACAATACCCGCGGATCCGGACTGCCCGGATCCGCGGTTTGTGTTGCCCCCTCTGTCAACGCTGTTTTTCACCGGGCCGGTGATTTTTTTGTCATAAGATAGTTGACAGACGGGAAAAAATTCGTATCTTTGAATTAGAAAACAAACAAGACCTCCAAAGAATATGAATAACGATTTCCGCAATTATGCCGTAAAGCACCTCGGGATGAACTCCCTGGCGCTTGACCAATACATCTCTGCCTCCGACGCGGCCATCCGTTCAAGCTATATCTCACCTACAATCATCGAAGAGCGTCAGCTCAACGTCGCACAGATGGATGTGTTCTCCCGTCTCATGATGGATCGCATCATTTTCCTGGGCACTGATGTCAACGACTACACCGCCAATGTCATACAGGCCCAGCTGCTCTATCTTGACTCGGCCGACCCCGGAAAGGATGTGTCGATATACATCAACTCCCCCGGCGGCTCGGTTTATGCGGGCCTTGGCATTTACGACACCATGCAGTATATCTCGAGCGATGTCGCAACCATATGCACCGGAATGGCGGCTTCTATGGCTGCCGTGCTGCTCGTGAGCGGCACAGCCGGCAAGAGGTTTGCCCTCCGCCACTCGCGCGTCATGATTCATCAGCCGATGGGAGGCGCTCAGGGCCAGGCTTCAGACATCGAGATCACAGCCCGTGAGATTCTTAAGCTCAAAAAGGAACTCTATCAGATCATCGCCGACCATTCCGGCCAGACAATCGAGAAGGTGGAGCGCGACTCAGACCGCGACTACTGGATGACTGCTATGGAGGCCAAGGAGTATGGAATGATAGATGACGTGTTAATCAAGGCCAAACACTGATATGGCGAAAAAGAAAGAAGAGACATGCGCGTTCTGCGGCCGCCCCGGCTCCTCATCCGAGGTGCTGATACCCTCGGGAATCCAGCCCGGGGTGTATCTCTGCGCCGAGTGTGCCGACCAGATTCACCAGCTGCTGGCCGACTATCGCCATCAGGTGGGTTCCGGCCAGTCGACCGGAGACCTGACCGGCGACTCCGGAGCCGCCCTGGATCTCGCCAAACTGCCCAAACCGAAGGAGATATGTGACTTCCTTGACCAATACGTGATAGGGCAGGATAGCGCAAAGCGTTATCTCTCGGTGGCTGTCTACAACCATTACAAACGTCTGGCCCAGGAAAAGGGTGGAGACGGCGACCTGGCTGATGTCGACATCGAGAAAAGCAACATCATACTTGTGGGCCCCACCGGTACCGGCAAGACATTGCTCGCCAAGACAATCGCCAGGATGCTGGATGTGCCGTTCACAATCGTTGACGCGACGGTCCTCACTCAGGCCGGATATGTCGGAGAGGACATCGAGAGCCTGCTGACACGTCTGCTCCAGGTGGCCGACTACGATGTTGCCAAGGCCCAGCGCGGCATCGTCTTCATAGACGAGATCGACAAGATCGCCCGCAAGGGAGACAATCCGTCGATAACCCGCGACGTGTCGGGCGAGGGGGTGCAGCAAGGACTGCTGAAACTGCTTGAAGGATCGGTGGTCAATGTGCCGCCTCAGGGAGGACGCAAGCATCCCGAGCAGAAAATGATACCGGTCGACACGAAAGACATCCTCTTCATCTGCGGAGGAGCCTTCGACGGAATCGAGCGGAAAATAGCCCAGCGCCTCAACACCCATGTGGTCGGCTACTCGACCGACGCCGAGCGCCGCAAGATAGACCGTGACAACTATCTGGCTTATGTCGCCCCGCAAGACCTGAAATCATTCGGGCTCATCCCCGAAATCATAGGCCGTCTGCCGATTCTCACTCATCTCGACCCCCTTGACCGCGACGCGCTAAGGCGGGTACTTACCGAACCCAAGAACGCCATCACCCGCCAGTACCGGAAGCTATTCGCCATGGACGGCGTGGAGCTGACATTCACTCCCGACGCGCTTGACATGATCGTGGATAAGGCCATTGAGTACAAGCTCGGCGCGCGAGGGCTGAGGGCAATCGTGGAGACGGTGATGATTGACGCCATGTATGAGCTGCCTTCCGCCAAGACAAAGAGTTTCGAGGTGACAGGCCAATATGTGGTGGACAAGCTCCAGAAGTCTCATTTCGAGCTAAACAAAGGAGCGGTCAAGGAGGCCTGATTCCGATATGTCACATAAGACAGGCCCCGGACCAGGCATTGCTGAAGCCGGGAGTCTGCCTCTCTCCCGAAACAGTCTTTCTCTCTAACCTTAAGATTTCCCATGACAACAAAGCAACAACTTGCCAGTGCCCTGAAGCAACACTTCGGCTTCGACAAATTCAAAGGCAACCAGGAGGAAATCATGTTGTCGCTCCTCGAGGGCAACGATGTCTTCGTCCTTATGCCTACCGGTGGCGGTAAATCGCTCTGCTATCAGCTCCCGTCATTGCTGACGGAAGGCACAGCCATTGTGATTTCACCGCTGATAGCCCTGATGAAAAACCAGGTCGATGCCATGCGCAACTTCTCGGCTGATGACGGTGTGGCCCATTTCCTGAACTCGTCGCTCAACAAATCGGCGGTCGACCAGGTCAAGGCCGATGTCATATCAGGCAAGACCAAGCTGCTTTATGTCGCTCCGGAATCGCTCACCAAAGAAGAGAATATTGAATTTTTAAAGACAGTTCCCATCTCGTTCTATGCGGTCGACGAGGCCCATTGCATCTCGGAGTGGGGCCACGATTTCAGACCTGAATACCGGCGCATCCGCCCGATAATCAACGAAATCTGTCAGCGCCCTGTCATCGCCCTCACGGCGACGGCCACCCCGAAAGTGCAGCATGACATACAGAAGAATCTCGGTATGACAGACGCGGCCGTCTTCAAGTCGTCGTTCAACAGGGCCAATCTCTATTATGAGATACGCCCCAAGACCTCGACCATTGACCGTGACATCATAAAGTATATTAAGGCCCGCGACGGAAAGTCGGGCATCATATACTGCCTGAGCCGTAAGAAAGTGGAGGAGCTGGCCGAGCTTCTGAAAGTAAACAACATACGCGTGCTGCCATACCATGCAGGCATGGATTCCGCAACGCGTTCGGCCAACCAGGACGCTTTCCTGTTGGAACAAGTGGATGTCATCGTGGCCACGATAGCTTTCGGAATGGGCATAGACAAGCCGGATGTCAGATATGTCATCCATTACGACATGCCCAAGTCGCTCGAAGGCTATTACCAGGAGACCGGCCGTGCGGGCCGTGACGGCGGGGAAGGCGCTTGCCTTACCTTTTATTCCGCCAAGGACCTGAAGAAGCTTGAGAAGTTCATGCAAGGAAAGCCAGTGGCCGAGCAGGAAATCGGTCGTCATCTGCTGCAGGAAACGGCCAGCTACGCCGAGTCGTCGGTGTGTCGCCGCAAGACCCTCCTCCATTATTTCGGGGAGGAGTATGGCGAGGACAACTGCGGGAACTGTGACAACTGCCTAAATCCTAAAAAACAAGTGGACGCTAAAGAAGACTTATGCGCCGTGATGGAGACCATCGTGGCCCTGAAAGAGAAATTTAAGGCTGAACACATCATCGATGTCGTTGTAGGAAGGGAAACCAACGATGTCAGGACTTACAAACACAACGAACTGGAGGTGTTCGGCTGTGGCCAGGGTACCGACCGCAAGTTCCTCAACGCTGTCATCCGCCAGGCCACAATCGCAGGGTATCTTGACCGCGATGTCGAGAACTTCGGCCTGATACGCCTCACAGACAAAGGGAAGAAGTATTTCAAGAAACCCTCGGCCTTCAAGGTAGTTGAAGACAATGACTTTTCTGAAGTCGAGGAGGAAGTCGTGGTGAAAAGCGGTGCCTCATGCGCTGTCGACCCTGAATTGTACTCGATTCTCAAAGACCTCCGCAAGAAAATCGCCAAGCGCCTCAACCTTCCCCCTTATGTGATTTTCCAGGATCCGTCGCTTGAGGCCATGGCCACGACCTATCCCATCACAATGGAGGAGCTGGCCAACATCACCGGTGTCGGCGCAGGCAAGGCCAAGCGCTACGGAGAGGATTTCATCAAGGTGATCAAGACCCATGTGGAGGAGAATGAAATCGAGAGGCCCGAAGACCTCAGGGTGCGTTCGGTGGCCAACAAGAGCCGCATCAAGATTTCAATCATCCAGGCCATTGACCGCAAAATCGACCTTGACGAGCTTGCCAACTCGAAATGTATGGAGTTTGGTGAACTTCTCGACGAGATTGAAGCCATCGTGTACGCCGGAACGAAAATCAACATCGACTATTTCATCAACGAGGTGATAGACGATGACCATCAGGAAGACATTTTCGAATATTTCAAGGAGGCTGACTCCGACTCGCTGAATGAGGCCATCAAAGAGCTTGGCAATGACTATTCAGAGGAGGAGATAAGGCTGATGCGCATCAAGTTCCTGTCAGAGATGGGCAACTGACGCCGGATGCCATACAATAAACCGGCGGGGCTGTGTCGCTTGATGGCAGACACAGCCCCGCCGATGATTATACAGGGGTGCTGATGGATGGCTGGCGGGGTCAGCGGGCGAGCCTGGCCGACAACTCCTCATGGTCCTGGGACGCTATTTCCCACAGAGACATGGCGTTCTCAAGGTCGCGGTTGAGCTTGGCGTGGCGGTCAAAGATGTCACCCTCGACCTCTCCGGCGGCGATTCTGGCCTCGGTGGCCGCCATCTCGGCCTCTATGCGACTGATTTCAGCTTCGGCCTCCTCCACTTTTTTGGCCGACCGTTTGAGCATCTTGTCGCGCTCGCGCTGCTCGGCGTATGTGAGTTTGCGCTGAGGTGGCTCCGTGACTGGCTTTTCCTGGCGGCTGTCACCAACTTTGGAAAGTTCGCTGCCCTTGCCCTCTTTTTTCGACGGGGGGGCAGCGGGGCTCTGCCGGGATGTATTGTTGCGCTCAAGCTCGCGCAGGCTGTCAAGTTTCTTCTTCTCCAGGAACTCGTATATGCCGCCGAGACACTCCCTGACTTTGCCGGAGCCGAACTCATAGACCTTTTCCACAAGTCCGTCGAGAAACTCGCGGTCATGGCTGACCACAATCACTGTGCCTGTGAAATCCTTGATGGCCTGTTTGAGGATGTCTTTGGTGGCCATGTCGAGATGGTTGGTAGGCTCGTCAAGTATGAGCAGGTTGACCGGCTCAAGGAGCAGGCGTATCATGGCGAGGCGGTTTTTTTCTCCACCCGACAAGACCTTGACTTTCTTGTCAGACGCTTCCCCTCCGAACATGAATGCCCCGAGGATGTCGCGGATTTTGGTGCGGATATCTCCGACAGCCACCCTGTCGATGGTGTCAAACACCGTGATTTCCTCATCGAGCAGTTGAGCCTGATTCTGCGCGAAATATCCGATTTTGACATTGTGGCCGATTTTGAGGTCGCCGGTGAATGGTATCTCATTCATGATACACTTTACCAGCGTTGACTTCCCTTCGCCGTTTTTCCCGACGAAGGCCACTTTCTCGCCTCGCTTGATGGTGAATGTGGCGTGGTCGAAGACCTGGTGGTCTCCGTAGGCCTTGCCGACATTGTCGGCTATCACGGGATAGTCGCCCGAACGTGGGGCGGGAGGGAAGCGGAGGTTGAGCCGCGAGTTGTCGACCTCGTCGACCTCTATGCGCTCGATTTTGGCGAGTTGTTTCATGCGGCTCTGGACCTGCACGGCCTTGGTGGCCTTGTAGCGGAAACGCTCTATGAACGCCTCAGTGTCGGCAATCTCCTTCTGCTGGTTGAGGTATGCGCGCATCTGCTGTTCGACACGTTCCTTGCGCAGCTCGACAAATTTGGAATAGTTGACAGAATAGTCATATATCTTGCCGCATGAAATCTCGATTGTGCGATTGGTCACATTGTCGATGAAGGCGCGGTCGTGGCTGACAAGCACGACGGCGTTGGCCTTGGTGGAGAGAAACTGCTCGAGCCACTGTATGGACTCGATGTCAAGGTGGTTGGTCGGCTCGTCGAGGAGCAGCACGTCGGGGCGGCGCAGCAGGAGTTTGGCAAGCTCGATGCGCATGCGCCATCCTCCTGAGAACTCAGATGTGAGGCGGTTGAAGTCAGACCTCAGGAACCCGAGTCCGACAAGGGTCTTCTCCATCTCGGCCTCGGCGTTCTCGCTTTGCTCCATAGCCAGACGCTCTGACAGGTCGGCGATGTCGTCGATGAGGCGCTGGTATTCGGCCGACTCATAGTCGGTGCGTTCGGCCAGCTCTGCGTTCATCCGGTCGAGGCGCTGGCCCATCTTGTCGACATGGGAGAATGCCTCGCGCACCTCCTCTATCACCGTGCGAGTGTCGGTGAGTTTCATCTGCTGCGGCAGGTAGCCGATGGTGGTGTCCTGCGGGACTGCCACCTGGCCCGAGGTCGGCCTCTGCAGGCCGGCTATGATTTTCAGCATCGTCGATTTCCCGGCTCCGTTCTTGCCCACGAGGGCAATCCTGTCGCGGCGGTTTATGACGTAGCTGATGTTGTCAAACAATGATTTTGCGCTGAATTCAACGGATAGGTTCTGTACGGAAATCAAGGCTTCTTACTTTTTCTTTTTTAGGTGATGAATGACGAGGCGTCGGCTCTCGGTGATGACGATGTCGACTGCCACATCATGGGGCTCGGCCGGAATCTCCTCGTCGAGCAGCTGGAAATCATATCCGACTCCGACTTTTGTCGCGTTGGTCTCGGCGAGCAGGCGGTCGTAATACCCCTTGCCGCGTCCGACACGGTTGCCACGGCGGTCATAGGCCACGGCGGGGACAACGACAAGTTCTATCTGGGATATGTCGGCGGTATCGTCGCCGGTCGGCTCCTCTATGTGGAATGCCCCTAATGCCATCCTCGATTGCTCGTATGGCAGAATCTCAAGGTTGAGGCCGTTGACGCGGGGAAGGAAGAAATGCTTGCGTCCGCTCCATCGTTCCAGAAACTCACGGGTCGACAGTTCGTCGGGGAGCGAGTGGTAGAGGAGTATGTTCTCGGCGAGAGTGAATGCCGCCGACTGTTCGAGGCGGCCAAACACAGCGGCTGCCGCGATGCTTTTCTCCGATGCCGACAGCAGGCTCTTGCTGGCCTTGACGCGGCTGCGTATTTCGTCCTTGTTCATGGCTGGTTGTTATGGTTGTCAGAGGTGTGGCTTATCGCGGCGGAGTGTCGTCAGCTTGCTGCGCGGCGGCAGGCTGGATGGGCATGATCGGGAAAGCTGCGTTGCCTTTCAGCAGCTCCTCTATGGCGCGCTTGACATTGACATCGTCAGAGTTTGAGATCTCGAAGTAAGCGCCATACCCGAGAGCGTCGCGCGCGATAAGCGCCTTCAGTTGATTAACAATCAGGTCATGCGAAATGTTGATGTAGTACCATCTGGCGGGTATGCCGTTGCGTGAGGCGAACAGCACGAACTGGCGCAGGAGCGCGTCGTCGCCGGGAAGCAGGGCGAGGAGCTCGTCGACGTTGGAGGCCTGGCGCAGTACGTCTCGGTTGTCGTCGACATAGTCGAAGGCGTATCTCTGGAGCAGGCCGGCGTTTGCCACATTTATGTAATACGAGCTGATGCCGGATGTATCGTTGGGGACGAAAATGTCGGGCATTATGCCGCCTCCGCCGTAGACGGTGCGTCCGTTGAGGGTGGTATACTTCAGGTCGGTGTTGAGTTTTATTGAATCAGCCGAGAACATTTCGCCGCGCTGATAGCGGTCGAGGATGTCATGCTCGTAGACCGAGAGATTGGAGTAGTCTTTCTGGATGCTGCGTCCGGAGGGGGTGTAGTACCTGCCGATGGTCAGACGGATGGCCGAGCTGTCGGGCAGCACCGACTGGCGCTGTATCAGTCCTTTGCCGAAAGAGCGGCGGCCGATTATCAGGGCGCGGTCGTTGTCTTGGAGCGCACCGGCGAAGATTTCAGAGGAGGAGGCAGAGAATTCGTCGAGAAGCACTACTACCTGGCTGTCGCGGAAAGAGCCGGTGCCGTTGGCAGTGATGTGGGTGCTTGAATTGAAGTCGCGTCCCTTGGTGCTGACGATGGTCTGGCCAGGCGCGAGGAATTCATTTGCCATCATGTAGGCTATCTCCATGTAGCCGCCGGTGTTGCCGCGCAGGTCGATGATGAAATCCTCAGCTCCTTCGCGCCGCAGTCTGGAGAGTCCCTGGAAAAACTCGTCGTATGTGGTGCGCCCGAACTTGTTTACCTTTATGTAGCCGATGCCAGGCGAAGCCATGTATGTGGCGTCGACGGTGTTGACCGGGATGTCTCCTCGCACAACCGTGTATGTGAGCGGTTTTTTTGAATTCGACCGTTTGATCTGGAGCTGCACTTTGGAGTCTTTCGCACCGCGGAGGGTCTGCAACACCTTCTCCTGGGTGATGCCTATGCCGGCCACATCCTCGCCGTCGACTTTCACGATGCGGTCGCCCGGAAGGACTCCGACTTTCTCGGCCGGGCCTCCGGTGATTACCTCCAGCACCTTTATGGTGTCGTTGTCGATCATGAACTGTATGCCGACTCCGCTGAAAGAGCCGTCAAGGTCTTCGTTGACCGCCTGCAGGTCGCTCGCAGGGATATAGGCCGAGTGGGGGTCGAGATTGGTCAGCAGGCTCGGGATTGTTTTCTCGATCAGGCTGTCGAGGTTGACCTCGTCGACATACTCGTTCCTGACGAGGTTGAGTATGGTCTGGAATTTCTTCTGGGCGGCCGTCGGGCCGTTTTCCCTGTTGACGAGGTCTCCGGCCAGGAAGCCGATTATGAACATTGCCGCGGCGATCAGTGGGATCCACGCGGATAGTCTGTTGGGTTGTGGCATGATTGCGTGAAAAAAACTTGGGGTCTGCCTGTCAGGACTGGTTTATGTCTGCTATGTGGACGCATTCCACTCCGGCCCGCTGGAGAAGATCGAGCCCGTCGGTGATTCTGTAAAGCTCGTTGTAGACTACTCTTTTGATGCCGGCCTGGATTATGAGCTTGGAGCATTCCATGCATGGCGATGCGGTGATGTAGAGGGTCGCTCCGTCGGAGGAGTTGTTGCTCCTGGCTACTTTGGTTATCGCGTTGGCCTCGGCGTGAAGCACGTATGGCTTGGTGAATCCGGCTTCGTCCTCACACACGTTCTCAAACCCCGAGGGGGTGCCGTTGAATCCGTCGGAGATTATCATCGAGTCCTTGACGATAATCGCGCCGACCTTCCTGCGCTGGCAGTAGGAGTTTTCCGCCCAGATGGCGGCCATCCTCAGATATCTGCGGTCGAGAGTCTCTTGTTTTTGGGAGTGTTCCATTTCAGTCCTTGAAAAACAGCTTGCAAAGGTACTAAAATTCCTGTTGCCCCGCAAATCGCGATGCGTTAATTTCAGCGGTTTTTGGCCGGGTTGGGGAAGTTTTGTAACTTTGTGTCGGGACATTAGTTCCCATGGACTTTTTTTAACCTCTCTTTTATTCTGATAATGAGATACCTTAACTGTGTTTTTGTCGCCGTCTCGCTGCTGCTTTCCGGGATGGCGCTTACGTCTTGCGGCAATGATGAGCCTGCCGCCGTCCAGGAGGTGTATGTGCCGGCCGGGATGTCGACCGATGTTGAAATCAAACCCTGGGGTTCGGTCGTTGCTAATGCCATCGTTTTCAATTCGACCGGTGAGTGGGCTTCGGAGATATATGCCACCGGCTCATCTTTTGCGATTCCCGACGCCCCCTCGGGGGATGATGTGGACTGGCTTGAGGTGTTGCCTTTCAAAGGCGGCCCCGGAGAGGTCAAGGCATCGCTGTATGCCACTCCCAACAATGCCACTGACTCAAGGTATGCGGTCGTGAGGATTGTGTCCCCGACCAATTCGATTGTGTTCCGTGTGACCCAGCATGGCCGTTCGGCCGGCGATGGCGGCGACAGTCCCGCCCCGAATCCGGGTGGAGAATGACGGATGCGATGACGGATGCGTCCGTGACGGGCGAGATTTTTATTTGTCCGGAGTATGTTTTTATGGTGGAAAAGTTGTAACTTTGTTGGCAAAACTCTTCTCCAGAGATTATTTCTCTCCTGGGACGGGAAGGTGGAAAGCCCTTTGCGTGCCCCGGCCTGACTTGTGTATTAATGTATCTGTAAGTAAATGAAGTATATAGGCGCACATGTCTCCACTCAAGGAGGCGTAGCGGCCACCCCCGCGCTTGCTAGTGGTCTCGGAGCGAAAGCGTTCGCTCTGTTTACCCGCAACCCCTCCCGTTGGAAGTCACCCGTGATTCCCGACTCTGAGGCCGCGTTGTTTCGTGAGAACTGCGCGAAGTATGGCTATGTCCCTGACTTCATTTTGCCGCACGACAGTTTCCTTATAAATCTCGGTTCGCCCGATGCCCAGAAGCTTGCCATGTCGCGAGCCGCGTTTCTTGATGAATTCAGACGCTGCGAGCAACTGGGGTTGACTATGCTCAATTTCCATCCCGGCTCACACCTCAACCTTATGGAAGAGGATGACTGCCTCAAGCGCATAGCCGAGTCGGTCAATATGACGCTGGCCGATACCTCCGGTGTGACGGCTGTGATAGAGTCGACCGCCGGGCAAGGCTCGAATCTCGGATACAGGTTTGAACACCTGGCGAGAATCATCGAGCTTGTGGATGACAAGCAGCGTGTCGGTGTTTGTGTGGACACATGTCATTCATTGGCTGCCGGCTATGACTTCACATCCCCCGAGGCGTATGAGGCATCATGGCGGGAGTTTGACGACATAATCGGATTCTCCTATCTCCGGGGCATGCACCTTAATGACTCCAGGAAAGGTGTCGGCTCGAAAGTAGACCGCCACGCTCCGATTGGAGAAGGGGCGCTGGGCCGGGAATTCTTCACAATGCTCATGCGTGACAAACGTATGGACGGCATACCGTTGATACTCGAGACTCCCGACGAGTTGCTTTGGCCGGCTGAGATAGAGTGGCTTTCCGGCCAGGCCGCAGACTGAAAAAGACAATTACCTCTGATAAACCATCTTATTTACATTCATATAAGACAAACAGCCAATTATCATGAAAACTAAACCCGACCTAAGTTTCTGGAAACTTTGGAATCTCAGCTTTGGGTTCTTCGGCGTACAGATTGCCTATGCCCTGCAAAGCGCAAATGTGAGCCGTATCTTCGCCACCCTTGGCGCGGATCCTCACGATTTGAGTTATTTCTGGATTCTTCCACCTCTTATGGGACTTGTCGTGCAGCCGATTGTCGGAACCGCCTCTGACAAGACCTGGAACAAAATCGGCCGCCGTCTCCCTTATCTTATTTTCGGGGCGGTTGTGGCTGTGCTTGTGATGTGTCTCCTTCCCAACGCCGGCAGCTTCGGCCTCGCGGTGTCGTCGGCCATCCTCGTCGGCCTCGTTGCCCTCATGCTGCTTGACACATCTATCAATATGGCCATGCAGCCCTTCAAGATGCTTGTGGGCGACATGGTGAACGAGAAGCAGAAGGGCCTGGCCTATTCGATTCAGAGCTTCCTCTGCAACGCCGGTTCGATTGTGGGATATGTGTTCTCGTTTCTGCTCACCTGGGTGGGCTTCCGCAACACGGCCGCGTCAGGTGTGATTCCCCAGACCGTGGTGTTCTCGTTTTATTTCGGCGCGGCCATATTGCTGGTCTGCGTGGTCTACACCTTGATGAAAGTTAAGGAGTGGCCCCCCGAGCTGTATCGCGAATACAATGGCGGCCCGGAAATCAAGGCCGACGGCAAAAAGGAGAAGACCAACCTGGTCAAGCTTCTTGTCAACGCCCCCAAGACCTTCTGGACTGTCGGCCTCGTGCAGTTCTTCTGCTGGTTCGCTTTCCTTTTCATGTGGACTTACACTAACGGCACAATCGCCAAAAATGCTTTTGACTGTCCTGAAACCACTACCGTCACCGGCCTTGCAGTGGCCGGCCCTGAAGGCAATGGTGGAGAAGTGTTGTCTGCCAAATACATACTCACAGCCGACAACAAAGTGATTGTCAACCATGGCAAACCCTGTGTCGCGGGAATCGTGACCGCCGATGGCGAGTTCATCGCTGGCGGTGACATTGAAATCGCCGACACGAGTGTGGAGGCCGTGTCGATAACCGCCGGCGGTCTTGACATACAGGTGCCCGCGCAGGGCATCGAGGTCATGTCGCCTGTGGCCAAGGATGGCCTGATAAGCTCTGTGGCTGGTGTCGCCTCTTATGGATTCAACGAGAACATCGACTCGGAGAATGTGGTGGTGATTGTCGATGGTGTCCGTCGTGTCGAGACCCCCTCTTTCAAACTCGTCGATTATCTGTCAAGGATGGATGGCGAGACCAAGGTGACGCTGGCCGATATCTACACCCATGACCCAAAGACAGGCGAGCTTTTTGTGGATGGCACCAAGGAGGCCACCATCTCTGACCCCTCAAAGGCCCGGTTTGAGACCTCAGTGGTGTTGAACACCGAATCGTCGCAGTATAACGACGCAGGCAACTGGGTCGGAATCCTGTTTGCCATCCAGGCCATCGGTTCTGTCCTCTGGGCCATCGTGCTTCCTCAGTTCCGCAGCCGCAAGTTCTCATATGCGCTCAGCCTCGTGCTTGGCGCAGTCGGGTTCATCTCCGCCGGATATTTCACTGACCCCTACCTGCTGTTTGTCTCATTCGCCCTTATCGGATGCGCGTGGGCTGCTATGCTGGCATGGCCATTCACGATACTCACCAAGTCGCTCAAGGGTGGCAATATCGGAGCGTATCTCGGATTGTTCAACTGCTCGATCTGCATCCCGCAGATTGTGGGCGCGCTTCTTGGCGGTGTGATTCTTTCAGCCATCGGCAACCCCGACGAGCTTGCCCCGCAGTACATGATGATGGTGATTGCCGGAATCTCGCTGTTCCTGGGCGCGGTTGCTGTCTATTTCATCAAAGAGCATTCAGAGGCCAAGGCCTGAAACATTTGAAACAAGGTAACAATGAAAGCAACGTTATATTCGATTATCCTCGCCGGGGTGGGAGCCATATGCCTCTCCTCTTGTTCGGCCCATGAGGACTATGACGCTTATGTCAATGACTTGAAAAAGCAGACCGCTGTGATCGACACCATCTCTTCTCCGGCATCGTATGCTGCATACATTGATTCGATTGCGGTGAAGGCTGAGGCGTTTGAGCAGCTTGGTGTGAAGCTTGCCCCCGAGCAGAAAGAGGAGCTTGCGGCTCTCTCGATGCAGATTCAGCAGGCGCTGACCGAGAAATATGACCAGTTGTCGAAGCAGCCGGCCATAGAGGGGGCGGTTTTTGAGGCATCCATGCCGGTTGGTCCGGTAGACGAGGCCACCGGTGTTGTCTCTCTCGACTGAACTATGCTGGACGCAATCAACAGGCGGTCGCTTGACCATCGAGCCATGATTTGCGGTAACTGTTGATGCTTACAGGGTTATGGATTCGCAGTAACCGAAATGTAACCTCGCGAACACTTGGTTTGTTGCCGTAATCTCCACATTCATAAAATCTTAAATTGACGGAGTCTGTCCCTTTTCGGAACGGCTCCGTTAATTTATGCTTTGTTAACATGTCTCTTGAAAATCTTTGAATTAAATTTGCAAAAACAGCATCCCTGACATACTTATTGATGCGGACGACAGGCCGATTCCATCCAAACCGCCATATTCAAGTGCCTGTCGTTCCGCATTTCAAAAGTCTGCGGCGTGAACTTGCGGCAGTTAGCAAATCAGATCAGACCAGACCGCGTATATTAGTTGTTGAAATCTTTTGTCGATATCTTTAAATTTGCTAACTTTGCAGTACAGAACGCCCGCTGGCCGCGTTGTCATGACAGCGGATTCTGCTCAAAGTTCCTCACATCAACCGTTATAGAGCCGTGAATCTCGTAATAGACCATCTTGAATATCTTCTGCGCCGCCACGATTGTGTGACAGTGCCGGGCATTGGTGCCCTGATGGTCCGTTATCGTCCGGCGAGATTTGACAGCCGCAATCCGCTTGTGTTGCTTCCTCCATCAAGGGAGCTTGCTTTCAACGGCGCGCTGGTCGAGTCTGACGGGATGCTTGAGAGTTCAGTCGCGCGTCGCAACGGGGTGTCGTTCGAGGCTGCCAGCCGTATTGTGGAAGATGAGACAGAAAGCCTCCTTGAGCAGCTCAAGAAATTCGGGACAATCGCGCTCGGAAGGCTTGGTGAACTTAACTTCTCGGAGTATGGCACCATTATCTTCAGTCCGTTTGACGCTTCGGGATGGGATTTCAGCCATTACGGACTGCGCCCCTTGTATCTCAAGGGAGCTGACACTATGCTGAAGGCTTCGCATATGGCTGCGGTGTCAGCCGTTGCCGGGAATGCCGCCGCTCCGTCAGCACCGCATAAGCATAATGAGTTGCCGGCTCCTGCGCCATGGGGTGAAGAGGAGGACGCTCCTGTTAAAGACAGCAGGGGAGTTGTCGCCAAAGGCCTTGTGGGTATTGCCGCGTCGCTGGCCGTGATTGTGACGTTGGCGTTGTTTTTCCTTAATCCTGTGAAGGTCGAGAATGAACCGGTGAAAGCCTCCATCGCGCCTACTGAGGTGGCTGAGACCAACTCTATGGAGACGGCTGAGGCTCCCGCTGCGGAATACGCTGCTGATGGGGAGTCTGCCGGAAATGTGATTGATGTATCCCGGTCGGAAAGCATCTTGGCCGAGGCTGATGTGGCTGACACGGCTGAAGCTTTGCCCGCCGCCACGGAGGCGGCTGAAAGCCGTCTGCCTTCTGGCGGTGTCGAAATCTCTCGGCGCCAGATCAGATTTGATGACGCGGATTCGTTTTGTGTGATTGTAGCCTCTTTCCCCGAAGAATCCCAGGCGACGCGTTACATTGCCGAGAACCCAGGCCGCGTTCTGGGTGTTTTAGAACAAGACGGGAAATACCGTGTCTACGCGGCAACCGGAGCCACCTATGAGGAGGCAGCCGCCCAGAAGTCGATATCAGACGGGGCATGGATATGCCGACGCTGAATGCGGGTTTCTGACAGGCTCCTTGTTTGCCAAGGTATATTGACGAACCAACCAAAAGACCCCAGTATATGGAAAATTTCCACGAACTTCTAATCAACCGCCGCACCATACGGCGTTACACTCAGCAGCCGGTGAATCCCGACCAGGTAAAACTGATAATGGAGGCCGCCTTGATGTCACCCTCTTCCAAAAGTGTCCGTCCGTGGCAATTTGTTGTTGTCGAGGAGAAGGAGATGCTTGAGAGGCTTAGCCATTGCAAGCCCAACTATGCGACATCTATCGCGTCAGCGCCGCTGGCCATTGTCGTCACCGCCGACATCACCAAGTCAGACGCATGGATTGAAGATGCCTCCATCGCGGCGATGCTGATGCAGCTGCAAGCCCAGGATTTCGGTCTTGGCAGTTGCTGGGTCGAGATACGCGAGCGTTTCCGGGAGGACGGAGTCCCCGCCGAGGAGTATGTGAGGGAGGTGCTGGGAATACCCGAGCAGTTCGCCGTGCTGTGTGTCATCACGATTGGACACAAGGATGAGGAGCGCAAGCCCATCAACCCCGAAAAACTGCTCTGGGAGAAGGTTCACATAGGCTCCTGGAGACAGGGCGAGGAATGAAGATAGCCGTAATCGGAGCCGGAAACGTAGCCACTCATCTCGCAAGAGCTTTGGGGGGCTTCAATGAGATATGCCAGGTGGCGGCCCGCACCGATCAATCTGCCGGAAGGCTCGCGTCGCTGGTTGATGCAGCGAGTGAGGGAAACCGGATGCACGGTGGAGCGTGTGAGCCGATTGCCGGTCTTGACAGGCTTAGAGACGACATGGACATGTATCTTGTCGCGGTGAATGACGACTCTGTGGCCGATGTCGTGGCCCGGTCGGGCGACTTCGACGGCATATGGGCACATACCTCCGGCAGTGTGGGGATGGATGTCTTCAAAGGGAAAAAACGCAATTACGGAGTGTTCTATCCATTGCAGACTTTCTCAAAAGATGTGGATGTCGATTTCAGCAACATACCGATGCTGATCGAAGGCTCGTCAGACGATGTGGCCCGCAGGCTGGAGGCTGTGGCAAAAGAGATTTCCGGTACGGTAAGGATGGCTGACAGCCAGATGAGGGAGGCCATACATGTCGCGGCGGTGTTCGCATGCAATTTCGCGAACCTTATGTGGGCTGAGGCTGACAGGCTCCTAAGTCCCATGGGGCTTGACATCAGGTTCATGATGCCGCTTCTGCAGGCCACGCTTGACAAGCTGGCGGTCAAACCGCCTTTCGAGGCGATGACCGGGCCTGCCCGGAGGGGTGACATTGCTGTGATAGAAAAGCATATGGCCGGATTGCCAGCCGATCTGAAGCCGGTGTATTCCATACTTACGGATGTGATTCTTAATCATTACAACAAACCAAAAGACAACGATAAAGGCGATGAGTAAAGTATCATACGACTTGTCAAAAATCAAAGCCGTAGTGTTTGATGTCGACGGAGTGCTGTCGACATCCACCATACCGCTGGGCGACAATGGTGTGCCGCGCCGGACGGTCAACACCAAGGATGGATTCGCCATGCAGCTTGCCGTCAAACGCGGTCTTAGGCTCGCGATAATAACCGGGGCGGTGTCGCCCGGCATCACCGAACGGTTCGAAGGCTTGGGCATAACCGAGATTTTCACGGGGGTGGGGATGAAGCTCCCTGTCTTCAAGGAATGGATTGAGCGCAACGGCCTGACTGCGGAGGAGGTGGTGTATGTGGGGGATGACATCCCTGATTATGAATGCATGCTGTATGCCGGGCTTGCCGTGGCACCGTCAGACGCCGCTGTGGATGTGCAGGAGATTGCCGGTTACATCTCTCCGGTAGCAGGCGGACATGGTGTCGCCCGTGACATCCTTGAGGAGGTGATGAGGTCCAAAGGTGTATGGGCGCTTTCTGACAAGGCGTTCGGCTGGTGACCATATTATTAATGAGCTTGACAATATGACTGGAACAGAAAACCGATACAAGCCCCTTGAGGGTTGCCGCGTGCTGCTTGCCTCGCATTCCCCGCGACGCAGGGAGTTGCTTGGCAAGCTTGATGTGGAGGTGGAGATACTGCCGTTGATAGAGGTGAACGAGGCTTTCCCCGCCAAAATGGCCCCGGAGGAGGTGGCCGCATACATCTCCAGGAAAAAGGCCCATCCGTATATGGCGCAGTTGAATGACCGGGAGATATTGCTGACCGCTGACACGGTGGTGATAAACCGTGGCGAGGTACTTGGCAAGCCGGCTGATGCCGAAGACGCGGCCCTGATGCTGCGGTTATTGTCAGGACATACCCACAAGGTCGTGACCGGTGTCACCCTGGCCACCAAAAAACGCACGGTGACTTTTTCGGACATCACTGAGGTGGATTTCGCGCCCCTGACCCATGAGGAGATTGATTATTATGTCGAGACATATCGGCCTTTTGACAAAGCCGGGGCTTATGGAATCCAGGAATGGATCGGATATGTCGGAATATCCGGAATACGTGGCGACTATTACAATGTTATGGGTTTGCCGTTGCATTCGCTTTACACTCGTCTTGTCATGATGGCGAACGGGTTCAGGAAGAGCGGCAACCGCTGAGGCCCTTTCTTGTTAGCGGCAACAGGCCGAGATATATACCGCGCAGGGGCGAGGCAGAGTCTAAAATCTGTCGCGCCCCTGGCGTTTATTCGTGGATTGGGAGTCCTGCGTAGGCCACGCAGTCATATTCGGCGGGAAATCTCGGCAACCGGAATCTGCAGTATGATCTGGTTGCCGTCGGGGGTGTATGACGGGTCGGGCATCGAGAACAGTTCGGCAAGCAGTCTTTCGGCATCGGCATTCTGCATCCGTTCGGTTGCGCGTATGGCTGCCGACTGGGCGAGCGATAGCGCCACTCTGCGCCGCATGTCCTCGCCAGGCGATCCGACCCCCTCCTCGGCGTCGGCTATTATCTTGGTCAGCGCTTCGGCCGCGTTGGCGTTGCCGAGCAAGGCCGGGACCCCGCGCATCTCACACCGGAATATCCCTTCGTCGGTTGCCTGGGAGAATTCCAGGTCATAGCCGAGCGACTTCACTTCATCGGCGATGCTGTCAAGCACCCCCTTCTGATGCGGGGTCAGTTCGACCAATTCGGCGAAAATCACCTGCTGGGATTCTCCGATGTATGATTCTGTCTCGGAAAGGAACCTCTCAAAAAGAATCTTGACATGTGCCCGGTGGCGGTCGACGACAATCAGGCTGTCGTTTCCGGCGGTGACGATGTAGCGGTTAGACAGTTGCAGAAGGCCCCCGATGTGGGCGCCGGAAAGCTCGATGCCTGGCAGCCTGTTGAGGGCGCTCGCCTCTATAGAGTCGGGAAGTCCGGTCTCATCGGTGAGGAAGCTCTCGGGTGTCGGGGGGGCAGATGTGGATGAGCCGGTTGCGTTCTGGAAATCGGCGTACAGCTTGTCCCAGTCGTTAAGATGGCTGGCGCGGCTGGGGGCTGTGGCAGCAGTAGGGGATGGGTTGGTGTTGAGTCGCGACGGCTCGCTGCCTGATGTGCTGTGCGATGACGCGAAGTCTCCGGGGGCAACGGTGGCAGACTTGCGTGTCTCCTTGGCAAACGGGTTGTAAGAGTCGTCGAGGCCGCCAAGGTTGAGGCTCTCCGAAAGGCTGGGGTCGAAAACCGGGATTTCCGGTGCATCCTCTTTGTCGAAATCGAGGGCCGGGATGGCATTGAACCTGCCGAGCGACTCCCTGATGGCCGCTGAGAGAATCTGCCATATCGGTTGCTCGTTCTCAAACTTTATCTCGCTTTTGGTGGGATGTATGTTGACATCGATTGTCTGCGGGTCGACCTCGAAATTGAGGAAGTAGTTGGGCTGATGCTCGGCGGCGATCAGCTCCTCGTAGCAGTTCATCACAGCCTTGTGAAAATAAGGGTGCCGCATGTTTCTCCCGTTGACGAAGAAGAATTGCTGGGCGTTGCGTTTGCGCGCGAACTCAGGCAGGCATACGAATCCGCTGATTTTCACCAGCGGGGTCTCGGTCTCAACGGGGATGAGCTGTTTGTCGATGGATTTGCCAAACAACCCTGCTATGCGCTGGCGCAGGGTGCCGGGCAGGAGCTGATAGAGGTTCACATCGTTGTGATAAAGCTCAAACTCCACCGATGGGTTCACCAGGGCCAGGCGCTCGAACTCACGGGTTATATGGCCCAGCTCCACCGAGTCTTTTTTCAGGAATTTCCGGCGCGCGGGGAAATTGAAGAACAGGTTTTTGACCGCGAGATTGCTGCCAGGGGTGCATGCTTCCGGGGTCTGGCTGACGAATTTAGAGGCAGCCAGTTCGAGATGGGTGCCAATCTGGCTGTCGCGGCGCATCGTGCGCAGGTCAATCTGCGCGACAGCAGCTATTGAGGGGAGCGCTTCTCCGCGGAATCCCATCGTGTGAAGTTCGAAAAGGTCGGAAGCCTGGCGTATCTTTGATGTGGCGTGACGCTCAAAGGCGAGTCTGGCGTCTGTGTCAGACATGCCACATCCGTCATCCACCACCTGTATGAGTGTCTTGCCCGCGTCGCGCAGTATTATCTTCACTTGCGAGGCACCGGCATCGATGGAGTTTTCCACTAATTCCTTGATTACCGAGGCGGGACGTTGGATTACCTCTCCTGCGGCAATCTGGTTGGCAACGGAATCTGGGAGGAGTTGGATTACATCGCTCATTATGGCTTTTTGGTTTTGGGTGTTTATGATGCAAAATTACTCAAAAATCGGTAATTTTGCGGTATGAGAAGAGTATTTCTGTTCAACCCCGAGAATGACATAGCCCTTGGCTCGGGGATGCCGCGTCTTACTCCTCCACGTCAGGCGGCGTTGCTCCACCGGGCCGGGGCGATGCTCCCTTTCTGGCTTGGGGCCGGCGAGGATTCCGTGGTGGTCGCCAATGCCGACCTCAGGGAGGCGGAGGTCTGGCGCGATGAGTTGCGGGCTCGACATGGTATCGCCGGACCGTCTCCGGTCGCGGATTTGAGAGCGATAGGGGAGGCGCGGCTCTCGCCATGGGGCTGGAGCCTTGACGCTGTAAGCCAGTTTGAGAGGCTCGGGATTGACAGGGCGCGGATGGCGGCCATGGAGGAGACCATGGGCATGCGGCGCGGACTGTCTCACCGGAGGTCGTCACTTGAGTTCCTGGGGTCATGGCGGCAGCGTGGAAACTGCCTGCCTTATGCGATGCCGTTGGAAGCGAAATCCGTCACAGAGGTGGAAGAGCTTGTCGGGGAATGGGGGACAGCTTTCGTCAAGTCGCCGTGGTCGTCAAGCGGACGTGGTGTCTTTCCTGTCTCATTGTCAACCCTTGGGGTGTCGTTGCCTCGTGTTGAGGGTGTCATCAGGCGGCAGGGGTCGGTGATGGTGGAGCCGGAGTTACCCCGGTTGCAGGACTTCGCGATGCTTTTCGATTACGCGGGAGGGGAGGCCAGGTTTGAGGGGTATTCGCTGTTTTTCAACTCCACGGCCACCAATTACGGCGGAAATTATGTCGGATCTGACGATATGATTGTCGACAAGCTGGAGCAATGGCTGACGCGCCGCGATGTGGAGCAGGCCAGGGATGAGGCGCTGGCTATTCTGCCATTGGTGCTGGGAAATGGATATGAGGGGCCACTGGGGGTGGATATGATGGTCTGCGGTGACGGCGGCAGTGATTGCTGGATTGCCCCGTGTGTGGAGATTAATCTGAGATACACGATGGGATTTGTCGCAAGGGGTGTGTGGAGCAAACTCGAGAAGGAGGGGGTGATGTCTGTCTCGCCTTGTGGGGCCGGGTTGGCCGTAACGACAGAAAAAGGGGAGGAGCCGGTGTGGCTCGCTCCCCGTAATGATTGGTTTGATTTCCTGTTCCGGCCTTACGCCTGAGCGGTGTCGGAGGTCGGTCGGCGGTCAAGCCTCACCACATTCTCGACATGGTGGGTGTGGGGGAACATGTCGACCGGCCTGACTGCTGTGACCTTGTATTTGGCATCGAGCATAGCGAGGTCGCGTGCCTGGGTGGCCGGGTTGCAGCTCACATAGACAATGCGCTCTGGCGCGGACTCGAGTATGACATTGACAACATCGGTGTGCATGCCGGCGCGTGGCGGGTCGACAATCATCACGTCAGGTCTGCCGTGGAGGGCGATGAACTCCGAGGTCAGCACATCCTTCATATCTCCGGCGTAAAAGTCGGTGTTGGCAAGCCCGTTGACTTCGGCGTTGAGTTTCGCGTCGCGGATTGCGTCTTCGACATATTCGATTCCAATCACTTTGCGGGCCTGGCGGGCTATGAAGTTGGCGATTGTGCCGGTGCCGGTGTAAAGGTCGTAGACAAGCTCGTCGCCTGTCAGTCCGGCAAATTCACGCGCCACTTTGTACAGGTTGTATGCCTGTCGGGAATTGGTCTGGTAAAATGACTTCGGGCCGATGCGGAAGCGCAGGCCTTCCATCTCCTCCTCGATGTAGGGCTTGCCGGAATGGAGCAGGATGTCGAGGTCGGCGATGGTGTCGTTGGCTTTCGTGTTCACGACATACATCAGTGATGTGATTTCCGGGAAACTGCCCCTGAGGTCGTCGAGCACTGAGTTGATATCGGCGGGGGAGTCTTCCCCGAACGACAACACTACCATAGTCTCACCTGTGGAGGCGATGCGTATCATCATCGTGCGCAGGAGACCGGTCTGCTCGCGCAGGTCGAAGAATGAAAGGCCATGGGCTTTGGCGAAATCTTTGACATGGAGTCTCAGGCGGTTGCCGAGGTTATCCTGCAGATGGCACCGATCGATGTCGAGAACTTTGTCAAACGCGCCCGGGATGTGGAATCCTGCCGCGTCACGGTCGGGAAACTCCTCTCCGGAACGCATCTGCTCCCATGTGAGCCATTTTTTGTTGGAGAAGGTGTACTCCATCTTGTTGCGGTATTCGCGGGTCGATTCCGAGCCGAGGATGGGGGTGATGGCGGGCAGCTCGATCTTGGCTATGCGGCGCAGCGCGTCCTCGACTTGCTGCTGCTTCGCCTTGAGCTGCTCCTCGTAGGGAAGATGTTGCCATCGACACCCTCCGCAGACCCCGAAATGGGAGCAGAATGGCTCTGCGCGGAGCGGTGAGGGCTTAACAAGCCGCTCGATATGGCCTTCGGCATAGGAATGTTTCTTGCGGTCTATTTTTATGTCGGCGATGTCGCCGGGCGCGCCGTAGGGGATGAAGACCACCATCTCGCCGTGACGGGCGATGGCTTTGCCTTCGGCGGCCACAGCGGTTATCTCAAGCCCTTCAAGCAAGGGTAGCTCTCTTCTTTTTCTGCCCATGTTTTCTTTTTGGGTAGCGATGTCAATTAATTTGAATATAACGGAAAAAAACGTAAAGCCTGTAACATCTGCCCGTGAAAGGGCGTTATTGGGTTTACAGGATGCAAAGTTACGATTTTCCAGCCGTTTTATTGACTGGAGAATGAAAAAAATATATGTCGGTTTGGCGTTTGTCGCTGAAATTTCGTAACTTTGCACAACGCTCCGGGGGACTCTGAGAACCCCGCCGTGTGCTTGTTCCGAATAAATCCGATACAACCGCATACAACAACAATCAATCAAATATTTGACCAGAACGGTTAATAACTTTAATCTAAACAAGTCAACCAACCCATGGCAAAAAAAATCTACACTTTCGGCGACGGAAAGGCTGAAGGAGATGCATCGATGCGCAACCTCCTCGGCGGCAAAGGTGCCAACCTCGCTGAAATGAATCTCCTGGGGATGCCCGTGCCTCCCGGTTTCACAATCACGACCGAAGTCTGCACAGAGTACACCCAGTATGGCCGCGAACATGTGGTTAAAGATATCAAGGCCGAAGTCGAGAAGGCCATTGCCCACGTGGAGTCTCTCACCGGAACGAAATTCGATGACCCCACCAACCCGCTGCTCGTGTCGGTGCGCTCCGGAGCCCGTGCCTCCATGCCTGGTATGATGGATACCGTCCTGAACCTCGGTATGAATGACGCCACTGTTCAGGCCCTTGCCGAAAAGAGCGGCAATCCCCGCTTTGCCTGGGACAGCTACCGCCGTTTCGTGCAGATGTATGGCGACGTGGTTCTCGGCATGAAGCCCAAAACCAAGACCGAAACCGACCCCTTCGAGGCAATCATCGACAAGGTGAAGGAGGAAAAGGGTGTGAAATTCGACACCGACCTCACTGTTGAGGATCTTCAGGAGCTCGTGAAGCGCTTCAAGGCCGCTGTCAAGGAATATACCGGCAAGGATTTCCCCGATTCAGCATGGGATCAGCTCTGGGGTGGCATCTGCGCCGTGTTTGACTCTTGGATGAACGAGCGCGCCATCCTCTACCGCCGTATGAACCAGATTCCCGAGGAATGGGGAACCGCTGTCAACGTGCAGGCTATGGTTTACGGCAACATGGGCAACAACTCCGCGACCGGTGTGGCTTTCTCACGCGATGCCGCTACCGGAGAGAACATCTTCAACGGCGAGTACCTCATCAACGCCCAGGGCGAGGATGTGGTGGCCGGTATCCGCACTCCCCAGCAGATCACAGTGGAAGGCTCACGCCGCTGGGCTGCCCTCCAGGGCATCTCGGAGGCTGACCGCGCCGCCAAATACCCCTCCCTCGAGGAGTCAATGCCTGTCTGCGCCGCAGAGCTTATCGCAATCGCCAACAAGCTTGAGGCCTACTTCAAGGATATGCAGGATATGGAGTTCACAATCCAGGACGGCAAGCTCTGGATGCTCCAGACCCGTAACGGAAAGCGCACCGGCGCTGCCATGGTAAGAATCGCCATGGAGCTGCTCCGCGCAGGCGAAATCGATGAGAAGACAGCCCTCCTCCGTATGGAGCCCCAGAAACTCGACGAGCTTCTCCACCCTGTATTCGACAAAGACGCCCTCAAGCGTGCGCTTGTCGTTGCCAAGGGTCTTCCCGCTTCTCCCGGTGCCGCAACCGGCCAGATTGTCTTCTTCGCCGATGACGCTGAGGCTTGGGCCGAGAAGAAAAAGAAAGTCGTACTCGTCCGTATCGAGACCTCACCCGAAGACCTCCGTGGTATGGCTGTCGCCCAGGGTATCCTTACCATGCGCGGCGGTATGACCAGCCACGCTGCTGTGGTTGCCCGCGGTATGGGTAAGTGCTGCGTTTCCGGTGCCGGTGAAATCAAAGTCGATTACGAGGCCCGCACCGTTGAAATGGGCGGCAAGACCTACAAGGAAGGCGACTGGATTTCTCTCAACGGTTCGACCGGAGATGTCTACGACGGCCAGGTGCCCACCGTTGAGCCCGAGCTCGACGGCGACTTCGGTGCTATCATGAACCTCGCAGCCAAATACACCAAGACTCTCGTCCGTACCAACGCCGACACCCCCCGCGACGCCAAGCAGGCCCGTCATTTCGGTGCCCAGGGTATCGGACTCTGCCGCACAGAGCATATGTTCTTTGAAGGCGACCGCATCAAGGCTGTCCGTGAGATGATTCTCGCATCCGACGTGGAAGGCCGCAAGGCTGCCCTCGCCAAGCTCCTTCCCATGCAGCGCGGCGACTTTGAAGGCATCTTCACCGCTATGGACGGCTATGGCGTCACCATCCGTCTGCTCGATCCCCCTCTGCACGAATTCGTGCCTCATCAGACCGCTACCCAGAAAGAGCTGGCCGATGAGATGGGCATCACCCTCGCCGAAGTTAAGGCAAAGGTTGACGCTCTCGAGGAATTCAACCCCATGCTGGGTCACCGTGGTTGTCGTCTCGGCATCACATATCCCGAAATCACCGAGATGCAGACCCGCGCCATCATCGAGGCCGCCCTCGCTGTCAAAGCCCGCGGCATCGATGTGAAGCCCGAGATCATGATTCCTCTGGTAGGTTCGCTCAAGGAAATCCAGAATCAGGCCGATATCATCCATATCACCGCCGCCAAGGTATTCGAGGAGCAGGGACGTTCGCTGCCCTACCTCGTCGGCACGATGATTGAGGTGCCTCGTGCAGCCCTTGTCGCCGACCAGATCGCCACCGTGGCCGAGTTCTTCTCTTTCGGTACGAACGACCTCACCCAGATGACCTTCGGTTTCTCCCGCGACGACGCTCCCAAGTTCCTCAAGTTCTACAAGGAACACGGCATAATCAAGACCGACCCCTTCGAAGTCCTCGACCAGGAAGGTGTTGGGCAGCTCGTGGAAATGGGTGTCAAGAAAGGCCGCGCAGCCCGTCCCGAACTCAAAGTCGGCATCTGTGGCGAACACGGTGGTGAGCCCAGCTCCGTGAAGTTCTGCGCCAAGCTCGGAATGAACTACGTCAGCTGCTCCCCCTTCCGTGTGCCCATCGCCCGCGTAGCTGCGGCGCAGGCTGCCATCGAAGAATAAGCGTAACTTAACGTAATCCGATACTTAGGCGGTAACGCTCCGATAAAAAGGAGCTTACCGCCTAAGTTGCGCTTGGGCGATTCGTACATTCTGCACGATAATCATGCAGAATGTGTTGGCAAAACTTACAAAATCAGCTATATCATTCGAGCAAGGCACTTACAAGAATTTACAAACATAATTACAAACGTAAATGGCAACATTCAAAGCAGTTGTTAGAACTCCGCGCAAGGACGGATTCTATCAGGTCTATATCCGGGTGACGCAGAACACCAAGCCGGGATATATCAAGACCGACAAGATTGTCACCAAGCAGATGGTGGACAAGCACGGCAATATCAATGACCCTTTCGTGAACGAGTATTGTGCGAGAATGATATTGCTCTATACTG
>Ga0209694_1000157_pt1 | contig 129011 bp, 95 predicted proteins | sample GluameincwithD2O_FD_187499 | JGI IMG/M metagenome (GOLD analysis project Ga0209694, IMG submission 187499) | Mouse cecum microbial communities from Vienna, Austria - Glucosamine amended microcosms incubated with D2O (SPAdes) (version 2) | ecosystem: Host-associated > Mammals > Digestive system... | reverse complement strand
CTCCGACGCCAACCCGATGAGCACCTATCGTTTCCAGTACACCGATATGCAGCTGCTCGCTTCGGCCGTGCTCGGACTGATTCTCGGCGTGTTCGCGTTCACTCTTCCGGTCAGCCCCGTAGACCGCAGCGCAGCGCAGGGACGCAGCGTGGCCGACACTCTCGGCCTCTCGGCCTTCAGGCTGTTTGCCGACCGTCGCATGGCTCTATTCTTCGTCTTCTCGATGTTGCTCGGAGTGGCCCTGCAGATTACCAATGGCTTTGCCACCACGTTTATCACCTCCTTCAAAGGGGTCGAACAATATGCTTCGACTTTCGGAGCCAACAACGCCACTCTGCTCACTTCGCTGTCGCAGGTCAGCGAGGCGCTGTGCATATTGCTTATCCCGTTCTGTCTGCGTCGTTTCGGCATAAAGCGTGTGATGCTCATAGCCATGCTGGCATGGGTGCTGCGCTTCGAGTTTTTCGCCATAGGCAATCCCGGTCCGGGGGTGTGGCTCTTCATCCTGTCGATGATAGTCTACGGCGTGGCTTTCGACTTTTTCAATGTCAGCGGCGCACTGTTTGTCGAGCAGGAGACTTCAGAGCGAGTCAAGTCGTCGGCACAGGGACTGTTTATGCTGATGACCAATGGCATAGGAGCATCCGTAGGCACGCTGATAGCAGGAGCGGTGGTCAACCGCTATGTCAGCTGGCAGACCATGCCCGACGGACGGTCCTATATGCTTGGCGACTGGTCGACCCCATGGACTATATTTGCACTCTATGCGTTGGTGGTGGCCATTCTGTTCGCGATATTCTTCAAGTACCGTCATAATCCGGCACCCGACCGCCGCAGTATTGCCAAGGCGGAGGATGCCGCTCTGGAGATAGAATGATATGATACAGTTCTATGCACCCGACATAGCCGACACGCTCACGCTTCCCGAAAGCGATTCGCAGCACGCCGTCAGAGTGCTGCGCCTTCGCGAGGGCGACGAGCTGACAGTGGTCGACGGCAAGGGACGCCGCTACCGTTGCGTCATCACCGGTGCGCATCAGCGCCACACCACCGTGGAGATTCTCTCATCCGAGACGCTGCTCCCTTCGTGGTCGGGCGAGATAGTGGCCGCGGTGGCGCCGTCAAAGCATCTCGACCGCATGGAGTGGATGACCGAAAAGCTGACCGAGATAGGTGTTGACCGTATCATACCGTTGCTGTGCCGCCGTTCGGAACGACGTGAGCTGAAGCCCGAACGGCTCGAAAAGATTGCTGTGGCGGCCATGAAGCAGTCGCTCAAGGCTGTGCTTCCGGTCGTCGAACCGATGACCCCGGTTGGCGAGGTGACGGCACGCTATGCCGGAGCACAGGCGCTGATAGCCTACTGCGACCGTTCGATACCGCGCCGCGAGCTTGTGGCGACATATCGCAGCGGAGCGCCTGTCACAGCCATAATGATCGGCCCGGAGGGCGATTTCGCTCCCGAAGAGATCAAGGCGGCGCTTGACGCGGGCTGGAAACCGGTGGCTCTCGGCCCGGAACGTTTGCGTACCGAAACGGCGGCTCTGCGGGCTGTCGACGCTATCCATATACTCGACCAATACCGTTCAATCACAGATAATCCAGAAATATGAAATCAATAAAACCATCGGATAATTTCTTTCTTCTCGCCGGTCCGTGCGTGATCGAAGGCGAGCGCATGGCTCTCGACATTGCCGGGCGTATAGTGGAGGTCACGAGCCGCCTGGGCATACCCTATGTGTTCAAAGGCTCCTATCGCAAGGCCAACCGCTCGCGGCTCGATTCGTTCACCGGCATCGGCGACCTTGAGGCACTGAGGATTCTCGCCAAAGTCAGGGAGGAGTTCGGAGTGCCTGTGGTGACCGACATACACTCGCCTGAGGAGGCCGACATGGCCGCGGAGTTTGTCGACGTGCTACAGATCCCGGCATTCCTGTGCCGTCAGACCGATCTGCTTGTGGCGGCGGCCCGCACCGGCCGTGATGTCAACGTCAAGAAGGGCCAGTTTCTCTCGCCCGAAGCCATGGAGTTCGCCGTGCAGAAGGTGCGCGACGCCGGTTGCGACGATGTTGCTGTGACGGAGCGCGGAGTGACATTCGGCTATCAGGATCTGGTGGTGGACTACCGCGGCATACCGGTCATGAAGAGTTTTGGCTGTCCGGTGGTGCTCGACTGCACTCACTCGCTTCAGCAGCCCAATCAGACCTGCGGAGTCACGGGCGGACGTCCCGACATGATCGAGACCATAGCCCGATGCGGCATAGCCGCCGGTGCCGACGGACTCTTCATCGAAACACATCCCGAGCCTTCGAAGGCAAAGAGCGACGGCGCCAATATGCTCCGGCTCGATCTTCTGCCCGGACTGCTTGAGCGACTCACGCGCATCCGCACCGTTATAAACGAAATAGTGACAGAATCATAAAAATGTTGCCAATGAAACCGTTCATCGCATTTCTGCTATTGATGGCCGCGCCCATACCCTGCGTGGCGCAGTCGTCATCCAATTCGGCCATGAGCGTGGCCGTGATGAGGGTCTACGACAAAATGATCGAAAATGATCCGACCGACTACGAAACTCTGCTGGCAAGAGCCGGTGAGCTATACAACCGCGACGAGTATCTCAAGGCGATCTCCGATCTCGATCAGGCGCTCCGCTACGCGCCCGAATCGGCTCGTGAGGTGCGTTTCTCCGCCCATCAGCTTCGTGCCGGAGCGAGAGAGCGCATGGGTCGCTACAGCGATGCCCTCGACGACCTCAATGCCGCGCTGCAGCTTGATCCGTCGGCCTATACATGTCTCTACCAGAGAGCCAACGTGCTCTACGAACTTGGCCGTTACGCCGATGCGCGGGCCGACTATCAGCGGTTGCAGCGTCAGTTCCCTCACTCGCAGGAGGCTGTCTTCGGCCTTGCGCGCTGTGCCGCCCGGGAGCAGAATTTCGGCATGGCCAACGATCTGGCCGACCGTGCTGTCGATTACGCCCCCGACAAGGCCGAGAGCTACATACGGCGTGCTTCGGTCCGCACTCTGCTCGGCAACACCGAGGGGGCTGTCGACGACTATATCATAGCCCTGTCGATGGACAGCAATGTCAATGCCAAGGCACTCAACGAGCTTGTGGTGCTTGCCCGCACCAATTACCCGGCGGTCATGAACGGACTGTCGAGAGCCATACGCCAGGCGCCGAGAGTCGGGATGTTCTACTATATCCGCGCGGCGATCGCCGAGAGCCACTACAACTACACGGCCGCGATCGAGGACTACGACAAGATACTCAACGACGGCCTCTATTCCTATGCCGGGCTCAATTCGTCGCTGGCCAAATGTTTCTATGCTATCGGACAGTATGACACCGCTCTGGCAAATGCCGACTACGCCATATCGGCCACTGAGGAAAACGCTCCTTACTACGCCCTGAAGGCGCGTATCCTTTGTGCGCTCGGCGAATACCGCGAGGCTCTTGTCAATGCCGATCAGGCGCTTTCCAAGCAGCCGGGACTGGTAGAGGGTCTGGAGGCTAAGGCGGCAGCCGATCTGGCGCTCGGACATCCTCACGACGCATCGGTGAGTCTGGCTGAGGCAATACTCGACAGCCCCAACGATCCGCGGCTGTTGCTGCTTCGCGCGTGGGTGTGCTCCGACAGTCTTGACCAGGCGCCGCTCTCGAAGCTTCTCTGCCAGCGTGCGGTCGAAGCCGCCTCGGATATGTCGCCCGATAATGTGCGGTCGCTTCTCGGATTCGCGCTGCTGCAGCTCGAACGCGTAGAAGAGGCCGACCGGTGGATGGAGAATATACTCAATTCACAGCCCGACTATGACGGGATGATCCATTATTATGCATCATGCTATTATGCCCGCCGTGGCATGATCGACCGGGCTGTCGACTGCGCGCAGCTTGCCATGCAGAACGGATATGCCGACTATCACAACTGGATGGATCTCGATCTCGGATATGTCAACGTGGAGCCGTTGCGCTCTGATCCGCGCTTCCATCAGCTGATGGTGCGCTACGCCTCGATATTCAACCGCTGAAACATCAGCGCGTCGACCCATTGCCGGCCGCGGCGGATCCAGCTCCGCAGGCGGCCGGCTGTCGTAAATCCGGCACTGGTGAATGCGTGGCATGCGGCAGTGTTGTCGATTGCCGTCATGGCCCAGAGCTGATTCATGCCGAGATGCAGCGATGCGTATTGCCATAAAAGTGTCAGGGCGCGTGTGCCGAAGCCGTGGCCGCGTGCGTTTTCATCAATGATGATTCCGATGCCTGCACGAAGGCTCAGCGGATCGAAGTCGTAGAGATCCACGGCACCTGCGGCATTGCCTGTGGCGTTTTCAACAACGATCAGCCTCAACTGCCGCGCAGCGAATAGATCGGCGTCGTAATTGGCGATATATTCGGCTATTGCATGCCGCGATAGCGGTGCTCCCTGGCTTCCGGCCGACCATAGCCGTGTGTCGTTTTCCCATCGGATCATCGCATCGAGATCCGACGGTTCGAGTGCGCGCAGGGATATCGTTCCGTCATTGAGAAGTGTCTCGGTTTTCATCTGTTGGTTTTTATTGCTCCGGTGAATGTGTGCTGTGTCCGGCAGTCGGATATACCGCACGCAGCGGACGTATGCTTACGTCGTAGAGCGTTCCGTCCGAGCGGCGCGGTTTTCCCGTCAGGCGGTAGTAGAAGGTGCGCTGTATGTCCCACGATTTGAATTTCATACGGCGTGTTTCGCCGGGTGGTATGTCGGTGTCAAGCCACATCGTCGCTTCGTGGAGCTGACGGCCGTGTGCGTCGAGATACGTTATCCTGAGCTGTACCCCCGTCAGCCGGCGTCGGCTGTGGTTGGTTATGAAAAGGGTTTCGCTGGCCGACCTGAGCGGCTTGTCGTAGCCCGAAACGTCGATCATGCCATGCGATGGGGTCACCGTGTCGGCGGCTTCCGCTGTCATGGCCGTTGTTGGAGCCGACAGCCGCGTCTGTGGCCGCAGACCGCGCCGGGTAGTGCGGTCGGGAGTCCCTGCGGCGGCAATGATCATGGCTGCGAGAGCGGCGATCGTGACGAGTGGCCGTGTCATAAATATCGCGGAGTGGCCGGAATGGCCGGTTGTGGTATGATCTTGAAGCATATCTGTGCGGCCTGAGGTGTGGCGCGGCGGTGACGTATCACCCGTCTGAACATATATGGGAGCAGGCGGGTGAGGTCAAGGTAATATTCGCCGCGGGCTTTGGTGAAGGCCAGCCGCGAGGCTTCCTCTCCGAGCCTTATGGTGAATCGTCCGCCTGATAGGCGTCCCTGCCCGTCGGTGGAGATCCGTGCGTCGAAAGTGGTGGAGTCGCCGGCCGGAGTGGCCTCGCCTATGAGGGTTCCGGGACGAACGGTGCGGTCGGCGCTGCTGACCACCGTAAGCCTGTAGACAGTGGCTCCTGAGGGATCGTCGCGGCGTTCGATGGCCATAAGTGAGCCGTCGGCGGGAAACTGCCATATCCCTTCGATCGGATGCGGGCCGGAGGCTATGATCCGTGCCGCCACGGAGTCAATGTTGTCATACCCTCGGCTGAAGCCGGTGGCGCTGATGGCCTGGACGGTCAGAAGCATGAGAGCAAGGAGGAGAGGACGGAACATGTCGTGTCAGATTCATGTATTGGCAAACGTGTAGGCGAATCCAAACGACAGGATCTCCTTGAACTGGAATTTCGACCAGCCGCCGTCGCGTACGCTCGACGTGTCATAGCGCATGTGGGCGTATATGTTGGTCGAGAGATAACGGTTGATGTTAAACGACAGGGTGTGCTCCCAGTCGCCCTGAAAGCGTGAGTAATCCGAAAAGAGGAACAGTCGCGACTGATACTTGATGTTGTAGGTTATCTTCCAGCTGAGCTTGTATTCGGCGTTTGAACCGTATTCGCAACGGGCATTGCGTCCCGGACGTATACCGTATGATTCTTCGTTGATTCTTTGCGAGATGCAGGTAGAGAGCTGCCACGACAAAGGAGCTATAGTAGCGTTGAAATCAAATGTCTTCTTGTCGTTCTGATAGTTGTAGGTCATACCGAGACCGAGGTTTAGCTCGCCCGGCGAGAGAAATGCCGATTTGAGTTTGTCGGAGTTGGAGGGGTAGGAGTTGAAAAGCTGTGTCTTGAACTGCAGATTGAGCGAATAGTACCATCTGCGCGCTGCTTTGTAGCCGAATGTGGAGTTGATCTGCAGCAGATCCTCCGATATGTTCATCGAGCGGATGGTGTCGTCGGGGGCGGTGTTGGTGCCGAGTTTGTAGCCGGCCGATGTTTCGAAGAGCAGATTGGGATAATAATGCTGGTTGAGCTTCACGTTATAGGCGGCGTTCACCAGCATTATAAGGCTGCGGTTGCCGCCCTGATACCAGTTGGGCGACACATAGGCCTGTGAGAACTGGGCGGTGACAGCCAGGCTCTGTATCCATATCTTGCGGTCGATCTCTGGAGCAAGGGAGGTGACTTCGTTGCGGCGGTCGCCGACGGCGCGCTCCTGCATCTCGATGCGCCGGGTGTGCGGATTGATTATCGCCGCATATTCCTTGGGGCGCTCGGGAAGCATCCACACGTTGTATCTCACCGCTTGCGGATTCTGCGACATGTATTGCTGACGCGCGCGTGCGACCAGAAGCCGGCCCCGTTTCAGGTCGTCGAGCCAGTAATATGCGTCGCCGGCTATGGCTGAATGCTCGGGACGTTCCAGAGTCAGGGTGTCGAGAAACTGGTAGCCGTCGAATACCGGTTTCGAGTAGTCGCCGGCAGGTATTGGAAAAATCGTTCTGTAATAGTCCGTGATGATGGTGTCGGGCTCTATGTTGGCGGTATCGAGCATGTGGATGTCGTCGGCAAGCTCGTCGTCAAACCAGGGCAGGATGATGACAGTGTCGGGATCGTTCGACACAGTGTGCGCTGTTTCGCCATACGCAGGCTGAATGGTTTCACGGCAGAGCGCGGATCTCAGCGGTGTGGCGGCCGCTACGGCTCCTGAAATGGCTGAAAGAGCCAATAGGGTCATGTGCAGTATCAGTCTTTTCATTGTCATTACAAGAAACGTGAATTGCAAAATTACATATTTTTTTTATAAAATAATGTGTTGACATGGGCGTTTTTTCGGTTTTTGCGCTCACGGCAAGGTGGAAGTTTTAATAAAATTGACTAACTTTGTTAACTCAATGTCTTACCTTAAACTTCAATATCAATCAATGGAACAGACTTTATTCTGGATTGTGCCTGCGGCAGCTGTCATAGCTCTCCTGCTCGCATGGTATTTTTATCGAGGGATGATGCGCCGCAGCGAGGGCACCGAAACGATGCAGCGAATAGCATCTCACGTGCGCAAGGGAGCTATGTCATATCTGCGCCAGCAATACAAGATCGTTGGCATCGTGTTTCTGGCTCTGGTGATCGTGTTTTCGATTATGGCCTACGGATTCCAGCTGCAGAATCCATGGGTGCCGGTGGCATTCCTGACCGGAGGATTCTTCTCCGGACTGTCGGGCTTTCTGGGCATGAAGACAGCCACAAATGCTTCAGCCCGAACAGCCAATGCCGCGCGTGAGAGCCTTAACGGAGGCCTCAATGTGGCATTCCGCTCCGGCGCTGTCATGGGACTCGTTGTCGTGGGGCTGGGACTGCTCGACATCTCGATATGGTATGTGCTGCTCAATATGTTTGTCGACAATGCCAATCCCATGCAGAAGATGACTATGATCACCACTACCATGCTGACATTCGGCATGGGTGCTTCCACGCAGGCGCTTTTCGCCAGAGTGGGAGGCGGCATCTATACCAAGGCCGCCGACGTGGGCGCCGACCTTGTAGGTAAAGTCGAGGCAGGCATACCGGAGGATGATCCGCGCAATCCCGCGACGATAGCCGACAATGTGGGCGACAATGTGGGCGACGTGGCCGGAATGGGCGCCGACCTCTACGAGAGCTATTGCGGCTCTATCCTTGCCACAGCCGCACTCGGAGCCGCCGCATTCATGCAGGCTGCGGTTCCCGATCCGGCCATGCAGGTCAAGGCGGTCATCGCCCCGATGCTTATAGCGGCAGTGGGCATCATATTGTCTATCATAGGTATATTTACGGTTCGCACACGCGAGGACGCCGACATGAAGGGACTTCTGAAGGCTCTGTCGCGCGGCACCAATCTCAGTTCGGCGCTGATCGTGGCCGCCACGTTCGGCATACTCTGGGTGCTTCAGATCACCAACTGGGCGCTCATCGGATGTTCGGTGGTGGTGGGGCTGCTCGTGGGTATTGTCATCGGACAGGCCACGGAGTACTATACCTCGCAGAGCTATAAGCCTACACAGCGGCTCGCCGAATCGGGAAAGACCGGGCCGGCAACGGTGATCATATCGGGTGTGGGGCTCGGCATGGTGTCTACGGCAATACCGGTAATAGCTGTGGTGGCGGGCATAATACTCTCCTACTGGTTTGCGTCGGGATTCGACTTCACCAATGTGGGCATGGGACTTTACGGCATAGGCATCGCGGCGGTAGGCATGCTGTCGACACTCGGCATCACACTCGCTACCGACGCCTACGGCCCGATCGCCGACAATGCCGGCGGCAACGCGGAGATGAGCGGACTCGGCGAGAGTGTGCGCAAGCGCACCGACGCGCTCGACTCGCTCGGCAACACTACGGCCGCCACAGGCAAGGGATTCGCGATCGGATCGGCAGCTCTGACCGGACTGGCGCTGTTAGCTTCATATATCGAAGAAATACGCATAGGTCTCGACCGTCTGGGGCAGACTTTCATACAGCTCGGCGACCGTGCGGTGGCTCTCCACGACGCTACGTTTACTGATTTTATGGCCTATTTTGAGGTCAACCTTATGAGCCCCAAGGTGCTTTCGGGCATGTTTATCGGCTCCATGATGGCTTTCCTGTTCTGCGGACTGACCATGAACGCCGTCGGACGCGCAGCAGCCCACATGGTCGACGAGGTGCGCCGCCAGTTCCGTGAGATCAAGGGTATTCTCGAAGGGAAAGCCGATCCCGACTATGCACGCTGCGTGCAGATCTCCACAAAAGGAGCGCAGCGCGAGATGGTGTTTCCGTCGGTGCTCGCCATTGTGGCTCCGATCATCACCGGACTCGTGTTTGGAGTGCCCGGAGTGATCGGCCTGCTGACCGGCGGACTGTCGGCCGGATTCGTGCTGGCAATATTCATGGCCAACTCAGGCGGTGCCTGGGATAATGCCAAGAAATATGTTGAAGAGGGCAACTTCGGCGGCAAGGGAAGTGAAGTGCATAAGGCTACGGTCACCGGCGATACAGTGGGCGATCCGTTCAAGGACACTTCCGGCCCGTCGCTCAACATCCTTATCAAGCTGATGTCAATGGTGGCCATCGTGATGGCCGGACTGACAGTCAGCTGGTCGCTCTTCTGATCGCACCATTATGACTGTGACAAATTAATCTCAAAAACCACTCGCAGCCTATTCATGCGGGTAGCTTATAAAATCAGGCCGCGGCTTCAGCAAGTCGCGGCCTGATTTATATTCTTTTGATTTTATCGGCGTGGCATAGAATGTTGCCGGAGCTGTTATGGCACCGGGTTCCGTTCCCGGGCGTTATTTCACCCAGAGCATCGGGTTGAGCTTGGTGCGCTCTTTGCGCAGCTCGAAGTGAAGTATGGAGCGGTCATCTTCGTCAGGGTCGGGATATATGGTGCCGAGTGTCTGTCCGGCATCTACATCCTGCCCTTTATGGACATCAATCTGCGATAGATTGGCGTAGATGGTCAGGTAGTTGCCGTGACGCACCATGATGATCGTGCCGTAGCCGGGCTGCTTGAATATTTCAGATATCCGGCCCTTGAACACTGCGCGGGCTTTGCCGCCCCCTACGGCCTCTATGTCGATGCCTGAATTGTCGGTCTCCACATGTTCGAGTTCGGGGTGTTTCTGGCGTCCGAATCCGCGTACCACACGGTAGCGTCCGGCCACAGGAAACAAGAGCCGTCCCTTGTTGCTCTCGAAGCTTCCTGTGAGGGCGCGGTCGGCAGCTGCGACGCTTGTCGGAGCGGCTGCTGTGGATTTGGTAGGTTTCGCCGCAGTGGAGGTTGCCGGTGTTTTCGCTTCGGCAGTGGCTTTGCCGGTCGATTTTGCATTACCGGCTTTGCGCTGCGCTTCCTTTTCGCGGCGTTCGGCCTCGCGCTGCTCTTTCTCCCGCCGGCGTTGTTCTTCGGCTATCAGTTTGTCAAGTTCGCTGTCGAGGGCGCGAGCTTTCCGCTCTTTCTCTTTAAGAAGAGCTTTGAGCGATGATCCTTCGCTGCGCAGCTTGCCCACGAGCTGGTCGGTTTCCTTGCGTTGTGCCTCAAGCTGCCGCTGTGACAGCGACATGCGTGCCACGGCCACGCTGCGCTCGCGGCGGAGGGTGTCGAGGCCAAGGCGATGGAGCTCGAGCGAATCGGCTGCGCGGCTGATGCGCTCTGTCTGGTTGCGTCGCCACTGGCCGAAGCGTTGCAGGTAGCGTACTCTCTGCCATGCGTGGCTGAATGTTTCGGATGAGAATATGAAGGCGAGAGTGTTCATCGCTCCGTTGCTCCCCTGGGTACTTCTCAACGCCGAGGCGTAGGCCTGTCGCATCGCCTCCACGCGGCTTTGCAGCGCGGCTATTGAATCGGCGGTGGCTGCTATGCGGCTGTCGAGCGAGTCGACTCCCTGCTGCATTTTTCCGATTTCACGCGTGGTGTTGGTGATTTCGCCCGAGAGGGCATTGAGCCGTGCGAGCTGCCGGCTTGTCTCGCGTGTGTTGGCCGTGATTTTTTTCGAGGTTTCGGCTATCTCGCGTTTCGTGTCGCGCTGTTCGGTGCGCACGCTGTTGATGTCGCGCTTCGCCCGACGTTTTTTCTGTGTCGCTGCGTCGGCAGTGGCTGCTACGATGAGTGCGGCGGCAAGAAATGTGATGATTGATCTCATTAGAGGGTTAGCAGTTTCGTCAGATCTACTTCGCTGTATCCTTCGGGAATGGTTATAGGCCGTGCGGTCGCGTCATCGTTCCAGCGTGCCCGTCCGAAGTCCCATTCGATGGTGCCGCTGATGCTCTTTCCTTTGATCTCGGAGCGCCACGTTGTCTTTGCGGCCATCGTACCGTAGGGTGTAGCGGTCGGATCGGTCTGCTCTATGGAGATCGCGTCGGAGCTGCCCCTGACGGTGGCGCTCGATGCAGTGTCGTCAATGCCGAGCAGCAGGTTCTGGAGGGTGGTCATGTCGAGTCCGGAGCGACGCATGAAGTCGGCCGGATCGACACAGATATACTTCTTGTGGAATTTGTCGATCACCATGGCCGAGTCAGCGGTCAGCCGGGCCTGTGCCACCTCCATGCCGAGCATTCTGAACGACAGGTTGACCGCGCGGCCGCGTTCGAATATGGCGGTGCCGCTGAGCGATGCCTTCTGCGGCTCTGCTATCCGGATCTTCACGGGGATGCTGAGCGCGCTCCATTGCGATGTGGCCGTCACGGCGCTCTCCTTGTGGCTGCGGCATCCTTCCAGACATGCTGTGGCCAGCAGAGTCATTATTATCGCGGTGACTGTGGTCAGGTTTAGACGTTTCATTCGGTGTAGATATTTTTCAGACGTATTTTTCGTGCAAGCGTTTCATTCTCCGGATCGAGCTGGAGGGCTTTTTTCCAGAAGGCTACAGCTTCCTGCGGCTTGCGGTCCATGAAATAGATGTCGCCTGCGTGTTCGTAGAGTTCGGCCGACGGGTCGTCGGTGTGTGCCATGGCGTTGTCAATGGCCTCGCGTGCCTGCTCGTATTCCTTCTTCATGAAGAGCACCCACGCGTAGGTGTCGAGCGAGGTCGCCTCTTCGGGACGCGCGGCCACTACTTTCAATATCATATCCATGGCGCGGTCGAGATCGCGGTTTTCGCAGGCGAGATAATAGGCGCAGTTGTTGAGCGCGGTCATGTTCTCCGGATTCAGCGCGAGTGCCTGGGAGTAGTCGGCGAAGGCGCTGTCGAGATCGCCTTTGGCATATCGTGCGTCGCCGCGTGCGGTGGCTATGTCGCTGAGCAGTTCGGTGTCATCGGGAGGGGTGATCATGCGTGCCACTCCGAGCATGACGAGCGCCGAGTCGTATTGCTCGATCTGTGTCAGTCCGGCAGCCTCGAGTATAGGCAGGGTGGGGTTTTCGGGGAAGAAATGCCGCCCGCGTTCGGCTGTGCTCACGGCGTTATCCATCCGCCCGCTCTGCATGTAGAGGCTTGTCAGTGCGAGCCACTGCCGTTCGTCGTTGGGGTTGATGTCGAGCGAGTAAGATGATTGCTCGGCCGCTCCTTCGTAGTCGTTGATCGCTATGAGATAGTCGCGGTAGAGGTTGCGTACGTCGGCTTCATGAGGATGCAGTTCCACGAGCCGCTTGTACATCTTGTCGATGCGGGGCTGCTGCACGGAGTCCTGATAGAGCGACGCGGTGTAGTCGCGTATGATCTGCAGTTTGGGAGCCACGTCGAGGCTCTCCTGTTCGAGGGCGCGGAATATGTCGGCGTCGTAGGCGGCGCTGTCGCCGGTGGCGTTGTAGTAGTTGGCGCGCGAGTAGTAGGCGATGCCGCTGCCGGGATCGATCTCCACGGCGCGGTTGAAGTAGACGAGCGCCGAGTCGGTGTCGCCGAGATCCATCTCCACATTGCCGGCGAATATGTTGTAGTCCACCACTCCGGGAGCCGCGTTCACGAGCCGGCGGGCGTCGGCGATCATCGCGGCGGTGTCGCCCTGCTGATAGTGTAGCTGCACCATCATCTGGGCCAGGCGCACGCTCGGGCCTTCCGATGTCCACAGCGAGTCGTAGAGCAGTCCGGCCTTGGCGAGCGCGCTGTCCGAGCCTTCGGCGGTCAGCGCTTCGGCCAGCCGGAGTGTCAGTTCGGGACGGTGAGGTTGGGTGTTGTGAAGCCGCCCCCATACGTCTATGGCGCGGTCGTTGCGTCCGATCTGCGACGATACGGCGGCAAAGAGCACACATCCATAGAAGTCGTCGGGATTGGAGTCCGCATAGTCGGCCATGAGCTGGTAGCCCCGGGCCATTTCGGCGCTGTCGCCTCTGGCGAGCCTCATGCGCATGTAGCCCAGCTCCATGCCTACGTATTTGTCAGAGGAGTCAAGCTCGTGGGCGCGTTTGAGCAGCTCGTAGTAGGCGTCGGGATGCCCGGTCTGGTTCTGTCGCTGCCCTTCGAGAAAGATGTAGTCGGCCTTGCGCGTGTCGGCCTCGGCGTTGCGGTCGTGGCGCTGTCGGGCGCCTATGGCGGCGATGCCTACGGCTATGGCGGCCAGCAGGGCGGCCATGCGCATTGTCGTGGTGGTGTTCATCATTCGAGTCCGGTATGTCCGAATCCTCCGTCGCCGCGCCGGGTAGCCTCAAGTTGTTCGGCGGGCTCCCATTCCACCTGCGAATAGCGCGTCACTACCATCTGGCAGATGCGCTCGCCGTCGTTAATGGTGAACGGCTTGTCGGACAGGTTGATCAATATGGCGCCGATCTCGCCGCGATAGTCGGCGTCGACGGTGCCGGGGGTGTTTACAAGTGTTATGCCGCTTTTGAGAGCCAGGCCGCTGCGGGGACGCATCTGGCATTCATAGCCTTCGGGAAGTGCTATGCGCAGCCCGGTAGGGATCAGGGCGCGCTCCATAGGCATGAGCGTGACGGGCGCCTCCAGGCATGCGTGGACATCCATTCCGGCGGCCTGAGGAGTTTCGTAGGTGGGCAGACTGTGGCCCGAACGGTTGACGATCTTTACAGTCACTCTGTCCATTTGTATTCGATGATTTCGTGATTGACGATTAAGAGCATGTATGCTGTAACAGTTTCATACTGCTCAAGGATTCAAACAACAAAATTACCCAAAAATATCTCAATCCGCTTTATTTTTATGCCAAAAATGGCGGGTGACAGATTCAAGGCACCCTATTTTTGAGTTTTTTTAAGTTCTTTTATGTATGGGCGGATAAGTCATTTTGCGCTCCAGGATTGTTGTCTTTACTGAAACGCATAGATGTTTGAAAGACTATTGAACGTGACGCACCAACAGGACTATATGCAATTCTACATCCCTCGTCCCTGTTGATCGGGTAGTGATACCGGGCTGCAGGGCTCTCATAAATAAATAGTTGAAACGTGAGAGGAGGAGTCGGCTCAGCCGGCTCCTCCTTTGCGTTTTATCTGCGTGTGGCGGTGAGGGTGGGTTCAGACCGCACGTAGCGGTGTCATACGTTGAAGAGGAAGTGCATTATGTCGCCGTCTTCCACCACATACTCTTTGCCTTCGACTCCCATCTTGCCGGCGGCTCTGACAGCGGCTTCTGAACCGAGCGACACGTAGTCGGGATATTTGATCACTTCGGCGCGTATGAATCCCTTCTCGAAGTCGGTGTGGATGATTCCGGCGCATTTTGGGGCTTTGCTGCCGCGCATGAATGTCCAGGCTCTCACTTCGTCGGGGCCGGCTGTGAAGTAGGTCTGAAGGTCGAGCAGCGAATAGGCCGCGCGTATGAGGCGCGACACGCCGCTCTCTTCGAGGCCGATCGATTCCAGAAATTCGCGGCGCTCCTCGAAGGTGTCGAGTTCGGCTATCTCGGCTTCGGTCTGTGCGGCCACTATCAGCAGTTGTGCGTTCTCGCCTTCGATCGCTTTTCTGACAGCCTCCACGTAGGCATTGCCGGTGGCTGCCGACGAGTCGTCGACGTTACACACGTAGAGCACAGGCTTGTCGGTGAGCAGGCACAGTTCGCGGGCAAAGCGCTGCTCGTCGACCGTATCAAACTTCACCGAGCGCGCCGGGCGTCCCGCCGACAGTGCGTCGTGATAGGCCGACAGCACTTCATACTGCAGCTTTGCCGTTTTGTCGCCGCCGGTCTGAGCCTGTTTCTGGGTGCGGGCCATGCGCGAGTCGACGGTTTCAAGATCCTTCACCATCAGCTCGTAGTCTATTATCTCTTTGTCGCGCACGGGATCTACCGAGCCGTCGACATGGGTGATGTTGTCATCGTCGAAGCAGCGGAGCACGTGGATGATAGCGTCCGTTTCACGGATGTTGGCCAGAAACTTGTTGCCAAGTCCCTCGCCTTTGCTGGCTCCTTTCACCAGTCCGGCTATGTCGACAATCTCCACGGTGGCGGGTACCACGCTCTTGGGCTGGCACATCTCGACGAGTTTTGTCAGACGGTCGTCAGGGACGGTTATGACTCCGACGTTCGGCTCGATGGTGCAGAACGGGAAATTGGCCGACTGCGCCTTGGCGTTCGACAGACAGTTGAAAAGGGTTGACTTGCCTACGTTGGGCAGGCCTACTATGCCGCATTGTAATGCCATGATTTCAGTGATTTTCGTGTTTTGGTGTGCAAAGTTACTTACTATCTTCCAAATCGCCAACCGTCATTCGGGGGTGCTGACTATGTGCACGTCCATCTGCGGGAAGGGGAAGCTTACGCCGGAGGCGGGCAGCTCGGTGTAGATGCGGCGTATGACGGAGTTGTAGAGTCCCCAGTAGTCCGATGTCCGGGCCCAGGCGCGTACCGTGAGGTTGACGCTGCTGTCGGCGAGCGATGCAATGTCTACCGTAGGATCGGTCACGGGCACTTTTGTCAGTGCGCGTATGGCGGCCTCGGTCTGACGCTGGTGGGCGAGAAGCCTGCGGCGCGGAGAGCTGAATAGGCGGCGCAGCCAGGAACTTTTCTGCGACATCTCGCTGTCCGATGCCGTTTTGATTCCGTTGCTGTCGCTGTCCGGATCGACTTCTTCGGGCTTTACGTCGGCGGCGCGCACTACAAGAGGTTCGCCGGCCAATATGTCGAGTATGGCTTTTTCGGCCGTCTCGAAGCTGTCGCCGTATGAAATGCCTATATCCCACTGTACCCGGCGATACTCCTGGCGCGACCAGTTGTTGATGCTGCCGGTCGACAGCCCGCCGTTGGGTATGATGATCGATTTGTTGTCGGGAGTGCAGATGATGGTGTGGAATATCTGTATTTCGGTCACAGTGCCGGCAAATCCCTGCGCTTCGATATAGTCGCCGATACGATAGGGCTTGAGGAGCAGTATCAGCACTCCTCCGGCAAAGTTCTGGAGGGTGCCGCTCAGTGCCATACCGATGGCGACGCCGACCGATGCGAATACGGCCAGGAATGAAGATGTGTTGATGCCAAGTATGCCTATGACGGTGATGATCAGTATGAAGTAGAGCAATATCTTGATAAAGCTCAGCACGAAGGTGGTCAGCGACTGTTCGACGTTGCGCCGGTGGAGTATCGTGGCGGTGATGGTGAAGAGGCGCTTGATGATGAATTTGCCGGCATAGAACACCACTATGGCTATTGCCAGATGTATGGCGAACTCTATCAGACCCGATACCATGCGGTTGATCAGTTCGTCGAACGACAGTGACTTCAGCGCTTTGAGATCCTGCGCCGCGTCAGGGATCGAGTCGGAGGGTAGCGAGATAGGTATCTGAGAGAGCAGTCTGTAAAAATTGTGTATCATCATGTAGTGTTATGTGTTCGGATGTAGTGTTCAGTCGATATGGTAGGAGGGATTGAGCGAGGTGACGTCGCGGTGCCAGTCGAGGTCGCGGTGGTTATACCATCTGATGGATTTTATCCCCTGGCTGTCGGTGGTGACCGACGGTATGAAGCATCCGAGGCCTGTGTGGCGGCTCATGTCGAGGCCGTAGCTCTGCGGCGTAGCTCCGGCATATACTACTGTGCGGCCGAAAGCGTCGTTCCATGCGTCGAGCAGTCGCGGGTCGACGGGCAGCGCGCGGATATAATCGGCCATGTCCCATGTGTAGGAGGGCACGCTGCGGCGGAAATATGGCACTCTGACATAGTTTGACGGCGGTGTGGCGCCGGTGCGCATGATGTCGGCGGTGGCCTGCGCGAGCTGCTGCAGCGGTTCGGTCATCACCACGGAGATTGTGCAGTATTTGTATTGTACCGTTGGGCCGAGGTAGAAATCAAGTGTGTTGGCCGCGATTTTCGAAAGATCAAGATCCTGTTCGAACATGGCAGGGATGTTGACCGCGTATGGCATCCCTTCAATTGGCAGTTCGGTGCCCGACGATATGATCGCTTTGGCGGCTGTGCGCAGCTGATAGGCCACTTCGACGCTTGCCATGAGGCAGCAGTCGAAATAGATGAAGTCGAAGTCTTCGCCGTCGAGAGCCTGCGCGAGTGTGGTGATCTTCATTGTGGTTCGTCCGGCCGAGGAGTTGTCATCCTGCCCGAAGGAGTAGGTCGACGCTGTGGTGCGTGAAGCCGCGTCGTCGAGCCATCCTGTGCCATGACTCCACATGACAAGCCCGCGCTGTGTGGCGGGAAACAGGGTGCGCACATCCTCGATCACCTGCTGCATCCGGCTGACCGACAGACTCGATTCGTTCTCGGAATAGGATTTGATGACGATGGTCTGTTCGGGGGTGATGACGCGGAGCTCGGGCGCCGATGAAGCGCCGTCGTGATACACCACTAAATTGCCGCCGTTGAGGTGACCGGCACGGGCGGCCGCCTCCATCTGTGCGATGTTGTCGTCATCGACATGGTAATACGAACCGAGGTTGTTGTCGGCCACCATATAGACGAGTATGGTGCGGTCTGTCGCATCAGGTTCAGGTTCCGGTGTCGGTTCGTCGGAGCCTGAGCATGACGGCATCACTGCGGCCGATATGACCGCAAGCAATGAAGTGAATATGTTGGTAAGGTGTCTTCTCATGTGTGAAGTTGTGGGAGATTTTGCAAAGTTACGAATTTTGCCGCAGATGGCGAAAAAGGGCGGTTGGCATAAGGAAGTAAATCAGCTACGCTGTGTCGAAATATTGCATTTCGACACAGCGTAGCTGTAGGGGCTGTAGTTGTCTGTGTAAGTGCCGGTCAGTCGCCGGTGTCAGTGGCCGATGGTTGCGGTGAGTGTTCCCGCGTTTTCGTCGGCTGTGATCTTGACGATGTCGCCGGGCTTGGTGTCGACCGATGTCTCAAGTCCGCGGTAGGCGATCTTGCACGGACCTCCTTTGACTGACTTGATAAGCGCATGGTCGAGATTGCCGCCGCGGGCATATACCGATACTTCGAAATTTCCGCGAGCAAGCAGGCCTTCGATCTGGCTGTCGGCCCAGTCCGACGGAAGAGCCGGCAGAAGGTTGATCGTGCCCGTGTGGCTCTGCATGAACAGTTCGGCTATGCCGGCCGTGCCGCCGAAGTTGCCGTCGATCTGGAATGGCGGGTGGACGTCCCAGAGATTGTCGGCTGTGCCCTGGCGCAGCAGGTTTTTGAAGAGCGTATAGGCGTGGTCGCCGTCGAAGAGGCGTGCCCAGTGGTTGAGTTTCCAGCCCATGCTCCAGCCGGTGGCGGCATCGCCGCGTTCGCGGAGCGTCTGACGGGCAGCGTTAGCCAGTAGGGTATCGGTCATGGCATTGATCGAGCGTCCGGGATGCAGTCCAAACAGATGGTTGGTGTGGCGGTGAAGGTCGTTGGGATCATCGATGTCGTCGCTCCACTCCTGAAGCTGTCCGTGGCTGCCTATGCGGTAGGGGGCGATGCTGTCGAGAAGGCTCTGCCATTCTTTGACTGACTCCTGGTCGGTATCGAGTATCCGGGCGGCCTCTATCGCGTCAAGCAATATCTCACGGGTGACGGCGTTGGCGTAGGTGGCTCCGAGATCGCACTGCCCATGTTCAGGCGAATAGCTCGGGGCGGCCGTGTAGGTGTCTCCGTTCTTATAGAGCAGGTCGGAAGCGAAGTCGGCGCTCGACTTTATGATCGGATAGCCTGTTTCGCGGAGCCAGTCGGTGTCGCGGGTATAATCGTAGTATTCCCATATCTGCGACGCGAGCCAGGGACCGGCGCTCGGGTTGTAGTTCCATGTCATGTCGCCCGAGTTGAGCGGAGCGGTGAACCCGAATATGTTTGTGGATATGCCGGCTGTCCATCCGCGGGCGTTCCAGTAGTCGCGGGCTGTGTTTTCACCCGGTTTGACGAGTCCGCGGATATAGTCTATATATGGCACGAAGCATTCGAGCAGGTTGGTCGATGTTGCAGGCCAGTAGTTCATCTGCACGTTGATGTTGTTGTGGTAATCCACGCGCCACGGTCCGTCGAGATTGTTGTGCCAGATTCCCTGCAGGTTGGCCGGCATACTGCCGGGACGCGACGATGATATGAGCAGATATCGTCCGAAATTGAAATAGGTTTCTTCCAGACCGTGGTCGGCAGCGCTGTCGCGGTAGGCGGCCAGACGGCGGTCGGTGGGCAGCGGGGCGGGACGTTGCTCTCCGGGATTGATAGCGAGCTTCACTCTGTCGTATAGGCTGCGGTAGTCGGCGAGATGGTCGGCGTAGAGCTTGTCGTAGCTCTTGCACGAGGCAGTGTCGATGATCTTGTTGACGATGACTGCCGGATCGCCTCCGACAAAAGCTTTTGGATCAGCGGGGTCAGGATCGAAGTTCATTCGGTAGTCGGTGTCGCCGGCTATGAGGAATACCACGTCGTCGGTGCCGCTGACAGAGAGGGTGCGTGTGTCGGCGTCGGCTTTGACAGTGCCGCCTCCGTTCACGCGGGCTTCGACACGCATGGCCCACTGCATGCCGTTGTTGTCAAGATGACCCTGATAGAGGAGGCTGTTGCCGTCGACGGCTGTCACTTTGTCGATCGTCTGAGGGGTGACGAAGGAGAGTTCAAGGTTCTGCAAGCCGCCTTCCGACTGGAAACGCCACACCATCACGCTGTCGGGATAGGAGCAGAAATAGCGGCGCGCATATTTCACACTGTCGGCGGTGAAGCTGACCAGCGCCACCGATTTGTCGATGTTGAGCACACGGTGGTAATCGCTTACGGCCGACTCGTCGATCGAGGTGTTCACAAGCAGTTCGCCCATTTCGGTGTAGGTGCCGAAGCGATGGCGGGCATAGTCTACCGTGCCGCGGAATTCGGCCGACACCATGCGTCCGGCCGTTGCTTTGTCGCCTTTTGCAAGCAGCTGGCGTATGGAGTCGAGCGTGGCCGGATTCACCTTGCGGTTCATGGCCCAGTATTGCTCGGTCCCTGTGCCGGGGCCTCCCGTCCATAGCGTCTTTTCGTTGATTACCACACGCTCCCTCCCGACGGATCCGAGTATCGATCCGCCAAGCGAGCCGTTGCCGATAGGAAGCGAGCGCGACTCCCATTCTCTGTCGGGGTTGACGGGAGAGCCTGAGAAATCGTGTATCTTCCATGGTTCGCTCATTTGCGAAGATGTGGGAGTGTCAAACCAGATGGAGTTGCCGGCGATGTATTCGTCGGGTGAGGGCATTGTGGCCTTCTCTCCTTCGCATCCGGCTATGGCCGCCGCAGGGATCAGCGCTAACGATGCGATGATTGTCTTGAATTTCATGCTGTGGATATGTTTTTTCATGGAGCGGTGCCCCGGTGTGAGTGATTTTACAAAATTAGTGAATGAAACTGTAAGTTTCTGTGTCTTGTAGTGTTTTTTTGATGTTTTGGGGATTGTGAAGTCTCCGTTTCATTTTTTGCGCTTCATGGCGGCGACTATCTGAGGGGCTATGATGGCATAGCCTTTGTCGTTGGGGTGAAGCCCGTCGATAAAGAGGCTCTCGTCGATTTTGCCGTCGGATTGCAGCATCATGATGCCCGGATTTATATATCGGGCGCCCTTATCTTTAGCGATCTGCTCAAGCAGTCTGTTGATGGTCGCTACTGTAGGTTCGAGGTTGCGCCGCGGAAGTAGTCCGGCGAGTATGATGCGAGCGTCAGGCTGTCGCGTTTCGATCGCTTCTACGAGGTGTCCGATACCCTCGGCGATCTCGTCGGGTGTATTGAACGCGATGTTGTTGGTGCCGATCATGACCACGATGTTTTCGGCATCCGTTCCGTCAAGTTCGCCGTGGTACACTCGCCACAGCACATTCTCGATCTTGTCCCATCCACACCCCATGTTGACGAATCCTTCAGGTTCCATTGTCGTGCGCCATGTCTCCGGGCCATGTACGCGGATATTGCCCGGCTTGCCGCCCCAGTAGTGCACGATGGAATTGCCGATAATCAGATTGGATGGCCGTGCGCTGTCAATGTAATGGCAGATGTCATGATGGCGTTGATGCCAGTCGTATGCTCCGATATCGCGTCGCTGGCTGACTTCGACGCACGTCGGTGCGTTGCCCTGCCTCATGCCCAGTATCTCCCTCACTTTCGTTTCTACCGACGAGGCGCGTCGTCTGGCGTCAGGAGTCGGAAGGTAATGGATGGTTGCGGATGTGCTGTGGTTGATCGAGTCGCATACGGCCTGAATCACTTTGCTGTCGCTGACGACGAGAATCGGCGTTGCCGGGCTGTTCTGTCCTGTTTCACTGATGACGCCTGTTATTGTCGCGGCGTATGATCGTGGGTCGGTATCGGTGCTGTCTGTGAAGTCGAGGATGTATAGCCTGGCTGTGGTTTGCTTTGTCAGGGCGGTGATTGCCGTATCGGTTTTTCCGACGCATGATATCGTCATGATTGCGGTCGGCAGGTCAAGATTGCGCTGCATGTCGGTGATCCATTCCACTCCTGCTTCGGTGTCATCGCTGCAAAACACGATGATCGGACGTGAGGAGTCAGCTGCTGCAAATCTGAATGTGGCTCCCGACTCCGTGCCTATCTCAATATGTGACACATGATGTGTCAGTGGCGGATAGTAGCGATATTCCTCACTGGCTCCATGCGTTGCCTTGGCATGATATGTCAGATATGGCGCTGTATTTGCGGGTCGGCATAAATGCCATACGCCGTCGCGGTCAACGTGGTATAGCCGTCCCGCATCGTCAGTGGTCGCTCTTGTCTTGATCTCCTTGGAGTCGGTGAAGAAAACGGTCGAAGGTACAGCGTAAAGCAATGCCGGCGTGTGGTTCTCTTCGTGGATAATCTGTGTTTTGCATGAGGGATCGTGCCATAGCGTGGAGTCCGGATGGGTGTATGCGCCGACGGGAGCGCATACAGCTGTGAGCGCCGCAATGATTGATGACTTCAGCATGACTCGCGATAATGATTTGTCCATGGCAGTCGGGTTGTGGTTTGTGAGGTTTTGTCTGTTTGACATTGGCAAAATTAAACATTCTGTAATGAAAACCGGGTTGCTTTTGTCGTTTTTCTTCACCCTCCGGCTCGCGACATCCTCCGGCGTGAAGTAAAGTGTGGCCGTTTTGAAACGCAAAAAAATATTAAATCATAAGGAGTTTTCAGGATTTACATTAACTTTGCAGGGACGTAAAGAAAAGTAATTCTCTTAAATCAAACTACGATGGTAAACAGCAAGCCTTATGTGATCGGTATCGACATGGGTGGCACCAATACGGTGTTCGGCATTGTCGATGCTCGCGGCGTGGTTTTGACGAGCGACTCGATCAAAACGAAAAAACATTCGAATATAAACGATTATATCGACGAGCTATATACGGAAACCATGAGGCTTGTTCGCGCGATCGACGCCGAAGGCAAGATCTTCGGCATAGGCGTGGGCGCTCCCAATGCCAACTATTTCACCGGCATGATAGAGGACGGCGTCAACCTTCCATGGCCCACCCCGGTGCCTTTCGCGCAGTTGCTTTCGGAGAAGTTCGGTATCCCCGTGGCGATCACCAACGACGCCAACGCGGCTGCTATAGGTGAGATGACCTACGGTGTCGCACGTGGCATAAAGGACTTCATAATGATCACGCTCGGCACCGGTGTCGGCAGCGGTATCGTGATCAACGGTCAGCTCGTCTATGGCCACGACGGCTTTGCCGGAGAGCTTGGCCACGTGATCGTGAAGCGCAACAACGGACGCCTCTGTGGATGCGGACGCGCCGGTTGTCTCGAGACATATTGCTCGGCCACCGGAGTGGCGCGCACCGCACGCGAATTTCTCGAAATCCGCACCGAGCCCTCGACGCTCCGTGACATACCCGTCGACGCCATCACGTCGAAGGATGTCTACGACGCCGCAATGGCCGGTGACAAGATAGCGAAGGAGATCTTCGTCTATACCGGCACAATACTCGGCGAGGCACTCGCTGACTTCACGGCATTCTCGTCGCCCGAGGCATTCGTGCTGTTCGGCGGACTCGCCAAGAGTGGCGAGCTGCTCCTCAAGCCTCTCCGCGAGGCTATGGAGCGCAATATGCTCAGCATCTACAAGGGCAAGGTGAAGGTGCTCCAGTCGGAGCTTCGCGAAGCCGATGCCGCGATACTGGGCGCAAGCGCTCTCGGTTGGGAAGCCAAACCTATCGGCGTGGCCATCACCCCTCCGCCGGCATCCGCCACGCCGGCCGCGCCGCAGCCCTGAACGGGTAGCGGCTCTTGAAACAGACTACTTTTGCAAAGAATCATAAGTTTAGTTAAATGGCATGTCCCCTTGCGACCGTGAGGCCGTGAGGGGATGTTATTTTGACACGTCGTTGTTCGGGTGAGCGGGGGCATGGTCAGTCGTCGTGACTGCAGGCTCTATGAGTTACTTATGATATTGAGGCCTTCGAGCCTCAGCACTCCTTCGTCGAGCATCCTGCGCACGACAGGTATCAACTCCTTGACGGGTCGCTGGAGCTGCAGCGCAATGTGGTCGAGCGTGTGTCCGCCGGGCTGTGACGCGATGTAAACGATGGTCTGTTCCATCGTGCAGGAGTCGGCAGTCTGCCCAGGCGTAGACTGCCTTGACTCACGGCACACGTCGCAGTTGCCGCATCGGCAGGCATCCTTCTCGCCGAAGTACTGGAGCATGCGGACCACACGGCATGAACCTGCATTGAACACGAAGTCGGCCATGGCGTCGAGACGTCGCTTCATGACCTCCCTGCGCTGCTCGTAGACGCTGACGGGTATCTGCACGTAGCGCTGCTCGTCGCGTGATGTCAGGAAGTAGATGTAGGGCTTGTTTGATGCGGGCACATAGCTTGCCACATGGTGTCGCCCCAGTGATAGAAGCGACTGGTAGATCTCGTCGGCTGTCAGCCCCAGTCGTCCGGCTATCTGGTTTTCGTTGATGGCAACATAGTCGGCAAACAGGCCTGTATAGGTTCGCAGCAGCTGTTGCAGCACATCCTCATCGGTCTTTTCGAGGCGCAGTCCGTAGAGCTCGTCGCGTCGCATGGTGAGCATGATTCTCGACCGGGAGGCGACGTCGTCGACATACTGCCAGTAGCCGGAGCGGGCCAGCAGTTCTATGGCGCTGCGAGTCATGCGGGGTTGTCGGCCGAACCTGCGGCAGAAGTCGTCGAGATCAAATTCGTAGACGGCATTGTAGCCGTCGCCGATGGCGATACCGAGCGACACACACACCTGTGAATAGATCTCCTTGATGAAGTCGCGTGGCGGAAAGGCGTCGGCGAGTCTGCGCATGAGTGTGGCGCGGTCGTGGCGCGAGGCTATCGTGAGAGCATACGACGGCTTGCCGTCGCGTCCGGCTCTGCCTGCCTCCTGATAGTATTCTTCGAGCGATGGCGGCAGATCGTAGTGGGCCACGAAGCGCACGTCGGGCTTGTCGATCCCCATGCCGAAGGCGTTGGTGGCCACCATGACACGTATATGCCCCTCCTTCCATTGTTTCTGTCTCTCGTTTTTCTCTTCGATCTCCAGTCCGGCGTGATAATGTGCCGCCGATATGCCTTCGGCCTGAAGCATGTCGGCTATCTCGCGCGTGCGTCGTCGTGATCTGACGTAGACTATGGCCGAGCCAGAGGTTCCACGCAGCGCTTTCAGAAGCAGTCCGTCCTTGTGATCGGCCGCCCTGACTATGTAGGATATGTTGGAGCGGGCAAAGCTTGCGGCGAACACCCTCCGGCCTTCGAAGCCGAGGCGCTCCATGATGTCGGCGCGCACTTCGGGAGTGGCCGAGGCTGTCAGCGCCAGAAGCGGAACGTCGGGAAACAGTGTCCGCAGCCGGGCGATGTTGAGGTAGGAGGGACGGAAGTCATATCCCCATTGCGATATGCAGTGAGCTTCGTCGACGACGATCAGGCTGACGTCGATGTGGCGCAGCGTGTCGAGAAACGTATCGCTCTGCAGCTTTTCGGGCGAGATGTATAGGAATTTCGCATGTCCGGCGTTGCAGCGGTCCACCCCGAGTTTGTGCTCGGCGCGTGTCAGTCCGGAGTGCAGGCACACGGCGCGTATGCCGCGCCGCGCCAGATTGTCGACCTGGTCGGTCATGAGCGAAATCAGCGGGGTGACCACGACCGTCAGTCCCGGTAGTATCATTCCCGGCACCTGAAACGTCAGCGATTTGCCTCCTCCGGTGGGGAGAAGTCCGAGCGTGTCGTGTCCCGACAGCACCGATGCGATGATCTCTCCTTGAAGCGGTCTGAACGAGTCGTAGCCCCAGTACTTCCGGAGGATCTCTTCGGGTGTCGGCTGATTAGGCCGTGACATCATTCGGGAATGCGGATTTCCTTGATCAGTAGCTGTATGGCTCCGGCGGCTGCCTGATGCTTGTTGTCCTCGATGGTGAAGGCTATGTCAAACGGACGCCGCGAGTGGATGTAGTCGAAGTGTTGCGCCATGTTGAAGGCGATACAGTTGAACACCTTGCCCGAGGTGTCGTCGACAAGTTCGAGTTTTATGTGCTCGAGGTTTTTGCCAACAAGCTTGCTCGTGCCGAAATCCATCACAGAGCGGGCGCAGAACACCGGTTTCTGGTTGCCCGGCCCGAACGGGTTGAAACGCCGCAGTGTTGCCACAAACTCGCTGGTGATCTGCGCGAATGTGATCTGTGCGTCGATGTCAAGCAGGGGAGTGAGCTGGTTGGGCTGTATGTTGGCCGATACGTATTCCTCAAACCGGCGTGTGAATTCCGGTATGTTCTCCTCTTTCAGCGACAGGCCGACAGCATAGGTGTGGCCTCCGAAGTTCTCGAGTATGTCGCGGGTGGCTTCTACGGCTTTGTAGACGTCAAAGCCCTGCACCGAGCGCGACGAGCCGGTGGCCATGCCGTTGTTGAGGGTCAGCACCACTGCGGGCTTGTAATAGAGTTCTGTAAGGCGCGAGGCCACGATGCCTATGATGCCACGATGCCAGTCTTTGTTGTAGATGACGATCGATTTCTTGTCGGAGCAGTCCTCGCCGCGGGCCTCGAGTATGGCGTTGGCCTCTTCGGTGATACGTTTGTCGAGCTCCTTGCGGTCCTGATTGTAGCGGTCGATCTCCTTCCCTTTTTCGTGCGCTTCGGCGGAGTCGCGGGCCACAAGCAGATCCACGGCCTCACGTCCGCTCTGCATGCGTCCGGAGGCGTTGATGCGGGGGCCGATCTTGAAGATCACGTCGGAGATGGTGATCTCACGCCCGCTCAGACCGCAGATGCGTATTATCGCTCTGAGTCCGAGGTTGGGATTGGAGTTGAGACGGCGCAGGCCGTGATAGGCCATGATACGGTTTTCGTCGACCATCGGCACGATGTCGGCGGCAATGCTGACAGCCACCAGGTCGAGCATCCCTTCGAGTTCGGCTCCGGGGATGCCGTTGGAAATCGCGAAGGCCTGCATGAACTTGTAGCCCACTCCGCATCCCGACAGGTGTGAGCACGGATATGTGCTCCCTTCGAGCTTGGGATTGAGTATGGCCACGGCGTCGGGCAGACGGTCGTCGGGCACGTGGTGGTCGCAGATTATGAAGTCGATGCCGAGACTGCGGGCATAGTCGATCTCGTCTATGGCCTTGATGCCGCAGTCAAGTATTATCACAAGGCTTACGCCCTGCGAGGCTGCGTAGTCGATGCTACGCTTCGAAATCCCGTAGCCTTCGTCGTAGCGTGTCGGGATGTAGTATTCAACGTTGGAATAGAAGTTGCGCAGATAGCGGTAGACGAGCGCCACGGCGGTGGTGCCGTCCACGTCGTAGTCGCCGTAGACCATTATCCTCTCTTTCGCCCCCATGGCCTTGTTGAGCCGGGCCACGGCTTTGTCCATGTCCGGCATAAGGAACGGATCGTGAAGATCCTTGAGCGATGGATGGAAGAAATGTTCCGCTTCCTCGACCGACGTGATGCCGCGCTGCACAAGCAGACGGCTTATCGGCGGACAAGCTGCGTAGCGCTTAGAGAGTCGTGACTCGTAGCTCTGCTCTTCTGACGAAAGGGTTGAATAGTTCCATTTGCTTGTCATTTATGTTTTTATTTTTTATTTCCTTTCAGCACGCGCGGTGCGCGTGGATGCCGTAGCCCGGGGGCTGTGCATCCTTGTCAGAGGGGAGCGGAGGAGCGTCGGGGGTCGTCGGCTGTCTGAAGAGAGTTGAGAGAGCCTGCCCCGGCTTACAAAGTTAGCGAATCCGACCCGAATATCCAAGTATGTTAAGTTTATTTAGAGATAGGCTTTGGGTCATGTCTTGGATGTGAAAAAAGCCGAACAGGCGCCGTATCCTTAGGGATGCGGCGCCTGTTTCAGCTTGTGTTATGGCTTTATGCGCGGATATTAGTCCACGTATTTTTTCACGATTACTGTGGCGTTGTGGCCTCCGAAGCCGAAAGCGTTGGAGAGCGCTGCGCGCACTTCGCGCTTCTGCGCTTTGTTGAAGGTGAAGTTGAGGGAGTAGTCGATATCCTCGTCTTCGTCGCCCTCTTCGTGGTTGATGGTCGGGGGTACGATGTTTTCTTCGACGGCTTTGATGCTGAAGAGAGCCTCGAGTGCTCCGGTGGCGCCGAGAAGATGGCCTGTCATCGACTTGGTGGAGCTGATGTTGAGCTTGTAGGCTGCCGGGCCGAAAAGGTCCACGATGGCCTTTACCTCGCTCTTGTCGCCCACGGGGGTTGAGGTGCCGTGTACGTTGATGTAGTCGATCTCGTCCACGGTCATGCCGGCGTCTTCGAGCGCTGCCTTCATCGAAAGCTTGGCGCCGAGTCCTTCGGGATGGGTGGCGGTCAGGTGGTATGCGTCGGCGCTCATGCCTCCGCCTGCGATCTCGCAGTAGATCTTGGCTCCGCGTGCCTTGGCGTGCTCAAGTTCTTCGAGGATAAGCACTGCCGATCCTTCGCCGATGACAAATCCGTCGCGGCTCTTGCTGAAGGGACGCGATGCTGTCTCGGGCGAATCGTTACGGGTGGAGAGGGCGTGCATCGAGTTGAAGCCGCCAACTCCTGCGGGATAGATGGCTGCTTCGGCGCCGCCGGTGACGAAGGCGTCGGCTTTGCCGAGGCGGATCAGGTTGAACGCGTCGATGATGGCGTTGTTGGATGATGCGCAGGCTGATACCACTCCGTAGTTGGGGCCGTGGAACTCATACTCCATCGATACATGTCCCGACGCGATGTCGGCGATCATCTTGGGGATGAAGAAGGGGTTGTATTTGGGGCCGTTGGCTTCGTTCATGGCGTAGTAGCCGGCTTCCTCCTCAAAAGTGTGGAGTCCGCCGATACCGGCGGCCACGATGACGCCGATACGGTTGCGGTCGAGGTTGGGCGCCTCGAGGATGTTGCTGTCGGACACGGCCTGACGGGCTGCCACCAGCGCATACTGCGCGTAGAGGTCAAGCTGGCGGAGCTTCTTGCGGTCGATATGGTCGGCGCCGTTGAAGCCCTTTACCTCGCAGGCAAACTGGGTCTTGAATTTCGAAGCGTCAAAATGAGTGATGGGTGCGGCGCCGCTCTTGCCGGCCACTGCGGCCTCCCAGGTGGAGGCTACGTCGTTGCCCAGCGGAGTGATGGCTCCGAGTCCGGTCACTACAACTCTCTTTAATTCCATTCTTTCTATCTCTGTGTGGATTGGTTGGCTTTAGGATTGTTTGTCCTGGCTGGCCTTATTGGCTGTGCGGGACGTCGGTCGGGCGTCTATAACGCCCAAGCGGCACACCGTCAACAGGGAGGAGATGCGCCGCGTGCGTATAGTCCCCTTTTGACGGGGGCTGTAGGGTGATGGATGAGGTGGGTAATTACTTGCCCTCCTCAGCCTTCTCGATGTAGCTGATGGCGTCGCCTACAGTGGCGATGGTCTGTGCCTGATCGTCGGGGATGTTGATTCCGAACTCCTTCTCGAACTCCATGATGAGCTCTACGGTGTCAAGGCTGTCAGCGCCGAGGTCCTGGGTGAAGTTTGCAGTTTCGGTCACTTCGTTCTCGTCAACGCCGAGCTTGTCGACGATGATAGCTTTAACGCGGGATGCGATTTCTGACATTTTTTTCGATTTTATGATTAATGAATTCTATTTTGCGGTGCAAAGTAAGCGATTTTTCTCCAAATGATAAAACTTTGAGGCTATAAACTGACTGTCGGAGGTGATTTTTATCGGTTTTTGAGTCAGGAGTGTCGCTTTTTGGGATCGGAGTCGGTGTCGGAAGACAACAGCGGCGCGATGGCGGCGTTCCATATCCGGTCGGTGGCTCCGAGCTGGCTGCGAACGTAGTCGCCGGCGGCCTGTCCGGCCTTGGCGCGGCAGTCGGTGTCGGTCGAGAGGCGGTCGAGTATGGAGTCGAGTGTGGTTCGGTCGGTGTAGCAGAATCCTCCGCCACACTGAATAAGGTCGGTGGCTTCCTTGAATTTTTCGTGTCGTGGACCGAACACCACCGGAAGGCCGTACACAGCCGCTTCGTTGATGTTGTGGATTCCGGCACCGAATCCTCCGCCTATCAGGGCGGTGTCGGCGTAGCGGTAGAGGCTGGCGAGTTTGCCGAAGCAGTCGATGATCAGGCACCGTGCTTCGCCGGGAGTCTGGCCGGCTTCGAGCTCCGACAGGGTGATTGCGCCCCCTTCGGGCATCCGGCGCAGGGCAGATATGCGTGCTGCGTCGAATTCGTGGGGGGCTATTATGAGGCGTGTCGATGCCGGGGCGGAGTTGAACCAGCCGATGTAGTGTTCTTCGTCGGCCGGCCATGAGCTTCCGGCTATCAGGGTGAAAGCTGAGGGAGCTACAAAGCGTTCCACCTCGGGCATTTCGACTGTGGTGTTGAGGATGTCGGTGACGCGGTCAAAGCGTGTGTCGCCGGCTACGGTCACCTCGCGGCATCCTATGCCGGAGAGCAGGCGCTGTGAAGTTTCGTCCTGCACGAAGATGTGTGTGAAGCAGCGGAGCATACGTCTGAATGTGCCGCCCCACGGTCTGAAAAATATATGTCTGGGCCTGAAGATGGCCGATATCAGGTAGACGGGTGTGTCGTGTCGCTGCAGTTCGTCGAGCAGGTTGCCCCAGAATTCGTATTTCACGAATATGGCGGCCATAGGCCTGACGGTCTCCACGAAGCGACGGGCCTGGCGAGGGGTGTCGGCGGGCAGGTAGCATACGATGTCGGCTCCGCGATAGTTTTTTCTCACTTCGTAGCCCGATGGCGAGAAAAACGTGAGCACGATGCCTGTATGCGGGCTCTCGTGGCGTATGCGCTCGATGAGCGGGCGTCCTTGCTCGAACTCACCGAGCGACGCAGCGTGGATCCACACATACCTGCGCCCCGGCTCGAGAGCCGAGGCCAGGGTGGGGAATGTCAGGCGGCGTCCGTCGCGCAGGAGAGCGGCCTTGGCGTTGCGCGCGGCTGCCGCGCGTATGCCGAGGTCGTAGAGCCGCACGGCGATATTGTAGAGCGCGTTCATTGCGGTGATATGCTCGCCGTGGCTTATTTGATGTTGTCGATGCCGCGCTCTATGCGGGCTATGGTGGCGTCGGGGCCGAGCAGCTCGGTGATGTCGAACATGTGCGGGCCTTTGCACTCGCCGACCACTGTCAGGCGGAAGGCGTTCATGACGTTGCCGAGATGGTAGCCTTTGGAGGCGATCCATTCAAGCACAACCGGTTCGGCGTCGGCGCTGCGCCATGAGGAGAGTCCGCGGAGCACGCCTGTGAGCTCGCGCATGATGTCGGGCATCTGTTCGCTCCAGCGCTTCCTGACAGCTTTTTCGTCGTAGCTTTCGGGAGCCTTGAAGAAAAATCCGGCGTGATCCCACAGTTCGCTGACGAAGTTGACGCGGCTCTTCACCATCCCTACGGCGCGGGCTATATACTCGTCGGTGAAGTCGGCGGGGTTGACGCCGTGAGCCTCCATCACCGGCTTGAACATCTCTGCGAGACGCTCGTCGGGGATCATCTGCAGATATTTGTGGTTAAACCATTTTCCTTTCTCGAAGTCGAAGCGTGCGCCGGAGCGTGAGCAGTGGTCGAATGCAAACGATTCGATCAGCTCCTCCATGGTCATTATCTCGCGGTCGTCGCCGGGATTCCATCCGAGCAGCGCCAGGAAGTTGACCACGGCCTCGGGCAGATATCCGCTCTCGCGGTAGCCGGTGGAGATGGCGCCGGTCGAGGGGTCGGTCCACTGGAGAGGGAACACCGGGAAGCCGAGGCGGTCGCCATCGCGTTTGCTGAGCTTGCCTTTGCCGTCGGGTTTGAGGAGCAGGGGCAGGTGGACAAACTGCGGGGCGGTGTCCTGCCAGCCGAAAGCTTCGTAGAGCAGCACGTGGAGCGGAGCCGAGGGGAGCCACTCTTCGCCGCGTATCACGTGGGTCACCTCCATGAGGTGGTCGTCGACGATGTTGGCAAGATGATAGGTGGGGAGATCATCGGCGCTTTTGTATAGCACTTTGTCGTCGAGCACCGACGAGTTGATGGTCACTTTGCCGCGAAGCAGGTCGTCGACGGTGACGTCGCGTCCCGGTTCGATCTTGAAACGCACCACGTAGGGTGTGCCGTCGGCTATCATGCGCTCCACCTCGTCGGCCGGGATGGTCAGGGAGTTGCGCATTCTCATGCGGGTCGATGCGTCGTACTGGAAGTTGGGGGTGGCCTGTCGGGCCGCCTCAAGCTCGGCGGGTGTGTCGAAAGCTATGTAGGCCTTGCCGGCGTCGAGCAGACGGCGTGTGTGCTCGCGGTAGATGTCGCGGCGCTCGCTCTGTTTGTAGGGGCCGAACGATCCGCCTTCCCTTACGCCTTCGTCGATCTTGATGCCGAGCCATGCGAGGGCTTCGTTGATGTAGTCTTCGGCTCCGGGGACAAACCGCTGGGAGTCGGTGTCTTCGATACGGAGTATCATGTCTCCGCCGGTCTGGCGGGCGAAGAGATAGTTGTAGAGAGCCGTGCGCACGCCTCCGATGTGGAGGGGGCCGGTGGGCGACGGGGCGAAACGCACCCTTACTTTACGCTGCTGTGTCATCTCGATCAGTTAATCTATCGGTGTTCTGTAGTATTGCGCTGCAAATTTACGATAAAAAAGCGACATTACCGTAATATCGCTTTTTATAATGGGATTGTGATGTCTTGCCGGGGAGCTTGCCGGCGGCTGTCAGAGCAGGAGTGCGGCTCCGGCTGTCCACGATTTGAAGCGCGGCGACGATCCCTGGAGAACGTCGCAGGGCGAGTATCTGAAAAATACGCCCAGTCCGGAGCTGACGCGCATCATGGCCATGAAGTCGACCGAAAATTTGCGCATACCCACTCCCCGGTGGAAATCCTTGCCGCGGTGGCCGTCGGCATCGGTCCATGTGGTCTTGATGCTGCCGTAGGCGTTGTAGGCGGGGATTATTCCGGCTCCGATCATAAAGCGGGTGTTGTAGACGTGGCAGGGAAACGTGTGCTCATAGATCATCGGAAGCTGCAGCGAGAAAGTGTGCAGGCGGCTCATACGCGGCCTGACGCTTTCGGGAAATCGATCTATGCCTATGGAGTTTTCGCCTGTCTTGACGAAGCGGTGGCCGGTGGTGGAGCGGTAGTTGCGCCATGTGTAGCCGAGGCCGATGCTGAAGGCTCCGTAGCCGTCGTAGTATCTGATGCCGGGAAATGAGAGCATCGATATTTCAAAAGATTTGGCCGGCTCGATGTCGATCTGTGCGCCGGGAGCGCCTGTGATGCCCAGTGATACGGAGCCGAATATCCATTCGGAGCCTTTGCCGGAGTGTCGGCTTTGCCGGTTGATGAGGTTGCTGAATAGTCCGGAGCCGGAGCGCACACTGTGGCTCCGGGCAGCTGCATGAGTGAATGTCAGGGTGGTGTCGGGGCATTCGACGCTTATGGCCACGGTGCCGTCGATGTCGGTGACGGTCACCCGGCGGGCGTTGTCGATCTGTATGATGGAGTCGGGCGCTATGGTCGAGGCCGACATTCCGGCTATGGCTGTGATGGCTGCTGCCAGTGATATGATCAGTCGTTTCATTGTCGTGTGGTGTTGTGGTTTGCTGCGAGTTGCTTATGTGAGATAGTGGCATGGCTGTCGCCGGGGGTCAGAAGCCGATGTTGACTCCGGTCGACCACAGCGAGTATTCAGGGCCGGTGGAGCGGTGGAATAGATGCATTGGAGAGTAGCGGGCATACCATCCGATCTCGCTGCCGAAGTTGAATATGAGCAGGGCGTCGACGGTGAATGCTCTCTGGTGAAGCCCTTTCATCTTGCGCTTGCATGTGGTGCCGTCGGCGTCGGTCCACTTGGTGGAGGCTGTGGTGTAGGTGTTCCATAAGCCCACTACTCCGACCGCCATGCCTGTTGGGCCGATAAGCTGCTGCTTGAGCATTACCGGCAGTTGCAGGCCGAAGCTGCTTATGGATGAGCTGTGGGAGTGAGTGCCTTCGGGGGCGGGCGTTATGGCGATCCGTCCATGTCCGTTGTCGGAGAGGTGACTGCCGTTGCCGACTTTCTGACGTCGGTAAAAGTATCCCACTCCGGCTGTGAGCGATGTGCGGCGCGAGGGGCTGAGGAGCTCCACTCCGCTCAGCTGGCTGATGCCGAGCTCCCATCCGGTGCGCAGTCCGGGGACGGCGTCGGAGGGTATTGATGCGCCTGCGTATATCCCGCGCATGGCAAACGAGCGCCATTTTGTCCGCCGTCCTTTAGTGTGCTGTTTCCTGACGTTGTCGATGAACGGAAAGCTGATGTCGATCGTCGGTTCGCTCTTTTCGGGAGTGTTTTCGGCGAGGAAGTCGTATCGCGAGCTGTCGCTCTTCACCGTCAGCGACAGTGACCGGCTGCCGCCGGTGACGATTGTCACTTCGGTCGGATTCTCCACCGTTTTCAGAGTGTCGGGGGCAGTGGAGGCTGTGGCTGTGACGGACGCGGCCGCGAGAGTCAGGATTGTTATGGTGAAGCGTATCATTTTGATGTGATTTTGATCAGGTTCTGTAACTGTCGGGCGGTGGCCTTGCCCTTTATGTCGATCAGCACCACCCTGCGCCGGCCACTCTTCGCGGGGTTGCATACATAGATTACATAGCGGTTGAGTCCGTCGTCGGCCGTCGGCATGGTCAGGAAGGCGTATTTAATGCGTCCGTTATGGTAGCTGACCTCGCGGTCGGTGGCCGAAGCAATGTCGGCGCTGACGGCGGCGGCGATTTCGTCGGCTGTGGCGGCTGTGGCCGAGGGGAGTGTCAGCGAGTGGTATTCGCTGAGTCCGTAGCGGCTCAGGTCGCCACCTTTGATGACGGTCACTTCGGCTCCCGGTGCCGACGAATGGCGTTCGATCATCGCGGCCGACTTCGTTCGGTCGGCTCCCAAAGCCATGAAGGCTATGGCCATGAATACGGCCAGCAATATCAGTCTTGGTTTCATAGCTGCAGGTTTATTTCGTTCAACTGGCTGGCCACGGAGGCCTGCATGTCGTCGCGTGCGGCCGCCACCTCTCCGAGTGTGGCCTCCACCATGGCTGTCACGGCGGCCCGGTCGTCGATCATGCGGTTGTCGATCATGGCGTAGCACTCGCTGTCGGCCGCGCCGAATGTCAGTGCTGCGTATGTCAGTCCGACGGCTGTGGCTGTTGCGGCGGCTATGCTCATGGCCCGGCGCAGAGCGGTGTGCGGTCGGCTGCTCTGGCGCCGCATCATGGCGGTGTAGGCCATGGTGGCGCGTTGGGGGCTGTGCTCGATGCTTCCGTCTCGGGCGAGCAGGCATCGCAGTGTCCGCTCCTCTTCGAGTGAGGTGAGCCCGGCGAAATATCGTTCGGTCAGCCGGTCGATGGTGGTGTGCGTGTCTTGATCCGTCATAGCGTTTGCGGGTTGTGTTTGTGGTTGTCGGTGTGGATCCGTTGAAGCTCGAGGTAGCGGTCTCTGATGGTGCGTCGGGCGCGGCTGACGATGGTGCGCACGTGTGCCTCGGTGAGGCCGAACCGCGCGGCTATCTCCTCCATCGGCCACTCGCCGGCGTCGCGCAGACGCAGTATCTCTCTGTCGCGCTAGCTCAGGTGGGCATCCATCAGCCGGCTGACTTCGCCAAACAATCGTTCGGCATGGCTTTCGCCGTAGCAATCCGCTGTGTCATCGGCCGGTTCGGGGATGACGCCGGTTTCATCTCCGCGTCTGACGACCCGGCGCCGCAGCAGGTCGATGCTTGCATTGCGCACTGATATTACCGTCGCTCCGCGTGCGTGGCGTTCATCGCTGAGGCTGTCGGCGCGTGTCCACAGGCCTACGAAGGCATCCTGCAGGGCGTCGACGGCGTCATCGTCGTTGCCGAGCAGCTGTCGGGCGATGGCGAGCAGCCGCTGCCGCATGGCCATAAATGTGGATGTGAGCTGTCGTGAATCCATATTCCGATAGAGATACGCACCGGGGTGGCGGTTTGCAACAAAGATAGGTGAAAAAAATTAAATGACCGGATAGAGTCAGAATTATCGGATAGGATCAGAATTATCAAAAGGGCTGGTGTATGCTCCTGTTTTTCATGATTATAGTGGCTATTATGGTTGTTACAGATCTCTCCTCCTCTCACTCTGCGCCTTCGGTCAAGCGCTTCAGGTAGGGAGTGGGGTGGAGGTCGTAGGCGCGGTGCATGATTGTGGCCGCGCTGTCGGTGAGTCCGATGGCGCGGAGTGTCAGCGCGGCCTCCACCATGGCTTGCCATTGTGGTGAAGTGCGTCCGGGGGGTGTCGGCGCGGCTGTGGTGTCGGCGGCTATCTCCATCCAGGTGTGTGCGGCTCCGCGCAGATCGCCTTCGCCAAGTTGGCCGTCGGCCAGTGCCGAGAGCCACATGCTGTTGTCGGGTTGTCCGGTGAGCATAGCGCGTGCGTATTTTTCTGTAGCCACGGGATTGCGGCGCAATATATAGTAACGGAGCAGCGCGGCGTCGACGATACGCGACATCCATGGCTCGCAGGCTGCCGCGGCGGTGAGAAACCGTTCGTAGATCTGCGCGTGTCCGAGAGTGATGCTTTCGCGTCCCACCGCAGCTATGAGTGAGTCGACGGATACCCGCGCGGCGAGGGCACGGCGGAGCAGCATCATCTGTTCGGCCTCGATCCTCGGCTGGATGCTGTCGCGCATAGCCGCGGAGGTTATGGCCCGGGCATAGAATCCGGTGTTCTGCGGGCGGGCGTCAATCAGCAGGCCGTACATCGCCGCCGCGTTGACCCATTCGCCGGCGCTGTAGTGTCGCTCGGCTCTCTGTCTTATGGCGTTGTCGTCGGCGTTTGACGGAAGCGCGGCAGCGGCGCATATTGCCAGTATGGCGGCAAACAGTGGTTTATGCCATGGGTTGTGAGGTGTCATTGCTTTGTGAATTCGATTGTTGTTTGTTAACAAAAAAGCATTATATTTGTGAGGCGTGAATCCGTCATATTTTTGTTAAAATTGCAGTTGTTAACATTATTTATAGATTTTATGGGGGGGGGTAGATTCTTTTATCTTAAATTTGCACAAGTTTGTGTATGGATGTATGAGGTATTTAACCAAACCGACGACAGCCTTGCCATGAATTCAACATATAATTCTCAAAATATTACCTTAATTTCCTATTAACTAACCAATCAGTTTATGAACAAGCTTAGAAAAGCAATGATGGTGCTGGGAGTAATTCTGGCGACATCGTTCTCGTTTGTCAGCTGCAGTGATGACGGACCTGTCCAGATGGGTCAGGTGCCTGTCAACTCTTGTCGTGTGACATCGAATTCAGTTTCGATCTATTGGTCGACTGTGCCCAACGAAAATTGTGCGGGCTATCAGGTGGTGCTTTATCAGGGTTCGCGTGAGAATCTTGGTCAGGAAGTGACTTCCAATGATTATGACAACCGCACATACAAGGCTACTTATGGTGGTCTGCAGCCTGCTACTGTATATACGGTGGCTGTGCGTAGCCTCGCTGGCGAAAAAAGTGGTCTGACTGATGGCGATTTCTATTATCGTCAGTTTGCCACTGCTCCTCTGATTTCTGTTACGGCATCTAACGCCACTTTCTATGAAACCGAAGGTGTGACCTCGGATGGATCGTGGGGCAAGGTGATCCGTGCCAAGGTGACTCTCACATGGCCTGAACAGGCTGTGACCAGCGCTGGCGGATACGAGCTGGTGGTGAAGCTTGTCACTGTTAAAGATGGCAAAGAAACCACATCCAATGTCGGCTCATTCTCGACCGACAAGCTCAATGTGACATCGACTGTGGCCGACGGCCTGATCCCCGGACGCAAGTATATCTTCTCCTTCCGTACTAGCGGCAACGGCAATTGCGACTACAGCTACAGCGACTATGCTGACGTCACTTACACAGTACCGGCTGCTCCGGCTGCATAAACAATAATCAAAAACACAGTGCAAAATGAATAATACCAGCTTAAAAAATTGGTGTGTGGCTTTTGCTATGGCGGTATGCGCTCCCATGGCTGCAGTAGCCTCACCCAGCGAAAGCGCGCTGCCTCAGGCTCAGCAGGCCAACGGTAAATGCACCGGTACGATTGTCGACGAAACCGGCGAACCTCTGGTTGGTGCAACAGTCCGCGTTGAAGGAACCACTATAGCAGCTTCCGCCAACATCGACGGCGAATTTACACTTTCAGGCGTTAAGCCCGGCCAGAAGATTGTGGCCAACTATATAGGTTATAATCCTGTTACCATAGTGTGGGACGGTGCTCCTCTGAATATCGTCATGAAGGAGGATTCCAATGTCCTTGATGAGGTGGTCGTAATGGGTTATGGCGTATCGCAGAAGCGCGCCAAAGTGACCAACTCTATCGCCAAGGTGAGCGAAAAGACTCTTACAGTCGGCACCAACGCCAACCCGGCTCAGGCTCTTGTGGGAGCTATTTCGGGTGTGAAGGTGGCTGTGACCAGCGGTGATCCCGCGGCTACTCCCTCGATCACAGTGCGTGGCGGTACGAACTACGACGGTGGTTCTAACGCTCCTCTCGTGATAGTCGACGGCAATATCCGCGACAGCATGAGCGATATCAATCCCAATGATATCGAGTCAATGGAAATTCTTAAGGATGCCGGCGCTACGGCTCTCTACGGTGCACGTGCAGGCAACGGTGTTATCCTTATCACTACCAAGGCCGGCAAGAGCGGCACAGGTCGTGTGACATTGAGCGCCAAGGTGGGTCTCGGTTACTACAACAACGGCTATGAGGCTTGTACAGATGAGGATTACCTCTACTACTACCGCACAGCATGTACCAACACCGAGTGGATGCTCCCCGGAGGCAACTATGCCAGTTCGTGGAATTCCATGCTGTTCAGCAACAACCAGCCCGGCGGTATCGGTCGTCAGGAATGGTCAAACAACATGAACTACAATATCCTTCAGAAGAACGAGGAGACCGAATATCTGCTCGGCCTCGGCGGATGGAAGGAGATGCTTGACCCAGTCAGCGACAACACCATCCTTTACTGGAACCAGGATATACTTGACATCAACCTGCGCAAACCGACTGTTACCCAGGATTACAATGTAAGCTTCTCTGGCGGTAACGATAAGGGTAGCTATTATGCTTCTCTCGGATATTACGACGCGCAGGGTGTTGTAAAGACGACCTACTACAAGCGCTATAACTTCGCGTTTACCGGAAGCTACAAGCTCAACGATTGGCTGACCGCAAATTCGGTGTTCAACTACACCCGCGCCAACTGGCTCAATGACAATCCGCAGCTCAGCACAGTATACTTCATGAACCGTGGCTTCGGCTACAAGTTCGTTCGCTACCGCGACGAGGAGGGTAATGAACTGTTCGGTACCGGCAACCCGACTATGAACGTCAATGTCAACAAGGGCAAATTTGACCGCGACTACCAGAGCGACAAGTTCTCTATGACCCAGAGCCTCACTGCCAAGATCATCGACGGCCTGACACTTAAGGGCACCATGGCATGGTACTACAACGAACAGTATACACAGGCTCTGAACCATGCCTATGTGACAAATAACACTGGTGCAGACAATCCTGAGGGTTCTGTCGGCGTATCAAGCAACTACAGCACCAGTGCTTCCTTCCTTCGCTACTTCGACCAGACCTACAATCTCGTTGCCAACTTCAACCGCACCTTTGCTGAAAAGCATAATGTAGAGGCGATGGCCGGTATGGAGTTCTACAAGCGCAAATATCTTGATTTCAGCGCCAGCGGTTATGACGGCCCGGCTCCCTTCCCTGTGCTTGGCAATACGACTCAGGAGAGTCGCGACATGTCGTCAAATCACGCTGAAGAGGCTCTGATGTCGTACTTCGGACGTGTGGGCTATGACTATATGGGCAAATATCTGCTTGCTTTCACATTCCGTGAGGACGGATACTCTCGTCTGCTCAACAAGCGTTGGGGCTTCTTCCCCGGTGTGAGCGCCGGCTGGGTTGTTTCGTCGGAGGACTTCTGGAAAAACACTCCCGGACTGGGTTTTGTCAATTATGCCAAATTGCGCGGATCGTATGGCAGCAACGCTATCATCAACCGTGATCGCCTCGGCTATTACACTCTCCGTGGTTCATATGGCGCCTACCAGTATGATGGTGAAAAAGGTTACCGCATCTCTGCACTTCCCAATCCCAACCTGAGCTGGGAAACTGCGACAACAGGTGAGGTGGGTCTTGACTTAGGTTTCCTCCAGAACCGCTTCAACCTCTCGCTTGTGTACTACAACCGCACGACCTCTGACAAGTATGCTCCTTTGTCGCTTCCTCCGACAACCGGCTTCTCTTCCGTTACATACAACAACGGTAAGTATCGCAATCAGGGTCTTGAGATCGACGTTAACGCCACTCTTCTCCGCCTGAAGGACTTCCAGTGGACTCTCGGTGCCAACCTCACTCTCAATGACAACAAAATCGTGAAACTTCCCGAGAACGGCCTGGCCAACAACCGTCAGGGTGGCGTGGAAGTGTGGACCGGCAACGGTGAGGAAACCACATGGATCGGCGGCTATCAGGAGGGTCAGAATCCCTACAAGCAGGTGGGCTACGGTGTAGTGAAGATGGCTCGCACTCAGGCCGACATCGACGCCCTCGGCGACTATATCGACATAGCTCCCTCTAACGGTGCTGTGGTTTACGCCAACGAATCGGGCCGTCAGCGTCTGGTAGCTCTTGGTTACTTGGCTTCCAATATGGTTCGTCTGATGCCCGGCGACCTTATCTATGAGGACCGCAACGGCGACAACAAGATCGAGTCAAAGGACCGTAAGGTCATCGGTCACCGCGACGCTCGCTGGAGCGGTGGTTTCAACACCACACTGTCGTGGAAGGGTCTGAGCCTCTACGCCCGTTTCGATATGGGCTGGGGATTCCAGGTATATGACTCGAATATGGCATTCTGGCTCGGTGAAGGACAGGGAGCAATGGCGTTCCCCAAGGAGATCCGCGATACATGGACTGTCGACAACCCCAACGCCAAGTATCCCCGTGTGGCATGGGCTGCGCAGTATGGTACCGACAACTATATCCGTCCCAACGAGATGATGTGTCAGAACGGCGCTTATCTCGCTTGCCGCGAGCTCTCGCTCAGTTACCAGCTTCCCGCAAGCATCTGCAAGAAGTTCGCCAGCCAGGGCCTGACTCTGAGCGTTACCGGACAGAACCTCGGTTATCTCAAGAGCTGCACAATACCTCTGCCTGACAACACCACTTACTGGGACGGTAATACTGCAGGTAACGGCGGTACGTACAACCTTCCCCGCACCGTTGTGTTCGGCGTGAACGTATCTTTCTAAACCATCAACAGAATCAAAACAATGAAAAATATAATCAGCAAAATACTTCTCGGATCCATCGTTGCCGGCACGGGTATGGTGTACATGTCGTGCGCTAACGAGTTGGATATGAAGCCCCAGGACTGGTATGTGCCTGAGACTTTCTGGAAAACGAAGACAGAGTTCGAAGGCAACCAGATAGCGCTTGCCAATCAGTTCCGTGGTTTTACCTATCAGGTAATGTTCTCTGCCGGTGAACTTCGCTCGGGTATCTTCACGCTGTCGACTATCGACGGTTCGGGTACAGCCGATGCCGACGTTATCCAGCAGGTGGTCGATGTGTCGCATCCCCAGTTCTCCAATTTCGGCGGATGGCACGGTATGATCGCCAACTACAACGAAGTGCTCTATCGCTGTGAGAACGAGGGCGTGGAGATTCTTGATGAAGATACCCGCAAGGGACTCATGGCTATGGCTTATGGTCAGCGTGCCTACTGCTACTTCCAGATGTACAAGATGTATGGCGGTGTGCCTCTGCGCACTGTGCCCGACGTGCTTCTGGGCGAATATGATCCCGAGAAGCTTTACATGGCGCGTGCTACAGCCGAGGAAACTCTCAACTTCATCAAGGATGACGTGAAGAAGTCGATTGAGCTCTTCAATGAGTCAAACTATGTGTTCAAATCCAATAAAAAGGACTATTACTGGAGCAAAGCTGCATCTGAAATGCTTGCAGGCGAGGTTTATCTCTGGAGCGCCAAGGTGGCTACAGGCGACCATGCCGCCGGTGGAACATCCGACATTCAGACCGCCAAGGGATACTTCGAAAATGTAATCGGTAATTATGGATTCGCTCTTCAGTCGGATTTCTACAGCATCTGGACTTCGTCGCACAATAAGGAGGCGATCTTCTCTGTCTGCTACTCGTCGGAAGAGGACGGCGTTTACTATACTTCGCCTGAAACCAACTTCCTGTGGGCACGTACTACCGGTGCGGCCGGTAACAACTACTGGTCGACCATGGACGACGACGGCTGGGGCAAGATCAGCGGTAAGGCCTACCGTTTCGGTCGCTGGTGCGAGGAGAAGGATGGCAAGCTGACGCAGCGTACAAGCAAGGTGTGGGACAAGGCCAACTTCGGCGTAATGCGTTATCTGTATAAGAATGCGTTTTACTATCACTTCGATGAAGCCGACAGCCGTGGTGATGCTTTCTATCCCCAGTACCATCTTACAGATGCTGATCGTGGAACCAAAACCTTGATGCTGAATAACTTTAATCCGCACGACTATAAACTCGCAGGATGCTTCGTCATCAAGTTCCGCCCGTCGATCATCGCCGGTTCCAACTACTACCGGTTTAAGGTGGATGTGCCTATCTACCGTCTGGCCGACGCTCACCTGAAACTTGCAGAGTGCTGCAACTATCTTGACGACAAAAACGGTCTGAAGACCAATATCGACATCGTTCGCAAGCGCGCTTACGGTGCGAAATACGATGCTGCCGTTCATGGCTTCATCCCCTCTACGTTTGCTGATAATGAAGTCGCTCTACTTAAGGAGTATGACAAGGAGTTCTACATGGAAGGTCACCGCTGGTGGGATCTTCGCCGTCTGACTCTGGTCAAGGACGGTGCACAGACCGATCACCTCGTGTTCCAGCCGCAGGGCTGCATAGGTTATGGCCTGAATCCGGTGGACAACGCATGGATGGTGGAAAACGATGGCTCGGCTGTAGTGACCTCGGTGCCTGTTCTTACAACCCAGGAAGCTCACAAGCTCCTCTGGCCGATTGACAACAACACTCTCGGTGCTGACCCGCTGCTCGAGCAGAACCCCGGCTATTGATTATCAATAACCCTGCAATATGCGACAGGCTCCGCCACTGCGGCGGAGCCTGTCTGTTTTATCACACGTCCGTTTTCGGCGCACTATAAGTATGCCAGGTATGCGACGGGGATTGACGCCGGGGGCGCGTAAGCGGCAAGCGGTAGCGAAAGCAAATTTGCCAGAAATGGGAAAAATGTTTAATTTCGCAACATATTGTACAATAATGCAGCCGACAGGGCATGAGTGCGCTTCGAGGCGCCGGGTCTGAGCCAGTGCGTTGCCGTCTGCCGATATAAACCAACCAATATGGCCACCACTCTTAACACTACAGATTTCCACTTTCCCGGACAGACGGGAGTGTACCACGGAAAAGTACGCGACGTGTATTCGCTTTCCGACGACCTTCTGGTCATGATAGCCACCGACCGCATCTCGGCATTCGATGTGATACTGCCCAAGGGTATTCCCTACAAGGGACAGGTACTCAATCAGATCGCAGCCTACTTTCTTGAGGCTACGTCGGATATATGTCCCAACTGGCTGCTGGCCGTGCCTGATCCGATGGTGGCCGTGGGCAAGCGCTGCGAGGGCTTCCGCGTGGAGATGATCATACGCGGCTATCTGACGGGCAGCGCATGGCGCGAATATGCGGCCGGATGCCGCGAGCTGTGCGGCGTGAAGCTTCCCGACGGCATGAAGGAGAACGAGCGTTTCCCCGAGCCTATAATCACCCCCACCACCAAGGCCGACGCCGGACACGACGAGAATATCTCGCGCGAAGAGATCATAGCGCAGGGGCTCGTGAGCGAGAAGGACTACGAGGTGATGGAGCGCTATACGCGCCGTCTGTTCGAGCGCGGCACCCAGATGGCCGCCGAGAAGGGGCTGATACTCGTCGACACGAAATATGAGTTCGGCAAGCTCGGCGACGAGGTGATACTCATCGACGAGATCCATACTCCCGACTCTTCGCGCTATTTCTATGCCGAGGGCTACGAGGAGCGTCTGGCCAAGGGTGAGCCCCAGCGTCAGCTCTCTAAGGAGTTTGTGCGCCAGTGGCTGATCGACCGCGGCTTCATGGGCAAGGAGGGCCAGCAGGTGCCCGATATGACCGATGAGTTCTGCGAGAGCGTCAGCGCCCGCTATATAGAGCTATACGAGCATGTGACCGGACGCCCGTTCGTCAAGGCCGGAGAGGCCGATCTGGAGCGCCGCATAGAGGTGAACGTGCTCGACTGTATGAACAATCTCGACCGCTGAGGCTCCGGTGTCTGACGACAGGATGGGAGCCGAATGTGAGAATGTGAAGCCCGACGCGTCGTCGCCCGACGACAAGGCTTCGCAGGTGAGGCGCATGTTTGACCGCATCGCGCCCTCCTACGATTTTATGAACCGTGCCATGACGCTCGGCATCGACCGGCTGTGGCGTCGCAAGGCCGTCGGTCTGGTGGCGCGCCACGGCGGCACGAGGATACTCGATGTGGCCACCGGCACGGGTGATCTGGCTCTGCAGATGGCCCGGAGGATCGACGGCGCGGAGATAACCGGAGTCGACCTCTCGGAGGGAATGATCGGCATAGGCCGCGAGAAGGTGGCGCGTGCCGGCATGTCGGACAGGATAAGCCTTATGGCGGCCGACTGTCTGGCGCTGCCGTTTGCCGACGCCACGTTCGACGCTGTGACAGCCGCCTTCGGAGTGCGCAATTTCGCCGATCTTTCGGCGGGAATGCGCGAGATGGCGCGGGTGACGCGTCCGGGGGGCATGCTTTGCGTGATCGAGCTGTCGACTCCCCGCGGACCGGTCACCGGTCCGCTCTACCGCCTTTACACCCGCGGCATAGTGCCCGCTCTGGGGCGTCTTGTCAGCCGCGATTCCAACGCCTACAGCTATCTGCCGCAGAGCATCGCGGCTGTGCCGCAGGGACGCGAAATGTGCGCGCTGCTTGAGGCGAGCGGGTGGAAGTCGGCGAGCCATCTGCCGCTGACCTTCGGTTCCTGCACCATTTATTTAGCCTATAATTAACCATTTGATATGCTTAAACCAAAAACCGTTATCGCTTTGACTGCTGTCACTGCGCTCGCTCTCGGAGGCTGCTCCAAAAGCGAGCATCTGAAAAGCCTCGACGCGAATCTGATCAATGACTCGATTCCGGCGGGCACCGACTTCTACGAACATGTCACCCAGCGCTGGCAGGAGGCTCATCCGCTTACCGCCGAATATTCACGCTACGGCCAGTTCAATGTGCTCAACGACTCTTCGGAGGCGCGTGTGAAGGATATCATCACCGGCCTGGCCGCCACCAATCCCGAGCCGGGCACCGTTGCCTTCAAGGTGTCGACCATCTACAACCAGGCCATGGACTCCGCCCGCCGCAATGCCGAGGGCGCCGCTCCGATACGCGCCGGTCTCGACAAGATCGAGAACACTCCCCACGAGGGTATGGCCGACCTGTTCCTCTGGTTCCAGAAGGAGTACGGATCGCCCTTCATGGGCGCCGGCCCGATGGAGAACATGGTCAACTCCGACGAATACGCCATGTATCTCTCCGGCGGCTCGATGGGTCTGAACGACCGCGACTACTATCTTGAGAATGATCCCCGCAACACCGAGGTGCGCGAGGCCTACAGGAAGCTTATCAGCAGCCAGCTGACCAATGCCGGCTTCAGCGCCGACACCGCCGCCCGGATCATGAACACCGTCATGGAGATCGAAACGGCCATGGCCCGCGACGCCAAGACCCGCGAGGAGAGCCGCGACATCCAGGCGATGTACAATCCCCGCTCCTTCGAGTCGCTCAAGAAGGACTATCCCGCAGTGCCCTGGGACCGCTTCTTTGTCGAGACCATGGACATAGCCACGCCGATCGACACCATTATCGTGACCGACCCCAAGAGCATGGCGCGCGCCAACGCTCTGATGTCGACGCTCACCGACCGTCAGATCAAGGACTATTATCTGTGGAAATATGTTTCGGGTGCGTCGGGCTATCTCTCCGACGCGTTTGCCGACGCTTCGTTTGAGTTCTACAAGGTGCTCAGCGGAGCGCAGGAGCAGCGTCCGCGCTGGAAACGCGCCTTGAGCGCCACCGAGGGCGCCATGGGCGAGGCCGTAGGTCAGCTCTATGTAGAGAAGTATTTTCCCGAGTCGTCGAAGCAGTATATGCTCGGCCTTGTGGAGAACCTGCGCACGGCCCTTGGCCAGCACATCGACTCGCTGACATGGATGAGCGATGCCACCAAGGCCCGCGCCCGCGAGAAGCTCGCCGCTTTCACCGTCAAGATCGGTTATCCCGACAAGTGGAAAGACTACAGCTCCATGGAGATCGATCCGGAGAAGAGCTATTATGACAACATGCACGAGGTAAGCATGTGGCACACCCGCGACATGCTCTCGAAGTGGGGCAAGCCGGTTGACCGCACCGAGTGGGGCATGACTCCGCAGACGGTCAACGCCTACTACAATCCGCTGGCCAACGAGATTGTGTTCCCGGCAGCCATACTGCAGGCACCGTTCTTCGACCCGGCTTCGTCCGACGCCGAGAACTACGGCGGCATCGGCGTGGTGATCGGCCACGAGATGACCCACGGCTTCGACGACCAGGGCCGTCACTTCGACGCCAAGGGCAATATGACCGACTGGTGGGAGCCGCAGGATGCCGAGGCATTCAAGGCGCTCACCGACAAGCTGGTGAAGCAGTTCGACGCTGTGGAGGTGCTCCCCGGCCTTAACGCCAACGGTGCCTATACGCTCGGCGAGAACATCGCCGACCAGGGCGGTCTGCGCGTGGCCATGACAGCCTTCCTCAACTCGCAGAAGCAGAAGGGTGTGGATGTGGCTACTGCCAGGATCGACGGCTTCACGCCCGCCCAGGTGTTCTATCTCAACTATGCCAACCTCTGGGCACAGAACATCCGCGAGGCCGAGATGCGTTCGCTCACGCAGGGCGACGTGCATTCGCTCGGCAAGAACCGCGTGAATGTCACCCTCCGCAATATCGGGCCGTTCTTCGAGGCGTTCTCTATCACTGAGGGTCAGCCGATGTATCGTCCCGCAGAGGAGCGAGTGACCATCTGGTAAATCCATAGGGGAGTGTCGCGGCGGCATCGGTTGTCCGGGCCGCTCTGACAGTTGCCCATGTCGTAAATTAAATGGCGCCGTGCCGGATAGATTTCCGGTGCGGCGTCTTGTTTTCAGTCGCTGCGACGGATCGATGTGACAAGGTTGTGCGGCATGTGATATTCCGACGATGAGGTCGGCAAAATAGTTAAAAACGTGAAATAAAGTTAAACGGGGGGGTAAAGTTAATTAAGATTAAATAATACTATATATCTTTGCGAGGATTTTGATAGAAGGCCCCGATGTGAAGTCGGCGCGATCCTGAAGTCATTACACATAAATCAATATTATTTATTTACACATTTTCTTAAGTATGAAAAAGCTGTTTTTATTACTTATGATGGTGGCAGCCATAGCTGTCGGCGCATCGGCCCAGACGGTCAGTGTGCGCGGCGTGGTAGTCACTGCCGACGATGAGCCGGTGGTGGGAGCCACAGTCAAGGCCAAAGGCACCTCGATCGGCACACAGACCGATATCGACGGCAACTTCCGTCTGACGGTGCCCGCCGACGTGAAGCGCCTGACGGTGTCTTACGTGGGCATGTTTCCGGTCGAAGTGGCCGTGAAGCCTGAAGTGCGCATCGTGATGGAAAACGACGAGCAGATGCTCGACGAAGTGGTGGTGACCGGCTACGGCTCGACCCGCAAGGCGGCCTTCACCGGCGCTGCATCGGTGGTGGACGGCGATGTGGTCGACCGCAAGAGCGACGCCAACTTCGTGAAGTCGCTCGAAGGCACTGTGACAGGCTTCCAGTATAACAACTCCACCTCGGCTCCCGGCCAGTGGGGTTCGGTCTACGTGCGCGGCATGGGCTCGCTCAGCAGCTCCTCGCAGCCTCTCTACGTGATCGACGGCGTGCCTGTCAACTCCGACTACGACGACCTTTATGACTCCAACAACTATTTCGACCCGATGGCGGCCTACAACCCTGCCGACATCGAGAGCGTGACAGTGCTCAAGGATGCCGCAGCCACCGCCATCTACGGATCGCGCGCGGCCAACGGCGTGGTGGTGATCACAACCAAGAAGGGCGGACAGGCCCGTCTGAGTGTCACTTTCGAGACCCGTCAGGGCTTCTCGTCGATGGCCAACAACAACATGAAGTTTGCCAACTCGGAGCAGATGATGAACCTCATAAGCGGCGGCGTCGTGGCGTCGGGCGATTTCGACAATGTGCAGGAAGCCCGCGAATATCTCACCGACACGTATTTCGGCTGGGACGGCAAGACCTCGACCGACTGGGTAAAGGCCATCACCCGCAAGCCTTACTACCAGGACTACAATCTGGCGTTCAACGGCACTGTCGGCCAGACCAACTACTATGTGAGCCTCGGCTACAACAGCACCGACGGTCTGATCGTCGGATCGAGCAACACCCGCTACTCCGGACGCGTAAACCTCGACTCGAAGTACAAGTTCCTCACCGTAGGACTCAACTCGCAGTACAGCTACACCGACAACCAGTCGACCTCGCAGTCGACCGCCGGCAGCAAGTCGGCTCCTATGACCGGCGCCATCAGCTCCATGACTCCGTTCGATCCCATACGCGTGGAGGTCGACGGCCGGTGGGAGTGGAATCCCGTGCCCTACAACCCTCTCGCAGTTATGGATCCGAAGGTGGGCGATCTCAATCAGATCAACAACCAGACCATCAATGCCAATCCCTGGCTGCGTGTCGACTTCGGCAAGGGCATCTGGGCAAAGACCAACTTCGGCGTCAACATCATGGGTCAGCGTCAGTACAACTACTGGAGCGCCATCACCAATCCGCAGGGTAAGGACTACAACGGCCTCGGCCAGCAGTATAACGCCAACACCACGACCCTTACATGGACCAATACCCTCGGTTGGGACTACACCTTCGGCGACAAGCATGTGATCAATCTGCTTCTCGGTCAGGAGATGATGCGCCGCACCTACTGGCAGGAGTTCTATTCCGGCCAGGACTTCCCCTTCGCCGGCGACGGAATGCGTGATCTGAGCACAGCCGGATCGTGGGGCGACAGCTCCTACTACAAGGAGCAGAGCCGTCTGGCCTCCTACTTCGGCGACTTCCACTACAGCTACGACAACCGCTACTATCTCTCGGCATCGTTCCGCCGCGACGGCAGCTCGATATTCGGCAACGACAAGCGCTGGGGCAACTTCTGGTCGGTCGGCGGCAAGTGGCGTCTGACCCAGGAGGAGTGGCTCAAGGGCAACCGTCTGCTGACCAACGCCGCACTGCGTGCAAGCTACGGTACGGTCGGCAACCAGAGCCTCGGCTCGGTATACGCCGCCCGCGGATTCTATCGTCTCGGCTTCAACTACGCCGGCAAGCCCGGCATGGTGCCCTCGCAGGTGGCAAATCCCGATCTGTCGTGGGAAACATCGCGCAAGTTTGACGTCGGCTTCGATCTGTCGCTCCTCAACCGCGTCCACTTCACGTTTGACTTCTATAACGAAGACACATCCGACGCACTCTATTCCGTGCCACTTTCCTACACTACAGGTCTCGGTTCGTGGTACAAGAACATCGGCAAGATCCGCAACCGCGGCATAGAATTCGGTGTCAATGGCACGGCATTCTACACCAACGACGTGGCCGTAAACGTGTTTGCCAACATCACATGGAACCGCAACGAGGTGATCAAGCTCGCCGACGGATCGGTGGAAAGCACCTATACGATCATCGAAGAGGGACGTCCCTACCGTCAGTTCTACATGCCTGAGTATGCGGGCGTAAATCCCGAAAACGGCAAGGCGCTCTACTACAAGGGTACCGAGGGTGACGAGGTGACCGAAAACTATTTCGAGGCCGGCAAGCGCTATGTAGGCTCGGCCGACCCGAAAGTGTTCGGCGCATTCGGCTTCTCGGCCAATGCCTATGGCTTCGACGCGTCGATGCAGTTCAACTACCGTCTGGGCGGCAAAGTGTATGATTCGGGTCACAAGTTCACCGGCTGGGGCATGGACATGCGCACACCGCTCGAGAAGGTCGTGACCGACTCCTGGACTCCCGAGAACCCGGGCGGCAAGTACCCGCAGTATATCTATGGCGACCCCTACAACACCATGGCCAACTCCACCCGCTGGCTGATGAGCGGCAATTACCTGCGTCTGAGCAATATCACCTTCGGCTATACGGTGCCTGCCAAACTGACTCGCCGGTTCTTCGTGCAGAAGCTGCGCGTCTACACCACCTTCGACAACGTGCACACCTGGACCGCAAGCGACTTCACGGGCTACAACCCCGAGACATACTCGTCGGGCGAGATCGCATGGCAGTATCCGGCGGTGTTCACCTTCACCGGCGGCGTACAGGTGACTTTCTAACCTTTAACAAAACAAGAAGCTAAACAAGATGAAAAATATATTTGCAAAGGCGCTCGGAGTGGCAGCTGTAGCGGCCATGACGATGACTTCGTGCGGCGACAGTTTCCTCGACACCGACATCTATGATGCTGTCGACATGGAGGGCGCCCTCGACAACGCCAACCGTGTGGAGCTGGCTCTCAACGGCACCTACTACCGTTTCAGCCAATATTATTTCGCCGGCAACTACGCTACGGTCACCCCCGACATAGCGTCGGACATCACCTACTGGAACGGCTTGAACAGCCACCAGAACGCGATGTATCAGTTCAACTATCTCGACACGGAGTATTCGATGCTCTACATCTGGGCCTACGGCTACAAAGTGGTCGATAACTCTGCCCGCATCATACAGGCCTGCGACGAGCAGATACCGTCGGCAAGCGAGGCGGACAAGGCTACCCTCATACGCGCCAAGGCTGAGGCTCACGCGCTAAGAGCCTATGCGATGAGCGTGATGACCAACGTGTTCGGTCATCAGGTGAAGGTCAACGGCCAGGACTATTCGTCGACTCCCGGCGTGGTAGTCGTGGATACTCCCGTAGAGCCGGGAACGACCGTGAGCCGTTCGACTGTCGGCGACTGCTATGCCCAGATCCTCTCGGATCTCGACAAGGCTCTGGCCGGATTCAACGAGGTGGGCGACCGCCGTTCGCTCTTTGCCTTCGGCAAGGCTTCGACTCTGGGTCTGATGGCGCGCGTGAAGCTGATGCTCGAGGACTTTGACGGTGCCGCACAGGCAGCTGCCGACGCTCTCGCAGCCAAGGGCATCTCTACTCTGACCTACGATCCGGAGGCCTACGAGGCTCTCTATGCCGGTAACAACACCAATACCGAAAGCTTCCTTGCGCTGGCTCTCGACGAGAAGACCAACTGGAGCGCCAACTCCTGCGGCACGCTCTTCACCTCCTACTGCTATGGTCCCAGCCCCTATCTGGTAGGACTGATGGGTGAGAATGACATACGCACGGCCATCTGGTACTGGACTGACCAGAAGCGTTCGCAGATAGTGCCCTACGGCGACGCAGTGCCCTGGTTCGGCGGCGGCAAGTTCGGCGTGCCCGCGAGCGGCAACTGTGCCGAGGCCACCAACTATCTGATCAATGCTCCCGAGATGTTCCTGATCGAGGCCGAGGCCAAGCTGCGCAGCGCCTCCGGCAAGGATCTCGACGGCGCCCGCCGGGCTCTGCTGGTGGTGGCCAAGCGCAATCTCGATATCACATCGACGGCCGATCTGCCTTCGGACGAGGCCGCGCTGATGAGCTTCATCCGCGATGAGCGCGCCCGCGAGCTGTTCCAGGAGGGTCATCGCCTGTGGGATCTGCGCCGCTGGAATGTGACCACCGGTCTGACAGCCTATCAGGCTCCGACTGTGAAGTGGCGTATAAACAATGTCACTCTCGGCGATCTGGTGCTTCCGATTCCCGTCGATGAGGTAAATGCCGGTTTCGGCGTGGCTCAGAACGAGGGCTGGGAGGCTACCCGCCCGCAGTGATCAAACTCATTGCCGGGTAACACCGGCGATATTTCATACTAAAAAATAGTGCGGCAGGCTGACCGGGAGGTTCGCCTGCCTTTTTTATGTCGATTTCTTACGACTCTGGATGAAGCCGCTATGTCTCAGGATAAGGATAGGGGGAGGGTTATTGCCGCTTGCGGCGTCGCGGGTTGGCCGGAAACCATCCGCGTTCCACACGCTGTTCCTGTTCGAAAATCTCCTTGATGGTCCAGAACGAGGAGAAACCGGTCACTCCGAGCAGTGCCGACCACACTGTGTCGGCCATGGCCAGCGATGCGCCGGTGCATATTAGTCCGAGTATAAGAAACACCCACCAGCAGCCGGTGCCCCACCGGTAGTGGGCCTTGATGACTATCGGATGGAATATGCCTATGATGAGAAATGTGGCGGCGCCTAAAATCAGTCCTTGAAAGTGCATGTGGGTATGTTTTTTTGTTGATAAACACTGTTTCTGCGGCTCTTCTACGAAGATGCCGCGCATGGGTTCGCTGCTGTCGGCGTGGGGGCGGGGGATTACCAGCCGCCGGAGGCACCGCCGCCACCGGTCATGCCGCCGCCGAAGCTGCCGCCGGAGAATCCGCCTCCCGATCCGAATCCGCTGCCGCCTCCGGGCGGGATGATCACTACCGGGGGCTGTCGGCGCTGTATGCGATAGGGGCGGTTGTTCTGGAATCCGCAGTTGCGGCAGGTGTAGACCTTCACTCCCTGACCTTCTCGGGCGACGGTAGGCTGAACCACGATGCGGTCGGCTGTGAGCTGGCATGCGCGGGCGTTGCAGCGCGGGCAGACGGTGTAGGCCGAGCGGTCGTTGACGTATGGTATGATGTCGGTTTCGCCACACGCACGGCACAGCCACACGTCGTAGTCGACCGAGTTGATGCGTTCCTCGGTGTCCTGTGCGGGTGTGAGGTAGTCGTTGTCCTTGTCTTCGGGGAGCTTCTCCATCGGTTTGCCGCAGTTGGGGCAATTGCGTGCATGGTCGCGCACGCGCTTCATCTTGCGGTTGAGGAGCCATATGACGATGAGCGGCACTCCTACGCCGAGAGCCGAGAGGCACAGGAGCGGGACGCGCGTCTGTTTGAGGCTCTGGTAGCGCTGCAGGGTGGGCATCCGGCGGGTGGAGTGGCTGCGCCACAGGTATATGGCCAGTGCGATGGCTGTCATGACTGCCGCCATGGTGGCGAGCCAGTCGATAAGTCCGGAGTAGTCCTCGTCGTGGCGTGGCGTCCGCGAGTCGTTGGGGTATCGCGACCGTATCTCATCGGCTACGTCGGGAGCGCCGAGCCGGTCGGCCACGCTGGCCACTGCTGCTATGGTGCCGCCGTCGTAGTCGCCGTTGCGGAAGTGCGGCGCCATATCGTTGCGTATGATTCGGCCGCAGATGGCATCGGGGAGCGGTCCTTCGAGTCCGTAGCCGGTGCGGAGCACGGCGCGCCGCTGTGCCCGCGCTATGAGTATGAGCAGTCCGTTGTCGTTGTCTTTCTTGCCGATGCCCCATAGCGAGAACAGTTCTGTGGCGAAGGAGTCGATGTCGTCGCCCTCGATGGAGTCGACGGCCACCACCGTCACTTCGGCCGATGTGCTCCGCCACACTCCGGCGAGCAGTGAGTCGAGCCGGGTTTCGGCCGCCGGCGAAAGCACTCCGTCGGGGTTTGATACGTAGCGCGTGCGGTCGGCCAGATGCACGTTGGGTATATCACGCGGCGTGTATGCCGCAAGGGCTGTGATTATGACGGCTGTGATCGCCGTCAGGGTGAGCATGATCCGTTTCATGCGGCGAAGATAGACAAAAAATCCGAAAAACTGTCGTGCTGATAGCCGGTCGGATCGCTTTTTTGCAGCGAAGCGGCGGCCGGCTGTTTCAGAGTTGTGATATTTTGTGTTAAAATCTGCGGAGTGTTTACCAATCATGGATTTGTTTGGTTAAATTTGCGGCTTAATACCAATCATTACATGCTTACTCAGATAATCAATGCAAAAATCCTGACGCCACAGGGATGGCTTAAAGATGGCAGCGTGCTGATGCGCGACGACAAGATCCTTGAAGTGACCAACTGCGATCTGGCGGTGATCGGCGCCGAGCTGTTTGACGCCAAAGGGATGTACGTTGTGCCCGGCGGAGTGGAGATCCACTGCCACGGCGGTGGCGGACGCGACTTCATGGAGGGAACGGAGGATGCTTTCCGCAAGGCTATCGACACCCATATGAAGCACGGCACCACAAGCATCTTCCCCACTCTGTCGAGTTCGTCGGTGGATATGATCAACCGCGCGGCCGAAACCTGCACACGCCTTATGAGAGAGCCCGGCAGCCCCGTGCTGGGTCTTCATCTTGAGGGTCACTACCTCAATCCGGCCATGGCCGGCGGCCAGATGCCGGAGTATATCAAGGATCCCGATCCGAAGGAGTATATCCCCATCGTGGAGCGTTGGCAGTGTATCAAGCGCTGGGATGCCGCTCCGGAGCTGCCCGGCGCCATGCAGTTTGGCAAATACATCACGGCCAAGGGGATTCTCGCCTCGGTGGCTCACACGCAGGCCGAGTATGAGGATATTCTCTCGGCCTGGGAGTCGGGCTACAGCCATGCCACTCATTTCTACAATGCCATGCCGGGCTTCCACAAGCGCCGCGAGTATAAATACGAAGGCACTGTGGAGAGCATCTATCTCATAGATGACATGACGGTGGAGGTGGTGGCCGACGGTATCCATGTGCCGGCCACTATACTGCGTCTGGTCTATAAGGTGAAGGGTGTGGAGCGCGCGTGCGTGATCACCGACGCTCTGGCCTGCGCATGCGCCGAGGACGCCGAGGCGTTCGATCCGCGCGTGATCATCGAGGACGGAGTGTGCAAACTCTCCGACCGCTCGGCTCTTGCAGGCAGCATCGCCACAATGGACCGTCTGATACGCACACTCGTTCAGAAGGCCGACATACCTCTTGACGACGCTGTGCGCATGGCATCGGAGACTCCGGCCAAGATCATGGGTGTCTACGACCGCAAGGGTTCGCTTGCCAAGGGGAAGGACGCCGACATCATAATACTCGACGGCGATCTCAATCTGCGTGCCGTATGGGCGCAGGGCAAGCTCGTGGAGGGCACCAACACCCTCTGATACCTGCCGGGTTAATCAGGAAACTGACCGACAGTATTTGTCGTGGCGCGTTGTGAAGCGCGCATGACGGCGGTGCTGTCGGTTCGTTTTTTTGCTGTCTTATCATGTGGCGCGGCTGCGCGATAACGTGCGGGATCTGTGTGTCAGGAAGTATACGTTAGTGAAGCCGTTGAGTGACAGAAAAGTACGACTGTGGATTGTTTTGGTTAAAAATAATTAATCAACTCTGCGGAGTTTTTTGGTTTGAAAAGAAAAACACTATATTTGTGGCAGTTCCAAGTTTTAATGCATTGACTTTAGGATTTAGACCGACTTTATTAACCTTAAAGAATGTTCTTATGATTAAAAGAATTGGCTTGTTTCTGCTTCTGCCGATCTTTGCGGCGGGATGCAATCAATCGGAACCAGGTCTGGTGTCTGATGACAGGGAGAATTGTGAACCCACGTATGTCAATGTGATTGATACTGTGTCAGTCATAGATGCTGTCAGGGCGCAGTCAGTGGCGTCGGCTTTCGCACGAATTCATGGTGCCTCCCGTTCGCTCACAGAAAAAACTGTTGAAAGTGTGACGCCTATAAAAGGCTCGGATGGATCGACAGCGTTATATGCTGTCGATTATGCTGATAATGGAGGTTATATAATTGTGTCTGCAACAAAAGCATTGCAGCCGGTGCTCGCTCATATCGAAACCGGAAGCTTTATGGAGGCGGATGCGGAAAAGTCAGGGGTGGGATTGTGGTTACGCAATGCCTGTTCAGCTTCAGAGATGTTGCGCGACGATACTGCGGCAATCCGACAGAATGCCTATGATTGGATGCGTTATACTCTTGCGGTTGAACCTATGTCATCTTCAAGAGCTACGGTGATTTCTGCGGATCTTCAGATGGCGATTGATGAAGAACTCAGCCGCTGGGCTGCAAAGGGATATTATCAGCGCTATACAGTTAAGGATTGGTTGGCGCAAGCTGTACATCGTCCTACGACCGGACTTGAGACGCAGATGAATAATCTAACGTGGACTTCTTCCTTGAGTGGAGGCCCTGTCAATGAGATATCCTATATACTAGTAAAGGATCAAACTGTATATACTACTAATATCCAGCCACTTATCAAAACGATATGGGGGCAATGGTATCCGTATAATGAGCAAATCACTAATAGGTATGCTGTAGGATGTGTTGCTGTGGCTTTGGGGCAGATTTTGAAATATCACGCTGATCTGCCGGGATTTGATTTCTCTCGTATGCCATTGTATTCCACTGAAAGTGTTCCTGAGCTAGCTAGATTCCTGCGTTATATAGGTGACAAAGTGGAAATGGATTATGGTTATTCATCAAGCTCTAATATCTATTATGCACAGGCTGCGTTGTCAGATATGGGATATGCATATACGTTTAACTCTTCACATAATATAAATGAAATAACAAAATCGCTGAAGAATCGTCGTCCCGTGTATATGAGAGGGGCTAATATTGCAGATAATGTTGGGCATGCATGGGTGTGTGAGGGACTGACCGAAGCATCCACAGATATTGGCTATGCTTTGATTGTTCCGACTGGTCAATTGGGAGACGCATCAGGACCATTTACTACAATGGGAGAACGTGGTAGTAGTTCAATGATGCAGAAGTTTTATTATAATTGGGGATGGGATGGCAATAGTAATGGCTTTTATGTCGATCCTATAAATTGGCCGTCTCAAGTCTATTTTGGGGATCAAATGATGAGTCTGACTAATATAAGGAAAAAATGAATATGAACAAGCGAATAAAGACGTTGTTTCTGCTTCTGCCGATCTTTGCGGCGGGGCTGTGGGGGTGTGCGAGTGATGGTGACGCTGATAATCATGTGGATAACAATCCGTATGAGCCGATAGAGCTTGAGGCGGAGGAGTTTTATGTAGGTGAGGCCATGCAGCCGTTTGCATTCGACATGCTTGGCGAAATATGCTGCCAGACAGAGAGTAGTGTTGTCGTGTCGCCTTTGAGTGCTGCGATAATGGTCGGGATGCTTGCCAATGCGGCTGATGATGATGTCTGCGCCGAATTTCTTGCGGCTATGGGCGTCAGCGATGTTCAGAAGCTGTGGCTCAACTCCTATTTCGGTAAATTGCAGCAATCTCTTCCCGGTATTGATAAGGAAGCGATGATGCGGCTTGACAACGGGGTATGGCTGAATAGCGGGTCTGGTGAGCCGGCGAGAGCCACAGACGGATATGTGTCGATCCTGTATAATGATTATATGACGGATATAAAATGCATTGATTTTTCCGAACGTAGCTCGGTTGGAAAAATCAATGCCTGGATATTCGAGCGAACCGGTTTCGACGACGTAGTAAAGAATATAGATCGGTCAATGGCTGCTCTGTGGGCGTCGACCTTGTATTTCCGTGGAGCATGGACGAAGAAATTTGATAGGTCCGCCACAAAGAAGTCGCCATTTTTTCTTGCCGACGGCAGTTGCGAAGATGTTGATATGATGCATGCTGATAATGTCGGTGCCGGCTATTATTCTGGTATCGGAGCTGATGGCGGGATGTCGACGGAAGATGCGATCCAGTCGGTGACTATGCCATACGGCAACGGTGCATACAATTTTACAGCTGTGCTGCCAGCCAAAAACATGTCGGTCAGGGATCTGATAAGGAGTCTGGGCGCCGGTGGATGGTATGAAATTACTACCGGCAGTTCGGGCGAAGGCATGCGTAGCGGGTCGTTTGGATTGGATATTCCACGCATGGAAATAACAAGCGATCACGATGTCAGCCGTATATTGTCGGCGATGGGTGCGTCGAGTCTGGCCTCAGGCTTTGTCATGCCCGGACTGGGGCTCATTTCGCCTGTGGGTGGGAAGGTAGTCCAGCGTACGTCGATTTCGGTCGATGAGGAGGGTAGTGAAGTGAAATCGGTGACCGCCGGTGGTATCGATGGTGCTGACAGGCGTTGTTATGTGACATTTGACCGGCCGTTTGTCTACGCGGTGTGGGAGAAAAGCACCGGTGCGATTCTGGCGGTCGGCACATATATGGGACCGAACAAATGACGGGTGGGTGCGGCATCGGAGTGTACGCTGTGATGCCGCGCCCATGCATCTTGGATGTGGCCATGAAAGTGCTGTGAGGGGCTGAACAGGGGTTGAATCAGATCTGAAATGGGGGTAAAATGGTTCGAAAAAGCAAGTTTTTTTGGCTATTTCTTTGCAGGTTGGCGAAAAGTGCGTATATTTGCACTCGTTTTTGAGCCAAAGGCGCAAAATCATGGCCGGCCCATTCGTCTATCGGTTAGGACGCAAGATTTTCATTCTTGAAAGAGGAGTTCGATTCTCCTATGGGCTACTCAATAAAAATTCACGACAATTTTGACATAACAGAAATGGCAAATCACAAATCATCGCTGAAGAGAATCCGTCAGACCGAGTCGCGCCGTCTGCGCAACCGCTACTACGCCAAGACTGCACGCAACGCCGTGCGTCGCCTGCGCGCCATGACCGACAAGGCCGAGGCTCAGGCCGCTTTCGTGGGTATCACCAAGATGCTCGACAAGCTGGCTGCCAAGAACACGATCTCCAAGAATAAGGCATCAAACCTCAAGAGCAAGCTCGCCCTCCACATCAATAAGCTGGGCGCTTGATCGCTGAGGATAGCTGACGGCGGAGCGCAGGCTTCTGTGCTGCGATCCGGGTCAAATCCGACCGGCCCATTCGTCTATCGGTTAGGACGCAAGATTTTCATTCTTGAAAGAGGAGTTCGATTCTCCTATGGGCTACACAATTTTCCCCCTTAATTGTTTCTGGACTGATGCGCCGTGAGGTGCGTCATTCCTTTTTTTGTTTTTTGGGGTTAAGAATATGTTTGATTTTGACATATGGCTGTGTGTCCGGCGGGCGTGTGGCTGTCGGTGGCGGCGATGGATGCGGTGATGTCGTTGATGGTCTTTTTTTTTGGCGAGTCGGCGCGCTAAATTTGACCACTTACCGACTTTTGATTAACTTTGTAGGCCTGCAATACAGACTGCGGGCGGCGCGCCTGCGTGACCATGATGTCGCAGGCTGTCAAGTATATCCGAAATTTACACATTTATCCTACAATGGAATACAATCATAAGGAAATAGAGAAGCGGTGGCAGGCCTACTGGAAAGAACAAGGCACTTATCGCACAAGAGAGGACGGCTCGCGCAAGAAGTTTTATGTGCTCGATATGTTTCCGTATCCTTCGGGAGCGGGATTGCACGTGGGTCATCCGCTCGGCTATATAGCTTCCGACATATATTCGCGCTACAAGCGTCTGCAGGGCTTCAATGTGCTGCATCCGATGGGCTACGACGCCTATGGTCTGCCCGCGGAGCAGTATGCCATACAGACCGGTCAGCATCCGGAAGTGACCACAGTCAACAATATCGAGCGCTATCGCAGTCAGCTCGACAAGATAGGTTTCAGCTATGACTGGGACCGCGAGGTGCGTACCTGCTCGCCCGACTACTACAAGTGGACGCAGTGGGCGTTCATACGCATGTTTAACTCCTACTACGACACGGCTCTCGACAAGGCGATGCCCGTGGCGCGGCTTGAAGAGCATTTTGCCAAGCATGGCACGGAGGGCGTGAGGGCCGCATGCGGCGAGGAACTGACTTTCACGGCCGATGAATGGAACGCCATGGACGAGAAGCAACGTTCGGAGACGCTGATGAACTACCGCATAGCTTATCTTGGAAATACGATGGTCAACTGGTGTCCGAAGCTCGGCACTGTCCTGGCCAATGACGAGGTGAGCGAGGGTGTGTCGATACGCGGCGGCTATCCCGTGGAGCAGAAACTGATGTATCAGTGGTGTCTGAGGGTGTCGGCCTACGCGCAGCGTCTGCTTGACGGACTCGACAAGCTCGACTGGACCGACTCGCTGAAGGAAACACAGCGCAACTGGATAGGCCGTTCGGAGGGTGCGGAGATGAAGTTTTCCATCGACGGACGCGACGACGGTCTGGCGCTTGAGATATTCACAACGAGAGCCGACACGGTGTTCGGGGTTACGTTTATGGTGCTGGCGCCGGAGAGCGACTATGTGGCCATGGTGACCACTCCCGAGCAGAAGGAGGCTGTCGACAGCTATATCGACAGCATCCGCCACAAGACCGAGCGTGAGCGTATGATCGACAAGAAGGTGAGCGGCGTGTTTACGGGCGCTTATGCGGTCAATCCCCTTACGGGCAAACGCATCCCGGTGTGGGTGAGCGACTATGTGCTTGCCGGCTACGGCACCGGCGCCATCATGGCTGTGCCTGCCCACGACAGCCGCGACTATGCTTTCGCGCGTCATTTCGATCTGCCGGTAGTGCCGCTGATCGAGGGTGCCGACGTCAGCGAGCAGAGTTTCGACGCCAAGAGCGGCCGCATGATCAATTCGGCCGGAGCCGATCTCGATCTCAACGGCATGGAGGTGAAGGATGCCATAAAGGCCACCAAGGACTATATATCGCGCAAGGGCATAGGCAAGGTGAAGATAAACTACCGTCTGCGCGACGCCATATTCTCGCGTCAGCGCTACTGGGGCGAGCCGTTCCCGGTGTACTACAAAGACGGTGTGCCCCACATGCTGGCCGACGAGTGTCTGCCGCTCGAATTGCCCGAGGTCGACAAGTTCCTCCCCACCGAGAGCGGCGAGCCGCCGCTGGGACGCGCCCTCAACTGGGCCACCCCCGAGGGTTATCCGTTTGAGCTGTGCACGATGCCCGGATTTGCCGGATCGTCGGCCTACTACCTGCGGTATATGGATCCCCACAATGACACGGCTCTCGTGGGACGCGAGGCCAATGAATACTGGCGCAGCGTCGATCTTTATATCGGCGGCACCGAGCATGCCACCGGCCATCTGATATACAGCCGTTTCTGGAATAAGTTTCTGTATGATCTGGGATTCGTGTGTGAGGACGAGCCTTTCAGGAAGCTCGTCAACCAGGGCATGATACAGGGGCGCAGCAACTTCGTTTACCGCATAAAGGACACCAACCGCTTTGTCAGCGCGGGGCTGAAGGATCGTTACGATGTCACTCCGATACATGTCGATGTCAACATAGTCAGCAACGATATTCTTGATCTCGACCGTTTCCGCGCATGGCGTCCGGAATTTGCCGACGCCGAATTCGAGCTGGAGGATGGCCGCTACGTGTGCGGCTACGCGGTGGAGAAGATGTCGAAGTCGATGTTCAATGTGGTGAATCCCGACGACGTGGTCGACCGCTACGGCGCCGACACCCTTCGACTCTATGAAATGTTCCTCGGCCCGCTCGAGCAGAGCAAGCCATGGGATACCAACGGCATCGACGGTGTCAACCGCTTCATCCGCAAGCTCTGGAATCTCTTCTACAAGGGCGACGAGCTGCTGCTGACCGACGGCGAGCCTACGGCCGACGAGCTGAAGTCGATCCACAAACTGATCAAGAAGGTGACCTCCGATATCGAGGCATTCTCCTATAATACTTCGATAGCCGCTTTCATGATATGTGTCAACGAGCTTACGCAGCTCAAGTGCCACAACCGCCAGGTGCTCTCGCAGCTTGTGGTGATCCTGGCGCCTTTCGCGCCTCACGTGAGCGAGGAGCTGTGGCACGCGCTTGGCAATGACACGACGGTGTGCGATGCACAGTGGCCGTCGTTCAACGAGGAGTATCTCCGCGAGGATACGGTCAACTATGCGGTGTCGTTCAACGGCAAGGCCCGCTATAATATCACCGTAGCTGCCGACATGGATCCGAAGGATGTGGAGGCGGCCGCGCTCGGCCATGAGAATGCCGCCCGCTGGATCGACGGCAAGCAGGTGGTGAAGGTGATCGTGGTGCCCCGTAAGATAGTCAATGTGGTGGTGAAATGAGGCGCAGGATTGTATTTGCGACAAACAACGCCCACAAGCTCGATGAAATAAGGGCTATAGCCGGTGACAGACTCGAGGTGCTGTCGCTGGCCGACATAGGCTGTCATGACGACATACCCGAGAACGAGCCTACGATAGAGGGGAATGCCATTGCTAAAGCCCGCTGGGTGCGCGACCGCTACGGCTACGACTGTTTCGCCGATGACACCGGTCTGATGGTCGATGCTCTCGGCGGTGAGCCCGGAGTGCGCTCGGCCCGCTATGCCGGTCCGGGGCATGATTCGGAGGCCAACGTGGCTCTTCTGCTGGAGCGTATGGATGGGGTCGCCGACCGCAGGGCGCATTTCACTACCGTGATAGCGCTGACCGAAGGCGACGAGACCCGGGTGTTCGAGGGTCGTGTCGACGGTGAGATACTGACCGTGCGCGAGGGCGAGGATGGCTTCGGCTATGATCCGGTGTTCCGTCCCGAGGGGTGCGCCGTGTCGTTTGCATCGATGAGCGCAGATGAGAAAAACGCCATAAGCCATCGCGGGCGTGCTACGGCACGGTTGCTTGAATATTTCAATTCGCTCTGATGAGATCGCTGCTGTCGCTCTGTCTGTGGCTGCTCTGCGTGGCTCTGTGCCGGGCCGATATGGTGCCGGGCAGCTGGCGTGTGCGTCCGGTGTGGTCTGGCGCGCCGCAGTCGGTGGTTGAGACTCCGGAGAAGGTCTATTTCATGATAGGCGGCTCTCTGTTTGAACGCGACAAGGAGAGCGAGGAGCTGAAAGCATACACGGTGGCCGAGGGGTGTGGTGCCTACGGCGCGGTGAAGATGGCTTATTCGACATCGGCCAAGATGCTTGCTGTGGCATACGAATCAGGGCATGTGGACCTTATAGACCGCGACGGCACGATTGTTCCGATGCCGGAGATACGCGATGCCGAGGATGTCGACGACCGCACGATAAACGATATGACGGTGGATGGCGATGATTGCTATCTGGCGACGGCGTTCGGTGTGGTGAAGATCAATCTGCGCACCCGCCGGGTGACCGATTCGGGCCGTTATGGTCGCGATGTAGAGCTTGTGACAGTGATGGGCGACTGGCTTGTGGTGAAGAGCGGCGATGATGTGATGGCTGCTCCCAAGGGCGGTCCGCTGCGGCGTTTTGGCGTTTACCGGCCTGTGACACAGCGTGGAGGTGCGGTCGGACTGACCGGCCTCGGCGCGTCGCGTCTGCTGATAGTGATGGATCGAATCGCCGCGCTGGCCGAGGTGGATCCGGAGTCGGGTCTGTATAAAGAGAGAGCCTGGGTGGAAACTGCCGGCGGAGTGATAGTCACGGACGGCTCCGGCACGGCATGGCTTCCCGGCTCGGACGGCCGGATATGGAGCGTGAGTGCCGACGGCCACACGGCCAGTGTGGCTGAGATGCCGGCGGATGCCCTCGGCCGGACGACAGTCGTATCGTCGACCGATCCGGCTTCGAGGCTGTGGGTTCTCTCCGCCGAAGGAATATCGCAGCTGACGGCAGCCGAAGGAGGGTGGCGGACGACAGTGGAACGCTTCATTCCGCAGGGGTGTGTGTTTACCCGCGATGTGTCTATGATAATTCCCGATGCCTCGGGGCAGAGGGTCTATGTGAGCAATCAGGGCGCCTCGAACTACCGTATGTATCCCGCCGACCGCGAGGGTGAGCCTCAGACCACCACATTGATGGAGGATGGCGATGCAGTCAATATCTCGGCTGTCGATGTCATGGCTGTCAATGCCGTTGCCGCGCGTTATCAGAAGAGTGCCGGCCCTGTGGCTCTCTCTCCCGAGAGAATAGCGCAGGATCCCGACGATCCTTCGACATATTATCTGGCTACGGCCAATGACGGAGTGTATCGCATCACCGACCGCCGTCTGACCGGACGCTACGACGGATCGAACGCTCCGCTTGAGGATCACTACGGTTGGCGCGTGTATGATCTGTCGTTTGACAGAAGCGGAAATCTGTGGATGGGATCGACGAGCGAAGGAGGAGATGCCGGCGTGGCCGTACTCCCTGCCGCCAAACGCCGCGGGCCGTCGGAGTCAGTCGGGCGGTCGGACTGGGTGACGTTTGACCTGCAGGGAGCGGTGCTGCACAAGGATGTCAGGGTGTTTCACTGCAGGAAGTCAAATGTGACATTCGTGTTTGACTCACATGGTCCAAGCGGGCTTATGGCGGTGGACCGCGGTGCGACTGACTCGGATCTGACCGATGACAGACTGGTGAGATTGACAGAGCTTGTGGATCAGGACGGTGTGGTATTCACGACGGATTACTTCACGTCCATAGCCGAGGACCGCAACGGAAGCGTGTGGATCGGCGCCGAGGGCGGGGTGATCGTGATAGACAATCCTTCCGGGGTGTTTGATCCGGGCATGAGGGTGCGCAGGCTGAAGGTGTCGCACGACGACGGCACCGGTCTGGCCGACTATTTCCTTGAAAGCGACATGGTGACCGACATATCGGTGGACGGCGGCAACCGCAAGTGGGTGGCCACGGGCTCGTCGGGGCTATATCTGCTGTCGGCCGACGGCTCTGAAGCTGTGGAGCATATTACCGCTGACCGCTGCCCGCTGCTTGATGACAACGAGGTGAAGGCCGTGTATGCCTCTGCGGTCGACAACACAGTGCTGATAGGCACCCGCAACGGATTGCTCGAATATGGCGGCACTGCCTCGGCTCCGGCCGAGAGCTACTCGGCGGTGAAGGTGTATCCCAATCCGGTGACTCCCGAAACGAGCGGTGATGTGACTGTGTCGGGACTGACCGAAGGCTCGCTTGTGAAGATCTCCGACGCGTCGGGTCGTGTGGTGTGGCAGGGTCGAGCCGAGGGCGGAATGCTCCGGTGGCCTGTGGAAAACTCCGCCGGAAGGCGCGTGGCCTCGGGTGTGTATTATGTGCTCGCTTCAAGCGGGCGTGATGTAACTCCCGCGCGCGGAGCTGTGGCGCGGATACTGGTGGTGAACTAACGGCCGTCCGGCGCGGTTAGAATCAATAGGCGGCGATGCCGTAAGATAACGGAACTCCGTCACAATCGGTTGAAACGTCCGGAAGTGCAGATGGTAAAACGAAATTCTTTCAGCAGGTCACGACAGTCCCTGCCAAACAATATAAACCGAAGAGATATGGAAAAACTGAGTTATACGAACGAAGACGACAAGTGCTACGGCGCCACCGGCATGGCCATAGGCATAGTGGTGTTTGACGGCGAGGACAAACTGGCCGGCGTGGGACTTGATGCCGATCCGGGCGATATGATGGAGATGCACAGCAGTTTTTATTTTTCAGGAAATCCCGGGCTCTCGGCCAAGTCGGCATGGGCGGAGATGCGTGAGAATTTCAGTCTTTCGGTGGCTATGATGATAAGCAATGTCATGTGCCGCCGCATGGTGCTCGACCGTACACTTGTGGCGCCGGAGGTGCGTCAGGGACTTCAGGACACTGTCGTGGAGGAGGGGCGTGATGCATGTTCGCTCGAGGAGGATGAGGTGAGGCGCATATTCGACAAGGAATATACGTATCTCTTCAGGGTTTTCAATCATCAGGGCGTGCACCGCGTGGCGCATGAGTTTGCCGACGCGCTCAAACGCCGGCGTCATCTTTCGCGTCTGGAGGTGCTGGAGGAACTTAGGGCTCTTTCGTCGCTGTGATGGAGGAGGTGACTTTCAAGTCTCGGGGATAATTCATGTTTTGACAATGGCCGCGGAGGGCTTAAACAGATATGAGCGACAGACTTAAGATATATTGTGTCAACATCAAGGAATATGTCGATATAGAGGGTGGCGAAACGCTGCTCGACGTGTATGGACGCATAGCGGGTCGTGTGGGCTTCACGCCGATATGCGCGAGGGTCAACTATAAGACCGAGGATCTGAGTTTCCCGGTATATGCTCCCAAGATGGTGGAGTATCTGCCTGTGGAGAGCGATTCGGGACACCGCACTTACATAAGATCTCTGTGCATGATGCTCTACAAGGCTGTCAACGACTGTCTGCCTGGTGCGCGGCTTCAGATAGTGCATTCGCTTGCACGGGGCTATAACTGCCGTGTGACTGGCGGGGATGTGACTCTCGACGAGCGGACGGTGGGGCGTCTGAAGTCGTATATGAAAGATCTTGTGGGGCGCGACATCAGGTTTGAGCGTAAGGAGCGTCTGACGTCGGACGTCGCAGAGATTTTCCGCCGTCAGGGGATGGATGACAAGGTGCGCCTGCTTCAGACGCTTCATGACCTGTATACGGTGTATTACCGTCTGGACGGTCTGTGCGATTCGTACTACGGGCAGCTTGCTCCGTCGACCGGTATGCTCGGGGTGTTTGATCTGCAGCTTTACAAGGACGGGTTGCTGCTGCTCGGCCCTGATCCGGCCAATCCGTCGGAGCCGCGCCGTCCGGTGAGTCAGGAGAAAATGTACAAAGCGTTCACCGATTACCTGCGCTTCAACTCCATCGTGGGCGTCAGCAACTGCGGCGAACTTAACGAAGCTGTGGCCAACGACCGGACGGCGATGCTGATCAATGTCAGCGAGGCGCTCCATAACAACCGCATAGCCACTCTGGCCGACGAGATATCGCGACGCTTCAACGAGGGGGGAGCCAGAATAGTGCTGATAGCGGGGCCTTCGTCGAGCGGCAAGACGACGTTCACGAAACGTCTGGCCATACAGCTGATGACTTGTCTGCTGCAGCCGCAGATGATATCGCTCGACGATTATTTCGTGGACCGCGAGCATACGCCCCGCGACGAGTCGGGCGACTATGACTATGAATCGATCTATGCGTTGGATATCAAACAGTTCAATGCTGATCTGAACCGTCTGCTTGCCGGCGAAGAGGTGGAGCTGCCGTATTATAACTTCTCGACCGGGATGCGTGAGTACCGCGGCAACAGGATAAAGCTTGGCGACCGCTCGATATTGCTCATAGAGGGTATTCATGGTCTGAACCCCGAACTCACGGCGAGTGTGGATCCGTCGATGAGATACCGCATATACGTGTCGGCGCTGACCACGATAGCCATCGATGACCACAACTGGGTGCCTACTACCGACAACCGTCTGCTGCGGCGGATCATCCGCGATCACAAATATCGGGGTGCTACGGCGGTGGACACCATCAGACGGTGGCCGAGCGTGAGGCGTGGCGAAGAGCGCTGGATATTCCCGTTTCAGGAGAATGCCGACGCGATGTTCAATTCGTCGCTGCTGTTTGAGCTTGGCGTGATCAAGGAGGAGGCCGACGGTGTGCTTGCCGGAGTGCCCCGCGACATACCGGAGTATGCCGAGGCTTTGCGGCTGAGGAGATTCCTGAACTATTTTGCTCCGATCGGCAAGGAGTATGTGCCGTCGACGTCGCTGATACGCGAGTTCATAGGCGGCTCTTCGTTCACTTACTGAGGATCGCGTCCGCTCACTGAGGATCCGTGGCGTTGTCGGGATCGGTGTACCAGCGCGAGTACATCAGATAGTTGCGAGCTATCTTGATGTTGAGTTCGCGCGCCTGATCGGGGTCGACCATCTTGATGAATTTGGCGGGTGCTCCGCCCCAGAGCTCGTTGGAGCCGATCTGTGTGCGCGAGAGCACTACCGATCCGGCGGCTACGAGCGCCCCTTCGCCGACCACGGCGTCGTCCATCACCACGGCTCCCATGCCTATGAGCGCGAAGGGACGGATGTGGCATCCGTGAAGAGTGACGTTGTGTCCGATCGACACATCTTCGCCGATCTCTATGGTGGATTTCTGATAGAGTGTGTGGAGGACGGTGCCGTCCTGTATGTTGACGCGGTCGGCGATGCGAATGGAGTTGACATCGCCGCGTATGACGGTGTTGAACCATATCGAGCAGTCGCGTCCGATGACGACGTCGCCGATGATCGATGCGTTGGGTGCGACGAATGTCCCTTCGCCGATGCGGGGTGTGAATCCCCTGACAGGGATTATGGTTGCAGACATGTTTTGTCGATGTTTGGGGTTATACATGGGTGTGCGGTGCGGGTCGTTGGGTCACAGTGGCATTGTGCGTTCGGTCAGCCATGCGTTTTCTTCAGGCGAGAGCAGCGGCGACAGCTCGCGTCGTACCTTGTCATGGTATTCGTTGACCCATTGGATCTCCTGGGGTGTCATGATAGAGAGGTCGAACAGCTTGCGGTCGAAGGGGAACAATGTGAGTGTCTCAAATTTCAGGAAGCGGCCGAACTCGGTGGTCATGGCCGGCACGGTCAGCACGAGGTTTTCGCAACGGATTCCATATTCTCCCTCGCGGTAGAGTCCCGGCTCGTCGGAGGTGATCATTCCCGGACGGAGCGGTGTGGGATTTTCGTTGAGGCGTATGCTCTGCGGTCCCTCGTGGACGTTGAGGAAGTGTCCGACGCCGTGTCCGGTGCCATGCAGGTAGGAGAGTCCGTGCTGCCATAGGAACTGGCGGGCAAGCGCGTCGAGCTGTGCTCCGCGTGTTCCTTCGGGATATACGGCTGCCGCGAGTGCGATATGTCCTTTCATGACGAGGGTGAAGTCGGTGCGCTGACGTTCGGTGGGTTGTCCGAGCGCTACGGTGCGTGTTATGTCGGTGGTGCCGTCGAGATAGTTGGCTCCTGAGTCGATGAGCAGCAGATTGTCGGTGCGGATGCGGGCGTCGGTGTCTGGTGTGGCCGAATAGTGGACTATCGCTCCGTGGGGGCCGTATCCTGCGATGGTGTCGAAACTCTGGTCGAAATAGAGCGGTTGCTGCGAACGGTAATGTGTGAGCAGGTCGGCAATGCCCATCTCGGTGAGGGGCCGCTGTGCGGCGACGTCGGCCTCGATATGCATGAATGCCTTGACGAGGGCGGCTCCGTCGCGGCGCATGGCCTGGCGGATGCCTTCGATCTGAGTTTCGTTTTTGCATCCTTTGAGGATGGCGACAGGCGAGTCGTGGCGCACTGTGCGGTTTTTGCCGAGTGCGCAGGCGACATCGCCGGCGGTCTGCGAGGGGCTGACGAGCACGCGCGCCGTGTCGGGGAGGGCGGCGAGGAACGGCAGTGTCCGGTCGTAGGGCTGCGTGGCTATTCCGCAACTGTCGAGGTGGGCGATGACTTCAGGTGTGACCTTTCGGGGGTCGACAAACAGCGTGGAGTCTGTTTCGGAGAGGTAGAGGAAGGATATCGCCACGGGGTTTGACTCGACGTCGCGCGAGCGGATGTTGAGGGTCCATGCTATCTCGGCGAGATCGGAGATGAATATTGCGTTGGCTCCGCAGCGGGATGTTTCGGCGAGTATGGCAGCGATTTTCGACGAAGGCTCTTCTCCGGCGTATTTCACGTCGTGGACGAAGATCGGCGCATCGGGGAGGGCAGGGCGGCCGGTCCAAAGCTCGCCGGCCGCGTCGAAATCTGTGTCGAGTTTGATTCCGGCCTCACCGAGCCGGCTGCGGAGCGCCTCTGTGGCGTCGATGGAGAAGAGCATTCCGTGGATTCCTACGGTCTGTCCGTCGGTGAGCCTGGAGCATATCCATTCGGTGATGGTGGGCACTTCGGGCTTGCCTTCTTCCATGACTGCGATGCCGGTGCCGGAGAGCTGTGCGGCGGCCTGCAGCCAGTAGCGGGAGTCGGCCCATACGTAGGCTTCTGTCGGTGTGACTACGAGCGCTCCGGCCGATCCGGTGAATCCGGAGAGCCATCGTCGCACTTGCCAGTGGTCGGCTATGTATTCGCTCTGGTGTGGGTCGGTCTGGGGGAATATTGCTGCGTCGATGCCTTTGGATCGCATCAGGTCGCGGAGTTGCTTGATCATGGCTGTAGTGTTGTTTTTGATTAGTATGGGCGGTCATGCCCGCGCATGGTTGAGATGCAAATGTAGCGATTATTTCTGTGGCAGACAACAGATGAAGCTGGTAAGTGGTAGAAATATGTCTGACAATCAGGTGAAAATGCTGTTTTCGGATAAATTTTTGCAAAAAAAATGCCGGGATGTTTGGAGATATGGAAAATGGGTTGTAATTTTGCATCGCTTTTGAGCCGAATGCGCTAATGCGTCAGCAGCTCAATCCTTGCCTCTTTAGCTCAGTTGGCCAGAGCACGTGATTTGTAATCTCGGGGTCGTTGGTTCGAATCCGACAAGAGGCTCTTCTGAAAGACAGCGGGACGCCCGCGGCGGGGAAGGAGTTCTCCGTGATCCGGTGTTAAAACGTCGGACGGGTTGCAAAAGTTTGTTTTGAATTCAAGGGCGAATACCAGAGTGGCCAAATGGGGCAGACTGTAAATCTGCTGGTTTTTACCTTCGGTGGTTCGAATCCATCTTCGCCCACACCGGTCGGTCGGTTTGATGTAGCGTTTGCGCTGCTGATACCGGTCAGGCTGCAGAATGCGGAAGTAGCTCAGTTGATAGAGCATCAGCCTTCCAAGCTGAGGGTCGCGAGTTTGAGCCTCGTCTTCCGCTCCAATTTATAAACGCCAATGTAGCTCAGGGGTAGAGCACTTCCTTGGTAAGGAAGAGGTCGCGGGTTCAAATCCCGCCATCGGCTCCAGAAAGACTCAGACGCTGCCCCGATGGTGCATCCACCGTCGCGGCGTTTGTGGCTAAAAGAGATAACAAACTAACAAAGAAAATAAAGCAGAGTTATGGCTAAAGAAAAATTCGAAAGAACGAAGCCGCATGTAAACATCGGCACGATCGGCCACGTGGACCACGGTAAGACCACGCTGACCGCCGCTATCACCACTGTACTGGCCAAGAACGGTCTTTCGGAGGTGAAGTCGTTCGACCAGATCGACAACGCTCCCGAGGAGAAGGAGCGCGGTATCACCATCAACACTTCGCACGTAGAGTATGAGACAGCCAACCGTCACTATGCTCACGTTGACTGCCCGGGACACGCTGACTATGTGAAGAACATGGTTACCGGTGCCGCTCAGATGGACGGCGCTATCATCGTGGTTGCCGCTACCGACGGCCCGATGCCCCAGACTCGCGAGCACATCCTTCTCGCCCGTCAGGTGAACGTTCCCCGTATCGTTGTGTTCCTGAACAAGTGCGATATGGTTGACGACGAAGAGATGTTCGAACTCGTGGAGATGGAGATGCGCGATCTGCTTTCTTCGTATGAATATGACGGTGACAACACCCCCATCATCCGTGGTTCGGCTCTCGGCGCTCTCAATGGCGAACCCCAGTGGGAGGCCAAGGTGATGGAGCTGATGGAAGCTGTCGACAACTGGATTCCCCTGCCTCCGCGTGACGTGGACAAACCCTTCCTGATGCCTGTCGAGGACGTGTTCTCGATCACCGGTCGTGGTACTGTTGCCACAGGCCGTATCGAAACCGGTATCGTGAAGGTTGGTGACGAGGTTCAGATCATGGGTCTGGGCGCTGACATGAAGTCGGTAGTCACCGGTGTGGAGATGTTCCGCAAGCTTCTCGATCAGGGCGAGGCCGGCGACAACGTAGGTCTGCTTCTCCGCGGTATCGACAAGAAGGATATCAAGCGTGGTATGGTAATCTGCCACCCGGGTGTCGTTAAGCCCCACAGCAAGTTCAAAGCTTCTGTATATATCCTGAAGAAGGAAGAGGGCGGTCGTCACACTCCGTTCCACAACCACTATCGTCCGCAGTTCTACATCCGCACACTCGACGTGACCGGTGAGATCACTCTTCCGGAGGGCGTAGAGATGGTGATGCCCGGCGACCACGTTGAGATCATCGTTGATCTCATCAACCCGGTAGCCTGCGACCAGGGTCTGCGTTTCGCCATCCGTGAGGGCGGCCGCACCGTAGGTTCGGGTCAGATCACCGAGATCCTCGACTAATATCCGGATTGTATCCAGATAAGATAAAAATCATGAAAGCGGCAGGCCGTCTACGAGGCCATGCTGAAGCAGAGCGCCTGCCGCTTTTACCTATACAGGACTAGCTCAGTCGGTAGAGCACCGGTCTCCAAAACCGGGTGTCGGGAGTTCGAGCCTCTCGTCCTGTGCCAAAAGAAAAATAATGAAAAAACTGAAACTACTTACGGATATCGAGGAGTCGTATACCGAGTTGCGGTATAAGACTTCTTGGCCGACCAAAGGTCAGCTGATCAAAAGCGCGATTATAGTAATGATTGCTTCCATCATAATCGCTTTTATAATCTGGTGCATGGATCAGGTGGTCGATAATCTGATGCATTTCATCTACAGTCTGGGTAAGTAAAAACAACATCTAACAAGGAGTCAATGGCTGAATCGAAGTCAAAGTCCGACGTTGCGAAGCGTCCTGTGCGAGCATGGTATGTGCTTCGTGCGATATCGGGCAAAGAAGCGAAAGTCAAGGAGGTGCTTGACGCGGCAATACGCAACACCGACCTTGGCAAATACGTTTTTCAGGTGCTGATTCCCACGGAGAAGGTTCTTACCGTGCGCAACGGCAAAAAGGTGATCAAGGAGAAAAACCTTTATGCCGGCTATGTGTTTGTAGAGGCAATCCTTGTGGGTGAGGTCATCCATGAGCTTCGCAATACGACCAACGTGATCGACTTCCTTAGCGTGAAGGATCGTGGAACGAACGTTCCGGAGCCTCTTCGCCAGAGCGAGGTGACGCGTATGCTGGGCACGCTCGACCAGATGGTGGACGAGACGGCCGACGGCGCTAACGATTATATCGTAGGCGAGTCGGTAAAGGTCAACTTCGGACCGTTCACTGGTTTTACCGGGGAGATCGAAGAGGTGGACCGCGAGCGAAAGAAGCTGAAGGTTATGGTCAAGATATTTGGCCGCAAGACTCCTTTGGAGCTGGAGAATTCGCAAGTAGAACGCGTGTGATCCTGCCGGGCCGGAAGATGCTGTTACGGGCATGTGTTCCGGTTTGTCTGTGATAAGTCACGCAAACCAAAAATCACCAATATCTAAAATTTCAGAATCAAAATGGCTAAAGAAATTGCTGGACAGATCAAATTGCAGATAAAGGGTGGAGCAGCCAATCCTTCACCCCCCGTCGGTCCCGCTCTGGGTTCGAAGGGCATAAACATCATGGAGTTTTGCAAGCAATTCAATGCCCGCACCCAGGACAAGGCCGGCAAGGTTCTGCCAGTAGTGATCACGTATTACTCTGACAAGAGCTTTGACTTCATTGTCAAGACGCCTCCGGTAGCGATACAGCTGCTGGAAGCCACCAAGATCAAGAGCGGCTCGGCTCAGCCCAACCGCAACAAGGTGGCTGAGGTGACCTGGGATCAGGTGAAGGCTATCGCAGAAGACAAGATGCCTGATTTGAACTGTTTCACCATTGAATCGGCAATGAAGATGGTTGCCGGCACTGCCAGAAGTATGGGTATCACCGTGAAAGGTGAGCAGCCCTGGAATAACTGATAAAAACTTCAATTGAACAATGAGTAAACTTACAAAAAACCAAAAGTTGGCTTTAGAGAAGATTGAAGCTGGAAAGTCTTATTCGCTGGCTGAGGCAGCCGAGAAGGTCAAGGAGGTGAACTACGCCAAGTTTGATGCTTCTCTGGACATCGACGTGCGTCTGGGTGTTGACCCCCGTAAGGCCAACCAGATGGTGCGCGGCGTTGTCACGCTTCCTCACGGAACCGGCAAGCAGGTGCGCGTACTGGTGCTCTGTTCCGCCGATGCCGAGGCCGGTGCCAAGGCAGCCGGAGCCGACTATGTGGGTCTTGACGAGTATATCGAGAAGATCAAGGGTGGCTGGACTGACATTGATGTGATCATCACTCAGCCTGCCATCATGGGTAAGATCGGTGCTCTGGGACGCATCCTTGGTCCGCGCGGCCTGATGCCCAACCCCAAGAGCGGCACTGTGACCATGGATGTGGCCAAGGCTGTCGAGGAGGTAAAGAAGGGCAAGATCGACTTCAAGGTAGACAAGAACGGTATCGTTCATTCCTCTATAGGCAAGATGAGCTTCACTGCAGAGCAGATGAAAGACAACGCCAAGGAGTTTATCAACACTCTGATCAAGCTGAAGCCCGCTGCCGCCAAAGGCACCTATATCAAGAGCATTTATCTTTCGAGCACGATGAGCCCGGGCATCAAGGTTGATACCAAGGGTCTCGACGACTAACCTCACAAAACAGGAAAGAAAATGAAAAAGGAAGATAAAATCAAGATCATAGAGCAGATAGAGGAGACGATCAAGGCTTATCCGAGCTTCTATCTGGTAGAGACAGCCGGACTCAACGCCGAGCGCACGAGCGAGCTTCGCCGTGCATGCTTCAAGGCGGGTGTGAAACTGATGGTGGTGAAGAACAAGCTTCTCCACAAGGCTCTCGAGAACCTCGAGGGTGACTACTCCGAGCTTTATCCCGCTCTGAAGGAGTCGACCTCTCTGATGTTCACCGAGGTGGCCAACGCTCCCGCCAAGCTTCTTAAAGACTTCGTCAAGAAGGACGATGTTCTTCCGAAGCTCAAGGGCGCATACGTAGAGGAGACTGTCTATATGGGTGCCGACCAGCTCGACACTCTGGCTACCATCAAGAGCAAGAACGAGCTCATCGCCGACGTTGTGGCTCTGCTGCAGTCGCCTGCGAAGAATGTCATCTCGGCCCTCACATCGGGTGGCTCGAAGCTCCATGGCATCCTCGAAACTCTCTCTCACAAAGAAGACTAAACACAACCAACCAATCCAGTAAAAACAAACAATTAAATCATAAACAAAATGGCAGATTTAAAAGCTTTTGCAGAACAACTTGTTAACCTCTCGGTAAAGGAAGTAAACGAACTTGCTCAGATCCTGAAGGAAGAGTACGGTATCGAACCCGCCGCTGCAGCTGTTGCCGTAGCCGCTGGTCCCGCCGCAGCCGGCCCCGCTGCTGAAGAGAAGACTTCGTTCGACGTAGTGCTGAAAAACGCCGGAGCCAACAAGCTCAATGTCGTGAAGGTAGTGAAAGGTGAGACCGGTCTTGGCCTGAAGGAGGCAAAAGAACTCGTAGACGGCGCTCCCAGCACTGTCAAGGAAGGTCTGGCCAAGGCTGAGGCCGAGGCTCTGAAGAAGGCTCTCGAAGAGGCCGGCGCCGAAGTGGAACTTAAATAAAATTGCCTGTCAATCAGGTACTCAGGTTAAGTATCGCCCTGTCGGGCGGATACTTAACCTTTTTGTGTTAATATTTCAGCAGGTATGGGTCGTGCACGGCCCGAATGGAAGATTCAACACATTGGCCGACAGCTGTGTAGTTGTCGGATGATATGGCCGGCTGCAGTCGGTCGGAAACAAGTTATCCTGCCTTATTTGAGTTACGTTAACGTATTTTATTAGATGTCAGTAACAACAAAAAAACCTCGCGTAAACTTCGCTTCGGTGAAGAACCCGTTGCCTTATCCTGACTTTCTGGAGGTGCAGCTGAAGTCGTTCCAGGACTTCCTGCAGCTTGACACTCCTCCCGAGAAGCGCAACAATGAGGGCCTGTACAAGGTCTTCGCGGAAAACTTCCCGATCGCGGACACCCGCAATAACTTCGTGCTCGAATTTCTCGACTACTATATCGACCCTCCCCGCTATACGATTGAGGAGTGTCTGGAGCGTGGTCTGACCTACAGCGTGCCTCTGAAGGCCAAGCTGAAGCTTTATTGTACAGACCCCGATCACGAGGATTTCGATACGGTGATCCAGGATGTGTATCTGGGTCCGATCCCGTATATGACGGAAAAGGGCACTTTTGTGATCAACGGTGCCGAGCGCGTGGTGGTGTCGCAGCTCCATCGTTCGCCGGGCGTATTCTTCGGCCAGAGCACTCATGCCAATGGTACGAAGCTCTACAGCGGCCGTATCATCCCGTTCCGCGGTTCGTGGATCGAGTTTGCGACTGACATCAACAATGTGATGTATGCCTATATCGACCGCAAGAAGAAATTGCCGGTGACTACGCTTCTGCGTGCCATCGGTCTGGAGAGCGATAAGGACATCATCGACATATTCGGTCTGGCCGAGGAGGTGAAGGTGACCAAGAGCGCCCTGCAGGCAGCCAAGGGACGTCGCCTCGCAGCCCGTGTGCTCCGTTCGTGGGTGGAGGATTTCTCCGATCCCGACACCGGTGAGGTGATGACGATGGAGCGCAACGAGGTGGTCGTGGACCGTGAGGAAACGCTTTCTGACGAAAACATAGAGCATATCCTCGAGTCGGGCATCAAGAGCATTCTGCTCCACCGCGAGGATGCCAACACCAACGAGTATTCGATCATACTCAACACCCTGCAGAAGGATCCCACCAACTCCGAGCGCGAGGCCATCCAGTATATCTACCGGCAGCTCCGCAGCGCCGAGGCACCTGACGACGCCAGCGCACGCGAGGTGATCACCAACCTTTTCTTCTCGGAGAAGCGCTATGATCTGGGTGAGGTGGGCCGCTACCGCATCAACAAGAAATTAGGGCTGACGACTCCTATGGACGTGAAAGTGCTCACGAAGGAGGATATCATAGCCATCATAAAATATCTCATCGAGCTGATCAACTCAAAGGCCGACGTGGATGATATCGACCATCTGTCGAACCGCCGCGTGCGTACGGTCGGCGAGCAGCTCTACAATCAGTTCGGCGTGGGTCTGGCCCGTATGGCCCGCACGATCCGCGAGCGCATGAACGTGCGTGACAACGAGGTGTTCACGCCGATCGATCTGATCAACGCCAAGACTATCTCGTCGGTGATCAACACTTTCTTCGGCACGAACGCTCTGTCGCAGTTCATGGACCAGACCAATCCTCTGGCCGAAATGACTCACAAGCGCCGTATGTCGGCTCTCGGTCCCGGCGGTCTGTCGCGTGAGCGCGCCGGCTTCGAGGTGCGCGACGTTCACTATACCCATTATGGCCGTCTGTGTCCGATCGAGACTCCTGAAGGACCCAACATCGGTCTGATCTCCTCGCTCTGCATCTATGCAAAGATCAATGATCTGGGCTTTATCGAGACTCCTTACCGCAAGGTGGAGAACTCTAAGGTGGAGCTCAACAACGACGAGATCGTCTATCTGACGGCCGAAGTGGAGGAGGGCAAGGTGATAGCGCAGGGCAATGCGCCGCTTAACGACGACGGCACTTTTGTGCGCGACCGTGTGAAGGCGCGTCTTGACGCCGACTTCCCCATCGTGCCTCCGACCGAGGTGGAACTGATGGACGTGTCGCCCACACAGATCGCTTCTATCGCTGCCGCTCTTATCCCCTTCCTGGAGCATGACGACGCCAACCGTGCGCTGATGGGATCGAACATGATGCGTCAGGCCGTGCCGCTGCTGCGCAGCGAGAGCCCGATCGTGGGCACCGGCCTGGAGGGTCAGCTGATCCGCGACTCGCGCACACAGATCATGGCCGAGGGCGAGGGTACGATAGAGTTTGTCGACGCCACTGTGATCCGTATCCGCTACGACCGCACCGAGGAGGAGGAGTACGTGGCATTCGAAAGCGCCGTCAAGGAGTACCATATACCGAAGTTCCGCAAGACCAACCAGAATACCACCATCGACCTTCGTCCGATCTGCGAGAAGGGTCAGCGTGTGAGCAAGGGCATGATCCTCACCGAGGGTTATTCGACCGAAAACGGCGAGCTCGCTCTGGGACGCAACCTCAAGGTGGCATTCATGCCCTGGAAGGGTTATAACTATGAGGACGCCATCGTGCTCAACGAGCGCGTGGTAAAGGAGGATTTACTGACTTCGATCCATGTCGACGAGTTCTCGCTCGAAGTGCGCGAGACAAAGCGCGGTGTGGAGGAACTGACCTCGGATATTCCCAATGTCAGCGAGGATGCCACGAAGGATCTCGACGAGCGCGGTATCATCCGCGTGGGCGCGCATGTCGGCCCGGGCGACATCATGATCGGTAAGATCACACCCAAGGGCGAGAGCGATCCCACTCCCGAGGAGAAGCTGCTCCGCGCCATATTCGGTGAGAAGGCCGGCGATGTGAAGGATGCTTCGCTGAAGGCCACTCCGTCGCTGAAGGGTGTGGTGATCGGCACCAACCTGTTCAGCCGTGCCGCCAAGCAGCGTCGCACCAAGAGCGCCAACGCCCAGCTGCCCAAACTCGACGAAGAGTATGAGAGCAAGCAGACCGAGCTGAAGAATCTGCTTGTGAGCAAGCTCATGAAGCTTACCGACGGCAAGTCCTCGCAGGGTGTGAAGGATTTCCTCGGCTCTGAAATCATAACGAAGGGCGACAAGTTCACAGCTGCCCGTCTGCGCGACATAGACTACGATACGATCAATCTGAGCAAATGGACAGCCGATGCCCACAGCAACGACCTGATCCGCTCTACGATCGTCAACTATCTGCGCAAGTCGAAGGAGATCGACGCTGAGTTGCGCCGCAAGAAATTCGACATCTCGATCGGCGACGAGCTACCTTCGGGCATCATGCAGATGGCCAAGGTGTATGTGGCCAAGAAGCGTAAGATCAGCGTCGGCGACAAGATGGCCGGCCGCCACGGCAACAAGGGTATCGTCAGCCGCATCGTGCGTCAGGAGGATATGCCCTTCCTGGCCGACGGCACTCCGGTCGACATAGTGCTCAACCCTCTGGGTGTGCCTTCGCGAATGAACCTCGGACAGATCTTCGAGACCGTGCTCGGATGGGCAGGCCGCGAGCTGGGCGAGAAGTTTGCCACTCCGATCTTCGACGGCGCCGATCTCGACGACCTCAATGCCTGGACCGACAAGGCAGGCGTGCCGCGCTACGGTAAGAGCTACCTCTACGACGGCGGCACTGGCGAGCGTTTCGACCAGCCGGCCACCGTGGGTGTGATCTACATGCTCAAGCTCGGCCACATGGTCGAGGACAAGATGCATGCGCGCAGCATCGGTCCGTACTCGCTGATCACGCAGCAGCCTCTGGGCGGTAAGGCCCAGTTCGGCGGCCAGCGTTTCGGAGAGATGGAGGTGTGGGCGCTGGAAGCTTTCGGCGCATCGCACATCCTTCAGGAGATACTGACTATAAAGAGCGACGATGTCACCGGCCGTTCGAAGGCCTACGAGGCGATAGTCAAGGGCGATCCTATGCCGCCGGCCGGCATCCCCGAATCGCTCAACGTGCTGCTCCACGAGCTGCGCGGCCTCGGACTGAGCATCAATCTCGAGCAGTAAGCATTAATCCCAACGACTCTCATCCAAAATCAATATAATGGCTTTTAGAAAAGACAACAAGATAAAGACCGTTTTCTCGAAGATATCCATCGGACTCGCTTCGCCCGAGGAGATACTCGAGAAATCGAGCGGCGAGGTGCTGAAACCGGAGACCATCAACTACCGCACCTACAAGCCCGAGCGCGACGGCCTCTTCTGCGAGCGCATTTTCGGTCCGGTGAAGGACTATGAGTGCCATTGCGGCAAGTACAAGCGCATCCGTTACAAGGGCATCGTGTGCGACCGCTGCGGTGTGGAAGTGACCGAGAAGAAAGTGCGCCGCGAGCGCATGGGTCACATCAAGCTGGTGGTGCCGGTGGCTCACATCTGGTATTTCCGCTCTCTGCCCAACAAGATAGGCTATCTGCTTGGTCTGCCCTCGAAGAAACTCGACTCGGTGATCTATTACGAGCGCTACGTGGTGATCCAGCCCGGAGCTGCCGCCGACATCGAGAAGAGCGAGAGCGCCGAGAGCATCAAGAAGCCCGAGCCCCTAAAGCAGCTCGATCTGCTGAGCGAGGAGGAGTATTTCGACATCCTCGACAAGCTCCCGCGCGAGAACCAGATGCTCGACGACAGCGATCCCAACAAGTTCATCGCAAGGATGGGCGCCGAGGCCATCTATGATCTGCTGCAGCGCATCGACCTCGACGCGCTGGCCGACTCGCTCCGCGACCAGGCTCACCGCGAGGGTTCGCAGCAGCGCAAGACCGAGGCTCTCAAGCGCCTCCAGATCGTTGAATCGTTCCGTGCCAGCCGCCACCGCAACAAGCCCGAGTGGATGATACTTCAGGCCGTGCCTGTGATCCCGCCCGAGCTGCGTCCGCTGGTGCCTCTCGACGGCGGCCGTTTCGCCACGTCGGATCTCAACGACCTCTATCGCCGCGTGATCATCCGCAACAACCGTCTGAAGCGCCTGATCGAGATCAAGGCGCCCGAGGTGATACTCCGCAACGAGAAGCGCATGCTTCAGGAGGCAGTCGATTCTCTGCTCGACAACAGCCGCAAGTCGTCGGCCGTCAAGACCGATGCCAACCGTCCGCTCAAGTCGCTTTCCGACAGCCTTAAGGGCAAGCAGGGCCGCTTCCGTCAGAACCTTCTGGGTAAGCGTGTCGACTATTCGGCCCGTTCGGTGATCGTCGTCGGTCCTGAGCTGAAGATGCACGAGTGCGGCATACCCAAGAATATGGCAGCCGAGCTTTACAAGCCTTTCGTGATCCGCAAGCTCATAGAGCGCGGCATCGTAAAGACTGTCAAGAGCGCCAAGAAGATCGTCGACCGCAAGGAGCCGGTCGTATGGGATATCCTCGAATATGTGATGAAGGGTCATCCGGTGCTTCTCAACCGTGCCCCGACACTTCACCGACTCGGTATCCAGGCTTTCCAGCCCAAGATGATCGAGGGCAAGGCCATACAGCTTCATCCGCTGGCATGTACGGCGTTCAACGCCGACTTCGACGGCGACCAGATGGCTGTCCATCTCCCGCTGGGCAACGAGGCCGTTCTTGAGGCTCAGATGCTGATGCTCGGCTCACACAACATCCTCAACCCCGCCAACGGAGCGCCTATCACCGTGCCGTCGCAGGACATGGTGCTCGGTCTGTATTACATCACCAAGCTCCGCAAGGGCGACAAGGGCGAGGGTCTGAAATTCTACGGACCTGAGGAGGCTCAGATAGCCTACAACGAGGGTCGTGTGACGCTCCACGCTCCGGTTTCGGTAGTGGTGGACGACATCGACGAGGAGGGCAATCCGATACAGCATCTTGTGGAGAACACTTCGGTGGGCCGCGTGCTTGTCAACCAGTTTGTGCCCCGCGAGATCGGTTATGTCAACGAGATACTTTCGAAGAAGAGCCTGCGCACTATCATCAGCAAGGTGATCAAGAAGTGCGGTATTCCGCGTTCGGCGCAGTTCCTCGACGATATCAAAAACCTCGGTTACTATATGGCCTTCAGAGGCGGCCTGTCGTTCAACCTCGGTGATGTTATCATCCCGAAGGAGAAGGAGGAGTACGTCAACGAGGGTTACCAGCAGGTGCAGGAGGTGATGAACAACTACTCCATGGGCTTCATCACCAACAATGAGCGCTACAACCAGATCATCGATATATGGACGCATGTCAACGCCCGCCTCGCCGACACTCTGATGAAGCAGATCTCGGCCGACCAGCAGGGCTTCAACCCCGTCTACATGATGCTTGACTCCGGCGCCCGTGGATCGAAGGACCAGATCCGTCAGCTTTCAGGCATGCGTGGCCTTATGGCCAAGCCGCAGAAGAGCGGTGCCGAGGGCGGTCAGATCATCGAGAACCCGATTCTGGCCAACTTCAAGGAGGGTCTGTCGGTGCTGGAGTACTTCATCTCCACCCACGGTGCCCGAAAGGGTCTGGCCGACACGGCTCTGAAGACCGCCGACGCCGGTTATCTGACCCGTCGTCTGGTTGATGTGGCTCACGACGTGATCATCCACGAGGAGGACTGCGGCACTCTCCGCGGCCTCGTATGCACCGAGATCAAGAAAAACGATGAAGTGGTGGTGTCGCTCGGCGAGCGCATCCTCGGCCGTGTTTCGGTCCATGACATCGTGGATCCGAAGACCGGCGAGATCATCGTTGCCGCCGGCGAGGAGATCAACGACGTTGCCGCCGACCGTATCAACGAGTCGCCGATCGAGTCGGTTGAGATCCGCTCGGTGCTCACCTGTGAGTCGAAGAAGGGTGTCTGCGCCAAGTGCTACGGCCGCAATCTCGCTACCAACCGCCTGGTGCAGAAGGGCGAGGCCGTGGGCGTTATCGCCGCACAGTCGATCGGCGAGCCGGGCACACAGCTGACTCTGCGTACGTTCCACGTCGGCGGTGTGGCCAGCAATATCGCTGCCGTGTCGTCGGTGACCTCGCGCTACGAGGGCGTGCTTGAGATTGATGAGCTGCGCACCGTCACCACCGACGAGAAGGATGCCAACGGCCGGCCGGTGGAAGTGGTGATCGGACGTATGGCCGAGATGCGCATCATGGATCCGAACACGAAGATGATGCTCACCAATGCCAACATACCTTACGGTTCGAAGCTTTATTTCGGCAACGGCGACAAGGTGAAGAAGGGCGACGTGATATGCGAATGGGACCCCTTCAACGCCGTTATCGTCAGCGAGGCCGGCGGTGCGGTACGCTACGACAACCTTATCGAGAATGTGACCTACCGCACCGAGAGCGACGAGCAGACCGGTCTGCAGGAGAAGATCATCATCGAGTCGAAGGACCGCACCAAGGTGGCCGAGGCCAAGATCGTCGACGCCAAGGGCGAGATCATCAAGAGCTACTCGCTGCCTGTGGGCGCTCATCTTATGCTCGACGACGGCGCAGAGCTTAAGCCCGGCCAGATATTCGTCAAGATACCCCGCGCCACCGGTAATGCCGGCGACATCACGGGCGGTCTGCCCCGTGTCACCGAGCTGTTCGAGGCCCGCAACCCGTCCAACCCGGCCATCGTGTCCGAGATCGACGGCGAGGTGACCTACGGCAAGATGAAGCGAGGCAACCGCGAGATCATCGTCACATCGCGTCTGGGCGAGGAGAAGAAATACAATGTGCCTCTGTCGAAGCAGCTCCTCGTGCAGGAGAACGACTTCGTGAAGGCCGGCACTCCGCTCTCCGACGGCGCTATCACCCCCTCGGATATCCTCAATATCATGGGCCCGACGGCCGTGCAGGAGTATATCGTCAACGAGGTGCAGGACGTCTACCGTATGCAGGGTGTGAAGATCAACGACAAGCACTTCGAGGTGATCGTGCGCCAGATGATGCGCAAGGTCAACATACTCGATCCGGGCGACACCAACTTCCTGGAGCAGCAGATCGTCGACAAGCGCGCCTTCATGGAGGAGAACGACCGTATCTGGGGCAAGAAGGTAGTGGTGGATCCGGGCGATAGCCTCAATGTGCGCAAAGGTCAGATCATCACCGCCCGCAAGCTCCGCGACGAAAACTCGCCGCTGAAGCAGAAGGACCTCAAGCTCATCGTGGTGCGCGACGCCGTTCCGGCCACTTCGGAGCAGATACTTCAGGGTATCACCCGCGCCGCTCTCCAGACTTCGAGTTTCATATCGGCCGCATCGTTCCAGGAAACCACGAAGGTGCTCAACGAGGCCGCCATCAACGGCAAGGTCGACACTCTCGAGGGCATGAAGGAGAACGTCATCTGCGGTCATCTGATTCCTGCCGGTACCGGCCTCAAGGAGTATGAACGCCTTGTGGTGGCATCGAAGGACGATATCACCGAAACCATCGATGAGATGAAATAAATCGCCTGTGGTGTGCCGGAGCGGATCCTTCGCCGGACCCGCTCCGGCAGCGCCCCTCCGAAGCCCGTGTGACGGACGTTGTTACCGGCGTTCGTGATTATGATACAAAGCCCCTGCGTCCATGATGCGACGCAGGGGCTTGCTTTCTATGGGTAAAGCCCGGTGGGATTGAGGTCAGAATGTGATGGACGCGCCGATTTCGAGACGGCGGAGGGATGCGTCGATGATCCAGTTGCCCCGTCCGAGGCATCCGGGTGCTTCGGCCTTGTAGGAGCGCTCCGAGTGGTTGAAGCCAATGAAAAGATAGCGCAGTTTGAGATCTACCGGACTATTGGCGATGCGATAGGCTATACACGGTGTAAATCCGACCTCTGTCATGTCGGTATGCTTATATGGATATGTATTATTATATCCGTTGATAAGGTATCCGTTTGAAACATAGGCATTAAATGTGGCGTGAGCTTCGGTGATGAGGCGAAGTTCTGAAGCAAATCTCATGAAGCTCCATTCTCCATATATGCCGACCCCGACATACTCGTTGTAATCTTTGAATTTTTCATATCTGAAAAGTGCACCGGCCTCCCAGTCAGCGTTGAATTTATATCCGATACGCGGCGAAGCTACCAGACCATAGTGGTTGTCGCTGTGATGATTGAAAGAGCGATGGCTGTGGCTGACTCCGAACAGTGCCGATACGGTGATTCCTCGGTCGTCGCTGAAGTCGATGGCTTGGCTCTGGTATATAGCACAAAAAGCGGCCATGATTGTAATAATAAGTCTTTTCATGGAGAAAGTGTGAATTAGATGGGGTATTTACGATGTTTATATTGTCGACCGGATGGTAAGTATATTCTGATAGTTATTGGATTGGGTTTTGCGCAAAGTTATAGAATTTAATTTTGAAAAATCAAGGTTTAATATTGTTAAATAAGAATAATAACAGTAAGGCGTGTTATGATATTCACAACATATTAGCTGAATGGGTAATACGCCCGTTGGACGTTGTGCGGCGTCGGGATCGGATGCGCGTAGCGAAGGGTAATGGTGACTATGCAGCGGGATGATGGTGGTGTGGGATAGTCATAGGGAGTGATAGAGGTCGAGGACGGCGGCGGCGATGCGATCCCAGTCGTAGTCGGCGAGGTTGTAGGTGCGGCGTGCATGGCGCGCGGTCTTGTCGAGAATAAGTGCGGTCAGGGCGGCGGCGTCGCCGGGAGGAAAGAAGTCGGCGGGAGCAAGCTGCGGCAGGCGGCACGATTCGATGTCGCTCACAGCTACGTCGAGGCTGTGGCTCATGGCTTCGAGGAGTGCTATGGGGAGTCCTTCGTGGAGCGATGGCATTACAAACAGGGCTGCATCGGCCAGCAGGGCGTTGATGTGTGATCGGTCGACGGCTCCTGTCATCACCACTCCGGATTCGGCTGCGAGCCGTGTGAGTGCCGCCGAGTAGGCTGTCGGATGGTCGGCTCCTCCGGCCACTACGATGCGCAGGCCGGCTTCGCGCAGTGCGGTGGCTGTTTCTATAAGTGTGTGGAGGCCTTTTTCGGGCACGAGGCGTCCGACGGCCACGACGTAGCGGCGCGGCTTTAGTCCGAGCGACGAGATCCATTGCGGGTCGGATGCTCCGGCGTCGGGAGGGTTGACTCCGTTGGGTATTGTGAGGAGTCTCCGGTGAGAGCCGTAGCGTGAGGTCAGTGACTCTGTGATAGGCCCGGAGATGGATATGACGGCGTTGCTTGTCAGCATTGCCGCGCGCTCTCCAAGGCGCAGTGCGAGGCGTGCGATGCGTCCCCATTTAGCGCGGTTGTAGTCGTGGCCGTGGAGTGTGGTGACCACTTTCATGCCGAGCAGACGTGCGATGGGCGCCATGAGAGCCGGTCCGCAGGCGTGGAGGTGGATTATGTCGGCTCCGGCCATTCGTGCCTTTACGACGGCCAGAAATGTGTGTATGATAGTTTCGGTCGACTGCCGTCTGGGGGAGTAGAGTGTGTCGAGCCTCACGCCACGGTAGGCGGTGCCGGCATCGGGCGACATATACGGACGGCGGCACATCACAGTCACATCGACTCCCCGGGCGGCTATCCGCGTATAAAGCTCGCGGCAGTGGGTCTCGACGCCTCCCTGTATGCCGGGAAATCCGCGTGTGCCTGCTACTGCGATCTTCATGTGGTGGAGATAGCTATGATGAGGTGCTTCGGATCAAAGCCTTCGAGCTGTCGTATCAGGTGTCGGCGGCCGGTGGTGTTCCGGCCTACGATGAGGAGCAGCGCAGCGCCGTCGGCGTCGGCAAGGGTGTGCAGTTCGTCGAAGTGTCCGGGATCGGGCACTTCGACGAACAGATAGTGTCCGGCCGACGTCGCGGCTTTTGCCCGCGAGTCGAATGCCGGCGACAGTAGGGTGTCGTTGTCGGTGACGTCGTTGATGATGTCGGCTGTCATTCCGGCGCGCTGCATGGCGTCGGTGATGGCCGTGATCGCTTCGCCGGGGGCGTCGATCAGGGCTGTATAGATGGTCAGCGGAGTGCGTCCGGCGGTGATGAGGGAGCGGAGTGTGCGCGCTCCGTCGCGGGGTTTGGTGAGGTCGATGACGGATGTGCGCTCTTCAAGTCCGCATCGCCTGAGGTCGAACGGGTCGGCGAGGCGGTCGCGGCATCGCAGGGTGAGCGACACTCCGGCGCCGATGAATCCGAGCATTGCCACAAGTGCGAGCGCGGTAACTGTCAGTGGTCGTCTGGCCGAAGGCTTGAGGGCTGTTATGGCCGGGTCGATGATGAAGCCGGTGGTGTTCTCCGAGTGGTATTGCAGCAGGGCGTTCTCGCGTTTCTGCAGCAGGAATGTGTAGAGTTCGTTCTTGATGTTGTTGTCGCGGAATATCTCCATGAACTCGCGCTCGTACGAGGGGAGTGCGTGGAGGTGGGAGTCGAGCGCTCCGGTGGCGCCCTTGCGGCGGTCTTCGGCCATTCGTGCTCCTTCGAGGAGCTGTGTGAAGGATGAGATGATACTCGTGCGCAGCTGGTCGATGCGCTGTTCGGCGGCGATAAGGGCGGTGTTGCCGGGCTTGGCTGAGCGCAGCAGTTCCTGTCGGAGCATCACCTGCTCGTTGTAGGCAGTTATGAAGGCGTTGGGTCCGCTCTCGGAGCCTGCGCTCGCCGACGATCCGGGGATGACTACTGCCGGAAGGAGTCCGGTGTGTCCTTGCCGGAGTGTGTTGAGTATCTGTTCGAAGTAAGCTATCTCTGCTGTGGTCTTGAGTGTCTCTTCGTGGGAGTCGAGGCTTTTCTCAAGAAGAATGGGGGCTTCGTTGCCGATGCTGATGAAGTTGGCCTTGGTCTTGAATTGTTCCACTCGCTTTTCGCTTTCGGTCAGTTCGGAGAAGATGTCGGCTATACGTTCGTCGAGAAAGCGTATCTCGGCCTCGGCGATCAGGTGTGTGCGTTCAAGTCGCTTGATATTGTACTGTCGCATGACCTCGTCGAGTATGGCGCGCCCGCGGTCGCGTCCCACGTCGGTGATAGTGAGGCTTATGGCGTCGGACATCTTGTCGGCTATTTCGATAATCACCTTTTTGTAGAGCATGGCGGATGCTTCCGGCGTGCCTGTGAGGGCTGCAACAAACCGGCGTGAGTCGGTCGATGCGGTGTCGAGCGATGGCCCCGGGGCGATGGTGACATCTCCGAGCGGTGTGGGGATGCTGACGGGCAGCTTCGCGTCAGAAACCTGGGCGGAGTATTTTCCGGCTTTGAGCGATGCGGAAACCTTGCCGTCAGGGTGCAGGGTGATCTCGGCCTTGACCGGGACGGTGAGTGTGTCGAGAACGCTCCGTGCCATGCCGACGAGCAGTGGAGGCTCGGCAAACAGCAGGAGTTTGCGCAGTCCGTGGCGTTCGGAAAGCTCCGTGTTGAGGTTGAGCGCCGTGACGGTGCGCCGCATCACGTCCATGGTGTTGACGAGCATTATCTCGTTGTCGACGCTTGTGGTGGAGGCGCCTCCGATGGAGAATGTGCGCATCATCTGTGCCATGGGGTTGGCTGTCTGCGCTGGTTCGGACGAGCTGTCCTCTATGAGCATAGTGGCTGTGGATTCGTAGCGCGGCTGGGTGATGCAGCAGAATGCCGTGGCCATGGCCGCTATGAGGGCGCATCCGCCAAGATAGATCCATCTGTGGGAGCGTATGGCGCGCGCTATGCGTCGCAGGTCGATTTCGTTCTTGTCAGTGGTGGTGTTGGTTGCCATTGTCGGTTGGGGAGGATATGATTGACTTTATGACTGATTTCCTGAGGTGTGCGATCCGTAGGTGGCGGGAGTCGCGGAGCAGATGATGCCGAGGAGCATCATGCTTACTACTCCGGGTGGCTGTACGAGGGTGGTGCTGGCGATGCTCTCGATCAGCATAAACAGTATGATGATCCATGCGATGGCGAAAAGCGCCTTGCCTTGCGCCAGTGTGCGTCGGATGCGTCGCAGCTTTGCGGCTACGTATATCCAGAAGGCAATGAATAGCGCCACGCCGGCGAGTCCCAGCTGTGCGAGCGAGGGGTAGTAGGCGTCGCAGATGAAGTCGGGTTGCGCGGGCGTGAGTCCGTAGACGTGGTTGAGACCATATTCATAGTAGACCTTCGAGTAGTGGATCTCGCCCGATGCATGGGAGGCGAACGATGCGAGTCCGCTGCCGAAGGGGATGCGCGAGATCATGATCAGGAGGGCTGCGGCATAGAGTGCGGGGCGTGCGAGGTTTTCGATCCCTCCGCCACCGCCTCGGAGGTCGTAGCCGAGGTCGATGAAGTAGAAGCGGAATTTATTCCATCCGACTGCCGCCACCAGTCCGCCGACCACAATGGCTGTCAGTAGCTGTCGGCTCGGTCTTATCGGTCGTCGGATTCGCATGTAGACGAGGATGAAGTATAAGCTCACCACGCATGTGCCGAAGAATTTGGCTCGGCCGGAGGGGAGTCCGAGGGCGAGGAGCATGAATGCCATGGCTTTGTCGGTGGTCGATATGCTTCCGTCGGGACGGATGGAGCAGAGCAGCCACACGGCGAAGCTGATCACGGCGGTGATGCCCACTATGCTGATATGCATGATCAGGAGCTGTACGGTCTGGTTGCTGAAGGCCGATATGGCGGCTGCGGTGATCGCGTTGACCACGGCTATAGCGCGGAGTATCCGGCGGTCGGCGTCGGTGAACCGCGGCCCGACTGCCACGAATACGGCGAAAGCTATGTAGGGTTTGAGTTGTATGAGGTAGTCGACGGCGATGGCGTAGGGGGTGTTGTAGCTGACGGCTGTGATCGAATAGGCGGCATAGAGGGCCATGATGCCCGTCATTACCCACAGCAGGCTGTAGCGGCACCATGCGCTGTTGACGGCTGAGTCGGTCAGTGCCAGGGCTATGAGGGCTATGACAGTAAGCTCATCGACAGGCTTGACCAGCTGCGTGGATGGGAGCAGCAGAGCCAAGGCGAGGATGAGTATCCATGTGCATATTCGGTCGGTTTTGAGCACTTTGTCGAAAGGTGGTAGGGTGAGGTCGGTAGTGTAGTGTTTCGGTGGCGTCTGTTGACGGTCAGTGGACGGCGAGGGCTATCACCAGCGATGCGATGACCGATATGGCTCCCACTACGGTGGAGATCACCGATAGCTTGAAGGCGCTGTGCTGGTTGTATCGTGAGTTGGCCTGACGTATTTCGTTGGGTTCGACGATTATCACGTCGTTCTGTTTCAGATAGTAGTAGGGCGAGGCTGTGATGGCCGGATCACGAAGGTCGAGCCGGACATATCGGGCGCTGTCGGCCTCTTCGCGTATGATGGTTACATTGTCGCGGCGTCCGTACTCGGTCATGTCGCCGGCGGCGGCGAGTGCGTCGAATATCGAGAAGCGCTGCGATGGCACATGTATGCGGTGGGGGTTGCGCACCTCGCCCATGACATTGACGTGGAAGTTGGTGATAAGCACTCTGACGTTGGGATCCTTGACATGCTGTCCGATCCGCTCTATGAGCATGTCGCGGAGCTGCGACGTGGTCATCCCGGCTGCGTGGATGGTGCCGAGTTTCGGGAATTCGATGTTGCCTTCTCTGTCGACGAAGTATGACTGCTGCTGGCTGTCGGTGATGAGGTTGCCGACTCCGGTGGAGAATGAGGCGTTGCTGTTGGGGAGGTTATACTCCGATGTCGCGGCCGGTATGGCAGAGGTGACGATGATCTGGAGTTCGTCCTCGGGCTGTATGGTCACTTTGTAATCGGATTTTGACAGTGTGCCCTGGCGAGAGTCGCCGAGCTGTTCCATGTAGGTGAGATGGCTGGAGTGGCGTCCGGTGCGGCATGAGGCCATGGTCAGTACTATGGCTGTGATGAGCGCGATGCGTGTGATAATGGATCGGTTGTTCATTTGTCGGTCGTGATGGCGCGGTGGCGCCTGATTCTCTGTTTGAGATAACGTCGAAGGTGTTCCGATATTGTGGAATGGCGGCTGAGGGGGTGATAAAAAAGATCCGGCCACCTTTCTATCAAGGGAGCCGGATCCTTCGGCATCATGCTGAGATGATGCCAGATGTTGTCTTAGGTTGAATTATATCTGTTGTATTGTTGTCATGTCTTTCTGACCTTAGGCGCCTTGGCGGACGGCTGTCGGTCAGATCGACGGGAGCTGTTCTCAAGCCTTTTTGGCCGCGGGTTTGCGCCCGGGTTTCTTTTTGGCGGGAGCCGGCTTTTCGGCAGTCTCGGTCTGCTTCTGGCGGAGGAGATGTTCCTCGTTGTAGTGTTCAAGGTTCTGCCGCATGGAGCTGACTTCCTTGTTGAGCTGTTCTATCTCGCGCTCCTGGTTGCGTATGGTGGTCAGGAGTGAGTTGAGCTCTTCGTTGTCGATGGTGAGGGGGTACTGTTCCTCGACCCTGACGATGAAGTCGGCCAGCACGTTCATGTAGTTGGTGAACGCCTGGAAGGGTGTGTCGTAGGGCGAGAAGTGGGAGTGGACGGCTCCGTCGGCGAAATGCTTTGTGGCCATGTAGAAGAAATGGTCGGATGCCTGGAGGTAGTTCCAGTCCTGTTTGAGGCGGCGGTCGTCGCAGAGTCTGACGCGTTCGGCCACGGAGTATAGCTTGTCGAACGCTTCCTGCTGGAGCTTGTTGCCGAGCCATGCCGATGTGTCGCGTGCCTCGTCGGCCCACGATATGGGGTGCATCACCGACAGTTCGCCCACGGCCTTGAGCTTCTGCACGGCTTCGGAGGGTGTCCAGAAGTCGATGCCGCGCTCTCTGGCGAAGCGCGGGAGCGCTTCGAGGAACTGGAATATGCCTGTGTCACGGCTCTGCATCTCGCCGAAGGTCTCGAGGTTCATGAACAGGTTGATGATCTGCTCGTCGGCGGGTGTGGATGCGATCCAGTCGATGTATTTGTCGGCTGTGAGGGGATATGCGTCCCATTCGGGGTTGGAGAAGCGGAACGAGATGTCGTCGCTCAGCTTGGAGTTTTTCAGCAGGAGCTTGAGCTTTGGCTGAGTGGCCGCGGCGTAGACGTAGTTGGGGCTCTTCCATCCGAGTATGTGCTTTGCGCCCTCGGTGATCACTCCCTTGTAGCCCATGGAGTAGATGTGCGGAGCCATTTCGTCGCAGTAGATCAGCTCGGTGTTGCGGAGCACTTTGGGCTTCACGCCGAAGAGCTGCTCTATCTTGTCGTCGTGGGCCTTGACCTGTGCGGCGAATTCCTCGGGGTCGGCAAGCGACGAGAGGGAGTGGGCGTAGGTTTCGGCGAGGAACTCGCACTTGCCGGTCTCGGCGAGGCGTTTGAGCAGGTCGATGAATTCAGGCACGTAGTGCTCAAACTGCTCGAGGGCGGTTCCGGTGACGGAGATGGCGCAGCGGAACGCTCCCTTGCTCTCGTCGATCATCCTGAGGAGGCTTTCGGCGGCCGGTATGTAGGAGTTGCGCGCTATGCGGCTGACTATGTCGTCGTTGGCGAAATCGTCGTAGTAGTAGTGGTCGTTGCCTATATCGAAGAAGCGGTAGCGCTTGAGGCGAAACGGCTGGTGAATCTGGAAATAGAAACAGATCGCTTTCATGATTGATTATGGTGAAGTTTTTTGTTTTCTAAGGTGTTGTCACGGCGCTCAGTGCACGTAGCGCTTGTAGATGTCGATCACTTTTTGTCCGGCTTTGTCCCAGGTGATTTTGTTCACTTCCTCGAGTCCGTCCTGCCGGAGCTGCTCATACATGGCCGGATAGGTGATGATGGAGTTCATGGCGTCGGCCATTGCGTCGATATCCCAGTAGTCGGTCTTGATCACGTTGTCGAGTATCTCGGCGCATCCGCTCTGCTTGGATATGATCGATGGGCATCCCATCTGCATGGCTTCGAGGGGCGAAATGCCGAACGGTTCGGAAACGGAGGGCATCACATAGACGTCGCTGGCCTTGAGCATCTCGTAGACCTGTTTGCCGCGCTGGAATCCGGGGAAGTGGAAGCGGTCGGCTATGCCGCGCTCGGCGGCGAGCTGTATCATCTTGTCCATCATGTCGCCTGAGCCTGCCATGACGAAGCGCACGTTGTGATTGTTCTTTAGCACTTTGGCGGCGGCTTCGACGAAGTATTCGGGGCCTTTCTGCATGGTGATGCGTCCGAGGAAGGTGATCACCTTGTCCTTCGACTTGTGTTCGGGCACGTCCTTCTGCTCGTCGGTGAGCGGTGTGACGGCGTTGTGGACGGTGGTCACTTTTGCGGGGTCAACTCCGTAGTTGTTGATGACGATGTCGCGTGTGTGGTTGCTGACGGTGATGATGTGGTCGGCGTGGTTCATGCCGTCCTTCTCTATGCCGAACACCGTCGGGTTGGGCTTGCCTCTGGAGCGGTCAAACTCGGTGGCGTGGACATGGATCACCATCGGCTTTCCGGTCACCTGCTTGGCGTGGATGCCTGCGGGATATGTCAGCCAGTCGTGGGAGTGGATTATGTCGAAGTCGAGCGTGCGGGCCACGACGCCTGCCACGATGGAGTAGTTGTTGATCTCCTCGAGGAGGTTGTCGGGGTAGCGTCCGGAGAATTCGAGCGCGCCGAGGTCGTTGGTGCGCATGTAGTTGAAGTCGGCGTAGATGTGGTCGCGCAGACGGAAGTAGAGGTCGGGATCCATCAGTCGGCCTATGCGCTGCTCGACGTAGTCGCGGTTGACGTCGCGCCATGCGATTGGCACCTGCGATGCGCCGATGATGTGGGCGAACGTCTTGTCTTCGTCGCCGAAGGGTTTGGGTATGACGAATGTGATGTCCATGTCGCCACACTCCCACATTCCTTTGGTGAGTCCGTAGCTGGCGGTGCCGAGTCCGCCGAGGATATGGGGCGGGAATTCCCACCCGAACATTAGAGCTTTCATGGAGCGTTGTAGGGTTTACAGATTGAATTTTTTGAGTGTGGTGAGCGTGCGGAGTATCTCGGCTATGTTGGTGACATGGCTGATGGCTCCTCGGCCGGAGAATGGCGGGTTGCCGTCGTAGAGCTGCGAGAGCGATCCGATGCACTGGTTGGTCATCTCGTCTTCGTAGCCGATGAGCATGCGGTCGAGATAGCCCACTCCGCTGACTCCGAACACGCGCAGATAGGCGTCGGCGTAGAATCCGAAGAGCCATGGGCGTGCGGGGCCGTTGTGGAGCGCCATCTCGCGTTCTTCAGGCGATCCGAGATAGAAGGGACGGTAGCCGAAGCTTTTCGGCGAGAGCGTGCGCAGTCCTTTGGGGGTGAGCAGCTCGCGGGTCACCACGTCGAGCACTCCCTTGCGCTGGCGGCGGTCGAGCGGCGAGTAGTCAAGTCCGATGGCCACGGCCATGTTGGGACGCACCGATGGATCGGCATACGTGCCGTTGACGTAGTCGTAGAGATAGCCGTAGTCGTTGAGGAAGGTGTCGATGAACGACTGTTTGAGCTTTTCGGCCGTCGACACCCAGAGCTGACGCTGCGGGGCGTCGGCCTCGGGCAGCTCTTCGGTGAGCGATGCGCACCACATCAGGGCGTTGTACCATAAGGCGTTGAATTCGACCATGTAGCCTGAACGCGGAACGAGCGGGCGTCCGTAGAGCGAGGCGTTCATCCAGGTGACCGGTGTGGCTGTGCCGATGGAGTAGACCAGGCCGTTATCCTCCACCCGCAGGTTGGGGTGGCGGTTGGAGATGATATATTCCATGATCTCCTTCACGAGCGGGAGATAGCGTTTGATGGTGTCGTCTTTGCCGTAGGCTTTGGCATATTGCTGCAGAGCCCAGATACACCATAGCGGTATGTCGGGCAGGTCGATGCCTCCGATGCGCTGCGAGAGTTCGCCCGTGTTCATGAAGTGGACGAGCGCTTCCCGTCCGCTCTCCATGATGGCCTCGAAGTCTTCGCGGTGGTTGATGGCTATCGTGGCTCCGGGCAGTGCCATGAATGTGTTGCGGGCGAGTACTTTGCCCCAGGGATATCCCGAGAGCAGGAACATTCCGTCCTTGTCCTTGAAGTAGCACTGCTTGACGGCGTTTTTCAGACAGTTGAAGAACGAAGTGCGGCAGGTGCGGGTGGCTATCTCGGTCTCATACATCTTGCTGATGGAGCGTGGCGACACTTCGCTGACTCCGGCCGAGAATATGATCGATTCGCCTTTTTTTATCGGTATGTCGAAATATCCGGGCACCCACAGGTCCTCGGTGTAAGGCACGCCGCGCTCAAGATCCTTCAGGTACTCGAAGCCGTTGTACCAGTTGGGCTGATAGTGCCATTCGGGTTTGTGGTTAAACTGCATGTAGAGCCTCGGATAGCCTTGGTAGAGGCAGCAGCTGACTCCGTTGGGGGCGTCGTCGACCTGGGTGTTGATGGCGTCGTTGGCCATTACCAGGGCGTTGGCTTCGCGGAACGCAAGCATCGGGCGGAAGCGGAGTGTCGTGGGTGAATGTGCCTCGACGAGGGTGTATCTTACGAGAATGCGGTTTTCATGGGATATGAACATCTTCTCCTTGGTGAGGATCACGCCGCCCACGCGGTAAGTGGTGCGGGGCACGCTCTCGCAGTCAAATTCGCGTATGTATTTGTGGCCGTTTGGACTGTATACGCCGCCGCTGTAGCGGTGGAGTCCGAGATTGAACTCCGCTCCATGCTGTATGACGGTGCAGTCGAGCGACGACAGCAGTACGTGTGACGAATTGCCCATCTCCGGGATGGGTATCACGAGCATGCCGTGCTGTTTGCGGGTGTTGCAGTCTACCACAGAAGTGCAATGATAAGCACCTGACTGATTGGTGCGGAGCATTTCCTTCATCAGACTCTGCTCCAGATTAATCATGAGGTTTTTATCAAATTTCAAGTAGCTCATGTTATTGTATTGTTAAGGTAAAAATTTCAAGGGTATGATTTATTGAGCGAATGTAGCCAATTTTTTGATGAAGTGCAAATTTTTCTTGAATTTTGGCTGAAAAAACCCTTTATTATGCCGTCGACGGGTAGCCGTGGCGTCATTTTGTCGCTTTTGTGCCGGCAAAGCAAGGCTGTGGGGCGGCCGGTAGCCGCCGCAGCTGAAAGGCTATCATCAGAGCGGTGACGATGGTGGCCATCACGTCGCTCGACGGAAACGAGAGCCAAACGCCGTCGAGTCCGAGCCGGTCGGGCAGTGTCAGCAGGAGCGGTATGAGGAATATCACCTGGCGGGTGAGGCTGAGGAATATCGACTTCCCGGCTTTGCCGATCGACTGGAAGAAAGTTGTGGCCACGATCTGGAAGCCGACCGCCCAGAATGCGAGCAGCGACAAAGAGAGCGCTCGCGAGGTGACCGCTATCAGTGTCGGGTCGGTGGTGAATGCGCGGGCTATGAGTCCGGGCCATAGCAGCCCGAAGGCGCATCCGGCGGTCACTATGGCTGTGGCGGCTCCGGTGGCGAGCCAGTAGCATCGCTTCAGACGACCGTAGAGTCCGGCGCCATAATTGTAGCCGAGGATCGGCTGCATGCCCTGGCACAGTCCCACGACCACCATCACCAGCAGCGACGTGTAGGTGGTGAATATTCCAGAGGCCGCCACGGCGTTGTCGCTTCCGTGGGTATAGAGCGAGGTGTTGACTATCACGTTGATGGCGCTTCCGGCCAGATTGACGAGGCTCGGGGCGGCTCCGATGCTTATGATGCCGGCGATTATGCGCCAGCGCAGCCGGTAGATGCCGCGGGTGAAGCGCAGTGTGCTGTCGCGGCGCATGAAGTGGGCCATGACGAATATCATGGAGCATGTCATGGCTATGTCGGTGGCTATGGCCGCTCCCTTTATGCCCCAGTCGAATACGAATATGAATATAGGGTCGAGGATCACGTTGATGCCCGCTCCGATAAACATCGTGAGCATGGCGCGGGCCGGATAGCCCGATGCCCGCATGATGTTGTTGAAGCTGAACGATATGTTCATCACCATCATGCCCGGCAGCAGGCAGACCATGAAATCGCGCGCGTAGGGTAGCGTGGCCGGGCTGGCTCCGAAAGCGAGCAATATGTCGTCGAGAAAAATCCGGAAGAGGGTCAGATATACCAGAGCGTTGACGACGATCAGCACCAGCGCGTTGCCGAGCACGAGCTGCGCGCCGCGCCGGTCGGAGGCTCCGAGCATTATTGAAACGCGCGCGGATGCGCCCGCGCCTATCAGCACTCCGATGGCCGTCGACACGTTCATGACCGGAAACGTGATGGCGAGTCCGGCGATGGCCTCGGTGCCCACGCCCTGGCCTATGAATATGCGGTCGATCACATTATAGAGCGAAGTCACCACCATGCCCACCACCGCCGGCAGGCTGTAGCGCCACAGCAGCCGGGCTATGCTGCCGGTGGCGAGTCGGTCGAGGTTGCCTTCGGTAGGCGTGTCGTGTTCCATTGCGTTGGCAAATTTACTGAAAAATGGCGAAATGTTTGGCGGTTAGCTGAAAAATTGCTTACTTTGCACTCTGATTTACGGGCCTGTATGCAAAAGGCGTCGGGAAATGATGCGCCCGGAGCCGATATGAGAGCGTCAAGGCCGCGGCGTAAATCCAACCGCTTCAAATAATTAACAACGACTAAATAACACAAAAAGCCATGTCACAGATTTGTCAAATCACGGGCAAGAAAGCAATGGTGGGCAACAATGTGTCGCATTCGAAGCGCCGCACCAAGCGCAAATTCAATGTCAACCTCTTCCGCAAGAAGTTCTTCTGGGTTGAGGAGCAGATGTGGATTCAGCTGACTCTCTCGGCAGCAGGACTCCGCACCATCAACAAGAAGGGCCTTGACGCCGCTATCAAGGAAGCTGCTCAGAAGGGTTATTTAACGGAAATCAAATATTTAGCATTTTAATCGACGATGGCAAAGAAAGCTAAAGGCAATCGCGTGCAGGTAATACTCGAATGCACCGAACACAAGGCCAGCGGGATGCCCGGCACTTCGCGCTACATCACCACAAAGAACCGCAAGAACACTACCGAGCGCCTCGAACTCAAAAAGTACAATCCGATCCTCAAGAAAGTGACTGTACATAAGGAAATCAAATAATCGTAACACCACCAGGATATGGCAAAGAAAACCGTCGCAAGCCTTCAGAAAGGCGAAGGACGCACCTACAGCAAAGTGATTCGCGTTGTGAAGTCGCCCAAGACAGGCGCCTACACATTCCAGGAACAGATGGTGCCCAACGACGCCGTGAAGGACGCTCTCAAGTAAGCATTCCCCTCACCACGCGTATATAAGACAACGCAATCCTGCGACCGACCTCCGCAATGGAGCAACGCAGGCCTGCGCACTGAATAAAATCATAGAAGAGCGCTGAAAGTCAATCCGACTTCCGGCGCTCTTCCTGCGTATATGCGCCGCCGTGGGAATGGACAAGTGTTTCAGTCCCGTCGATGCTGTCGGGATAACGGGGGCATGGCAAAGATGTCGCGGATGCAAGCGGATGGCGAAAGCCGGAGAGGTACCATGGCAATGGGGATGATGCGGTAGACTCCGTCGTGTCGAGCTTACGCCGGGAGTGGATATGACAGACCCCGCCGGGACGCTTCGTGCGCGGCGGGGTCTGCTGTATGCGGTTTGTGGCAATAGCCGGTCAGAGGTAGCGGGCGAGCGACTGCTGCAGGGTGGTGATGTCGTCGACGCGCTCGGCGATCTCTCCGTTGGCCACGATAAACGTGGTGGGGAGCGCTGTCACATTGTATTTCAGAAGGTTTTCGGCCGACGCGGTCGATGGGTTGTAGACCGTGATCCAGGGCAGTGTTCTTGCAGCCTGTTTCCATACGTATTCGTCGGGGTCAACGCTGACCTGGTAGATGGTCATGCCGCGGTCGTGGAAAAGCTCGTAGGCCTTGTTGAGCTCGATATTGTAGGCCGGGGCTGCCTCGGCGCTGTAGACGGTGAAGTTGAGCACCACCACTTTGTTGGCGGCTGCGGCATCCGACAGTTTCTGCAGCTGTCCCTTGTCGTCGTAGAGCGATATGTCGATCAGCGGCACCTCTTCGGCTGTGACGGTCTGGGTGGCCGATGGCTGGCGCGACGACAGGAACAGGCGCTTCAGATAGGCTGTGCGCGGGTCGTTGGGGCGATACTGGTCGAAGGCGTTGGCCACGGCTCCGATGATGCGTATGTCGGTTTTGTTAGTCGGATCGTAGAGGGGCTTGCCGTTGAGTTTCTTGTTGAGGATGTAGTACGACACTATTCCGGCCGGATCGGCAAGCATGATTTTGGCCAGTTCGCGCTTGAGCACACTGTCGGTCTGTATGCCTTGGCCGCTGTTGCCTGCAAGGGCGGCCATGAGCTGGCGGTCTACCGACATGAGGCGCTGCGCTGCGTCGCTGCCGTCGAGCGTGTACTCCTTGTCGAAAGCGTCGGCGCGGCTCACCACGGTGACCGTCTCAATGCTGTCGATCGGGAAATAAAGGGTCTTGTCGGCCAGACGCAGGCGATAGATGTCGGGGTATCCGGCCGCCTTGTGCGATATGGTGAAGTTGCCCGATTTTGGGAGTTTCACGGAGTCGAGAGCATACCAGCGTCCGTTGGTCGACGCTTCAAGCAGGAGTGTCTGATCGTCGGCGCCCTCGATCTGGCCATTGACGGTCCACTCGTTTTTGCCCGTGCAGGCGGTCATGAGAGCCGCTGTAGCCATAAGGGCTATGCCATGTATTATTTTCATCATTGATATGGAATGTGTCTTTTGTTTCTCGAAATGTTATTTTCTGCAAATTTAGCTATAAATCACGAAATGTCGGCACCCCGCGCCTCAAAAAACGCATCGGACGTTTATCGTTTTATATATTGTTTCATATTGTTTTCGACATGCATGCCGCCTCGGCGGCGGGCGTGATGGGCGCGATCGTGGAGGGTCTGTCGGCAGCGATCTGAACGTTGTGATGTCTGAGCCGTAGGGCGGCGGAGCAAAATTGGAAAAAATTGCTTAAATTTGCGGTAACGTATGCTGGCGTTTGTCGGTGGCGGTGTGTGACGTGCGTCGCTGCCGACTGACGTTCAGGTAGTTTTGCTTATCACAGATCTGTTGCAATGGATTCTACGACTTTCCTGTTTATAATAGAGATGATCGGCACTGCGGCCGCCGCCATAAGCGGCATCCGTCTGGCAGCCAACAAGAGCTTCGACTGGTTCGGAGCCTATACCGTCGGTCTGGTGACAGCCATCGGAGGCGGAACCCTCCGTGATGTGCTCCTCGATATACCGCTGTTCTGGATGCAGTCGGCATGGTATCTTGCCGTGACAGCCATGTCGCTTGCCACGGTGATAATGTTGCGCCGGCAGCTCGTCAGATCCGACCGGATACTGTTTATATTCGACTCGATCGGTCTGGCTCTGTTCTGTGTCATAGGCATACAGAAGACCCTTGCCGCAGGCTATCCCATGTGGGGGGCGGCGGTGATGGGGGTCATCACGGGTGCTTTCGGCGGAGTGCTCCGCGACATACTCATCAATGAGGCGCCGCTGATATTCAGCAAGGATATATATGCCACGGCATGTCTGGCCGGTGCGCTGGTCTACTGGCTTGTGATGCTGCTCGGAGGAGGCTACGTGTGCCAGGGACTGGCATGTGCGGCCACCGTCATACTGCTCCGTGTGCTCGCCTTGCGCTACAATCTCGCGCTCCCCTCCCTGTCGGCAATACCTGTCAACAACAATAAATAATCGCGAAATGAGAATCAAAAGTCTGTTAGTGGCGGCTGCACTTATGGCCGCAGTGATGCCGGCGGGCGCCAAGCGTATTGCCGACCATGTGATTCTTATCGGTCTTGACGGATGGGGCGCCTACAGTGTGGAACGCGCCGATATGCCGCGCGTGAAGGCTGAGATGGAGCGCGGAAGCTGGACTCTGGCCAAGCGTTCGGTGTTCCCCTCGTCGAGCGCTCCCAACTGGGTGTCGATGTTCATGGGAGCGGGGCCGGAGCTGCACTGCTACACCGAATGGGGTTCGCAGACGCCTGAATTCCCTTCGCGACTGATCGGCGACAACGGCATATTCCCAACTGTGTTTCAGATCGCACGCCGGCAGATGCCGCAGGCCGAGATCGGATGTCTTTATGAGTGGGACGGCATAAAGCATCTTGTAGACACTCTCTCGCTGAGCTATCACGCCCTTGCTCCCGACTATGAGCGCAATCCCGAATTGCTCGCCGACATGGCAGCGGGGTTTATAAAGACAAAAAAACCGGTGCTGGCGGCCATCTGCTTCGACAATCCCGACCATTCGGGTCATACCGACGGACATGACACTCCGGGCTATTACGCCACACTGGCGCAGCTCGACGTGTATGTGGGCCGTGTCATCGACGCTCTCAAGGAGGCCGGCATCTATGAAAACACGGCTATCATACTCACATCCGACCATGGCGGTATCGACAAGGGTCACGGCGGACGCACCATGATGGAGATGGAAACCCCCTTTATCATTTTCGGCATGGGAGTGAAGAAGGCCGGGGAATTCAAGGAGAGCATGATGCAGTATGACGTTGCCTCGACCATCGCATGTCTGCTCGGTCTGGAGCAACCCCAGGTATGGGTGGGCCGCCCGATGAAGCAGGTGCTCGAAACCGAGTGATCAGGAGATACCATTGATTTTATGGAATAAGGCCTATGGGACCGCTTGATCCTATAGGCCTTTGCTGTATTTCCCGGTGTCGCTGTGCTCAGCGCTTGCGGGAGCGCATCCAGGCGTTGAGGCCTGTGGCCTCGTTGAGCTGCTGCAGTGTGATGTGCATGCGGTAGTTCCACGGATTGTGAGGATCGGCCGGATCGTTGATCTGTTCCGCGGCGGGATCCTCGCGGTGGAGCGCAGTGTCGTCGGCGGTGGCCAGCCAGTCCTGCAACGGTAGGATGACGAGCATCGACGGCGACTGCAGATGCATATCCACTATGCGGCGCGCCGTGTCGGGTTGGAGTATGCCGGGGGCTTCGCCCGACTCCCGGAGCACGCCGGTCCAGTAGCGCTGTGCGCGCTGGCGGTCCTGCTGCCACCAGAGCCGTAGCGGCGGCATGTCGTGGGTGGAGGTGGTGGCCACCGATGTGTAGGGGTATGAGGCCGTGTCGGCAAACTCGCGGTCGACGGCGTCGGGCATCCGCTGCACTTTAAGCGACAGGATGCGGAGCCGGTGGAGCACGTCGGGCACGCATGCCGGTATCATGCCGAGATCCTCTGCGCACGTGAGCATCGGGGTTGCGTCGATCAGCGGCGGCAGTTTCCATAGTGCCTGACGGCGCCAGAAGTCATCGTTGCGCACATAGTAGAAGTCGTGGTAGAGTGCGTCGTAGGCGCGTCGCTGCTCCTCGCTGAGAGCGCGGTAGGCGGCAGTGTGCGATCCGTCGATGCGCGGATGATAGGCTTCGGGCCGCTCGCTGTCGGGCAGAAACAGCACGTCGTCGATCAGCCCGAGCAGACGTTCGCGCATTGCGGCGTCGGGTCGTTCCTCGCAGGGCAGAGCATGGAAGTGGCAGAGCATGTCGCGCTGGGTCTGGAATCCCTGGCGCAGCAGATAGTGGCCCTGAGCCTGCGGGTCGGGCATGAGATATTGCTCGCGTATGTCGCCGGTGTATGCGCCGAACGTGTCGGACAGCACGCTGTCGGTGATCCATGGCGTGGCGTGGAGATGTTCGTCGAAGCCGAAGTTGTAGCTGTCGCGCATCTCGGCGGGTGTCAGCGGCAGTGCGGGGCTGAAAGTGCCGAGCAGGCCGTGGGTCTGCTGCGACGGAATCTGCCAGATGCGGAAAAATCCGAGTATATGGTCTATGCGGTAGGCGTCGAAGTAGTCGGCCATCTTGCCGAACCGTGCGCGCCACCACGCGAATCCGTCGCGGGCCATCGCCTGCCAGTTGTAGGTGGGGAATCCCCAGTTCTGACCCAGGCGGGCAAAGGGGTCGGGCGGTGCTCCGGCCGAGGTGTCGAGATTGAAGAGCTGGGGCCATTGCCATGCGTCGACGCTCGTGGGCGATATTCCGATAGGTATGTCGCCCTTGAGGCATATCCCTTTGAGGTGGCAGTAGTCGCGCACGTGGCGCAGCTGCCGGTCGAGATGATACTGCACGAAGTAGTGCAGGCCGATTTCCCGCTCGTGTTGTTTTGCGAGGCGCTTTATGAGTGTGGGGTGAAACCGTGCGTATTCGCCCCACTGGCGGTAGTCGGGCGTGTGGTGCAGGTCGCGCAGGGTGCAGTAGGCGGCGTATGGGAGCAGCCATGTGGAGTTGCGGCTCACGAAGTCGCGGTATTCGGCTGTGGCGCGGGTGGCTTCCCCCTCCATCTCGTAGAGCCGGCGGGCGTAATCGAGTTTCAGCCGCAGCGCTCCGGCGTAGTCGGCGGCCGGGAGTGCGTTGAGCGTGGCGGCGCGGCGGCGCATTTCAGCGGTGGCTTCCGCATCGTTGAGCGATCCCATGGCCTCCGGCCGGAGATACACCGGATTGAGCGCGAATGTCGATATGGCGTTGTAGGGATATGCGTCGCCGGCGTCATACGCCTTTGTGGTGTCGTTGACCGGGAGTATCTGTATGATGCTCTGTCCGGTGGCGGCGGCCCAGTCGGCCAGTGGCATCAGGTCGTAGAAGTCGCCTATGCCGTAGTCGTCGGGCGAACGCAGGGAAAATACCGGCACGGCGGTGCCCGATGCTTTCCAGAGCGGCATCGGGTCGGTGTAGGGGGAAAGCTCTACGATCCGGCTGAAGCTGTCGCTGTCGGGGGCGTCGGGCAAGCGGAGATTGTCGCCCGCGGGCCATGCGACGGATGCATCGCGCCCTATGGATATGATCTTGAACTCTGCACTGCGTGCCTGCTCTGCCGTGAGGTCGAGCGTGGCGCGCCATAGCGGAAACGATGAGTCGTCGAGCGGCAGGGCGGATTCGGGATTCCACCGGCCGAGCTGCGGCAGATTGCCCGATATGGCCAGGCGCCGCGACGGATCGATGGTTGGAGCCTCTATGGTCAGGGTGAGGTTGCCCGCCATGTCGTTGCGGGGGTGTGTCGGACGCCGGTTGACGACGTCGCGCAGCAGCGAGGAGTAGAACGGGGCGTCGGCCGGACGGTCGTGCCACCGGTCTTCGACCGACAGCGGCCCTCCCTGCAGCGCTATGGTGCGTGGCAAGCCCCATTCGGTGCGCACCGGCAGGCTGACGCCGTCGCACATCAGCAGGTAGGAGTAGCTCAGCGAGGCCGGAGCTTCGATTTCGGCTTCGGCCGTCCAGTGGCCGTCGCCGGTGTGGGTCATGATGAGTGCGGCGCCGGGGGAACCGTTGCCCAGTGCGGGGCAGTTGCCGCTGACAGCTATCTGCTCGCCCCACCGGGTGTGGTAGTGGATGTGGAATCTTACTTTCATGGCCTCATCCGCATTTAGAGGTGCCGCACGATGTGCATATCAGGCAGCCTTCCTGATAGATGAGGGTTTCCTGGCCGCAGTTGGGGCAGGTCTGACCCGAGGCTTTCATGCCGTTGGGGAGATATTTCTTCAGGGCGCGTTCCACACCCATTTTCCATGTGTTGATCGACTGTGAGTTGAGCTCCAGTCCGCCGACGAGTTTGATCACCTGGTCGATAGGCATGTCGTAGCGCAGCACGCCCGATATCAGTTTGGCGTAGTTCCAGTATTCGGGATTGAACTTGTCCGACAGTCCCTCGATTGTGGTCTTGTAGCCGCGCTTGTTGATAAACTGGAAGTCGTAGCGCTTGTTGCCCTTTTCGTCGACAGCCTTTATGATCTTGCCTTTGGTCACCGACTTGGGGCAGAAAATGCCGTCATCGTCGTCGGCCAGGCCGGTGAATATCTCGTAGGGGCGTCCGTTCATCAGACCCACGAAGGCGATCCATTTTTCTTTGTTGTTCTGGAATCTCACCACGTCGGCCTCCAGCTCCATCGGGCGCTTGGCCGCGTGGGGCACATGTGTGGCAGCTCCCGCCGTGTCTTTCTTTTTGTCGATGGATACGAGCACACCCGATCGCGAGCCGTCGCGGTAGACGGTGCATCCCTTGCATCCCGAGCGCCATGCCTCTACGTAAAGCTGGTTGACGAGGCTCTCGCTCACGTCCGACGGCAGATTGATGGTCACCGATATGCTGTGGTCCACCCACTTCTGGATGCGTCCCTGCATCCTCACCTTCTCAAGCCAGTCGACATCGTTCGAAGTCGCCTTCCAGTAGGGCGAGCGGACCGTTATTTCGTCGAGCTGCTCCTGTGTGTAGTCCTGACGCACCTCTATGCCGGCGGCCTGCATCCATGTGAGGAATTTGGGATGATACACGATGTATTCCTCGAAGGCGTCACCGCTGTCGTCGACGAAGTCCACCCTGACGTCGGTGTCGTTGGGGTTCACCTTGCGGCGGCGCTTGTAGACGGGCATGAACACCGGCTCGATGCCCGATGTGGTCTGCGTCATGAGGCTTGTGGTGCCTGTGGGCGCTATGGTCAGGCATGCTATGTTGCGCCGTCCGTGCTTGGCCATGTCGGCGTAGAGCTGCGGATCGGCCTCTTTCAGGCGCATTATGTAGGGGTTGTTTTTCTCGCGTTCGGTGTCGTAGATCTCGAATGCTCCGCGCTGGCGGGCCAGTTCCACCGATGCGCGGTAGGCGGCCAGGGCGAGCGAGCGGTGCACGAGTTCGGAGAAGTCGGTCGCTTCAGGGGTGCCGTAGCGCAGACCCAGCGCGGCGAGCATGTCGCCTTCGCCGGTGGTGCCCACTCCGGTGCGTCGGCCCATGAGGGTCTTGCGGCGTATCTTCTGCCACAGGGCAAGCTCGGTCTGCTTCACCTCGGCTGTTTCGGGGTCTGATGCGATCTTCTCGATTATGGCGTCGATCTTCTCGGCCTCAAGGTCGATTATGTCGTCCATGATGCGCTGTGCGGCGCCCACGTGTGCCGCAAACTTGTCGAAGTCGAATCGTGCGTGGTCGGTGAACGGGCCGTCGACATACGAGTAGAGGTTGATGGCCAGCAGGCGGCAGCTGTCGTAGGGGCAGAGGGGTATCTCTCCGCATGGATTGGTGGAGATGGTGCGGAAGCCGAGGTCGGCATAGCAGTCGGGCACCGACTCGCGTATGATGGTGTCCCAGAAGAGCACTCCCGGCTCGGCCGATTTCCAGGCGTTGTGCACTATCTTGTTCCAGAGCCGGGCGGCATCCACCTGATGTGTAATCTCCGGATCGGGGGAGTCGGTGGGGAAGCTCTGGCAATAGGTGGTGCCGTCGATGGCGGCCTGCATGAAGGCGTCGTCGATGCGCACCGACACGTTGGCGCCGGTCACCTTGCCTTCGGTCATCTTGGCGTCGATGAATTTCTCCGAGTCGGGATGCTTGATGCTGACAGTCAGCATCAGGGCGCCGCGTCGGCCGTCCTGGGCCACCTCGCGGGTGGAGTTGCTGTAGCGTTCCATGAACGGCACGAGACCCGTCGAGGTCAGCGCCGAGTTTTTCACCGGCGTGCCCTTGGGACGTATGTGGGTGAGGTCGTGTCCGACACCGCCGCGGCGTTTCATGAGCTGCACCTGCTCCTCGTCGATCTTGATGACGCCGCCGTAGCTGTCGGGATTGCCGTCGAGGCCTATCACGAAGCAGTTGCTCAGCGATGCCACCTGATAGTTGTTGCCGATGCCTGTCATGGGGCTGCCCTGGGGCACTATGTAGCGGAAATGGTCGAGAAGTTCGGTCACGCGCTCGTGCTGCATCGGCTCGGGATATTTGTTCTCGATGCGCACGATCTCGTCGGCCAGACGACGGTGCATGTCGGCCGGAGTGCGTTCATAGATATTGCCGTAGGAGTCTTTGAGCGCATATTTGCTGACCCATACGCGGGCGGCAAGCTCATCGCCGCCGAAATATTCAAGGGTGGCCTCATAGGCCTCGTCGTAGGTGTAGGTGTTCTTTTCCACTGCTTGAGGGGGTTGTGTTTTTTAGGTCTGCAAAGTTACGAAATAATTGAGTAACTTTGCAGACAAAAAGATGCTTATGCCTACAGATACATTTTTCACACGGCGCCGCACTGTGCGCCGTTATTCCGACCGTCAGCTGTCCGACGACACTCTGCGCGAGCTGTTCGAAGAGGCTTCCCATGCCCCCACCACCGGCAATATGCAGCTCTATTCGGCGGTGGTCACGCGGTCGGCCGAAATGAAGCGCCGGCTGGCTCCGATGCACTTCGGGCAGCCGCAGCTTCAGGGATGTCAGGCGGCGGTCACGGTGTGCGCCGATCTGCGCCGCTTCACGCGCTGGTGTGAGATTTCCGGCGCCGAAGCCGGATTCGACAATCTGCAGATGTTTTTCGCCGGTGTGCTCGATGCGGCGATGTTCGCACAGCAGCTGTGCACGGCGGCCGAAGGCCGCGGGCTGGGCACATGCTATCTCGGCACCACTACCTATAATGCTCCCGAAATAGCCGAGGCTCTGTCGCTGCCGCAGCTCGTGGTGCCCGTCACCACGGTGACCGTCGGCTATCCCGACGAGTGTCCCGCCGATCCCGGACGCCTGCCTGTCGAGGCCATAATGCATCAGGAGAGCTACGAGGACTTCTCCGATTCCCGTCTCCGCGAACTGTATGCTGCCAAGGAGGCCCGCGAGGATTCGCGGCGGTTCGTCGAGGAAAACTCGCTTGAGAATCTCGCGCAGGTATTCGCCCGGGTGCGCTATCCGCGGGAGTCTAACGAACGCTTCTCGGAGTCGTTTGCGGCTTTTATACGCAAGGCCGGCATCAATTTCTGAACATCACTAACGCACATACACCGACAATGAAACGTCAGGATTTTGAAATAATGGCGCCCGTGGGTTCCTATGAGTCGCTTCAGGCGGCCATCAGGGCCGGAGCCGACGCCGTCTACTTCGGAGTGGAGGGGCTCAACATGCGTTCGCGGTCGAGCGCCAATTTCACTCTCGACGATCTCCGCCGCATAGCATCGCTCTGCTCTCATGCGGGGGTGAAGACATATCTTACCGTCAACACTATCATCTACGACGACGACATACCGCTGCTCCACGATATTGTCGACGCTGCGGCCCAGGCGGGCATCTCGGCCATAATTGCGGCCGATCCGGCGGCCATATCCTGCGCCCGGAGCAAGGGCGTGGAGGTGCATATCTCCACGCAGGCCAATATTTCCAACATCGAGGCGGTGGAGATGTATGCGCAGTGGGCCGACGTTGTCGTTCTCGCCCGTGAACTGTCGCTCGACCGCGTGGAGGCCATCTACCGCGAGATCTGCTCGCGACCTGTGCTCGGCCCGTCGGGCAAGCCGGTGCGTATCGAGATGTTCTGCCACGGGGCGCTCTGCATGGCTGTCAGCGGCAAGTGCTACCTGAGCCTGCATGAGATGAATTCGTCGGCCAACCGGGGGGCATGCACCCAGATATGCCGCCGGTCATACACGGTCACCGACCGCGAGACAGGCGACCAGCTCGACATCGAAAACCAGTATATCATGTCGCCCAAGGATCTGTGTACGATCGGCTTTCTCGACCGTCTGGCCGATGCGGGCGTGAGGGTGCTGAAAATCGAGGGACGCGCCCGCGGACCCGAATACGTGGCCACCGTGGTCAGTGCCTACGACCGCGCGCTGCGCGCGCTGTGCGGCGAGGGAGTCTACGACCGGACGCTGGTCGACTCTCTGACAGCCGATCTCCGCAAGGTGTTCAACCGCGATTTCTGGGACGGCTATTATCTCGGCCGGCGTCTGGGAGAGTGGTCGGGCAAGTATGGTTCGTCGGCCACGCGTGTCAAGCATTATGCGGCCAAGGCGGTGAAGTGGTTCCCGCGCATCGGTGTAGGGGAGTTCATAATGGAGGCAGGCGAGCTGTGTGTCGGCGACGAGATCGTCATCACCGGGCCTGCCACGGGAGCGCTGATCACCACCGTGAGCGAGATCCGCGTCGATCTCCGGCCGGTCGATAAAACGGTCAAGGGAGAGGCATTCTCCATCCCTCTCCCTTCCCGTGTCAGGCCTTCCGACCGTCTGTATGTATGGCGTCAAACCGCTATGGCTGCGGCCAGCGGCGAAAAGTGACACCTGTCGATATCCGTCAGTATATCCGCCCTGCGATCACTGCCGCACGCTCTTTCCCTGCGGAGGCTGCGCGCTCAAGCATGGCGAGCATGACCGATTCGCTCGCCTCGGCCGACTGTGTGTAGCAGGCGGCCATCTCCGGATCGCTGCCTGCATATAGCCCGGCCAGTGTCCGGCGGCCGGCGGCGTGCGTGATCAGGCGTGCGGTCAGTCCGCGTTCGGCGTCGCTGAGCGACTCGGGAGTGTCTATGGCTATGATCTCTCCGTCGTCGGATACCACGGTGATGTATGGCGCCGCACTGGCTGCGGTCTGTGCTGCCGCAGCTCTCGCCGTCACGGCCAGCGCCTCGCGGTTGTCGGGGGTGAGCAGTCCGGGAGTTGATCGGCCAAGGCGTCTTCTGAGGGCGTTGTCGGCCAGTATTTCCGATATGATTGCGTCTATTGAGATTCCTGTCATTGTCTGGGGGCTTAATTGTTTCTGGAGCTGTTGGTGATGTATTCTCTGTCAGGTGATCGGTTCTGTGCGTCGCAGGGAGCGTCGCCGCTGTCTTATCCGCTGATATAGCCTCAGGGCGGTCGATGGCTCGATGAAGAAGCCCGATGCGCCTCCGGCAAGCACGTGGGCGAGTGCTTCGCCGCGCCCTATTCCGCGTTTCTGTTGCAGCAGAGCCACCTTGCGCTCGATCTCTTCGCGGCGGCTCGCGGTCGACGGATGTTCGCGACGTCGGCGACGGGAGCTGAGCGGTGGTCGGTGAAGATGGCGCATGGCTTGTTCATGGCTTAGATAATACGACGGCGCCGGCATCCGCGAGGCCTTCAGGGCTATCTCGGCGGCAGTGAGCGAGCCGCCGTGGGCCGACTCTATCACCGTGCGGCAGGCGGCTATGAAGTCGCGGTCGCGCGGCGATAGAGTCTGATCCTTGGGTCGGTGTGTGGTTGGCATAGTCTTGAACGTGTGAAAAAGGTGTAAAGGGTGTGTGGTTGTGATGTCGGGTGATGCAAAGTTACGTCACGGCATGGGCGATAATCCGACACTACCGTGTTAAAACAGATAAATAAGTGTAGCCGATGTGATGTTTTTTCTTGCTTGTCAGGCGTAGGTCTCTGTTCTTGTTTCGCTTTGTATGCCGTCGATGAGGCGGTTGCGCGAGTCGACAAATGTAGCGAATGCCTCTATCAGGTCTATCAGTGCGGTGGTGGCGTTTCGTGTGCGGGCGTCGTAGAGGGCGGCCGAAGTGTTGCCGGTGGTGTCGCGTCCCTGCAGCGAGCTGTTCACTCCCGAGATCTGTTCGAGCATCGAGGTCTGGATCTGTAGCATCTGTTGGGCGCCGCAGTCGCCCGACGTGGTGAGCTGCCGTGGTTCCGACGAGCGTTCCGACGGTTTGAAGGGCACTATGGCGCCGGGTCGGCTCCACAGATCGGCCAGATCGGCCCAGCTGAGGTCGGACGGAAGCCGGTCGGTGGGGAAGAGCAGCACCCCCTTGGCCGATACGCTCATGATCTTTTCCATCAGCGTGATCATGCGGTTGATGATGCGTTGCTGATCCACTACATCCTCCACAAAGGAGTGGATCTCGCCGTCGGTCAGCGGATACATCTTTATGGCGAACGGATGCCGCCCGTGAGGCCACGGGGAGTCGTATTCGGCCATGACCGTGCCGTCGGGGGCTATCCACCGGCAGTGCCACCGCAGGGTGTCGCAGCGCTTCCAGCTGATGGGTCGGTGTGTGTTGTCCGGTTTGGTAGCGGTGCGGTGTGATTTGCGGCGGCGGTTTATGCGACGGAGTTTGGCTTCCTCCTCCGGATCTACTGCAAACGCCGACCCGCTCTCCGGGTCATAGCAGCGTGTGATGCTGCGTGTTTCGAGTGTCCATAGCTCCACGGCTCTGCACCGGCCGGGCGATGAGGGGCGCATCATCTCCTCTATGGCTTCGGAACTGTAGCCGGTGTCGCTTCGGCCAGCTCGGTTTATGTCAGGGTTTAGATATATCCGCTCTATTGCACGGCGTCGGGCGGTGTCGTGGCGTCCGAGTCTGACGGTCAGCTCCCGAAGGCTCATCTCGTGGATCATCCCTGCTACCTCTATGTCGGCGCCGCGCGGATCGAGGTAGCGGTTGACGAAGAAGCGTTCGGGACTGACATTGTCCACCCACACCCCCTCGCCGTCGAGCCGTTTCTCCGCCACCACGCGCTGCACCGCGCAACCCGATATCAGGAATTCCTCAAGCATTCTCGCATCCATCTCGCGCAGGCTGTTGCGGCGGGCAGTCGCGGCGTCGGTGCCGCAGTCATTCTGGCAGAAGTCACGCCGGTAAAGTCCCACTACGCTTTTCACGAGCTGCCTTATGAGATTGTTTGTCATCGGTCGTTCGCCTCCGTTTCCGGCTGCCTCGCCTTCGCTGACGGTCAGCCCCGACGGGAGTCTGACCGGATCCGACCACTGGTCGCCGTAGGTGTAGCGTTTCAGCCGCCGGCGCTGTTCGCGCAGCGTGCTTCCGGCCATCCATGCCGTCGCAGCGAGTTTCAGTGCGTTTTCGTCGTTATGCATTGTCATCATTTTTTAATTACAACATTCGGCGAGAGAGTGGAGCATGGCCGCGGTGAGCAGATATTCTCCGTCGGGTGGCATCACTACGGCCGTTATACGCTCGGCCGCGGGTCTGTCGCCGTCATAATCGCCATATAGGGTCAGATGCCCTCCGCCGTGATCCACGGCCACCGGTCGGCATCGCCCGGCGCGGCCGTAGGGGTTGCCTTGGTCGGCGGCCGCCTCGTTCTCCGGAGTGGTCATGAGTGCGTCGGCTCTCCATCCGCGCAGCCTCACGGTGGCGGCTCTTATGGCGCGTGCCGGCATATACAGGTCGCAGCTCGAATGGTCGTCGGCGCGTGCGGCGAGTGTGGCCGTGGTCGTGCAGTCGGTAAGCGGCAGATCAGCCGCGTCGGCGTCGGTCATCATCTCTTCGTAGCGCATCCGCAATGTGGTTCGAAGCCATTGGTCGGCCACCGGGGCGTCCTCGCGCGTTATCTCGGTCTCTCCGTCTGCGTCGCCCGAAGGCTCCATGCAGCGCGCGAGTCTCACGCGCTGCAGGAGTTCATCTTCGGTCAGTCTGATCGTGACTGCCATAGGTCAGACGCTGCGGGTCACTCTGACGTGCGACTTCGGATGGCGCAGAGCCAGACAACTCGCTTCGGTGGCTACCACGGCTTCGGTGTTGCGCTGTCCCGATTTGCGCAGGTCGAGGCGCTCCACCTTGAAGGGTACGTGCACGTACTTCACCAGATACTCGGGGTCGATCACCAGGCCGTCGTACTCATGGCCGCACTGGTCGAACACTTCGGCATGGATCACGTAGAGCGAGCCGAACTTCGAGCGTATCTCCGAGAAGTCTATCCCCCAGTGGGTCACCTTGTCGGAGGCCTGCGCCACGCGGGTGTAGCTGATCTTGTTGAGGAGGGCTGTCAGTTCGCTTCCGGCCAGCAGCACTTTGCGTCCCGAGCCGGCGTTGGTGCCTGTGAACGCGCTCTTCATCAGGTCTATCAGAGTATTCTCGTTGATGGTCGTATAGCTGAAGTCGCTTCCGGCCTGGTTCCAGATGCCGCCGGTGAAGAGCACTTCGTCGGAGCGCAGCGGGTCGGTCACTCTGGCTTTGGTGCCGAATAGGAAGCTTTTCTCCATGCCCAGCCGCATGTCCATGATCGCTACCTCCTCCTGGTCGCTGAAAGTCCACCCGGTTTCCTTGGCGCTCTGGCGGGCGAGAATGCTCTGTTCCACTTGAGCCTTAAATATTTGACAGTAGTTTCGGGCTTTGCGCGGAAGGGCTTCGAACTGAGGCGTCTGCACATCGAGCTCGGCTGCGGCGCGTCCCATTCTGACGAGGGTCTTGCCGTTGATCTCTTCGTCGGTTTCGCCGCTCTCTCCGGCGTTGACGGCTATCACGTGAAGTCCCTGACCGCCTTCGCCGCGCCCCACCACGTAGAGCACCAGCGCCGGAGCCGCTTCGCCGGAGCTGTCGGCCACACCCTTGGCACCCATCACCATTATAGTGTCGGTCGGGGCGAAGATGTTGTCGTTGTCGGTAGCTATCTCATACACCGTGCGGCCGCTGCCGTGCTGGTCGTTGAGCGCTTTCAGGTCGCCTATGCCGCGGGCGCTCTGGGCCTTGGTGTCGACCGAATAGTAGTCGACCACCATCGACGCGGCGCGGCGGGCGCCTATCATGCGCGAGATCTGGTCGACAGGAGTGGCCATCGGTCTGACGCGCGCCACGCGGCTGTCTACGTCGTTGCGAAGCAGATCGCCCGAGACTTCGCGGATGTTCACGGTGGTCAGCGGGCCGTCGGCCACGTGGGTGCCTCCGGCCATGCCGTCGGCTTTCACAGAAATTTCTCCCATAATTGTTCTTGGATTTAGTCGTATTATTAAATAGGTGTGTTTTGTTTTTGGCAGAGATCGTGATGCCGTCAGGTCAGTCCCATGCCGTAGGTCGTATGCGGGTCAGGAATTCGTTGTCAATCTCCAGTCGGCTCTGTCGCTCCTCCTCGGCGTCGGTCAGATGACGGTCCTCCCACATCGAGCGGTGGCTCCGGTGCTGTAGCTGTTTTCTCTCCTCCTCGGCTCCCTCACGGCGTCCGCGTTCATATCCCTTGCTCTCGGCCTCGGCTATCATCCTTACCACCTCGGCGAGTTTCATGTCGCCGGTCGTCGGTGTGGCCTCTGTGCCCGGTGCGACTCCGTCAGCCTCGGGTGGAGTGCTGTCGGCGGGCGGATTCTCGTTGTCGGTTGGTTGCGGTTCTGTCAGCTGCAGGCTCTCCCCTGTGGCCTTGGCCTGTTCTTCGGTCTGTTCTTCTTTCATAGTCGTTCGTGGTGTTGTGTTGTTATGCGTTGACAATGCAAAATTACTCCACGTCGACCCCCTTTTCTCTGCGCGTTTGTCGCGTCTGTCGGTTCTCGGTCGATCCCTTGCAGCGGGTCATGATTGGGTTCACGGAAGCTCCGGGATCACCTGCTTCACCTCCTTGAACCAATACTCCCGCCCGTTGTCGAGTATCAGCCGCCCGGTGCGTTCCACCCGGGCTATGCCGGCTCTGAACACTTCGCCGCTCGCCGCATCCTCCCACAGATGCCGGCCCTCGCGGCGCCACAGCCTCGCGGCGTAGCTCCGCTCTATCTCGTCGGCACCGGCAGGGAGCATGGCCGTCAGCCGCGCCACGCGCTCCACCAGAAGCCGGGCTGTTGCGGCCGTATCATACTCCTCCCCTGTGAGCTGACGCATGCTCACCGGATTGGGGGCATCGCTCCGCCACACGCTCTGATTTACATTAAGCCCTATTCCGGCTATGGCGCGGCTTATGCGTCCGCCCTCGAGTCCGCATTCTATCAGTATGCCCGCTATCTTCTGTTGGCCGACGTAGATGTCGTTGGGCCACTTCACTTCGGCCTGAACCCCTGTCAGCTCGGCGACCACACCGGCCGTGGCTATCGCCACAGCTTCCGACACCATGAACTGCTCGCGGGCCTCAACACCCTCCGGACGCAGCATCACCGACAGTGTCACGTTCTGTCCCGCCTCGCTCTCCCAGCTGTTGCCGCGCTGTCCGCGTCCGGCAGTCTGGCGCCGCGCCATGATGGCGTAGCCGTGGGGCAGCGCTTCGCGGCGGTCGGTCTCGGTCATGACGCTGTTGGTCGAGCCGGCCTCGTCCATGATGGTCAGCAGTGCCTGATGTGTGCTGTCGCCGGCGGACGGGCCGGCGCTTTGAGCGCTCTTTGCGTGTCGGTATGATTCGTGCATTTTCTACGTTGAATGAATTGTATTATATATGCAAAATTACGGAAAAATTACAATTTTCAAGAATTGACTGTTAAAATCGGAGAATTTATCGCTGTGTCCTTGCGAGATTTATTAAAAACGATTAAATTTGCGCTTTGATAATTTTCGTTGACACATTTTCACGTCTCTCTGTAGCCGGGTGTCGCGGAAGTTTCGCTCCGCTCCGTCGCTGACGGCAAGGAGCACGGATTCAGCCGCGTGACGCGGATTCCGGTGTTGACCAGTATTGACAGTCACATATTGTATAATTATTTTTTAGTATGAAAAAGTTGTTTTTGTTACTCATGACCGTGGCTATGTTTGCGGTTGCTTCCGCCCAGGAACGCACCGTGACGGGTCAGGTCATCTACGCCGGCGACGGCGAGCCTCTTGTAGGCGCCTCTGTCCTTCCGATAGGAGGGGGCGTGGGATGCTCCACCGACATCGACGGTAATTTTACACTTAAAGTCGGTGCCAATGTGAAGCGGCTCAAAGTCAGCTACGTCGGCATGAAGACTGCTGAAGTCGACATCACATCCGACAAGATGATCATCAAGCTCGACGATGCCGAAAACCGACTCGACGAAGTCATGGTCGTGGCCTACGGTACAGCCACTAAGGAGGCATTCACCGGATCGGCCGCCGTCATCGACGCTTCGCAGATCGAGAAGTCGCAGGTCAGCAACGCGCTCAACGCCCTTAACTCGAAAGTGGCCGGAGTGCAGCTCACCAATGCTTCAGGAGCTCCCGGCACCACCACACCCACTATCCGTATCCGTGGTATCTCTTCGATCAACGCCGGCAACGCGCCGCTCGTGATCGTCGACGGAGCACCCTTCTCGGGCGATATGAACACCATCAACTCGCAGGATATAGCATCGATGACTGTGCTTAAGGATGCTGCTTCCAACGCGCTCTATGGTGCCCGCGGTGCCAACGGTGTCATCCTCATCACCACCAAAAAAGGACAGCTCGGAACGGGTGCCACTGTGACAGTCGACGCCAAATGGGGCGCCAACACACGTGCCACACAGGACTACGACCTCATCAAGGATCCCCGTCAGTACTACGAGGTCTACTACAGCTCCCTCAACCGCTACGCGATGGACAAGATGCAGCTCAGCTCGCAGGCGGCCTACCAGTGGGCCAACCAGAACCTCACCGCAGCCAACGACTACGGTCTCTGGTATCAGACCTACACCGCACCTCAGGGACAGTATCTCGTGGGTGAGAACGGTAAGTTCAACCCCGCCGCAACAAAAGGCTACATGCGCTCGTATCGCGGTGAGGAATACTGGATGGAGCCCGACAACTGGCTCGACGCTTCATATAAGAACAGCCTCCGTCAGGAGTACAACATGAGCGTGAGCAACGGCACCGACCAGACCTCATTCTATGCATCGGCCGGATTCCTCAACAACGAAGGTATCACACCAAACACCGGATTCAAACGCTTCACCGGGCGACTCTCGGCCGACACACAGGCCAAGTCGTGGCTCAAACTCGGCGGAAGCATGAGCTACACACACTACTCCGCATCGCGCATGTCGGAGGACGGAACGAGCAACTCGTCGGGCAACATATTCGCTGCAGCCACCGAGGTAGCTCCCATCTACCCCCTCTTCATCCGCAACGGACAGAAGGACATCATTATCGACCAGAACGGCATCAAGCGCTATGACTACGGCGACGGAGAGAACGCCGGACTCCAGCGTCCCGTGTTCGGACAGTCCAACGCTATCTCCAGCACTATTCTCGATACCAACAAATACAACGGCAACGCTCTCAGCGGCTCAGGTTTCGTGGAAATCCGCTTCCTCAAGGACTTCAAGTTTACATCCAACAACTCGGTTGACTACAACGAAACACGCTACAGCTCTATCACCAACCCCTACTACGGAGGATACGCTTCATCCAACGGTATAGTCACCAAGACCTCCACCCACCGTCTGAGCACCACATTCCAGCAGCTCCTCAACTGGAACCACATGTTCAACGGCGTGCACGAAGTGACCGCCCTCGTTGGCCACGAGTTCTATCAGGATAAGTACAACTACCTCTCGGCCAACCGCTCGAATATGTTTGATCCCTCCAACGACGAACTCGATGGAGCTATCCTCTCGGGTGAGTCTGGATCTTACCGCACCTACTACAACAACGAAGGCTGGCTCTTCCGCGGACAGTACAACTACGCTCAGAAATACTTCGGATCGGTTTCGTTCCGTCGCGACGCTTCATCGCGCTTCCACCCCGACAACCGCTGGGGCAACTTCTGGAGTGCCGGCGGAGCATGGATCATATCCAAGGAAAGCTTCTTCGACGTTTCGTGGGTCGACATGCTGAAAATCAAGTTCTCTTACGGTGAACAGGGTAATGATAATATCAACAACTTCCTCTACACCAATACCTACAACATCATCAACGGTTCGGGCATGCCCGCAGCCACCCCCGCCACCAAGGGCAACCCCGATATCTCCTGGGAGAAAAACGGCAACCTCAACGGCGGCGTCGAGTTCGACTTCTTCAACTCGCGCCTCTCGGGTAGCATCGAAGGCTTCTACCGCAAGACATCCGACATGCTCTCATGGTTCCCCCTCCCCCCGTCGTTCGGCTACACCGGCTACTGGGACAACATCGGCGACATGACCAACACCGGTGTCGAGGTCGACCTCACTGGCACAATCATCAACACCCGCGACATCACCTGGAGCGTCAACGCCAACCTTACCTACTACAAAAACAAGATCTCCTACCTCCCCGAAGAGCGTAAGACGATGGATATCGACGGATATCGCGGATATTCATCCGGCACCCACTTCTACGGCGAGGGACTTCCCCTCTACAGCTACCGCATGTACCGCTACGCAGGTGTCAGTCAGGAGGACGGTACAGCTCTCTACTACCACAAGGTCCTTGACGAAAACAAACAGCCTACCGGTGAACTTGAAAAGGTTTCATACGACAAGCTGACCAACAATGACTACTTCATCCTCGACAGCGCTCTGCCTAAGGTCTACGGCGGATTCGGCACGCAGCTGACCGCCTACGGTTTCGACCTCTCGCTCGACTTCGGTTACTCGATCGGCGGCAAGGTCTATGACGGCCAGTACGCTCTCTTCATGGGCAATCCCACCTCAGGCTCGAAAGGCTACAACTGGCATGCCGACATACTCAAGGCATGGACTCCCGAAAAACCCTCCAGCTCCATACCGCGTCTGCAGTACGGCGACCTCTACGCCACTTCGACATCCGACCGTTTCCTCGAAAGCGCCGACTACCTGAGCCTCAACACCATCAACTTCGGATACACGCTGCCACAGAACATCACTGCCAAGATGTTCCTCACAAAACTCCGTGTCTATTTCCAGGCCGAGAACGTATGGCTTTGGACAAAGCGTCAGGGCATCGACCCCCGTCAGTCGCTCAGCGGCTCTATCAACAACACCTACTATGCGCCCATCCGCACACTCAGCGGTGGCCTGACAGTGACGTTCTAAACTTTTCAAACGAATTACACAATGAACAACATATTCAAGTCATTACTGGCTGCAGCAGTCGTAGCGCCCGCGCTTACCGGCTGCGTTGAGGAAACATTCCCCACCAGCGGAGCCACACAGGATCAGCTGGCCGCTTCCTCCAAGGCCACCGAGGCCCTCCTCTGGGCTATGCCGGCCTACTACAATACATTCGACATCATGGACAACGGTCAGGCCTACGACTGGGGCTACGGCGCGCTTATGCATGTCCGCGACGTCATGACCTCCGATTTCGCAGTTTGCGCTTCGGGCTACGACTGGTTCTCTGCATGGGAGCAGAATCAGTATATCGGTCCGATGTATATGCGCACGCAGTGGTACTGGAACTTCTACAACAAACAGGTGCTCACATGCAACAACCTCATGGCATCGCTTGATCTCGCCACTGCCGACGAGGCGCAGAAGACCTTCTACGGAGCCGGACTCGCTTTCCGTGCGTCGACATATCTCGATATGGCTCGCGTATATGAGTTCCTGCCCAACGACGGAACATCCTCTGTCAACCTCAACGGCAACGACGTAGCCGGACTTACCGTGCCCATCGTTACCGAGAAGACCACCGAGGCCGAGTCGCGCAACAATCCCCGCGTGCCCCGTCAGCAGATGTTCGAGTTTATCATCGGCGACCTCGACCAGGCCGAGCAGCTCATCGCTTCCGGCGTTCAGACCTCCGACGACTGGCACAACATCCCCGACATCGCCGTGGTCTACGGACTCAAGGCCCGCACATACATGTGGGTTGAAGACTATCCCAAGGCTGCCGAATATGCCCGCAAGGCCATCGACACCGGCAAGTACGCTCCGCTGACCCGCGAGGAGTGGCTCAGCACCACCGACGGATTCAACAACTCCCAGCTCGGACGCTCATGGATGTGGTGCGCCAAGACTATGAAAGAGGACGCATGCGTGCAGTCGGGCATCCTCAACTGGACCGCATGGGCATCCAACGAGGCGCAGTACGGCTACGCCGCGGCAGGTCCCTACAACATGATCAGCGTCGCTCTCTACAACAAGATGAGCGACCGCGACTTCCGCAAGCTCTCATACAAGGCTCCCGAAGGTTCTGTTCTGGCTGGCCAGGAACCGGTTATCGATGCAGCTTTCGCAGCTACGCTTCCCGCTTACTCTTCGTTCAAGTTCCGTCCCGGAGCCGGCAACATTGACGATTACAATGTCGGATCGGCTACATGTCTGCCATTGATGCGTATCGAGGAAATGTATCTCATCGAGGCCGAGGCCGTGGCTCACACCGCTCCCGCGCAGGGCAAGCAGCTTCTTGAGGACTTCATGAAGACATATCGTTACAATGTTTACTCCTGCCGTGCTACTGACAAGGACGGTATTATCGACGAGATCTTCACCCAGAAGTGCATCGAGCTGTGGGGCGAGGGACAGACTTTCTTCGACTACAAGCGTCTCAACAAGCCAGTTGTCCGCGGCTACGAAGGTACCAACTTCCAGCAGTCGGCACAGTTCAACACCACCACACGTCCCGCATGGATGAACTTCTGTATCGTTGAAACCGAAGGCAACAACAACGAGGCTGTCAAGGACTGGAACAACCCCGATCCCTCTGACTGCTACCCCTCGCTCAAATACTAATCAAGCATCATAATACTTTTTAGAATATGAAATTCAACAAAATACTCGCTCTGCCGGCCCTGGCCCTCACTATGTGGGGACTCGGTGCCTGCACCGACGAGGTGAAATATGATCCCGCAGAGCAGCTCTCCACGCCGCAGGTCTATTTCCCCACTACAACACCGTCCGCTGTCGACATCGAGGAAAACCAGACATCCGTCACTGTCAACGTCGAGCGCGTCAACACTTCGGGTGCCATCACCGTGCCTGTCACTGCCACTGCTACAGTAGGCGGAGAGGCTACCGACATCTTCACCGTGTCGAGCGTGGCTGCTTTTGCCGACGGATCGGCTACTGCTCCCATCTCCATCGACTTCGACTTCTCGAAGATACAGCAGGAAACCAAATATACCATCAGCCTTGCCATCGAGGGCGCTGATCTGACTCCTTACGGCAAGTCGCAGCAGACCATCACGCTGCAGTATGCTCCCTGGACCGCATGGACTAAAGCCGGTGAGGCTGTATACACATGCTCTGCTTTCGGATTTACTGAGTCGCAGCCTGTTATGACACGTACGTCGCTTGTCAACCCGGATCTTCAGGAGTTCAAGTTCGCTGCCGGAACTCTTTTCCCAAAAGAGATACTTGTGCAGCTCAATAAGAAAACCAACATCGTTACTGTTCCGCGTCAGGCTACAGGCGCCAAGAATGGAGAATATGAGGTTCAGATCTGCGATTTGTACACCTTCACCACGCAAGTGGCTGGCGGGCTTGACTCGACTCCTTATGAGAAAACAAGCCGCTTCGACCAGGCTACAGGACTGATGACCATAAATATGGCTTATTTCTGGGACAAGGGTGCAGGACAGCTTGGATGGACTGGCCCGGATGGCTTCGACTATATGCAGCTCCCGGGATACCCTGACTATGAGATGATGGTCAGCAACGACGGTTCGTTCGTAAGCGAAGACAGCAAGGAGTATGCCATACTCAATGTTGTCAAGGGCGCTGATGTTGCCAACTACGCTTTCCGCATCTATCCCGGAGCGCTTGGCAATGCTGATATCGCCCAGAAAGTCGCCGATATAAAGGCCGCTATAGCAGCTGATACGGAAAGCCTCTACAGCGCAGGCAGAAGCTTTGAGATCCAGATGACCACGACCGGTTATTATACCGTTGTCATCCTCCCGGTCAATGCCGCCGGAGAGGCGCAGACCGAGTATGTCTATACATTCCGTTATGAGATGCAGACTGTCGACTGGAATGCAGGATGGAAGACTGTTACTAAGGTCGTTGACGACCAGGAAGTGCCTGTGCAGGCTCTTTACAGCGATGCATTCTTCGCAGGTCTGATCACGCGTCAGCCCATGCAGTGGTTCGTTACCGTTCAGGAAAGCATCAAATACCCCGGTTACTACCGTATCGTTAAACCGTATGCAACAGAGCTTGACGAAGATGGAACCACAGTGGGAGATTACTACGGTTATCCCTGCGATCGCGGTCACTTCTACGTTTACATCGATGCTACCGATCCCGATAATGTTGTGGTAGAGCCCTCTTCCATAAGCATGGGCTTTGCAGTCGGAAGCGCTAAAAGCGGTAAGCTTGTCGATGGCACCAAGTTCGTGTTCCCCGCTCAAAGTGTAGGTATTTACAATGGCGTAGATCCTGCAACAGGAGAATATCTGTGGCGTTGCGCATGGAACGAAGAGTGTGCGATCCTTGATCTCGATCCGAAAGCCGACGATGAAGAAGAAGCTTCGGTTTCTTCTGTCAAAGTGCCTTACGCGGTTTCGGCCAAGCCCGCAGCTAAGGTTGCAGACCACGGTATGCCTGTGAAAGTTCGTAAGCCTATGTCAAAGACATATACTGTCAAGGCACTCTGAATCGATTATATGCAGTGACGGTGTCGGATCTGATGCCGTCAGTGTGTTGGACAAGCATTCTATACCTGTTGAGGGGCTGCGTCATGCGATGCAGCCCCTCTGTCTGTTTCCTCCTTTTTGCGTTCGAGGCATTCAGCCCAGGGTATGATTTTGCCGTTTAGGGAAACTTTCTGTAATTTTGCGATGTTTCTACTTGTGAGAAATTAATGACTCGCAAAATTGGCTATTAGTGATTTTTGAGAGTTACTTACCGTTTGTTAATCTATAATCCACTTCTAAATGAACTTCTTCCGACATCTTGTCATCCCGGCACTTGCAGCTGTAGCCACTGGTTGCGGGCACCGCAGCGCAGCGCCGGCCACCGATCCGTCGGCATATATGCCGCTTGATTCAATAGCGCTTGCCGACTCGGTCAGCCGCGACGGATCGCAGGCATCGGTCAATATCCGGCTCGTCTATCCTGTAGGAGGAGATGCCGCGGCCGACTCCATCCGTCAGTGGATAGCCGACGTCATGTCGGCGGCATCGGCCGGAGAATATGGCCCCACGGCCTTCACTGCCTCCGGAGCTGAGTCGGTCCCGTCGGTGGCGCGTGAAGTGGCCGATTCGCTTCTGGCCATGTCGGCTCGCGATTTCGCTTCCATGCGCTCCGAAATGCCCGACAGAGATATGTCCTATACATTCGATTACTCCGCCGACACCGTGGCCGTAACCCCGGGCTACGCCACGTTCAGTTTCAGCGGCTACACTTACCAAGGAGGCGCCCACGGCTCGGCATACGTCATCCCTGCTCTGTTCGCCCTCCCTTCAGGCCGGCAGATCACATGGGACTCGCTGATCGCTCCCGGCAAGCAGACCCAGCTGCTCGACATGATACGCCGCGCGCTCATGGAGCAATACTTCGAGGTGTCGACCACCGAGGCATTGGCCGACATGCTCCTGGTCAGTCCGTCGGAGATACAGCTTCCCGCCGCAGGCCCGGCACTGACGCCACGCGGACTCGAAGTCATCTACCAGCAATATGAGATCGCACCCTACGCAGCCGGTATGCCCTCCTGCACCATCCCCATGGACGACCTCCGCCCCCTTCTCGACCCCTCCCTCCACCTCTGATCCCGCTCTCACTCTCTTCTCTCTACTCTCTCCTCTCTACTCCGACAGAATATACGATTACTTCGATAGCTCTGATTACTTCGATCCCCCCGAAAAAATCCACGCCCGAAGGCTCTTGGCTCTCCGGGCGTGGATTTTTTTTATATTGCAGGCAGCGCGTCAGCGTATGAAAAGCAGCTCGCGGTATTTGGGCAGAGGCCACATCTCATTGTCGACCATCAGCTCAAGCTTGTCGATATGATAGCGGATAGTGTCCATGTGGGGCACCACACGGTCGTGGTAGGCCAGAGCCTTCTCGCGCTCCGACTCCAGACGGTTGGCCACACGGCGGTCGTCGACCATCGCGGCCACCTCCTCGCGTATGACGGTGATGTGCTGGGTGAGTTTCTCGATCGAGTCGGTCACCGAGGCGGTGAGATCCGTGCGGTCGATGCCAAACACCTGACGCATCTTCAGCACATTGTCGAGAAGTATCGACTGATACTGCGTGGCCACCGGTATCACATGGTTTATTGCCAGATCGCCGAGCACACGGGCCTCGATCTGCACTTTCTTGGTGTACATCTCCCATTTCACCTCGTTGCGGGCCGCAAGCTCCACTTCGGAAAACACTCCCGTGGTGCGGAACATATCCACCGACGATTTGCGCTGATAAGCGTCGAAAATCAGCGGCACCGACGTCTCGCAGTCAAGACCGCGGCGGGCAGCCTCCTCCTTCCATTCGTCTGAGTAGCCGTTGCCGTCGAAATGTATCGCTTTCGACGATTTGATCAGGATGTGGATCTCCTCAAGTATCGCGTCGTTCTGGCTCAGGCCGGAGGCCATCCGCTCGTCGACGGCTTTCTTGAAGAGTATGAGCTGCTCGGCTACGGCTGCGTTGAGCGCTATCATGGCGGCGCCGCAGTTGGCCGAAGAGCCGACGGCGCGGAATTCAAACCTGTTGCCGGTGAAGGCAAAGGGCGAAGTGCGGTTGCGGTCGGTGTTGTCGCGCATGATCTCCGGTATCTGACTCAGGTTCAGCTCCAGCTCCTTGCGTGCGGCCAGATTGGTAAGCTCGGCGTTGGTGGAGTGCTCGATGCGCTCAAGTATGCCAGCTATCTGCGAACCCATGAATATCGATATGATGGCCGGGGGAGCCTCGTTGGCGCCCAGACGGTGGGCGTTGGTGGCCGACATTATCGATGCCTTGAGCAGGGCGTTGTGGCGGTGTACGGCCGCCATCACGTTGACCGTGAAGGTCAGGAATCGCAGATTGTCGGTGTGGCTGCGGCCGGGAGCGAAGAGCAGGGTGCCCTTGTCAGTGCCGAGGCTCCAGTTGTTGTGTTTGCCCGAACCGTTGATGCCGGCGAAGGGCTTCTCGTGGAGAAGCACGCGGAAGTGGTGGCGGCGCGCCACCTCGGCCATCACCGACATGATCAGCTGGTTGTGGTCGTTGGCCAGATTGGCTTCCTCGAATACCGGCGCAAGCTCAAACTGGTTTGGGGCAACCTCGTTGTGGCGTGTCTTGGCGGGAATGCCGAGCTTGTGGCACTCTATCTCGAGGTCGAGCATGAACGCCTCCACGCGCGAAGGTATGGCACCGAAATAGTGATCCTCGAGCTGCTGGTTCTTGGCCGATTCATGCCCCATGAGGGTGCGGCCTGTGAGCATCAGGTCGGGACGCGCCGAGTAAAGGCTCTCGTCGACAAGAAAATACTCCTGTTCCCAGCCAAGATACGTGCGCACATGCTCCACATCCGGATCAAACATCTTCGCCACAGCGGTTGCCGCCTTGTCAACGCTGTTGAGCGCGCGGAGCAGGGGAGTCTTGTAGTCGAGGCTTTCGCCTGTATAGGATATGAATATGGTGGGTATGCACAGGGTGTTGCCTATGATGAAGGCCGGCGACGATATGTCCCATGCCGAATATCCGCGGGCCTCGAAGGTGTTGCGGATGCCGCCGTTGGGGAAGCTCGACGCGTCGGGCTCCTGCTGCACGAGCAGCTTGCCGTTGAAGCATTCGATCACTCCGCCCTTGCCGTCGTGCTCTATGAAGGAATCATGTTTCTCTGCGGTGGTTTCGGTCAGAGGCTGAAACCAGTGGGTATAGTGGCGAGCGCCGTTGTCGAGCGCCCAGCGCTTCATCCCTTCGGCCACGCTGTCGGCCACTTCACGCTGCAGAGGCTGTTTGTTGTCGATTGCGCTGCAGAGCGCCTGATAGGTGTCGGCAGGCAGGTATTCAAACATCTTCTGGCGGTTGAACACATACTTGCCGTAATACTTTTCGGGTCTTTCACTCGGGATTTCCACCGGGTCGGCCTTGCGGTTAAACGCTTCATCGACCACTTTGAATCTCAATGATTCCATCTTTTCGTTAGCTTTAACGGTTAATATTTATTGTTGTTCCGGCTTTCGAGCTATCTACCGGCCGGGTCTTTTGTCATGATTGTCAGCCTGATTTTTTTTCTATAGGCGGAGCGCCGCGATGCGGCTTGCCGCCTCGGCTGTCGCCTCATGGGTGGCAAACGCTGTCAGACGCAGATAGCCCTCGCCCGACGGGCCGAATCCGCAACCCGGAGTGCCCACCACGCGGCAGCGCTCCAGCAGCATGTCGAAAAAGCCCCACGACGTCATGCCGTCGGGAGTCCGCAGCCATATGTAAGGAGAGTCGGTTCCGCCATAGGCCTCCAGACCCGCTTCGCGCAGAGATGTCAGCAGTGTCGACGCATTGTGCTTGTAGTAGGCTATCGTTTCAGCCACCTGACGGCGCCCCTCCTCGGAGTAGATCGCCTCGGCGGCGCGCTGCGTAAGATACGATGCGCCGTTGAATTTCGTGGTCTGCCTCCGGAGCCACAGGCGGTGCAGGCTCACCTCACTGCCATCGGCAGCAAGGCCGCAAAGTTCGCGCGGTATCACCGTGTAGCCACACCGCAGGCCGGTGAACCCCGCTGTCTTGGAAAAACTTCTGAATTCTATCGCCACACGTCGCGCGCCCTCTATCTCATAGATCGAGCGCGGTACCTCGGGAGAGCTGACGAAGGCCTCGTAGGCGGCGTCAAACAATATCAGCGAACCCTCCCGGAGCGCATAGTCCACCCACACTTTCAGCTGGCTGCGGGTGAGCACGGTGCCGGTAGGATTGTTGGGAAAACAAAGGTAGATAACGTCGGGCCGCTCCGACGGCAGCGAGGGCACGAATCCGTTCCCGGCCGTCACCGGCAGATATATGATGCGGCTCCAGCGTCCGTCGCTTCCGAGTGTGCCGGCGCGTCCGGCCATCACGTTGGTGTCGATATATACGGGATACACCGGATCGGTCATAGCCACCCGTGTGTCGGACGCAAGTATGTCGCCTATGTTTCCGGTGTCGCTCTTGGCGCCGTCGCTGACGAATATCTCGTCGGCGCTCACCTCTATTCCCCGGCTGCGGTAGTCACCCTCGGCTATCGCCTCGCGCAGGAAGCCATAGCCCTGTTCCGGACCGTAGCCGCGGAATGTCGCCGCCTCGCTCTCGTCGGCGGTGGCGCGATGCAGAGCCTCCGAGGCTGCGGGGCATATCGGCCGGGTCACATCGCCGATACCCATTCTGATGATCTTCTCGCCGGGATGAGACGCGGCGAACGCTTCCACCTTGCGGGCTATGTCGGAGAAGAGATAGGCCGACGGAAGCTTGGTGAAATTATCGTTGATATGTACCATTGTGTAAATCGTGTGTCAGTTTCTGATATAAGTGCCGGTAAACACTTCTGTGGCCGGCCCGGTCATCATCACGTGACCCCCTTCGCTCTCCGGCAGCCACTCTATCGTCAGCCGGCCGCCCGGCAGACTTATCTCGGCCTTGCGACCGGCCAGTCCGTTGGTTGCCGCCGCCACCAGTGTGGCGCAGGCGCCGGTGCCGCAGGCCATGGTCTCGCCTGAACCGCGTTCCCATACCCTCATCGTTATCCGGTCGGGTGCATCTGTGCGTGCAAACTCTATATTGGCGCGGTCGGGCCACATCGGGTGTCTTTCAAGTTCCGGGCCGTGGCCGAGCACCATTGCGTCGGAAAGATCGTCGGTGAATATCACTCCGTGGGGATTGCCCATCGACACGGCTGTCAGTCTGTGACGGCTGCCGTCGGGCAGCGCCACCTCGGTGTCGACGACACCCACCTCCGGGCGTCCCATGTCGACGGTCACGCTCTCCACCTTGCCGTCGGACCCTTTGCGGGCCATCAGCCGGCGTATGCCTGAAAGTGTTTCGAGAGTGAGGTCGGTGCGGTCGGTCAGCCCCTGGTCTATCACATACTTGGCTATGCAGCGCGAGGCGTTGCCACACATCCGGGCTTCCGAACCGTCGGCGTTGAATATTCGCATCCTGAAGTCGGCTTTGTCCGACGGACAGATCATCACTATTCCATCGCCGCCCACGCCTGTATGGCGGTCAGACATCTCCCTCGCCAGAGTGTCGGGGGATTCCGGTTCCGACTCCATGCAGTCAATATAGATGTAGTCGTTGCCGATGCCGTGCATCTTTGTGAATCTGATCTCTTCCACAGCAGGAAAATTGAAATTCGTAAAAATTAAGGCGCAAAATTAATCAAATAATTCAGAAATGACGTCGGACGACCATTTTTTAACGCAAAAAAAATCTACTCATTGCATCCTTGACGGCTTCTTCTGACGGTTTAGTGCCTTGGCTTAACGTTTTCGTTGTATGACAGTAAACGTTTTCTGGCAGATTTATTTGGTAAAAAAGTTTGAATTTTGGCAGTTTTGGCTGCAAAATGTTGCCGTTTGTTACAAAAATATTAATTTTGTGCGGTCGGATGGATGGTCCGGCTTGCGTTCAATTATGCCTCACGTTGCGCCTCAAGGCTGCGTGAGTAGTCTGTGTCAACACACGTAACCGAATTCATACGTTATGATGGATCATGAAATCAGTCGTTCACAGAAGCAGGATCTTCAGCGCTACGCTTCCGATTTCAGAAATTTTGGCGACGACTATTTTTTTGCACGCTTCGACAGGCTGCCGATCGAGGGTATTCTTTCGGGGACGCCGACGCGTGTGACCGGGCTGGCGATAATACTGATGCTCAAGGGCAGGATGACGGTCGATGTCAACCTTGCCACTTACGGTATGATACCCGACTCTGTGCTGCTTGTCGGGCCGGAAAGTCTATTTCAGCCTCGGCATATCGACGATGGCGACTTCGATATATGCCTGTTTTTCGTATCGCATGAATTCATGCGCGACATAAACCTGGATATCAATACGCTCAATTCCATTGGAGTGTCGGGAAACCACTCGCCGCTGATGCTGCTTACGCCCGAAGAGATGATGCTGCTCAGGCGATATTTTGCACTGGTTAAGGAGAACACGCGCGGCAACACCGAGGCCGTGTTCATCCGGTCTATAGCCCGATCCGTCATCGCGGCCGCATTCTATCAGCTCATGCAGTTCGGCAAGCGTCGCGAGGTGGCCGATGACTCGTCGGCAGAGCGGCCTTCGACACGCCGCCACAACTATGTCAAGGAGTTCATGCAGCTTGTCAGGGAATATCACCGCAGAGAGCGGTCCATCAGCTTCTATGCGTCTAAACTCTTCATATCGCCCAAATATCTGTCGATAGTGGTCAGAGAAGCCACCGGACGGCCGGCATCGGCCTGGATCGACGACTATGTGATACTCGAGGCCAAGAACCTGCTGCGCTTCTCCGGCAAGAACGTTCAGCAGATAGCATATGAACTCAACTTCACCAACCAGTCGTCGTTCGGCAAATATTTCAAGCACCTCACAGGCATGTCGCCCACGCAGTTTCAGCGCAGCTGACAGATCCCCGACAGACTATTGGCGAGGCCGCCCTGGCGTCGTATAACTATTGTTGGATATTGTTGGCTAAAAAAAACGCTTCTTGATGAACGTTGATTACGAAAATATCGTTACTTTTGTGAAATCAAGCGCGGGGTGGCATAGGAGCCCGGTGCTTGATGCGAAATTCAAGGATATATAATAGTTATAACTTCTTAATACTCTAAAAAAAATGAACTTTCTGACCGACGAAAAACTCGTGATTGTTGGTGCCGCAGGCATGATCGGCTCCAACATGGCTCAGACCGCCCTCATGATGGGTCTGACCCCCAACATCTGTCTCTACGACCCCTATGCTCCCGCGCTCGAAGGAGTGGCCGAAGAGCTTTTCCACTGCGGATTCGAAGGCGTGAACATCACCTTCACTTCCGACATCAAGGAAGCCCTCACCGGAGCCAAATATATCGTCAACTCGGGCGGCGCAGCCCGTAAGGCCGGCATGACCCGCGAGGATCTCCTCGTCGGCAACGCCAAGATCGCCGAGCAGTTCGGTAAGGACGTCAAGGCCTACTGCCCCGACGTGAAGCACATCGTCGTGATCTTCAACCCCGCCGACATCACCGGTCTGATCACCCTGCTCTATGCCGGCCTCAAGCCCTCGCAGGTGACCACACTCGCCGCTCTCGACAGCACACGCCTGCGCAGCGAGCTTGCCAAACAGTTCCACATCTCGCCCGACAAGATCGTCAACAGCCGCACTTACGGCGGACACGGCGAGCAGATGGCCGTTTATGCCTCCACTACAAAGGTCGACGGCAAGCCTCTGACCGAAATCATCGGCACAGCCGAATTCCCCGACAAGGCATGGGAAGAACTCCGTGTGCGCGTGGTGCAGGGCGGCAAGAACATCATCGACCTCCGCGGCCGCTCTTCGTTCCAGAGCCCCTCTTACATCTCTATCGAGATGATCGCCGCAGCCATGGGAGGCAAGCCCTTCACATGGCCCGCAGGATGCTATGTCGACGACGACCGCTTCAACCACATCATGATGGCTATGGAAACCGTCATTGACAAGAACGGCGTACACTGCAAGGAACCCCAGGGCACACCGCAGGAGCAGGCAGAGCTTGAGCAGAGCTACAAGCACCTCTGCACACTCCGCGACGAAGTGATCTCTCTGGGCGTGCTTCCCCCCGTCAACGAGTGGCACGCACTCAACCCCAACATCAAGTAAACCGTCTACACGGTCTTATATACCTCTATGCAGAGCGGTCGCGCCATCGCGCGGCCGCTCTCGCTATATTCGCGTCAGCCGGGACACCTGATTGCACGTGACATTGGCACCCACGACATACCTCGCCGAACAGCGCCGGGCTCGGCTCTGCAGCCTTTGATTATTCTGATGGTTCCGATTACTCCGATGGCTCTGGCTGCTCCCGTCCTCCTATGGGAGAAGGTATTTGCAAGGAAATTATAGAAACGTTCCGTTAAGTAGCGTGATGTTACTGAACTTTATAATATTCAATATATCAATGTGATAATATTTGATGAATGTTCGATGTAACAAGGCTGTAACTGATTTAACTTCGTTTAACACAAAAACACTTGTAGAGCTGTAATTCTCCGTAACTTTGCATTGTCAACGAATTGTAACATCAGTGCTGACAAACCCGACATAACAACCCATTACACCTCTAAAACCTCACTACAATGGCTACAGCAAACTTTCAATCCAGACTCATGGGACTCCAGGCAAACCTCCTCAACTTCGCCTTCATGCTCACATCGAACCGCGACGATGCCTACGATCTGCTTCAGGATACCACGCTGAAAGCCCTCGACAACGCCGACAAATATGTCGAGAACACCAACTTCA